>Ga0247815_10000007_pt1 | contig 457036 bp, 396 predicted proteins | sample UWRJL194509B1_FD_181014 | JGI IMG/M metagenome (GOLD analysis project Ga0247815, IMG submission 181014) | Plant litter microbial communities from Arlington Agricultural Research Station in Wisconsin, United States - UWRJ-L194-509B-1 | ecosystem: Environmental > Terrestrial > Plant litter >...
TCAGTGAAATGGTATTGCCCTTCTCGTAGACTTTTGAGAAATAAAACGCAATTAATGCTTTAAAATAAAAAAAAATCACAAAAAGCTTTTCATAGGAGGGTATATAAACAGCACAGCCGCAGAAGCCCGCCCTTCGCTGCCCTTGACAGAAGCCGTCCAAAATAAGGGGAGTTGTTTAAGAGTTTAGATGATAAGCCCTAAGCTGCATATTTCGTCAGATCTACATAGCCCGAGCCGCGATTGACAACAGCAAACATTCTGGAAATGATCTTGTTGCGTATAACATTTAGCGTACTCATCTTATTTTTCCCCTCGCTCACTCTTCTTTTATAATAGCTTTTCATCTCTGGATTATATGCGCAAGCACAAATGGCCACCATATGGATTAATTTTTTTAGCTGCTTGTTGGATAAACTACTGACCCGTGTTCTTCCTTTTATACTCGTGCCAGACTGGTGTTCAAAAGTAGCAGTTCCCACATAGCAGGCGAACTTTCGCCAAGTAGCAAAACGGGTAAAATTGTGCGTATAAGCAATCATGTTTGCGGCCAGTACAGGTCCTACACATTTAATACTGGTCAGTAATTGATAGTTTAATTTAACTACTTCATCACTTTCTATAACCGCCTTTATTTGTTCTTCAATCTTTTTAACTTGAACCGTTAGGTTCATTATTAGGCTTTTATAAACTTGAAATATCCCCTTGTGCTCCTTTCCTTCCAATGCCTTTTTCTGTTCTTTCCATGTGGCTTCATACCCACCACGATCACATACCAAGCGATTTCGTAATGTAAGCAGCGATTGAAGTTTGAGAATACTTTTGGCTGGTAATACAGTTGCCTGAATGGTTTCGCGGTGTAGCCAAGCATATTCAGCGATTCTTTGTGCATCGATCTGGTCATTTTTTCCTCGTCTGATCCCAATAGATTGTTTGATCTGAAGCGCAGGGAGCATAGCGAATGGGATTCCAATATCATTTAGATAGGTGGCAAGTTTAATTGAATACATACCGGTATGCTCGAAGCATATGATCATCTCCGCCGGTTCCGATTGTTTACTATGCTTTTTTACCCAACTTAAAAATAAAGCAAATCCTTTTTCCTCGTTACTGAATGTTTTGGAAGCACCGATTCCGTGCAGGTGGACATCAATAGTAAGCTTTGATACATCGATGCCGATAAATACTTTGTATTTCATACTAAATAATTAATGTGATGTACTCAGACTAGAACCTTTATAAGACCTGGTGTCTAAAATTCTAACTTGTCATTGACATCGACTTGTGACTCGGAACAGGGACTAATACGGGCCATAGGTCTTTAGCCTGGGCCTTGACTTGGTTCACCCTATTCTTTGTCAGCAAGATAGTTTTAATAGTAATTACAAAGAAAATCTGAAGGACCTGGAATAGGACTAATACGAAGCATAGGTCGTTAACCTGGGCCTTGACTTGATTCACTTTATTCTTTGTCAACAAGATACTTTCGATAATAATCACAAAGCAAATCTAAAGGGCCTTGACTATTTACCCGGCTCGCGCTGTTGGTTGCTTAAGTGATAAATATGGGATGGAGTGTTCAAAAGAATTGTCGTAATCTAACTTTCTTCAATTCAAGATACTGCAAGACTAATCCTTAATCAGCTGTTTGAGCCTGCCCTGATACGTTTGTAAATAATTCCGTTGGGTTGTTTCGTCAAGAAAAGAAGCTAATGTGAGTTTTTCGACAGTTGTTGATTCTGAAATCATGGATTCGGCTATTCCTTCAAATACTTTTCCGCTTATGCCTGATTGCTCAGCCAGTACTGAAAACTGGTGCCTAATCTTACCTTGTGCGAGGTTCTTTGGTAATAAGCCGTCATCAAGTGCAAAGTCATTGTCTTTGATATGTATGCGGCTGTTAAGCAGGTCATAAGCCGGACTTAGGCGGTAATCTCCCATCGGGGTTTCCAACAGCGAAAAGTTTTTGAAGTGGGCGTCTCCGTTTGAAAACAAATAATTGAACATTAACAATTTCAATAATTTTGATGCTTCCAGTTTATATGCAGGGACGTATTGCTCCATAACCTTAAAAAGATCTAAGTAGTTTCCGAGGTACTTATAGTGTTCTCCGTGGGTCTGGGGCGTTCTTCCTGCAAGCGACGCAAAATCGTCCTGTGCCAGCTTTCCTCCTTCTTTCGTTACATCAAAACGTTTAGTAATATAAGCAGGCTGCCCGTTCTTAAAAAATATCAATGCATTTTCAGCAGTTTCTATGCCATACACCTGGCGGGCAATTTGCATGGTTAAATGTTCATTAGCGGGCATTTGGTCAGATTTTCTGCCAGCGTTTGGAATCGGCTTTAATATATAGGTTCCTCGTTCACCCTCATTGATCAGCCTTAGTCTGTTTTTTTCTAACAACACGGAAAACTTTTCCTGTACACCTGAGATAGACATCCGTCTCTGGTTTTCCTCAAATAGCTCATCCGTCTCCGGGTTTGAAGCGGGAGAATCATAAAGTAAAAAATGATTTACTTTTTTTCCATTAAAGACCCGGTTGAGACAAGTCCGGCTATAAGTATCATAGCCTGGTGCCAATGTGCCCGGGCAATATTTTATTTCCAGCAGGTTACTCATGATCTTCGGCTTTAAGGATAGTTACTGCACCTATGGTGTCGTTTTTTGCGATGGTTAACAAGAGTCCAAAATAATCAGTCTGGTCAATTCTGTTGAGTTTGCAGACCACCTGTTTATTAGATCCTTCCGGAAGCATGTTGTAAAAAAACGGAAAGAGAAACTCAGATTCGTAAATCTTTTCCGTTTTTGGTAAAGTGAGGCTAATATCTGGCTTGCTACCATCGCCAACCCAAGAAGGATGATACTTATAAGTAAAAAAGCTGTTATCGAGCTGCGTTAATACACCAGCTTCTTCTCCCTTGAATAATACTTTGGCTTTTCTCATGGTTTATCTGCTCTATTCTTTATCGTCATATTGAGTTCGAGGCCCAATGTTTCGGCGAGCTTTTGCAGCGTCATCAAAGTGGGATTACCCTTTCCACTTTCAAACTGCTTTAACGTCCTTAGGCCAACTCCTGATAGTTGTGCCAGCGTTTCTTGGGTAACCTGTAGAGATTCCCTACGTGATTTAATCGTTTGTATTAACTCTTCGAAGTGCATTATAGTGCTCTATTTAATACAAAATTACTATAAATTTTATTATTACATAAAAAAGTGCAGTTAAATGCTCTTTATGGACAATTTTTATAGTTTATAATTGACCACAGGTCCAAAGTGCATTTTATAGCTCTTTTTAGTACCATAGTTAACCTTTATCGGTCACTGAATAGAAATCCAAAATTGCTAAGTATAGAGCTGGGTGCTTTTCCAAATAATGAAGATCCTATCCAAAATCCATTAGTTTATCAGCTATTTCCTGCTTTACGTTATCCTCAAAACCCGCCCAGTAGTTTTGAGTTGTATTCAAGCTGCGATGGCCTAAACTTTCCTGTATCAACTCCATTTTAGCGCCATTACGGATGGCAGCCGTTGTGAAAGAATGCCGTGCGTAATAAGTAGATATATCTGCATCCAATTCCAGATCCTTCGCCAGTTTTTGAATATGCTGATTGACAAAACGAATAAAGTTCTGATTTACCCTTAGCTTCTCAGCCTCGTCCATCTTTTTAGTTAATATCGGAAATACATAATTGTCAGGTAGAAAAGGACGAGTACCATAGCGTTCTATTACTGCTTTAATCGTTTCTGTTAAAGGAATAATAATAGGCTTAGGCTTGTCTTTAGTTGTATGAAGCGTTTTATGTCGCAAAAATGAAATAGACTTTTTGTTAATGTTTTTATACTTCAATTCTGCAATGTCACGGAAATTCATACCATTACACTGGTAACTAAAAAACCAAAAGTCCCTTGCTTTTTCTTTCGGACTGCCTGGCTCAACTGGAGCAGTATATAATTTTTTTAATTCGTCTTTACTTAATGCCTTCTTTATGTTTTGGCCCGTAGGGATCTTGTATTTTTTGAAAGGATAAAGTTCAGCCGCTATGTTGCCTTCTTCCATAGCTTTATTGAAGATAGCCCGTAATGGCCGTAAGTATATACCTACAGTAGTTTTGGATTTGTCGGCGGCTACCATCCAGTTCTCATACCTGTTTAGAAAATCAACTGTAACCCGGGAAAATGAAAGGCTTGATGCGGGGTGTTTATCCTTGCCGGCAAATTCAAGTAATGACTTTAAGCTTAAACGGTAATTGGAAGCTGTGCCTGCACGGCCATATCTTGTCAATTCATCTATGTAATCCTGATAGTACGCGCAAACATCTGTAGTGGCGGCTTGAGAGCGAAACATTTCCCGCTCAAATTTATCAAGGATAAACAAGCCATCCATTTTAGTAATAATTCTATTCGCCTTTGCTTCTATGGCATCTAAAGATATTTTAATCTCCTGAAATGCTTTCTTAGGTTTTTCGGTTAGATAGGATTGTTGGAACTGTTGAGCCGTCAGGTGTATGTCGGTATGGTAGTGCCTAATATCGGTACGGGAGATATATAACCTGATTTTTACCGGTGCTTTTTTCCCGGTTTCAACCTTCCGTTCATCTAAATATAAGTTAACTTTTACTGCCATTTCTATCAAAATTAGGTAAAATGCCCTTTTTTCTCACACTCTTTTTTTGAAACATTCGAATTTAGCCAAATTTCCCACAAAATGGCGTTTTTTTTCTCACACATTTCTCACACAAATGAGCAAAAAATGGCAAAAAATAGCAACATAGCGCAAAATGACCTTTTTGTAAATCACTGATGTATAGGTATTTAAATAAAAAACAAAGCATCGAAAAGTACCTCCCATAGACTGTTAATCAGAGGGTCGCTGGTTCGAGCCCAGCCTCAGGAGCAAATGCAAAAAGCCTTACCATGCCCGGTAAGGCTTTTTTGTTTTAATAACTTTTTTGGTTGTGCTATTAATAGCTCAAATGTTAGTACACTGTTAGTACTGAAGTCAACCAGAACCAAAAACGTTATGGTTTATTTAAATTTGTTTTAAACAACAAACGACCTAAATAGGATAATATCTATCCAGTAGTGATAAGAGTTACATACAATCGAAACAATACCTCAATTTCCACAGGGGTCCGAGTTAAACTCAATGACTGGGACAAAAACGCAAATAAAGTTAAGTGAACGAATCAAAATTTTAATCTTTTCAATCAAAAGCTTACGGAGTTCTACTTAAAAGTTCAACGAGCGGTGCTAAAGTTTGAGGACGAAAACAATTTCTCCTTTGATGGATTAAAAGAAAGTTTGGAAGATAAACCCAAAGTAAAGTAAGAAACGTTACTTTTATAAAAGCTAAATTGGTTGAAAGGTCATTTTATCCATTTGAGGATATATCTATTGAAACTGAAAAGACTGCCAAACGTGCTTTGTCAGTTGGAGACATAGTTAAGATTTACGATTCTAAGTACAAGGTTAATAGTGCTAAGTGGCATGCCCGTAACTACTTCTTTCTTAGCTTTTGCTTTAGAGGAGCGTCATTCATCATAATCTCCAGATCTGTTCAAACTCCTGTTCTATTTCCTGTAAAAGTTCCAGACATTTTCCGAATGATTTTTCAACTATCTGAATTTCGACGGGATGTAAATATTGATGAAAGTATTGAAGCCGGTACAGAAATAGTTGATCCGAAAAAAAAAGATGGAGAAAATCTTTTTCAAAGAAAAGGGTGTAGCCTTTTACCCCCTCCTCAATTTCCCATCGGCGAACTTGTCCGGGGCTGATAAAAATAATGGTTCTTGGGCTTATTGACATTTTGTTTTCATCCAAAATAAATGTTCCCGATCCCTCTTGAATAAAAATAATCTCGTAAAAACTAACTTGATGTAATGTGCTGTCTAACACATAATTTTTTAACGTTTCAATATGCCCGATATCTAATAACAATTCTAAACCATATTTATAAGGTAGAAAGTGATATGTTTTAATTGGGCGGATTGATTCCATCTCTTTACAATCTCTAACAGTTCAAATGATCCTGATAAAAATATAAATTTTCATATTCTGTATATTTGTAGACTCGAACAAATTTAGTCAACTCTACCTTACAAAGTTCGATGGAAACGATCAAAGTCTCCAAAAGCCTGGAATTTCTTGATTCGTGAACTTTGGTGGGATAGTAACCAATTTATTAGCATCTTTTTCGAAAACCTGATACCTCCTCCAGCTAAAGCTATAAGAGGCAATTTTCCAGCAGATTTCAGCTGATAAAGCGTTTGGCGGGAATTTCCCGTTACCGTTTCTGCGATCTCATATCCTCCAATTTCGTCGTCTTCGATTATTATTGGATCAACCGGGATGAACCCTGTCATACAGTCTTTGATAACACCATTAAATCGGCAACGGTCAGGTCAATCAAACGCGTGTTCTTATCTATACTCATAACATTATTTGATGTTGTAAAACACTCATAACTATTTAAATCGAACTTTAGGAGAAAAAAATAATTTAATCTGAATAATTGAACACTTTTTGTACTTTTGTCTAAAATGAAACAATCTAAAGAAGAACAGATCAAGGAAGAGATAATATCTGCCGCCGCAGGTGTTTTTGAAATCTATGGTTTCACCCGCGTATCTATGCAGGATATTTCCAAGGCGGGTAAAAAAGGGCGTACGACTTTGTATTATTATTTCGGTAGTAAAACAGAAGTTTTTGATGCCGTTGTAGAAAAGTTCTGCCGTCAGATATTTAACGCCTGCCAGGCAGTGATCGATCCGAAGGCCTCCATGGCGACTAATCTTGAAAAATTTTACACCAGGAAGTTACAGGAAATTAAATTGCTTACCAAAAAATATCATTTGGTACTGGAAGATTTAAAACAACAGCCGGAACTTGCCGCGGCTAAAACCAGGATCTTACTAGAGGAAGAAGGCAGTGTACTTTACACAATGATCAGGTGGGCGATTGACAAAAAAGAAATTGCAGAGCTCAGCGAGGCGGATAGCCGTTTCCTTGCTGAAACTATTGTAACGGCATTCAAAAGCTTTGAGCAGGAAATTATCATGTTCAATCGGTTCCCCGACATGGAAGCTAAGTTATCTTGGCTGTCGGAAATTTTTTGTAAGGGGCTGAAGTAATTTTTTTTAACTAAAAATAGACAAAAGTATACAAAGTGTTCAAATGATTAAAATATGAAACCTATATTATCAATTCTTACAGTAGCTGGAGCTGCGCTATTTTTCACCGGATGTTCCGGGCACAATGAGGCCGGCAAAACACCTGACACGATCAATGTTAACGTCATTGAATTAAGTGGACAGAAGGGATCATCAACTGATCAGATCATTTATAGCGGGACTTTGCAAGCCGACAAAATGATCGACCTGAGTTTCCAGGTTTCTGGAACTATCAATTCCTTTCCGGTCAAAGCCGGTGATTATGTGAAAAAAGGCCAATTGGTCGCCACCGTAGATGAAACGACCTACCGTAATCAATACAACGCACAATTAGCGCAAGCTAAACTGGCCGAAGAAAATTACAACCGTATTCTTGCCGTATTTCAGAAAGGTAGTATAGCAGAAATTAAAATGCTGGAGGCCAAATCTAATCTCGACCAGGCTGCATCTGCCGCACGTGCAACTTATCAAAACATTGTACATACCCGTCTGTACGCACCTCAGAGCGGATATGCCGGCGATAAAAAAACAGAGGCCGGGGCAACCGCTAATCCCGGAGAACCCGTGCTGCAATTACTGGATACCCGTTCTGTCAATGTTTTGGTAGCTGTTCCGGAGAATGAGATCAACCGCTATCAAACAGGTGATCATGCCACCGTTACCATTGATGCGATGGGCAACACGCCACTGGAGGGGCGTATCGCTGAAGTGGGCGTGCTGGCACTCAACAACAGTGCAAACTATACGGTCAAAGTAAAATTAGCCAATCCCGCACAGGCACTAAAGCCGGGTATGCTTTGCAAGGTCGTATTCAGCACACAGGCAGCTCAATCCTTAAAGGCTAAAGACACCGCACAGCAGCTGATCATCCCTGCCCAGGCGGTACAGGTGGATGAACAGGGCCACAGTTATGTATACACGGTAAACCCGCAACATAAAGCGCAGCGGCAACTCGTGCAAACCGGGGCATTGTACAACAACGGGCTGGCAATCATCAGTGGCCTAACCGGTAATGAACAATTGATCACCTCCGGTTACCAGAAGCTGGCCGATCAGTCTCCTGTTAAAATTACCCAATAAATCAGCCCATAATGGAAAAGAAAGAAAACATGATCGAGTGGGCGATGCGCTACCATGTGCTGCCCCTTACCGTAGCTGCTGTACTATTTTTACTGGGTATCCTCGCCCTGTTCAATATGCCACGTAATGAATTTCCCGATTTTACGATCAGGCAGGGTGTGATCGTCGGCCTTTACCCGGGCGCGTCATCCAACCAGGTAGAAGAGCAAATGACCAAGAAGGTTGAAGAATACCTGTTTAGCAATAACGAGGTGGACAAAACTAAAACTTACTCCTATTCGCGCGATGGCATGATGTATATCTTCGTTGAAGTATCTGATAAAGTGAACGGCGCTGAGGCCAAAGCCTTTTGGAATAAGATCAAAAATGGCATGCTCCTTTTGCAGGCCCAGTTGCCGAAAGAGGTTAAAGGTTTTTATGTGAACAGCGATTTTGGTTCAACCTCCGCTTTACTGCTGGCGGTAGAATCACCCACCCGGCCTTATAAAGAACTACAGCGGAACGTAGAAGACATTGAAGCTGAATTACGCCGGGTTAAAGATGTGGCTAAAATATCCCACACAGGTAACCTTAACGAGCAGATCGGTATTTATGTTGATAACAACAAACTGCTTCAAAACGGGGTTACGGCTGGTAACATTAAGGACGTATTGCAAAATGAGGGCGCCATCAGTGCTGCGGGCACCGAAGACGGAAAAATAATCGACCGGCCGATACATCTGACCAGTTTCTACAAGACAGAGTCAGACCTTGCCGGACAGATCATCAAACGGGATGATAAGGGTAACCCGGTCAGGCTCCGTGATGTAGCGACCATCCGGCGTGAATATGGCGATCCGGACAGCTATGTAACATCCAATGGCACCAAAAGTATCATTATTTCACTGGAGATGGTGACCGGTAAAAATATAGTCCATTTTGGCAAGGAGCTGGAGGAAAGGCTGGACAAAGTGAGTGCGCATTTGCCGCCGGATATCAAACTGGTGAAACTGGCCAATCAGCCGGAAGTGGTTGATGAATCCATCACCCACTTTATGAAGGAGTTCGCTTTTGCCTTGATCGGTGTGGTAATCGTGGCCTTATTATTATTACCCCTGCGAGTAGCAGCCGTAGCAGCGGCAACTATTCCGATCACGATCGCGGCTACCCTGGCCATTATGTACCTGGCGGGAATTGAACTAGATACGGTAACACTGGCAGCACTTATTGTGGTGCTGGGGATCGTTGTGGATGATCCTATTGTAGTGATCGATAACCATGTAGAAAAATTGGATCATGGAATGTCCTTTTGGGATGCGGCTAAAAGCAGTGCTGAAGAACTTTTTCCTTCTGTATTTACGGCAACGCTTGCCATTTCGGCGACGTTCTTCCCGCTGATGTTTTTTATGACAGGAACCGCTAAAGACTTTATCAGTGTATTCCCTATAACCATCATTATTGCCTTGACACTATCCCTTGTGATATCGATGTTACTGGTACCATTTTTCAATACCCTTTTCATCAAAAAAGGGCTGCATAACGAAAATAAGCGACAGGAACATAAATCGTTGCTGGACAGGCTGCAATTGTTTTTTAATAAGCATATCGGCAATTCGGTTAAACATTACAAGCTTACCGTTTTATTTGGTGTGTTATCCGTTGTATTCGGTGTCGTGATCATGGGCATCCTGCCGCAGCAATTATTCCCTAAAGTGGAACGTAACCAGTTTGCCGTAGAGATATATCTACCCAGCGGTTACAGCCTTGACCAAACGGACAGTGTGGTTAAAAAGATGGAGCGGATCATGCACCAGGATAAGCGGGTGGTGAACTATACCAGTTTTATTGGTAACAGCTCGCCGCGTTTTCACATGGTTTACGCCCCTAACCTCGCTGCCAAAAATTACGCGCAGATATTGGTTAATACGGCATCTGAAGACGCTACGGAAGAAGTAATCAAAGACTACCAGCAAAAATACAGCGATGTGTTCCCTTCGGCTTATGTACGAATGAAACAACTGAACATGGTTAGTTCACCTGCGCCGATTGAGGTCCGAATATCAGGCAACGATATTGACGCACTTAAAGCAGTAGGTGAAAAGGTGATCGCCATAGGTAAAAGGCACAAGGAAGTGATCTGGGCCCGTACGGACTATGATCAAATGCAGGAAGGGATCAAACTCGATGTTAAAAGCCAGGAACTGGCACGCCTTGGCCTAACCAAAAGCGATGTGGCCAATACGGTGGCCATGCACACCGAAGGCGTTGATGCTACGCGGCTTTGGGAGGGTGATTACCAGATTGATGTGAAAATTAAAACACCCAAACCATCCCGGATGAACGTATCTAACCTGCTGGACCTCAATATTCCTTCACAGCAAACGAAAACGGTGGTGCCGCTTAGGCAGGTGGCTGATATTTCGCCGGAATGGAACGACTGGCAGGTGGTAAGGCGGAACAGTACCCGTACGCTTACTGTGCGCATGGATATCATTCCGGATGCTGTTGCCAACAATGTGCTAACTGAATTACAGCCTGATATCACCAAAATTAAATTGCCGGCAAATGTCGATATCTCCTATGGCGGTGAACTGGAACTGCAAAATGAAAACATGGGTCCGATGGGGATCTCTTTACTCATGAGCGTCATTCTGATCTTTCTGATTTTGCTTTGGCACTTCAAACACCTTAAACATGCTATACTCAGTATCACCACCATGCCACTCAGCTTGCTGGGTGCGTCATCTGGATTACTGATAGCTGGCTATCCGTTCGGATTTACCGCTTTTCTGGGGCTGTTGGCCCTGTGTGGTATCGTGGTACGTAATGGCATTATCCTGATCGATCATGCCGAAGAACTTCGACACCATGAAGGAAAAACGGTGTTACAGGCCGGCATTTTATCAGCCGAACGCCGTATTCGGCCTATATTTTTAACTTCTACGGCCGCAGCGGTGGGTGTTACGCCCATGATCATCAGCCGTTCCTCGTTATGGGGCCCCTTGGGTACCGTGATCTGCTTTGGGTTAATGGTTTCTATGGTACTAACCCTTTTTGTTTTACCAACGCTTTACTGGCTTTTCTTCCGCAAAGAAGATGAGCAGGTTAAAGAAACAGAACAGCAAACTGCGTAAGCATAACATTTATTATTATGAAAACCTTCTTTTTATCTCTCATATCCATGGGTTTGGCTTATACCGCCACTGCCCAGCATGTCGTGTCGCTTGAGCAAAGCAGGCAAGCGGCTTTGGCGTACAGCACGGCTATTAAAAACGGACAGCTCAAAATAAGTTCGGCGGACTTTGGGCTCGCTGCCGCCAAATCTTCCTACCTGCCATCTGTCAGCGGTACCGGCCTCGGCTTATATGGCTTCAAAGATTTTGTGCCGGCTATTCCGGGCATATTGAATAAAGGTATTGATAATTTCTACCTCCTTGGTGTAACCGCTATGCAGCCCCTTTATGCCGGAGGCAAAATTGAAACAGGTGTTCAGCTCGCTGTTTTACAACAGGAAACCAGCAAGATACTGGCCAGGCAATCTGTTGACTCGGTAGTACTACTCACCACGCAAAAATACTGGAACCTCGTTAACCTACAGGAACAGGAAAAAACGCTGGCAGCTAATGAAATACTGCTAAATAATGTGCTGAAAATGCAAAAAGATATGCTGGCTTCCGGGCTGATTGCCCGCAACGACCTGCTGAAAGTAAAAGTTCAGCTCAGTCAGCTCATGGTTAACCGGAGCAAACTGCAAAACGGGCGAAGACTGGCCTTGTTTGATTTTTCAATATACACCGGCATGCCCTATGATTCACTGATGGTTATGCAGGACACGCTGGATAAAGCGAATGAGCCTATACTGCCTGGTTTATCACCAGATACCACACTTTCGGCCACAACAAATTACCAATTGCTGTTAAAGCAAGTACAAGGAGAACGTTTACAAACCAAATTAAGTAAAGGCGATTATCTGCCAAGCTTATCCGTCGGGCTGAGTGCCTCACAGGCAGGCTCATTTAACAAGGCGATAGGCAGTTCATTTGCACCCGCAGCCCTGGCTACCCTGAGCATTCCTATTTCGGATGGTTTATGGGGGCGTACTAAACAAAAGATAAAGCAAAGAAAGATCAGCGAACAAATCGCCCAAAACAATTTGAGGGACGGAAGCAACCAGTTGCAGGTAGGCATCCTGAAATACTGGTACGACTTGAAGGATCAACTGACGCAGATTCGGTACGCTAAAGAGAACCTGTTACAAGCCACAGAAAACTTGAAGGTAAATCAGGACAATTATAAGGCGGGACTGAGCACTGCAACTGATATTTTGGATGCCCAGGCGGCTTACCAGCAGGCTGCCGTAACCCTGAATACCGCTTACGCAGACTTCCAGGTAAAAGAAGCTGCTTATGCTTATGCAACCGGTAAGATCAACAGCAAATAGAATTTTTATCAAAGGTGACCCGATGGAAATGTATAAGAATGTAGGATCTGATCTTCAAATTGCCGAAAACGCGATCAGCGTAATTAGCCAACATGGCGTTGAACATGTTTCTTTTAAGCTCATTTCGGTTGTTACCAAGATGAGTGTAAGTACCATCAGCGATAGTTTTGGCAGTCTGGACCATTTGATCGCATTTTGCCTGACGTTAAGTTTTGAGAGTTTAGCCCAAAATTTAGCCCAAAAATCTGAAACGCAGTTTCATTCGATGAATGACATGGAAGACTTTTGGATAACGCTCGTGGAGTTCAATACTGCCCACTGCTGTAAGGGGCGGCTCATAGCTGCTTACTTTAAATCCCCTGCGTCTTATCCACTGGTAAATGCCAAATATTGCCTTTCAAGATCTGTCAACAGGAAATTTCAAAAGACTGATCATGTTTTAAAATACTGCAACAGCGATATCAGGTTTATCGCTTTTGCTTACCTGTTTCAAATGGCTTATAAATTATCAGTTGATCTGCCCAACTCCATCGAAAAATACGGGCCAGCTTTCGTATCAAATTTCTACCATAAAAACGTCGCGGAAGAACTCATCCGGTTTTCTAAACTGCCCTTAAGCTAACCACTAAATGATGACAAGAATAGTAATAGCCGGCGGTGGATTTGCCGGAATCAATCTGGCAAAAGGACTTGCGGGCAAAAAAGATGTGGAGGTGGTATTGGTGGACAAGAATAATTATCATTTTTTCCCACCGCTCCTTTACCAGGTAGCTACCGCATTCATCGAAGCTTCCAACATTACCTACCCCTTTAGGAAAATGTTTCAGGGAAAACAAAACGTGCGTTTCTACTATGGGACGTTACTCCGTGTAGATGATGAGGAAAAACAAATCATTACCGATAGCGGCAGGCTTGATTATGACTATTTGGTGTTGGCCATGGGTACGGAAACCAATTTTTACGGCCTGGAGACCCTGAAGAAGAATGCTTTGCCGATCAAAACCATTGACGACGCGCTGCATTTACGCAATCATTTGTTAGTGAATATGGAGAAGGCTGTTAAAACGACCGATCTGCAGGAACGCGCCACATTGCTAAACCTGGTTATTGCTGGCGGTGGGCCAACCGGTGTTGAATTGGCCGGTATGGCAGGCGAAATGAGTAAGCATATTGTTCGCAAGGATTACCCTGAACTGGTAGAAGCCGCGGGAAATATCTACCTGGTAGGTTCAGGAGATAGATTGTTAGGCCCTATGAGCCCAAAGGCGCAACAGGAATCGTATAAACAGTTGTTAAAGTTAGGCGTTCAAATCAAACTGGGGGTGGCCGTTAAGGATTATATTGATAATGAGGTGATCCTTTCTAACGGCGAAAGGATCACTTCCTGTTCCCTGATCTGGGCATCAGGTGTTGTCGCAGCCAACGTACCTGGTTTGCCCGATGAATGTAAGGGCCGTGGAGGAAGGTTAAAAGTTGATGCGTATAACAGGATCGCAGGAATTGATCGCATTTTCGCCATTGGCGACATCTGCTATCAGACGACAGATAAAAATTACCCTGATGGTCATCCGCAACTGGCACAAGTTGCCATACAGCAGGGAAAGTTGCTTGCAGCTAACCTGTTGAATGTAATAGCGGGAAAAACAATGAAGCCTTTTAAGTATATGAACAAAGGAAGTATGGCCATTATCACCAAATATCAGGCAGTTGTAGATCTTCCTTTTGGCTCTTTTAAGGGGTATTTCGCCTGGCTGACCTGGCTTTTCGTGCATATTATACCCATAGCAGGTTTCAGGAATAAGGCAAAGCTGGCATACAACTGGTTTTGGAGTTTTTTAACAAATGATCCCAATCTGCGGTTAATCATACGCGCCAAAAAAGGCTCGTAAATATGCTATTATCAAAAAATAATGATAATTTATGCTGATACGCCGGTTAACCTTGAGCAATTAAATTATGCAAACCCAAGCCTTTACTTTTCACGCTAACCCAACGATTGACCGTTTGATAAAGAGCGAGTTGTCATTCAGGCCACTCGAAAACTACTTAAAGAAATTAAACCACAGATCTCCGATCAGAATGAGAATGGTAGATGAACTGCTCCAAACGCTGCAACCCTATTTGCATGGCAGCGAGGATAGTTCAACCTTGCTTCCCGGCCCGGATGACCAATCCTTATTTGAGTTAATTGATTTAGCAATAAGCCCGTTACTTGATGATGAACGTAACTGTATTAGGGCGATAGTCTCGCCTTTGCCACGGGAAATACATTATTGCACAGATGCCTTCAATGATCTTTTTAAAAATGGTATGGCAAAGGGACAAAATGTCGACGGTACAGAGCCGGAAGCAAATTTGATAAATGAACATAAGAATTATATTTACCGCCTGATCTTAAGCCAGTGTTATCACTTTTCGTTTCAGATCCTGGAACCCGGATATTATAGCTATATCAACCCCAAAACCGGGCTGGAAGAGTACTACAAGGTAAACATTAATACTAATTTTATAGAGGTTTTGGTTACCGGTGAGTTGCCCGATATTACGATGGATAGTATCATCCAGGCCGGCCCTGCCGGTGTAGACCCATTAGTAATATTGGAAAAGATCTTGCCCCTGCACTATTTTAAGCTATCCGGGTTCGCGGTAATCACGCTGGAAAATATTACTGATTCCTTCGCAATTGAACAGATCAGGAACGAAATTGTAAACCAGGAGAACGAAGAACAAATCTATCAGCAGGTAATTAAGAGCTTAAGCATACTTACCGGCAATAACGCTCTTCAGTTTAGTTTAAAACCTTTGACCAGATTAAACAAGGGAAAAATTGTGGATATCAGCCCCAAGATCCACAGTTTCATGATGGATATAGCCAAGGGATTTGATGATGAAGAAATGCTTCAATCGCTCGTCACAGGTTATGAGGCAAATCCTGTTACCTATTATTTTTCTGCAGCCAATGATGCAGGAAATAAACCTGAAATGCCTGTTCATGATGTTTTGATGTCACATAAAGTCAAAGTTTATGCTTGCCTGCCACTGTTTTTCAAACAAAAGCTTGTTGGTATCTTAGAGATCTATGCTTTCAAAGAGATCTTGTTTTTTGAAAATATCCTGGCTAAAATAGCAGTAGCATTGCCTTTACTCAGCCAATTGACAAAAAATAGTACTGATCACTTTTCAGATAAGATCAATGATGTTGTGCGGAGGCACTTTACCGTTCTGCAACCCGCCGTCCTGTGGAAATTCCATCTTGCCGCCTGGAATTACCTGCAGCAAGAGCAGAACATGGAAACCGATGCTGTGATAGATCCCGTAACGTTTGATGGTGTTTATGCTATTTATGGCGCCATTGATATCAAAGATTCTACACTAAAACGTAACGTGGCCCTGTTAAAGGACATTCATGTCCTGCTGGATGAAACCTTAAGAATACTGGACAAATTGATCATTACTGGCTATCCTGTTAAAGAAATCAAAATGTCTATCATGGCATTCAAATCCCAATGCCAGCATGCCGCTACGTTAATGGACGAAAAAGCTATATTGACCTTCGTTAGTTCTGATTTAAAACCACTTTTAAACCCGCTGGCTGAGAATGATCCGGATATCTTAAATTATATCAACGTTTATTTAGAGCCGACTGTTGCCGGAAATAGCGCAAGCCAGGCTAACCGTACCATTTTAGAGAAAGAGATCGCACTTTTAAACCAGGATATCATGGGATTTATGGCAAAGATGATTGATGATTTGCAGCATGTACATCCCGGCTATGTGAAAACCTTCAGGACTGACGGCATAGAATCTGATATTTACATCGGTCAGTCAATTACGCCTAAAATAAAATTAGACAGCGGGAAGATCAGTGCTTACAGAATATTGCAACTTCGTTACTTGGCGAAGGTGGCGAAATATACAACACAAATGTCCTTAAAATCGCCTTTTGGCCTAAACACTACACAGCTCATCTATGCACCCGGAGGAACTATTGACATTACTTTTCGCAACGACGAAAAAAGATTTGATGTGGAAGGGGCAGAAAATATCAAATATGAAATCATTAAGAAGCGGATCGATAAGATTTGCATTAAAGGCAGCACGGAAAGGCTAAATCAACCCGGTACAATTGCTATGGTATATGAAGATGCTGCTATTCGGGAGGAATATTTAAGGCAGATCAAATTATTGCAAGAAGAGGGTGTACTTCGGGAACACGTGGAATTTTTACAGTTGGAAGACTTGAAAGATGTTTTTGGCTTAATGGCGATCAGGGTAGCGATTTAAAATATAGAGGGCAAAGAAAACCGTTTAAGGACATACTAACATGCGTAAGTAAATAAGGATGAACCTTTTTTATCTCTTCAATTACCTTAAAACAGCTGCATCAATGGCATGTGGTGGTTTCAATGATCAGACAACTCAGCGTAACAAATATTGAAAGAGGCATTTCTCTAATGCCATTAGGTCAAGGGTTGAATGTATAAAACATTAGTGATTGACCCCGCTAGGGAAATTTTAAAATGTCCACTTTCATTACTCGATTCAAATCTTTAGAGCCGTAAACTTAAATTGTGAAGAGGGAGCATTTTTATTGGATCTTCCAATATTTACCCCATTGCGGCGAAATGGCTTTCCTCATGTAACCATTTGTGCGATCGCATCAATCTTTTCGATAATAATCTGTTAAGTATAAAATTGAGTATAATTTTTGGTAGGTCGTAAAAATGAATTAGATTAGGGTGCCGAAAGGTAAAAATTAATGCTGTATGAAATGTTTCAAATATGTTACAACGTAAAAATTAGATTGATATAACTAAATCATCCTTAGTTAGATATAGAGGTAGACCATTTCTCTGTTAATCAGGGGGTCGCTGGTTCGAGCCCAGCCTCAGGAGCAAATGCAAAAAGCCTTACCATGCCCGGTAAGGCTTTTTTGTTACGGGTGTCCCGTCCTGAATAAGTTGATATCTAAATTGATTTATAATGAAAGTCCATCATTGTAAGGCGGCCCTTACTTTTCAACAAGCGTATGAAAAACCCGTTGCAGCTCGGTTGAATTACGAGCATAAGTATACTAGAATGATAAAAGCTCGAACATCCACAAAAGATGTTCGAGCCTTTAATAATGTTTAAGCACACCTAAAAATGGTCATTTTATCAATTTGCTCATCTGTAAATTAATTATAATCCGCATTCTGGATCAAGATCCCGCCACTTTTGTCTATCTCAGTTTGCGGCAATGGCCATCTGTAAAATTTGTCTTCAAAATGATAAGGGATTAGGCTGTCTTTAATGCCATTAAGTACGGTGTTAGCTATTCTCCATCTTACCAGGTCATAATGGCGCAAACCTTCAAAAGCAAGCTCTACACGGCGTTCGTGCCTAATGCGTTCGCGCATCTCTTCTTTGGTATAACCAGCCGGAAACCCGGGCATATTAACCCTGTCACGCAGATCTTTCATGGCGCTGTAAACGGTAGCATCAGGGCCGGCAATTTCGTTTTGTGCTTCGGCATACATCAATAATACTTCGCCCAGGCGCAGCATTACAGCATCCTGCCCACTCAGGGTAGAAAAACCGAACGGAAGATTGGCTGGGTCTAAAAACTTAAGCACACCATAGCCTGTTGGGCGCGGGTTAGACGGATTGTGTACTTTACCGCCACCAAAATCAGGATGATCAACATAAACGGTTTTGCTTAAGCGTGGGTCGCGGTTGTTGAACGGGTTTTGCGTATCTGTAAGCGGCGACGTACCATAAGGCAGGCCATCTGTGCACTCAAAGGTTTTTACAAAATTGGGCAAAGGACTGGCAGAGCACCAGTCGCCATAATCCCTATCCCAGTAAGCCAAATTATTAGGCGCTAAGAAATTAATTGAGAAAATTATTTCGGTATTATTTTTTTGCGTAGCGTCTCTAAAGTTATTTTCAAAAGCAGGGGTAAGGGTGTATAACGGTATAATTTCTTTACACAAATCTCTTACCTGGGTCAATAAGGCAACATCCGGTGAGCCCGTTGTACCATAGGCGGCAAATAACAATACCCTTGCCTTTAGCGCTTTGGCTGAAGATGATGCTGCATGCCCCCCGTTAGAGAAGTAGGCTACTGTTGGCAAATTCGCAATGCTATAATCCAAATCGGTATTGATTTGTTCCAAAACTTTATCAGCACTTACCTTAGGCTGTTTTTGCGTATTTAGGTTAAGGGGCTCTAATACCAAAGGCACCTCGCCGTAAATGGTATATAACTGGTAATAAAAAAAGCCCCTTACAAACCGCACCTCGGCCTCGTAAGTTTTTTTCTCAGTTTCAGATATATCGGTACCCTGGTAGGCTGCAAGTTTTTGCAGGAATAAGTTAACCCTGCCTATACCTACATAGCTATCATTATAAATACCAGTTTCGTAACCGCCGGTAGTTGGGTTAAGGTTACCCTGCACCACATCATTAACACTGCCCGAGTTAAACTGGGCATAACCATTATCGGTTAAGCAATCACGAATAGGTAGTTCTTCCGAAAATTCATTGGGCTGCATAGATGCATAAACGGCGGCAAGCGCCTTCTCAAAATCAGCCTTGGTCTTAAAAAAATTTTCTGCAGCAATTTGGTCAAGCGGGTTAAGCTCCAGTGTTTTTTTACATCCCCCTAAAACAAGGGATGCAATTAGTATAGTAAGTATTATACGATTTTTCATGTGGGTTGATTAAAAGGAAACGTTTACACCAAAAGAATAAATTTTGTTTTGCGGGTACTGTACCAGGTCGCCGCTGCCATAACGCTCGGGGTCGAGTCCCTTAAAGTTGGTTATGGTAAGCAAATTGTCGCCGGCAAAGTAAACGCGCAGCCTGCTCACCCCAAAAGTTTTGGTTAAGGTTGATGGCAGTGTGTAACCCAGCACTATATTTTTAAGCCTTAAATAGGATGCATCCTGCAAAAAGAAGGTTGACGGGCGCGTTAACTTTTGCGGAGAGCTCCATCCCCAGTAAATGCGTGGCATAGTGGTAGATGGGTTTTCTGGCGTCCAGCGGTTTAACCAATCTGTTGTTGGTGGTGTGCCTTGTACAAACGGAATCACCCCCCAGTTAGATACGTATGATTTAGCACCGTATACCCCCTGCATCAGGGCCGAAAAATCGAAACCTTTAAAGCTGGCACTCAGGTTTAAAGAGTAATTTAATTTGGGATATACGCCGCTTACAATCGTTCTGTCGTTAGCATCTATCTTACCATCATCATTAACATCCTTGTATTTCAGGTCGCCGGGCAGGGTATTATCATTAAATTGTTTTGGCGATGAATCTACCTCTTGCTGCGTTTGAAAGATACCCGCCACTTCAAGCATGTAAAAAGTGCTTATAGGCTGCCCGTTTTGATTAATGGTGTAATCAAATCTGTCTGTTTGGCCATATTTAACCAGTTTGTTTTTAAAGCGGTCTAAATTAGCACCTACGCTATAGGTAAAGCCACTTAATGCACCATCTTTAATAACATTATTGTAAGTAATACCCAATTCCATACCGGTGTTCTCTACCACACCATCGTTAATGGTAGGCGCGCTTAAACCTACTGCGCCTGTTACCTGCGATTGCCTTAAGATGTCGGATGTTCTCTTTTTATACCAGTCAAACGTCAGGTTAAAGTTATTAAACAGGGTAAGGTCTAAACCTATATCTGTCATGGTAGTGGTTTCCCACTTAATGGCAGGGTTATTTAATGCGCCTTGCGCTACGCCGGTGGTAAGGTTAGCGTTATCAAAAGAATAGTTACCCGTTAAGTTTAGCAAAGCCTGGTAAGGATAGTTTTGGCCGTATCCGCCGATCACAATATTTTGGTTACCTAATTGGCCCCATGATCCTCTTAGCTTAAAGTTATTTAACCAGCCCAAATTAAGATCTTTAATAAATTGCTCTTCGGTTGCGCGCCATCCGGCAGAGAATGATGGGAACACACCCCATCTGTTGCTGCCAAAAAATTTAGAACTGCCATCATAACGTACGTTGCCTTCTAATAAATAACGCTCTTTGTAATTGTAATTTACACGGCCGAAGTATGACATTAAAGCCCACTGGTTGGCCGTACCGTTAGCTCTTTGAATATCCTGGCCGCCTGCATTTAATTCAAGTAAACTTTCATCCGGGAAATTTTGGCGGAACCCCTGCAGGTACGAGTATTTGCTTTGTTCCATACTGTAACCCGCCTGTACTTTAATATTATTACCGTTAAAATCGTGGTTATAATTTAAATAGCTATACAAGTTGGAATATACAGTTTGCTGATCTTGCGCGGTTAGGCCTTTACCAAGGTCTAAAACGGTAGCCAACTGATTGGTACGGAAGTTATACAGATCAAGGGTTGATTTAAAATCCTTGTATTTATCCATATTAAAATTCACAGCACCTTTGGTGTACCACGAAAAATCTTTGCTAAACTGTACCTCAAACCATCCTTGTGCATTAACTGCATAATCATTAATATCGTGGGTAAACTTGCGGTCCAATACGGCTACAGGGTTTTTATTGTTATACTCATAATCATACGCTTTATAGGTATAGCGCCCGCTGCCATCTGCCAGGTAAGGCCCATAAGTTGGCGCCTGCGACATAGCCGACAGGAAAAGATCTTTAGAACCACCGGCAACAGATTCTGTTGTGCCCGATTTTAATAACACGTTGGTGCCAAATTTGAAATAATTATTCACCTTAGAGGTTAGGTTAATACGTGCTGTATATTTTTTATAGTTAAACCCGGTTATAATGCCATTTTGATTTACATAACCTAACGATACATTGTATGTAGTTTTGTCGTTACCCCCGTTAAAGGTTAGGTTATGGTTTTGTGTTGGCGCGGTTTTAAAGATCAAGCCCAACCAGTCGGTATTTGGGTAATTAACACGATCTGTACTATTGCGATAAAGATTTATCTGGTCTTGCGGATACAAACCATACAACTTGGTAGGATCATTAGGGTCATTTAACCCGGTGTTTATCCTGGCCTCATTATAAAGCTCCATGTATTGTGCCGAGTTGGTGATGAGGTTAAACAGCTTGGTTGGTTTATAAATACCAAAATTGCCATCGTACTGGATAGACATTTTACCGGCCTTACCCTGTTTGGTTGTTATTAAAACCACACCATTGGCCGCCCTTGAGCCGTATATAGCTGCAGAAGCCGCATCCTTCAATACCGAAACGTTATCGATATCTGTAGGGTTAATATCATTAAAACTTCCGGGTACACCATCTACCAATACTAAGGGGGATGAACCGGCGCCGCTAAAAGTTCCGTTACCCCTTATCTGGATAGATACACCTTCGTTACCCGGCTCGCCCGAGCCCTGATTTATTTGCACCCCTGGTATCGTTCCCTGCAGCATCGATGCCGGGTTTATTACCGGGCGCTTATTTAGATCGGCACCACTTACGGTTGATACGGCACCTGTAAGGTTAACCTTTTTTTGCGTACCGTAACCCACAACAACCACTTCGTTTAAAGCCGATGTTTGTTCTTTTAATACTACATTAATAGTTGTTTGGTTACCTATCGTCACTTCCTGGTTTACAAAGCCAACAAAGCTAAACACCAATACACCGACATTATCATTAGCTGTAATAGTGTAGTTACCGTCAACATTGGTTTGTGTGCCGGTATCGGTGCCCTTTACTTTTACAGTAACGCCGGGTAAGGGTGCACCTTTTTCATCTTTTACATTACCCGTAACAGTAACAGCCATTACCGGCTTTACCAAAATATCTTTTGGAGTTACCACAATGGTTGTATTGTTTATAACGTAGGCAAAGGGCTGGTTTTTAAAACACTGATCTAACGCATCATCCAGATTGGCATTATCAAGCTTTACGGTAACAGGTACAGCCTTTTTAAGCAGTTTGGCATTATATAAAATGCTGAACCCGCTTTGTTTGTGAATTTCCTTTAATGCCTCGGTAAGTGGGGCATTGCTTTTATTCATGCTGATCTTTTGTGCAAATAAAGTAGCGGCACTTACCTGCAGCACAGAAATCAAACACAAAAAGACCGACAACTTCATAATCAGGAATAATTTAGATTTAACACAGGGAAGCTCCCTGCATTTTATTGCAGTAGTTTTTTTATACATTTGATTGTTAGGTTAAATAATTGGTTACGAGAAAAATGATCATTGATTTACCTGGCAGCTTCACAGCTTAATACCAGGGGCGGTGCGAACGCTCCTGGTTATTACTTACAGGTATCATTATGTAGTAAAACCTACTTCATAATAATTACCCTCCTTCCTTCAATTTTGTAGTGTATAGTGCGGGTTAATTGCATGTTGTTAAGCAGTTCGGTTATATTTTTATATTTAGAGATGGTACCGCCAAATTCATTCAGTTGCACATCGTCGCGGTATTCTACGTCAACATCATACCATCTGCTAACCTGTTTCATGATGTTTACAATACTTTCGTCCCTAAAAATAAAGTAGCCGTTTATCCAGGCCAGGCTTTCTTCGGTATCAGCCTTGTTCACTAATATTGATGCTCCGTTTTGCGCTACAACTCCCTGCTGTCCAGGCGAAAGCAATACTACCGACTTACCGTTAGACATCCGTACAGATCCTTCTATCAGGGTAGTAGTTACACCCGCATCATCATTATAGGCATTTACATTAAAATGGGTGCCCAGCACCTCTACCTGCGTGCCGTTTGCTTTAACTAAAAAAGGTTTAGTTTTACTTTTGGCTACTTCAAAGTAAGCTTCGCCGGTAATTTCTACCAACCTGTTTGCTCCCGTAAAAGCCTGCGGAAACCGGATGGATGATGCGGCATTAAGCCAAACCAGCGTGCCGTCTTCCAGCACTACTTTATATTGCCCGCCGCGTGGTGTGGTTATGGTGTTAAATTGTTGTACCGATGCAGCCGTGTTAACTTTACTAAATTTATAAACCAGCATGCCGCTGGCAGCTTTGGTTACTTTAACGCCTTCTCCGGCAGCTATTTCGCCATTTTTAGCATCATCTAAAATAATGTTGGTACCATTGGCCAGGGTTAGGTAGGCCTTATTTGTACCGGGTAAAATTTGCTGCTTTTTATTATTCTGATTTGCAGTTATTGCCGGTTGCTTATCCCAGTTTTGCTTAGTTATAAATAATATACAGGCTAATACAGCCAATACCAATACGGCAGCAACCCGCAGCCATTTTTTATATCTAAAACCTAAATAAGGTTGCTTGTGCACTTCGCGGCTATCGCTCAATTTTTGCCATACCCGGTTGCGTACCTCGTGCTGGTTTAGGTTATGGTACGGCCAGCTATCATCCTGCAATAGCATTTCGTCCCGATAGGAATCCATCAATTTCTTTTCTTCAGGTGTGCACGTCCCATCCATGTACTTTTGGTACAGGGCCAGAAACTCTGTTTTGGTTATCATGAAAATGGTAATTACCGGTTTATATACTATAGGTGTAGTTTTAGGTCGGCCACACACATACATTTAAAACTTTTTTTCAGAAAATTAAAATCCTCAAAATTTTGTTCAGATTTTATACTTTTACCATAACCAATTATGCCTAATAACTCTCTTAGCGATACCGATTTATGGGATGCTATCCGTCTGAACGATGAGTTGGCTTTTACTGCGCTGTTTGACAGGTATTGGGTAAGACTGTATAAAACAGCCCAAACCTATATCAAAGATCACGAGGTGAGCGAGGAAGTAGTGCATGATGTGTTTCTAAATATATGGGAGCGGAGGCATGTCCTTCAGATAGATTCATTCGCTAATTTTTTATTGACCGCAGTTCGCTATCAGGTATATAACCGGATGCGGGCTGCAAAATCACCTGTTTTTTTTAATACAGCCCATTTGCCCGAATTGATGGATAGTAATGCAGGCGAAAACCATATTAATGAACAGGAACTTCAGCAAGAACTTAACCGGCAACTGGTACAGTTGCCCAAGCGCTGTCAGGAAATATTTTACTTGAGCCGCATGCTGCAATTATCAAATCGGGAGATTGCTGCAAAGCTAGGCATCTCAAAACGATCGGTAGAAAATCAGCTAACGGTCGCATTGAAGCATCTGCGTATGTTTTTAAAGCATACAGCCATTTTTGTTTTATTTATCTTATTTAATAATAGTTAAGGCTGTACCAGCAACCTCTTTATATTTAATGAATAACAATTGGTCCGAGTGTGGTCCAATATGGTAGCCTAAAAAGCAATAAAAACCCCACTTGGCAAGTGGGGTTTTTTATTTGCATTGAATTTGCATATATCTTCTGTGTTTCCATTTAAGTATAGCATAAATGGGCATCGTTTAGATGGTTTTGTTAGACATATAAAAGCTTTGAGAGCCCGATATGCGCAGATCATATTCTGGTTGCTCTTCTCAAGATTGCTTATTGAATGTTATAGTTTAATTCTCGTTGTTTGCGATAGAAAGTTTTTCTGGCGACACCAGTACATAATCATATTTTTCAATTAATTGGTAAGTATCCCGGGGTAACGTATTATCATATTTCATTTTTAATTGCCGTAGATCAATCAATACCCATTTGTCTTTATCATATAATTTTGAGAATGCTTTGGGGTTTTCGTTTTCCTTGCTTAGCATATCGTCTATTAGCTTTCCTTTTTCAATCGTGTAACGCACCATCAAATACACGTTGGTAAACCCGGTTTGGTTGCGTTGTGCAAGTTCATAAACCGCGTTGCCAATATCGTATAGATTAGTTTGCAGGTTTATTCCCTTAGCTAAATGGTTGCTACCCATCTTAAAGAATACATTTTCATTTTTGGCACCTGCATCATAATATTTAAAAAAGTTGGCTTTCATTAAAACAGCCCTGCCGCTGTTATCGCCGGTGTGATAAATCTCTTTAGAAGTATTTATCTCCTTTAAAAGCGCTTTGTATTGCGTTTGGGGGATAGCATTAGCCATGCTATCCAAAAGCTTTGTATCCGGATACCACCATTTGGCTTGAAGGCTATCGTAAAGTGCTTTATAACGATACTGAAATTTGTGTTGTTGCGTTTGATAAACCTTAGCTAAAAAATAAGGGAAGCTCATTTGAAATTCCTGATCGATACCCCAAATATTAAAATGCAGTTTATTGGCGGCAATTAGCATTTCGGCATCTTCCGGGCTGCTAAAAAAAGGGAAGGTGCCGATATGTGGATAGCCATTTTTGTATAGTTTGGTTAAGGTATCTGCGGGGCTTTTAGTGTGGGAGATGCGCGTTAGCTCTAATGCAGTGTATGGCCCTACTTCGATACACCATTTTTTGTAACCGTGTTTTTGGGCACTTTCAAGTGCGTAAGCCGTTAGTTGGGAAAGCAATGGTGAATTATGATACTCACCCCAGGCAACAAACTGGTTTTTTGCGAACAGCTCATCCAGGTTATCCCAACCTTTACCAGTTGGGCGCTGCCCGTTAAAAGTGAAGTAACTAATATGAGATGTAACGTATTTATTAAATCTGTCCTCATCTGTAATGACTTGTTTAGATTGGCCATAACTTAAACAAGCAGCCAGTAAAAGCATGCAAAAAAGTGTCTGTTTCATAAATTGTGCTATAAAAGTTCCTTTTGTTAATTATTTATTTGGTAAAAGTCTTATTGCTTGAGCTATTTAAGTGCAGCAATAATTTCCAGGTCGTTTTTAAATTATTAAAATCATCGCCACCTGTTATTTCCTCATCAGGTTTAACGTTATCATGCTATCGCGGTTGCAACAAATACCCCTATCTCATTTGTAAATTGATAGGTAGCATTGGATGTAGTGTAACCACCGGTATTTTCACCTATGAACCATGATGATCGCCCAATAGCTGGTAAAGCAATTGTACAGCAGGTAAAGCTTCTTTGATGGCGCCTGCATTTAAGGCTTCAGCCCGTACGCTGTCGGCTATCTTATTCCAATCGTACTGCCCGCTGTAAAGGGGATTTTTTTTACTGAACCGGAGCAAGGTATCAATCAGCTGGCGCAAGCTGTTTGTGTGTTGTGCGTTGGCCTTGCCAAAAGTTAACATAAATGCAGCTATTGTGAGCACACATAATTTCTTAATCGTTATTTTCATATTTGCTATCTTTTTTCTGAAGCAAATATGCCCCGGGTGCCATACCTGCTAAAATTTGTTATCCCAATACCTTAAAATATTATACGAACACTGTTTTTAAACTGAATATTATTTTAATAGATACAGCGTAGGGTTTGCTATCGTGCAAACGCCGGTTGGGATAATAAAACTTAGATTAAGAAGCCTTAACTTTATATTTGACACATGAAGCGAAACCGGTTGGTGATTTATTATTTATTGGCATGGTGCTGTTATACGCTGTATCTTTATATTGATAATGTAGCCAACAGGAGGGGCTCTCAGCCCTACGTATGGTCTAATCTTGTTGCAGGGTTTTTAGAATTTTCCTTTTGCTTTTTTTTTGTTTACCCCCATTTTTTTAAACTCAGGAAGATACCGGTACTTATTATGGGGCTTATCATAGCCGATGGTTTATTCATCGGTTGCCGTTACCTTATTGAAGAAGTTATTTATTTATGGTTACTGGGTTACGGCAATTATGATCCTTCGGTAAAGTTGCGCTATTACATCAGCGATAACTGGTGGCGTGCTTTACAGCCTATCTTATTCAGTTTTATAGCCTGGGCGTTATTAGATACCTATCGTAAAGAACAGGAGGCCGAGCAACTAAAACAAGAAAAGATAAGGGCCGAATTGCTATTTTTAAAAACACAAATAAATCCGCATTTTTTATATAATACGCTTAATTACTTATATTCATTGGCCTACCCCGTTTCCGAAAAGCTGGCCGATGCAATTATTAAGCTTTCACAACTGATGCGGTATATGCTTAATAACAGTGATGATGGAATGCTTAACCTGCAGCTGGAGATAGATTATCTGGAAAATTATATTGGGATATATCGTTTGCGATTTGAAGAGAGCTTTTTTGTAAATTTTAAAACTACAGGTGATTTCAACAAGAAAAAGATTGCTTCGCTGATATTGATACCATTGGTGGAAAATGCTTTTAAGCACGGAGTAACCAACGATGCTACCATGCCCGTAAAGATCCATATCAACACAACCGGGCAACAGTTAACCATGGTGGTTAGTAACAAGATCAGCCATGGTCAAAAAGATGATTCCAGTGGTGTAGGGCTGGTTAATATCAAACGGAGACTGGAGTTGATTTATCCGGGAAGTTATGAACTGTTGGTTAGCAATAATGGAGCAACATATAAAACAACGCTGAATATTATACTTCATAAATAATGACAAGGATACGGTGTATTGCTGTTGATGACGAACCTTATGCTATTAAAATGATAGCCGATTATATTGCCAAAGTGCCTTATCTGGAACTTGTAGGCACAACCACAAATGCGTTAGAGGCCTTGAGCCGGATTCAAAATGAGGATATCGACCTGGTTTTTCTTGATATTCAGATGCCCGAACTTACAGGACTGCAGTTTTTAAAGCTTTGCGGCAATAAATGTAAAGTAATTTTAACAACCGCCTATGCTGAATATGCACTTGATGGTTTTGAGCATGGCGTAATTGATTACCTGCTAAAACCAATAGCGCTTGACCGGTTTTTAAAAGCTGCACAAAAAGCTTTCGATCAAATCACAGGAGTAAAGCATCTTACCGTAAAACAGCAGCTGGCACCAACTGCAGAAAACGCTTTAGCTACCGAGCCAAACTACATGTTTATTAAAGGAGATAGCAAAAGTAAGTTCTGGAAAATAGATCACAGTGAAATACTATACATACAAGGGCTTAAAAACTACGTATCGATTTTTACGCCATCGCAAAGGTTGGTGACCTATCAAAGCCTGTATGATATTAGCGAACAACTACCTCAGCCGCCGTTCTACAGGATACACAAATCCTATATAGTTTCGGTAGCTAAAATACGAATGATCGACGGGCATACCATTTACATTGGTGAACAAGCGATACCCATTGGCGAAACCTATAAGGATAGCTTCTTTAAAATTATCAAAGACCGGGAATAAGGTACGTACAGGTTAACTGCGTGAAATACGGTTAATCCGGTTTCTACGCAGTTTGTAGCACCAAAATAATAGTGGTGTTGTTGGTCTGATGCGATAAATAAGTTTACCTGTGTGGTTTTATGAGTGGTTACTTGCTTTTTAGCAGTAAAGGCTGCACTAAAAACTTAACTATAAGATGTGCTATTAACGAGAGCGAAAAAGTAAACAGCAAGATCCCTAGTTTTTTACCAAAAGTGTTAAAATAATCAAGAAAAGGGGAACGGCCGGTGCCGCTAAACTGTACTGCAAGGAGGAGTACTATTGCACCGGTTATCCAAAGCGTTATATGCGAATAAAAATAACGTTTACCGGCAAGTTTAGACTGTGGGAAAGCGGTAAACAATAAAATAACATGCGCTAAGAAAAATACCACAGCAGCAAATATCAGGACGTAATACATAGGTTTAATTTAGGCAAATATAAAAAACCTAATATTGATTGCAATTTTTAGAGTGGGGGGCGAGAGTTGAACAATCACTCCACAAAATAATATCTTTGCAAGATATAAGCTACATGGCAGGATAGCCTGTAATAAATAGCGTTAAGCAAGCAGCGGCACAAGCTGTTACCAATACATATAAGTTTGAGCGATAATCCACATAACAGCATTTCTTATTTTGATAGTTCCATAAGCGGAATAGCGTTACCCGAAAGGTTTACCTACCCGTTTTATTACGAACCGCACCCGCTAACCCAAATAGCAGCTACCCAATTGCAGCATTACCTGGCCACCCAAACAGAACTGGATCATAATTTTGGCCTTGCGGATAATAAGCAAGGGCCCGCCATCGGCAAAATGTTTGGGGTTTTAGTGATAGAGGATAACCAAGGCCGATTGGGTTACTTATCAGCCTTTTCTGGCAAACTGGCTGGTTCAAACGAACATTCTAAATTTGTGCCGCCTGTGTTTGATATGCTGGTAGAGGATGGCTTTTTTTTGCAGGGGCAGGATATTATTAACACTATCAACGCACAGGTTAAAGCTATTGCGTCGGATGCCGGCTACCTGGCGCTAAAAAAGGAATTAGAAGAATCTACCGTAAAATCCCTGCAAGAAATAGCCGCATTTAAAAAAGAGTTAAAGCTTAATAAGGATAAGCGTAAAAAACTTCGCGAAGAGCAAAGGGAAATTTTGAAAGAAGCCGATTACGCCCTTTTTGAAGCCGACCTGATCAAACAAAGTTTGCACGATAAGCACCGGTTTAACGTATTATCTGCTGATTGGGAACAGCGTTTAGACAGCATCCGCGCCGGGATGGCACAGTTTGAGGATAAAATGGAGGCTTTGAAAAATGAGCGGAAGGAGAGGTCGGCGGCTTTGCAGCAGCAGCTTTTTGACCAATACGTTTTTTTAAATATAGCCGGCGAAAGCAAAAGCCTGCACGCCATATTCAACGAAACCATTTTTGGGAAACCACCTGCTGCTGCCGGCGAATGTGCCACACCCAAGCTATTACAACACGCCTTTATAAATGGCTACAAACCCCTTGCCATGGCCGAATTTTGGTGGGGTGCGGCCCCTAAATCAGAAATTAGGCAGCATAAACAATTTTACCCGGCCTGTACCGGTAAATGCAAGCCAATTTTAAAACACATGTTAGAGGGGCTGCCTGTTGATGAAAATCCGCTTTTGCAAAACCCCGGCGAAAGCAGTACGCTGGAAATTATTTACGAGGATGATTGCTTTGTAGTAGTTAATAAACCTGCCGAATTGCGCTCGGTACCAGGCGTGAACATTCAGGATTCTGTTTATACCAGGCTGAAGCAAACATTCGCTTCTGTTGAACCACTGATCATCCACCGGTTGGATATGGGCACATCCGGGCTTTTGGTGGTGGCCAAAACTAAGGACGCACATAAGTTTATACAAAGCCAGTTTTTAAAACGGACTGTGAAAAAACGATACACCGCACTGCTTTCTAAAGTACTTACCCAGGCAGAAGGCGAAATAAACCTTCCCCTACGCGGCGATCTGGAAAACAGGCCCCGGCAATTGGTTTGTTTTGAACACGGCAAAAAAAGCATCACCCGGTGGAAGGTGGTCCAAATTAATAATACGACTACCAAGGTGCATTTTTGGCCGCTTACCGGCCGCACGCATCAGTTGCGCATGCATTCGGCGCACGGGCAGGGGCTTAATGCTCCCATAGTAGGTGATGACCTGTATGGTACTGCTGCCCAAAGGCTATACCTGCATGCCTCGTACCTGGAGTTTATCCATCCCCAAACCAAAGAAAAGGTGAGCTTTGAACTGGCCGAAGATTTTTAACGGGCCATTTTATATAAATTAGTAACTTAAACTTTACACGTTTTAATCCTGTCTCTCATGAAAAGATCGTTGTTTCTGTTAATCATAATGGCCTGCCTGTGTGTCAATACATTTGGGCAGCAAAAAAACCAGTATGTTAAGATAGAAACACCGCAGGGCTGGTGTATCATTAAGCTGTTTAACGAGACACCGATGCACCGCGATAACTTTATAAAATTGGTTAAAAGCCACTATTTTGATGCTACCACGTTTAACCGCATCCTCAAAAAGTTTGTGATACAGGGCGGCGACCCCGACTCGCTGTACGAAAAAGGACATACCTTAAAGCCGCAGCAAAAATGGCTTGCCCCCGAGTTTGCAGATAGCCTGTACCACCGCAGGGGTATGGTAGCTATGGGGCGGGATGACAACCCAACACAATCATCCTTTACCACGCAGTTTTATATAGTTGATGGCCACACCTGGACGGATGAGCAACTGGATGCCATTAGCCAAAAGTATAAAGTAAATTTCCGCCAAGCACACCGACAGGTTTACCGTACCGTTGGCGGCACACCGCATCTAGATCAGCATTATACCGTTTTTGGCGAAATTGTTAAAGGGCTGGGCCTGATAGACAAATTAACCTCCCTACAAGTTGACCAGGCAGGCAACCCTGCAATACCGGTATGGATGAAGCTTACCCTCCTTACACCTAAACAGGCCGCCGCAGCTTTAAAATAAGCTATCTTCTAATGATGCTAACATCTTAATAGGTTTAAAAAATCCGTTTGGCGTTAGTTTAAATCCCTATCGCGTTAATATAGACACTTAAAATTAAGCACCTTTGCGGACTTATTTTTAATTAGTCTAAATAATGATAAAATATATTTACCTACTATGCTTATCCGTTCTGTCCTCTTCCTCAATTGTTTACGCACAAAACAACCTAAGTGCAATACAAGGTAAGGTATTAACTAATGATGGTAAACAGGCCCCCGGGGTAACCGTACAATTATTAAATACATCTTACGGCGCAAGTACCCAAGCCAATGGTAAATACCTTATTAAAGCAAAGCCGGGCACCTACACTTTACAATTTAAAGCTTTGGGTATGGCGCCTATACAACAGCAGGTTACCATTAGTGCGGATAATATAACTAATGTAGCAGATGTAGTTTTAAAGGTTACATCGCTGCAGTTAAAAGATGTGGTTGTAACCGGCCAGTATGCACCGCAATCGTTAAAAAACTCGGTTTATATGGTGCGTACCATTACTAACGAGCAGATCCGCCTGCGTAACGCCGCCAAGGTGCAGGATGTACTTACCGATCAGTTAGGCATTCGTTTTACCAATGATCTAACTTTGGGCACGTCTGATATTACCTTAAACGGTGTAGCGGGTCAGCGTGTTAAGGTATTGCTGGATGGCGTGCCGTTATTGGACAGGGGCGATACCCGCGAAAGCCTTAACCAGATAGATATCAACACAATCGACCATATAGAGATCGTGGAAGGCCCTATGTCGGTAAGCTATGGCAGCGATGCCTTGGGTGGTGTAATTAACCTGATTACTAAAAAGGGCGCCGGTGGCGAAAACCTGAGGGTGGTAGCCCGGGTACAGGAAGAAACAGCCGGTAAAAAGTACGAAGGTTTTAAAGGCAGTGGTAACCACCTGGAAAGCGCCGGAGTAACCTGGGAGCATAAAGGCTGGCAAATATCCGGTAATGCCACCCGTAACTATTTTGATGGTGCCATATTAGGCTGGTTACCAAAAGACCAATTGCTGGGTAACATTGTTGCCGGTTACCGCACCAATAGCCTGCATGTATGGTATCGTTTTGACGGCGAAGACGAAACCTTGCGTAACGACGGTGCACCAACGCCCGAGAATACCCGCATAGATCAACATTATTTAAGTAACCGCTGGATGCACCAGTTACAGGCAGAGTGGCAACTGAACGATCGCCTGAGTTTAAGTGGCGCAGCATCATATACAGATTACAGCCGCCGCACCCAAACCACCAGCACCAACCTGTTAACCGGCGACACCAGGCTAACCCTGGGCGTAGGCGAGCAGGACAAGGCCATTTTTGATACCAAGTTTTTCCGTACTACGGCGCAATATAAAGTAAGCGATAAGGTATCTATACAACCCGGTGTGGAGGTAAGCCTTACCGGCAGCAGCGGTGCCCGTATCTTAGGTACGCCTGTTATTAATGATTATGCCTTTTTTGTATCATCAGAGATAGCTTTGAGCCAGGCCATCAGCATCAGGCCGGGGGCAAGGTTTAATAAAAACTCTGTTTATGATGCGCCGCCGGTTATCCCGTCATTAAACGCTAAAATAAAGTTAACCAACGATGTTGATTTTAGGGTGGCTTATGCCCGTGGGTTCCGTTCGCCGGCCCTGCGCGAATTATATTTTAACTTTTTTGATGCCAGCCACTCCATTCGTGGTAACGAAAACCTGAAGGCCGAATACTCCAACAGCTTTAACGGCTCGTTTGCATGGCGCCTGTTAAACAATGGCGCGGTAAGTATCCGCTCTACAGCGGGTGGTTTTTACAACCAGTTTAAAGATCTTATTACAACCGGGTACGATCCAGCCAACCCATCAGTCATGACCTATATCAACATTGATAGATCTAAAACAACGGGCGGTACGTTCGAAAACACACTCAACTACAAAAACCTGCAGGCCAAGGTGGGCTTCTCTTACACGGGTATTTCTAACCAGTTGCAAAATGATGATGCCAGCTTGCCGGGCTTTACCTGGTACCCCGAGGTAAACAGTAATATCATGTACCATTTTACCGGTATTAAAGCCGATGTAAGCCTGTTTTACAAATACAATGGCAAGCTGCCGGTTTATGAGTTAACAACAGTGAACGGGGCAACCAATATCCACCTGGCCCAGCGGTCGGCATTCCACACGGCCGATTTGACAATCAATAAATACATCGGCTCCAGGTTAAGCATCTCGGGCGGGGCTAAAAACCTGTTTAATGTTACCAATGTAAACAATACATCGGCAGATATAGGCGGCGCGCACAGCACCGGCGGCCCGGTACCTATAGGCTATGGCCGCTCTTATTTCCTGGGCCTAAGCTTTCAATACAGCAAATACTAACAATAATCATTTATACCATTAATCAATACGTTACATGAAAAAACTATCCTATTTATTATTAGCCTGCCTCGTCATCAGTACAGCCGCTTGTAAGAAAAACGACCCTGCACTACCTGATAACCAACTGGCATTTTCGGCATCGGCACAAGGCCTCGCATCTACAGATAATTCGGTAGATGTAGTACTTAACCTTGGCCGTGCTACTGATGTAGCCATACCGGTTTCTGTTGACCTTACAGGCAGCGGTGTTACCTACGGTACCGAATTTACTACCGCCCCGGCTGCTGTAAACAATACCTTAAATTTAACTATCCCCGCGGGCAGCAGCTCGGTATCGTTTAAAGTAACCAAAGTTGATGGTGTATTCTTAAGCGGAAGCGAGTCTGTGAACTTTGTGATCAAATCTGCAGGCCAGCCGGTTGTATTGGGCTCTACCAGTACTTTAAAATTAAGCTTCTCATCAATCGTGTCTACCGGTTCGGCATTAACATTAGATGGTGGCGAAGGCGGTTCTGCAGCAGTTAACTCTGTATATGTTGATCTGAGCAACAACTTCCAGTCGTCTGTAAAGCGTAACAGCTGGGACCTGGGCTTTTACAATGGCGATGATTTTAGGGTGATCTTAAACAACACTACGGCAGCATCTGTTGTAGCGGTTAATAAAACAGATATCAATACTGTATCTGCCGCTGATGTTACTTTAGCTAACCTGGAGCTTGGTTTTGGTAAAGGTACATTTGCCATATTTGATGATGTAACCGGCGATCTTACCAAAACGGCTATTGCGCAAGTATCGGCTACAGAAGCAAGCAACCTTACTTATGTTATTAACCGTGCCGGTGGCGCAGGTACAACAGCCGCAGCTGCCGACCTGATCAAGATCCGCGTATTGCGCGCAACCAATGGTTACATTTTACAGTATGCCAAACTAAACGAAACCACCTTTAAAACCTTAACGGTAACCAAAAACACAGCGGCTAACTTTAACTATATCAACTTTGATACAGGCGCAGCAGTAACGGTAGAGCCGGCTAAAGACCGTTGGGATTTAGTATGGACTTACAGCATATACTTCACAGGTACAACACCGTATGCCTTCTCTGACCTGGTATTTGGCAACTACTTAGGTAACACACAAATTGCCGAAGTATTAACCAGCACCGTTACTTATGATGCTTATGCCGAAGCCAACTTAGCTACTACAACCTTTACACCAAGCCGTAACACCATAGGTTCTGGCTGGCGTGCAACAACCGGTACCGTAGGTGTAAAAACAGATCGTTTTTATGTAGTAAAAGATGGTGCCGGCAACGTGTACAAATTAAAGTTTGTAAGCTTTACCACACAAGATGGCGGTACCAGGGGCTATCCTAAAATTGAGTACACTTTAGTAAAAAAAGCCTGATTCTATAGTACAACCAAAACCTTATCACAAAAAACTAACGGTTCTCCGATAAAGGAGGGCCGTTTTTGAAATTTTAAAAAACATCCATAAAAATGAAGGTTATCAAATTAATTATTGCATTTGTTATTGTTACATCGCAGGTGCTTAGTGCAAGTGCATCAACCATTTATGCGCCAAATTCAAAAATTGTATCGCTAAATGGTACCGTGAGCGAGATACTGGCAGGCCTGGGCCTGGAGAAGAATATTATTGGTACTGATGTGACCAGTAACTACCCGGAAAGTATTAAAAACAAACCCAAGGTTGGCCACAACCGCAGCATATCTGCCGAGGGTATTATTGCCCTGCAGCCCGATGTGGTTACCGGCCTTACCACCGAGGTGAAGCCCGAGCTGGCTGCACAGCTTAAAAGTGCCGGTATTAAACTGGTTTTGTTTAACCAGGATTTTACTGCCGATGGCACACGCAAACTGATAAAAGATGTTGCGGCAGCATTTGGCGGCCAGGCCGAGGCTAACAAAATGATTGCTAAGCTAAACGCAGAATTAGCCACCGCCGGCAAAATAAATAAAAATGGGGCTAAGCCAAAAGTGCTATTTATTTACGCCCGTGGTACCGGTACCATGATGGTAGGCGGCGAGGGTACTTCCATCGAAAAAATAATTGAACTGGCAGGCGGCCAAAATGCGGTAAGTGGGTTTAATAACTATAAACCCCTAACCTCCGAAGCCCTTGTAGCCGCTAATCCCGATGTGATATTGCTGTTTAGCAGCGGTATGGAAAGCCTGGGTGGTGCAGCAGGTTTACAAGCCGTACAAGGTGTAAACCAAACTAATGCCGGTAAAAACAAAAAGTTTGTTACCATGGAAGGTGAATTGTTAACAGGTTTTGGTCCGCGTTTAGGGCAGGCAGTTGCCCAGTTATCACAAAAGCTAAAATAAGGTGTTTAAGAGTTATAAATTCATATTTATAGGTTTATCGGCACTGCTTTTGGTAGCCATAACGGCCGGTGTTTGCATAGGTGCGGTACATATTGCTTTGGGGCAATTTTGGTCGATGATAGCTAATTTTACCGGCCTTAGCCACACTAAGCTATATACCGATCAGCAACTGGCGGTACTACTTAGCCTAAGGTTGCCGCGTGTGCTGATGGGCGCTTTAATTGGGGCTGCACTGGCCGTGTCCGGCGCATCGTTACAGGGCCTGTTCCGTAACCCGCTGGCCGAGCCGGGCTTAATAGGGGTATCATCGGGCGCTACCTTGTTTGCCGCCTTAATGATCGTTTTTGGCGGGCAAATCCTCAACATTATTGGCAGTATCTACAGCTATTATGCTTTAGCACTGGCGGCTTTTACGGGTGCTTTTGTAACTACGCTTACGGTTTACCGTATGGCTATGTTCCAGGGTAAAACGGTGATCACAGCCTTGTTGCTTACAGGTATTGCTATTAATGCCATTGCCTTTGCATTTACGGGCTTGTTAACCTATTTATCTACCGACGAGCAACTACGTAATCTAACCTTTTGGAGCCTGGGCAGCCTGGGCGGTGCCAGTTGGGTATCGTTAAGCAGCGCAGTACCGTTTATAGTAGTGCCCGTTATTTGCCTGCCATTTTTGGCTAAATCCTTAAATGCCATTGCCCTGGGCGAGGTGCAGGCAGCGCACATGGGTATCAACGTAAACCGTACCAAAACGTTGGTTATTATACTAGCAACTATGGCGGTAGGGGCATCTGTAGCTGTTGCGGGGCTTATTAGTTTTATTGGCTTGGTAACGCCGCATATCTTAAGGCTGGCCTTTGGGTCGGATAACCGCCTGGTTATACCCGGTGCGGCCATACTGGGTGCCGTGGCATTAACCGGCGCCGATCTGATATCGCGCACCATAGTGGCCCCGGCAGAGTTGCCTATCGGGATCGTAACGGCCATAGCCGGTTCGCCCGTGTTTATTTACATGATATATTCTCAGCTTAAAAAACAGCAGATATTATGATTGAAGTAAAAGATCTGAGCTTTAGCGTTGCTAAAAAGAAAATTCTGGATGGTGTTAGTTTTAGTTTAGAGCCGGGCAAAATGCTGGCGATAATTGGAGCTAACGGGGCAGGTAAAAGCTCTTTGCTAAAATTGCTTTGCCGCGAAATATATCCAACCGACGGCACTATTAAGTTCAACCGGAAGGATATCAGCAGTTACACCATCAAACAACTGGCACTGATGCGGGGCGTGCTTACCCAGCACAATACAGTAAGTGTAATGTTTACCGCCAAAGAACTGGTTTTGATGGGGCGATACCCACATTTTGAAAATGTGCCTGCGCCTAATGATATCGATATTATTAACAAGGTAATGCAGGAAACCGGGATAGTGCACCTGGCCGACCGCGATTATAACACCTTATCCGGCGGGGAACAGCAGCGGGTACAGTTGGCGCGGGTTATTGCCCAGATCTATGACAGGCCCAACGGGTTCTTGTTTTTAGATGAGCCAACCAACGGGCTCGACTTGCTGTACCAGCAGCAAATTTTGCAACTGGCGCGTAGCATGGCCGATAGGGGTTATACTGTTATCGGCATTTTGCACGATATCAACTTTGCATCGCAGTATGCCGATAAGATCCTGATCCTGAAGAACGGGAGCACGGTTGCGCAGGGTGAACCGTTAGAGGTGATCAACTGCGATAATATTCACGAAGCATTCAGCATAAAAGTTAAAATGTTGAGTTGCGAAGGTTTTAAATGCCCGCTGGTTATGCCAAGCGGGGTATTGGTTTAATTATTAAAAATATATACAATGGAAAATACAACAACGTTAATAAAAGAACAGTGGGATGCGTTTAAAGAACAAAACCCTAAAGTGCGTATCCGCGATGCAGCTAAACAATTAGGCCTTACTGAAGCCGACCTGGTAAATGCCGGCGAGCATAACACGGTATTGGGCGGCGATTTTAAGGAATTGCTTAAAGAAACCAATACCCTGGGTTATGTAATGGCACTTACCCGTAACGACTATTGCGTGCACGAGCGTAAGGGGATCTATAAAAAGGTTGGTTTTAACGGCCCGGTAGGCTTAGTAGTTACCCCGGATATCGACCTGCGCATCTTTATGTCGCACTGGCATTTTGGTTTTGGGGTGAATGAGAACGAGAGGTTAAGCCTGCAATTTTTTGATGCAGACGGCAGCGCGGTGCACAAAATTTACCTTACCGAGCAAAGCGATGTAGCGGCATACCACGCTTTGGTAGCCAAATATAAAGCGGTGGAGCAGGATCAGCAATTGACCATAACACCTGCGCTTGGCCCCGTGCCCGAAATTGCAGATGATGAGGTGGATGTACAAGCATTTAAAGAAGCTTGGTTAGCCTTGCAGGATACGCATGATTTCCATGGTTTGTTAAGGCAGCACAAACTTACCCGTACCCAGGCTTTAAGGCTGGCACCCGAGGGGCATGCTAAACAAATAAGTGTTGATACCTTGAAGGCCATCCTCACCAGAGCTTCGGAAACGGGCCTGGAGATAATGGTATTTGTAGGCAGTGCGGGCGTTATCCAGATCCACACCGGTCAGATCAATAAACTGGTACAAACCGGCCCGTGGTTTAACGTGTTAGACCCTGAATTTAACATGCACCTGCGCGAAGACGGTATCGCAACAGCATGGCTGGTTAAAAAGCCAACTACTGATGGCGCAGTACACAGTGTAGAAGTTTTTGATGCAGAGGGCAACACTATCGTTCAGTTCTTTGGCAAACGCAAACCCGGCATCCCGGAAAGCGAAGAATGGAGAAAAGTTTTAAATGAAATAGTGCTAGCTTAATACGATTAGCCGTTAGCCTGCGTGTATCTGTTGATATACGCAGGTTTAATATGATATATCTCAACATCGTTGCTACCAATCGCAGCAATCAATACCGCTTAAAATTAGCGCGAATAGAATTAGCCCAACCAAACGCAGGCATTCACGAGCCGCTTGTATTAACCGTAACCAATTATGACGAGTTGCTTAGCACCATCGATAAGTTAAAAGAGAAGGATGCCTTTAATGATCTGCAGCAGGACGGAGTTCGCCATTGGCGTAAAACTCTTCAGAAAAGTAGTGATCAAAAAGTAAAAGTGCCCACCCAACCCCAAAAGATGACGAGGATCATTAATGGGTTACTGAGGTTAGTATAAAGCCGTTTTTCTCTTTATCAAGGCCATTTTTTAGCGATAATTTTCTCTATCCAACACCCAATTCTTAGCTTAATTTATCCAAAATCATTAAAAAGTTATTAGAAAAAAGCTCACTATGTATATTAAGTCTAAATAAGAATTATATATTTGCTGCCAAATTTTAGATATGCAATTAAAAAATTTTACGCTCCTTATAATTTTATTATCAGCGCTTTATTCGGGCAAATCATCTGCCCAGGTATTAACCCAGGAAGATTCATTATCTGCCGGGCTGATCTATAAACAACAAGCTACTGTAATATCCGGTTATGGCGAGGCTAAGTATAGCATGGATACTAAAAGGAAGAGTGCCGAAGCCAGCCTTAAAAGAGTGGTGCTTTTTTTAGGCCATAAATTCAGCAATAAAATCTCGCTGTTTACCGAATTAGAGGTAGAAGATGCCTTAGTAGCTAACGGTGGGAACAGTAATGGCTTAGGCGAAATATCTATGGAGCAGGCTTTCCTAAAGTTTAACCTAAACCCCAATACCTATTTAGTGGCCGGTTTATTTGTACCCAGGGTTGGTTTTATTAACGAGAACCATTTGCCCACCACCTTTAACGGGGTAGACAGGCCCTTTCTGGAAGAACAAATTATACCGTCGACATGGCGCGAAGTTGGGGTTGGCCTTTACGGGCAGTTTACCCGCATACCGGGCTTAAACTACAGTGTGGCATTAACCAATGGCTTAAACTCGCAGGGCTTTAACAGTGCCGGTGGAATAGGCGGCGGCAGGCAATTAGGGCAGGCAGCTAACGGTACAAACCTGGGTGTTCATGCGGCCTTACTATATTACATAAACGATTTTAGGATCCAGGCGTCGGGGTATATTGGCGGCTCAACGGCTAAAGAACAGCGCGTGGCCGATAGCTTACAGCTAAACGGAGGTGCATTTGGTAACCCGGTAACTTTAGGCGAAATAAATGCGCAGTATAACAAATCGGGTGTAAGTGTGCGTGCTATTGCTACAATCATCAACATCAAAAATGCGGCGGATATTAACCGTGCATTCGCCAATAATACACCACGAACCATGTATGGCGGTTATGCCGAGGCGGGTTATGATATTTTATATCCAACTAACAAAGGCGAAAAAGCGTTTGTCATCTTTGGCCGGTACGAGTATTTAAATCTTAACGCCAAGATACCATCTAACGGGTTAGCAAATAAGGCTAACGAAAAACATTACATAGTAGGTGGTTTTACTTATAAACCTATCAGGGGTATAGCCATAAAAGGGGATTACGTGCGCCGGATAACTGGTGATTTTAACCAGGCGCTTATTGTAACGCCGTTTCCGCAGCAAGTACCCTACTTTAAAAACAACGGCTTTGTAAACTTAGGCATCGCCTACAATTTTTAACATCTATGAGTACCAGAAGAGGTTTTATTAAATCGGGATGTGCGGCGTGTGTTTTAACGGCTTCCGGTATGTCTTTCTTAGAATCGTGTTCAACTCCTTTACCTATGGTTAAAGCCACAGGTAGCAATGCCAATGTGGTAGAGGTAGCTGCAAACAGTTTTACTGCGGGCAATATGCTGGTGGTACGCACCAAGCAACTGGAGTATGATATACTGCTTGTAAAAAACGGGGCATCTTACAAAGCACTTTATTTAAGGTGCACGCACGAAGGTGTGGGCCTAACCCCGGCAGCCAATAAAATATTTTGCAGTGCGCATGGCAGTGTATTCGATTTAGATGGCAAAGTAGTTAAAGAGCCTGCTTTGCGCCCGCTTACCACCTACCAAACAGAGGTTATTAATAATCAAATCATTATACACTTAAGTTAAAATATCACAATGAATACAGCTATTAAAAAATCACTTGCAGTAGTGATACCGCTAACATTGCTTAGTCTTTCATGCTCGAAAAACAATAATCCGGCTGATAACGGTTCTGATAAAGTTACCCTGCAAACAGAGGTATTAACAAATATCGCAAACAATGTTTGTACTGTTTCTTATGAAGATATGTATGCAAAAGCGCTGGAATTGCAAACAGCGGTTACGGCTTTAAATAAAACATCAACCGATGCTAATTTGGCCACTGCCCGCGAAAAATGGAAAGCTATGCGTACCACTTGGGAACAAAGCGAGGCCTGGTTGTTTGGGCCTGTTGATTCAGAAAGTATCGACCCGCGTATTGATACCTGGCCTGTTGAATTTAACTCACTTGATGCTATTTTAAATGGCACCGATAATTTAAACGAAGCTTATGTTGATGGATTGGAAGAATCCTTAAAAGGTTTTCATCCTATTGAGTATTTATTGTGGGGCCAAAACGGAAACAAAACAGGAGCGCAACTTAAAGACCGCGAAAAAGAATTTTTGGCCGGCCTTACCCAAAATTTAGTAAAGCTTTCTAAAGAAGCAAGAGATCAATGGACTGGTGGTTACAAAGATCAGTTAGCTAAAGCTGGCAACGGTTCTACTGCGTTTACTACACAACAGGCTGCTTTTGTACAAATTGCTGATGCCATGGCTGGTATAGCAGGCGAAGTGGGCGATGCTAAAATGAAAGAACCTTTTGATGCACAAAACCCAAATTTAGAAGAAAGCCCATTTGCTAAAAACTCTATTACCGATTTTACAAATAACATACAGGGGGTATTAGCTATCTACCAGGGCCGTTTTACAGCTGATGGTAAGGGCTTAGAAGATATTGTACGTGCTAATAACCTGTCTTTAGATGCCGAGATAAAAAGCAAACATGCAGCGGCAATTGCAGCATTGCAAGCTATTGATAAACCTTTTGGCGAAGCCATTATATCAGAACAATCAAAAGTACAAAACGCAATGACCAAGGTTGGCGAACTGGCTACGGTTATTGACGAAAAATTAAAACCATTCCTGGTACAGTATACGAAGTAACAGGGCATAAATTTAAAGGATAAGATCCAGTCATGAGAAAAACTACTATAGCTATATTATTTATCCTGGTGACGATGGTTGCTTTGCAGGTAGCGTGCAGGAAAGCTGATAGTATATCGCCCGACGAGAATCCGGACAGTGAATGGTTAAGCGGCGGCAGCCAAACTGCGTTTGACCAGGGTAGCGGTGCTTTTTCGCATGTTTTTAGTGGTTTACCTGCCAATTTACTACGTGTACACGAAATTGGCGACGGGCAGTTCAATGCAACATTTGTATCTGCACCAGCCCCAATAAACCCGGGTTTAGGGCCAATATTTAATAACGTTGCCTGCGGATCTTGCCACGTAGCTGATGGCCGTGGTAAAGTACCGGGCCTGGGCGAATCTGCTGCCAATATGCTTTTTAGGTTAAGCCTGCCCGGCGAGGGTGAGCACGGTAACCCCTTACCGGTACCAGGTTACGGTGATCAACTGCAGAACCGGGCATTATTAGGCAAACAACGCGAAGGCGATGTAGCTATAACCTATACCGAAACAGTTTATAAATTTGCAGATGGCACTACTTACTCGTTAAGGGCACCTACTTATACCTTTACTGGTTTATATACGGCCATGCCGGGCAATGTACTGTTATCGCCACGTGTGGCGGCGCCGGTATTTGGTTTAGGCTTATTAGAAGCCATAAGCGAAACTGATATTATGGCCGGTGCCGATCCGGATGATAAGGATGGTGATGGCATTAGCGGCAAGTACAACATAGTTTATGATGTATTTAGCGGCAAAAAAGTTTTAGGCCGTTTTGGTTGGAAGGCTAATCAGCCAAACTTGTTACAACAGGTAGCGGCAGCCTATAACGGCGATATTGGCATTACTAATTTTCTGTTCCCTAAAGAGAGCAGCCAGGGCCAAACCCAGTTTGACAGCGACCCTAACAGCACCTCTTACGAGCTTACAGATAGTTTGCTGCATAGTGTGCAATTTTACGTGCGTACACTGGCCGTACCGGTTAGGCGTAATGTAACCGATGCTAAAGTACTACAGGGTAAAGCATTATTTACCGCTGCCGGATGTATTAAATGCCACAGGGCCGAGGTACGCACCGGTGTTGATGTTAGCCTGGCACAGGTGAGCAACCAATTGATACATCCTTTTACGGACCTGCTTTTACACGATATGGGTACAGGCCTGGCAGATAACCGGCCAGACTTTTTAGCTAAGGGCACCGAATGGCGCACAGCACCACTTTGGGGTATTGGTTTAACGCAAAAGGTAAACGGGCATACCAACTTTTTACATGATGGCCGTGCGCGCAACCTAATGGAAGCCATTATGTGGCATGGTGGTGAAGCATTAGCTGCAAAAAACAGGGTTAGCAACATGTCTAGATCAGAGCGTGACGCCTTGTTAGCGTATGTAGGATCCCTATAAGAAGTGTTTATAACAGAATAGGAAGCCTCGCAATTTGCGGGGCTTTCCTGTTTAAAAAGGTTTAATACGGCGTTCACATTATTGTCATAAAGCAGCAATTTATCAACTTAAGATTATTAAACATCTGATGTTTAATAATAACATCGTATGTTTGTATTATAAATTAATGGTGATGAAAAAAGAAAAGCTTTCTGATGTGGTGGCCGCTCAAATTAAACAAGATATCAGGGAGCATAAATATAAAGCCGGGGAAAAGATACCTGCCGAGCCGGAACTGATGAAACGGTATGAGGTAGGGCGCTCATCTGTACGTGAAGCTATTAAAAGCTTGGCTATGGCGGGTGTTTTGCAGGTTAGGCAAGGCGACGGAACTTATGTAAACGATTTAGCCGAGCTGTTACCCATAGAGCAACGCCTAAAAAACGCCAGCTTTGAAGAGATAAATGCTGTACGCCGGTTACTGGAAGAAGAAATTGTAAAATTAGCCGCAGAACTGCACACACCTGCAGACTTAATTGAAATAGAAAAACAGCTTACCGCTCGTAAACAAGCCATACTGGCCGAAGACCGCACCGCCTGTGCTAACGCGGATATTGCTTTCCATATGGCTATTGCCAATGCTTGCGGCAACAGTATACTAGCCCATTTGTATCAAAATTTCACCCAAACTATCCGCACTTTTTTTTTGCAGCGCGAGTTGCAGGGTGTTAGCCATTTTGCCATGAGCCATCATTTACATAATGATCTGTTTAAAGCCATTAAGGCCGGCAGGAAAAAACAAGCGGCTGCCATCATTACACATATTTTGAATAATAACTATTAAGATCATGACTATTCTAACATTTACTTTATTACTGCTGGTTGGCGCATATCTGGCCGGTTTAGTTGGCTCGCTTACCGGCTTAGGCGGTGGTGTGGTTATCATTCCATTATTAACACTCGTATTTCATGTAGATATTCGTTATGCTATTGGTGCTGCACTGCTGGCTTCTATTGCTAATTCATCTGGTGCGGCCAGTGCTTATGTTAAAGAGGGTATAACCAACATCAGGCTGGGTATGTTTTTGGAAATTGCCACTACAATAGGTGCAGTTATAGGCGCGCTTATAGCCGTTTATACCCCTACAAATACCATTGCTATATTATTTGGCAGCATATTGTTATTCTCCGCCGCCATGACCCTGCGAAAGAAAAATCAGGAAGCCCTGCTGGTAGGCAGTCCTGCAGCTGATAAACTAAAACTAAACAACAGCTACCCTACAAAAGATGGTGAGGTAAGCTACAAACTTAAAAATGTAGGCGCGGGATTTTCTATCATGACGTTGGCCGGTGTGTTTTCGGGACTTTTGGGCATAGGATCGGGCGCGCTTAAGGTGCTGGCGATGGATTCTACCATGCACATACCGTTTAAAGTAAGCACTACTACCAGTAACTTTATGATAGGAGTAACGGCAGCCGCCAGCGCGGTAGTGTATTTGCAACGGGGTTATATGGATGCAGGTATTGCTTTCCCGGTGGTATTAGGTGTATTAGCAGGGGCATTTACCGGCTCTAAACTGTTACCTAAAATAGATGCCCGGGTTTTAAAATACATCTTTTGTGTAGCTATAGTATTTGTAGCGGCAGAGATGATCTATAACGGTTACAACCATAAATTTTAATCAACAAAAAAGATGAAAAATACAACTTCAAAAAAGAAATTGGTTGATCATGATATTGAGCAATTTATTGGCCTTCAATTGAGGATTGGGGTAGTGCTTGCCAGTCTTATCGTATTAACCGGCGGTGTATTGTACCTTATCCAGTCGGGTGGGTTACCCTTGCCGCGTTACCACGAGTTTGTGGGCGAAAAAGGCGGGTTTACCACCGGCAAACAAATTTGGGATGGCGTATTGGCCATACAGGCAAAAGGCATTATAGAGCTTGGTGTAGTTTTGCTGATAGCCACCCCTATACTACGCATCATGTTTTCGTTAGTGGGTTTTATTATCGAAAAGGACAGGCTGTATATCCTGATAACGCTGGTGGTATTATCAGTTATGATGTTCAGCATTTTTGGTGGATTAAAGGTTTGATATAAAATTTGTATCTTATTAAAATAGCGCACTAATGGCAAGTTCATCTTGTTAGTAATGGTTTACAAGCCTTGTTGCCATAATAAATAGGAATAAATTATGGTATAATTAGCTGCGTGTGTTGGTTAAGTAATACATATCAAACTAAATGTATATTTTTAGCTAATATCACCAACCCATAATATGCACATGCACCTGGTTAAACGCTTACTGTTAGCCGTTATTTTTATTGCCATTTTATTTGCGGATAAGGCAAATGCGCAAACCGAAAAGCCCGATACGGTGCGAGCCGGAGTTTATGTAACCAGTATCCACGATATAAATTTTAAGGACAAAGAGTACACCGTAAGCCTTTGGTTATGGCTAAAATACAAAAATAAAAAGTTTGATTTTTTGCATAACCTGGAGGTGCCACTGGCTAAAACAGTTACACAATCTTACTCCACGGTTGATTCCAGCGACAACAAGATATATATTTTGATGAAGCTGCAATGTGTCATGAAAGATTCCTGGGCGATAGATAATTTTCCGTTTGATCAGCAAAAGCTACGTTTCTCTATCGAAAACTCTCAGTTTGATTCTAAAGCGCTGGTATTTGCTGCCGATACGCTGGGCAAGGCGTTCGACCCAAGGTTCACCTTACGGGGATGGGATATAGATAGCCTTAATATATCAACGGGTATCAAAAAATATGAAACTGCCTTTGGGGATGATAGTATGCCCAAACCCCATACCGAGTACAGCAACTTTAAAGTGAGGCTAACTATTGCCCGCGACGCCATGGGCTTATTCTGGAAAATGTTTTTGGGGATGTATGTTGCCTTCCTGATAGCCTATATGTGTTTTTACATCCATACAGATAGTATAGATTCCCGGTTTGGGCTAAGCGTGGGGGCATTATTTGCGGTAATAGGTAATAAATATATTGTAGACTCGGCCCTGCCCGAATCTACAACTTTTACCCTGGTAGATACCCTACACGGATTAACGCTGTTGTTTATCCTATCGGTTATAATCGGTACATCCTATTCATTAAAACTAATAAAGCGCAATGAACTGGAGAAAGCCAAAAAGTTTGATTTTGTAGCCGCCCAGGTTTTATTGGTTACTTATGTAGTACTCAACGCCTGGTTTATTTTTGAGGCAACAAGGGTTTAGTTATGTTTTTTTTGCCCCAGGTATAGTTTTTCACCTGCTGCTATTTTTAGATCAAGGTTGTTTTCAGGCGGGGGCATAGGGCATTGGTAGCCATCGCTGTAGGCGCAGTATGGGTTATAGGCTTTGTTAAAATCTATTTCGATATGGCCGTTTTTAATATCAGTTGTTTTTAAATCTATGTAGCGGCCGCCGCCATAGGTTTCTTTATCATTTGTTTCATCGGTAAACGGCAGAAAAAGGTAATCTTCCAGCCCTGGGCTTTTTAATAACGAAATATTTCTGTAGATATAAAGTTGCTGAGGTTTGCCTTGCAAAGTAAAAGCAACCTTAGCAAACCTGATGAACTCTTTTTTTGCGCCGCTAAATGTGGGCATCTGAAAAGTGCTTTCGCTTAACAATAGCTCTATAGTTGCATTTACACGATAAGTGCTGTCGGCATCAAAAAACTGCAGGTTTTGCAGGTCTGCCTCTTTAAGCGGCGAATGAGCATCACTCAAAAAGTCGGCCTTGTATTGCTGGCGGTGTGCAGTTAACAGCTTACTGTAAGTTTGCGCATAGCCGTTTAAAGTAAGTAGCGATAAAAGGAGTAAAAGGTATTTCATGTTTTTGAATATGAGGCAAGTTAAAAATTATGCTTAAACATCACCTAATCATTTAAAAGCATTTGCATCATTTTGCACCTGCAAATAACAAACCGGTTACACGTTGTGGTACTATTGTTACCCGCAATGATTTGGTAGCTTCATAATTAATATAGTATTTTAGCTAACGCATAATTGCCATTATCTGCATAATGTCTAAAAACAAGTTACCTACTATTAAAGAAATAGCAAAGCGGCTAAATGTATCGGCATCAACGGTATCTCGTGCGTTGCATGATCATCCCAGCATTGGCTTGGTAACTACCATGCGGGTACACAAGGTGGCTAAAGAGCTTGGTTACGAAGCCAATAAAATGGCCATTTACTTTAAAGAACGTAAAACTTATACCATTGGCGTTATCATCCCCGACCTATCCGAGCCCTTTTTTTCAGCTGCCTTAACCGGGGTAGAGGATGCAGCCGAAGCCAGTAACTACAACGTAATTATTGGCCAGTCGCTGGATAATTTCGAGCGTGAAAAAAAGATAGTAGATAACATGAAAGACCACCGGGTAGACGGTGTACTGGTATCGCTCACCAAAGAAACCTCCACCTACGAACATTTCGACAGCCTTAAAAAGTATAACATACCCGTGGTGTTTTTCGACCGTGTGCCTAACCGTAAGGACATTAATTTTGTGGCCTGTAACCTGGTATCGGGCATGCTGCAGGCTATAACTAAGCTGGTAAATATTGGGCACAGCCGTGTAGGCCTTATTAATGGCCCGGCAAAACTGGCTGCCACCCTGCAACGGCTGGAAATCTATTTTAGATGTTTAAAAGAGAATAGCCTATCCGTAGATCAGGACATTCTTGTATCTACCACCTTGGCCAAAGCCGATAACCTTAAAGCCATTAACAAACTCCTATCGCTGGATGAGCCGCCAACAGCCGTTATTGTATTTAACGATTATGTTTTGTTGGATTGTATAGCCGCAGTAAAAGCGGCCGGGCTGGTGGTGAATAAGGATATCAGTTTCATCAGCTTTGCAAATTTACCTATATGGGAGTATATGGATAGTGTGCCCCTTGCATCAATAGAGCAGTTTGCTTATAAACAATCATCTATGGCGGCCGGCTTTCTTTTTGAGCTGATAAACAACGCTGCCCAACCCAATGCAGCAGATATTCCATTATTGCAGCACATCATCGATTCGGAGATGATAGATTACACTGCTGCCAAATAATTATCTTTTCTTTTTAATAAACTAAGTATTTAACAGTGTTAGAGGCTGTATATAGCCAATAATAATCTGCTAATCAGCCAGTAAGTGAATTTTGCGCAAACGGTTGCGTAAAATAGCGCAAACGGTTGCGCAACTCACGCAACCGTTTGCGTAACCATGTTTGCGCTTTGGTGTTTTAACGCCCCCTTTCGTTAACAATAATTTTACATCACTTTTACAATAACCAACAAACTATGCTAAACTCATTTAAACTAACTCACAGAATATGACCAGGAAAATTTTACTCATCTGTTCTTTTGCACTCTTGTTTTGCCTTAAAGGTTTCGCACAAACCTTGCCGGTAAGCGGGCGTGTAATATCGGCGCTGGATAAGCAGCCCATGGCCGGTGTAACAGTTTCGCTTAAAGGCACATCTACCGGTGTAATGACCGGTACTAACGGTGGTTTTAACCTTAACGTACCTGCGGGCAAATCAACCTTAACGGTTAGCTTTATTGGGTATACGCCCAAAGATGTGGTGGTAACCGGCGGCCAAACCAATGTAGAAATTGCATTAACCGAAGGTGTACAACAACTAAACGACGTTGTGGTGGTAGGTTACACCAGCAAAAAACAAAATGAATTAACCAGTGCGGTTACCGTAGTATCGGCCAACAAACTTAAGGATGTTACTGCTAACAACATTGGTACCATGCTGCAAGGTAAAGTAGCCGGTTTACAAGTAGTAAACAGTTCTGGTGCGCCGGGTTCTACTGCCGAAATAAGACTGCGCGGTGTATCATCTGTAAATGCTAACCAAAGCCCGCTTTTTGTGGTTGATGGTATTATAGGCGGTAACTACGACCCTAATGATGTGGAAAGCATTACCGTATTGAAAGATGCCGGTGCCACTGCTTTATACGGTTCGCAGGCTAACGCAGGTGTTATCATCGTAACTACTAAAAGTGCCAAACAGGGCGAAACCAGGTTCGAGGCAAAAATATCAACCGGTTTCCGTACGGCAGATTTTGGTAAGCTTAACGTGATGAACAGTAACGAGCTTTACGATTACCAGAAAGAGTTTTATCGCGATTACATCCCGGGTGCTACAGACAATACTTACAAAATAGATCTGATCAAATTTTACGCAGAGCGTCCATTATCATTACGCAATCAGGATTATAACTGGTCAAAAGAATCATTTAAATCGGCACCGGTATATAACTTCTATTTATCTGCCAGCGGTAAAACCGAAAAGAACGACTACTATGTGGGTGCATCTTACTATAAGGAAAAAGGCACGTTTATTAATACCAATTTCGAGCGTGTTAACTTACGTGGTAACTCTACCTACCACTTCTCTAAAAAACTTGATGTAACCAACAACATTAACTTAAGTGCATCGCAGGGTAAAAGCTACGATTATATGGATATGTACTACTCGTTCCTGAACCTGCCCTGGGATAACCCTTACGATGCAGATAAACAACCTATTTATGTAGATGGAAACTCTACGTTTAAATGGTGGTCAAGGGATAAGATCAACCCTATCCATACGGTGAAAAACTCCGAACACTCTTACAAAGGTTTTGATGTAAATTACGATCTGGGTATCAATTACCGTATTACTAATTGGTTAACATTTGCCAGTACCAACAGGGTATCTGCATCATTTAACAAGGGTAGCAATTACGTATCGCCATTGGCGGCAGGTACCTACCACGGTACAGGTTATATTGATGAGTTAAACACCCTTAACTACGGTGTTATCAGCAACCAGTTATTTAAGTTTGATTTTAAAATGGGCGACCACGCCATTAACGGTTTTGTGGGCGGCGCGTTTGAAAGCAGCAGGAATGAGTACTCGGGCGCATCTGGCAAAGGGTTGCCCGAAGGTTTAAAAGTACTGAATGTGGTATCAAACAACCAACTGGTAAATGGTTACTATAACAAGTATATCCTGCAATCATTATTATCACAAGTAAACTATAGCTTTAAAAACAAATACTTCCTGTCGGGCTCATACAGGTACGATGGTTCATCAAACTTTGCACCCAGCAAACAATACGGTGGTTTCCCATCTGTATCGGCAGCATGGTTAGCCAGCAGCGAAGAGTTTTTGGCAGATAACAGCGTTATCAATAACTTAAAAATAAGAGGTAGCTATGGTTTAACCGGTACGCAGGATATTGGTGCATCTCGTTACCTGGGCTTATTCTCGTTAACTACCCAATATAACTCGTTGGTTGGTGCGGTACCTTACCAATTGGCAAGCCCTAACCTAACCTGGGAGAGCAAACGTCAGATAAACGCCGGTATAGATATTGGTTTGTTTAAACGTGTTAATTTAACGGTAGATGTTTACCGTAACGATACTAAAGACCTTTTGCTACAGGTATCGCAACCGCTTTCAGTAGGATTTGAAACCAAATGGGAGAATGCCGGTACGGTTATCAACAAAGGTATCGAGGTTGGGATCAATTCAACCAACATTAAAACAAAAGATTTTGAGTGGACAACCGATTTCACTATCAACTTTAATAACAACAAACTATCTGGCTTCCCGTCAGATATCATTAAAACAAGCTCATCAAGCATCTCGCAGATCTACCGCAACGGTGGTAACCTGTTTGAGTTTTACATGCCAAAATGGTTAGGTGTTGATGCGCAAACAGGCGCCCCGGTTTGGGAAAAACTGATCTATAACAACGAAGGCAAAGCAGTTGCCAGCGAAAAAACATCAGATTACTCGCAAGCTACCAACCAGGAAATGGGTTCGGCATTGCCTAAGTATCAAGGTGGTTTTAACAACAGCTTTAGGTACAAAAACTTCAACTTAAGGGTTAGCACTTACTTTAACTACGGTAACAAAGTATTTAGTAATAACTTAAGGTACATGATGAATGATGGCCACGAGCCATACTACAACCAAATAAAACTACCTGACGGTGCTAAAATTTGGAGCGGCCCGGGCGATACGCAGGCTACAGAGCCAAGCCCACAAAACTCTGCTAACTCAACCGAAACATCAAGCCGTTACTTAAAAGATGGCAGCTATTTTACCATCCGTAACATTGCATTCAATTACACCCTGCCAACAGCATGGGCTAATAAAATAGCGATGAAGGGTGTAACCGTTGGTGTAACTGCCGATAACGTGGTTACGTTCTCAAACTTCCTGGGTCAAGATCCGCAAACTACCATTACACCGGGTGCTTTTGTAATGCCGGGCGTATCCGACTTTAAATATCCAAACAACCGTCAGTATTTGTTAACTGTTAATTTCAACTTTTAATCGGGCTGCCGCCTATTAAGATAAAGTATATGAAAAAGAAAATATTCACCTTCATAACCCTTACGGTACTTGCAGCAAGCAGCTGTAAAAACCTTAATGTACTACCAAGTGATGCTATTAGCACCGGTACTATTGTAACTACCAGCGATGGCCTTACCAATGCCCTTAACGGCGCTTATGCCTTATTAAAAGACCATATAGAGTTTAATGGAACAGTAGACCAAAACAACATGTATCTGCGCCAATTCTATCACCTGAGCGATTTTGCCAGTGATGATATTGTTTGCGGCCAGGTAACTACCGATCCGTTATACTACAGCTTTAGCCTGGGCCATTCGCCGGCACAAGGTAACACCAGGTATTACTGGTATGTATCCTATAAGATCATAACCGGAGTAAATACGGTTATTGATGCGGTAGAAAAATCGGGTAAAACCGATGCTGCTACTAACCAATTATTGGGCGAATGTTACTTCTTACGGGCTTTTTGCCACTTCAACCTGGTGCGCCTATTTGCCAAACCTTACAGTGTAGACCCTAATGCCCCTGGTATAATACTGCGAACCAACTTAACAGATCCGGCTAAAAAAGCACGCTCAACCGTTAAGGAAGTTTACGATGCTGTATTGGCCGATGCCGAAAAGGCAGCCACTTTAATGACCCAGCCACGTGGTGTACAATATGCATCGCAAGATGCAGCATGGTCGTTACTGGCGCGTGTTAACCTTTACAAAGAGGATAATGCAAAAGCGATTGAATATGCTGATAAAGTTATTAAACCGGGTAAATATACCTTATCTACCAAGGCTACCTATCCAACCTTATTTGCCAACGCAGCCACCAGCCCCGAAACTATTTTCTGTATAGCATTTACCCAGGTAGATGATTATGGCAAATTCGGTTCTATTGCCTCCATGATCTACTCAGACGGTAACTCGGGATGGGGGGAAGAATATGCTTCATCATCTTTACGTGCAGCTATGGCAGCTCATCCCGAAGACGTTCGCTGGTCGTACATTGTTCCGTTGAAAGATGGCAATGGTAACGTGCAAAAGAAAAACGGTATCGAAATTTATTACATCAGCAAATTCTCATTCCAGGGTGGTTTGCCAAACTTAAGCTCGCCTATTATGTTCAGGCTGGCCGAGCTATACCTGATCCGGGCCGAAGCAGAAGCGAAAATGGGCGCTACAACAGCAGCATTAGATGATGTAAATATGATCCGTAAAAATCGTGGTTTAGAAGCGTCGCTTATTACAACAGTACCGGGCGGCAGCACCTTATTAGATGTTGTTTTAAATGAAAAACGGATAGAGATGGCTTTTGAAGGCCACCGTACTTATGATGTTTTCCGTAATAAGAAAACGCTTAACAAAGCATACTGGGGTTATCATTTGGCGGGTTTAAAAGAAACAGATATCGATCTGTCTAAAACACCAACAGGTTACGCTAACCTAACTGTGCCTTACACCAGCCCGCGCACTATTTATTTCTTGCCGATTGATGAGGTATTAAGCAACCCGTTAGCAACCCAAAACCCATAATTATTATCACTTAATATTAACATACAAATTGATATGAAAAATATAAAAGCTCACCTGTTCATGCTATCGGTAGCCGTGGCAAGTTCGGTATTCAGCTCATGTAAAAAAGATAATTACACCCCAAAAACAGATCTGCTTTATGATGTGGTGGTTGATGGGGCTACAGCAACATTTTCTGTAAAAACAACAGGTGTATCTGGTTACAAATGGGATTTTGGCGATGGCGAAACATCTACCGATGCATCCCCAACGCATACCTACCCGGGCAAAGGCAAATATGTGCCAACTTTGGTAGCATCAGTAAACGGTAAAAGTGTAGAGGCATCAACCGTATTGCGTATAGCCAAAACATCACCGGTTAAAATTAATGATAATACCCTGGACGATTGGGCCACCGTTACTAAAGATGTAATTCAACTTGGCGCACGTAAAGGTATTTTTAACGCCGTAAAAATGGATTACGATGGCAATTACATTTATGTGTACGGCGAAATGACAGGTAAAAGAGCCGACGGTGTAATATTCGATTTTTATATAGATTCTGATAATAACCCGGCCACAGGCCTGTTAACAGGCACGTTTACAGACGGTGGTTACGATATGTTGTTAGAAGGGCAGTTGCTTACTGCTGGTTTAGATATATTTTATCACAACAGCACCGATCAAAATGCTTTCTCTTTTGCACAACAATCCATATCTGATGCTTATACAGTAGGTACAGTAAAAGATGATAATGGTGTGGTGAAATTTGAGATGCGTATTGCACGCGGCAAACTAAAAGGCTTAACCGGTTCAGGTGCGCGCATAGCTATCCAGGCAACCAAAAGCGATTGGTCGGTTACCTTAGGTAGCGCCCCGGACGACGGGACATCAAGCTACTTTTTAGATATGGGCGAATAATTTAATTGGTTTAACAAGGCTGTAAATTTTAAATATACATCAAAGTACCTTATGGTAAATTCAACTGCCCATCAATTGGCTAACGGGCGTTTAGTATCGTTAGATGTTATGCGCGGCATGATCATGATACTGCTTTGTGGCGAAAGCTGCATGCTTTACGAAGCAATAAGGCATATAGATCCGGCGCAGCCAATGGGCGGGCTGATCAACCAATTTTTTCACCATCCGTGGCACGGGCTGCGCTTTTGGGATTTAGTGCAACCTGCGTTTATGTTTATGGCAGGTGCTGCGATGTATATTTCTTACAGCCGCAAACTGGCAAAGGGCCAAAGCTGGGCAAGTAACCTTAAACACGTATTGCTGCGCAGCCTAAAGCTTTTTATATGTGGTGTTGCACTGCATTGTGTTTATGCAGGCAAACCCGTTTGGGAGCTTTGGAACGTATTAACGCAGTTGGCGTTTACAACCATTGTGGCTTACCTCATTATTCAAAAGTCGTACACGTGGCAGTTTGCGTTTACCATAGGGCTGCTGCTGCTTACCGAGGTTTTGTACCGCACAGTGCTAATGCCCGGTTTCGGGCAGCCATTTGTGGAGGGTAAAAACTTTGGGTCTTATATTGATATCCTGCTAATGGGCAAAATAAACAACGACGGATGGGTAACCATTAATTGCATCCCAACAGCGGCACATACTATCTGGGGCGTTTTGGCCGGTAAACTATTGGTGTCAAACAAAACCATCGCTTACAAAATAAAGGCACTGGTAATTGCAGGCATTATTGCATTAATTATTGGCTTTGGGATGGATGCGGCGGGCATTACACCAATTATCAAACGTATCAGCACAAGTTCTTTCGCTTTTGCATCGGTAGGTTGGGTATTACTGATACTGGCCGCAGTTTACTGGCTGGTTGATGTAAAGCAAAATACCAAATACGCCTGGATCTTCACCGTGGTGGGCATGAATGCCATATTCATCTACCTGTTTTTTGAAACCGTGGGTATGCAGTGGGTAAACGGCAGGGTGGCCATTTTTACGGGTGATATGCTGCGCTTGTTGTTAAATGCTCCGGCAGGTATTGCCGCCTTAGTATCTGCCCTGGCCACGTTAATGGCCGAATGGGGGCTGTGTTACTGGCTTTATAAACGAAACATCTTTTTTAAACTATAAACCTTTCCTAAAAAGCAATCAAAATGATGATAAAAAAAATTACAGGTTATGCCCTGAGTGTTTCGCTTGCAGCCAGCCTGCTATCGTTCTCATGTAATAACCAGGATGCTAACCTGGTTAAGGTCGAAAAAATTAACGTTACCTACAACGAAAGTAACGAAGATTTCCCTAACCCCGAGCGTGGTTTTTACCGCTACTCTGAGGTGCATTCCAGTAACTATACGGTATTAAGCGAGGACGAGTTAAAGGGCTATCGCTCACCTCAGTCTATCCAGAGTGCCAACTACCAGGTGTCAAGCACATTGGTGTTTAGGTATTATGTTTTAGATGATGTGGTTAATACGGCTATATCAAGCTCGTTCTTAGCCAATCTTAAAAAAGATTTTGATGCGGCACGTGCTGCAGGTGTTAAACTGATACCACGCTTTGTTTATACCGCCACCGCCAAACCGGGGGCCTGCCCGGAAGGTTTTATTTGTCCGCTTTACGGCGATGCGCCTAAGGCGATCATCTTAAACCATATATCACAGCTAAAACCACTACTGCATGATAATGCCGATGTTATTGCCTGTGTGCAGTTAGGTTTTATAGGCGTATGGGGCGAGCAATATTACAGCGACTTTTTTGGCGATGCTTCTCCAAATGCTTCGCAAGGCAAACTGCTTGACCAAAACTGGAAAGACAGGATAGAGGTGATCAAAGCCATGCTTGATGCCGTACCTGCCGACAGGATGATACAACTGCGTTACCCGCAATTAAAGCAACGTTATATTTATGGTGTTAATGCACCGCTTACCGCTGCGGCATTAACAGAAAGCGGCGCATTTAACGAAACCGATATTGCCCGCTTAGGCTTCCATAACGATTGCTTTATGGCCAGCTCTAACGACTTTGGTACTTACGAGGATTACGGCAACAGCTCGACCCCGCGTGCATCAGACGGTACGGTATTAAATACCCTGAAAGACTACTTTAAGGCGGATAGCAAGTTTGTAGTAGTGGGCGGCGAAACCTGCTCTGACGATTACAGCCCTACCAACGATTGTGAGCCCGCAGGTAAAATTCAGGCAGAGTTTGCTGCATTGCACTATAGTTTTATTAACGCGCACTATAACACCGCCGTAAATAACGACTGGCAGGATGGTGGCTGTATGGATAACATCAAGCGTAACCTGGGTTACCGTTTTGTATTGCAAAGTGCCGATCTGCCCGATAACACGGTTAAAGGCACCGCTATGAACATTACCCTGAACATTAAAAACGCAGGTTATGCATCACCATACAATAAGCGTACGGTAAAGCTGCTGCTACGCAATACCAAAACAGGCGATGTAAAATCGTTCGACCTGGCTACTGACGTTAGGAAATGGTACAGCGGCGCCGTTAAGGTTACCGAGAGTGTACAGATCCCGGATGATTTCCCGGCTGGTGATTACGAGATGCTGTTAAGCCTGCCTGATGCATACGCCAGTATTGCCGCTAGGCCCGAGTTTAGCATCCGTTTAGCTAATAGCGATGTTTGGGAAGCTGCAACAGGTTACAACAAATTAAACCATACTGTAAAAGTTAATTAATAAGCTGCACATGATAAAGGCCTTTAAAATATGTTTGTTTTTAACCACCATGTTTTGCACCACAGGTGTACAGCTTTATGCACAAACAAGCATAACTATTAAGGATGGAGAAAAATGGTATGGCGGCGCGGTAAACGAGGCTCACATGATGCCTTTTAAGGATGGCTATAGTTTAGATATGTATGCCGATACCCGTGGCAACCAGGCAGCTCCTTTATTGGTATCTACCAAAGGCAGGTTTATCTGGAGCGAGGAGCCGTTTAAGTTTACTGTTGATAAAAACAAGCTGCTGATTAGCAACGCAAAGGGGGGCCTAACTATTGATTCGGCAGGTAAGAACTTGCAGGAGGCATTTAAAAATGCAGCCAAACGTTTCTTCCCGTCAAAAAATAAACTGCCCGATACCTTGTTGTTTAGCAAACCGCAATACAACACCTGGATAGAGCTGGTTTATAACCAAAACCAAAAGGATATTTTGGCCTATGCCCATGCTATTATTGATAACGGTTTCCCGCCGGGTGTGATCATGATTGATGATAACTGGGCCGATTACTATGGCCGGTTTGATTTCCGGTCGGATAGGTTTACCAATGCCACAGCCATGGTTGATAGCCTGCACAGTTTAGGCTTTAAGGTGATGTTATGGGTTAGTCCGTTTGTATCGCCGGATACCGAGGTGTTTAGGGAGTTGCAGAGTAAAAATTTGCTATTGTCAGAAAAAGAAACCGATGCCATTAAAGCTAAAGAGAGTGCAACTAAACCGGCCATACTGGCCTGGTGGAATGGCTACAGTGCAGTGCTCGATTTTACTAACCCCGATGCCGGGGCATGGTTTAAAGGCCGCTTAGATCATATGGTAAGTACCTATCACCTGGATGGCTTTAAGTTTGATGCAGGCGATGCTGATTTTTATCCGCCAAATGCGGTATCCTTTAAACCGGCAAGCCCTAACGAACATAGCAGGCTTTGGGGCGAATTAGGTTTATACTATCCGCTAAATGAATACCGCGCCATGTGGAAAATGGGCGGCGAGCCCTTAGTGCAACGCTTGCGCGATAAAAAACATAACTGGGAAGATCTGCAAAAGCTGATACCGCACCTTACTACCGCAGGTTTACTGGGTTACCAGTTTACCTGCCCGGATATGATAGGTGGCGGCGAGTACGGATCTTTTATTGGTAAAGACAAACTGGATGAGCAACTGGTAGTGCGGTCAGCGCAATGCTCTGCGCTGATGCCCATGATGCAGTTTTCGGTAGCGCCATGGCGTGTGCTGTCAAAACAAAACCTGGCAGCAGTTAAAAAAGCGGTTGATACAAGGGCCAAATACACGCCATACATTATGCAACTGGTAAAAATAGCCGCTAAAACCGGCGAGCCTATAGCACGCAGTATGGAGTATGAGTTCCCTAACCAGGGTTATGCCAATGTTACCGGCCAGTTTATGCTGGGCAGTAAATACCTGGTAGCACCTATGATAGCCAACGGAACCAAAAAGAAGATTTTTTTACCCAAAGGAAAATGGAAAAGTGATTTGGGCAAAACTGTGAAAGGCCCCGTAAAGATAGAGATGGATATAGCAGCCGACAGGCTGCCCGTGTTTGAGTTGATTAAATAGAAACAAACTTAAAAACATACCACTATGAAAAACTTATGCTTACTCGGATTATTTGTATTCATCCTGTCCTCTTGTTCAAAAAACAACGAGATCAAAAACATGAATACTGTTGACCCTGCTACCGGAAAAATAGAAACGGTACGTAAGGTATCAGCATTAGCCAGTTACTATGTAAATGGCACAACCGGTAACGATGCAAATTTGGGCACATCTACTACTACAGCACTCAAAACTATCCAAGCGGCATTGTATAAAACAACAAACGGGGTTGGCGCTAATATATATGTAGCAGCAGGTACTTACAAAGAGCGGCTTTACTGGCCAACCTCGGGTGCATCAAGTGCCGAACCAATCACCTTAACCAATTACAACAATGGTGTGGTTATATTGGATGGAATAAACGCCACCAACAATGCACAAAACGAGATGCTGGCCATTGCCAGCAGGAGCCACATCCGTATAAGCAATATCAGTATTACCAATAATACCAGGGCAAATGCCAAGGGCATTTATGTTGTAGGTAATGGTACAGATATACAGGTTACCTATTGCAAAATATCTAACATCGGCTGGACCACCAATGGCAGCGCTGTGCCCTCAAGTACAGATAACGCAAGTCCGTTCATTATCGTCGGCTCTACATCAACTGCTTATACCGAGATTTATATTGGCAGCAACGAAATATTTAACTGCAACACAGGCTATAGCGAGGGTTTAACCCTAACAGGTAACGTACAAAACTTTTTGATAGAATTGAATACTATTCATGATATTAAAAACATAGGTATGGATATGTCTGGCAATTATTCGTGGACGGGTGCACCGGCTAATGTTAACTATGCCCGTAATGGTAACATTAAAAACAATACGGTTTACAATTGCGTATCGCCGGTTGCAACATCAGGCGGTATTTATGTAGATGGCGGTAAATGGATCAATATAGAAGGAAACACCGTTTATGCTAATTACGCAGGCATCAGCGTAGGTTGCGAAAACAACAATAACACGGTAGAAGGTATAAATATCCGCAGTAACTTTATCTATAATAATATAGAGGCAGGGATCTTAATTGGTTCAAACCAGCCTAATAGTAAGGTTATTAATTCAACCGTAAGCAATAATACGCTTTACAAAAACTATTCTGCCGGTGGTTGGGGTGGCGAAATATCTATGCAGAACATGAATAATGTTTCGTTCATCAATAATATTATTAATTCGAGGTCTAACATTGTTGTTATAGCATCTTTAGGCTACACTTCAACTAACCTAACCTTCAATTACAACAAATACTACACGCTATCGGGCGTGGCTACAAATATCACATTCGACTGGGGCGGCAATAACAGTACAACTTATTCAACCTTGGCAGCTTTTAAAACCGGTACCGGGCTTGATGCAAATTCAACCTATGGTAATCCTGGTTTAGTATCGGCAACATTGCCAACTCCAAACCTGCACCTGGCCAATACATCGGCATGTGTAAATGCAGGCCTGCCAACATACGCCCTGCAAACCGGCGAATTGGATATTGATAAAGGAACAAGGATAGTAAATTCGAGGATAGATATAGGCGCAGATGAGTCGGCCTATTAACAGATAAATATAAAGTGACCCACACCCCGGTGTGGGTTAATACATAACATCATAATTATAAGATATAGTGCAAAGTTCTAATAACATAGCCGAGGTTGTATCGCACTTTGAATGTGCGGCAGATGTGGGTTCGCAAAAAGCTTATGGGTCAGGACATATCAATGATACGTTTTTGCTTAAAAATGTATCTGCCGGTGGTCCCGATTATTTATTGCAGCGTATTAATCATAAAATTTTCACCAACGTAGAAAAGCTTACTGATAATATGCGCAGGGTAACCGAACACCTTAAAAGTAAGATTCGCGAATATGGCACTGGCGACCCGTTAAAGGAAGTAATGACCCTGATCCCTACAGATACCAACAAGTTTTTTTACCAGGACAGCCTTGGCGATTATTGGCGTATGTTTTACTTTTTAAGCGATACCAAAAGCTACGATGTGGTAGAAACGCCCAAGCAGGCATACGAAGGTGGCAAAGCATTCGGCAAGTTTCAGCACATGCTGGCAGATATCCCGGCAGGGCAGGTGTTTGAGGTGATCCCAGATTTTCATAACATTCAAAAACGCTTAAAAAATCTTGACGAAGCCATAGACCAAGATGCCTGCGGCCGTGTAGCATCTGTTGCTGCCGAACTGGAGATAGTGAGAAAGTATGCCGAAGAAATGCAGTACTTTCAACAGCCGGAGCAGGTAGCCACCTTGCCTAAACGGGTTATTCATAACGATACCAAGTTTAACAATGTGTTATTAAACGCTAATGACGAGGCCCAGTGCGTAATAGACCTGGAAACGGTAATGGATGGTTATGTAGCTTATGATTTTGGCGATGCTATCCGCACTATTATCAATACTACAACAGAGGATGAAGCCGACCTGAGCAAAATACAGCTGAATATGCCGCTATTTGATGCTTATGTGAAAGGTTACTTAAAAGAGGCTTCAAAATTTTTGACAGATTCCGAAGTTAACTCCCTTATAAAGGGTGCATTATTGCTCCCTTATATGCAGGCGGTACGTTTTTTAACAGATCATATTAACAGCGATACCTACTTTAAAATAAAGTTTGAAGGCCATAACCTGCAACGTGCCAGGGCGCAGTTCCAACTGGTAAAAATGCTGGATGCAAATGCAACAGCTATGCACCAAACTATACTTAACGAAATAGATAGCTATAAAACTGCACAGTACTAAATGGATACTGCAACCAATGTAAATATCCCATATTTAAATGGGTTTGATGACTTGTATAATTTGGAAGATGTATCTAAAGTATTGGATGGCTACGAGCGCATGCATATAAAGCATGCCCCATGGGCAAATGGTGGCAAATTGCCCAGTGCATCGTTTGCACTGGCCTATGGCAGTAACGAGATATATTTAAAATATTACGTAGCCGAGCACACTTTAAAAGCCGAATATAGTAAATTTAACGACCCGGTGTTTGAAGATAGCTGTGTAGAGTTTTTTGTTGCCTTTGATGATGATGCCAGCTATTACAACCTGGAATTTAACTGCATGGGTACCTGCAGGGCGCAATATGGGCAGCACAAAACCGGGCGTGCATTTTTACCGGTAAGTTTGCTTAAAACGATTAAACACCAAACGTTAATTAAAAACAATACGGTTGGCAACATACAATGGGAGCTTACTTTATGTATCCCCAAAAAGATATTTAAGTATCACCCCAGGCTTTCTTTTGCAGATAGCCGGGCAAAGGTTAACCTTTTTAAATGTGGCGACGGCCTGCCCGAGCCGCATTTTTTATGCTGGAACAGGATAGAGGCCCAAAAGCCAGAGTTTCATTTAAGCAGGTTTTTTAAAGAGATAACTTTTAGTCCGCGGGCTAACTGAATTTTATATAAACAGAACAATTATATCATCAATAAATAAAAACTAAAAATTATGGATCGCAGACAATTTGTTATGAACAGTGCCGTAGGATTGGCAGGTTTAACAATTTTGCCTTCAGGGTTATTATTCGCAAAAAATGCAGATAAGGTAAGATTGGGTTATATAGGTGTAGGCTTACGTGGCCGTAACCATATAGGCGAGGGTTTGCTTCGCGATGATGTGGAGATCGTAGCCATTTGCGACATACAGGAAAGTTCCTTGAAATTTTGCCGCGAGCAATTTGTAAAAGCTAAAAAGAAACTGCCTGTAGAATACACCGGCGGCCTGGATGCCTACAAAAAACTGCTGAGCCGTAAAGATATTGATGGTGTAATTATAGCTACCCCGTGGCAGTTTCATAAAGACCAGGCAATTGATGCTATGCGTGCCGGCAAGTATGTAGGTTGCGAAGTTATTGCCGGTATTACCGAGCAGGACCACTGGGATATCCTGAAGGTTTATGAAGAAACAAAAGTGCCTTATATGACGCTGGAGAACGTTTGTTACCGCCGAGATGTAATGGCTGCTTTAAATATGGTGCGCCAAAACTTGTTTGGTGAACTGATTCACCTGGAAGGCGGCTACCAGCATGATCTGCGTGGGGTGTTGTTTAATAATGGTAAAGACCCATATGGTAAAGGCGCCGAGTTTGGCCCAAATGCCGTTGGTGAAGCCCAATGGCGCACCCAATGGAATATTGACCGCGACGGCGATATTTACCCGACACATGGCGCCGGCCCGGTTATGAACTATGCTAACATCAACCGTGGTAACCGTTTTACCAACCTGGTATCGTTCTCTTCAAAATCGCGCGGGCTGAATGCTTATGTAGATAAAATATCCCCGGGAAATAAAAACGCTAAAATTAAATTCAATAACGGCGACGTTACCACTACAACCCTTAATTGTGCCAATGGCGAAACCGTTGTTTTAAGCCACGATACGCACCTGCCAAGGCCATATTCATTAGGCTTTAGGGTACAAGGAACCGAGGGCATCTGGATGGATGTGAATGATTCTATCTACATCGAGGGTAAATCAGCCAAGTACGACCAATGGGATAAAGCCAGCGTTTGGTTTGATAAATACGACCATCCGCTTTGGAAAAAGTACGAAAAATTTGCCGAGGGCGCAGGCCACGGCGGTATGGACTGGTTTGTATTTAACGCCTTTGTACAAGCTGTAAAACAGAAGAAACAAACGCCGATAGATATCTACGATTCGTTAACCATGAGCGTGATCACACCACTTTCAGAAAAATCATTGAAAGAGGGTAACAAGCCGCAGGAGTTCCCTGATTTTACAAAGGGCCAATGGAAAGACCGTAAGAATACCTTCGCGTTAGACGATAGCGGATTCTAGACGAAACAGACACACATGAAAACAAAAATATTAGTGACCGGTGGACTTGGTTATATAGGTTCCCACACGGTAGTGGCATTGCTGCGCGCAAACTACGAGCCGGTGATAGTAGATAACCTGGATAATTCCAGGTTGGGCATCTTAGATCAGATCGAAAAAATTACAGGCGTAAGGCCTGCTTTTCATAATATCGATTTGTGCGATGAAGCTAAAACCGCAGCCCTTATAAAGAGCGAACCAAACCTGAGCGGTGTTATCCACTTTGCAGCGCATAAGGCCGTTGGCGAATCGGTTAGCGAGCCCTTGAAGTATTACCGTAACAACTTTAATTCGCTTACCAGTGTGTTAAGGGCGTTTGAGGGGCGTAAGCTTAACCTGGTTTTTTCTTCATCCTGTACCGTTTACGGGCAGCCGGATGTTTTGCCGGTAACAGAATCCGCCCCGGTAAAAAAAGCCGAATCGCCATATGGCAATACCAAGCAGGTAGCCGAAGAGATCTTGCAGGATATTGCCTCGGCTGATAAAACCAAAAACATTATATCCCTTAGATATTTTAACCCCGTAGGTGCGCATGAAACAGCCCTGATAGGTGAACTACCCGCGGGTGTGCCGCAAAACCTGGTGCCGTTTGTAACGCAAAGTGCTATAGGTAAACGTGGCCCTATCACCGTTTTTGGTGCTGATTATGATACGCCCGATGGCAGCTGCATCCGCGATTATATCCATGTGGTAGATCTGGCAGAAGCGCATATTGCTGCCTTGCGTTTACTGGAACGCGACAGCCAGCAAACTAATTACGATGTATTTAACGTAGGTACAGGCAAGGGTTACACGGTGCTGGAACTGATAAACACCTTTGAACAAACCACGGGCGTAAAGCTCAATTATAAAATTGGCGACCGCCGTGCCGGTGATATCATTAAAGTATGGGGCGATGTTACCAAATCGAGAGAGCAACTGGGCTGGGAAGCTAAATTGGGGATAGAGGAGATGATGCGGTCGGCCTGGGCATGGGAGCAATATTTACAAAATAATCAGATCAACTAAAAAGATGCTACTTAATTTATTAGAAGAAACCCGGTACGAGAAAGTACCCGTAAAAATATACGACACTGATAGCGAAGCAAGTTTGGATGTTGCCAAACGCATAGCCACCATTATTAAGCAAAAACAAGCCGAAGGCAAAACTGCGGTACTGGGTTTGGCTACAGGTGCATCGCCCATTAAGGTTTACCAGGAATTGATACGCCTGCATCAGGAAGAAGGCCTAAGCTTTAAAAACGTAGTTACCTTTAATCTGGATGAGTATTACCCCATTCAGCCCGATGCCGAGCAAAGCTATGTGCGCTTCATGCAGGAGCAGCTGTTTAACCATATCGACATTGATATGGCTAACGTAAACATCCCCGATGGGACATTGGACGAAAAAGATATTGCTGATTTTTGCATGGCTTACGAGCATAAAATAAACAGCCACGGCGGTATAGATGTGCAGATACTGGGTATAGGCCGTACCGGGCACATTGGTTTTAACGAGCCGGGCTCTGCGCCAAACTCGGGTACGCGTTTAGTTACTCTGAATGATCTTACCCGGCGTGACGCCTCTAAGGACTTTGGCGGTAAAGAGAATGTGCCTACCAAAGCCATCACCATGGGTGTAGGTACCATATTTAAGGCCCGCGAAATTATTTTGATGGCGTGGAACGGTAAAAAGGCATCCATCATTAAAAAAGCGGTAGAGGGTGTGGTCTCTCCGGATATACCGGCAACCTACCTTCAAAATTCAGATCACGTAGAATTTGTGATAGACCGTGATGCGGCTGCTGATCTTACGCGTTTTGATACCCCGTGGTTGGTTAAAGATTGCATTTGGGACGATATGCTGATCAAAAAGGCCGTTATATGGCTGGCTAAAACCATGAATAAGCCTATCCTGAAACTAACTGAGAACGATTATAACAACAACGGCATGGCCCAACTGGCTACCCAGTTTGGCCCCGTGTATAATATCAACATTAGCATATTTAATCATATCCAGCGTACCATTACCGGTTGGCCGGGTGGTAAATTTAATGCTGATGACAGCCAGCGGCCCGAGCGTGCCAATCCTAAAGTAAAACGCTCTATTGTATTCTCTCCCCACCCGGATGATGATGTGATCTCGATGGGGGGGACATTTATCCGCCTGGCAGACCAGGGGCACGAGGTACATGTGGCCTACCAAACATCGGGCAATACCGCGGTTTGGGATGATGAAATGCTGCGCTATGTAGAATTTGCTATGGACTTTGCCAAATCGCAATCGCAGGATGCTGCCTATTTGGATGGGCTTTATCAAAGCATGGTGCAATTCCTGAAAACCAAAACACCCAACCAAAGCGATACCGAAGCCATCCGTACGGTTAAAGGCTTGATCCGTAAAGGCGAGGCTATTGCAGGGGCAAGGCTGGCCGGGTTGGAAGATCAGCGCATCCATTTTATGGACCTGCCTTTTTATGACCGCAGTAAGTTTGATAAGCATGTGTCTTTTGAGGATGATATACAGCAAACCATGCAGCTGTTACAAGCCATTAAACCACACCAGATTTTCGCGGCCGGTGATTTCGCTGATCCGCATGGCACGCATAAGATTTGTTTCGAGATTATGCTGGAGGCCTTTAACCGCCTGCGCCAGATAGAAGACTGGACAAAGGACTGCTGGATATGGCTGTACCGCGGTGCCTGGCACGAGTTTGAGATCCACGAAATTGAGATGGCTGTACCACTATCGCCGCAGGAAGTATTGCGTAAACGCCTGGCAATATTTAAACACCAGTCGCAAAAGGATATCCCTGTATTTCCCGGCGATGATGCGCGTGAGTTTTGGGTGAGGGCAGAAGACCGCACACAAGAAACCGCCCGCTTATATAACGAACTGGGCCTGGCCGAGTACGAAGCTATTGAAGCTTTTGTAAGGTGGAAGTTTGACTAAAGACAAGCTACATTTATATCTAAGAGCGGATGATCAAAAGTTATCCGCTCTTTTTATGCGGTCAACTCAAACTCGCCCTCGGCTTTTTCCTGCCCGTTTACGATCAACGCAATTTTATGCATGCCCGAATAAAAAGTACGGGTAGTAATAATGGTAAACTTTTGCTTACGGTTAATGGTAGATGATTCGCCGGGTTGGAAAATACGTTCGCTTATTTTAAATACTTTTTTGTTGAGTTTGCCATTCTTCATCAGATAAAAAATAGCGTATTCCAACCTTATCTTTTGCCCGGATTCGTTAGTGTTGGCAACTGTAAAGGCAAACTGCAGGCTACCGCCAATTTTTACTTGCAGGGTGATGATCTTAAACCCGGATACTTCTATACCGTTAGTATGTAAGCCATAATAAGCCAGTATTTTGGTATGGCCTTGTTTTAGTAAGGTACGGCTGCCGTGTTTAATAATAGCGTCGGTTTCCTTACTGATGCCGGTCCAGCGGGTGGCGATATCAAGCACAACCTGTGGGTGATCTTTAGCAATATCGTTCAGGTTATTGGCCACACTGCGGCGTACCCACTCAGATGGATCGGCTTTAAGGGTTTCCAGTATGGGCAGAATGGTAGCTACATCTTTCTTTAGCAGAGGCACAGCCATAGCCCAGGGTAAACGCGGTCGGCTGCCTTCGCTCGCCAGCCGGCGTACCTTATAGTTTTCATGTTTGGCCCATCGCAGTAATTGCGCCATCATCTGCTCAAAGTATTTTTGCATAAAGGGCCTTACAGCAAATTCACAGCTTACAAACTGGGTGATAAATTCCAGCGCATCTACCGCTGTATTGTAATCATTAATACCATAAACCTCAATATAATCCGGCAGAAACATGTAAGCCAGCCCGTCTTCGCCAATACGTTGTTTTCTTAGCGTATTGATGAGTTTTTTGATAACATCTACCGCGTCAGGGAAATTAACCGGCATACAATTATGCAGCTTTATAACTGTATGGCGCATACGTTCCTTCAATTCCATATCCTCAAACGCAGGGGTATAAATTTGTTTAATGAACTGTTCTTGGTTAAAACCCGGTAAAACTTCTGTTAAAGCATTGGAAAGGTTGTTGTAAAACGATGGGGAGTAAAGATTTTTAAGCGGACTTGCCATACCGTAAAAATACGCGTTTAAAACAAAAAAAGCCCGGCACTTTCGTGCCGAGGCTTTTGCTCAAAATATAAACCTCACAAGTTCTCAGTCTTCAATAAATGATACGGGTTCCAGGTTTGGTAACTCCGCATCGGTAAACATCCGCGAGTCTATCATGAACCTGTACCCGGTAGGTATCTCGATAGAAAAGCTGGAGCCGCGGCCTTTAGTGACGGTAACAGTAAGCTGGGTATGCTGCCAGTACTCAAACTGGTCTTTACTCATCCAAAACTCGCAGCCATCTATCTCGCCAAGCTTTACATCGCTGCCGCCCAGTTTAAATTCGCCCTTTTCAAAGCACATGGGCGATGAGCCGTCGCAGCAGCCGCCGCTCTGGTGAAACATCAGCTCGCCAAAGCGCCCCTTTAATTCTGCTATAAGGGCAGATGCCTGCGGTGATACCAATACTCTTTTTACCATGCTGATGGATTTTAATAAAAACGTTAAAGCGCGTACCAAAGTACGCGCTCAATTTTGCCGGGGCCTAAAAGAAACCCAGCTTGTTTTTATTGTAAGAGATCAGCATGTTTTTTGTTTGGCGATAATGGCCCAGCATCATCTTGTGGTTCTCGCGGCCAAAGCCCGATTTTTTGTAACCACCAAATGGTGCGTGTGCCGGGTAAGCATGGTAATTGTTTACCCAAACGCGGCCTGCCTGTATAGCACGTGGCACCTGGTAAACTTCGTGCGCATCGCGGGTCCATACGCCGGCACCTAAGCCATACAGGGTATCGTTAGCAATTTCAATAGCTTCTTCAACAGTTTTAAAGGTGGTAACACAAGCTACCGGGCCAAAAATCTCTTCCTGGAAAATGCGCATTTTATTGTGGCCTTTAAACAAGGTTGGCTGTATGTAGTAACCGCCATCCAGATCGCCATCCAGTTTTTTAACCTCGCCGCCGCATAAAACTTCGGCACCTTCTTCACGGCCAATTTTTAGGTACGATTGGATCTTTTCGTACTGGTCGTTAGATGCCTGTGCGCCCATCATGGTGCTATCATCAAGCGGGTCGCCCATTTTAATGGCATTAACACGCTCAATTACACGGGCAATAAATTTATCATAAATGCTTTCCTGGATCAATATGCGCGATGGGCAGGTGCAAACTTCGCCCTGGTTAAGCGCAAACATTACCGCACCTTCAATGGCTTTATTAAAAAACGCATCGTCGGCATCGGCAACAGATTCAAAGAAAATGTTTGGAGATTTGCCGCCCAGTTCCATCGTAACCGGTATCAGGTTCTCTGAAGCGTACTGCATAATTAAGCGCCCCGTAGTAGTTTCGCCGGTGAAAGATACTTTGGCAATTCGCGGAGATGATGCTAGGGGTTTGCCAGCCTCGGGGCCAAAGCCTGTAACAATATTTAATACGCCTGCAGGTAAAATATCACCTATCAGTTCCATTAATACCATAATAGATGTTGGTGTTTGCTCGGCGGGTTTTACCACACAACAATTACCTGCAGCCAGGGCAGGGGCAATTTTCCAGGTAGCCATCAGCAGCGGGAAGTTCCAGGGGATGATCTGGCCTACTACGCCCAATGGCTCGTTTAGCACAATGCTTACCGTAAACTCGTCATGCTCGGATATACCACCCTCCTCTGCACGTATAACGCCTGCAAAGTAACGGAAGTGGTCTATTACCAGCGGCAGATCGGCATTTTTGGTTTCGCGGATGGCTTTACCGTTATCAATAGCCTCAACAGTGGCCAGGTAATCTAAGTTAGCTTCGATGGTATCGGCTATTTTGTTTAACAGGCCGGCACGGGTGGCTGCAGATGTTTTCCCCCAGCTGCTAAACGCGGCGTGGGCGGCATCTAAGGCAAGTTCTACATCCTCTTTGGTAGAGCGTGCGGCTTGGGTAAATACTTTGCCATCAATCGGCGAAACGTTGTCAAAATATTCGCCTTTAACCGGCGGAACAAATTTGCCGCCAATAAAATTGTCGTACTTATCCTTAAAGGAAGGTTTTTTATTAATACTCATGTTTATAGGTTTAATTTAGAATTGGTTAGGCTAAGTTAGGTGGGGCAGGCATTGGCCATTTGCACAATGCTATCAATTGATAGCACAATAATGTCAATGTGTTTGGGTTATTGTTATTCCGGTTCACAATGCCTAATTTGTACTAAATATTCAGCCATGAATAATGTAAACCTGGTAACGCCTTTAGGCCTTTCTAATGATAAAGAGCTACGGACCTTAGTGGAAAACCGGAAGGCTTATACCATGAACCATTGCGAGCTGAATGTTTTTGAAACCTACGAGCGCAGCGAACTGGTGCCACTTACCTTTAGCGACCTGGTGATAACCAGTATGCTGCGCGGTAAAAAAGTGATGCACCTATTTGATAAGCCCGGCTTTGATTACCTACCCGGCGAAACCGTAATAGTACCGCCAAACATCACCATGACCATCGATTTCCCGGAGGCATCTGTGCATCAGCCATCGCAGTGTACGGCGCTGGCCATTAATCAACAGGAAATAGCCAATACCCTTAATTACCTGAACGAGCATTTTCCGCGCGAGGATAAATACGCCTGGCAGCTAAACTATAACCAGTTCCATTTTTTTAATAATTACGAACTGGCGCAACTCATTAATAAACTCATCCGCATTAGTACCGGCGATGCTTTAACTAAGGATGTGCTGGCCAGTTTTACGCTGAAAGAGTTGCTTATCCGTATTATGCAGATGCAGAACCTGCACGAGGTAAAGGATAACATGCACGAGTTATCTGCCGGCAGCAGGTTTGCCCACGTGCTGGAATACATTAAACTACACTTAACCGAGAAACTAAATATTGATTCCCTGAGCCGAATGGCCTTTATGAGTAAGCCAAGCTTTTTCCGTTCTTTTAAACATGAATTAGGCATTTCGCCGGTTGATTATATTATTAAAGAGCGCATCCAACTGGCTAAACAGTTTATGAATAACCCCTATAATAGCATCTCCGAAGCTTGCTTTAAAGCCGGGTTTAACAACCTCAATTATTTTAGCCGTGCCTTTAAAAAAATTGAGGGGGTAACACCAAGCTTGTATAAGGCGGGATTGGGTGTGAAAGGATAATAGATAATTATTATATTTGTGTATGGATGCATTAATTGTTTACCCTGAAAATAAAGAGCAACTAACTGCTTTAAAAGCAGTGATGAAAGCTATGAAGATTTCGTTCGAGCAAAAGAGTGTTATATATCCAAATCATGTAGTAGAAGGCGTAAAAGAATCTTTACAACAAGCGAAAGATGGTAAGCTGACACCTTTTACATCTGTTAGAGATATGCTAAATTAGCATGACTTTAAAGATTGTCTATACTGATCACTCACGGGAGACACTAAATTATACTTATAATTATATCTTCAATGAGTTTGGGTTTAAGGCAGCAAATAAATTTTTTGATAAGGCCGATAAGACAATTAATTTACTGGCTGAATTCCCTTATATGTTTAAAGAGTCTGAGATTGATCCTGATGTACGAATGGGGTTTATCACAAAACAGTGCTCTCTTTTTTATCGTGTAACGAATACCGAAGTTCAAATACTATTCTTTTGGGATAATCGACAAGATCCGTTATAAGAGTATCAATGAAAGATATCCCCGTACACCAGTTAAAAAAACGCAGCAATATTGGTCTGGAGATCTGGCGGCATGAGGTGGGCGATATTCGCTTGGACGCAACCACGCTGGCTGCGCACCGGGATGACCATTATATATTTTTTGTGATAGATGGCGGCAAGGCATCTTTGATGATCGATTTTAACGAGGTTGAATTTCCTACCAATACCCTGTATTACGTTTTACCCGGACAAGTGCACCACGCAATTGGCAGCGAAAAGGCCGCCGGCTGGTTTTTGGCAGTAGATACCATGCTGCTACCGCCCGATTACCGTAAGGTGTTTGAAGGCCAACTGGCACTGCAGCAGCCCTATCAACTGGATGACGTGCAAATGAAGCAATGCCGCGAGTTGTTATGCTTGTTAAAGCAACGTTTTTTAGAGTATGAAAACAGCGCCTTTAATACTTCCATAGTGCTATCGTTGTTACAATCTTTTATCGGGATTGCTGCGGGTTGTTTTGCCGATAGTAATTGCACGTCCATCAAGGTATCCAGGCCGGTTGAGTTGTCGCAGCAGTTTAAAAAACTATTGGGCGAACATTATATCGCTACCAAAAGCCCCTCGGTTTATGCAGGGATGCTGAACGTATCTGAAACCTATTTAAATGAAGCTTTGAAAAAGGTGACGGGCTTCTCGGTTAGTTACTGGATACTGAGCGAGGTAATGCTGGAAGCCAAGCGCTTGTTATATTACGGCGGCTTAAATGTTAAGGAAATAGCCCACACTTTGGGCTACGAAGACCATGCCTATTTCTCGCGACTGTTCAAAAAGTCAGAGGGGGTTACACCACTTTCGTTCCGGGCCGAATACCGTAAATAATCCAATCAATACCGCGGGGATGCCATTGTTGCAGGCTTTTTTTGCCTGTTTCTTTGTGGTATAAAATACACCCCAATGGAAACATCCACTTTTACTAAATTAAAATTGAAAGCAGGCGAGCTTTTTGAATCGCGCTTGCTGCAAACAGCCAACGTGCTGGAAGTGCGCCGCTGGAGCTCGTCGACCATGATTGAAATAGACCTCCATTTGCCCTTTACTGATATGGCTCACTGGGACTACATCCCTTATATTAAATTTAAGGTTGACAACTTTACCTACCGGGATTATACCCCATCCGGCTGGGATGCCGAAACGCGTACCTGCACTATTTATGTTGATGCGTTGCATAACGGCCCCGGCAGCAAATGGGCCCGCCAGTTAAAAAGCAATGATACGGTTAGCTATATCCGCAAAGTAGGTTTTACCCATCACCAGCCCGATCAAACATCGGCCGTAATTGCCCTGGGTGATGAAAGCAGCATAGGGCACTTATTTGCGTTGCAAAAAATGGTGTTGCCGCACACCCGTTTTTCTGGCGGTATTGTAATGGGCAACGAGGAACACCGAAAACTTTTTCATGAATACTTTTGGTCGCCCATTGAAACGGTTGCCCGTAAAGATGTGTATGGCCACAACAGCCTGATGGAATGGGTGGTAAATCAGCACTACAGTCTTGAAAACACCATTTTTTACCTGGCCGGTAATAATACCATGGTAGCCCAACTACGTAAATTGCTAAAGCAGCAGGGCTATCCATCAGCACAAATAAAAGTACAGGGTTTTTGGTCTTAATAATTTATCTGCCTCAAATCCACAAAATAGCCACCCGTCAAAAGCTCATCAAAGAACTTGTAACAGTTACCTGTAAAGTTCTTTGATGCTTCTTTTTGAGTAATTGAATAATCGGTAAGTATTTCTAAAACTCCTATAACCATCATTTCCATTAATTCTTTATCCTCTACGTTATCATTAACAAAGTAGTTAATAAATGCAAGTGAGTTTAAGCCGTGTGGTTTTTTGTTAACTATGCTATCACGTACGAATATCCCGAAAGCTCCAAGAAAACAATATGTTTCCTCTTCATTCAATTCCTCATTATACGCTGCTTTAAATTCCGGAACACCCTCAAAAATTGAAGCGGCTATCCTGTTAAATTCCATCAGTTGAACTTTTAAAATTGGTTTACTTCTGTTTAACGTAAGTTTCGATGATCTCGTGGTTGATGTTTAAGCTGTCGATCTTTTCGATACCCTTTTGTACCAGCGTATCGTGTTTAAACTGAACGGTAAAATCAAAATCTCGGCCTTCCCATTCGCGGGCATTCAAGTAGGCCAGGTGTTCGGTGTATTTGTCGCCTTTAATATCATAGGTGCCGCCCCCGGCGGTGTAGGTGGCATCTTTACCTTTCCCTTTGCTTAGGTCATGCCTCATAAATGCAAAGTGGGTGTCATTTAAAACTTTCAGCATTTCTTGGTTGGGCACGGGGTAATCTTTAACGGTATCGCCTTTGGTTATAGTTATGGCAGATACCAGTTTCCAGGTGCCTATCATAGGCGATACGGGCACTTCTGCAACAGTGGCAGCAGGTTTTGGTGTGCAAGATGCCATGGCAATTGCCGATAGAACAAACAGGGCGTTACGTTTCATGTGAGATATGTTTTGAGGTTTGTTGGGTAATTAAACGCTAATATAAGCGCAACAATAGTAAATGCAAGTGTGTTAAGCTATTGTATGTCAGAAACTGAAAATAACAACAGGTCAAATTTCTACTCGGGTGCCAGCGGGCTGGTGTTGCCTGTGCCCAATAAATCATTGTACCCGCCAGAGTTTCAGGATAAGCCGCGGTTAACCTACTATGGCTCGTTATTTAATAGTATCGAGATCAATAGTTCGTTTTACAGGCTTCCGCAAGCATCGACTGTAAAAAAGTGGACTAACGAAGTACCCGCCCACTTTAAATTTACTTATAAACTTTGGCGGGATATCACTCATAACAAACAACTACTTTTTAAACCGGAAGATGTGGACAAGTTTATGCAGGTGATAGATGCCGCAGGCGATCATAAGGGCAGCTTACTGGTACAGTTTCCAGGCAGTATAGATGTAAGCAACATCAGGCAGTTAGAAAAGCTGTTGGTCAATATACAAGATACCGGCCTTGCAGCAGGTTGGGATGTAGCCATAGAATTTAGGAATAACAGTTGGTATAAGGATGAAGTTTACGAAATGCTGGATAATTATACCGCTGGTATGGTGATACAGGATATGCCCAAATCGCTTACACCTATGGTAGATATGGCTACAGAATTTGTTTACCTGCGTTTCCATGGGCCAAATGGCGGTTATCGCGGTAGCTATACCGATGCCTTTTTGTATGAGTATGCCCAGTACATCAATGAGTGGCTGGCAGATGGCAAAAAGGTTTATGCCTATTTTAATAATACGATGGGCGATGCGGTAAATAATTTAATAACGCTGAATAGTTATGTGGTATAGATAAGTATATTTAAAAACTTATCTCTTATAACTCGGTTAGAGATTTGCACTAACCTTAATTGTTACAATGAATGTTTTTTTAGCCGTAATTTCCATACTTCTGCTTCTTTTTTCGGTGCTTGCCCTAATCAGGCACGACTACTGGACCTTCCGTGTATTTGACTACCCGCGTATCCAGAAATTTGTGGCGTCTGTAATTTGTTTAGTGCTGCTCTTAATATTCTTTAATAGCCACAATATATTGTTTTGGGTGCTATCTGTTGCGATGGCAGTTAATGTGGTCTATCTTTTTTGGTTAATTGTACCGTTTACTTTTTTAGGTAAGAAACAAGTTTTAAGGGCTACTAAGCATATACCCGAGCACAGCCTTAGTATTATGATCGCGAATGTTTATGAGGATAATACCAATTCGGCCGGTTGCCTTAAAGAGATCTATAAAACCAACCCGGATGTGGTGCTGCTGTTGGAAACCAATAATAGATGGTATATAGATACAGCAGAATTACAGCAAAAATATCCCCATAATGTTAAAGTGCCTTTAGAAAACACTTATGGCATGCTGCTATATTCTAAACTGCCGTTGGATGATACCGAAGTTAAATACCTGGTAGAAGATGATATCCCTTCTATCCACACCAAGATTATCCTGAAAAACGGGATGAAGGTACAATTATTCGCCGTGCATCCAACCCCGCCGGTACCTAACGAAAACCCGCGGTCTACCGAGCGGGACAAGGAACTTTTATTGGTTGCAGATATGGCTAAAGCCAGCCAAGTTCCTGTTATCGTAATTGGCGACCTTAATGATGTGGCCTGGAGCTACACTACCGAACTTTTTTTAAAAATGAGCGGTTTGTTAGACCCACGCAGGGGTAGGGGCTTCTTCAATTCTTTTCACGCGCATTACCCAATTATGCGTTTCCCCCTGGATCATGCCTTTATCTCCACTGATTTTAAGCTAAAGCAGATCAAGCGCCTGTCTAATTTTAATTCAGATCATTTCCCGATATTCATTAACCTGCAATATGATGCAAAGGCACCGCTGCAGCAACAAGCCATGGAACCGGATGCTGATGATCTGGAAGAAGCAGCAGAAAAGAAAACTAGAATATAAAATGGAAATGCCCTTTGATCTCAAAGGGCGTTTCCATTTTACTAACGGGGTATAATTACCAGGGTAATTCTTCACCTAAATGTATAAACCTGCCTGTAGGGCCATCTTCGCCTAATAGGGCAAGGGCAACGCTTGTTTTAGCACCATCAGGTATTTCCATTTGTGCGGCATCGGTACCCAATTCTGTTTTAACCCAGCCCGGGTGTGCGGAATTTACTTTAATATTGGTATCTGCTAATGCAGCTGCCAAGTGATTAGTGTAGATATTTAAAGCAGCCTTTGATGCATCGTAAGACAATGTTTTCATGGCAGCGATAGGGCTATCCGGTAAAGAATGGATAGTTAACGAGCCTAAAATGCTGGATAAGTTTACAATGCGGCCGGCATCACTCTTTTTGATCAGTGGTAGCAACAGGTTGGTAAGTGATACCAGGCTAAACAAGTTGGTATTAAACACATATTCAAATTCTTCCGGCTCGGTATCTAAGGATGTGTTACCAAAACCTTCCCTGTTTTTAGGGCCAACACCTGCATTATTTACCAAAATATCCAGTTTGCCAAATTTGTCTTCAATGTATTGGGCCACTGCTTTGCGGTCGTCGGCATTGGTTACTTCCAACTTTACACCGTAGGCATTAATGCCTTGTGCTTTTAAACTATCTGCAGCTTTATTTGCAGCTTCGGTACTGCGGGCGGTTACAATAACGGTTACACCTTGTTCGCCTAATTGTTTAGCGGTTTCGAACCCTAAGCCACGGTTAGAACCGGTTATCAGGGCAATTTTTTGATCTTTCATCGTATTAATTTTTGTTGTTTGTTTTTTCGTTAGTTTATTTAATCGACCGTTCGGTCTATTTTAATTCATAAAAAAAGCAATTATATCACCTGTGCCTCAATTTCTGTTTTCAGCATTTTAATGATGATGTGCAGGTTATTGTTGTTACCCATCACCTTGGCTATCATTACAGCGCCTTCCATCATGGTAAATAGTTTTATGGCAAATTCCTTCGCATTCCACGAAGCATGAAATTCGCCATTGCCCACACCTTCCGTAATAACATCAGCAATACGGTTAACAGACCAATCCATCCCCTTTTTTACTTTTTGGTTGATGATAGTATTGGTATCATCTGCCTCGATGCCAAAGTTTATCATGGGGCAACCACCTTGTAACGGTGGGTTTTCCGGGCTGCTCAAAAAATCCAGGTAGGCAAATAATTTACCTTTTGCTGTTTTTTGCTTGTTCATAACAGCAGTTATTTTTTCGCCTAAAGCACCCAGGCAGTAGTCAACCACGGCGTGGGTCAGTTCTTCCTTGCTTTCAAAATGGCCATACAAGCCGCCTTTAGCCATTTTGGTGGCCTGCATGATATCGCTCATGGCCGTACCTGCAACACCTTTAGTGTTAAAAAGCGGGGCCGATTGCTCTATAATAAATTGACGGGTTCTTTCTGCTTTGGTCATTGTTTGATCGTTTCGACAGGACAAATATAGACCGAACGGTCTATAATGAAATGGCTTTTGATATAAATGGTAATGTAATGACAATGTGACGTTGAGGTTGATTAAACCCTTCGGGTGTAATGCTGTCATACCATCAAAATAAATTAAAACTATGAAAAAGATCTTAATGATGATAACATTCCTGGCCGGTACCGCTGTACTTGCGCAGGCACAAACACAAAAGGCCAGCAAAACGCCAGAGCAAAAGGCACAGCACAGAACAGAGGCTTTAAACAAACAGTTGGCCCTATCGGCAGATCAGGCTAAGAAAGTGAACGCCATTTTTGCTAAAAGTGCTGCCAGCATGGATAGCCTGAAAGCCAACAAGGGTACCGACCGCAAGGCCAATATGCAAAGCCGCAAGGCTATTATGGCCAATACCGATGCCAGCTTAAAAATAGTGTTAAATGCCGATCAGCAGGCTAAGTATGCTGCTATGAAAGAAAATTTTAAAAGTAAAATGCATGGCAAACGGGGCGACCGCAAAGCGGTAGCACCTGAGCAAAAAGCGCAACGGATGTCTAAAGTGCTTCAGCAAAAACTGAGCTTATCTGAAGACCAGTATGTTAAGGTGAACACCATTTTGTTAAAACGTGCTACACAGATAGATAGCCTGAAAACTAACCAGGCAACTACAGACCGCAAGGCAAAAAATGAGAGCCGTAAAGCGATACTGATGCAAACAGATAACGAACTTAAGGCAGTTTTTACTGCCGACCAGTTAAAAAACTATACTGAGCTAAAAGCCCAGATGAAAGATAGATTTAAAAACAGGAGAGGCACTAAAGCCCCAACTGCCGGATAATTTTTGTGAGTGAGTGATGAGTGAAAAAGCGGGATGTCCAAATGGCGCCCGCTTTTTTTATTTTGTAGCGTCGTTTAACAGCGTATTTAACTCTTTATAACGTTCGCCGCGGCCATCGTTTTTGATGTAATAGGCCATCAAAAAGGCAACGTACTTTTTATCATTATCTACCACCGGGTAACTGCCAAATAAACCCGGGCTGCTAACGGTGTTGTTACCCATAACCCATTCGCCATAACCGTAGCCTAAACTGCCTGCCTCTTGCGGCATGTAGCCAATTTTTACGTCGGCGGTTAGGCGGTTTAGCTGCATTTGCTTAATGCTTGCTTCGCTTAGTACCCGTTTGCCGTTTGCGGTGCCTTTGTTTAATATCATCACTAAAAACTTAACGTAATCGTTAGCGGTACTTACGGCACCACCTGCCGGTAACACAACTTTGCCCGTACCAAAATCGGTAACGCTCATATTTAATGGTGTAGTGATCCGTTCGGCAAAGAGGGTCCTGAAGTCTTTCCCGCTTATTTTTTCGATCACGGCCCCAGCAATTTGCAAACCTACATTGCTGTAGTGGAATACTGTGCCGGGCTTACCTTCCATAGGCATGGCGGCAATATCTGCTATAGCATCATCCATCGTATTATTGGAGCGCATATCTGTTATACTCTTCTTTAATTCCGGCGATTTTACACCTGTTAAATGCGACAAGCACTGGCTTATGGTAATATTACCCTTGCCGTTTTTGCTTAATACAGGAAGGTATTTGCCTACGGTATCGGTTAGTTTTAATTTGCCTTCATCAACAAACGTCATCACCAGGGCTGCGCTAAACCATTTGCTGCAACTGGCTATGGGCTGGCGGGTATCTGCCGTAAAATCATCGTTGCTTATTTCTTTACCGGTACGGCTGGCTATAAAACGGTTAACCATTTTTTGGCGACGGGACAGGTCATTCCGGCTGCCCGAGTAAACTATTTTACCATCCTGATAAACCAATAATACCACGCGCCCACCCATTTTTGGGGCGTTAATAGCCAGCCAGTTATCTACCTTTTTAAATTTGTTTTGGGCATTGGTAAGGGTACTAAAAGCGATTAGTGTAATAAGCAGGATAAGCTTTTTCATCGGCACAAAAGTTTAATGAGTGAATATACAAAATACAACCTAATGTCGCCAATTGCCTTTAAATGGTCGTTTATGCACCTTACGGGATGCTTGCTGATGTTTTAAATTTGTTGTATAAATATTAACCAATTAAACACACAGCGATATGTCATTCCAGGCTTATTTAAATGCCATCAAACAAAAAACGGGTAAAGGCCCGGCAGATTTTAGGGCAATGGCAGAAGAAAAGCGTTTTACCCAAAACGGCGCATTAGTTGCCACGGCAGGTGATATTACCAACTGGATTAAAACAGATTTTGAATTAGGCCACGGGCATGCTATGGCTATTTATGCCCTTTTAAAAGGTATCAAAAACGAGGATAGTGTGTAAAGTATTTACTTTGAACCGCCCAGCCAAAGCAGGCTATTTAGTATCAGCTTATCTTCTGCCGGGTTACCAAACGTAAGTGATAGATCTTTATTGGTACGGTGCTCGTAGTCGATATCGTTATGGCCCATGTTAAAGTAGATCATTTTATAGTTTTTGTTGGCCCATACAACGGGATAGTAGCCGCTGTGCCATATCTCGCTTTGCTTTGGGCCTGTGCCTAACGGAAAGCTTGCCGGATCTATAGAAGCGAGGATTTGGATGCTGGGGTTTTTAGTAAGATCGTTTTGCCAGCGGTACCACTCGTTGGGCGATGCCTTAAAGGTTGCAGCCTGCCCCTTCATAGCCGGGTGATCTTTACCCTCTACCTTTAAGATAGCCGATGTAGGCCGCCAGGTGTTGCTGCCATATTGGCCCGAGCCTAAAAAGGTATTATGATACCAGTCCCAATTTTGCGGCACGGCCGAATCATTTAAGGCAAAGGCCGAAAAATGGAAACCCATCCAGGCGCCGCCGTTATTCATATACTTTTCAAATGCCACGCGTTGCAACGAATCTTCGGGCCGGGTATCTAAAAATATCACCACTTTATACTTAGCCAGGAATGCGGTGTTCAGGTTTTGCCAGTTATTTGTAGAATCGTAAGTGAAATTATATTTTTTGGCCATAGCCGGGAACCATTTATTAGCCTCGTGCATAAAGCTGATGTGTGCCTGGTCTTCTTTACCGGTATAAAAAGCGATCACTTTAAATTTGGGTGCTAAGGCTTTTTTTTGCGCTTGCGCTATGGCAAAACTGCACATCAATAGCAGGCAAAGCGCATAAGCTTTTATACTGGCAGGTATATTCATGAAATGGTATTATTGGTTTATGAGCGGCTAATTTAATATATATTAGGTGTATTGTACATACCCTATATTTTATTATTACTTAACCAATTGCTCGTATAAACGCGCAAGAGTATCATCCCCATTACCGCAAAAGCCCGGGTGTACTTTAGATGTTTGCACTACCGTACTGCGTGTAGCCGTTAACCACCTAAAACGCGATGCTGCATCCAATTCGCCAATGGGTCCGGCATCTTTACCGCCGGTTGCAATCCGTTGAAACGAGAGCAGGTTTTCTTCGAGTGCTTCCATGTCCAGGTCTTTGGCAAAGGCCTGCAGGCGTTCCCTGTCTAAGTGGTACAGCATCTTTAAAAACTTTTGCTTGCTGCATAGTAAAATAACACCCACGTTCATAAATTCCTCGCGTTCTACCCTGGGCACAACGCGTATCACGGCATACTCAAATAAGTGTTTGTCTTGCATTTTGTGCTTCGGTTACAAAAATATTTGAGTTAGCTAATCGGGTGTTCAAAAACTTGGCGTAGATCTGTCGCTGCTCGTCTTCGGTTTCAAAAGAGCGGTCGGTCAACCAGGCATCCGGTATCAGGTCAACAACCGTTTGGATAAATTCGGGTGTTAGTATCGCTTTAAACTTTTGGTCTACAGCATCCAGTTCGGTTGCTTTACGCAGTAAAACATGGTCTTTTATTTGCACAAAGGGGCGTTTGGCCTGCTCTTCCCAGTTCTCCATACTGTGATGGAAATACAGGGCAGCCCCATGGTCTATCAGCCATAATTCGCGGTTAAATATCAGCATGTTGGTATTACGCACGGTGCGGTCTACATTCATCAGCAGGGCATCCAGCCAAACTATCTGCGAGGCAGTTTCGGTAGTTACAAAGGTAACAGTAGGGTCGAAAGTGATTGAGCCCGACAGGTAGTGCAGTGCCAGGTTAAGGCCAACACTAAACTTAAGCAGGTCTTGGATCTCTTCGTCCGGTTCGGTACGGCCAAAGGCCTCGTCCAGGTTGGCAAAAACCAGTTCTGGTACCCTGAAACCCAGCTTACGGGCAATTTCGGCGCCTATCAGGTCGGCAATTAAGGCTTTTGGCCCCTGCCCGGCTCCACGAAATTTAAGCACATATAAAAAGCCATCGTCGGCTTCGGCAATTGCCGGTAACGAGCCACCCTCGCGCAATGGGGTAACATAGCGGGTAACGTTAACAGTGCGTAATTGAAGTGGTGTATCTGCCATTGTTTTGTGTGGCGCTAATATAGGGAATTATCTTTTTGAGGAAATGCCGTTATGCGGAGTTAGTTTCTTGTACCAATTTGAATATATTAGGGCTGTAATTATAAAAATGAATTTAAGTAACGTCAATAACATCGCATTTAAAATAGTTGGGGGACTTATCTGCGCTTTTTTGGTTCTCGGCGGCTTAGGTATGCTGGATCACGGGCGATATGTCAAGTGCGGTATAGGTATTGTATCGGCAGTTATTATCGGTATATTAATAACACGCCGGGTCTCGGTGAGATCTTGGATACAGATGATAGTATTGTTATTGGTAACGATGATGATCATAGGCTTCCTTAAATAGTGTCCCGGCCATTATTCCCACCTGCTGTTAACCATTCTGTTACAAAGCAAACAAAACAAGGTATTTAAGTATTTACTTGTAAATTGCTGATATGCCTAAGTGGTTAAAAACGTCCCTAAAGATATTTGCCGGTATTATACTGCTGATAGTATTGATATTGGTTGGTGCTACCCTATATATTTCATTTAACAAAGCCAAGGTGCTTAAAATGGTGAACGAACAGCTTGATAAAAGCGTAGACGGCACCCTGGTGATAGGCGATATGAAACCCAATTTCTTTCGTGGTTTCCCGGATGTTTCGCTTACGTTGCAGAATGTTTTGATCCGCGATAAACAGTACGACAGGCATAAGCATACTTTGCTTAACGCTAAAAATTTTAATGTATCCATCAATACCATGGCCCTGTTTAAAGGCACTATTGATATTAACCATATAGATATCGCCAATGCCGCTATCGACTTGTTTACAGATAGCACCGGTTACAGCAACACAGCCGTTTTTAAAAAGGATAATAAAAAGGTAAAGGATAACCCGTCCGAAAGTAGTTCATCTACCGTACTTAAAAAGTTTAGTTTAAGTGATGTCACCTTTACAGTAGACAATCAAAAGGCGCATAAGCTATTCAACTTTGCGGTTAACGACATCAGCGGAAAAATGGCATATCCCGATAGTGGCTGGAGGGCGAGTTTCCACTTAAATGTGCTGGCTAAAAGCATGGCTTTCAATAGCCTGCGTGGCAGCTTTATCAAAAACCAACAGTTGGAGGGTGATTTTGACGCCGGTTACAACGAAAAAACGGGCAAGATAAATGTGTCTGTGAAACCGTTAAATATTGGTGATAGTCCGTTTAAGATAAATGCAGTTTTTGCCACTGCCGATAAACCATCGCCCGGTTTTACCATTAATATAGTGGCCGATCAGATTCTTTGGCGCAGGGCTTCGGCGCTGCTGGCACCAAATATAACTAAGGTGCTAAATCAGTTTAACATTAGCAAACCAATGGATGTTACCTGTAATATCAACGGTAGCTTTGGCGGCGAAGATGGCGGCCCTAAACTATATGTTACTGCTAAAGTAAAGGATAGCAAGATAACCATCCCCGGTGCAGAGATGGATAATTGTAGTTTTGATGGCATTTTCACCAATAATTATGTAAAAGATAAAGGCTTTGGTGATGATAACTCGGCCATTAAACTGATAGGGCTTAAGGGTACCTATAATCATTTGCCTTTTACTATTGATACAGGCAGCATCATCAACCTGGAAAAACCTATTGCTACAGGAAATTTCAGGTCTAACTTTCCGGCGGCAGATCTGAATTATTTTTTGCAGGATGACGTAGCTAAATTTAATAATGGCGAAGCCGATATTAATGTACGCTATACGGCCGATGTAGTAGATTATAAGATCAACAAGCCGGTTATTAAAGGTGCTATCCACCTCAAAAATACCGATATATATTATTGGCCCCGTAACCTCAAACTGAAGAACAATTCTATCTCGTTAAATTTTATTGGAGACGACCTGGTGCTTAACAACATCAGGCTGCAAACCGGCCGCAGCGTGGTAACCATGGAAGGGCGTATCAAAAACTTCCTGAACCTGTACTATAATGCCCCCGAAAAGATCTTGTTAACCTGGCAGATCCGCAGCCCACAACTGCACCTTGAAGAGTTTTTGGGCTTTTTATCACCACGTAAAGGGGCTGCCGTTAAAAAAAGAAGTGGTAACAGCAGTAACGCGGTAGACCAGTTAAGTACCGTTTTAGAGCGTGGCAAAGCCGAAATGCACATGCAGGTTAATAAAGTGTACTATAAAAAATTCCTGGCAACGGATGCCCATGCCGACTTGCTGACTACTGATGACGGTATTATTATCCAAAACATTGGGGTAAAACATGCCGGCGGCTTTTTAAAGATGAATGGTAAAATGATGCAGGGAAAATCGTTAAACAACTTTGCGGTTAATACCGTAATTAGTAACGTAAATATGCGCGAGTTTTTCTACGCCTTTAATAATTTTGGCCTGCAAGATTTTACCTATGAAAATTTGAAGGGATTTCTTTCGGCTAAAACAAATATTACGGGCGGGATAACCGATGCCGGTAATTTAGTGCCGCATTCCCTTAAAGGTAACTTAGACCTAAGCCTGCGTAATGCAGCCCTGTTAAACTTTAGGCCGCTGGTAAGTGTAGGTAAATTTGCATTTCCTTTCCGAAACTTAAAAAATATATCTATCCCCAAGCTGGATGGGCACTTTGTTGTGAATGGAGATATGATCACCATAAAACCTTTAGAGGTAAGCAGCAGCGTATTAAATGTGGATGTGGCCGGTGTATATGGTTTAACTAAGGGTACAGATATTGCCTTAGATGTGCCGCTACGTAACCCGGGTAAAGATAGCCTGATAACCGATAAAGCTGAATTAGCTAAAAAACGTTTTAAAGGTATCGTTTTGCACATCCGCGCGCACGAAGAAGGTGGTAAGATGAAAATAGGATGGAATAAAAATCACAAGTAAGCGGATAACCTTGGCACTGTTGTACTAATAATCATATTACGCTTTTTATCTGTCGGGAATAATATAGCCAGTTTATAGTAATTACGGTTATTAGTATTATCAGTCCAAAAAACTCGCGGCTTTCTTCTATCCAAGGTTTTTTTGCCTGCATGGTTTGCACCATACTTTCGGCATGGTGTTGTTGTATCCAGCTAAGCACACCGGTTTTATCAAAAAGCAGGTAAGCGGCATAAACCGTATAAACAATTATTCCGGCCAAATAGGCTTTAGGATAAAAGCTTCCCTTAAATGCCAAAAAGCAAAGTGCCGAGCTGTACAAATAAATGGGTACCCATATGTACGGATCAGGGTCGTTATACTGTAAGGCGGCAAACACAATAAATAAAACAGTAAAGGTTAGGTTAAAAACTTTCATTATGCATTTATATAATGATTTATGCTTTTATAAGATCCTTTTACAGGTAGCCACTAAAACACCTTTATCAAATAATAGCAGGTTGCCTTCTTTATCTATTTTATAACGTTCATCTGGCCTGTCTACACTTACGTAGCCTTCGCCATCTTTTTTAATTTCAGATGCGGCGGGGGTGATGGGAGGGGTATCGTTCAGCGTTAAGTTTTTACCGGTAAAGGTAATGGCTTGTATGTAAACTTTATGCCCGCTGCTTATCACTTCATAGGCAATCTCTTCGCCCTTATCGGTTTTTATAGCTTCATCATGCCAGGCACCCACCAACTTGCCCGAATCTACAGCGGCAGGCTTAGCTACCGATAATTTGGCAATAGTATCGGTAGCCTTCGTATCAGTTTTAGCAGATCTGTCGCAAGAGGCGAGGCTTATTACTGCAATTGCTGTTATGGCTAAACGGGTTAAGGGAGTATACATAGTGTAATATATTTTGAACGCCGCTAAGATACAAAATAGCTTATAGGGTATTTCTTCCTTGTGTAAGGTTTTATTCATCGTCGTGATTTGCCCCATTGGGTAATAAAGCAACAACAGTTAGCTATATTTAAACTAATAAGAAAGAATAGTTAGTAATATTTAAAAATTGGTATAGGTTGTGTTAGATACAGGTAACGAAAAACATTAATAAATATCTAACTAAAAATGAAAATTAAATCAATTACCTATGTGGCACTATTCTGTATGATGGGTGCCGCAGCTTGTTCAAGCAACGCATCAAAAACAGCCGCAGATAGTACAGCAACAGATTCAAATGCCACAACAACTGATACAGCTAAGTCAGTAGCTTTAACTCCGAAAGGCCCTGCACCAACATGGGCGCCGGATATTAAACCCGAAATGGCAGTGGTGATAGAAAAACTGGCCAGCTATGGAGATAAACCCATCCCGCAATTAACCGCAGTCGAGGCCCGTAAAAATCATACCCCTACAGATGCCGTGATAGATGTAATGAAAGAAAACAACATCCCTAAACCAGTATTTAATATAGATACCATGGGTAAGGATATCCCTGTAGATGGAGGCAATATCCACTTACGTGTATACACCCCAAAAACAGGCAAGGCGGCGTACCCGGTTATTGTGTATTACCATGGTGGTGGTTTTGTAATTGCTAACCTGGATGTTTATGATGCATCTGCCAATGTATTGGCCGATAAAACCGACGCCATTGTCGTATCTGTAGCCTATCGTTTAGCACCCGAGCATAAATTCCCTACGGCGCATAATGATGCTTTTGCCGCATATAAATGGGTTTTAGCCAATGCTGCATCTATGAAAGGTGACCCTAAAAAGGTTGCTGTAGCAGGTGAAAGCGCAGGCGGTAACCTGGCTATTAACACCGCTATCAAAGCACGTGATAGTAAAATTATGGTGCCGACTGCGATTGTAGCCGTATACCCGGTTGCAGGATCTGACATGAGCACCGCATCTTACGTAAAAAATGCGGCTGCAAAACCATTGGATAAACCAATGATGATGTGGTTTGTGAAAAACTACCTGAACAGTATGGCTGAGGGTAAAGACCCACGTATTAACCTAATAGCCGCTAATCTGAAGGGTTTACCCGCAACAACCGTGATAACAGATGAGATAGACCCGCTGCAAAGTGAAGGTATGACCCTGGTGGAAAAATTAAAAGCTGCCGGTGTAACCGTTGATAGTAAAAACTGGGACGGTGTAACCCACGAGTTTTTTGGCATGGGCGCTGTAGTGCCGCAAGCTAAAGAAGCAGAAATGTATGCTGTTGATCAGCTTAAAAAAGCTTTCGGGATGTAAATCCTGATTGGTTTTATAAAGAGAACGGCTGCCCGAATGGGTGGCCGTTCTCTTTGTTAAGGTATATCTTACTCACCCCGACAACGCTACGCTGGTCGACCCTCTCTGCTTCGCAAAGAGGGTGAAAAAAAGCCTCTCTTCAGCCCTCTACGAAGGAGAGGGAGTTGAAATTTCTTAACCCTCTTCCGCCGCAGGCGAAGAGAGGGTGGTCAAGCGAAGCAAAGACCGGGTGAGTAACCAATGCATTAATACTGTGGTTGACTCACCCCCAAGTCCCCTCTCTGCTGTGCAAAGAGGTATGGAAAAATGAGCGAATCTTAACCCTCTTTCCGCGCAGCGAAGAGAGGGTGGTCGAGCGAAGCAAAGACCGGGTGAGTAAATCCGGCGTTTCTTTTATCCCCATAAAAGCAGATATTTGATGTGATAACCAATTATGCTACCTGTTATGAAATTTCGCATCTTATTAATAGCCCTGTTGTTATTAGCAATTATACCGTCAACGGCACAAACTAAACGTTTAACTTACTGTAACCCGCTTAATCTGGACTATGGTTACACACCTTTTGAAAATTTTGCTGCCTGGGGTAAACATCGTGCTACTGCCGACCCAACCGTAACCCTTTTTAAGGGCAATTACTACCTGTTTAGCACCAATCAGTTTGGATACTGGTGGAGCAGCGATATGCTGAACTGGAAATTTGTATCGCGCAAGTTTGTGCGCCCCTATAACGAGGTAAAGGGCGACGAACTTTGTGCCCCCGGTACATTGGTTTTAGGCGATACCCTGCTGGTGATAGGATCTACCTATAATAAAGATTTTACCCTGTGGATGAGTACCGACCCGCGTACCGATACCTGGAAGCCAGCTAAAGACTATTTTAAGGTAGGCGCCTGGGACCCCGGCTTATTTGCCGATGATGATGGCAGGGTTTATATCTACCACGGCAGCAGCAATACCCTGCCTATGTATGGGCAGGAAATAGACCGCAAAACATTTGAGCCCATCGGCCCTAAAAAGGAAATGATCAAACTAGACTGGAAGGAGCACGGCTGGGAGCGTTTCGGGGAGAATAATGATAACGTATTCCTGACCGGTTTTATGGAAGGCGGCTGGATGAACAAGCACAACGGTAAGTATTACCTGCAATATGCCGCCCCAGGTACCGAAGGCCGCGGTTATGGCGATGGCGTCTATGTGGGCGATAAACCGCTTGGTCCGTTTACTTATCAAAAGCATAACCCTTTTAGTTATAAACCCGGCGGTTTTGCCAAAGGGGCGGGGCATGGTGCCACCTGGGCAGATAAGTATGGCAATTACTGGCACATCAGCACCATGGTGATAGATGTGAAGAACAATTTTGAACGCCGTAATGGCTTTTGGCCGGCTGGTTTTGATAAAGATGGCGTGTTATACACCAATACCGCTTATGGCGATTATCCCCATTATTTGGCTGCGGGTAAAGAAGATCACCTGAAAAGTAATTTTACCGGATGGATGTTGCTGAATTATAATAAACCGGTGCAAGTATCATCAACCCTGGGTGCTTACGTGCCAAACCTGGCGGTGGATGAGGACATAAAAACCTATTGGAGCGCCAAAACGGCCAACAAAGGCGAGTGGTTACAAACCGACCTGGGCGATGTAAGTACCGTAAAGGCCATCCAGGTTAATTATGCCGATCAGGATGCTACATTTATGGGGAAATCATTAGGCGTATACCATCAGTATGTAATCACATCATCTATCGATGGCAAAAAATGGAAGACCCTGATAGATAAGAGCAAAAATAAAACCGATGTGCCGCATGATTACATCGAACTGAAAACCCCGGCCAAAGCACGCTACTTAAAAATAACCAATCTGCATATGCCAACCGGCAAATTTGCGCTATCGGGCTTTAGGGTGTTTGGTAAAGGAGCGGGTGTTGCACCAGATACCGTCAGGAACATGATTGTACTGCGTGGCGATGCGGAGCGCCGTAACTCGTGGATCCGCTGGCGGCAAACTGATGGGGCTGTAGGCTATACCATCTATTTCGGTACCGAGCCGGATAAGCTGTATAACAACATTATGGTGTATAATGTAAACGAGTACTACTTTAACGGGATGGAAAAAAGCCTGCCCTATTATTTCCAGATTGAGGCCTTTAACGAGAATGGGATAAGTAAACGGACAAAGGTGATGAAGGTGGATTAATTCTCCACGTCATTGCGAGGAGCGATAGCGACGTGGCAATCTTCGACAGAAAAGTTAACTACATGCTTATCGAAGATTGCCACGCTACGCTCGCAATGACGCGACTGTTACCTTTGGCTTAAAAATTGTGCGTTTTACAACTCAAACAGACAAATATGCTTAAACTATTATCTGCCGTTACTTTTATCCTTACCATTAGTTATACTGCAAACGCGCAAACGCCGGATAGCACCTTAAAACCATCGCCTGTAAAAACGTTAAGCGATATACAATATAACGCACTGATAAATGGCGATGACTTGTATAATATGAATGCGGTTGCCGATCTGAACAAATACCCAACGGCAGAGCAGGCCTTAAAATATAAAAAGGAAATAGACCTGAGTCCGCAGCAGGTAGCGGCATTAACGGCAATAAACACCGAATTGAAGCGTAAGAAGATAGAGATGGGGAATTTTATAGTAACCAATGAAACCAAACTGGATGCCTTATTTAAAACCCATAAAATAAACGAAAGCGACCTGATATTTTATACCAACCGCTATGGTTTATACCAGGGCGAATTAAGAAACGCGATATTAAAAGCAGCTGTTGCGGCTAACAATTTACTATCGCCACAGCAGGTAACCAAGCTGAATAAATTCAAAAAATCATAATTAAACAATATGCCGATTGAATTATTTAATTTAGCGGCCAATAAAATTGTATGAAGATTACATTTGATTTTGAAAAACCACTGGCAGAATTGCAGGGGCAGATAGAAAAAGTTAAGCAAGTTGAAGAGAAAAACAAGCTGGACATGTCGGCCACCATTGCTGAATTAGAAGCCAAGATGGAAGCCACGAAGAAAGAGATATACGCTAACCTTACCGGTTGGCAAAAAGTGCAGATATCCCGCCACCCCGAGCGCCCTTATAGCCTACAGTATTTAGAGCTGATGTGCGATGATTTCATCGAACTGCATGGCGACCGTACCGTGGGTGATGATAAGGCAATAATAGGTGGTTTTGGCACACTAAATGGCCAAACCGTTATGTTTATCGGCCACCAAAAGGGGCGTAATACCAAAGAGCGCCAGTACCGTAACTTCGGTATGGCTAACCCCGAAGGTTACCGCAAAGCGTTAAGGCTGATGAAAATGGCCGAGAAGTTTGGTAAACCGGTGGTTACCCTGATTGATACCCCGGGAGCATTCCCCGGCCTGGAAGCTGAAGAGCGCGGACAAGGCGAAGCCATTGCCCGTAACCTGCTGGAAATGGCGGTGCTTAAAGTGCCGGTTATTTGCGTGGTGATTGGCGAAGGTGCATCTGGTGGTGCATTGGGTATTGGTATTGGGGATAGAGTACTGATGCTGGATAATTCCTGGTACTCGGTGATCTCTCCGGAAAACTGTTCTACCATCCTGTTTAAAACCTGGGAACAAAAAGAACGCGCTGCCGAAATGCTGAAACTAACGTCTACAGAAATGTTGAAGAATAAGCTGATCGACGGTGTGATAAAAGAACCGCTTGGCGGTGCCCATCAGGACCCGGTTGCTATGGCTGCCATCCTTAAAAAACAATTGATAAAAGACTTGAAATCACTTGGTGAACGTAATGTTGATGAATTGGTTGCCGAGCGCATAGATAAATTCTGCAACATGGGTGTTGTAGAAGAGAACTAAGCTTTTTAGGATAAAGTAGTTTATAAAAAAGACAAAAGATAATAGATGAAGCGGCCTAACAGCCGCTTTTTTTGTGCTATAATCATTTTATTTGGAATATTTGGTGGCAACATTCTGTCACCATTTTAAATATTAAATAGTTGATTATTAATGCTTTGTAAATACAGATAGGTGTTCACGCCGTGAACATGAACACTTGATTGTTATGGCAAGGGCTTAGGTAGGTGCAAAAAAAAAGCGGCTCATCGCCGCTTTCTTATTGGGTAGTGTATTTTATTGTTGTGGTTGTTGCTGCAATCCGCCAAACTTAGTGCTGTAGTCTTTTAGCTGGGCACTTGTTTTAGCGCTTAGAGCGTCCTGCTTAAAGTCTTTGGTAAGGTTTGTTAAGCCGTTAAGTAATGATAAAGATAATTGAACATCGCGTGTGTTTACGCCGGCATCACTTTTTTGGTAAAGTGTATGGTTGTAATTTAACTGATCTATTAGATAATCATCTATTTGATTAACCAGTTTGTTGCCTAAGGCTGTTTCGCCCATACGGTACAGGCTTTCTACCATATAATACTTTCTAACTGCTATTTCTGATGAGATGATAAGCGATGGCATTTCTGCATCGTATTTCTTCAATGTGTTCTTAGCCAGGTCCTGGTGGCCTTCTTTTAAAAGGTTATCTGCCAGGGTAGAAAATAAACGGGTTACCAGCGGGTAAAATAAATTTAACGATTCATGATCCAAATATTTAGCCGTTTTAAAATGGCCGTATTTGTATTTGTTAACCATGTTATTGTACATCACCAGGGTATTGGTAGCTTCGCCCGGGTTTGCTGTTGTATCCGGTTTAAATGGCATCAGGCGCGAAGACAGGCCTTCACTGTATAAATATTTATCTAATCCAAGCATGTTATCACTTGGTACGGTGCTGGCAAAATAAACCGGGCGTTTCCAATTGTTATGCGCCAATATATCCATCATGGCCAGGTTATCTTTAGTTACATATTTACCTGGATAAGTCCAGTCCATTTCAGGTACAATCAGGTCTTTTTTATCGGCAGCTACCGTGCCCGATTTAATTACATCATCGGCATTAACGGTTAACTTAAAGTTTTTGGTAGGCAAGTAATTGGCGCTTTCGCCACTTTGGTACTGCACCATCGCTTCTTTATTATCCGATGTTAAAAAGTCAAATAGTTCTTTTAACTCAATAGGTCCGGCAACCTTAGCATCGTTATAGTAAATAACATCGCGTATGCCTGCTTTAAACTTATTGTTAGGCATGCTGATAGGCAGCGGTGCCGAATCGTTCATCTTTTCCTTCATCTGGCGGATGTACCAGTCTGTACCCAGTAAGCTAAGGTTTACAATACGTACATCAGGGCGCACACCTTCTACTTCTTGTATATACCATAGCGGGTAAGTGTCATTATCAGCATAGGTAAATAAAATGGCGTTTGGTGCGCAGGAGTTAAGGTAATCATAAGCCAGATCATGCGGGGTTAGCTTGGTAGAACGGTCGTGATCATCCCATTCCTGGCTGGCCATAAGCGCCGGGGCTGCCAATAAACAAGCAACAGTAGCCACTAAGGCGCTGGTTTTAGCATTTATCTTTTTGCTTAGCAGGTCGGCAATGAATAAAACTCCTAAGCCTATCCAAATAGCAAAGGCGTAAAAAGATCCTGCATAAGCATAATCACGCTCACGTGGTTGTAATGGGTCCTGGTTAAGGTAAAGTACAATAGCTAAACCGGTGAAAAAGAATAATACTACTACCACACCCGCATCGCGCTGGTTGCGTTTAAAGTGGTATATCATACCCAGCAAACCAACTATCAGCGGTAAAAAATATAACCTGTTGTATGATTTGCTTTGGGTAACGGTGCTTGGCAGGTCTTTAGTGCCAAAGCCGCTTAACCAGCTACCATCTGCACCCTGTGCGGTTTGCCCGTCCATTTCGTTAGCACGGCCAACAAAATTCCATAAGAAATAGCGGGTGTACATTTGGGTAACCTGCCAGCTGCTAAAAAAGCCAAGATTAGTAGCCATGGTAGGCTGCTCCTCCGGCCCAAGCTGCGACCACATCCTGTAAAATTCCGGATGGCCAGCCTTTTGGCTAAACATACGCGGGAAAAGGGTATTGCGGTCATAAATGGTGTTCAGTTTTTTACCGGCAATCTCGTAAGTTTTATCCCCACGGCGGTAAATATTTGCACCCTCGGTTTGGTCAATCGCTTTAGAATCAAAGTACTCGCCATACATTAAAGGCGTATCGCCATACTGGTCGCGGTTTAAGTAGCTGTTTAGGGCAAAAGCATCTTGCGGGTCGCTGTTGTTTAAGTTAGTTCCAGCCTTGGCACGAATAACAATCATTACGAAAGAACTATAACCAAACAATATAAATACGGCGCAAACTAAAACACGGTTAAGTGCAGCGCGTTTTTCGCGCACCTTTAAAACATATTCGCACAAGGCCAGTATGGCACCTGCGGCAATAAAGCCAATTATACCCGCACTAATTGTAAATAGTAATACAAAACATACGGTGGCTATACCTAATAATAAAGTTGATGGCTTAATAGTATATGCAATACCTGCAATTAAGGCGCCTGCTACTAATAAAAAGAATACAATAGCACCACTGCCAAAGCCCATACCCAGGGTATTTACAAAAAACAGATCTGAAAAGGCTGCACCTTTAACGGTAAATTGTATAACGCCCCAAAGAATAAGGCCAACCGTAATTACACCTAATACAAACGACCATAATGTACCTGCTGTGGTAACCTGTTTGGCCCTGCGGAAGTAAATAATAAGCGCAATAGCAGGTATAACCAATAGGTTTAACAGGTGGATGCCTATAGATAAACCCATTACATAGGCAATAAACACTATCCATTTATCTGCTTGCGGCTCATCAGCGTGGGCCTCCCATTTTAGTATCGCCCAAAATACAATGGCTGTACAAAGTGATGATTGTGCGTAAACTTCAGACTCTACAGCCGAGAACCAGAAAGTATCTGACCAGGTATAGGCCAGTGCACCAACCAAACCAGCACCTATAATGAGGATAATATTAGTTTGGCTAAGCTCTTCGCCGGCTTTGGCAACCAGCTTTTTAGCCAGTGCAGTAATCGTCCAGAATAAGAATAAGATGGTGGCACCACTGGCTAGCGCCGATGCCATATTGGTAAAGTAGGCCACCTTCATGTTATCACCAAATGATAATAGGGAAAATACTTTGCCTATCATAGTAAATAAGGGTGCGCCCGGTTGGTGGGCCACCTGTAAGCGGTAGATACAGGCAATAAATTCACCGCAATCCCAAAAGCTGGTAGACGGCTCGAGGGTTAAAATGTAGGTTATAGAAGCAATAATACCGGCTGCCCAGCCAAAAATATTGTTTATCTTATTATAGTTCATGCTGTTCTTTACAAGGTAAATTGGATTTACGCAGCCGAAATTAATAAAAACATTAGTATGTTGAAGCCAAAACCGCAAACCTTAACACTTTTTAACGCATGATTTGGCTTTAGAAATAACATTTTAACTTTTTTTAAATTTTGCTTTTGAGTTCTCAAAAATCGTCCTATATTTGCATTCCTTTTCGGGATGGCTTACAAACCAAAGGAGATTGCCTGATAGTATAATGGTAGTACGACGGTTTTTGGTACCGTTTGTCTAGGTTCGAATCCTGGTCGGGCAACTTAAAAATTTCGGATTTCGAATTTTCAATTTCGGATTTAGTTCTGATAGAAAAATTGAAATCCGTTTGTTTTTTATACGGGGTTGGTTGATATTAAATGGGTTTAGATAGCGAATGAAAATTCTAAATCTAACATCCGAAATTCGAAATCCAAAGAGAAGATGCCTTTACAGTTTAATACGGTTAAGCTATTTGCAGGATCAGGTTCAAAAGAACTGTCGCAACACATTGCCACATCATACGGGCAAGAGCTTGGCGATGTAGTTTTATCGCGTTTCAGCGATGGTGAATTTCAGCCACATTTTAACGAGTCTATCCGCGGTTGCGATGTTTTTTTAATACAAAGCACACACCAGCCTACCGATAACCTGATGGAACTGTTAATGATGATAGATGCTGCGCGCCGTGCATCTGCACATTATATCATAGCAGTTATCCCTTACTTTGGGTTGGCCCGTCAGGATAGGAAGGATAAACCCCGTGTTGCCATCGGTTCTAAACTGGTTGCAAATTTATTGGTAGCCGCAGGTATCAACCGTATCATGACGATGGACCTGCACGCTGCACAGATACAGGCGTTTTTTGATGTGCCGGTAGATCATTTAGATGCATCTATCATATTTGTACCTTACATAAAAAGCCTGGGATTAGGGAACTTAACCATTGCATCGCCGGATATGGGCGGTTCTTACAGGGCACGTAGCTTTGCCAAGTTTTTTAATGCCGAAGTTGTTATTTGCGATAAACGCCGTAAGCGTGCAAATGAAATTGAAAGCATGACCATTATTGGTGATGTAACCGATCAGGACATTGTACTGATAGATGATATTTGCGATACAGCAGGTACACTTGCCAAAGCAGCAGGTTTAATTATGGAGCGTGGTGCACGCAGCGTACGCGCAGTTTGTACACATCCGGTTTTATCTGGCAAGGCTTATGAAACTATCGAGAACTCGGCATTAACCGAGCTGATCGTTACAGATACCATACCATTGAAACATGCAAGCCCTAAAATCAGGGTGCTTACTACTGCCGACTTGTTTGCAAAAGCAATAAGCAACGTAAACGAGCATGGTTCGATAAGCCAGTTGTTTAGGGTAGATTAAAAAGAATAAAAATATCCATACCATGTTGGTGTGGCTTTGAATAATAAATACATAATGAAATCAATTGCTATTAGCGGTTCTCCAAGAGAGAACGTAGGGAAAAGAGACGCTAAAGAACTGCGTTACCAAGGCTTAGTGCCTGCAGTACTTTACGGTGGTGCAACCCAAACCCACTTTGCAGTGTCCGCAGCTGATTTGAGAGCCGTAGTTTACACTCCGGTTGTTCATTTCATCGACATTGACGTAGCTGGTGTTAAATCACAGGCTATCATCAAAGATATGCAGTTCCACCCTTTAACGGAACAACTTATCCACATCGACTTTTTATTGTTAGATGATAACAAACCGGTAACCATCGAGATCCCTGTAAAATTAACAGGTACTTCTCCGGGTGTTAAAGTGGGTGGTAAATTAGTTCAAAAACTAAGAAAACTGCGTGTTAAAGCATTGCCAAAAGATCACTTGGATAACATCGAAGTGAGCATCGAGGAGCTTGAAGTTGGTAAATCAGTAAAGGTTAACGAAATTAACTTGCCTAACCTTACTATTACTAATGCACAAGAAGATACTATCGTATCTGTAACTACTTCACGTGCGTTACGCCAGGCAGAGCAAGAAGCAAGCAAAGGCAAATAATCTTTGTTGGACTTTAAAAAAGCGATGGAAATTTCCATCGCTTTTTTTTTGATTATAGACCAAAGATAAAAGACAGCTTCAAATGTTAAGACACAACTTTAAGCAACTAAGAATTTGGATTGATTCGGTTGAACTAACCAAGGATATTTACCACTTCACTCAAAAATTTCCGGTTGAGCATAAATTTGGATTATCAAGTCAATTATACAGGGCGGCTGTTTCTATCCCGTCTAATATCGCAGAAGGTTCAGCCCGTAAAACAGATAAAGATTTCAGCCATTTTTTGACGATGAGTTTAGCTCTACATTTGAATTAGAAACGCAAATTATTGTTGCGCAGCATTGCGTTATAATACCTGATTATGATTACACAGCACTAATATTACAAATACAAGTGTTACAAAAGCAAATTGCAGCTTTTGTCAATTCCCTTAAATAAACAATATATTCTTAGTCTGTCGTTGTCTTTTGGCAAATAGTCTTTTTTCTAAAAGTCCATTATCTTTGCTCCATAAAATGAAATATCTAATTGTTGGTTTAGGAAATATTGGTCCCGAATATGCCGATACCAGGCATAACATAGGTTTTATGGTGCTTGATGAATTGGCTAAGCAGGAAAATGCAAAGTTTTATACTATGCGCCTGGCTGCCTATACCGAGGTGAACTATAAAGGCCGTACCCTTTGCCTGATTAAGCCAACCACCTATATGAACCTTAGTGGCAAGGCACTAAACCATTGGATGAAGGAATTGAAAATACCCGTGCAAAACGTACTGGTAATAGTAGATGATATTGCCCTGCCTTTGGGTACCCTGCGTTTAAAACCTAAGGGTAGTGCTGCCGGCCATAATGGTTTAAAACATATAGAGGCCACGTTAGGTAATAACGAATATGCCCGCTTGCGTTTTGGTGTAAGTAATAATTACCCCAAAGGCCGCCAGATTGATTATGTATTAAGTGGTTTTGACGACGATGAAAAGCCCGAGCTGCCTGCCCTGATAGACCGCTCTATAGAAATGATAAAAAGCTTTGCAGCCATAGGCACAGAGCTCACCATGACCAAATTCAATAAGTAATATTATTGTTACCTAAAAAAGCAGTTAAAATTCATTTTTGGCGCAACGCTGATGTTGTTTGGGTGTCTTTTACCCTAAACACAATAAATGAAAAGATATCTACTTGCAGCACTTCTGTTTTTAACTTGCATGGCAGCACAAGCCCAAAGCAATTCGCAAAGTTTAACGTTAAAAGGTTTTGTAATAGATTCGGTTACTAATAAACCTATAGGTTTTGTTACGGTTGCGTTAACCGATGCTGCAACTAACCAACCTGTTAAAAACACATTTAGTAAAGATGATGGCAGCTTCCAGCTCCCGCTTGCCCGTTTAAAAGCCTATAAACTTTCGATGGTATTTATGGGATACAAAACCCATGTAGTTGATGTTGATGTTAAAACAGCATCAATTGATTTGGGCAGGTTATTATTGTCGCCCACCAGTAACCAGCTTAAAGAGGTATCTGTAGTAGGGGTAAAGCCGTTAATGAAGCAAGAGGTAGATCGTATCAGTTATGATGTGCAGGCCGATCCGGAAAGCAAATCATTAACCGCGCTTGATATGCTGCGCAAAGTGCCGCTTTTATCTGTAGATGCATCAGATAACATTAAACTTCGAGGCAGCGGTAACTACAAAATACTGCTTAATGGTAAAGAGTCGGCCTTGATGGCGCAAAATCCGGCAGATATACTAAAGGCAATGCCGGGTGTAAATATTGTTAAGATAGAGGTGATCACAACGCCGCCTGCCAAATACGATGCCGAAGGCCTTGCAGGCATTATCAATATCATCACACAAAAAAAAGGCGACGAGGGTTATAATGGCTCCATCAATACCAATTACAGTACAGTATGGGGCGCAAGGGCTAACGTAAGCGCTACGGTAAAGCAAGGCAGGCTTGGTTTTAACGGTTATATAGGCACAGGTAACCGCCCGCAAAGAGAAACAGTTTTTGGTAACGAAAGTGTTTTTTTGAACCCGGCTTCATCTTTAACGCAGCGGGGCATACGTTCTAATGGTGGCGACAACACCTACGGTAGTACCGAGCTAAGCTACGAGGCCGATAGCCTAAACCTGATAACCGGTACATTTAACTTTTACAATAGCACTAATAATAACAGCAACAACCAGTATACCCAGCAACGCAACAGTATCGATGATATTATACAAGCTTACAATATAGCTGGTAATGGCTTTGGTAAATACCACGGTGCCGATTTTGGGTTGAATTATCAATTAGGATTTAAGAATAATAAGAACAGGTTATTAACCGTATCCTACAAATACAGTAATAGCGGCAGCAATCAGTTTAATGATGTAGCATCAACCCAAAATATAAATTTTAATGACCCTAACTACAGGCAGTATAACCAGGCCGGTTCAAAAGAGCATACAACGCAGTTAGATTATGTACACCCCTTAAAGATGATTACCATAGAAGCCGGTGGTAAATTTATTGCCCGCAACAACTTTAGCAATTTTAACACAGATACGCTTGCTGCGAATAACCAATATTTAACAGATAGCAGGCAGCAAAACAATTTTAGCTATCAGCAGGATGTGGCAAGTGTGTATAACTCTTACCAGTTAAAATTTACCAAGTGGACGGTTAAAGGGGGCCTGCGCATGGAACACACTGGTATAGATGCTGATTTTTCTTCTACAGGGAATGTGTTAAAGCAGCAGTTTACAAACCTGGTGCCCTCACTATCTGTACAACGCAGTTTGGCAAGCAGCAGTGTTACCTTTGGGTTTACTCAGCGTATACAAAGGCCGGGTATATTTCAGTTAAACCCTTTTGTAAATCAATCTAACCCTAAGTTTATCAGTGTAGGTAACCCCGAGCTTAAACCTGCCGTTAATAATAATTTTGAGTTGGGGTACAGCAACTTCGCAAAAGGTTCTATCAACATTAGCACAAGCTATTCCTTTGCCAATAATACTATACAAAGCCTGGTTAAGGTTGATGATAATGCCGTAACTACAACTACTTATGGTAATGTGGGTAAAAATAAAAACCTGGGTATAAACGTAAGTATTAATTACCCGCTAACCACAAAATTAAATATTAATTTTAACTCGCAGCTATCGCAGGTTTGGTTAAACGGAACTTTTAACGGCGAGTTTTACACCAACAGCGGGCAACAGGGCTATGCCTTTGCCAATAGCAGTTATAAATTTGATAGTGGTTATCGTGTTGGTTTTAATGGAGGGTTTAGCAGCCGCGATGTAATGTTACAAGGCAAGGATAACTACTGGATAGGTTATGGCTTTAGCGGATCAAAAGAGATTTTAAACAAAAGGGCAACCATATCTTTATATGCCAATAACCCATTCAAAAAATTTATCAGAATAGATTTCCCAACCCAAACGCCCGATTTTAAAACCACGGCATACAGTTATAATTATTACCGTGCCATAAACTTTGGTTTTAATTACAAATTCGGTAAATTAAATAGCAGCATTAAGAAAGCGCAGCGTGGAATTAATAACGATGATTCTGCTGGCGGGGCTTCTAAAAATTAATAATTTAGCCGCACAAATAAGAAATCCCAATGAAAGTTTACGGCATCACTAATTGCAATACAGTAAAAAAAGCACTCGACTGGCTAAAAGCCCATAACGTGGCTTATGAATTTCACGATTTTAAAAAGCTGGGCGTTAGTACCGAAAAGTTAAACGAGTGGGATAGCAAAGCCGGTTACGAAAGATTTATGAACAAGCAAGGGCTTACCTACAAACAGCTTGACGCGGCCGTAAAAGATGCCATTAAAACCAAAGATGATGCCTTGCAATTGTTGCAGCAAAAAACCAGTATGATCAAACGCCCGGTTATTGAAAAAGACGATTTTCTTTTCTTCGGCTTTGATGAAGCGGTGTATAGTAAAGAATTACTATAGCTGGCCGTTACGTTTTTAAATTCAGTTTTAATTTATTGTAGCATTTTACTTATAAGGCACGTAATTGAATAAAACCCACCTTATGAAAAAAGCATACCTTTTGTTTTTAGCTGCTATATTGTTTACGGCCTGTAGAAAAGAAGATCTCGACAATAGAATAATAGTTGAGCCACCCTTTCAAAGTCAAATATCAGCTGATACAATTACCAACGGGCAGCTTTATGGGTTAACCATTGGGCAAACAAGTTTGGAGGTTTATACTAAAATACAACAAGTACAGGCTGCCGAAAAAATGGGTAACCTAAACATTGTAAATAATGTGTTCACCAATATTGATAGCCTTAAAACCAGGCTGCCTTTATATACCGGTATTTTTATGGACGAAGAAAAAGGCACACCAAATGGCGTGCAATTAGGCTTTGAAAATAACAAGGTAAAAACTATTTTTTTAAACGATGGTACTATGCTTGCCCACTGGCCATCCGGCTTTAGCACAAAAGCTGTTATTAATGTAGGCGATCCGGTAGATGGTATTTATCAAAAACTGGCAAGTATTAAGAAGGATGACGTAGCGTCAAAAAAACTCCAGCGCCTTTCAGTATTTTTCAAGGATAATAACAAACCTTTCGATCCGCAAATGAGTGCCTCGCCTCAGTGGTACTTTATTGCAACTCTATCGGCTAAAAGGTATAACCACGTTTCGCTGAATTTTGCTGCCGGCAAACTGGTATCTATTTATACCACCGTATTTGAAAGCCAATAGCCCTGTGTTGTATTTGTTTACAAAAAGGTAACTTCCGCATTACAACTGCGCTATTTTATAAGTGGATTATGCAATAATTAGTATTATTGCGGGAAATATCAACTATAAAATAAATTATGAAATTAAAACTGATTGCCGGTTTTACGCTGGCGATTGTGGCTATGGGCAATATTAGCCAGGCACAACAGCAACAACCGGTTAGTAACTATAATTACCACGATGCTTTTGCACCGTTCTTTTACACCAAAAATGGTTCGGAGTTTCGCGCTGCGGATGGGCAACCGGGTCCTAAATACTGGCAAAACCGTGCAGACTATCAATTATCTGCAACGCTAAACGACCAAACTAACGAGGTTACAGGTGCCGAGGTGCTTACTTATACCAACAACAGCCCGCAAAAACTCGATTTTTTGTGGATGCAGTTAGATCAGAATTTATTTAAATCAGATTCGCGCGGTTCGGCAATTATACCGCCAAGCGGTAGCCGTAACGGTACAGGCGGGCGCGCTGCAAACCCAAATGCGGGCTACAAAATTAAATCGGTTAAGGTGGGTGATACCCCGGTTAAGTTTTTAATAGATGATACCCGGATGCAGATATTTTTGCCGGCAGGTGTTAACCCTAACGGAGGCCAGGTAAAACTAAACATAGAGTATTCATTTGTAGTGCCCGAGTACGGGTCTGACCGTACAGGCATCCAAAGCACTAAAAACGGCAAAATTTATACCGTGGCACAATGGTACCCACGCATGTATGTTTATGATGATATCTTAGGTTGGAATGCTGTTCCGTATACCGGCCCTGCCGAGTTTTACCTGGAGTATGGTGATTTTGACCTGAGCATTACCGCCCCTGCAAACCACATCGTAGTAGCATCCGGCGAGTTATTGAACCCACAGGATGTATATACACCAGAGCAGGTTAAGCGTTGGGCACAAGCAGAAAAAAGCGAGCAAACAGTAGTTATCCGTTCTGCAAGCGAAGTTACTGAGGCATCATCACGCCCGGCCGGCAAAAAGGAATTAACCTGGCACTTTAAAATAAAAAATGCCCGCGATGCGGCCTGGGGCTCATCAGCAGCATTTATTGTGGATGCAGCTAAAATGAATTTGCCAAGCGGTAAAAAATCAACGGCTATATCTGCCTACCCGGTAGAAAGCGATGGCAACAGCGCATGGGGCCGCTCTACCGAGTATGTAAAAAAATCTATCGAGTTTAATTCACAAAAATGGTTCGAGTATCCTTATCCTGCTGCAACAGCAGTTGCAGGTGTTGTGGGTGGCATGGAGTATCCGGGCATTGTGTTCTGTAGCTCGAGAGCGAGGAAAGGTGATCTGTGGGGTGTTAACGACCACGAGTTTGGCCACACCTGGTTCCCGATGATAGTGGGCTCTAACGAGCGTTTATATGGCTGGATGGATGAGGGTTTCAACACATTTATCAATACCCTAAGCACAGCTGATTTTAATAATGGCGAATATGCCGGTAAAAAACAAAACATGCAGCAGTTAGGTGCGTATTTAACCAGGCCAGAGTTAGAGCCTGTGCTGAGCACGCCCGAAAACCTGAAAGAACCTAACACAGGTTTGCTATTGTATTTTAAGCCTGGCACAGGTTTAAAATTATTACGCGAACAGATCTTAGGCCCCGAGCGTTTTGATTTTGCATTCCGTACGTATGTGGCACGTTGGGCATTTAAACACCCTACACCAGATGATTTCTTCCGTACAATGGAGAATGCCAGCGGCGAAAGCCTTAACTGGTTTTGGAGAGGCTGGTTTGTAAACAACTGGCGCCTGGATGTAGCGGTAACGGGTGTTAAATATGTAAGCGGCGATCCATCTAAAGGTGCGCTAATTACTATAGATAACCTGGATAAACTGGCTATGCCTGCCATACTGGAAATTAAAACAGTAAGCGGCAAGGTAGAACGTTTGAAACTACCTGTAGAAATATGGGAGCGTAATACCAGCTTCACCGTTAAATATCCGTCTACGGAAGAGATTCAATCTGTGACGTACGACCCGGATAAGGTGCTGCCAGACTATAACCCGGAGAATAATGTTTGGAAAAAGTAATTTTAATACAGAAACCCGGTTTATCCGGGTTTTTTATTGATTTGATGTGTTAAAATCGAAACCTTTACGAGCCCGAAAGGGTTAAAACTTAAACCTATGTACATAATCATGAAAAAGATACTTTTTGCCTCTATCATATTATCATTTATGGCTTCAGCCGCCTGGGCCCAATCTACGCTTAAGGGCAACGTATCCGAAGAAGGTACAAATACTAAATTATCTGATGTTTTTATACGCGATATTAATAGCCGCGAAGTAAGTATTACAGATAAGAAGGGTAACTTTACTATTAGGGCAGCTGCGGGACATACGCTGATATTTAATTCGCCGGGTTATAAATCTGATACCTTATACCTGGTAGATATGGCCCCTAAAAAAGTAAACCTGGCTACACAGTCTATTACACTAAGGGCCGTAAATATTACAGCAACCCGTACGGAATTTAACCCAAGGGCAGAATACCCGGAAGTTTACGAAAAAAGTAAGGTGTACGTAATGTCGCCCTCAACATGGTTTAGCGGCGAAGGTAGAAAAGCCCGCCGTTTAAAAAAGTATTTTCAGCATGAGGCCGAGCAGCGTGCTATTGACGCGGCATTTAGTCCGGGTTATGTGGGAAGCCTTGTGCCGCTAAAAGGCACCGAACTGGAAAATTTCATGACGCTTTATCGCCCAAGTTACTCATTCCTGCGTAGCAATAACCGCGAATCTATAGTGGCTTATATAAATGATAGCTACACCAAGTATCAGGCCTTACCGCCCGATAAACGCGCGCCACAGCCGCTTAAGCAATAAAGGTAGCATTTGTAGGTTTTAAATGAACAGCCTACGCTGCCACTATATTGCATAGAAAGATTTTTTAACAACAGGGCCAGTTAGCTGCTGATATTGGGGGCTTTTTTGATCCCGTTATCAGCTGAGCGATCAATGCTTGGTAGGCCATGAAAATTATAAAATATTGTATTTCAGAATTAAAAGTATTTTCCTACCTTTGACGTCCTTGAAAGGAGGTATATAGGAATTATGATCATCATTAACGTAAAAGACGGCGAATCATTAGATAAAGCATTAAAACGCTTTAAAAAGAAATTTGAAAAAACAGGTGTTTTAAGAGAACTACGCAGTCGCCAGGCTTTCGAAAAGAAATCTGTATCTCGTAGGCACGAAATTAAACACGCTATCTACAAACAGAATATGAATCTGGAAACTACTGTTTAATTCTTCTTTAAAAAGAATTTTACAGATTTTCTTGTCACTATAAAAAAACTATTTGTACATTCAATTTATTGGGTGTTCAAATAGTTTTTATGTTTTTAGACAAGTTTATTCAGTACATCAGGCACGAGAAACGCTATTCGCCCCATACGGTATCAGCTTACGAGAGCGACCTGGAGCAGTTTATGCTCTTTTTAAACCCTCCCGGTACAACACCAAAAGTTACACATCCCTCAGAAATTACCCATCATGACATCCGCAACTGGATGGTGCTGTTGATGGATAACCAGTTGCTGGCACGCTCGGTTAACCGCAAGATTGCCACGCTACGCAAATACTTTAAATTTTTATTGCAGGAAGGGGAGGTTACGGCCAACCCAACATCGCGCATCAACGCGCCTAAAGTGCCCAAAAGTTTGCCAACAGTGGTTGACGGTGTTAAGCTAACAGGTATGCTTGATGGCGGAATGGATACCGGCGATATACCTGTTTTTGCGGATGATTTTGCCGGTGTGCGCGATAAACTGATCATAGAGATGCTTTTTGGCACCGGTATGCGCCTGGCCGAAATAACAGGTTTAAAAGAAGCAGATATAAATTTTTACGAAAGCACGGTAAAAGTTTTAGGTAAACGCAACAAACAGAGGATAATACCCCTTAATACCGAGCTTGTACTACTGTTAAAGCGATACCTGGAATTAAAGAAAAGTGAAAATTTTAATAACAATTCCTTAATGTTACTCGTTACAAATAAAGGAGCAGACGCATATCCCAAACTTATATATTTAACGGTGCAAAAATATCTTTCACATATATCAACCCAGGATAAAAAAAGCCCTCATGTGCTTAGGCATACGTTTGCAACCAGCCTGCTCAACGGCGGTGCCGATTTAAATGCTATTAAAGAATTACTTGGACATGCTAATCTTAGTGCTACACAAATTTACACGCACAATTCAGTAGAACGACTTAAATCTATTTATAAACAAGCCCATCCAAAGGCATAAAAAGGAGGAACAATGAAAATTACCGTGCAATCTATTCACTTTACTGCAGACAAGAAGTTGTTGGATTTTATACAAAAGAAGGTAGACAAGCTGGAAACGTTTTTTGACCACATCATAAGTGGTGAGGTTTATTTAAAGTTGGAGAACGTAGAGGATGAGGCTAACAAGATAAGCGAGATAAAATTGCTGATACCGGGTAATCAAATTTTCGCAAAAGAGAAGTGTAAAACCTTTGAAGAGGCCACAGACCTGGCGGTTGAGAGCCTTCGCAAGCAAATTGAGAAACATAAAACAAAAAAATCTATTGCTGCCGATGCTGCTAAAAAAGCGGCCCTTGTTTCGGAAGACGATGATTTTTAACCATATAGCGGGGCAAAAATAAAGCCCGGATCGGCAGGTTTAAAACCTGCCGATTTTTTTTGTAAAAAAATTTTGAAGAGGTTTAATTTTTTGTAGATTTGCAATCCCTTTCGGAGAGGTCTTAATCACTTCTCATAAACACAAAAGGGGTGGTTCTTTAAAAAGAAAAATAACAGCGCAAATTAATTTGCATCCAAAACCCAATAACCCGCAAAGGTAAATAGGTAGTGGTAACAATTTAAGCCTCCTTAGCTCAGCTGGTAGAGCGACTGACTTGTAATCAGTAGGTCATTGGTTCGATCCCGATAGGAGGCTCTGTTATTTCGGAAATGTAATGTTTAGCTTCCAATTAGGCATTGCGTGACCGAAATTAACAATGGGGGGATACCAGAGCGGTCAAATGGGGCGGACTGTAAATCCGCTGCTTCGGCTACGAAGGTTCGAATCCTTCTCCCCCCACTTTTGAATACTAATTGCTAAATTCTAAATTCTAAAAATTGTTTTAGGGTTTAGAGTTTAGTGTTTTAGAGTTTAAAAAAGATGCGGAAGTAGCTCAGTTGGTAGAGCGATAGCCTTCCAAGCTATAGGTCGCGAGTTCGAACCTCGTCTTCCGCTCTAATAAGTGAGCAGTGTACGGTTCGCAGTAAGCAGGAATCTGCAAACTAAAAGCTCACAACTGCAAACTAAAATATAAGCCGACGTAGCTCAGGGGTAGAGCACTTCCTTGGTAAGGAAGAGGTCATGGGTTCAAATCCCATTGTTGGCTCAGATACTTTTAACAAAGTACATTACGTTTAAATAAATTAACCTACAAATAAAAAATAATCATGGCAAAAGAAAAGTTTGACCGCAGTAAACCGCACTTAAACATCGGTACAATCGGTCACGTTGACCACGGTAAAACAACCCTTACCGCAGCTATCACTAAAGTATTAGCTGACGCTGGTTTATCAGAAGCGCGTTCATTTGATTCAATTGACTCTGCTCCTGAAGAAAAAGAGCGTGGTATCACCATTAACACTGCTCACGTTGAGTATTCAACTGCAAACCGTCACTATGCTCACGTTGACTGTCCAGGTCACGCGGATTACGTGAAAAACATGGTTACAGGTGCTGCTCAGATGGACGGTGCTATCATTGTGGTTGCCGCTACTGATGGTCCAATGCCTCAAACTCGTGAGCACATCCTGCTTGCCCGTCAGGTAGGTGTACCTTCATTGGTTGTGTTCATGAACAAAGTGGACATGGTTGATGATCCTGAATTATTAGAATTAGTTGAAATGGAAATCCGTGAATTATTATCATTCTATGATTTCCCTGGTGATGATATCCCTGTTATCCAAGGTTCAGCTTTAGGTGGTCTTAACGGCGATCCTACCTGGGTAGCAAAAATTATGGAGTTAATGGATGCTGTAGATAGCTACATTCCAATTCCTCCACGTTTAACTGACCTTCCTTTCTTGATGCCTGTTGAGGACGTATTCTCAATCACTGGTCGTGGTACTGTTGCAACTGGTCGTATCGAGCGTGGTGTTATCAACTCTGGTGAGCAGGTTGACATCTTAGGTATGGGTGCTGAGAACTTAAAATCAACCGTAACTGGTGTTGAGATGTTCCGCAAGATCCTTGACCGTGGTGAAGCAGGTGACAACGTTGGTTTATTATTACGTGGTATAGAAAAAACTGATATCCGTCGTGGTATGGTTATTTGTAAACCAGGTTCGGTAAACCCACACACTGACTTTAAAGCAGAGGTTTATGTATTATCAAAAGCAGAAGGTGGCCGTCACACTCCATTCTTCAACAAATACCGCCCGCAATTCTATTTCCGTACAACAGACGTTACAGGTGAAATTACCTTAGCTGAAGGTGTAGAAATGGTTATGCCAGGTGATAACGTTACCATCACTGTAAAGTTGATCAACGCTATCGCTATGGAAAAAGGCTTACGTTTCGCTATCCGTGAGGGTGGTAGAACAGTAGGTGCTGGTCAGGTAACTGAAATATTAGCATAATTACTATACCCTTAGGGGTAGCAAAACGGTTAATTTTGTGTAAAGTACCGGGGCAAATGTCTCGGTACTTTATTCACAATAAGCAAACAATACAAATTTCCTTAACCGGATAAGTATACACGGGAATAGTTCAACGGTAGAATAGAGGTCTCCAAAACCTTTGATCAGGGTTCGAATCCTTGTTCCCGTGCATAAGCAATTAATTAAAATGGCAGGCGTAGCTGAATACATTAAAGAATCATACATCGAGTTGACCGAGAAAGTAACCTGGCCAACCTGGAGAGAATTGCAGAACAGCGCTATTTTAGTGTTAGTTGCCGCAATTATTATTGCTATGGTCATTTTTGGTATGGACCAGATCATCGGCTATTTGCTTAATCAGTTTTATACATCACTAACCTAATTATATTTAATAGATGAGTGAGCAAACAAAATGGTACGTAGTTAGGGCCATCAGTGGTAAAGAAAAAAAAGTAAAGCAATATATAGACGCTGAAGTAAGCAGGTTAGGAATAACACATTTAGTACCTCAGGTACTTATCCCAACCGAAAAATATTACCAGATGCGCGATGGGAAAAAGATTGCTAAAGAGCGTAACTATTTCCCGGGTTATGTACTAATGGAAGCCGCTCTTGATGGCGAGCTTGAACACATTATTAAGAACATTAATAGTGTTATTGGTTTTTTAGGTGATAAGCAAGGTAATGCTATCCCTTTACGCCAGGCCGAAGTTAACCGTATTTTAGGTAAGGTTGATGAGATGAGTGCACAGGGCGAAACCATGAATGTACCATATTACGTTGGCGAAAATGTTAAAGTAATGGATGGGCCTTTCAACGGCTTTAGCGGTGTAATCGAAGAGGTGAACGAAGAGAAAAAGAAATTAAAAGTAATGGTAAAGATATTCGGCCGCCGTACGCCGCTTGAATTGAATTACATGCAAGTAGAGAAAGAATAAGTTTAGATATGGGTTATGAGATTTTAGATGTGAAAACACCTATAGGTCAAATAAAAAGTACTAAACGATAATATAAAAAATAAAGGTTTGATTAACCTGGTTAGAGTCTCAAATCTCAAATCTAACATCTCAAATCTTAACAGTCTTAAATGTTACTTAGCTTCCACTTACTAACATTGAGTTATAATTAAAACAAATCAAAATGGCAAAAGAAGTCGGTGCGATGGTAAAGCTACAAGTGAAGGGCGGCGCTGCAAACCCATCTCCACCAATTGGCCCAGCATTGGGTGCAAAAGGTGTGAACATTATGGAGTTTTGCAAGCAGTTCAACGCACGTACCCAGGATAAGCCTGGTAAAGTGTTACCTGTAGTAATTACTGTTTATGTCGACAAGTCTTTCGATTTTATCATTAAAACCCCTCCTGTAGCTATACAACTTTTAGAAGTTACTGGCTTAAAGAGTGGTTCGGCCGAGCCTAACCGTAAAAAAGTTGCCAATGTAAATTGGGAACAGGTTGAGACAATAGCCAAAGATAAAATGACTGATTTGAATGCATTTACAGTAGAATCAGCCATGAGAATGGTGGCAGGTACTGCCCGCAGTATGGGAATAACCGTATCAGGTACGGCTCCCTGGAATAATTAATTAATACAAATCAGTTAAAGACAGTGGCTAGATTAACAAAAAATCAAAAAGCGGCACTCTCCAAAATTGAGGCTAACAAAACATACACTTTAGAAGCAGCATCATCACTGGTAAAGGAATTAACCAATACCAAATTTGATTCATCTGTTGATATTGATGTACGTTTAGGTGTTGACCCTCGTAAAGCCAATCAAATGGTACGTGGTATAGCAACATTGCCTCATGGAACCGGCAAAACTGTACGTGTATTGGTGCTTTGTACTCCTGATAAGGAACAAGAGGCAAAAGATGCAGGTGCGGATTTCGTTGGTTTGGATGATTATATTGCCAAGATTGAAAGCGGATGGACTGATGTTGATATTATCATCACTATGCCAAGCGTTATGGCTAAGGTTGGTCGTTTGGGTCGTATATTAGGCCCACGTAACCTAATGCCAAACCCTAAATCAGGAACAGTAACACCAGAAGTTGGTAAAGCTGTAACTGAGGTAAAAGGTGGTAAGATCGATTTCAAGGTTGATAAAACCGGCATCATCCACACTTCAATAGGAAAAGCATCTTTCTCTGCAGATAAAATTTACGAGAATGCATTAGAAGTATTGCAAACTATCTCTAAATTAAAACCATCTGCAGCAAAAGGCACATATTTTAAGAGCATACATATCTCTTCAACCATGTCGCCGGGAATTACAATTGAAACTAAATCAGTAGCGGGGATCTAATCATGAATAAAGAAGAAAAACACGACCTTGTTCTTGCCCTTGCTGATCAGATTAAAGAGTACGGTAATTTTTACATTACAGATACTGCTGATCTAACGGTAGCAAAAGTAAATAATATCCGTCGTCAATGCTTCGAGGCCGATATCACAATGCAGGTAGCAAAAAATAGCTTAATTAAAAAAGCTATGGAAGCAGCCGGTGGTGATTTTGCCCCGATATATGATGTATTAAAAGGTTCTTCATCAATCCTTTTCTCTAAATCAGCAACTGCCCCGGCAAAGTTGATTAAAGCTTTAAGGAAAAAAGGTGACAAACCAGTTTTAAAAGCAGCATACATTGATTCAGCGGTATTTATCGGCGATAATCAATTAGATACTTTGACCAAATTAAAGTCAAAAGAACAATTGATTGGCGAGATCATAGGCTTACTACAATCACCAGCCAAAAACGTTGTTTCTGCATTACAATCAGGCGGAAGCATCATTGCAGGTGTTGTAAAAACATTACAAGAAAGAGGTTAACGAACACCTTAAAGTTCGATATTAAACAAAAAGCATTAAGTAAAAAATAAAAATAAAATGGCGGATTTAAAAGCGTTTGCTGAACAGTTGGTAAACTTAACAGTAAAAGAAGTAAACGAATTAGCTCAGATCTTGAAAGACGAGTATGGCATTGAGCCTGCTGCAGCAGCTGTTGCTGTTGCTGCTCCTGCTGGTGGCGATGACGCTCCTGCAGCTGCTGCTGAGCAAACTGCATTTGACGTTATCCTGAAAGAAGCAGGTGGCCAAAAATTAGCAGTTGTTAAATTAGTGAAAGACTTAACTGGTTTAGGTTTGAAAGAAGCTAAAGATTTAGTAGACGGCGCTCCTAAAGAGCTTAAAGCTGGTGTAACTAAAGAAGAAGCTGAGTCTCTGAAAAAACAATTAGAGGAAGCCGGAGCGGTAGTTGAGGTTAAATAATTTAACCACACACTCAATAGCATCAGACTCCGACCATTTTTGGTCGGGGTCTATTGCTGTTTATACACGTCTTGATATTATACAGGGATTGAGATTTACCCGGTATGATAATGTACAGCAGGTTTAATGGCCGCGGTACCCCTACAAAGTCTCGACATAAACACAGGTTTAATAAATTAAATTATAATACCTTGGCAAACAATAATAACCAAAGAGTAAACTTTGCAACCAGCAGAAAGGTACTTGATTACCCGGATTTCCTGGATGTACAGTTACAATCTTTCCAGGAATTTTTTCAATTGGAAACCACCTCAGACAACCGCTACAAAGAAGGGTTGTTTAAAGTATTTGCCGAAAACTTTCCTATTTCAGATTCAAGGAACATCTTCGTTTTAGAGTTTCTTGATTATTTTATTGATCCGCCACGTTATGATATACGCGAGTGTATCGAGCGCGGGTTAACTTACAGCGTGCCATTAAAAGCAAAACTTCGTTTATCATGTAATGATGCAGAGCACGAAGATTTTGAAACAATTGTACAAGACGTTTATTTGGGTACCATCCCTTACATGACGCCTAAAGGTACCTTTGTTATCAATGGTGCCGAGCGTGTAATTGTATCGCAGTTACACCGTTCACCAGGTGTGTTCTTTGGCCAAAGCCGCCACACCAACGGTACAAAATTATACTCGGCCCGTGTTATACCTTTCAAGGGTTCATGGATTGAGTTTGCTACAGACGTTAACAACGTGATGTATGCCTACATTGACCGTAAAAAGAAATTCCCGGTTACCACATTGCTTCGTGCTATAGGTTATGATTCTGATAAAGATATATTAGAATTATTTGAACTTGCAGACGAGGTGAAGGTGAGCAAATCTGGCCTTAAGAAATTTATTGGCCGTAAGCTTGCTGCAAGGGTGCTTAAAAAATGGGTAGAAGATTTCGTGGATGAGGATACCGGTGAAGTGGTATCTATCGACCGTAACGAGATCATCCTTGAGCGCGAAACCGTTTTGGAAGACGACCATATTGATATGATCATTGATGCAGGTGTTAAAACCATCATCCTTAATAAGGAAGATGCTGCCACCAGCGGTGATTATACTATTATATATAATACTTTACAAAAAGATACTTCAAACTCAGAGAAAGAAGCGGTGGAGCACATCTATCGGCAATTACGTAACGCCGAACCACCTGATGAGGAAACTGCTCGTGGTATCATCGATCGTTTATTCTTCTCTGATAAAAGATATGACCTGGGTGATGTGGGCAGGTACCGCATCAACCGTAAATTAAAGCTTAATACTTCTGACGAAACAAAGGTATTAACCAAGCAGGATATTATTGCGATTGTTAAATATCTGATCAAGTTAATTAACTCAAAAGCTGAGGTGGATGATATTGATCACTTGTCTAACCGTCGTGTTCGTACCGTTGGCGAGCAGCTTTATGCACAGTTTGGTGTTGGTTTAGCACGTATGGCCCGTACCATTCGTGAGCGTATGAACATTCGTGATAACGAGGTGTTCACACCAACAGATCTGATCAACGCACGTACACTTTCATCTGTGATCAATTCGTTCTTCGGAACTAACCAATTGTCACAGTTTATGGACCAAACCAATCCACTGGCAGAGATCACGCACAAGCGTCGTCTGTCAGCCCTTGGGCCCGGCGGTCTGTCTCGTGAGCGTGCAGGTTTCGAGGTTCGTGACGTTCACTATACCCACTACGGTAGGTTGTGTACAATCGAAACACCAGAGGGACCAAACATTGGTTTGATATCATCACTGTGTGTACACGCAAAAATTAATAACCTGGGCTTTATTGAAACACCATACAAACGTGTAGTTGATGGTAAAGTACAGGTTGATGAGCCGGTTATCTACCTATCTGCAGAAGATGAGGATGGTAAAACCATAGGCCAGGCAAATGCAGTTTATGATGACAAAGGTGAGTTTGCCACACCACGTGTTAAAGCACGTTTTGAGGGTGACTTCCCGATCATCGAGCCGGAAAGACTGGATTTGATGGATATTGCTCCAAACCAGATCACGTCTATAGCAGCATCGTTAATTCCGTTCCTGGAGCATGATGATGCTAACCGTGCCTTGATGGGTTCAAACATGCAACGCCAGGCTGTACCATTGTTGCGCCCAGAAGCGCCAATTGTAGGTACAGGTTTGGAAGGCCGTGTAGCAAAAGATTCTCGGACCCTTATCAACGCCGAAGGCGATGGTGTGGTAGAGTATGTGGATGCTAACGAAATAAAAATTAAGTATGACCGTAACGAATTGGATCGTTTGATCTCTTTTGACGGTGATACCAAAAGCTACTTGTTAACCAAGTTTAAAAAGACCAACCAAAGCACCACCATTAACTTAAAGCCAATTGTCAAAAAAGGCCAAAGAGTTAGCAAAGGTGAGGTACTTTGTGAGGGCTATGCTACCCAGAATGGTGAGCTTGCCTTAGGCCGTAACCTTAAAGTGGCATTTATGCCTTGGCAAGGTTACAACTTTGAGGATGCGATCGTAATTTCTGAGCGTGTAGTATCTCAGGATATATTCACATCACTTCACGTTGAAGAATTTGAACTGGAAGTGCGTGATACCAAACGCGGCGAAGAAGAATTGACACCGGATATCCCTAACGTATCAGAAGAAGCTACTAAAGACCTTGACGAAGACGGTATCATCCGTGTAGGTGCCGAGGTTAAAGAAGGCGATATCCTGATAGGTAAGATCACTCCAAAAGGTGAATCAGACCCTTCACCGGAAGAGAAATTGTTACGTGCCATCTTTGGTGATAAAGCAGGTGATGTTAAGGATGCATCTTTAAAAACTCCGCCATCAATTGCGGGTGTTGTTATCGATACCAAACTTTTCAGCCGTGCTAAGAAAACCACCAAGGCAGAAGAGAAAGCACAGATAGAGAAACTTGATGCTAAACATGATAAAGCTGTAAAAGATCTTAAAAATACTTTGATTGAGAAGTTATTTGAGATTGTTAACGGTAAAACATCACAAGGTGTTTACAATGTTTACAAAGAGCTGTTTGTAGCTAAAGGCGTTAAATTCACCCAGAAGATTTTGGCGGAATTGAACTACGAAAGCATCAACCCAACAAAATGGACAACTGATGATGATAAGAACGACCAGATCAAAACTTTGCTTCACAACTATAACATTAAAGTGAACGAAGAACTGGGTGCTTACCGTCGTGATAAGTTTGCCATCAGTGTAGGTGATGAGCTTCCTTCAGGTATCGTACAAATGGCTAAAGTTTACATCGCTAAAAAGCGTAAGCTTAAAGTGGGTGATAAAATGGCGGGCCGCCACGGTAACAAAGGTATTGTTGCACGTATTGTACGTGACGAGGATATGCCTTTCTTAGAAGATGGTACCCCGGTTGATATTGTGTTGAACCCACTGGGTGTACCTTCACGTATGAACCTTGGCCAGATATATGAAACCGTATTAGGTTGGGCAGGTAAAGAGCTTGGTGTTAAATTCGCTACTCCTATTTTTGATGGTGCAAGCCATACCGAAGTAGAAGAGTGGGTTAAAAAAGCAAACTTACCAGAATCTGGCCGTACCTATTTATACAATGGTTTAACAGGCGACCGTTTTGACCAGCAAACAACTGTAGGTATTATCTACATGTTAAAACTGGGCCACATGGTTGACGATAAGATGCACGCGCGTTCTATCGGGCCATACTCATTAATTACACAACAGCCATTGGGTGGTAAAGCCCAGTTTGGTGGTCAGCGTTTTGGTGAGATGGAGGTTTGGGCATTAGAGGCATTTGGTGCATCTAACATTCTGCAAGAAATATTGACCGTTAAATCGGATGATGTTATCGGCCGTGCTAAAACTTATGAGGCTATTGTTAAAGGCGAAAACTTACCTACGCCATCAGTTCCGGAATCATTCAATGTATTGGTTCATGAGCTTAGAGGTTTAGGTTTGGATATCACTTTAGAATAATTAGTGATTTAGTGAGGGCCTGAATTAGTGATTTATCGCTGTTCAATCCCTCACTAATTCAAATAGTAAACGGGTGGTTATTTAATCACTAATTCGCTAAATCACTAATTCAATCATTAAAAAATCAAAGTAGACTATGTCTTACAAAAAGGATAATAAAATCAAGAGTAATTTCACCACAATTACCATCAGTTTAGCTTCCCCGGAATCTATTCTTGAGCGTTCAAGCGGTGAGGTTTTAAAACCTGAGACCATTAACTACCGTACTTACAAACCAGAGCGTGACGGTTTGTTTTGCGAGCGTATTTTTGGCCCGGTTAAAGATTACGAATGCCATTGTGGTAAATACAAACGTATCCGTTACAAGGGTATAGTTTGTGACCGTTGTGGTGTTGAAGTAACAGAGAAAAAGGTTCGCCGCGAGCGTATGGGCCACATCAATTTGGTGGTGCCTGTTGCGCATATCTGGTATTTCCGCTCGTTACCAAACAAAATTGGTTACTTGCTGGGCTTACCTACCAAAAGATTAGACCTGATCATCTATTACGAAAGATATGTAGTTATTCAGCCTGGTATTAAAGAATCTGACGGTATCTCCAAAATGGATTTCCTGACAGAAGAAGAATACCTGGATATATTGGATACTTTACCAAAAGAAAACCAATACCTGGATGATAAAGATCCACAAAAATTTGTGGCTAAAATGGGTGCCGAAGCGCTGGAAGAATTGTTACGCCGCATCAACTTAGATGAGCTTTCATACAACCTGCGCCACCAGGCAGCTAACGAAACTTCACAACAACGTAAAAACGAAGCGTTGAAACGCTTACAGGTTGTTGAAGCTTTCCGTGGTGCAGCTACCAGGATAGAGAATAACCCTTCATGGATGATCGTTAAGATCGTGCCGGTTATACCGCCAGAGTTGCGCCCGTTAGTACCATTGGAAGGTGGCCGTTTTGCTACTTCCGATTTGAACGATTTGTACCGCCGTGTAATTATCCGTAACAACCGTTTAAAACGTTTGATCGAGATTAAAGCGCCGGAAGTTATTTTACGTAACGAAAAACGTATGTTACAGGAAGCTGTAGATTCGTTATTTGATAACTCACGTAAAGTTAACGCGGTTAAAACCGAAGGTAACCGTGCCCTTAAATCACTTTCGGATATCCTGAAAGGTAAACAAGGTCGTTTCCGTCAAAACTTATTAGGTAAACGTGTGGATTATTCTGCCCGTTCGGTAATTGTTGTAGGTCCAAACCTTAAATTACACGAGTGTGGTTTACCAAAAGATATGGCAGCTGAGTTATTCAAACCATTTATCATTCGTAAGATGATAGAGCGTGGTGTGGTTAAAACAGTAAAATCTGCCAAAAAGATTGTTGACCGTAAAGACCCGTTAGTTTGGGACATTCTGGAAAACGTATTAAAAGGACACCCTGTATTATTAAACCGTGCGCCTACGCTGCACAGGTTGGGTATCCAGGCTTTCCAGCCAAAACTGGTAGAAGGTAAGGCTATACAATTGCACCCGTTAACCTGTACCGCTTTCAACGCGGATTTTGACGGTGACCAGATGGCTGTGCACGTACCACTTGGTAACGCAGCAATTTTGGAAGCCCAGGTATTAATGCTTGCATCACACAACATCTTAAACCCTGCTAATGGTACCCCAATTACAGTACCATCGCAAGACATGGTGCTTGGTTTGTACTACATAACCAAAGGCCGTAAAACAGATGAAGGACGTGTTGTAAAAGGCCAGGACTTAACTTTCTATTCTGCCGAAGAGGTAATCATCGCTTACAACGAAAGAAAGATTGACCTGCATGCCTTTATTAAGGTTAAAGGAAAAATTAAAGATCGCGATGGCGTTATCGTATCTAAAATAATTGAGACTACTGTAGGCCGTGTGTTATTTAACCAACACGTGCCCGAAGAAGTAGGTTACATTAACGAACTGTTAACCAAAAAATCACTACGTGATATTATTGGCGAGGTTGTTAAAATGACCGGTATGGCACGCGCTGCCCAATTCCTTGATGATATTAAGGAGTTAGGTTTCCGTATGGCATTCCAGGGTGGTTTATCATTTAACTTAAAGGATATCAATATCCCTGAAGAAAAAGTTACTTTGATTGCCCAGGCTTCTAAAGAAGTAGAAGATGTTATGGGTAACTATAACATGGGTTTCATTACCAATAACGAGCGTTATAATCAGATCATCGATATCTGGACACGTATTAACAACCGCTTAACTGCGAATGTGATGAATATCCTGAGCAACGATAACCAGGGTTTCAACTCTGTTTATATGATGTTGGATTCTGGTGCGCGTGGTTCTAAAGAGCAGATCCGTCAGCTTGCAGGTATGCGTGGTTTGATGGCTAAGCCTCAAAAATCAGGTTCAGGTGGTGAAATTATCGAAAACCCGATCTTATCTAATTTTAAAGAAGGTTTGTCGGTATTAGAGTACTTTATATCTACCCACGGTGCGCGTAAAGGTTTGGCGGATACGGCGTTAAAAACAGCGGATGCTGGTTACTTAACACGTAGGTTGCATGATGTTGCGCAAGATATGATAGTTGGTGAAGTTGATTGTGGTACCTTACGTGGTATATACACAACTGCATTAAAAGATAACGAGGATGTTGTTGAGCCATTATACGATCGTATTTTAGGCCGTACAACCCTGCATGATGTGCATGACCCTATCACGAACGAATTGCTAATCAAAGCTGGTGAGGATATCACAGAAGAGATAGCTAAAAAGGTAGAGAATTCACCATTAGAAGGTATCGAGATCCGTTCGGTATTAACTTGCGAAAGCAAACGCGGTGTATGTGCTTTATGTTATGGCCGTAACCTGGCAAGCGGTAAACGCGTGCAAATGGGCGAAGCTGTAGGTGTAATTGCTGCACAGTCCATCGGTGAGCCGGGTACACAGTTAACACTACGTACCTTCCACGTGGGTGGTACCGCATCAAACATCGCGGCAGAATCACAGATCAATGCGAAATTTGATGGTGTTATTGAATTTGAGAACGTACGTACAGTTGAGTATAAAACAGAAGAAGGTATTGTTGACGTGGTATTGGGCCGTTCAGGCGAGTTCCGTATCATCGAGGCAGGTACCAACAAAGTTATTGTAACCAACAACATCCCTTACGGATCATATCTGTATGTTAAGGATGGTGCTACCATCTCTAAAGGCGACCGTATTTGTTCATGGGATCCGTACAACGCGGTGATTATATCTGAATTTGCCGGTATCACTCAGTTTGAGGCGGTATTAGAAGGTATTACCTTCCGTGAAGAAAGCGACGAGCAAACAGGTCACCGCGAAAAAGTAATTATAGATACCAGGGATAAAACTAAAAACCCTGCTATACAGATAGCTGATACTAAAGGAAACGTTATAAAAGGCTATAACATCCCGGTAGGTGCCCACATTTCTGTAGAAGAAGGTGAGAAACTACAAACAGGGCAGGTTATTGCTAAAATACCTCGTTCAACAGGTAAAACACGAGATATTACAGGTGGTTTACCACGTGTAACCGAATTATTTGAAGCACGTAACCCATCTAACCCGGCTGTAGTAACCGAAATTGATGGTGTGGTAACTTTAGGTGGTGTTAAACGTGGTAACCGCGAGATCACTATCGAAAGTAAAGACGGCCAGGTTAAAAAATATCTGGTGCCTTTGTCTAAACACATCCTGGTACAGGATAACGACTTTGTTAAAGCAGGTATGCCATTGTCAGATGGTTCTATCTCTCCGGCAGATATCCTGGCAATTAAAGGCCCTGCTGCTGTACAAGAGTATCTTGTTAACGGTATCCAGGAAGTTTACCGCTTACAGGGTGTGAAAATTAATGATAAGCACTTTGAGGTTATCGTTCACCAGATGATGCAGAAAGTTGCTATTGAAGATGCCGGTGATACACGTTTCTTAGAAAGAGAAGCTGTAGATAGCTGGGATTTCATGACCGAAAATGATGAGATATTTGACAAGAAAGTAGTTGTTGAGCCAGGTGATTCGGCAAACTTAAAAGCTGGTCAGATCATATCATTAAGGAAACTAAGGGACGAAAACTCAATTTTAAAACGTAAAGATTTAAAATTGGTTGAGGTAAGAGATGCAATAGCAGCAACTTCAAGCCCGATGTTACAAGGTATTACCAGGGCATCATTAGGTACCAAATCGTTTATTTCAGCAGCATCGTTCCAGGAAACTACCAAAGTACTGAATGAAGCAGCCATAGCAGGTAAAAAAGATTTAATGCTTGGCCTAAAAGAAAACGTTATTGTTGGTCACTTAATTCCTTCAGGAACCGGTTTGCGCGAATACGAAAATATCCGTGTAGGTTCTCAGGAAGAATTTGATCGCCTGATGGCTTCAAAAACTGAGGAAGTAGAAGCTTAATCAGATTTTTTTAAATACTTTTGCAAAGCCTTCTGTACAAACAGAAGGCTTTGCTATTTTTATTCTAACATGGAAGAACAAAACGAAAACCAGATCAATATTGAACTTTCTGAGGAGGTTGCCGAAGGCGTTTATGCCAACCTGGCTATCATCACCCACTCCAGTTCAGAATTTGTGCTCGATTTTATACGTGTTATGCCTGGAGTGCCTAAAGCAAAAGTCAAATCGCGCGTGGTGTTAACGCCCGAGCATGCCAAACGTTTACTAACGGCTTTAGAAGATAATTTAGAAAAGTTTGAAGCTGCCAACGGCCGCATCAAAATCCAAAATGACCCTACAGGTTTCCCCATGAATTTTGGCGGAACAATGGGGCAAGCGTAAAAGTTCTTAGTTCATCGGTTAATTAGTGAGAGCTATACCAATGAACCAATGAAACAATAAATGGATAAGAACGACAAAATATACATTGCAGGCCATCGCGGTATGGTAGGATCTGCCATCATGCGTAATTTGGAGGGTGCAGGTTTTAATAACTTTGTTACCCGTACCTCATCAGAGCTGGATCTGCGCAGCCAGCAGGGTGTAGCGGCGTTTTTTGAGCAGGAAAAGCCCGATTACGTTTTTTTGGCTGCAGCAAAAGTAGGGGGTATTGTAGCCAATAATACCTACCGTGCCGAGTTTTTATACGATAACTTACAAATACAAAACAATGTTATCAACTCGGCGCACCTTAACAATGTTAAAAAGCTGATGTTTTTAGGGTCGAGCTGTATCTACCCTAAACTTGCGCCACAGCCATTAAAGGAGGATGCCTTATTGACCGGCTTGCTTGAGCCCACAAACGAGCCTTATGCCATTGCCAAAATAGCAGGTATTAAAATGTGTGATGCTTACCGTATGCAATACGGCTGCGATTATATATCTGTTATGCCTACTAATTTGTATGGCTACAACGATAATTATCACCCGCAAAATTCGCACGTTTTACCGGCATTGATCCGTCGGTTTCATGAAGCTAAGGTAAATGGTACACCGGTTGTTACTATTTGGGGCAGCGGCTCCCCGCTGCGTGAATTTTTATTTGCTGATGATTTAGCCGAAGCGTGTGTTTACCTGATGCAAAATTACAGCGATGCCGGTTTTGTTAACATAGGCAGCGGTAAAGAGATAACAATAAAAGACCTTGCACTGCTTATTAAAAAAATTGTAGGGTATGAGGGCGAACTAACTTTTGACCCTACCAAACCCGACGGTACGCCACGCAAATTAATGGATGTATCTAAACTAGCACAAAAGGGGTGGACGTATAAAACCGAATTGGAGGAAGGTGTTAAGTTAGCCTACGAAGATTTTCTAAAGAAATTATAGGCTTTCAAAACATATAAGTTACTTTAGACAACTGAAAAACTTAGCGCATTAATTCTCTAAAATATAATCTTAAAAAATAAAATCTACTTATGACAAAGAACATTACCAATATTTGCTGTATCGGTGCCGGCTATGTAGGTGGGCCAACCATGTCTGTTATCGCACAAAAGTGCCCGGATATTAAAGTTACTGTAGTTGACCTGAACGAAGCCCGTATTGCCGCATGGAACGACCCTGACACTAGTAAAATTCCAATTTATGAGCCGGGGTTGGATTTGGTTGTAGCTGAAGCAAGAGGGCGAAACCTTTTCTTCTCTACTGATGTAGATAAAGCAATTGAAGAGGCAGAAATGATTTTTATTTCGGTTAATACGCCTACCAAAACTTATGGTTCTGGTAAAGGAATGGCTGCCGATCTTAAATATATTGAGCTTTGTGCAAGACAGATTGCGCGGGTAGCAAAAACCGACAAAATTGTAGTGGAGAAATCTACACTGCCAGTAAGAACTGCCGAAGCCGTAAAAAACATTTTGCAAAACACAGGTAACAATGTTAACTATCAAATTCTGTCTAATCCGGAATTTTTGGCCGAAGGTACGGCTATAGAAGATCTTTTTGCCCCGGATAGGGTGCTAATAGGAGGAGATACTACCGAAGAGGGGCAAATAGCTATACAAGCGTTAGTAAATATTTATGCCAGATGGGTGCCTCAAGAAAGAATACTTACAACCAACCTTTGGTCGTCAGAACTTTCAAAACTAACTGCAAATGCTTTCCTGGCACAAAGGGTCTCATCAATAAACTCTTTATCTGAGTTATGTGAGCACACGGGGGCAAATATATCTGAAGTGGCTCGTGCTATTGGCACAGATAGCCGTATAGGGCCAAAGTTCCTTAAATCATCTGTAGGTTTTGGCGGCTCTTGTTTTCAAAAAGATATTTTGAACTTGGTATACATAGCAAGATCGTACGGGTTACGTGAGGTGGCTGATTACTGGGAACAGGTAATTATTATGAATGATCACCAAAAACGCAGGTTTGCCAATAAAATAGTAAAAACGCTATACAACACGGTGTCTGGCAAAAAAATCACCTTTTTGGGATGGGCCTTTAAAAAAGATACTAACGATACGCGCGAATCGGCTGCTATTTACATAGCCGATGACCTGTTGAACGAACAAGCCGGCATAGCAGTTTTTGATCCGAAGGTTAACGAAAAGCAGATATATGATGATTTAAATTATCTGCATACAAGATCAAGTGATGAAAATAAACAGTTGTTAACTGTTTATACCGATCCATATGAAGTTTGTAAAGACGCCCATGCAATTGCGGTACTTACCGAGTGGGATGAGTTTAAAGACTACGATTGGCAGCGTATTTATAATGATATGAAGAAGCCTGCATTTATATTTGATGGCAGAAGCTTGTTGAACGTAAAAGAGCTGGAAGAAATTGGCTTTAAGGTTTATACCATAGGCCGGGAATAATTTAATTTTTTACGTAAGATACTTATGAATAATAAAACAATAGTTTTTGGCGCCGCGGGCCAGTTGGGGCAGTGTTTAAAAAGAGTTGTTGAAGATAACAGCCTGGATGGCTATATTTTTGCCGATAGCAAAGAGGGTGATATTTTAAACGTGGATGCGATTGAAGCTCTTTTTAAAAAGTATAACCCTACTCATTGTGTAAATTGTGCCGCTTATACCGCTGTTGATAAAGCCGAAAGTGATGAGCAAACAGCTTTTGCCATTAATAAAACGGGGGCAGAAAACCTGGCAGACATGTGCAATGCCTACGATGTAGTACTGATACACATCTCTACAGATTTTGTTTTTGGCGGTGATGCAGATAGGCCGCTGAATGAGCTATCAGCAACAAACCCGATGAGTATTTACGGACAAAGTAAACTGGCCGGCGAACAGGTTATTCCTACGGTACTCAATAATTACTTTATTTTACGCACAGGCTGGCTATATTCTGAATATGGCAACAACTTTGTAAAAACTATTTTGCGTATAGGTAAAGAACGTGGCGAGATCAAGGTTATTAACGACCAAACCGGCACACCAACTTACGCCATGGACCTGGCCGAAGCTATTACACAAATTATTGCCTCGGGATCTAACAAATACGGCCTTTATCATTATGCCAATGAGGGCATAGCAACCTGGTTTGATTTTGCAGTTGCTATTCACCAAATGGCTGGTACAGGTGTAACCGTATTATCCATACCCACTTCAGAGTATCCAACGCCGGCTAAGCGCCCCATTTACTCTGTAATGGATAAATCTAAAATTAAACAGGCGCTTAATATTACCATTCCGGATTGGAAGGATAGTTTAAAGGTTTGTTTAAGCAAGCTTACTCAATAATTAATTTAGTAGTAAATAACGTAAATCACTTAATCATTATCCCAGTACTAATCGGGATAATAAATCACAATCATGAAAGGTATCATATTAGCAGGAGGATCGGGCACAAGGCTTTACCCTATAACAAAAGCCATAAGTAAGCAGTTAATGCCTATTTATGATAAGCCGATGATCTATTACCCATTATCAGTTTTGATGCTGGCAGGGATAAACGAAATATTGATTATTACCACTGCCGAGGATAACCCGGGCTTTGTGCGCCTTTTAGGAACAGGGGAAGAAATTGGTTGCCGCTTTGAATATGCCATACAAGAAAAACCAAATGGGTTGGCCCAGGCTTTTGTTATTGGCGAAAAGTTTATTGGAGATGATAAGGTAGCGCTGGTACTTGGCGATAATATTTTTTACGGATCGGGCTTTAGTAAACTTATACAAAGCTTTAATGACATAGATGGCGCAGCCATATTTGCCTATCCGGTTGCCGACCCGGAGCGTTATGGAGTGGTAGAATTTGATAAAGATAAAATTGCGGTTTCTATTGAAGAGAAACCTGCAAATCCCAAATCAAAATTTGCAGTGCCTGGCCTTTATTTTTATGATAACAGCGTGGTAGAAATTGCAAAGAATATAGAACCATCCCCACGCGGAGAATACGAGATAACGGATGTTAACCGAGTTTACCTGGAGCAAGGCAATTTGCATGTAGGTGAGATGGACCGGGGCACAGCCTGGCTGGACACAGGTACATTTGATTCGCTAAGTGATGCTACTGAATTTGTGCGTGTGATAGAAAAACGCCAAGGCAAAAAAATAGGCTGTATAGAGGAAGTAGCTTATCTGATGGGTTATATAGATGCAGCGCAGTTACAGATATTAGCCAATAAATACATTAAGAGCGGTTACGGGGTATACCTACAATCTGTATTAGATAACGGATAGGTTTTGGCCGTTTACTTTCTGCTAGTTAAAGCGTCCACATTAGCTATATAGTACTTTCAGCGTAAGCGCTGGGGGTACTATATTAATATATTTAAGTAACGTAGATGCTTGAATTCCTCATTAAAGCATCTACGTTTTATGAGCCGAAAGCCTTATTTTTTTGAGTGTTCACAAAAAGGATTAGGCTAAAAATACCTTGGAATCTTTTCTTAAATTCGCTTTAATGCAACCTTTTGATTGTTTAAAGCGTCTCCCTATTATGAGATTATATTTTCTTTTTACCGTCATTTTACTATCCGTTACTATAAGATCTTACGCTATCGTCGTTGATACTACAGTTACAGAAAAGCATTTTTCCAAAACGCAATTAAATGATGATGTATCTTATTTGATTAAAACTGTAGCAGATGTACACCCAGACATGTTCCACGCTGTTAGTAAAAGCAAGTATCAAATTGTGACGGATAGTGTTAGAAACACTTTTTTTGACGATATGACCGGAGAACAAGCCTGGCCTGCTATATCTCGCCTGATTGGTATATTAAATGAGGGACACAGTGTTTTTAACTATCCCGACGACATCGGAGATCAATTAAAAAGTGGCAAAAGTATTTTGTTCCCGGTAATTATAAAGGAGTTTAACGGTGTCAACCTCATTGTGCGGGCCGACGCGTCAAAAGAAAATAAGTTACAAACCGGCGACCAGATCGTTAGCATTAACGGGATAACTTCTGCAAAGCTCATTGATACGTTGAGTGGCTATGCAGGAGGCCTTAAGCAATATCGTTCAATAGATGTTTGCAGAAATTTAGTAGTGTATTTATACTTATATCATATCAACGGCCCGTATGAAATTAATTATCTCCGCGATGGAAAGATTTATCATTCCACTTTGAGTTCCTCTACCTGGTCAGCATTTACTACCCGTGTTTCAGAAATAGCCAAAACGCTACCGAAATCTTTGCCCAAAGTCGACCATTCATTTTATATTTCGGAAAAGAACGTCGCTAATCTTACTTTAAATTCTCTAACTGCTAAGCCGGAAATCTTTAAAAATTTTATTGATTCTTGTTTTACAATAATCAAAAATAGCCCGACAAAGAAACTTATCATTGATCTAAGAAATAACGGCGGCGGAAATTCTGTACTGACAGAAATATTGTTAGGCTACATTACTGAAAAACCATTCCGTATGACTGGCGGTGTGAAATGGAAGGTCAGCCAGGAATATAAGGATCGAATTAGAGGCGATACATCACAAAGAATGAGCTATTATTTAAATGCAAAGAATGGAACTTTAATCGAGAACAAGGCTGGCAACGTACAAAAGCCTATTGCAAACCCGCTTCGCTATCACGGTAAAATATGGGTATTAATTGGCCCCCGCACTTTTTCCAGCGCAAATATGTTAGCTAATACCATACAGGATTACAAACTTGCCAAGCTAATTGGCGAACCATCCGGAGCACCGGCTAACGATTATGGTGAACTTATCGTTATTAAACTTCCAAATACGGGATTTAACTTTTCGACATCCACGAAACAGTTTGTAAGAGCAAATGGGAATGCAAAAGACCAGCATCCGGTTATCCCTGATTATCTGATTAGTCATAATCCCCTATCACCAATAGATGAAGTACTTGATTTTGCCAATAAAAATTAAAACACGACTGTCTATAGTTAACACATTTTTTGCTGAAGCTTTGCAAGTATTTGTTGCTAAAAATAAGTTTCCTCTGCGTTCTCTTGGAACAAGCCTGGTTGCTATCTACAGTTTTGGCAGCTTAGGTTCAGACTTTTTATTCTATTACCTTTTCCGTCCTTTTAGTTCGTCTAAATATTACCAGTTTGCGGCCATGATGGCTGTGCTTTATGGTATAACGCCGCTTTAGCTTGCAGATCGACAAAATGAGTAATCCCTTTCTCCTTGTAAACTGTTAATGTTCCAATGTCTTATATACAACTTTAAGTAGTCTCCTTGCAATAGCAACAATGACTTTTTGCGCTTTCATACGTTTACGTAACTTGATAATGTACAAAGCCATTTGGCATCCTTGCGATCAGTCTTTCGCTTAGGCATCTGCTTAATATGAACTGGATTTGCCACAATGACTTCGATACAAGCTTCTTTAAGTATGGCATATAAACTCATCCAATAAATGCCCGTGCTTTCCATCAGGCAATGATGGATGTCGTTCTCCTGTAACCAATCTCTGATCTCTTTAAGTTCACAAGTGTAAGTACCAAATTCACGGAACTCCTGATTGCTGCCATCCTTACAAGAGATAAAGCCGACGATCTTGTCTTTGTGCATATCCAAACCGCAGGCTCTGTCCAATTGAGGCATAATGTTTACATCTTCAATTACATGTTGTTTCATAAATATCCTCCGTTGATTATCTATGAAATACATTTTTATGAGCCCGGGTGTTTTCCTAAATTATAATACTTAAGCTAACTCATTTATAAACAGGTTTTTGCGTATTTTTTTTAATTAGTAAAAATCATAAGTATTTGATAGTCAGTTGCTTGAATTAAAGTATCTGGTGTGTTCACGCGTGAACGTGAACGCTATTGATTATCAATTGATTAGGTGTTTGATTCAGTAATCTCAGCCAGCATATTATCAATCAACTTCTCATCACCTGCGTTCATCCAGATGATCTCCTTATCCTTACGGAACCAGGTAAGCTGCCTTTTGGCAAAACGGCGGGTGTTTTGTTTGATTTTGTCAATAGCGGTATCCATATCCGTCTTGCCATCAAAAAAATCAAACAGTTCCGAATAACCTACGGTATTTAAGGCATTGTATTCGCGGTAGGGCTTTAACGCGGCAACTTCTTCCAACAAACCATCCTTAACCATGGTATCTACCCGCTGATTAATACGATCGTACAATTGCTCGCGGGGCATATCTAACCCAAATTTGATAATATTAAAAGGGCGTTTATTGATTTTTGCCGTTCTGTAAGATGAGATAGGGTTACCTGTAGCCTCATGAACTTCCAGCGCACGTATAACGCGCTGTGGGTTGCTTATATCAACTTCATTGTAATAGGCGGGATCCACTTGTTTAAGGCGTTCTTGCAGGGCTGTAATACCGCTTACGGCAAGTTCGGTATTTAGGCGGTTGCGTATGTCGGCGTCGGCAGTGGGTAATTCATCAAAACCTTCGGTTACGGCGCGTATATATAAACCAGATCCGCCTGCCATGATCACTATATCATGCTTTTTAAAAAGCTCATCAAGTAGGTCTATACACTCGCGCTCAAAATCACCAACAGAAAATGGTTGTGTGATACCATGCGAATTAACAAAGTAATGTGGTGCTGCTGCTAATTCATCTGGGGTAGGCTTAGCCGTACCGATGGACATCTCGCGGAAAAATTGCCTGGAATCGGCAGATATAACTACCGTATGGTAATGCTGCGCCAGCCTTATAGCTGCTGCGGTTTTGCCCGAAGCTGTTGGCCCGGCAACTACAATAAGGGTTTTGGAGTTTAGTTCATCGTTCATAATTATAGGTTTTGAATAATGAACATGGTATATAGAATAATGAATTTTGAAGTAATTTCTAAATTGGACATTCAAAATTCATTATTCGATACTAAATAGAGATATTAATAGTCATCGCGACCCGGTTTTTCGTCATCTTCAAAAGCTTCGTCGTCGCCAAAGCCAAACTCATCTTCCTCTTCTTCGTCGTCAACCTTCTTTTCATCTTCATCATCGATGCCGGTATCTGTAACTTCAGAAAACTCATCCGCATCATCGTGGTTATAGGCCATTTCATTTAAGAAATCAAGGTCACCGTCCGGTGCATCGGCTATCGCCGCAATCTCAGGGTTAAATACATTGCCAAATTGTTTTGGCGCTTCACCTACAGAACGTACAACAGCAGGGTAAGTAGTGCCTGGTGTTTCATCCAAAATTATCTTCATCAGCTCCACATGAAAATCAAATGGCCTGTCGAAATTAAAGGTATAGTAGAATTTTTGGTGCGGATCGTCGATAAAACTGCTTAGTTTTATTTTTTCCATTAAAGGGATCTTACGATCGATACGTTTTTGGTTTGGCATAAAGGTGATCTCTTCTCCCTTCATCCATTGGTCGTTACTGATGTAAAATGAAGACGGAAATTCAGGGTTATAACCGGTACTTTGGTGTATAGCCCTATGAAGATCTTCAAAAGTTTGGTTAGATTTTACATCGATATCCCGGGAAACGTCGTCATAATCTTCAAAAGTAACCCTGAACCTGTATAGTGCCATTTTATAAGTAGTTTTTTGTCAAAAATAATAATGTTTATTTAATTTGTGTGTGCAACAACTTTCAAGCCAATCTCTTTACCTCTTTCAATAGTGAAGTTGATTGCTGCTTCGCGTTCGTTAGGTATCTCGCCTTCCAGTATCGCTTCGCGGATCTTATTTTTAATAATACCCACCTCGCGGCCTTCGCCAATACCAAAAAGCTGCATAATATCCAGCCCGGTTACCGGCGGCTGCCAGTTACGGATGTTATCACGTTCTTCAACATCTTTTAGCTTTTGTTGTACCAGCTCAAAGTTGTTGCGGTATTTTTTAACCTTGTATTCGTTTTTAGTGGTTACATCGGCCTTACACAAAAGCATCAGCGCCTCTATATCGTCGCCGGCCTCAAACAACAACCTGCGCACGGCAGAATCTGTTACTATAGACTGCGATAGCACAATGGGGCGCAGGTGTAACTGTACGAGCTTTTGCACCAGCTTCATTTTTTCGTTAAGCGGTAGTTTTAGCTGTGCAAATATTTTAGGCACCATGCGGGCACCTTTATCCTCGTGGCCATGAAACGTCCACCCGTGGCCCGGCTCAAAGCGTTTGGTTGGTGGTTTGGCAATATCATGTAAAATAGCCGCCCAGCGTAACCAAAGGTCATCGGTAGTTTCGCAAATGTTATCTAATACCTGCAGGGTATGGTAAAAATTATCTTTATGGCCTTTCCCGTTAATGATCTCTACACCGTAAAGCGCTACCATGGGCGGGAATGTAATATGCAACAGCCCTGTATCAAACAGATAGTTAAAACCAATAGATGGTTTGGGCGACAGGATGATCTTGTTCAGTTCGTCGGTAATGCGCTCCTGCGATACAATTTTGATGCGTTGCAGGTTACTTTTAATAGCAGCAATGGCTTCGGCGTCTATCCGGAAGTTTAGTTGACTCGCAAAGCGTATCGCCCGCATCATCCTTAACGGGTCGTCAGAAAAAGTTTCGACGGGGTTTAAAGGCGTGCGGATGAGTTTAGCTTCAAGATCGGCAATACCGCCAAAAGGGTCTATCAATTCCCCCAATTGGGATGGATGCAGGGCTATTGCAAGCGCATTAATGGTAAAATCGCGTCGTTTTTGGTCGTCATCAAGCGTACCGTTTTCAACTATAGGCTTGCGCGAGTCGGAGCGATAGCTTTCTTTACGGGCACCAACAAATTCCACTTCTACATCCTGGTAGCGTAACATAGCCGTACCAAAATTTTTAAAAACGGCAATTTTAACATTTAGCCTGGCAGCAACGGCTTCGGCAAAGGCAATGCCGTTACCTAATATAACTATATCAATATCTTTAGAGGGGCGGTTCAGAAAAATATCGCGCACGTAACCGCCAATTGCATAAACCTGTACATTTTGTTCGGCAGCAAGTTTAGAAATCACAGAAAATACCGGATGTTGCAGGTGTTGTTTCATAAGTGGGCTGCGAACAGGCTTGTATTACGGCGCAAATTTAGCGATTATTAAAACTAACGGCGAATAAATTCAAACGCGCCACTTGGAGACAGCCTCATGATGGTAGAAGGCTTTTTAATTTCGGTACTATATTGGTCAAGGTCAACTACATAGTCAACCCCGTCTATAATGGCTTGGTCTATTTTGCCAAAATACTCCGGCGATGGTTGCCCGCTGATATTGGCTGATGTTGATACCAGCGGTTTGCGTAAACGCTGTATTAACTGCTGGCAAAAAGGGTGGCTGCTTACGCGGATGCCCACGCTGCCGTCTTCGGCAATTAAAGCGGGCGAAATATTTTTAGCACCAGGCATAACCAGTGTTAAAGGGTTTTCGGCATATTCTATCAGGTCATAAGCAATATCTGGCACCTCGCTGATATAGCTTTGCAGTTTATTATCGATATCCAGCAAAATAATCATGCTTTTGCTTTCTTCGCGCTGTTTAAGGGCGTATATTTTTTTAACGGCTTCGGTATTAGTTGCATCGCAGCCAATGCCCCAGATGGTATCAGTAGGGTATAAGATGATGCCGCCATCCTGTACAATTTTAAGCGCTTTGTTTACTTCGTCTTTAAGCATGATTCAGGTGCAAACTTAACGCTTTTATTATTTTTATTTCATCTAACATTTCCATACACTTTGGTATGCCGTATAATTTGCAGCTATTACGTACACATGGCTCGCACGCCAACTCGCCGTAGCGTATAACTTCCAGCCCTTGCTTATTATACGGGGCCGTATTGTTTTCATTACCTGCGCCAAACAAAACGATGGTGGGCGTACCTAAAGCGTTGCCTAAGTGCGCCGGGCCCGAATCTGTGGTGAGCACCGCCCTGCTACCAGCCATCAGCTTAGCTAACCCCTTTAGATCGGTTTTACCTGCCATGTTTTGCAGCATTTGAGTATCTATGCCGGCAAGTAATTCATCAACAAACGCAGCCTCTTTTTGAGAACCCACAAAGGTAAATGTAGTATCCTTAAAGTTTTTTATTAAAGTATTAATAATGCTGCGGCCTTTATCAAGCGGCATCCTGCGGGATGATGCCTCGGAGTTAAAGTTAACGATGACCGTATTATTAGCCAGGTTGGGTTTTGCTGCTATTAACTTTACCTGTTTGTTAGTAATGGTTTTGCCTGATAATTTTTCCAATAAGTAAACATATTCATCTACCCGGTGCAGGTTTGCCGGTTTTTGGAAAGCTTGCGTTAGCAAAAACATGCCGCCTTCTTTATTAAACCCTATACGTTGTTTAGCATTGCTTGCCCATGCCATTACAAATGACGAAAGGGAATAGGGCAGGTTGAAAAATATATCGTAATGTTGCGTACGTAAGGATTTGCCAAAGCGATAAACACCGCTTAAGCCTTTATGATCCTGCTTAGAAAAAAGATGGATGTTATTAATGCCGGGAATGAGGGATGCGATACCACCCAGCTCTTTTTTGATGATGACATCTATGATGGCACCCGGGTAGAGCTGCCTGGTTGCATATATAAATGCGGTACTCATCACCACATCGCCAAGCCAGTTAGGCAGTCTTATGATTATTTTCATTTGAGTTGATTAGGTGAGTAGTTGATTAAGTGAGTAGTTGAAAAATAAAAGAAACCACTCACTTAATCAACCCAATCAACCATTCATTAAACTGCTACGTTATTCTCCCTTAAAGCATCATTTAATGACGTTTTTTTGTCGGTAGACTCTTTACGTTTGCCAATGATCAAAGCACATGGCACCTGAAAATCACCAGCAGGGAATTTTTTAGTGTATGAGCCTGGTATAACTACCGAGCGGGCGGGTACACGGCCTTTGTATTCAATTGGCGTTTCACCGGTTACGTCTATAATTTTGGTAGATGCGGTTAAAACCACGTTAGCACCTAAAACGGCTTCGCTTTCTACATGCACACCTTCTACCACAATAGCGCGTGAACCCAGGAAACAATTATCTTCTATAATTACAGGAGATGCCTGTACCGGCTCTAAAACGCCGCCAATGCCAACACCACCACTTAAATGCACATGCTTGCCAATTTGCGCACATGAGCCTACGGTTGCCCAAGTATCAACCATAGTGCCCTCATCAACATAAGCGCCGATATTTACATACGATGGCATCATGATAACACCTTTAGCTAAATAAGCACCGTAGCGGGCAATGGCATGAGGTACTACACGTACACCGGTTTCTTTATAGTCGGTTTTTAGTTTCATTTTATCATGAAACACAAAGGGGCCGGTTTTAATTTCTTCCATGGCACGGGTAGGGAAATATAATATAACCGCTTTTTTGATCCAGTCGTTGGTATGCCAGCGGGTGCCAATCAGTTCGGCAACGCGTATTTCACCTTTATCAAGGCGCTCAATAACAGTATTTATGGCATTAATGTAGTCGCTTTCACTTAAAAGGTTGCGGTTATCCCACGCATCCTCAATCATTTTTTTAAGGTCGATCATTATAAATATAAATTTTGCCAAATTAAAGGAATTTTAAGGAGATTTGTTTGATTGCAGTATAAGAATATAGGGATTGTTATGGGAGAGAAAGAGAAATTAAGAATTGATAAGTATTTATGGTCTATCCGTGCATTTAAAACACGTACTATGGCCTCTGATGCCTGCAAGGCCGGGCGTGTTAAATTGGCAGGTAATAATATCAAACCGTCTCATGAGGTTAAAATAGGCGAAGTTTATACAGTATCTAAGGGGCCGGATAAAAGGGTACTTAGGGTAACAGGCTTGTTAGAAAGCCGTACCGACGCCAAAAAAGCTGTAATGTTTTATGATGATATAACACCCGAGGAAGAAACGCATGCATTTAAATCAGCATTCCATGCCCCGATCCTGACGAGAGACCGTGGTGCAGGGCGACCTACAAAACGAGATAGAAGAGAGATTGATGATTTAAAGGATGATTTTTTTAGTTAAATTAAAAATAAATTAATGTGTGTTAAGACCCGGACACGAAAACAGATTCTTAATAAATAGTTATGTATAGATGTTATTTAGTGCGATTTTTCGAAAAAGTAACATCTATACATCGGTATTATATTAACACCTCGCAGCGCTGCTTAGAGCGAATATGTTTATTTAGATGGTTTATTTGATAAAAAAATCTATTTTTGCGCCAATACCGCTACCACAACTATGAAAAAAAATATCTACCTTAATGTTTTTTTGTTCATCGGCCTTACAATTTCATTAGCCTCTTGCGTTAATCAAAAACAGGTTGCTTATTTTCAAAAAGGCCTTAACGGGTCCGATACGATAAACCTGGCCCAGACCTACATCCCAAAAATTCAGCCGGGAGATATATTATCAATAAGTGTTAGTTCATTAAACCCTGCAGCAAGCAGCTTTTTTAATCCGTATTCTGCAATTCCGGCTAACACTCCGGATAATTCAATAAGTCAAGGTTTAGTAGCTCCATTAACTCAAACAACCCCGCTTGGATACTTAGTTGACCCCAAAGGATTTATTACAATTCCTTTATTAGGAGATGTAAAAGCTCAAGGATATACAACAACTGATTTAAGAGATACTATTAAAAATAAATTGAAGTCTTTTTTGAAGGAGCCTACAGTAAATATCAGATTTCTGAATTTTAAGATTTCTGTAATGGGTGAAGTTGCAAGGCCCTCAGTTTATGTAATTGCAAATGAAAAGGTAACAATACCTGAAGCCTTAAGCATGGCTGGGGATATGACAATTTTTGGAAAGCGCGATAATGTATTAGTTATTAGGGATAATAATGGTAAAAAAGAATTTGGCAGAATTAATTTAAACACAAGGGATGTGTATACGTCAGACTTTTATTATTTGCATTCTAATGATATAATTTATGTTGAACCCAGCAAAGGAAGGATAGCACAAACGGATAAAACTTATCAAATATTGCCTATAATTCTTAGTGCGCTATCTTTCTTATCTATCATTTTTGTGTACAGTCGCCGATAACTTTCTAACTAAATGGATATTAATAACGATACAATACTATTATCTGAAAGTGATAATTACGAGTCCGGTTTCCGAGATGTTTTTTTTAAATATTTGAGATATTGGAAATGGTTTTTCCTGTCATTGATAATTTCACTGTCACTAAGTTATCTTTATATAAGATTAAGCACTCCACAATATAAACTGGAAACAGATTTATTGATTAAAGATAATAAAGGAAATTTAGGCGGGTCTTCGGATCTTCTAAAAGATCTTGATTTATTTTCTTCTGACAAAATAATCGATAATGAAATACAAATTCTAAAATCTAACACGCTTTTAGAAAAAGTAACAAGAGGTTTAAATTTGCAAACCTCTTACTTTAGTACAGGGGGGGTTCGTTTACATGAGGTTTATACAGATTTACCTTTAAAAGTTGAGTTAGTTGCTGCAAGTCCTGATTTTGACTATAAAAAGAATTATTTTATACATCTAATAAACAAAGATCAGGTTGTAATTAATGGTGTTAAATATCCAACTAATACTCCTATATCAGTTGATTTAGGTAAGATATTGGTGACTACTACTAATAAACCGGCCAATTCATCCAACATATCATTCAATGATGAATTTCAAATAAAATTTGACGATGTACAAGATATAGTGGAGCGCTATAGTAAAAAAATTAATATTACGCCAGTAAGCAAGCAGGCAACGGTATTAATTATCACACTTGAGGATGCGGTTCCTCAAAAAGGTAAAGACATTTTAAACAGATTGGTACTTGAATATAACAAGGCAGCTGTGGATGATAAAAATCAGGTTACAGCTACAACAGTAGCTTTCATTACAGATCGTTTAAATAAACTACAAGAAGAGCTTGGTGACGCAGAAAAGAAAGTTGAGAACTATAAATCAGGAAATCAAATAACGGATATCAGTTCTCAGTCGCAAATTTTTTTACAAAGTGTGAAAGATAACGATAGCGAGTTAAGTAAGGTTAATATCCAGCTTGGTGTAATAAAGAGTATCGAAAGATATATTTCGAGCAATACTGATGGAAAAACCCAATTGCCTTCAATGCTTGGTATCGAAGACCCAACTTTATTAGCCTTAGTTAACCAACTAGGTGATGCGGAGTTAAAAAAGCAAAGTTATCTGCAAACTATACCCGAAAATAACCCTATTGTTACTTCGATAAATGATCAGATCAATGCGCTCAAAGCCGCGGTAAGTCAATCCGTGCAAAATTTGAAAAACAATTTACTTGAAACCAAAAAATTGTTGACCAATACTAATTCTTCATTTCAGTCTGTTATTAGCCAAGTTCCTGCGAAAGAGCGAGGGCTAATTGATGTTATGCGACAACAAGAGATAAAAAATAACCTATTTACTTATTTGTTGCAAAAACGAGAGGAGTCTGAAATATCACTAGTATCAACCGCCGCCGACAGCCGCATAATAGACGAAGCAAGAAGTACAAAACGGCCAGTTAAACCAGTTATACCATTAACTGTTTTTGTTTTTGTTTTATTTGGCATTCTAATTCCTGTAATCGTAATTTACTTATTGGATATGCTGAATTTTAAAGTGTTAAAACGCCAGGATATTGAAGGGGTTACTAAAGCACCAATTTTGGCCGAGATATCTCACTCAACTGACTTATCTGCTTTACTTGTGGCTGCCAAACCGCGATCTATGGTTGCCGAACAACTAAGGGCATTACGTACTAACTTAAACTTTGTTATCCCTGGGGATAGCCAAAAAATACTGTTGTTTACTTCTAGTATAAGTGGTGAAGGTAAATCGTTTATCTCACTTAACCTGGGGGCAAGTTTGGCAATGTCTGGCAAAAAGGTACTTGTATTAGAACTTGATTTGCGTAAGCCGAAGCTTAGCGCTGGGTTAGAAATTGATAATTCTCGCGGTTTATCTAATTATCTTATCGGCGAGGTTGATTATAAAGACATCATTAAACCTGTTCCGCAACAAGAAAATTATTTTATTATAACAAGCGGGCCTATACCGCCAAACCCGGCGGAGCTGCTGTTGAATGGAAAGATAAAGGAGCTTCTTGAACTTTTAAAAGCTGATTTTGACTATATTTTATTAGATGCACCACCGGTTGGTTTAGTTACCGATGCACAAATTTTGAGCGAATTTGCTGATGTAACTTTATTCATAGTTCGCCATAACTATACAGCCAAGAGCCATATTTATTCAATTGATAACTTTTATCGCACACGTAAGTTTAAAAACCTTAATATCGTAATGAATTCTATCGATATGCACGGCGGTTATGGTTATGGTTATGGTTACGGCTATGGCTACAGTTACGGCTATGGAGGTTATTACCAAGAAGATGAGTCAGCTGCGAAAGGCGGAATAGCTAAGCTATTTAGAAAGAAAAAATAATTTTTCTTTAGCAGACGTAACAAATGTTAGTAACAACCAAAGATTATTCTACGCAATTTAAAATTGCACTTGTAGGCTTAGGCTATGTAGGCTTACCATTAGCTATAGAATTTTCTAAAAAATACCAGGTTGTTGGTTACGATCATGATGCTGTAAGAGTAAAGGAATTAAATGCAGGTATAGATAGGACGCTTGAATACGAAGGTCAATATTTAAAGCAAATTATTAATAACAACGAGCTTAGTGATTATCGGTTAACCTTTAGTAATAAGCTTGATGATATTTTAGAATGTAATGTATACATTATTACAGTACCTACTCCCTTAAATCAATTCAAATCTCCGGATCTGACATTTCTTTTAAGTGCCTCAGCGATGATTGGCAAGGTGCTGAAAAAAGATGATTTAGTAATTTATGAATCAACCGTATACCCGGGTTGTACCGAAGAAGATTGCGTGCCGGTACTTGAAGAACATAGCGGGTTAAAGTATAACGTTGATTTTTTTTGCGGCTATTCGCCAGAGCGGATCAATCCGGGTGATAAAATAAATACGCTTACAAAAATTATAAAAGTAACATCAGGCTCAACAGAAGTTGTTGCTAACGTTGTTAATGATTTGTACGCATCAATTGTTACGGCGGGTACCCATAAGGCGCCAAGTATTAAAGTTGCAGAAGCTTCAAAAGCAATAGAGAATGCACAAAGGGATATTAATATATCATTTGTGAACGAGTTGGCATTGATTTTTGACCGGATGGGTATCGACACGTTAGATGTGTTGGAAGCTGCCGGCACCAAATGGAATTTTTTAAAGTATAAGCCAGGTTTAGTAGGGGGACATTGCATTGGGGTAGATCCTTATTATTTAGCTCATAAAGCAGAAACATTAGGTTACCATCCTGAGGTGATCTTATCGGGCAGGAGAATAAATGATAACATGGGTGTTTTTATATCAAACAAGGTTATCAAATTATTAATAAAAAAGGGGCACAAAGTTGCAGATGCAAAAGCGCTGATATTAGGTATCACTTTTAAAGAAAACTGCCCGGATATAAGGAACACTAAAGTTGTTGATATCTATAAAGAGTTAAAGCAGGTTGGTGTAAAGGTAGATGTTTATGACCCATGGGCATCGCCGGCACAGGTAAAATTAGATTATAACATTAGTTTGCTTAAAAGTATAAATGACACCTACGACGCCGTAGTACTTGCAGTTGCACACAATGAATTTACCGAAATAGATTTTAGTAAGTTAACTAAAAATGGTAATTCGGTAATATATGATACAAAATCGGTTTTGCCGCGTGGTATTGTTGATGGAAGATTATAATATAAAGTAAAATATTAAAGATATAAACACTAATGAAAGTTTTAGTTACAGGAGCTGCAGGTTTTATCGGTTATCATCTATCAAAGCAACTGTTAGAAAGAGGTGATGAAGTTATAGGCCTCGATAATATTAACGATTATTACGATGTTGATTTAAAATATAACCGTTTAAAGCAATTGGGCATTAACAAAGACCTTATTGAGAACGGTAAGCTTGTTAAAAGCAGTATTGAAGACAAATTCAAATTCGTAAAAGAAGATCTTGAGAATGGTGAATTTATTTTCCAGTTGTTTAAAGACAACGCTTTTGATGCTGTTGTAAATTTGGCGGCGCAGGCTGGCGTACGCTATTCTATTGAAAACCCGAAGGCTTATATCAAATCAAATATAGAAGGGTATATTAATATTTTAGAAGCATGCAGATATTACCCCGTTAAGCATTTGGTGTATGCTTCTTCAAGTTCGGTTTATGGAGCAAATACAAAAATGCCTTTTGATGTTAAGGATCCGGTAAACCATCCGGTGTCGGTATATGCCGCCACCAAGCGATCAAACGAATTACTGGCCCATACTTACAGCCACTTATTTAATATTAATACCACAGGTTTACGTTTTTTTACCGTTTATGGCCCTTGGGGAAGGCCAGATATGGCGCCAATGTTATTTGCCGATGCTGTGCTTAACGGGAGGGCTATAAAGGTATTCAATAACGGCAATATGCAGCGAGATTTTACATTTGTTAAGGATATAGTTAACGGTGTGATTGCGGTACTGGATAAACCGGCCCTACCTAACCCGGAATGGGATAGTGACAAGCCCGATGGCTCGACTTCTTACGCACCGTTTCGCATTTATAATATTGGAAATTCCAAACCGGTAAAGCTGATGGATTTTATAAGCGCTATGGAAAAAAACCTAGGTGTAACCGCAAAAAAGGATTTTATGGATATGCAACCGGGCGATGTACTTGCAACCTGGGCAGACGTGGATAATCTGAAACGAGATGTTGGTTATAGTCCGTCTACACTATTAGAAGAAGGTGTAAAAGAATTTATCTTGTGGTACAAAGAATACTACAAATAAAAAGATAAAGTACAAATGCTTCATTTTTTAATTAAAGCAATATGTTTAATAAAATTTTCGGTTTCCTTTATTACACATGTAATTAATATATGTTTATATGCTAATTAAAAGGAAGTTTTTATTTAATTCTTTCAAACTAATAAGTTCTGGCTTACTTACTTCAATTTTTGTACTCTTAATCAGTTCAAACAGGGTATTTAATTTTCAAGGCGGTTTTGCAATAAAGCTGCTTTTAATAATTCAATGGGAAACTTTAGGATTAACCTTTTCTAAGTTAGGTTTTGATACCTATCTTTTTGCGCAATTTAAAGCTAACCCGAATAAGGTAATAGATTTTATTTTTACTTTTAAAAGAGTCATTATCCCTGTCATAATATTTAGTGTAGGTTCTATTTGTGTTTATGACTGGCATATATGTTTATTATTACTATTCTCAATATTGTTCGATGTTTTTTCTACCATATTGATATCGTACTTTAATGCAAAAGAACAGTTTAATGTAACAGTATTTGCTAATCTGTTTAACTATCCATTTTTTTTTATTCTGCTATTATTTTTAAACCTTTATTTAAATTATCAATCGTTAACAGCTTATATTGCGGTATTTAGTTTAAGTAGCCTCGCAAGGTTATCATTTCTTATTTACCGATACAATACGCATCATAAAATAAGCGTTCCCACATTACAGGAGAATGAGTCGATAAGCAAATCTTACTTATTAGGCTTACAACAATTAAGCAACTATTATTTGTTTAGAAGTGATCAAATCATTCTTAATCTTGCATCCCAATTTTCAATTTTAGCATTTGTAACCGAAGGGGCTAAACTCAATATGCTATTTTATATTAAAATTTCGGAATTATTAAACGGATTGATAGTGGTGTTAAGCCCTTTGTATTTAGACAAATTTTATGGTTTGAAAGATAAAATAAACAAATATATATTACCTTATATCATATTTGGTTTAATTGGTTTAGCAACATACTTTTATGCCGCACATTTTCTGTGGAAGTTTGATACAAAGCTCAACTCCACATTTGCTATCCCATATATTTTTTATTGTATATTAATACTTCCAGTCAATCAAATTATTTATTACATGATGCGGAAGAGTTACATAAAAGAGTTGGTCAATGTGCAAATTATTAGCATTTTAATTGGTTTAATTCCAATTGCCCTAATGCTTGTTTTTAATTCGTTGTGGCTTTTAATTTCCATATCATTTATACACTTATTATTATTTGTAACTTTTTTTAAATTAAAAGTGTATGGTAAAAAATAACAATTCATTCTTGCTAATGCCGAGTTTTTACGGGCTCATAACGTTTAGCATTTTCTACATTTTGTACAGAGTGAACTTTTTGAATTTTTATACACCATCAGCTACTTCACAAATTATTTTTACATTAGTTATTGCGTGTTTTTGCTTATCAACATTAATCAACCGTAAAAGATATAACAAGTTAAATTTTTCGGGAGACAAGATTTTGATAGTTCCGAATAAGTTGAAATTTATATTATATGTATTTTATTTTATAGGTTACCTAGGCTTTTTAAAATACCTTTTTGATATGATATCAGCTTTAGGTGGCATAGCGAAATTTTTTCTGATCCTACAAAGCGAAAGTAACTTGATCAGAAACACCATAGAGGATATTGCTTCAGGAAGTATCCAGATGACCTATTTTGGTTGGTTTGCAATTTGGCTGACATTTTATTTAATAAGAATTAAAAAGCTCTCACCAAAATGGTATTATCATATAGTGCTCACTTTTATTTTAAATCTTTTATTTATTGATAGAACAAGGCCTGTATGGTTATTGGTAGTGTTGTTATTAATAATGCTAGTAACCTTAAACGTTAAAAAAATCAATTTTTTTAAATTTGTTGCGTATGGTTTATTTGTGGCTGTTTTTTTTGTAGCCATGTTTAATCAAATAGGAAATTGGGTAGGAAAAAAGAATGAAGATTTTAAATATGGACAAACAGCATTACCTACTTTTTTACAAAATGCAGTTTTTTATTGCACTAGTTCTTATGGGTATTTCGACCAGGTGTTAAAAAATGAAAATATTTCTGAGTTTTCACCAGACAGAACAGCGTATCCGTTAGCGAAATTATCAAAATCACTTTCATTTAGAGATCAGGACGTAGTAGCTCAAATAAATGATTTTTACGATATCCCTTATTCGACAAATGTTGGGACTTTTTTGGAGCCGTTTTACAGGGATGGCAGCTATTTGTATTTAATTTTTGGTATTATATTTTATTCGTTTGCCTTTGATTATATAGGGTATCTGTTGTTGAAATCGATGAGTGTATTTAATCATATACTATGGGCTAATTTAGTTTTTGTAAACATAATAGGATTTTTTACACCCAAAATTGGATCAACATCCATTTGGCTGTTTGTTTTTATAGCAATTATATTTGCCAAGTTTGTTAATAAACGACGAATACACATCGAAATCAAATCGTGACAATTTCTATAATATGACCCATACCCCAGTTAAAATATTATTTTTGCCTAAATATTCGTCTAAGGCACCAAGTAGCCGTTATCGGACATTCCAATATATAAATGATTTTAAAAAAAGTGGCTTGATCGTCAATGTTAAGCCGCTTTTTAATGATGAATATATTACCGACTTGTTTAGTAATAAGCGTAAAAATATCCTTAATATTTTTATGTGTTATATAAAGCGAGTTTATTACCTGTTAACAGCAGCTCAATATGATTTACTTTATATTGAAAAGGAAGCACTTCCCTATATCCCATTTTGGTTAGAGAATATTTTATTGCCAAGAAAGTATATTTTGGATTATGACGATGCGGTATTTGAAAATTATTTAAATAGCAAGAATGGGATAGTTAAGTATCTCTTTGGTGATAAAATTTCAAAATTAATGCGTAACGCAAAAACTGTTGTTACAGGAAGCCCGTATCTTACCAACTACGCAAAAATTTATAACGATGTCGTTGTTGAAATCCCTACGTCTATAAATTGGGAAAGATACAAAGTGCTGCCAAATGTTCAAAAACAACCTGATGAGTTTGTTATCGGTTGGATTGGATCGCCTTCGTCAAGTAAGTATATACTTAAAATAATTGAGCCATTAAAACAATTTATTGATTTGCACACCAATGTTAAATTGCACTTAATAGGATTTGATAATAAAATTAAAATTAATTTAAAGGAAGAAAATATTGATATTTTAAAATGGTCTGATGAACTTGAAGTGGAGATGATTTGCAATTTTGATATAGGTATTATGCCACTTAATAACGATCCATTTTCTAGAGGAAAATGTGGATTTAAATTAATACAATATATGGCCTGCGGTTTGCCAACTATCTCAACACCTTTAGAGGCCAATATTTCCATTAATGAGGGAAGTAATAACCTTTTTGCAGATAATGATAACGAATGGTTTAAAGCATTTGAAACAGCATATAACAATAAAAACCATTATAAAACAGTTGGAGATGTAAACAGACAATTAGCTTATAAGAAATTTTCATTACAATCAAACCTGGCTATCTATATATCCTTGTTTGAAAGTTTAAAAAACGCATAATTAAATTTTAACAATGCCATTATGAAAAACTTTATTATCCTAGCGTTTATTGGCATCACAAATTTTTGTTTTGCTAATACATCTCACCACTCAGGTAAGGTTAACATATTAAAAGTATTTACTGTTCCCCTTAAAGATGGGTTTAAGTGCCCCGCGTATTTAAATAATGATAATTTTTCGGCTGTAAATTATGCGGATATTTCAATCAAAGGAGCAAGAAAGGGGCATAAATCCTTAATAAAAATACTTGAAACCACTATATCATCCTTAAGGTCATCAACAACACCGGCAGAAAATAACCTTTATTATACTCATGAATTTGGTGGTGGGCTGTGGTATTACGACCGGAACGACAATAAGGCATCAGACAATACGGGGTCTGTTATCGTATCAACTGATGGTAAGCGCTTTAAAAGGATTGGAAGCCCTACACTTGATTCTTTTGGCGGTGTTGGTGATGGTGTAACTGACAATACTATTGCAATAAACAAAGCCATATTAGCTACATCATCAGCAAACGAAATTTTAATTATTCCAGAGAAGACTTATTTAGTTTCAGGGAACGTAACGGGTGTAAATCGTGTATTGTTTCCATTATACAGCAATACCCATATCAAGGGAATAAGTAAAAAATCCGTTATAAAAGTTGCAGACAATTTTACATCTAAGGGTGATTATAGGTTATTTGGCCCAATAAAAGATCAGATAACTTCAAATATTACGTTTGAAAACTTCTCTGTTGATATGAATGGAGCAAATAATTTAGTCCATGGGTCAACAGGTTTAAATATCAGAAGAGCTTACACTATTTATATAAGCAACGGTAATAATATAAAGCTTACCAAGCTTAATATTATGAGTAACCCGGGCAGGAATGTTATTGTATTAGGCAATAACTCCAATCACCCCACAGTTACGAATGTTGAAATTACTTATAATACATTTACAAATTGCGGTGGGAGCATTGCAGGAAATGAACTTCAGAATGATCATTCAGTCATTTTTAGTGAATGTGATAGCGCAACAATTGCCTACAATACTTTTAAAAATGACAAACCGATTAATCCATCATATATACAAAATAAAGTTGTAACGGCTTTAGAAGTTCACGGTAGCAATACTAAAGTATTAAAAAATAAGGTAATTAATTTTACTCACGGGGGTAATGTTGTGGCTTTGGTTCAAAACTCATATAATAACTATTGGGCTGATAACACATTTTTAAATTGTACAAAACTTGGCTTATCATTATGGTCTGTGGCTCCCTATAAGAACGTAAATTGTACTATCATAAATAATGTTATACAACTATACGGTTTGTTTGGGTCAGAAGTGGGCGGTATATTCCAATCTACACATGCATCTAATACTACCTCAGCGTTCGAAAATTTAAAGATTTTAAATAACAGAATTTATTCAAATGATTTGGTGGTTCGTAGGAATGTGTGGCATGGGATTTATATTTGTGCAGTATCTGGAGCCGATATCAGGAATAATATCATAAAAAATATAAAAGGCAATGGTATCACTATATTATCAAGCGACAAAAATTTGCAGGTATCTAACGTCAAAATTTTAAATAATGATATATCCAATACGGGTCTGAATACATTTGGATCAATGGTTTATTCGATTTTTGTTGATAATAAATCAATGTCTCAACCATTTAATAATATCCAAATCGATAGTAATGTAATTGACAGGCCCTCATCATCTAATTCGCTGATGCGTAAGATGAAATTAGGACGCGATGGAACTGTTACTGATTTAAGGGTAGGGCAAGGGAACAAATTCCTAAATTTGAAGAATTAATATAAACTTTGCTGATACCTGTTATACTAACTAATAAAGTTAAATAATACTAAACTTATCATATTGATCAAGGGAATTCAAATTCTTAGGGCTATCGCCGCAATAACTGTTGTGTTTTTTCATTATCAGTTTCTAAATATTAAAACGGGTGATTTTGGCGTAGATATTTTTTTCATTATAAGCGGGTTTATTATTGCTTATGTAGTAAATAAAACTACCGTAGATTTTTTTAAGAAAAGGTTAATTCGGGTAGTTCCCTTGTATTATCTGGCCACATTGCTTACTATTTTAGTAGCGTTTGTTTTCCCGCAAGGCCTAAAGCATGTTATAATCAATACAGAAGCTGTCGTAAAATCAATATCGTTTATTCCATACAAATTGAATACAAGTGGGCCAATATTATCACTAGGCTGGACCCTGAACAACGAGATGCTTTTTTATATAGTTATGTTTATTTGTATACTATTATTTAAAAAGAAATCATATTTAGTTCCTGCTTGCGCGGCTATATTAATAATATTTCTATTATGTTTGTATATTATTAATCCAATATACTATCCGTTAAATTTTTACAAATCAGGGTTGCTTCCTGAGTTCATATTTGGCCTTGGATTATATCATTTCAATGACTTTTATCAAAAACGGCAAAGCGTACTTATAAACAATTTGTTAATTGCCTTGGGTTTTATTTCTATTTGCTTCGTTATAGTCAGCGACTTATTTTTAGATATTACATATTTGTCAAGAAACATTACTAAGGGCATCCCGCTATTGTTTTTCGTAAATGCCTTTTTGCTTCTAGAAGATAAGTTTAATAAGGAAAGCCGGATAATAAAAATAGCTTTGAAATTGGGTGAAGCCAGCTACGTCATGTATCTTTTTCACCCCTTCATAATTTTCTTTTTGGAGCGAGTGGTTTATCCCAAGCTTTTTGGACATCCTAACGGTTTCCTTGAACAATTTGCTATGATGTTAGGCGCTATGGCTTTTGTTTGTATTATAAGCATAGGCTTATATGAGTTTTTAGACAAACCGATAATGGGTTTTTTTAAGAAGCATCAAAAAATAGACGTCCTTAAAGGTGTAAAGTCTAAAGAAAGTAGTTAGTTAAAAATTCATGTATTTTTATCAATAATGTAACGGCAATTAGGTGCCAACAAACGCTAATAATTTTAACTTAAATAAATGAAAGTATTAATTGTGATAAATGTCGATTGGTTTTTTTTATCACACAGGTTACCAATTGCTATCGAAGCTCAAAAGCGAGGTTATGATGTAACCATTGTTTGTGCCGATACAGGCAGGTTTGAGGAAATTAAAGCACATGGTTTAAAAGTTATAGACGCGCCCTTTTCAAGGTCTGGTACGTCCATTAAAAATGAACTATCGACTTTTAAATTTATATATAAACTGTTTAAGCGAGAAAAGCCCGATTTAGTTCATTTAGTTACCATAAAGCCAAATATTTACGGAAGCCTCGCCGCATCATTTTTTCCAAAAATTAAGGTTATTAATGCCATAAGCGGCATGGGCTATAATTTTTCGGAAGCGCGCAAAGGATTTGTGCAAAGGGCCATTGGTTTATTAATGCAGGTTGGTTACAAGCGTAAACAAGTCCATTTTATTTTTCAAAATTCTACAGATTTTGAGGATTTTGTGAATATGGGTCTTGTAACTCCGGATCGTGCGATACTTATTAAGGGGTCTGGGGTAGATTTGCAAGAGTTTGATTTTAAGTTAGCAAAAGATACAGACGACGAGGGATTAATAAGGTTTATTTTGCCGGCGCGTATGCTTTACGATAAAGGTGTGTTGGTTTTTGTAGAAGCCGCACGTTTAGTTAAAGATAATTTGTTTGGTAAGGCAAAGTTTATTCTTGCAGGGTCTGTTGATCTCGAAAATAAAACCGGCGTACCCGAAGCTGAGTTATTAGGAATGCAAATACTTGGTTATATTGAATGGATAGGTTTTCAAAAAAATATGTTGCAGGTTTTGACGGATAGCCAGGTAGTAGTACTTCCCTCTTACTATCGTGAGGGGGTGCCTAAGGCACTGATAGAGGCCTGTGCAATAGGCAGACCTATTATCACTACAAGCATGCCGGGATGTAAAGAATGTGTGATAGACACCGTTAATGGATATATAGTCGCTCCTAAAAGTATTGAGCAATTAGCGGAAAAATTCAATGAAATTGCCAGTGATGCAACCCTAAGGATAAAAATGGGGGCTAGTTCAAGAAAAATAGCTGAAAAGGAATTTTCTATCACCCACGTTATTGATGAAACGCTTAAGTTATATAGCAAAATATTGGCTCAGTAATTTAGTTTATAATAAGTAATTAATGAAAAATATACTAATTACCGGGGGCACAGGCTTTGTTGGTAAAAACCTTATCGGGCATCTAATGCAAAAAGGATTCCAGAATATACAAACTCTCAATTTAAGAGAACCTTTACCGGCTGTGTTACCTATATCCAATGCAATTATACATTTAGCAGGTAAGGCGCACGATCTTAAAAATGCTTCTAACCCGCAAGAGTATTTTGATATAAATTACGGCAAAACCAAAGAACTTTTTGACCTTTTTTTAAAATCAACCGTGCAGGATTTTATTTTTTTTAGTAGTGTAAAAGCATCTGCTGATACTGTTGAAGGTGTTTTAACCGAAGCCGCAATAAGCAACCCTAATACACCATACGGGAAGTCTAAATTACAGGCTGAGAATTACGTTCTGAGCCAGGAATTGCCTGCCGGGAAACGCTTAATTATTTTAAGGCCTTGTATGATACACGGGCCTGGTAATAAAGGTAATTTAAATTTATTATACCAAGTCGTTCAAAAAGGCATACCATACCCATTGGCGGCTTTTAATAACCAACGTTCATTCCTATCGATAAGCAACCTTAATTTTATTATCGAACAGATCTTAGCCAATGCGGCAATTCCCGGCGGAGTATACAATGTGGCTGATGACGAACCCTTATCTACTAACGCGGTTATACAGCTTTTGGGTGAGGTAAGCGGTTCAAAAACGCGATTATGGAAAATAGCACCCGGTATAATTAAGGCCCTGGCAACAGTTGGCGATAAATTACACCTGCCCTTAAACTCTGAGAGATTAAAAAAACTAACCGAAAGTTATGTAGTTTCTAATCAAAAAATAAAGCAGGCATTGCACATCCCTGCGTTACCTGTGTCATCACGCGAAGGGCTTAAAGTTACATTCAAAAGTTTTCGCTCCAATTAATAAACATGCTTTACCTTATCTTATTACCTGTATTTTTTGCTTTAATGCTTTGTTATTTTAAAATAGCAGAACATTATAACATTATTGATAAACCAAATGATAGAAGCTCGCATACCGAAGTTACCATAAGAGGGGGGGGCGTAATATTTGTTATTGCCGGTATATTAGCCGTTATACTTCATACAGAATACTGGTTGCCGGGTGTAGGCCTGTTTTTAATTGGTACGATAAGCTTTATAGATGACAGGATAACACTATCCAGTAAAATACGTATCCTAATACATGTATTTGCGGTAACATTAATGTTTATTTTTTTAAATGTATTTGATATGCCCTTTTACTGGGCTATAGCATTTTACATTATAGCAATAGGTGTTATTAATATGTACAATTTTATGGATGGTATAAACGGTATTACCGGCATCTATACACTAGTTATATTAGCAGGCTTACAGTATGTAAATTTATATGAATTTAGCTTTGTTGAACCAGATCTTATATGGCTGCCAATAATTGCATGTATAGTTTTCCTTTACTTTAATTTCAGGAAAAGGGCCAAGTGTTTTGCAGGTGATGTTGGTAGTGTATCAATTGCATTTTGGTTGGTACTACTAATATTTAAGCTTTGCTTTGCTACCAATAATTGGACTTACATTTTATTCCTTTCTGTTTATGGGATAGATTCTGTTCTTACCATATCGCATCGCCTTATCCTAAAGCAAAATATTTTTAAGGCCCATCGTATGCATCTTTATCAAATATTGGCCAATGAATATAAAATACCGCATTTAATCATATCTATTATATATGGTTTAATTCAAGCATTAATCATCGTGTTTTTAATTAGCAACAACAAATTTTCTCCATTGTTGCTAAGCGTAATTATTTTAACGCTAGCGATACTTTATATTATAGTCCGCTATAGTCTAATGGCCCGATTAAAAAAAAGCGATGCTTAATAACTTATAAATAGTTGTATTTGTTTGATGTATTACTTAACCTACTAGCAATCATCACGCTTTTCTTCTTGATTATAAATTAAAATATTACTTTTGCATATACATCCGTACTAAAATTACCTATGAAAAAATATCTACTGTTTAGTAAGGTACTCCCAAGGTGGATAATAATGTTATTCGATTTTGTAATCGTTACATGGTCTTTTGCTTCATCCTATCTTATAGTAAATAGGTTTGAATTCACCAATATATTAAGGGGTTATTTCTTTATTTATACTGGAGTATATTGTATTGTTGCTGCTATAGTTATGTATTTGATGCGGGTGCATATAGGCCTTATCAGGTATTCAAATACCCGGGATGTATTGCGCATATTCGGATCGGTATTTATAAGCAGTTTATTATATCTACTGCTTATAAATATGTGGATAAAGCCTTATCTCCACATTAATTCACCAACAATTGATCTTGTACTATTAGTTAATTTTTCGGTTTCAAGTACATTGCTTATCTTGTTAAGAAGCGCGGTTAAAAGTACATTTAACTATCTTAATAATTATTCTAGCTCTAAAAAAACCACTGTACTTATTTATGGGTCTGATACCAATGCGGTATTGGTAAAACAAGCTTTAGAAGCAAGTGCAAAAACTAATTTTGTTATAGCAGGTTTTGTTGATGCAGGCTCTAACAAAATTAATAAGGAGATACAGCAAGTTAGGGTTTACGATGTAAATAAACTTGCTAAAGTTAAAGAGAAACGCGCCATCGATAAGATGATCATCATGAATCATAATCTTGATGAACAAGTTAAAAAAACAGCTCTGGAAACATGCCTGTCATTGGGTATACAGGTTTTAACTGTGCCACCGTCAGATCAATGGATTTACGGTAAGCTTAATATGCAGCAAATTAAGGATCTTAAAATAGAGGATCTCTTGCAGCGCAAAACTATTCAAATTGATACTACACGCATCTCTCAGGATTTGCAAGGCAAACGTGTTTTAATTACCGGTGCAGCGGGTTCAATTGGTTCAGAGATAGTTCAACAGGTGTTGCATTACAACCCTGCCATGGTTATTCTTTGTGATCAGGCCGAGTCGCCATTGCATGAGATTCGTTTAGAGGTAGAAGAGAAGTTTTCGCAAATACCTATTGTAATATTTATTGGCGATATACGTAACTATGATCGCATGTATAAGCTATTCTCTACCTACAAACCAGAGGTTGTTTATCATGCAGCTGCTTATAAACATGTGCCAATGATGGAAGAGAATCCGTCGGAGGCAATAAGGGCCAATGTATTAGGTACAAAAAATATTGCCGATCTATCGTTGGCATTTAATGTAAATAAGTTTGTTATGGTATCAACAGATAAAGCTGTTAACCCTACAAACATTATGGGCGCCACCAAGCGCATAGCCGAAATTTACATTCAATCCCTTAAAAACAGCCCCGAAAATAAAAACACTTGCTTTATTACCACTCGTTTTGGTAATGTATTAGGTTCAAATGGTTCGGTTATACCGCGTTTTAGGGCGCAGATACAAAAGGGTGGCCCAATAACCGTTACCCACCCCGAAATTACTCGTTATTTTATGACCATACCCGAAGCTGTGCATCTGGTTTTGGAAGCAGGTACTATGGGTACCGGGGGTGAGATCTTTATATTTGATATGGGCGAGCCTGTAAAGATTGTTGACCTGGCACTTAAAATGATAAAACTTGCAGGTTTACAGCCGGAACGGGATATTAAAATAGTTTATTCTGGCTTGCGGCCCGGAGAAAAGCTTTATGAAGAGCTGCTTAACGATGGCGAAAATACCATGCCAACCCACCACGAGAAAATTAAAATTTCGCAGGTGATCACCTATTCTACAAAAAAGGTTGCGGATGATATTAACGAGTTAATATTGTTAAATACGCAGGATGATGAAATGGCCACAGTAACCAAAATGAAATCAATTGTGCCCGAATTTATCAGTAAGAATTCTAAGTTTGAAGGTTTGGATGCTAAACTTAAAGATAACGTATCTGTTGAAACCAACAACTTGAAGATGTTGCAGCACTAAATGCGACATTACGGTGCTTTTCGTTTAGCCTAAAGCATTTGCACCATTTGTCTTAATCTGAATTTATTGAGTATAATTGCAATACTAACTAATGCCACGAGCATTTATAGCGAATGAAAAGTATTGCTCAAAAAGTATTTGATATAGAAATAGCATCGTTGCAGTATGTGGCATCGATGATTGATGAAGAATTTAACCATACGGTTGATGCCATACTTAAATCAACCGGTAAATTGGTTGTGTGTGGCATGGGCAAGTCTGGCCATATTGGTAAAAAAATATCTGCCACATTTACCAGCACAGGCACACCTAGCTTTTTTATGCATCCGGCCGAAGCTTTTCATGGCGACCTGGGCATGATAAGCCCAAATGATGTTGTACTGTTAGTATCTTACTCTGGCGAAACTGAAGAAGTGCTTAAAATAGTTCCCTACCTGCAATACAATAAAAATATATTTATAGCGGTAACGGGTAACCCTAAATCAACTTTGGCTAAATATGCCACATTTCATTTAAATGTTTGTGTAAAGCAAGAGGCGTGCCCCTTAGAATTGGCTCCTACGTCATCAACCACTACTACGTTAGTTATGGGCGATGCATTGGCCGTTGCGTTAATGACTGCAAAGGATTTTAGCCCGGCAGATTTTGCCCGGTTTCATCCCGGTGGAAGGCTGGGCCGTAAACTTTTGGTGCGGGTTAAAGATCTTATGCGTACGGATAGGCTTCCTTTTATTGACGCTCATGCAACGTTTACGCAACTGGTATTGCAAATGAGTGAGGGTAAACTGGGTATGGTGATTGTAGGCTCGCCAAATAAGGTATTAGGTGTAATAACAGATGGCGACCTACGCCGTGGATTGGTTAAATATAAAGATATATATAACCTGCCAATTACCGAATTAATGAACAGTTCACCAAAGGTTATAAATGAGCATGAATTGGTTTATGATGCCGAAGCATTGATGATGGGCAGTAAGATAACCACACTTTTAGTGCAGGATGACGAGCATGTATTAACCGGGGTTTACCAGATATTTAATCAGGCATAGTACATGAAGGCAATAATTGTTATACCGGCGCGCTTAAGATCTACCCGTTTGCCTCGAAAGGTACTTTTGGATCTTGGAGGGAAACCAGTTATACAACGCGTTTACGAGGCTTGCCAAAAAGCTACCTTACACCACGAGATTTGGATCGCCGCAGATAGCGAGGAGGTCTTTAATACATGTAAGGCATTTACCGCGAATGTTATTATGACTAGCGACGAGCATCCCAGCGGCACTGACCGTATTGCTGAGGTAATTGAAAATGTACCTTGCGATGTGGTAGTTAATGTGCAGGGCGATGAGCCTTTTTTTGATGCCGGCATTATTGACCGGTTAATTACAGTACTGGGCCAAAGTGATGCCGTTATGGCCAGTGTTTGTGCTCCTGTACAAAATACAGAGGAGTTAAATAATCCCAATTTAGTTAAGGTGATAACAGATGTAAATGGCAATGCCATTTATTTTTCGAGATATGCTATTCCTTTTTCACGGGATGCAGAAGTTACAGATACCTCGGTTTACAAAAAGCACATGGGGGTATATGCTTACAAGGCATCATTTCTTAAACAGTTTATTACCATGCCCGTTTCTTTTTTAGAAAGCACAGAAAAGCTAGAGCAGCTAAGGGCAATTGAAAATGGTTACAAAATTAAAATGATTGAAGTGAAAGGCATAGAGAAGGGGATAGACACCCCCGAGGACCTGGAACTTGCACGTAAAAAAATAGAACAGAATGGCACTTTATAAAGATATTACCGAAAAACCGTTTTTTATTGTTGGCCCATGCGTAATGGAAAGCCAGGAATTATTGTATACAGTGGCAGAAAAGGTTGCCGAAATTGCCAGCAAATATCCTGTTACGGTGGTATTTAAATCATCTTTTGATAAGGCAAACCGTACCAGCGCACATGCCTATCGCGGGCCGGGGCTATCAAAGGGGATGGAAATGCTGAACAATGTTAAAGAAAAGTTTAACCTGCCTGTAACTACAGATATTCATGAACCGTTCCAGGCGGCCGCTTGCGCCGAGGTAGTAGATATTTTACAGATCCCGGCATTTTTATGCCGACAGACTGATTTGTTGGTTGCAGCGGCAGAAACGGGAAAAATTGTGAACGTAAAAAAGGCCCAGTTCCTATCCGGCCAAGATATGTTTTATCCTGCGCAAAAGGTTAAAGATGCAGGTAACGATCAGGTAATACTTACCGAACGTGGTAATTCTTTTGGGTATAACAACCTGGTGGTTGATTTTAGGAACATTTACGATATGCTGGAGTTTGGCTACCCGGTTTGTATGGATTGTACACACTCGGTACAGCGCCCGGGTGGTGCAGGCGGTAAAACTGGCGGCGACCGTAAGTTTGTACCCAATATGGCACATGCGGCAAAGGCATTTGGCGTAAACGGATACTTTATTGAAACCCATCCAGATCCGGATCATGCCTTAAGCGATGGGCCAAACATGTTATATTTAAAAGATCTTGAAGGGTTAATTCGATCGTTAATAAGTTAATAAAGTTTGTATAAACTTTTATTACGATGCGTAACATCCAATTTTTAACGATACTGCGGCCCTTATTACACTACGGCTTGCATTTTTTAGCTCCTGGATTATTGGCTTATGTGTTTTTTAATAACAGGTGGAAAAAAGCATGGCTGATAATGGTAGCCACTATGTTGGTGGATGCCGATCATCTTTTAGCTACACCAGTGTTCGACCCAATGCGCTGCAGCATTGGTTATCATCCATTGCATAGCTATTATGCCATTAGTTTATATGCAGTCCTCTTATTTATCCCTGCTACCAGGATAGTAGCCGTGGGCTTGCTGTTCCATATGCTTACCGATTTTCAGGATTGCCAGTGGATTGGGCTGATAAGGTGACAGAATTTGATTCCTAATAATCTGTTTTTATTTCGCTTTCTTTCCAAAGGTTAAAGGCCGGTTGCGCTTCGTTACGCATCATTTGAACAAAAGGCAGTTTGCGGTTTTCCATCGGTAGCCCAAGTTCATCATAAATAAAATGGTCATCAAAACCTATATTGGCCGCATCTTGCTTAGTGTTGGCATAATATATTTTGCTGATACGCGCCCAATAGATGGCGCCCAGGCACATAGGGCAGGGCTCACAACTGGTATATATCTCGCAACCTTCCAGGTTATATGTACTTAACTCCTGGCAAGCCAGGCGTATTACAGAAATTTCGGCATGAGCAGTTGGGTCGTTTGTAGGCACAACTTTATTGGCACTACGCGCTATCACCATACCATCTTTAACTATAACAGCGCCAAAAGGGCCGCCTTGCGCGTGTTTTACATTATACTCAGACAGGTCAATAGCCATCTGCATAAACTTTTCGTTGCCTTTGTTTTCCATATCGCTTTAAAATTAAAAAACCCCAACTGTAAGCCGGGGTTTTAAACAAATTATATTTACAGCTGTGCGTTAGCACATGTACTTGTTATTTTTTCTCTTTAGCGTAAGCGTCGTTTAATCTTTTAACAACTTCAGCAGTTACATCAAGGCTCGGATCGCCATAAAGCATGGTAGCATTACCTTTTTGAGTGGTTAGTACCATTTTGTAACCTTTTTCTTTAGCGTAAGCTTTAGTAAATTCTACCAGTTTTTCGTAAAGTTTGGTTTGCTCGTTAACCTGGTCGCTTTGTACCTGCGCACCTGCATTTTGCTGGTATTGCTGAAACTCCTGGCCTTTACGTTGCAAACGTTGCTCGGTAGCCTGGCGCTGGTCGGCACTCATGGTGGCAGCGTTTTTTTGGTATTCGGCAACTTCGCGCTGAATAGCTTGTTGGCGCGATTGAACATCACCCTGTGCAGCTTTGGCCTTATCGCCAAGGCGTTTGTCCATATCCTTAATATATTCGTATTTGGTAACTAACGAATCCTGGTTGATGTAAACAATTTCAGGAGCGCTGGCAGCAGTAGCTGCAGTAGTTGCGGCAGCTGGTTTAGTTTCTGTTTTGTTTTGATTACAAGCAGAAACACCTGCAGCAAGTAATAATGCTAATACTGATTTTGTTACAATTGATGCCTTCATTTTATTGCGTTTATCTTAAAAAAATTTTGACAAATATAATCTTTCGCCACAAGTTTCCTAACCCTTAATTTAACATGTTTAATGCGGGTCATATTTATCAACAATGTCACTTATGTGCACAATCTGCAACGTAATATAAAGTAAAAAATGTAAATTTGTATATACAACTCCAGTTGGAGCAAGTCATTGTTTTAATCAATTATGAGCGAAGAAATTCAGGATAAATCAAATTATTCAGCGGATAATATACAGGTTTTAGAAGGTTTAGAAGCTGTTAGGAAAAGGCCTTCTATGTACATTGGTGATACAGGCATAAAAGGCCTTCACCACTTAGTTTACGAGGTAGTTGATAACTCGATAGATGAGGCGCTTGCCGGTTATTGCGATACCATTAATGTTACTATTCATAAAGGTAACGCTATAACTGTTAAAGATAACGGCCGCGGTATCCCAACAGGGATAAACACCAAGGAGCAAAAATCAGCATTAGAAATTGTAATGACCGTTCTGCACGCAGGCGGTAAGTTTGATAAAGATACCTATAAAGTATCTGGTGGTTTGCATGGTGTGGGTGTAAGTTGTGTTAACGCACTATCTGTACACGTAAAAACTGTTGTGCACCGCGAGGGCAAAATATTTACACAGGAGTATGAGCGCGGTAAACCATTGTTCCCGGTAAAAGAAATTGGTGTATCTGATGAAACAGGTACTATCCAAACGTTTCAGCCGGATGCAGAGATATTTACCCTTACAACCGAATATAAGTTTGAAACTTTAGCTACCCGCTTACGCGAGTTGGCTTTCTTAAATAAAGGCATCCGTTTAACGTTAACCGACGAGCGCGAAACCAACGACGATGGTTCATTCATCGAAGAGGAATTTTTCTCTGAAGGCGGCCTGCGCGAGTTTGTTAAATATTTGGATGGTACCCGTGTGGCTATCATTCCCGAGCCTATTTACTTAGAGGGTATCAAACAAGGTATCCCGGTTGAGCTGGCTTTTCAATATAATGATACCTATTCAGAAAATGTATTCTCTTACGTAAATAACATCAACACTATTGAAGGTGGTACGCACGTAGCGGGTTTTAGAATGGGCTTAACCCGTACATTAAAGGCATATGCCGATAAATCGGGTTTGCTAAAAAATATGAAGATTGAGATTACCGGTGATGACTTCCGTGAGGGGTTAACTGCCGTAATTTCGGTTAAAGTGCAGGAGCCTCAGTTTGAGGGACAAACCAAAACAAAGCTTGGTAACAGCGAGGTGAGTGGTGCAGTTAACGTAGCCGTGGGCGAAATTTTAGGCAACTATCTGGAAGAAAATCCTAAGGAAGCTAAAATGATTGTGCAGAAGGTTATTCTTGCTGCTACAGCCCGTGCCGCTGCCCGTAAAGCACGCGAAATGGTACAGCGTAAAAGTGTAATGAGCGGATCTGGCTTGCCGGGTAAACTTGCTGATTGCGCCAATAGCGACCCAACCTTATGCGAGCTATACCTGGTAGAGGGAGACTCGGCGGGTGGTACTGCCAAGCAAGGGCGCGACCGTGAGTTTCAGGCTATTCTTCCACTACGTGGTAAGATCCTGAACGTGGAGAAGGCCATGGAGCATAAAATTTACGAGAACGAAGAGATAAAAAATATGTTTACCGGGTTAGGGGTAAGCATAGGCACGCCGGAAGATGCCAAAGCTTTAAACCTGACCAAGCTACGTTACCATAAAATTGTGATCATGACGGATGCGGACGTTGATGGTTCGCACATTACTACGCTTATCTTAACCTTCTTCTTCCGTTATATGAAGGAATTGGTGGAGTATGGTTATGTGTACATTGCATCGCCACCGCTTTACCAGGTTAAAAAAGGTAAAGAGTTTGAATATTGCTGGAACGATGAACAACGCGATACAGCTATACAGCGCCTTAAAGGTGCAGGTAAAGAAGATAGCGTACATGTACAGCGTTATAAAGGTTTGGGTGAGATGAACGCCGAGCAGCTATGGGATACTACCATGAACCCGGCTAACCGTACACTTAAAAAGGTGAGCATTGATAACGCTGCCGAGTGCGACCATACCTTCTCAATGCTGATGGGTGATGAAGTTGCCCCGCGACGTGAATTTATTGAGAAAAACGCACGTTATGCACGTATAGACACCTAATAATATAATTTAAAAATATGAAGCCCTGCTGAATAAGCGGGGCTTTTTTGGTTAATTGATGTTATAAATTTAATTTAACTTCAATGTCTTTTTTCTAAAATCAATTACCGCGTTGTATTTCATCAGTATATCGCTGCCCAACACGCCTAATACCTCTTGGTGGCCCATTTCTCGATAGGCTATGTTAATGGTGGATAGATCGAGCACGGCAACTTCCAGTTCGGCAATTAGCATATCACCTATCATCATGTTTTCGACGATTGCTGTAGCCGATTGCATGGTATTGGTACCAAGCCCGGTAGATAACCTTTCGCTGGCCACTATGGCTGCCTGTTGATTAGCCTGAATAAGCACATCATGATCGAACGCAGTACGCGAAGCGCCGGTGTCTAAAACCACTTTATACGTTTTGCCAAGCAGTGTAATATCTAATATGGGATGAAAGCCATCACCATGCAGATCTATAATATGAAGCGGTACGGTTATCGCGTTTGTAGCCATGATATGCAGTAAATACCAGTTATAATATTACATAAAAAAGGCTTCGGATACCCGAAGCCTTTTTTATGTATGTTGCGAATAGCTTATGCTAATTGTGTATCAAGTTTGCCGGCAAGTACTGATTTTGGTACAGCACCTATTTGTTTGTCTACAATTTCGCCGCCTTTAAAGTATAATAAAGCCGGGATATTACGGATACCGTATTTCATTGAGATGCCCGGGTTGTTATCTACGTTAACTTTCCCTACAACAGCTTTGCCATCGTATTCTTTAGCAATTTCTTCTACTACAGGGCCTACCATACGACAAGGACCACACCATTCTGCCCAAAAATCTACAAGTACAGGTTTATCTGATTTAAGAACAAGTTCTTCGAAGTTTGCATCAGTTATTTCTAAAGCCATGATTTCTTTTTTTAATATGTTATACAAATATATACTATTCAAATAGCTTGCCACAAGAGCCGGCATGACAATGTGACAATTATATTATCAACATCCGTTATGTTGACAATGGCTTTAGTTTATCTCTGCTATGTAGTGTTGATTTATATGTGGAAAACAGCCAATAACGTTTATTTGTTTAGCGTTTTCTGGCGAACTTTTTACGCGGGTTTCTGCTGGTGTGGAATATAGAGATGACAAGTACAAAATTCTTTCCAGGATATAATTTATACACGATCAGATATGGAAAATCATTTATCTTATCTAATATCATATTTTTTAACCGGATATAATAATGGATCTGATAAAATGGATGCTAATTTTGTTCTAAAGAAAATTCAAAACGATCTCCTAAACCTTGCAATTGTTCCTCATACCAAGCATATGCGTCTTGATATTCGGCATCAGCTTTAGGATCAAATTGAATAGAATACAAGATTATATTTTAATAGATTTAGACTTTGCCTTAACATCTTCCCAAGAAATAGGCTGTGTCGTTCCACTTTCAAAATCAGTAATCCGGCTTTTCATCTCCTGTAAAAAGCTTTTATCCTTCCAAAGATCAAGCTCTTCAATAATATCATCTTCTACCATGGTATATATTGCTTCCAGTTTTTTATCGTCTGCAAAGCGGATATATTCATGTAGCCTTTCTCTAATAGCTTGCGTAGTCATATTCAAATTTAATTTATATAGTTAACGATAACAAATTAAATCAGTTACTTACACCAACACCGCCGGCATATTAGTCAAACTAAGTATCTCATTCATTAGTTCGTCGCTTGGGCTTACCTTGTGCGATTTGGATAACAGATCTACCTGCATAGATTCTTCGCCGCATTTTACCTTGAATTTTAGCGTGCAATTTTTGGTTGGGTATTGCTCGTTATTGATGCTGATGATCTGTTCTAATCGTTGTACCAATTGCGTATTAACCGCCTTCAGGTCCAGGCTAACTATGATGGATTTAGTGAGTTTATCGCGCATTTCAGATAATAGGTCCATTACGGTAATACGCAGATCCCAGTTATCTTTTTGGCGGAACTTCTCTTCAATGTTCCCTTTAATATGCAGGAAATAGCCATCTACCATCATATTACGGAACTTCACGTAGTCATCTCCAAAAAAGGCAAATTCGTAAGATTCGTTATAATCCTCTAACACAAATGTACCAAATGGTTTACCCATCTTGGTCATTTTATGCTGTACGTTGGCAACCAAACCGCCAATGCGGATCTCGCCGCGTTTGCGCAGGTTAGCCAGATTCTCCATCACCTCTTCGCCGCCCTCGCCCGAACGTGCCTTTTGAATATTTTTTAATTCGGTAATGGTAGTATTACAATACTTTTCCATCTCCAGCTTGAAGTTGTCAAGCGGGTGGCCGGTTAAGTAAATACCAATAACATCCTTTTCGTACTTAAGCTTTTCTATCAGCGGCCATTCCTCTGCCTCCGGCATGGCCGGTTCCGGGATATAAGATGCTACCGAACCACCAAAAAGCGATGATTGCGAACTGTTTTGTGTGTTCTGATAATCATTACCGTATTTGATAAGGCGCTCTACACCGCTTAAAATACCGTTTTCTGTTTTAGCAAAAAATTGGGCACGGTTTAAACCAAAGCCATCAAAAGCCCCACCGTAAACTAAATTTTCGTAAGATTTACGATTAACTGATCGGGTGTTAGAACGCTGTGCAAAATCGTAAACAGACTTATATGGCCCGCGTTCGTTACGTTCTTCTATAATACTCTCAACAGCTTTTTCTCCAACGCCTTTTACACCTGCCATACCAAAACGGATAACCCCTTTTTTGTTAGCGGTAAAAGCCATCTCGCTTTCATTAATATCAGGCCCTAAAACCTCAACACCCATTCGGCGGCATTCTTCCATAAAGAAGGTGATCTTCTCCATGTTGTTTTGGTTATTTAATACCGCCGCCATGTATTCTGCGGGGTAATGCGCTTTTAAATAGGCTGTTTGGTATGCCACAAAAGCATAACAGGTAGAGTGTGATTTGTTGAACGCGTACTGGGCAAACGCTTTCCAGTCGGTCCATATTTTGTTCAGTTTATCTTTGGGATGGCCTTTGGCTATGGCTCCGTCCATAAACTGGGCTTCCATTTTATTCAGTACCTCAATTTGCTTTTTACCCATTGCTTTACGCAAAACGTCGGCATCACCTTTACTAAAGCCTGCCAGCTTTTGCGACAACAGCATCACCTGCTCCTGGTAAACGGTAATACCATAGGTTTCTCCCAGGTACTCTTCCATATCGGCAAGGTCAAACACAATGGGCTCTAACCCGTGCTTACGCTTAATAAAATTGGGTATATACTCTATTGGGCCCGGGCGATACAAGGCATTCATGGCAATCAGATCCTCAAACTTATCTGGTTTAAGGTCTCGCAGGTACATTTGCATACCATCACTTTCAAACTGGAAGGTGCCATTGGTATCGCCACGCTGATAAAGCTCGTAAGTTTGCTGGTCATCCAGCGGAATGTAGTCTATATCAATATGTATATCATGGTTTTGTTTGATCAGGCGCAGGGCATCTTTAATAATGGTAAGGGTCTTCAACCCCAAAAAGTCCATTTTAATTACACCCGCATCTTCAATCACTCGCCCGTCGTACTGGGTAACTAACAGGTCCGAGTCTTTTGCAGTAGCAACGGGCACTATCTCGGTCAGGTCATAGGGGGCAATAATAATACCTGCGGCGTGTACACCTGTATTACGTACAGATCCCTCTAACTTTTCGGCCTCGCGAAGCACTACTCCCTTAAGGTCGGTAGATTTATAGATAGTTTGCAGCTCGGGCACCTGCTCAATAGCCGTTTTAAGGTTAATGCCCAAGGTATCGGGCACCAGCTTCTTCATGGCATTTACATCGCTCAACGGCATATCCAATACACGGCCCACATCCTGGATACTGGTACGGGCAGCCATAGAGCCATAGGTAATAATTTGCGCTACCTGGTTTTTGCCATACTTATCAACCACATAATCAATAACCTTTTGGCGGCCTGCATCATCAAAATCCGTATCGATATCGGGCATACTTTTCCTGTCAGGGTTCAGGAAACGCTCAAACAGTAGGTTATACTTTAGGGGATCTATATTTGTAATTCCTGTGCAATACGCCACTACTGATCCCGCAGCCGAACCACGGCCCGGCCCAATAAATACGCCCATATCGCGGCCTGCTCTAATAAAGTCGGCCACAATCAAAAAGTATCCCGCAAAGCCCATGGTACGGATGGTGAACAGCTCGAAGTTGATACGCTCTTCGGCTTCCGGGCTAATATCTTTATAACGCTCTTTAGCACCCATAAAAGTAAGGTGCTTTAGATACTCCCACTGGTTAAGGGTATCTGCATCGGGCGTCATATCACTGTGGATCTTAAATTCCGGCGGAATAACATAATTAGGTAGTAGGATGTCGCGCTTTAGTTTAAGCACATCTACCTTATCTACAATTTCCTGCGTATTATCTAACGACTCGGGGATATCATGAAACAGTTTGCCCATTTCCGCCTGCGTTTTAAAATAAAACTGGTCGTTAGTAAAACCAAAGCGGTAACCTTTACCACCTTCTTCGTCGGTTGCTATGGGGGTGCTTTGTAAATCTCCGGTGTTAACGCACAGCAAAATATCGTGTGCATTGCTATCCTGCTGGTCTACATAGTGCGAATCGTTTGAGCAGATAACCTTTACGTTATACTTTTTAGCAAACTTCGTCAGCACGGCGTTTACCGTATTTTGCTCGGGGATGTCATGGCGTTGCATTTCTATGTAGAAATCTTCGCCAAAAAGATCCAACCACCATTTAAATTCAATTTCGGCAGCCGCCTCGCCATCGCGCAAGATAGCTTGTGGCACAGATGCACCAAGGCAGCAGGTGGTGGCTATAATACCTTTGTGGTATTTTAGTATCAGTTCTTTATCTATACGCGGCCATTTGCTGTACAGGCCTTCCATGTAACCTAAAGAGCATAGCTTTATCAGGTTTTTGTAACCCTCAGCATTTTTAGCCAGCATCAACTGATGGTAACGCTTATCTTTTTTTTCTTTTGTAAATACTTTTTTATGCCTGTTATCAACCACATAAAACTCGCAGCCTACAATGGGTTTAACGTTGTGCTTACCTGCTTCGGCCACAAATTTAAACGCACCAAACATGTTACCATGGTCGGTAATGGCCAGGGCCTTCATACCATCAGCAGCTGCCTTTTTATATAGTTTAGATATATCGGCAGCACCGTCAAGTAAAGAAAATTGGGTATGTACGTGTAAATGCGAAAATTCGGGCATGTGTTATCTTTTTCTGCTAATACGGGTGGATTACAAATTTATTAAAAAATGGACGCTTGCTGATAGCAATGTTAATAACATTCTTCATTATTGCAGTCAAATTATGTGTTTGATAATTTCCTTATCACGTTAATCAAAAATTGCAACATTTAACATGTTTTTTCTTTATAAGAAAAAACAATTCCATTCTTAATGGTGTTTAAAAATTGGATTAAAATGCATTTTAAAAACTACAACACTATAAGTTACCCTAACCTTTACTGATTTGGAACGATTTGGACGTATAGCCATCAAGACAATACTTTGGATAATTGCAAGCATCATATTTTTGGTGTTACTTGTAGTTATTCTTATACAGGTACCTGCCGTACAAAACTTTGCAAAAGATAAGGCTGTTACCTTCCTGCAAAATAAAATTCATACTAAGGTGCAAATAGGCCATATAAGCCTGGGCCTGCCTAAATTGCTGGTGCTGGAGGATGTTTACTTTGAAGATCAAAAGAAAGATACCCTTATTGCCGGCGACAAGCTAAAGGTTGATATCACCTTGATGAAGCTACTTAAGAATAAGGTAGAGATCAACGAAATAAACCTGGAAGGTATCACTGCAAATATCAGCCGTGGCCCGGATAGCTTGTTTAACTTCGATTATATTATCAAAGCCTTTGCGGGCGAACAGAAAAAAGAAGTTAAGCCCGAGGATACTACATCTACCATGAAATTTTCGGTAGATAAGGTTATACTGGATAGGATAAACGTAAAGTATAAGGATGTAACTACCGGTAACGATATAAAGTTTTTGCTGGGCCACTTTGATACCCGTATCACAGATTTTGATATGGATAAGATGAAGTTTACCATCCCTAAGATTAACCTGAGCGGGATAAATGCAAAAATAATTCAAACGCCTGCCGGCTCTTCTATTAAACAGGCGGCTACTATTGATACAGCTACTGCACCATTAAATATGGACCTGAACCTGGGCGAAATTAATGTTGACAAGGTTAAGGTTGATTATAAAAGCAGCGAAATGGGTGCTAAGGTAGACCTGGGCAAATTTGTAGTAAATATGGACAAGGTAGATATGAAAAACCAGCACGTGGGTATCAAATCTATCTTGTTAGATAACACCAACGCTGGCCTAACATTTGCAAAACCGGCAACCGTAGCTAAAGCTGTAGATAAAACGATCAAAAAGATAGATACGCTAACATCTACCACACAGGCTAAGGGATGGACAGCCAATTTAGGCAAGATCACCTTAACAAATGATAATATTCAATTTGATAACGATGCGCAAAAGCCTATAGCCCGCGGGTTAGACTTTGCACATATGAACATTAAAAACCTGAATGCCGATGTACAGGATCTTTCTTACACGCCCGATAGCTTATCCGGTAAGGTAAATTCTTTCACGTTCGCAGAAAAAAGCGGTTTAAAGATCAATAAATTCCATACAGCATTCTTTTATGGGCCGAAAAGTGCTTATCTGAAAGAGCTGTTGGTAGAAACCCCTACATCTATTATTCAGAAAGACCTGCAAGTGGGGTACCCATCTATAGAATCTTTAACTAAAGACCTGGGTAAACTTAGCATCAATGCTAATTTGGATGGCAGCAAGTTGGGCTTACGCGATGTATTATTGCTGATGCCAACCATGTCATCTATGGAACCGTTCAAGTCATCGCCAAACTCTGTTATCAAAATAAACGGGCGTGTTAATGGTACGGTAGATAATTTGCGTATCCCGAATATTGAAATTAGCGGTTTCGGTAAAACTTATGTTAAGGCATCAGCCAGTATGCGCGGGCTGCCAAATGTAGAGAAGGCTTACTTTGATCTGAATATTACCGATTTCCGTACCACCCGTAATGATATTGCCCGCCTGGTGCCCAAAGGGACAATTCCACCCAATGTAAGCATCCCGGAAAATATGGATCTGAAAGGTACCTTTAAAGGTAGCATGAAAACCTTTAATACTAAAATGGCCCTGCGCAGCAGTTACGGTGCAGTGGATCTGGTAGCTGCCATGAAGAGCGGTAAACGCAAAGGCAGCGAAACTTATTCGGCCGATATAAAAGCAAATAACCTAAATGTTGGGGCTTTAACCAAGCAACCGCAAATGGTTGGCTTTGTAACCATGAAAGCCAACATTACAGGTACCGGCCTCGATCCTAAAACAGCCAGCCTTAAATTTAATGGTGATGTGGTTAGCGCTGATGTGAAAGGCTACACCTATCGCAACCTGTTAATGAATGGAACGGCCCGTAACGGTGCTTATGTAGCTAAAGCCCGCATGAAAGATCCTAACATTAACTTTAGTTTGGATGCTAAGGCTAACATGAATAAAAAGTACCCATCAGTTAATGCAACGCTGTTGGTAGATAGCATTAATCTGCAAAAGTTAAACTTTACCAAGGATGCGATGCGTTTCCATGGGAAGATAGTTGCCGATGTGCCAACCGCCGATCCGGATTATTTGAACGCCAATATATTGGCAACCGACTTGCTGGTGGTTAACAAAGGCGAGCGCATTGCCCTGGATACCGTAAGCCTGATATCAACCGCTAATGCGGATAGCAGCAGCCTGCGTTTAAAAACCCCTATGTTTTATGCACACATGGGTGGCAAATATAAGCTAACCCAAATTGCACCTGCTATACAGGATGTGATCAATAAATACTATGATATGAATTTGGCTGCCGGTACCAAAGCCGGGCCAAAGGTTAAATATTCGGCGCAGCAATTTACGTTTGATGCCCGCTTTGTAAAAACACCGTTAGTTAACAAGTTTGCACCAGACCTTAAGCAGCTTGACCCGGTAATATTTGATGGCCGATTTAACAGCACCACCGGCGAATTGGTGGTTAATGGTTCATCGCCGCGTATAATTTATGGTACTAATACGGTTAACAATTTTAAGCTGGCTATAAATACAGGTAACAATGCGCTTAACTATGCTTTAACTATTGATGAGATCAAGGTGGGTTCATCGCTCGATCTGTTATTCCCAAGTATAACTGGGGCGGCGCAAAACAACAAACTGGGTATTAATTTGCAGGTAAGGGATCTTCAGAAAAAAGAACGCTACCGTATAGCCGGTGAATTTAGTGCACTGCCTGGCGAGTACCAGTTTAGCTTTTTACAAAATGGACTGTTGCTTGATTATACGCCATGGTCTGTAAACGCGGATAACGCGTTGCAATTTGGCACAAAAGGTATATTGGCCCGTAATTTTGCTATTACCAACAATAACCAAATACTGAGTGCTAACAGCTCGGGCGGTATGAATTCGCCTATAACTGTTGATTTTAAAAACTTTAAGATAGAAACGCTTACCAAGCTGGCTAAGCAAGATTCGCTGTTAATTGGAGGTACTATTAATGGTAACGCTGTAGTAAGTGACTTTCAGAAATCGCCTGTTTTTACATCAGCCATTAACATTAACGATTTTAATTTTAAAGGCGATACCGTTGGTAATATAGCCATAAAGGTAAACAACCAAACCGCCAATGCCTATGCTGCCGAAGTAAGCATAACAGGCCAGGGCAACCAGGTAGATCTGAACGGTTTTTACTACACCGCACCATCCAGCCGGTTTGATATGAACCTAAGTATTGTTAAACTGGGTATGAAAAGCATACAAGGCTTTAGCTTTGGTGCCATCCGTAATTCCACAGGCGATATTACCGGGCAGCTAAAAATAACGGGAACAACAGATGCCCCTGCGGTGCGGGGTAACGTAAACTTTAATAAAGTAGGCTTTAATGTATCTATGCTTAACTCCCATTTCACGATGCCGCAGGAGAGCATTACCTTTAATGATGAGGGCATCCGCTTTAATGACTTTACTTTAGTTGATTCTACCAATAATAAAGCGGTTGTTTCCGGTTCCATCTATACCAAAACTTATACCGATTTTAAATTTGGAATGGATATCCGTTCTAATAATTTCCGGGTGATCAATTCTACCAAAACAGACAACCAATTGTTTTACGGAAAATTATTCCTGGATAGCGATATCAAAATTAGGGGTGATATGGATAAGCCTGTGGTTGATGCTACCTTAACCGTTAACGAAAAAACGGATATGACATTTGTGCTACCCACCGCCGACCCGGGGGTAGAGGACCGCAAAGGTGTGGTTGAATTTTACGATGAAAGCGCACCAAAAATAGATTCTATCTTAATGGCGCGCCAATTAGATTCTTTAAAGCAATCAGAAATTACCGGCTTAGATGTAAATGCTACGGTAAATATTGATAAGAACGCCAATTTCAATATAGTAATTGATGAGCGTAACGGCGATGTGGTTAATATTAGAGGGGAAGCACATTTAAGCGGAGGTATAGACCCAAGCGGAAAAACCAGCTTAACCGGTACGTATATTGTAAATCAGGGCTCATACAATTTATCATACGCTACGGTATCACGTAAATTTAAATTTAAACAAGGCAGTACGATAACCTGGACCGGTGACCCAACCAGCGCTAATATTGATCTGACCGCTATTTACGTGGCCAACGTCCCGCCTATAGACCTGGTTGCTAACCAGCTTACCGATCAAAACGCTACGCAATACAAGCAAAAACTACCATTTAACGTAAATCTTAATTTACGTAACGAATTGTTAAAGCCAAACATCAGCTTTGATATTACACTGCCGGATAGCAATTACAACGTGGCTGCCGAAGTAACTAATACAGTTGAAGGCCGCCTGGCGCAGGTTAGGCAAGATCCGAACGAGCTAAACAAACAGGTACTGGGCGTTTTAGTACTGGGCCACTTTATTGGCGATAATCCGTTGCAAAGCCAGGGAGGCAGCGCCGGAGTAGAAGGGGCTATACGTAACAGTGTTAGTGGATTATTGACCGACCAATTGAATAACCTTGCGGGCGATCTGATAACTGGTGTAGACCTTAACTTTGGTGTAACATCCGGCGAAGACTATTCATCCGGTACGGCAACTAACCGAACGGATCTGAACGTTGGCTTATCGAAACGCTTCCTGAATGACAGATTAACGGTTAGTGTAGGCAACAACTTTAATATAGAAGGTGCACAGGCCGGGCAAAAAACTTCAAACATTGCAGGTAACCTTTCGGTTAACTACAAATTAAGTAAAGATGGCCGCTACACGCTGCGCGCTTACCGTAAAGATGAGTTTGTGGTAATACAGGGCCAAATTGTTGAAACGGGTATAGGTTTCTCCTTAACGGTAGATTATAACCGCTTCCGAGAGATATTCCGCAAACGTACTGCCGAGGAAAGAGCACTGCGCCGCAAGTACAAAGAAGAACAAAAAAGTAAAGAAGAGCAGGAAAAAGCCTTGCAAGAAAAAGACAAAGAAGAAAGAACTAAGAACCAGACCACAACCTTATGATCAAACGTATAATATATTTATTGTTCCTTGCTGTAGTACTGAATGCATGTAGCACTACCAAGTACCTTGCCCCGGGCCAAAAGCTATATACAGGCGGCACAGTTAAGATTGATGATAAAGTTGTATCAAAAGGTGATGCTAAAGGGCTAAGTTCTGAGTTGCAAACTTACATCAGGCCAAAACCCAACGCATCATTATTGGGTATGCGGATAAAGTTGTGGTTGTATTATAAAACAAAGGCACGTAAAGGTTTCATCCAAAAATTCTTTAGTAAATACGGCGAACCGCCTGTTTTGGTAAGCCAGGTTAACTTGGCTAAGAATAGCGAGATCATGCAAAACCGTTTGCAAAACATCAGTTACTTTCAGGCTACTGTTAGTGGCGATACTATTGGTAAAGAGAAAACGGCCAAAGCTGTGTTTACCGCCTTGCCGGGGCCATCATATACTATCCGTAATGTAACCTTCCCAAGCGCTACTGACAATAGTTTAGATACGGCTGTTAAAGGGACTATGAAGGAAACTTTGCTTAAAAAAGGAGAAAAATACAACCTGGATGTGATCAAGAACGAACGCATCCGCATTGATACCCGACTTAAAGAAGAAGGTTTTTTTTACTTTGCACCTGAACAGCTGATCATACGGGTTGACAGTACTATCGAAAACCACCAGGTAGATATGATCGTAAGGATAAAACCTGAAACACCGGACAGGGCTCGCGAAATTTACACCATCCGTAATATTTACGTGTATCCAAATTATTCGTTGCGCGATACTTCATTACAGTTGGATAAGGCAGTACCTTATCGCTGGTACAACCTTATAGATCCGCGTAAAACGGCAAGGCCATACCTTTTTGCCAACACGGTGCTATTGCACCCTAATGATGCTTATAGCCGTACAATACATAATAACTCGTTAAACAGGTTTATTAATTTAGGCCCCTACCGTTATGTTAAAACAAAGTTTGAAGATGTAACCCCCGATTCGCCAAAACTGGATATTTATTATTTCTTAACGCCATATAAACGCAAATCCCTACAGGCCGAAATTATTGGCCGTACTACATCTGCCAATTACACAGGTACACAGTTAAATCTAAGCTGGAAAAACCGTAATACTTTTAAAGGTGGTGAGTTACTTACTTTAACCCTGTTCGGTAGTACAGATGTGCAGGTTGGCGGCCAAAACAGCGGTTACAATGTTTATCAATATGGTGTACAATCCAGCCTGTCGTGGCCAAGGTTAATTCCTTTTAATATTAAGTCATCCAACGCCTATATACCACGCACGGTGTTAACCTTGGGTTATACATCGGTTGTAAGGCAAAAATTATATTCACTTAACTCTTTTAATGGTTCGTTTGGGTACCAGTTTAAAACGGATCAACATAAATTACACGAGTTAAATTTATTAGAAGCCACGTTTGTTAAGCCGCGTAACGTAACACAGCTTTATCAAGATAGTATTAAAAGCCCTTTAAATCGTAACCCATCGCTTAAACACGTAATAGATCCGCAGTTTACTTTAGGCCCAAGTTATGCTTATACTTATGATAACACTACCGAAGACTATCGTACCAACAGCCTATATTTTCGGGGTAAGCTAAGTTTATCTAATAACCTATACGGTTTATTATCTGGGGCAGATACACTGGGTGGTAAGCCTAAAACATTGTTTGGTACCATATTTAATCAATATGCCAAGGCTGAGGCGGAGATCAGGTTCTTCCATAAATTAACTGCTAATACCAAAATTGCTACCCGTTTACTGGCAGGTGTTGGTTTGCCTTACGGCAACTCAACAATACTGCCCTATAACCAACAATTTTTTATTGGTGGGCCAAACAGCTTAAGAGGTTTCAGGCCGAGAGCCTTAGGCCCGGGCACTGTAGACCCTACACCAATTAATGGCAACAGCTTTATTGCCGACCAGAGCGGCGATATTAAACTGGAAGCTAATATAGAGTTACGCCAAAAACTATTTAGCATAGTATATGGTGCTTTGTTTGCCGACGCCGGTAACATCTGGAATGCCAAGCCTCATCAGGAAGGCGGCACATTTGGCCCCAACTTTTTATCACAAATGGCCGTTGATGCCGGCTTTGGTTTAAGATTTGACGCCTCTATATTAGTATTACGTACCGATTTGGGTTTCCCTTTACTAAAACCCTACACACCGGTTAACGGAACCAGATCAATAACCCCAAGCTTTAAGAATGCTATATTTAACATTGCAATAGGTTATCCTTTTTAAATTAGTAGCGGTAGTGATAGTAGGTGTGCAGTTAATTACATCCTGCTAACACTGCCGCTTCCTGCTTTTGAGCTGGAAATGTTTTTGGCAGAACCGGTGTAATGTACATCGCCGGAACCTACCACCGATGCATCAATTTTATCGTTAGCGTTAACTTTGGCATCGCCTGATCCTGCAACTTTAACCTGGGTGTTGGTGGTAACTAAATTCTCGCCGGTAAAATCGCCGGAGCCTACCACACTAACTGCAGAGTTTTCTGCACGACCGGATAAGGTGATATCGCCCGAGCCGCCGATGCTGCTCTCCAGGTTCTTAACTTCAACCCTACCGCTGATATCGCCAGAACCGGTTAATTTGATCTTTAACGATGGGGCACGTAAACCATCCTTGAATACCACATCGCCGGAACCCGACAGGCTTACGGCATTAATATCTTTAATAGATACATAAACGATCATTTTTTTATTGCCGGTGTTCCAGTTCCAACTGGTGCCAGATTTGGTATAAATTTTTAATACCCCACCTTCTACCTCGGTAATAATCTTATCAATAATATTTGCCGGTGCATCAACCTTTACAGATTCTGAAGCACCCTGGGTGATGAATACATCGTATGAGCCGGAAACGCTAACGGCATTAAATCCGGTAAGGTGGCGATCTTGGGTATCGGCTTTAGCTAAAGCTGCAGTAGCTACTAATACAGCAGCCATTAAAAGTGTTTTTACTGTTCTCATGAGATTGGTTTTTAGTGTGTGTGTTAATTATTAGACGTGACCTTATATGAGTTAGTTGCATGAAATGAAAAATAAATATGTTATAAAGCTAACCCATCATGCAAGGTGTATAATTGTCCTAAAGAGATTGCCACGATACGCTCGCAATGACGTGATGGTAAATAAGCAAGGCCTTTCCAAACGGAAAGGCCTTACTTATTATATGGAAATATGTATCCCTTAATCCATCAACACACCTATATAATAATTAAAGGTATCTACTTCTAAATTGTCTTTGGTGGCACCCTCGATGTTAAGCGGGGCGAAACGTGTTTTAGGGGTGATGAACTGGTATTCGCCACCTTTTAAACGGACTTTTACCGGCATATCAAATGTACGCTCGTCTGCTATCCATCTCACCATCAATTTGCCGCCAATGGTCATAAACTCCAATGTCGGGATGTTGCCATGCCTTAAGTACTGGTCGAATACCGGGGTAAGGTTTTTACCGCTTTGCTCGTTAATATAACTAACTATTTGTTCGTGGGTAACAGTTTGGTGGTTAAACGTTTTGTTTAACCCGCGCAGGATGCTGCGCCATTTTTCATCATCATTAATAATCGTACGGATCATGTTCAGCAGGTTACCGCCTTTGTAATACATATCTCCAGATCCTTCTTTGTTTACGTTGTAAGGGCCTATGATAGGGCCATCGTTCTGTATAGCGTTGCGAGTACCGTGCACATATTCCTGCCCGGCCTGTTTGCCCCAATTATCCTCGATAAATAACGATTCGCTGTAATTGGTGAAACTCTCGTGGATCCACATATCAGCCAGATCTTTAGAGGTGATGTTGTTGGCAAACCATTCGTGTCCGCTTTCGTGTATGACGATAAAGTCCCATTTTAAACCCCAGCCCGTGCCCGATAGGTCGCGGCCTAGGTAACCGTTCTGGTAGTGGTTACCATAAGCAGTACCGCTTTGGTGCTCCATACCCAGGTGGTGGGTTTCTACCAGTTTGTAACCATCCTCGTAAAAAGGGTAGGGGCCAAACCAATGTTCAAAAGCCTTTATCATGGGTTTGGTGTTGGCACCCCATTGCTTTTTAGCTTTTGCTAAGTTGTAGCTTAAAGGCCAAAAATCAAGCGTCAATTTACCTTTCTCGCCCATGTAGGTATCGGTATAATGCACGTAATCGCCAATGTTAGCTTCGATGTTGTAGTTGTTGATGGGGTTAGCAACAAACCAATCGAAACGGGTGTAGCCATCCTTTAGTTTGGTAACCTTACGCAGGCGGCCGTTACTAACATCCTTTAAACCGTTGGGCACACTAATACTGATCAGGGCGCTATCCACTTCGTCTGCCTGGTGGTCTTTAGTTGGCCACCATACGCTGGCACCCATGCCCTGGCAGGCGGTAGATACCCATTTATGCCCCAGCGAATCTACATTATACTCCACGCCGCCATCCCATGGGGCGCGTTTGGCAACGGTTGGGTTACCCGAATAATAAACGGTAAACTCATCTTTAGTGTCTTTCTTAATGGTTTGCGGGAAGGTTACAAACACGGCGTTAAACTCGCGGGTGTAGGGTACTGCCTGGCCTTTATAAACCACCTTTTCGATCTTCATATTAGCAAACAGATCGAACTGTAGCTTGGTGAAATCTTGCGTAGCGGTGTACTTGAAAAGTACATTGCCGCTAATAAATTTGTTATCAATATCAAACTTCACATCCAGGTGGTAGTAGTTAATATCGTAACAGGTACGCAAGGGCGTAAGCATGCCCCGCAGGGTATCTGCACGGTTAAAGGTTTCCTTATGGTTGCCCAGCTGCGCGTGGGCTGTAAAACCGCTTAGTATTAAAATAGCAAGTATGCGTAATTTCATTTTTATCTTTTTTCAATTTTTTAATATGTCATTGCGAGCGATAGAATGTCAATCTCGTCGGTTGTATTTCGTTATGCACTGGCGACCAGATTGCCATGTCGATATGCTCTTCGCAAAGACGTGATGGTGAAGAATGGCAACTGATCTCCAGTCACCATTCTTAATCTTTTAACCCCTACTTCAATACCTCTACATCAATAAAGCTATCGTTAAACACCGTATGGGTGGCTTTTTGATAATCGCTTGCTGCGGCTTTGTATGGGTTCTCTACAAATTTTTGCGGGTTACGCGCATACAGCGGGAACGAGGTGCTTTGTACCTGTATCATGATACGGTGGCCTTTTTTAAACGTGTGCAGCACATCATTCAGGTGGAAGTTTACAGCTGTTTTTTGGTTGGCTACCATCGGTACAGCTTTCTCAAACCCATCGCGGAAACGTGCCGGCATGATCTGCGAACGTACCATTTGCTGGTAGTTGCTCAAGATGATGTTTTTGTTGGGCATGTAGGGGTTGTTTGGCTCATCCGGCGGGTAAACATCAATCAGTTTAACGATCCAGTCGGCATCGGTACCGGTGGTTGCTACCTTTAGGTTGGCCATAATTTCGCCACCCAAGGTCATGTCATCAGCCAAAACATCCGTCTCAAATACCAAAACATCTGTACGGCGGCCTGCAAAACGCTGATCCTCGCTCATATAATTGTGCGGGGTAAAGCCCATGGTGGTGGTATTATCCTCGGTATAAGGTACCGGTTTTAGCGGGTCGCTTACAAAGGTAGTGCTGCCTTGTGTGCCTGGTGCCACGTCTGCCAGTTTACCATCGCTGTTCAGGTAAAATTTAACATGCGTTGCCGCAGGCGATGGCCATTTATCAAACAGCGCCCATTCTTTTTTACCGGTGTTAAACATATAAGCTTTCGGCAAGCCCGAGTTTTTGTCGCCGTTACCCTTTAGAAAATGATCGAAGAATTTTTGCTCGATATTTTTTTGGTAAAAGGTGGCAATGCTATCGCCGAAGTACACGTTGCTGTGCATGGTGTGCCCCGTCTCGCGCGACCATCTGCCGTGCCCAAACGGACCCATCACAATGGTGTTATAGGCGGCGGGGTCCGACTTGTTAATAGTTTTGAAGATAGCCAGCGGGCCTGTCAGGTCTTCGGCATCAAACCAACCGCCAACCAGCATCACGGCAGGTTTTATTTTTTTATAGTGTTTTAACAAACCACGTTTTTGCCAAAAATCATCATAGCTTGGGTGATTAATAGTTTCCTGCCAAAAAAAGTTGTCTTTGTAGTATTTGTCGGCATTGCTTAACGGGCCTAGGTCCAGTAAAAACTGGTAGCCATCTTTTGTGCCCGGGTTAAACATGGTATTCTGATACCATGCTTTAGAGGTAGTATCTGTTTTTTGAACACCAAATACCGGGAAGGTGAAAAAGTAGCTTTCTATGAAAGCGCCGTTGTGGTGAAAATCATCAAAAAAGAAATCGGAAATAGGCGCCTGCGGCGATGAGGCCTTTAAGGCCGGGTGATTGCTGAGGATACCTGCTGCGGTATAAAAACCCGGGTAGCTAATGCCCCACTGGCCAACCTTACCATTGTTGCCTGTTGCATTTTTGATCAGCCAGTCGATAGTGTCATAAGTATCAGAACCTTCGTCAACATCCTTTTTGGTTTTTTTATTGTCGATAACCGGGGTCATATTGGTCCAGGTGCCTTCGCTTTTGTAGCGGCCGCGAACATCCTGGTAAACAAAAATAAAACCTTCCTGCATCATGTATTTAGATGGGCCCACCTGGCCAGGGTATTTTGTTTCGCCGTAAGGGGCAATGCTGTAACAGGTACGCTGCATCATAATGGGATATTTTTTATCCTTTGAGGCATCGTTAGGCGTATAGATAGAGGTAAAGAGTTTCACACCATCGCGCATAGTGATGTAAACATCCTTTTTAGTGTAATGCTCTTTTACATAGCTGCCCTGCGCAAAAGCGCCGCTACAGGTTGCAGCAATAAATAAGATTAATGCGGAGAGTTTTTTCATTGTTGATCAGTGTTGATTTGAAGAGCCCAATTTAGTAAGTAAATGGGGAATATACTAACGATGTTAAGAGTGTTACAAATGCGAAAGTGGCAGGCTATTAAATTATAGTTAAACAATTTCCTGAACAGGCGGTTGTCCTTTTTTGATCACTTAATTTATATTATGAAAGTTAAATTCTACCTGTTATTTGTATTGATTTTTATATTATCATGTAAAAAAAAGGATAATCCGCAACCTGAAGCCAGCACTACTCCGGTATCCGGCAAGATCTACAGCTCTACATTTACCGCCCAAAATGCTGTTATTCGTAACGTTAGTTTTAGTTATCAGAATTACAAGCCTGAAGACTTGTTTGCGATTTATCTATCGGAAAATAAGGGCGATGATTGTTCTGCCGACCTCAGTAAATTTGCTGTGCGGTTAAGCGTTCCTAAAAAGATAGGGAAATTTACAGAGAATGACATATACGTATTATTAGAAGACCCAAATTCTACTGATGGCGCTTTGTTTTCTTCAGATAGTGTGATAGAGATAACTTCTATTACGGCTGATAAGGTTACCGGTAAGGTTGATGCCAAATTTGAAAATAGCTATATCAAAGGCAGTTTCGAAGCGAAAATATGCCAATAATCAATGGATAAGTGTATCCAGTTTCATTTACAGGATCACGCTCATTTTTACAAAGTGTGAATTACAGGCCCGACGAACGGAACGGTTATCTAAAAATGCTTCGTTCCCCGGAATGGTGTGTCGGATTTACATTGTGTCAGTAAGGACACATTTTAATCAATTACCTATTTATAAGCCTGTAAACATTCCTTAACTTTGGCCACCAAAATACACTACTATGCAATATGATGTAATCGTTATAGGTTCTGGTCCGGGTGGTTATGTAGCCGCAATACGCTGTGCCCAACTGGGTTTAAAAACCGCAATTATCGAAAAATATAACACCCTTGGCGGTACCTGCTTAAATGTGGGCTGTATCCCTTCGAAGGCGTTGTTAGACTCGTCTGAACATTACCATAACGCTGCCCATACCTTCACTACACACGGTATTAAATTAGATAACCTGGGTATTGATTTTGGCCAGATGATAAAACGCAAACAGGAAGTTGTAGATGCCAATACCAGCGGTATCACCTACCTGATGAAAAAGAATAAGATAGACGTACACGTTGGTGTAGGTTCATTTAAAGATAAAAATACCATTATTGTTACCGCTGCTGATGGGAAAACTACCGAGCTGACCACCGAAAAGGTGATCATTGCCACAGGTTCTAAACCGGCAAGCTTGCCTTTTCTTAAAATTGATAAGAAACGCATTATTACCTCTACCGAGGCTTTAAAGCTAACCGAGATACCTAAACACCTGATATTGATCGGTGGCGGTGTTATTGGTTTGGAGTTAGGTTCGGTTTATGCCCGTTTGGGTGCCAAAGTATCGGTAATTGAGTTTATGGATGGTATTATCCCAACGATGGATAAAGCCCTGGGCCGCGAGCTGCAAAAAGTGCTTAAAAAACTGGGCATGGATTTTTACCTTAACCACAAGGTAACCGGTGCTACTGTTGAGGGTGATGAGGTTACCGTTACCTTTGATAATGCTAAAGGTGAAAAGCAAGAGCTTAAAGGCGATTATTGTATGGTAGCCGTAGGCCGTGTAGCTTATACTGATGGTTTAGGCTTAGATAAAATAGGCATCACCGTAGAAGAACGCGGACGTAAGATACCGGTTGATGCGCACCTGGAAACCAGCGTAAAAGGCATTTATGCCATTGGCGATGTGGTAAAAGGCGCTATGCTTGCCCACAAGGCAGAGGACGAAGGCACGTTTGTAGCCGAAACCATTGCAGGCCAAAAACCACACATTAACTACAACCTGATACCGGGTGTTGTTTATACCTGGCCGGAAGTTGCTGCCGTAGGTTATACCGAAGAGCAGTTGAAAGAAGCCGGTACCAAATATAAAGTAGGGTCGTTCCCGTTCAAAGCCAGTGGCCGTGCCCGTGCAAGCGGCGACCTTGATGGTTTTGTGAAAGTATTGGCTGATGCTACTACCGACGAAATTTTAGGTGTACACATGATTGGGCCGCGTGCTGCCGATATGATAGCCGAGGCTGTTATAGCCATGGAGTTCCGAGCATCTGCAGAAGATGTAACCCGCGCAAGCCACGCTCACCCAACCTACACCGAAGCGATGAGAGAAGCCTGTTTAGCGGCGACGGAAAATAGAGCGATTCATATTTAAAATTGTTGTAAGGTTAATAAGCTTACAACATTAAAAAAAAGAGGCGTGCAAATATTTTGCACGCCTCTTTTGCTGATTCTGTAATTCTACTCTGTTTTAATACTTTTTATCGGATTGGCCATAGCTGCTTTACCTGCCTGAAAACTAACCGTCACAATGGCTATTAGTACCGCTACCAAGCCCGAGTATAAGAAGATCGTCCAGCTTATCTGGATGCGGTAATTAAAATCCTGCAGCCATTTGCTCATAAACCACCAGCCTATCGGCGCGGCTATCAATATCGATATGAGCACTAATATAACAAAATCGCGGGTTAGCAATTGCATCAGGTTAACAATGCCTGCACCCAAAACTTTGCGGATACCAATTTCTTTGGCGCGGTTCTCTGCCATATATGCTGCCAAACCAAACAAGCCAAGGCATGATATCAGGATGGTAAGGGCCGAAAACGTGAACGCTATTTTACCGGTACGTTGTTCTGTTTTAAATTTCTCGGCGTAAGCCTGATCAACAAAATGGTATTGGAAAGGATAAGCCGGATTGTACTTTTTAAAAATAGCCTCTGCAGTTTTTAAATTTGATGATACCGGTATATTGGAGTTAAACCTAAAAGTAATGGAATTATAATACCAATTTTTTGAACCAAATACCACCATTGGTTTAACTTCTTGAGAAGGAGAACCTATAATAAAGTTTTTAATAACACCAACAATAGTTAACCGGTTATTGCCAAGTACAATGGTTTGGCCGATGGGGTCTTTAAAGCCCATTGCCTGCAGGGATGCCTCGTTAATAATTACAGCGGATGAATCTGAAGGGAATTTGTTAAAATCGATATCCCTACCTGCCAAAAGTTTAAAACCAAACGTTTTAACGAAATCGCCATATGTGGCAAACCTGCTAAAACTTACGTTTTTATGGCTAGCATCCATATCGCCCCAGTTAAGGCCTGATGTTGAGCTGCCATCTATAGTTACTGGTAAACTTGTTTTGCTTACTGCTACTGCTGCACCACTGCTCAATAGCTCATTTTTAATTACATCAAAGTTTTTACCTATTGCGCCATTAATGGGGTGCTCTACAAGATTATTTCTTACATAGCCATTATCGCGATTTTGTACATAATTAATTTGCTGGTAGATAATAATAGTTGAGATGATCAGCACAATTGCAACGGTAAATTGCGTTACCACCAATACCTTACGCGGACTAATAACCTGTCCCTTGCTTTTAAACAAACCCTTAAGCACCTTAACCGGCCGGAAAGAAGATAGGTAAAAGGCGGGATAGCTGCCCGCAAGCAAGCCTGTAAAAAGCACAAAGCCAATGCCCGCTAACCACAAGTAAGGGTTATTATAATTAATAAGAAGTTTGACGCCCGCTAATTCATGAAATGCTGGGAGCGTTAGTTGTACCAGCACAATTGCAAATACAGCCGCAATAACGGTAATAAGAATAGACTCTGTTAAAAACTGTTTAATTATGGCAAAGCGGTTGGCACCAATTACTTTGCGTACGCCAACTTCTTTGCCGCGTTTTTCGCTTTGGGCGGTACTTAGGTTCATGAAGTTTATACAGGCTATCAATAATATTAATGCGGCTATAACAGCTAATATCCTAACTGTTTCTATAGCACCACCAACGGCAATACCATTCTCAAACCGCGAATTGAGGTGCCATTTTTTTGCCGGATGTAAAAATATGGAAGAGTGCAAAGTGGAGTCGTGCTGTTGTACAATGCCCTTCATTTTTTTATCAAATAATTCCGCATTTGCCCCGGGCTGTAATTGTACATAAGTATTAAAGCTGGCATTAGCCCAGTTATTTGATTCAGACGTGCCTATCATAGGTGCTAATGATACCAGGTAATCAAACTGAAATTGCGTATTGGTAGGCGGATCAGTAACAACGCCTGTTACCTTATAATTTTCGTTGTCGTTTATTCTCAGTACTTTATCAGTAGGGTCTTCACTGCCAAATATGCGCTTGGCCAGGCTAACTGTAAGCACAATTCCTTTTGGGTCGTCAAGCGCGTGTGTGTTGCCGTTCACCATCGGGAAACTAAACATGCTTAAAAATTGCGGGTCTACATCAAGGCCGGTACCTATTATACTTTTCTCCTTATAATTAAAAAGCCGGTCATTTGGCCAGTACACACGGGCCGTAGCTTTAACTTCCGGAAACTTTTGTTTTAACTCGGGTGCAATAGGCGCAGCTGTTACATCCCAGGTGTAAACATTATTACCGGCATCCTTGTCAGATCGGTTCCATACTTTGTAAAGATCATCGGCGTTTTTATGGAACTGATCAAAACTCAGCTCGTTTTGTATCCATGTAAATATCAGGATAGCGCCGCACATGCCCGTAGCCAGGCCTGCGATGTTAATAAACGAAAAACCCTTGTTTTTCCATAAATTGCGCCAGGCAATTTTAAAGTAGTTTTTTATCATGACTTGTTGATATAAAGTTTATAGCAATAAACTACATGCCATTAAGTTAAATACCTAATAATCATTTATTTAAACAAATAAACCATTAATAAATCGTTCGGAATCGTACAGTTATCGTGCGGCTCCATTACAGTTTAAAACCGCTTTGCCGCTTTATCGGTTATATAAATATGCTAATAATAAATATATCAATAGTATTAGGTACCATCGCCACTATGGAACTGCTTTCCTGGGCTATGCATAAGTATCTGTTTCATGGTCCGCTTTGGTTTATTCATAAAACGCATCATCAACAGCGCCACGGCTGGTTCGAGCTGAACGACCTGTTCAGTATTGGTTTTGCAGCACTTTCTTTATGGCTGATGTGGATAGGGCATACCATGTTAGATTACCGCTTTTGGATAGGCACAGGCATCAGTATATATGGTATTATTTACTTTATTTTCCATGATTGGTTTATACATAACCGTTTCAAGGCTTTTAAAAGTAACAACCGCTACCTGCTGGGCATCCGCAGGGCGCACAAGATCCACCACAAATCCACCGAGAAAAATCCTTCGGAAGAGTTTGGGTTATTGGTGGCGAGTAAAAAGTGGTTTAGCCAAAATAAAAACGGGTAAGCATTGTGCTTACCCGTTTTCCTAAACGAATAATATTCCTAAACAAATTCGGTTAAATCGTCACCACTTTTTCTACTACTACAGTTTTACCTGCTTTGTAGCCTGCCGTGGCATAATAAAGGATGAACAGGTAAATAGGGATCAAGATCCAATAAGATAATTGCGAAGCTTCTGCCAGGCCGTAAGCAGGTTTGATCACATCTATCAGTAAACCATATATCGGCGGGAAAACGGCTGCCCCGGCTATACCCATTACCAACAGGGATGAACCTATTTTGGTAAAACGGCCAAGTCCTGCTAAAGCCAACGGCCAAAGTGCCGGCCACATCAGCGAGTTGGCTAAGCCTAAAAGCGCTATACAGGCAATAGAAACGTATTTTGGCGTAACCAAAGCGACAATAGTAAGCACGGCACCCAATATGGCCGAGTATACCAATGCCTTTTGCTGTGAAATGTATTTAGGGATAAACAAGATCCCCGCTATGTAACCGATAACCATACAAGCCAGCGTACCGGATGCAAAGTATTTTGATGTTGATAGCGGGATATTATGCGCGCCACCGTACCCGATGATAGAGTCGCCGGCAATAACCTCGGCACCTACATAAACAAACAAGGCCACTACACCCAGTATCAGGTGCGGAAACTGTGTGATGCTGGTTTTATTGGAGTTGGCAGCGGCTACTGCTTCGTCTTCTTTATCGGTATCGATCTCAGGCAGGCCGGAGAAATAGATCAATATGGCTAAAATCACCAGTACCACAACGATGATTACGTAAGGTAATATAACGCGTGATGCCAGTTCGTTAAGTTCAGCTATTTTTTCTGCCGGGCTAAGGCTGGTCAGTTTTTCGGTAAAGCCATCAATATCTTTTAATACCACCGCACCCAAAGCAAGCGGGGCCAGTACACCGGCGCATTTGTTAAAAATACCCATAATGCTAATGCGCTTTGCAGCACTCTCCGGCGGGCCCAGTATCGTAATATATGGGTTCGATGCAGATTGTAGTACGGCTAAACCGCTACCCTGCACAAAAAGGCCTATTAAAAATACGGCGTAAGTCCTGGTTAATGCAGCAGGTATAAACAATAATGCCCCGCCTGCAATTAGCAACAGCCCTACCGACATCCCATTTTTAAACCCGAAAATATTTAACAACCATGCCGATGGTTTGGCCATTAATAAATAGGCAATATAAAAAGCACTGGTAACAAAATATGATTGAAATGTGTTGAGTTCGCAAGCTATCTTAAGATAGGGGATGAGTACGGAGTTGAGCCAGGTAACAAAACCAAATATAAAAAACAGCACTCCTATAATTAAAGTAGGGCCCAGGGTTGATTTTGATTGTGGAATTGTTGCTGTTTGTGCCATTTTGATTTTAATATTTTAAGATTAAGTCTTTGAAGTTTCTAAAATAATTTAAAAAGATTATAAAATGATATTAATTACCATATTTTTTTACAAATTATTATAAATAACGCTGATTCAATTAAAATATCAACTAAATTAACCTAATGCAAGCGTATATATTTAAAATCCATCTTTTAATTGCTTTCTATCGTCAATAACCCTGAATTGGACAGGGCCGGCTAAATAAATCAGACCTGTATCATCTAAAATAAAATTCCGAAATTCGCCACCATTCCAAATTTATAATCATGCTGCAAATACAGGACAACGTATCACTTAAAAAATTCAACACTTTTGGTATTGATGCCAATGCCCGCTACTTTGCAGAAATAAGCCACGAGGATGAATTGGTAGAATTGTTTGCCGACCCCCAGTGGCTACACGCAGACCGCCTGGTTTTGGGTGGCGGCAGCAATATGCTATTAGTGAAAGATTTTGAGGGGCTGGCTATCCGCATGAATATTCGCGGGATTGAACACCGCATAAGCCATACCGATGTTTTTGTAGAAGTAGGTGCCGGAGAGGTTTGGAATGACCTGGTAAACTTTTGTGTTGACCGCAATTACGCCGGTATGGAAAACCTGAGCCTGATACCTGGCTCGGTAGGGGCATCGCCTATACAAAATATAGGGGCTTATGGTGTGGAGCTTAAAGATGTATTTGCCAGTTGCCGTGCTTTTGAAATAGCCACAGGCACCTTCCGTACGTTTACAAAAGAGGAATGTAAATTTGGCTACCGCGAAAGTGTATTTAAAACAGAATTGGCCGGGCAGTACATTATAGTAGGCGTAAAGTTTCATTTATCGCTTAATCCAAACATTAACGTTAAGTATGGTGCCATAGAACAGGAACTGGCTAACCGTGGTATTGCTAACCCAACTATAGAAGATATATCTAAAGTAGTATCGCACATACGTGTATCTAAGCTGCCGGATCCGTCTACGATTGGTAACGCAGGTAGTTTTTTTAAAAACCCGGTTATTGGCGAGGTGCAGTTTAGGTTACTGCATGAGCAATTTCCTGATGTGGTAAATTATCCTACAGGCAACGGCCAGTATAAATTAGCCGCAGGTTGGTTAATAGAACAGTGCGGATGGAAAGGCAAAACCGTTGGCCACACAGGTACCTGGAAGAACCAGGCGCTGGTATTAGTGAACCATGGAGGGGCAACAGGAGAGGAAGTGTATAGTCTTTCGTCGCAAATCATAGACAGTGTGTACACTAAATTTGGCGTTACCCTACAACGCGAGGTGAATATTATAAGTTAATAAAATTAATTATAATTCAATTTTATACTTAACTCATCTACAGTAAGTTAAACGTGTATTTGTTTTAACTATTTGTTGATCATTTGTTAATAAGACAATTGTGTGATTAATTGCCTTAATTGGCTTATTTATAGTTATTTATAATAAATAGTTATCTTTTGTGTAGTTTTCGTGGCATCATTCTGCAAAAATAGCCACATGCCAAATTTCATATACTTTTCATAAACTGGTATCATGTTTGTTTAATACTCAATACAAAACATTAACAGAATGACAAAGATTGAGTTTAACACCCTGGTATTACGTCAAGCAAGTTCATTAAGGTCTTATGCCTTACATTTTACACATGATGCTGACGATGCGAACGACCTTGTTCAGGACACGATGTTGAAAGCTATAACTTATTATAATAAGTTTAAAGAAGGCACTAACCTGAAAGGATGGTTGTATACCATCATGAAAAATACTTTTATAAATAATTATCGCCGTTTTGTTAAAATGAGCACATTTGTTACTAAAAGCGACGAGATATCATCTCCTAACCTGGTATTTAGTTCTACGAAAAATCAGGGAGAAGCAAAGTTTGTAATGGACGATATTAAACGCGCTTTGGATCGTTTACCATCAGATTATTATGTGCCATTTACCATGTATTTTGAAGGACATAAATATCACGAGATAGCAGATCATTTAACAATCCCTATTGGTACGGTTAAAACCCGCATTCACGTAGCCCGTAAATTACTTAAGAAGAATTTAAAAGCTTATGATAACGGCGTTGCTAAACCTATCTACGCAGAAAATTAATTAAAAAAGTAAACTCAACTATATATATATATAACGCCTGCTTATTAACCAAGCAGGCGTTTTTGTTTAAAAGAATTTAAAGGAATGAGTTGCCCCGGACGTTCACTTACAAAACATATGTTAGCACCAAGGCTAACCCATATAGTTTACTGCACTATAAAAAGATTGAAATGTAATGGTGGCACTATCTTGTCAGTAATTATATTATTAATAATCTGATTATAAGCGATTAACAGATTTTAGTAAGTGTTCACGCCGTGAACATGAACACTTTTTGGCTATTACGCCAACTTGCCCACAACGGTAAACTTTTCAAAAACAGTTTGGGTATGCGGGGCATCAGCTAGCTCTTCGGTTAAATCTTGTCCGGCCCAGTGCTCATAATGTTTACCATTGCGCCAAAGGCGGCTTTCGGTAACATCATATATAAGGTTTTTGTAGGCTACCCATATCTGCGGTTTATCCTGCCCGTTGCGCAAGGCCAATTGCGACTTGGTGTAAACGGTTAAATCTTCCATTAAACAGCAAGCTTTTTGCGGTTCTTAAAATATTCAAAAAAACCAACGTTCATTAGCAATAGGGCCAAACTATAAAAATGATCTTCGAAAGGAATAGTACCCACCCTTACACCCATATTTTGTGCATCATTATATAATACAACGGGTATAGATGTAAGTAGACCGTTTACAATATAAAAAGGGATAAGCGAAATCACGTAAGCCATGTAAAAGCGGCTAAGCCAATTGGCCTTAAAATAATATAATAGCAAAATTACCAATACTGCAAGCAGCCCAAATGTTACTGCTGTATACAACTTAGTATAATTAAGTATCAGCAGTGTAACAGATAAACCAATAAGTAAATTAGATATCACCCGTGCGATGGCAGGGCCGGCTTGCCATTTTACGTAGTAGTTTAAACAGGCATAAATAAAAATACAGGCAAAAGGTACGGTTAAAAAGAATAAGATCTCCTCCAACGGCAAGCCAAAGAATTTTAGGCCGATAATATACTTATCGTTAAAGGACCACACACCGTAAATGGTGAACAGCACATCCCAAAACAAAAATACAAGCCCTGTAATAGCCATGCCCGGCCAAATAAATTTCCAGCTTTTTGCAAATGCCACGCGCTTATCAAACGATAATACAACCGGGAAAAATATAGTGAGTATATTAATAAGCAGATAGGTATATTTCACTTACAGGCTGGCTAAATGTTGGGTAAGGTTGGCATGCTCGGCAGGCGTGCAGCGTTTAGAATCTATCAGGAAGTTAATAATGGTTTTTACCAACGCAATATCCGCCGATGAATAATGCCTGCGGTCTAGCTGCTTAATGATCTCTGTACGGTCTGCAACCAAATTTTTATTGTAACCTAAAAAGCCAGGTACATTATGCTCTACAGAAAATCGCATAAACCTTATTTCTATATTGGAGGGGTCGGTTGTTACAGCGCCTTTAAAGCTTTTTTCGGCATCGTTCAAATATTTTATTTTAAAATAGGGGTTCCAGGCGTGTTTGGCTTTTAAGGCTTCCAATGTGCCTATATAGCCTGTAATTAATCCGCTTGGTTTTTTAATTGCACCCAGGTGGCGGTAAAGCGAGTCGGTAGTTTTGCTGCTATTAATAGCTGTTAACAATAGCTTGCGTATAACATGCAGGTTGGGTTCAACGGCATCGTCTGGCATGGCTGTGGCATGGCCGTTGGTTAGCGGCACAAACAGCATGAGTAAGGCTGATATTATCAGGTATTTAAATCTTACAAGCATCGGCTAATTAAACGATATAGGTAACCTTAAATTATATTCAGTTTTTGATGCAGCCTGGCCTTAAAGTACAAGCCCAGCTTTTGTGTATCAGAAACCCGTATTCTTTTTTGCATAATGGTTAAAGCCGTGGTAGCCTTTATTTTTTTAAACAACTGCAGGTAATAAACATAGGCTACATATACACCTAACCTGCTGCCGTTTGGTAATTGCTTAATACCTTCCAGGGCATCATCAAAATCCTTTTTAATGTCAGTTTCAATCAATTGTTTATCAGCCTCGGTAAAGTTAGTGAAATCCACCTCCGGAAAATAAGTGCGTCCGCGGTCTTCGTAATCTGACTTAATATCCCGCAAAAAATTTATTTTTTGAAAAGCCGAACCCAGGCTGCGTGCCTTAGGTACTAACTGGTTATATTGATCGGCATTGTTTTCACAAAATATGCGCAGGCACATTAGTCCAACCACTTCGGCCGAGCCATAGATGTAAGTTTTATAACCATCATCGTCATATGCTGTTTTATCCAGGTCCATTTTCATGGAGGTCAGGAAGGCATCTATCAGATCTTTTTCGATATTGTATTGATTAACCACCTGCTGAAAGGATTGCAATACAGGATTGGTACTTATACCGCGATCGATAGCTTTAAAAGTTTCGGCCCTAAAGTCTTCTATCAGTTCACGCTGATTGTGGTCGTAAAAGGTATCTACTATTTCATCCGCGTAACGCACAAAACCATAAATAGCATAAACAGGGTACCTGTAACGTTTGTCGAACGCCTTGATGCCGGTACTAAAAGATGTACTGTATTTAGCAGTTATCAGCTTACTGCATTCAAAACAAGTTTCGTCAAATAGGTTCATTACTCAAAAGTACAAAATGAATACTGTATTGTTTCAAAGGCTTTTTGCGTAATTTGGCTGCTGATGGATAAAAATAAACAGATCATCGTAATAGGTGCCGGTTTTGCCGGACTGGCATCGGCTTGTATACTGGCAAAAGAAGGCTACAGGGTAACTGTATTAGAAAAAAATGACCAGCCGGGCGGCCGTGCCCGCGTGTGGGAAAAAGATGGGTTTAAGTTTGATATGGGCCCAAGCTGGTATTGGATGCCCGATGTTTTTGAAAACTTTTTTGCCCTGTTTGGTAAGAAACCGGCAGATTTTTACCAACTAAAACGCCTTGACCCCGGCTACCGTGTTTATTACGGTAAGGACGATGTGCTGGATGTGCCTGCAAACATGGGTGAACTGGAAAAACTGTTTGAAGAAATTGAGCCCGGTAGCAGTTCAGGTTTGCGTAAATTTTTGGAGCAGGCAGCCTATAAATACAAGGTAGGCATGGGCGAGTACGTTTTTCGCCCGTCGCATTCTATTACAGAGTTTATTGATCTTAACCTGATCCGCAAAAGTTTTAGCATGCAATTGCTTACCAGCATGAGCAGCCATGTAAGGCAGTATTTTAAGAACCCTAAACTGATCAAATTACTGGAGTTCCCGGTGCTGTTCCTGGGGGCTACACCGCAGGATACGCCTGCCATGTACAGCATGATGAACCATGCCGACCTGGCCATGGGTACCTGGTACCCTATGGGCGGGATGAATGAGATAGTGAAAGCCATGGTTAGTGTGGCCGAAAGCTATGGCGTCGAGATCAAACTAAATACAGAAGTTACCAAAATTGATGTTGCCGATGGGCAAGCCAAAACCATCCAAACCAATAACGGAACCTATGAGGCGGACTTTATAATAGCTGGTGCGGATTATGAACACATTGACCAGCATGTGTTAGCACAGCCCCACAGAAACTATACCGAAAAGTATTGGGATAAGCGCACTATGTCACCGTCCAGTTTACTTTATTATATCGGTACCAATAAAAAAATAGCGGGCATACAGCACCATAACTTATTTTTTGATGAGGATTTTGAGCTGCATGCCAAAGAAATTTACAAAGATCCGCAATGGCCAAGTAAGCCGCTATTTTACGTTTGCTGTACCTCCAAAACCGACCCGGAAGCCGCGCCGGAGGGAGGGGAGAACATTTTCTTTTTAATGCCGATAGCCCCGGGGTTAGATGACGACGAAACCACCCGCGAAAAGTATTTTGATATCATGATAGACCGGTTTGAAAACATTACCGGCCAAAATCTCCGCGATGCTATTGTGGTAAAACGTAGTTATGCCTTAAAAGATTTTAAAGCCGATTACCATTCCTTTAAAGGCAATGCCTACGGCTTAGCCAATACACTTGCCCAAACAGCATTCTTTAAACCGAGTATGCGGGCAAAACACATTAAAAATTTATTATTTACCGGCCAGTTAACCGTGCCGGGCCCAGGTGTGCCACCTGCTCTAATTTCCGGGCAGATAGCGGCATTAGAGGCGATGAAGGTATTAGAGAGCAAATAAAACCTACCTTATTGTGAGGTACGAAACAAGTAGCCTCAACTAAATCCTCTCCAAAGGAGAGGACTTAGGAATTTGAACCCTCTCCTTTGGAGAGGGCAAGGTGAGGCTTTAAAGAGATTGCCATGCTATCACTCGCAATGACGCGGTTGCATAAAACAATAAACGCCTGACATCAGTCAGGCATTTGTTGTTTTAATATGTTTAGCCTTACACTAAATACTCAAACAAAGTTTCATCCTTGTTTAGCTCAATTACGTCGAAGCGCTCTTCGGCCATTCGTTGTAAAAGGGCGGGGTAGTCGGCAGCATTTTTTAGTTCGATGCCAACCAATGCCGGGCCGTTCTCTTTGGAGTTTTTCTTGATAAACTCAAAACGGGTAATATCATCACCGGGGCCTAATACCTCGGTTACAAATAGCTTTAATGCACCCGGGCGTTGTGGAAACCGAACAATAAAATAATGTTTTAGGCCTTCGTATAGCAAAGATTTTTCTTTTATCTCTGCCATTCTTTCGATATCATTATTACCACCGCTAATTACACAAACAACGGTTTTGCCTTTTATCTGCTCTTTAACAGCATCTAGTGCGGTAACAGAAAGGGCACCTGCAGGTTCTACTACAATGGCATCTTCGTTATATAATTTTAGGATGGTGGTACAAACCTTGCCTTCGGGTACGGTAAGCATCTCATCCAGTATTTCGCGGCAAATGGCGAAGGTTTTATCGCCCACACGTTTAACCGCGGCACCATCCACAAAACGATCTATAGTGGTTAATGCGGTATTCTCGCCATTATTTAACGAGGTAAGCATAGATGGTGCGCCTTCTGGTTCCACACCTATCAGGGTAACATTAGGCAATTGTTGTTTAAGATAAGTACCCATACCCGCAGCTAAACCGCCACCACCTATTGGCATAATGGCTACATCTACATTAGGCAGTTCCTGTAGTACTTCTACGCCAACAGTGCCCTGGCCTTCAATAACGCGATAGTCATCAAAAGGCGGGATGAACACCATGTTATGTTCTTGGGTATATATCAATGCTTCGCGCAGGCAATCATCAAATGTGTCCCCGGTTAATACGAGCTCCACATTGCCATTGCCAAACATTTCGGTTTGATTCACTTTTTGCTTCGGGGTGATCTCCGGCATAAATATAACGCCCTTAATACCCTTTTTTTTACACGAATAAGCCACACCTTGCGCATGATTACCTGCACTGGCACAAACTATTCCGCGGGCCAGTTGCTCGTCGGTTAGTTGTGCTATCATATTGTACGCCCCCCTTAATTTGTAGGAGCGGACGATCTGCATGTCTTCGCGTTTTAAATATATCTCACATTCATATTTGGCCGAAAGGCGCTCGTTATACTCCAACGGAGTATGCCTTACCACGCCCTCTAAACGTTCGTAAGCCGAATCAAAATCTAAATGCGCTTCTGTAGCTGTATCCATTACTTAGTTCTTTACCAGCTTGTAGGCCATTAAGCCCTGCAAGTCGTCGTCGTTTATATCCAGCTTAGCATCAGCAAGCGTTAAGAAGCGTTTGTACACTTCAAATAATTCATCTTTAGTCAAAGTGTGGCCCAATCTTTCCAGATGGAATTTAAGGGCATGGCGGCCGCTGCGTGCGGTTAATACAATACTCGCACTTGGGAAACCAACATCCTCCGGACGAATGATCTCATAGTTCTCGCGGTTTTTCAGGAAACCATCCTGGTGGATACCGCTGCTGTGTGCAAAGGCATTGCTGCCTACAATAGCTTTATTGGGTTGTACCGGCATGCGCATCTGGCTGCTGATCATGCGGCTCATTTCGAAAAAGTTTTTGCTGTTAACATTGGTGTGTAAACCAAGCACCGAGTGTGTTTTCAGGATCATCACCACTTCTTCTATAGAGGTGTTACCTGCGCGTTCCCCAATGCCGTTAATGGTACCTTCTATCTGGCGGGCACCATTCTGTAAACCGGCGATAGAGTTGGCTGTAGCCAAACCCAGGTCATTGTGGCAATGTACAGATATAATAGCTTTATCAATATTCTTAACGTTCTCTTTCAGAAATTTGATCTTGGCGCCATACTGATCTGGCAGGCAGTAGCCGTTGGTATCGGGGATATTCACCACCGTTGCACCTGCTGCAATCACAGCCTCAACCATTTGCGCCAGGAACACCACATCGGCACGGCCGGCATCTTCTGCGTAAAACTCGATATCTTCCACAGCCTTTTTAGCATATTTTACGGCTTCAACGGCACGCTCCAGGATCTCTTCGCGGGTGCTGTTAAATTTGTGTTTAATATGCTGATCTGATGAACCGATACCCGTATGGATACGCGGGTGTTTGGCATATTGTAAAGATTCGATAGCGGCATCAATATCCCCTTTGTTGGCACGGGTAAGTGCACAAACGGTTGGCTCTTTTACAGCCTTAGAGATTTCTACAACGCTTTGGAAATCGCCCGGACTTGAAACCGGGAAACCTGCTTCTATGATATCCACGCCCAGCGTTTCCAGCTCGCGGGCTATCTCAATTTTTTCTGGGGTGGTTAACTGGCAGCCCGGTACCTGCTCGCCATCGCGAAGCGTGGTATCAAAAACATAAACGCGGTTTGGATCGTGTAACATATTCTTTTTAGATTTGAGATGTTAGATGTGAGACTCACACCCGACATCGGATTAATCATTTTTTTAATTTTTATTGTGAAAACGGGAAGGGACGTGTATCTCACGTCTCATATCTCAATTCTCACATCTCTTTTATTGCTGTAAATCTTAATCTTTTATAATCTGCGTACCATTCGCCGTTATCGTTATAATAAGGCTCCAGTTCGTCGGTAATTTCATTTAGTATTTGGGGTAGCTCATTTTCGGGCACGGATGCAAAAAACGACGGGCCAAACATGGTTAACCATTTGGCTACGCCCTGCCTGCCATCCTGTAACTGTGTTTTACGATCGAAGTGGGCCGTGAATGTTACCCGGAAACCTGCTGCTTCTAGTTTGGTGGCATACGCTGCTGTAGATGGGAAATACCATGGGTTTGCTTCATCTACTTCATCGTAACCATATTTGCCTAACACTTTTTTAGTGGCTGCAACCAAGTGTTGTACATTGCCTTTCCCGCCCATTTCGGCTACAAAACGGCCACCGGGTTTTAAAGCATTGTAAACAGATTGGATAGCTCCATCCGCGTTTTTTATCCAGTGCAGGGCAGCGTTAGAAAACGCTGCATCAAATGGCTCATCAAAATGGAAGTCGGCGCCATCGGCAACAAAAAAATTAACATTACTGTAGGTTTCGCTTGCCTTGGCTATCATTTCAGGCGAGGCATCTATACCTGTAGCTATTGCACCCAGTTTCTGGATCTCGCTGGTTAAATAACCTGTACCGCAACCCAGGTCCAGCACGCGCTCGCCCGGTTTTGCATTAAGCAATTCCAACACATTCTCGCCGTATTGAAATACGAAGGAGTGTTTGTCGTCATATAATTCAGCGTTCCATTTCATGTTGAGCCCCCTAACCCCCTAAAGGGGAATTTAATTCTATTATTAATTACCTCCTGCTCCCCCTTTAGGGGGCAGGGGGGTTTACAAGTATTCCAACACCTTTTGCCCCATGGCTTTTGTGCCTAATATTTTGCTTTTGTCGGTATTGGCATCGGCAATGTCGCCGGTGCGGTAGCCGTCTTTTAAAGTTTTGTCTATGGCGTCGGTTATTTTTTTGGCTTCATCTTTCAGTCCGAAGCTGATCTCCAGCATCAGGGCTACCGATAGGATAGAGGCCAGTGGATTAGCTTTGTCCTGCCCGGCAATATCATGCGCCGAACCGTGGATAGGCTCAAAAAAGCCCGTACCATCACCAATTGATGCCGATGCCAGCATCCCCATAGAACCCGCAATTTGCGAAGCTTCATCCGTTAAAATATCACCAAAAAGGTTGGCAGTTAAAACCACATCAAACTTTTTAGGGTTTTTAACCAGCTGCATCGCAGCATTATCAATAAACATGTGTTCGGTTTCTACATCCGGGTATTGTTTGGCCAGTTCCTGCACCACTTCGCGCCATAGGCGTGATGATTCCAGTACATTAGCCTTATCTACCGAGCATAATCTTTTCCCACGCACACGGGCAGCTTCAAATGCTTTGGTAGCAATGCGCTCTACCTCGTAACGGTGATAGATCATTAGATCCGATGCGGTGTTGCGGTCTTCGCTACGTTTTTTCTCGCCGAAATAAACATCGCCTGTCAATTCACGAAAGAATAAGATATCTGTTCCTTTTAAGATCTCGGGTTTTAAGCTTGATGCATCAAGCAATTCATCAAAAAGCATAATAGGGCGAAGGTTGGCATATAAGCCCAATTCCTTACGGATCTTTAATAACCCCTGCTCCGGGCGTACTTTGGCAGATGGGTCGTTATCGTATTTGATGTGACCAATGGCGCCAAACAAGATGGCATCACTGGCTTTTGCTTTTGCTAAAGTTTCGTCAGGCAGTGGCTCGCCTGTAGCTTCAATGCCGGCGTGGCCCATCAGGGCTTCATCGAAGGTAAACTCGTGGCCAAAATCGGCACCAATCTTTTCTAATACGGCTTTACCCCAGGTAGTAACCTCGGGGCCAATACCATCACCGGGTATTACTAATATGTGTTTTTTAACTCCCATAAATGTTTTCCGTCATTGCGAGCTAGCCTCACCTAAATCCTCTCCAAAGGAGAGGACTTGAAAATTTTAAACCCTCTCCTTTGGAGAGGGTAGGGTGTGGCTACCCCGCAATGACGCGTTATTGTTTATATTCTAATTTACGCCGCGTACTTCTTTTAGTTTCATCACCATCAGTTGCGCGTCGCTTGCTATCCATTTGTTATAATCTTCGATGGCCTTTAAACGGTCGGCATCATCAATGTAACCTTCCTCCACCATCTGGGTTGATTTAGCTACTGACGACCAGATCCCGATCTTCGACAGGAAATTTGGCTCGCCTTTCTTGTAATATTCGTTGGCATCCAAAACCTCCACCTTTGTTAAGCCGGCTTCGGTGAAATACCCGTGCAGGTCTTCTGCAATATGGTTGTTCATGCCGGCATCGCCGCGCCATCTTAAAAAGGTAGCGTAAAACTGGCGCATACTTGCCGGTGGTTCGGGCTGCCATTCTAAAGCTTCGTGGTTATAATCCAGTACAGATAATATGCCACCCGGCTTAAGCATGCTTTTTAATTTTACCACAGCTTCCTGTGGATTACTTAACCATTGCAGTACCCTTGCAGCTACGATCAGGTCAAACTTTTCTGTAGGCTCGTAAGTGAACAGGTTGGCATTTATCAGTTCCAGGTTAGTTACATCAGCATAAGTCTCTTTACCGCTTTCGATAAAGTATGCTGTGTTATCAATACCCGTAACATGGCCTGTTGAACCAACTATTTGCGCAATGCCCTTAGAGATAGCGCCGGTGCCGCAACCGATATCCAGTACGCGCCAGCCTTGCCTAAGCAGGGGTGGTAGCGTAGCATAATCGGCTTCCAGGCTGCGTTCGTCAAATAACTTTGCAGTGCCTGCGCCTTCCCGTTTTATCTCTTTTTGGTTCATTAGTTCACTTGTTCAATAGTTGATTGGTGGATAGTTTGTAGTTTAACCATTCACCGCGCAGCTTCAAATTCTTCAACCAATTCCTTTTTGCTTAGGATGTAGTCGATATCATCGTAGCCATTGGTCATGCAGGCTTTTTTGTAGGGGTTAACCTCAAAGCTTTCCTGCTCGCCAGTTTTTACAATTTTAATGAACTGGTCAACCAGATCTATCTCCACCTCGGCATGCGGATCAGCGTCTATCACCTCAAATAATTTCTTCAGGAAATCATCGGTCACCTGCACTGGCAGTAAACCATTGTTTAGCGCATTACCTTTAAAAATATCGGCAAAAAAGCTGCTTACTACGGCATCAAAGCCATAATCGGCAATGGCCCAGGCGGCATGCTCGCGGCTGCTGCCACAACCAAAATTTTTACCGGCAACCAGTATTTTACCACTGTAAATAGGGTGGTTCAGTACAAAATCAGGTTTCGGGTTACCGTCGTTATCAAAACGCCAGTCGCGAAACAGGTTATTGCCAAAACCCTCGCGGGTGGTGGCCTTTAAAAAACGAGCAGGGATGATCTGATCCGTATCGATGTTCTCGATAGGCAAAGGCACCACGCTGGTTTGTATATGTTTAAAAATTTTAGTACTCATCTTAATTAGATTTTTGTCTGAACTCGAATTTATTGAATTAATGAATTTTTGGAATTTACTATTCTGTTTTCAAGCAGTAGTTTAATTCGAATTTAGACTGTATTTTTTATTTAGTAACCTTTTGAATTGAAGGCTCTGACTTCCGAAATTTATTAATGATCCAGTTCTTATATTATAAGCTTCAAGGTAGTTTATACCTTGCGCGAGATGCACATCTTCTAATGTTATTATAGCTTTAAGCTCAACCATTATTTCGCCCTCAACAAAAAAATCAACCCGGCGTGTGCCAATTTGCTCTCCTTTGTAATGGATAGGCATTTCCATCTCTCTTATAAATCTTAAACTTTCTGATGCTAACTCAATTTCTAAAGCTCTTTGATAAATCACTTCCTGGAAACCATTACCCAAAACTGAATGAACGCGCATAGCACAACCTATGATCTTGCTTGTGCAATCACCAAACTGTTCGGGTGTTCTTTTTATTTCCATTCTGTTAATTCAATCAATTCGTTTAATTCGAGTTCAGACAACTTCCTCAGATAAAAATTCCCTAATATCCGTAACTACCCCTGTAATGGCGCTTGCAGCTGCGGTTAACGGGCTTGCCAAGAAGGTACGTGAATTAGGGCCCTGCCTGCCTTCGAAGTTCCTGTTGGAGGTAGATACACAGTATTTACCTGCCGGGATCTTGTCTTCATTCATACCCAGGCACGCACTGCAGCCCGGCTCGCGTAGCGGGAAGCCTGCCGCATCAAAGATCTTATCCAGACCTTCGCGGATGGCTTGTTCCTGTACTTGTTTGGAACCCGGTACTACCCAAACGGTAACATGATCTGCCTTGTGCTTGCCTTCTACAAATTTGGCAACTTCGCGCAGGTCTTCTATACGGCTGTTGGTACAGCTGCCGATGAAAACGTAATCGATAGGTTTGCCTAACAATTGCTCATCATCATGCAGGCCCATATAATGCAGGGCTTTTTTGTAAGAGCCTTGTTCCTTCTGCTCAAAAGAGGCGGTTTCCGGAACGTGTTGTGTTACACCAATACCCATTCCCGGATTGGTTCCGTAGGTGATCATTGGCTCAATATCTTCGGCTTTAAAGCTTAATATGCTGTCAAATTCTGCATCTTCATCAGAATACAAGGTTTGCCAGTAAGCTACTGCCTTGTCCCACTCTTCGTCTTTAGGGGCAAATTCGCGGCCTTTAACGTAATTTATAGTAGTTTCATCAGGTGCTATCAATCCGCAACGGGCACCCATTTCGATGCTCATGTTACAGATGGTCATGCGGCCTTCCATGCTTAACCCGCGGATGGTATCGCCGGCGTATTCTACGGCGTAACCTGTACCGCCTGCTGCAGAGATCTGCGAGATAATGTACAGGATGATATCTTTTGCGCCAACGCCTTTTTGCAGCTGGCCGTTAACTTCTATCTTCATCCTTTTTGGGCGCGATTGCAGCAAACACTGGGTTGCCATAACCTGCTCTACCTGTGAGGTGCCTATACCAAACGCTATGGCACCAAAGGCGCCGTGTGTGGAGGTATGGCTGTCGCCGCAAACATAAGTACCACCCGGACGGGTGATGCCCAGCTCGGGGCCTATAACGTGGACGATACCTTGGAATGGATGCCCTAAACCGTAAAGTTCGATGCCGAACTCTGCACAGTTTTTAGTAAGCATATCCACCTGGTATCGGGAAAGTTCTTCTTTAATGGGTAAGTGCTGGTCCCAGGTTGGGACGTTGTGATCGGCCGTGGCAACGGTTTGTTGTGGCCTGAAAACCGGTAGCCCCCTTGTGCGCAAGCCATCAAATGCCTGCGGACTGGTTACCTCGTGAATGAAATGTGTATCGATGTATAAAATATCAGGAAAACCCTCGTTGCTACTGACGACGTGTGCATCCCAAATTTTGTCAAATAATGTTTGTCCCATTGTTCTTATAAATTTTATAACGTCATTGAGAGGTACGAAGCAATCTCTAAACTGTGCATATTGAATATGATAGTTGGGAGATTGCTTCGTAGCTCGCAATGACGCGTGGTGAGTTTGGGCTTTTGCCTTTTACCTTTCTGCTTTCACCTTTTTATGCTTCTACAGCCTGGTTCTCTGGGCGTAAACTGCGTACAGTTTTGCCTGCTTGCCATAATTCGCTGTCGCGTAGTTCTGCTAATTCAGCATCTAATTTCTCGCGGTAGTCAGTTTTGCTGTTAGAATCGATAGAACGTTGTGATTCCACACCGGTTGCAACACTTTTGTATAAGTCTTCGAATACAGGTTTGGTAGCATCACGGAATTTTTTCCACCAGTCTAACGCGCCGCGTTGTGCTGTGGTAGAGCAATTGGCGTACATCCAGTCCATACCGTTTTCTGCAACTAATGGCATTAACGATTGGGTAAGCTCCTCAACAGTTTCGTTAAACGACTCAGATGGTGAGTGACCGTTAGAACGTAAAACTTCGTATTGGGCAGCAAAAATACCCTGGATACAACCCATTAGTGTACCACGCTCGCCGGTTAGATCGCTATATACTTCTTTTTTGAAATCTGTTTCGAACAGGTAACCGCTACCAACAGCAATACCTAAAGCAATAACACGCTCAAAAGCTTTGCCTGTAGCATCCTGGAAGATTGCATAGCTTGAGTTTAAGCCACGGCCCTGCAGGAACATACGACGTAATGATGTACCCGAACCTTTAGGTGCAACCAAAAATACATCCACATCCGCAGGAGGGATAATGCCGGTTTGCTCGTTAAAAGTGATACCAAAACCATGAGAGAAGTAAAGTGCTTTACCCGGGGTTAGGTGTTTTTTAACAGTTGGCCATAAAGCTATCTGTGCGGCATCGCTTAATAAATAGCAAATAACGGTTCCTCTTTCTAAAGCTTCTTCAATTTCGAAAAGGGTTTCGCCGGGTACAAAGCCATCGTTTACAGCCTTATCCCAGGTTTTAGTGCCTTTACGCTGGCCAACAATTACGTTAATGCCATTGTCTTTTTGATTAAGTGCCTGGCCCGGGCCCTGAACGCCATAGCCAATTACTGCTACAACTTCATCTTTTAATACTTCCTGAGCTTTTGCTAAAGGGAACTCTTCGCGGGTTACTACATTTTCTTCACTACCGCCGAAATTTAGTTTTGCCATTGTTTTTTATTGTTTTTGATTACACCGATGTTTTGTTGATTACACCGATTGATTTTCTTATTGTGGTTATAATTACTATTTATCGTCTTTCCCGTCATTGCGAGGTACGAAGCAATCTCCCGATAAACATGTCGACCATGCATAGTTCAGAGATTGCTTCGTACCTCGCAATGACGCGTGGGGCATTACATGGTAAATACCTTTTGCCCCTGGTTAAGGTATTCGTTTTCTATAACGTCTTCGCCCGGTTCCAGACGTTCAAACTCGCGCAGCTTGCTGTTAAAGCCTTCGCTATCTTTAATGATGGCCACACGTGCGCTACGTACAAATTCTATCAGGCCATAAGGCTGTAATATACTGATCAGGTTGTCGGTTTCTTCGCGATGCCCGGTGGTTTCAAACACAGTATAGTCTTTACGCAATACCACTACGCGTGCGCCGTTTTCGCGCAGTAAACGCTCTACGCTAACCTTTTCGGCAATAACATCTGTAGATACCTTATATAACGCCAGTTCCTGCCAAATAACATCGGCATTGGTATGGTAATACACTTTTAACACTTCCACCTGTTTTTCTATCTGGCGGGTAAGCTTGCGCACTACCTCTTCAGATTCGGTTATCACGATGTTAAAACGATGGATACTCTCGATCTCGGAAGGAGAGGTGTTTAAACTATCTATATTGATCTTACGACGGGTAAATATAATCGCAATCCGGTTTAATAAACCAATTTGGTTTTCGGTATAAACCGTTATGTTAAATTCTTGCTTTTCGTTATCCTGATTTTCCATCTTTTCTTTTTTCAATTCCCCTTCAGGGGGTTAGGGGGCTTCTTATTTTAACCTGATCTCGCTTACACTGCAACCTTGCGGTACCATCGGGAACACATTATTCTCTTTGGTTACCATTACTTCTAACAGGAACGAACCCGGGTTGCTTAACATTTCATTTAAAGCTGTTGGCAAGTCCTTACGGTCGTCGATAGTTTTGCCGGGGATGCGGTAGGCTGCTGCCAATGCCACAAAATCCGGGCTTTGAATATCAACGAACGAGTATCTCCTCGAATTAAACAGCTCCTGCCATTGGCGAACCATACCCAGGAAACGGTTGTTCAGGATAATGATCTTTACATCTATGCCGCTTTGCATAATAGTACCCAGTTCCTGGCAGGTCATCTGGAAACCACCGTCACCAATAATGGCTACCACGGTGCGGTCTTGTGCACCAAATTTAGCACCAATGGCTGCTGGCAGGGCAAAGCCCATAGTACCTAAGCCACCGCTGGTAACATTGCTACGGGTGTTATTGAATTGCGCATAACGGCAGGCCACCATCTGGTGCTGGCCTACGTCGGTTACAATAATGGCTTCGCCTTTGGTTATCTCGTTTAATTGTTTGATCACCTCACCCATGGTCATTTCATCCGTGGTTGGGTTTAATTCTTTATGGATAACCTGCTCTACTTCCTGGCGGGTGTAATCATTAAATTTAGCCAGCCATTCGGTATGTTGTTTTTCCTCTACCAATGCGGTAAGCATCGGGATAGTTTCTTTACAGTCGCCCCAAACGGGTACGGTAGATTTTACGTTCTTGTCGATCTCGGCAGGGTCGATATCCAGGTGGATAACTTTGGCCTGTTTGGCATATTTATCCAGGCGACCTGTTACTCGGTCGTCAAAACGCATACCTATGGCAATTAATACATCGCATTCGTTGGTTAATACATTCGGCCCATAATTGCCGTGCATTCCCAGCATACCCACGTTTTGCGGATGATCTGTCGGAATAGCCCCTGCGCCTAAAATGGTCCATGCTGCCGGGATACCGCTCTTTTCAACAAAAGCTTTAAACTCCTGCTCGGCACTGCCTAATATTACGCCTTGTCCCCATAATATGAATGGTTTTTTGGCAGAATTGATCAACTCGGCAGCCTCTTGTATATATTGCGGGCGCACAATAGGTTTTGGCCTATAGCTACGGATATGGTTACATTTAACATAACCCTGGTAGTCAAACTTCTGGATCTGTGCGTTTTTAGTAATATCTATCAATACCGGGCCCGGGCGTCCGCTTTTGGCAATGTAAAATGCCTTGGCAATAACCTCGGGGATCTCGGTAGCATCAGTTACCTGGTAGTTCCATTTGGTAACCGGCGTGGTAATATTAATTACATCCGTTTCCTGGAAGGCATCAGTACCTAAAAGGTGCGCAAAAACCTGCCCGGTAATACAAACCAAAGGTGTGCTGTCTATCTGTGCATCGGCTAAACCGGTAACTAAATTGGTAGCACCAGGGCCGCTGGTAGCAAACACAACCCCTACTTTGCCCGAGCTGCGTGCATAACCCTGACCGGCATGTATGCCACCCTGCTCATGGCGAACCAGGATATGGGTTAGTTTATCATGATAATCATACAAAGCATCATAAATAGGCATAATTGCGCCGCCGGGGTAACCAAAAATGGTATCCACACCTTCCACAATCAGTGCTTCTAATAATGCTTCCGATCCTGATAGATTTTGTGATTCCACAGATTGAAGAGGTGATTTCACCGATTCTTCGATAGGGTCACTGATTTGTTGTGTGATTGTTTGTGTTTCCATTGTTATATGATTACACCGGTGCATTTTTGATTACACCGATTTTGTTATTCAATTTTTCTTTTGTCTTTCGATCCTTCTTCCTTAATCCAATTAAGGCATTTCATCTGTTACGCAACCTTCTGCAGCATTGCTTACAGTTTTGGCGTATTTGTATAGAAGGCCTTTGGTCACTTTTAATTTTGGCTGTTGCCAGGCGGCTTTGCGGGCTGCCATTTCCTCGTCGGATATTTTTAGGTTGATGCTGTTTGTGGTAGCATCAATTTCAATCAGGTCATTATCCTGTACCAGGCCTATTACACCGCCGTCAAAAGCTTCGGGAGTGATGTGGCCTACCACAAAACCGTGTGTACCACCGCTAAAACGGCCATCGGTAATTAAAGCTACCGAACTACCTAAACCGGCTCCAAAAATGGCCGATGTTGGTTTTAGCATCTCGGGCATACCTGGTGCGCCTTTAGGGCCAACATTACGTATAACTACCACGTCGCCAGCCTTAACGCGGCCGCTTTGTATGCCGTCTATCAGGTCAAACTCACCATCAAAAGTGCGGGCCGGGCCGGCAAAACGTTCGCCTTCTTTACCGCTTATCTTGGCTACGCTGCCACCGGTGGCCAGGTTTCCGTAAAGTATTTGCAGGTGGCCTGTGGCCTTAACCGGTTTTTCAACCGGCCATATAATATCTTGTTTGCTAAAGTCAAGCTCCGGCAAGTCGGCCAGGTTCTCGGCTAATGTTTTGCCGGTAACAGTTAGGCAATCGCCGTGCAGCCAGCCTTGTTTAAGCAGGTATTTCATCACAGCAGGGATACCACCAACATTGTGCAGGTCGGTCATCATGTATTTACCGCTTGGTTTCATATCAGCCAATACCGGTATGCGGTCGCTTATTGTCTGGAAATCATCCTGCGTTAGTTTTACATCAACGCTTTTAGCCATTGCTATCATGTGCAATACTGCGTTGGTGCTGCCACCTAATACCATAATTACCACCATGGCATTCTCGAATGCTTTGCGGGTCATGATATCGCTTGGTTTAATATCTTTTTCTAATAATATTTTTATAGCCCTACCTGCAGACAGGCATTCGGCTTTCTTTTCATCACTTAAAGCAGGGTTGCTTGATGAGTAAGGCAAGCTCATACCCAACGCCTCGATAGCTGCTGCCATGGTATTAGCGGTATAAACGCCACCACAGGCACCCGCGCTCGGACAGGCATTTTTAATTACACCCATAAAGTCTTCTGGGGTTATAGTGCCTGCTATTTTTTTGCCTAAAGCTTCAAATGCCGATACGATGTTAAGGTCTTCACCTTTCCAGTGCCCTGGGTGGATGGTACCACCATATACCATAATAGACGGGCGGTTTAACCTGCCCATGGCAATGATAGATCCCGGCATGTTTTTATCACAACCGGGTAGGGTGATCAATCCATCGTAATACTGGGCAGCTGTTACAGCTTCAATAGAATCAGCAATAACATCGCGGCTAATTAAAGAGTAACGCATGCCCGGGGTGCCGTTGCCCATACCATCGCTTACGCCTATGGTGTGGAATATCAGGCCTACCAGATCTTCGTCCCAAATACCTTGTTTTACCAGTTGGGCCAGATCATTCAGGTGCATATTGCAGGTGTTGCCATCATAGCCCATGCTTGCTACGCCTACCTGCGCTTTTTGCATGTCATCATCAGTTAAGCCAATGCCGTAAAGCATAGCCTGTGCTGCTGGTTGGGTAGGGTCTTGCGTAAATGTTTTGCTGTATTTATTTAATTCTACAGCATTTGTAGTATCTGATGATGAACTCATTTTTTATAAGCGTTTTTATTCTCGCAGCTACCAAAAACAGCGTAAGCAATTTAGGTTGCATTGTGTATTCGTAAGTTAGATATAGCTATTTTGAATAGCAAGGAGTTAAAATTAAATTTTAAATTAGTATTAAATTTTATTAAATCGTAAATTACAGTATTATATTTTACTATAATTATAATTATACAAATTATATTTTTATTAATTTATACCAAAGTTTAAAACGGTATACGGTATGTTTTTTATGCATGCATAGCAAGTTGCCAAAATTCGGCGTGAAATAGGGTGGATGGGTTATAAAATTGTTTGTTTAGTTGCTTTTAAATAGTATTTGTTATTCTGAAAACTATCGTCATCTTTAGTACTTAACAAAGTATAAATGAAAAAAACCTTTACCTTATTGTTGCTAATTGCAACTACCTGCGCTTATGCTCAAAAAACTAAGCTTCAGCTTAATCTCCAAAAAGATAGTACGTATAATATTACTATGAGCGCCAAAATGGATATAGATCAACTGATACATGGCACTCATCAAATAGTAAAAACCACTATAACCGGGGTAATGTCTCACAAGGTTGTATCTATACAAGATACCCTTTATAATATGGATGTTACCTATAAAAGCCTTGTTATGAATATAGAGATGGGAGAGAAAACCATTAGTTTAAGTAGCCAGGATAGTGATACAAGTAATATCATGTCTAAAGCCATGCGTAATATGACTGGTAATACCTTTACCATAATTATGAGCAAAAGAGGGCAGATAATAACTGTAAAGAATACCGAACGTTTGTTCGCCGGCGTATTTAAGGGCTTCCCGGCAATAGATGAACAAAAGAAAGCTCAATTAATTGCCCAGTTGCAACAATCATTTGGTGATAAATCCATCAAAGGTAACCTGCAGGAATCGTTTGTGATTTTTCCAAAAAGCCAGGTGGATATTAAATCAAACTGGACAAACCAGACATATTTAGAGGCTGCAGCCATCTCAGCCAAAACCCAAACCACTTATACTTTAGACGGTGTTACGGACGATGCTTATGAAATAAGTGGTACTGCTGTTATCATGGCAAATAAAGTACCTGAGTTTAAAAACTCAAATAAGTTTTTTATGCGTTTGCTTAACGTTGCGGGTGACAACATTACCAAAGTTAAGATCAATAAAAAGACCGGCTGGATCATACAGTCAAACGTAAAAAAGCACATTAAAGGCGATGTTGAATTAAAGCAAACTTTAGATGGCCCTATCTTAATTACTTACCCCATGGTAATTGATGGTGATTTAAATACTACTGGTAATTAATAAAAATTTCAAAGAACGAAAAAATCAAACACAAAAAAAGTCCGGCCAATACTGACCGGACTCTCTACTATCAGTATAAAAGTTCCTATTTGTGAATAATACCTTCTGCCAATACCGTAATCTTATTGTTTAAGGCTTCTACCACACCACCCTGTATAAAAAATATATCATCCTTAGTGCCGGCGGCGCCGCGTATGGTAAGCTTGCCATCATTTAAAGTAGATATGATAGGGGCATGGTTATTCAAGATCTCTAAAAATCCTAACGTGCCGGGTAAGGTAACCGAGGTAGCCTCGCCTTCAAAAACTTTTTTATCAGGAGTAAGAATTTCTAATGTCATTCTGTTTAGATATGAGATATGTGATGTGAGATGTAAGACATTTGTCTTGGAAACCCCGCAAACTTATACCTGTTTCTTAATATATTTAGAAGAGAATATGAGATTTAAAACGTTTGTCTCAAATCTCATATCTATCATCTCAAATCTTAGTTATTAGCTTCTGCTAATAATTTTTTACCTTTTTCAATAGCATCTTCAATGCTGCCTACAAGGTTAAATGCTGCTTCAGGGTATTCATCAACCTCACCATCCATGATCATGTTGAAACCTTTGATGGTATCTTTAATGTCAACCAATACACCTTTTAAACCGGTGAACTGCTCAGCAACAAAGAATGGCTGTGAAAGGAAACGCTGAACACGACGAGCGCGTGATACCACTAATTTATCTTCTTCAGAAAGCTCATCCATACCTAAGATGGCGATGATATCCTGTAGTTCTTTATAACGCTGTAAAGTTTCTTTAACGCGTTGAGCGGTATTGTAGTGCTCATCGCCTAAGATAGCTGCGCTAAGGATACGTGAAGTAGAATCCAATGGATCCACCGCAGGGTAAATACCTAACTCGGCAATTTTACGTGAAAGTACGGTTGTAGCATCTAAGTGGGCAAATGTTGTTGCCGGTGCAGGGTCAGTCAAGTCATCCGCAGGTACGTAAACGGCCTGTACAGATGTAATTGAACCACGTTTTGTTGACGTGATACGCTCTTGCATGGTACCCATCTCTGTTGCCAATGTTGGCTGATAACCTACCGCTGATGGCATACGGCCTAATAACGCCGATACTTCAGAACCCGCTTGTGTAAAACGGAAGATGTTATCAATAAAGAATAATATATCACGGCCTTTACCTTCTTCATCACCATCGCGGAAATACTCTGCCAGGGTTAAACCAGAAAGTGCCACACGTGCACGTGCACCAGGAGGCTCGTTCATTTGTCCGAAAACGAATGTTGCTTTTGATTCTTTTAAAGCTTCGGTATCTATCTTAGATAGGTCCCAGCCGCCTTCTTCCATGGAATGCATAAATGCATCACCATATTTTATAATGCCCGATTCCAACATCTCGCGCAGTAAGTCGTTACCTTCACGGGTACGCTCACCTACACCGGCAAATACAGATAAACCTGCATAAGCTTTCGCGATGTTGTTGATCAGTTCTTGAATTAATACGGTTTTACCAACACCGGCACCACCAAACAAACCAATTTTACCACCTTTTACGTAAGGCTCTAAAAGGTCAATTACTTTGATACCTGTAAACAGGGCCTCAGTTTCGGTAGATAGGTCTTCGAAACGCGGAGGGGTAGCGTGGATAGGGCGGCCGTTAGTTTTATCTAAATCAGCTATACCATCAATTGCATCACCAACTACGTTAAATACACGGCCTTTAATGCTTTCGCCAACCGGCATTTTAATTGCCGACTGGGTATCTAAAACGTTCATACCGCGCAGCAAACCATCAGTTGAATCCATAGCGATGGCACGCACACGGTCTTCACCTAAATGTTGCTGAACTTCTAAAATAATTTTCTGTCCGTTGTCTTTTGTTATCTCAAGTGCATCATAAATCTTAGGAAGATGTGCATCATCAGCGAAACTTACGTCAACTACCGGACCGATGATCCGTGATATTTTTCCAATGTTTGGCATATATAACCTGGTGTTTTAAAGAATTTATAATGAAACAGATACCTTCTATACAAAACGGTTCTATTTCAGAGGCGCAAAGTTAACGTTTATTGCCTAATATTTAAACACCTATGTAAAGAAATTTGTATGATTTTTTTTAGGGGCTTTTTAGTAGTTTTGATGTCCAATTATAAACCGGCTTATAGCCCATAAATTTTTTAATGAAAAAACTTTTACTACTGATGATGTGGTTAACACCCGGTATTATCTATGCCCAGGGTTTTATGGTTAACCTTAACGGACAAAAGCAAATAGGCATGGGCCACACAGGTACAGGCTTGTTGCAAGATGGTGCATCGCTGGTTTTTAACCCCGGCGCTATGGCCATGCTGCCGCAAAATTACCTGCAGGCAGGTATTAGTCCGCTATTTTTTAAATCAGGCTTTAATGGTGCCGGTACAGCCGATGTTGCTTACACTAAAGATAAGGTGGCCACCCCGTTTAATGCTTATGGCGTTTGGGGACCTAAAGATGCCCGCTGGAAAGCAGGGCTTGGCGTTTACACACCCTTTGGAGGCCTAACCGACTGGGGCAGCAACTGGCAGGGCCGTTATGTTTTAGAAAGCCTGGATCTGAAAGCCATATTTTTTCAGCCAACGTTTAGCTATAAACTTACCGATTACCTGAGCATTGGTGCTGGCTTTGTTTATAACCACGCTACCGTAAACCTGCAACGCGCCATACCGATAGCAGATGCGGATGGAAACCCGGGTAGGGCAACTTTAAAAGGTGGCGGTAATGGTTATGGTTGGAATGCAGGTGTGTTTATTAAACCAAGCGAAAAGTTTACCATCGGTTTAGATTACCGCTCGCAGGTTAAAACAACTATAAACAACGGCGATGCTATTTTTAAAGTAGCAGGTACAGCGCAGGCTAACTTCCCGCAGCTAAATACGTTTACCGCGGGTATACCGTTGCCGGCAAATGCCTCTATTGGTTTTGGATATACACCAACTAATAAGTTAACCCTGGCGTTTGATGCCAACTACGTAAGCTGGAATGCCTACAAAGCCCTGGCCTTTGATTATGCAACCAACACAGCAGCGCTTGCTGATACCTATTCGCCACGTAATTATAAAGATGCCTTTAGTTTAAGGGGCGGCGCGCAATACAAAACATCAGATAAAATAGCCGTGCGTGCCGGTGGTGGTTATGCCAGCACTGCTGTAAAGGATGGTTACGTTACCCCCGAGGTGCCTGATGCCAATCGTTATTATGTTACCGCAGGTTTTGGCTATAAGCTAAATAATAAGCTCGATCTGGATTTTTCGTTTGAGTACGAGCACTTGTTTTCCCGGTTTCAAACTAATATAGAGTCTAACTTATCGGGTACATTCAAAAGCGATGTTTATATTCCGGGTGTATCCCTATCTTACCACTGGTAAACCTTATTTAATTACATGAAAACACTACAAAACTACATATACCTATCTGCCACGCTGGTACTACTGGCCGGCTGTAAGCCATCTTTTGAAAACCCTAAACCAGTTAAAGGCAGTGCAGATTTTACCCGCTATATATCTGTAGGTAATTCCCTAACCGCGGGCTATGCCGATGGTGGCTTATATCTGGAAGCGCAGCAAAATTCTTATCCAAGCATTATTGCGCAGCAAATGGCATTGGTTGGCGGCGGCACATTTACGCAGCCCTTATTTAATGCCAGCCAGCCAAATGGTTCGGGTTATCTTAAGCTGGATGGTTTTACCGCTACCGGTTCGCCTATTACCTCGTTGGTTACCGATAACACTGCAGTACGCGGGCAGTTAAGTGTACCGGGTTTCGGCAATGTTACTTTGTATACCAAGTACACCGGCGATATCAATAACTATGGCGTACCGGGTATAAAATTACAGCAAATATTATATGCACCTTATGGTAACCTAAATGGATTTTTTGAAAGGTTGCTACCCAACGAATCGCCCAATAATAATACTACCTACCTTGATTTTGTTACTGCTAAAGATTTTACCTTTTTTACCGATTGGTTAGGTAATAACGATGCACTGGGTTATGCTACCAGCGGCGGCGCAGGCGATGTGCTTACGGATAAAACGCAGTTTACACAACTGTATACAGCATCCATAATCAAACTTACAGCTAAAGGAGCTAAGGGCGCAGTAGCAACCATCCCCGATGTAACCTCTATCCCTTATTTTAATACGGTTACTGTTGGGGCTATTTTGGCAGGTGTGCAAAAAGCTAACCCGCAGGTGCAGGCGTTGTATATAAATGCACGTACTACCGCAGAAGATGGTACTGCTACTTATGCACCACGCGCTGCCACTGCTGCCGATCTGGTTGTGTTAACTTTCCCTACGGCTAAGATCGGCACGATGGTTAACTCGGTGGCAGGTATGGTGCCGTATGGTTTAACGCCATACGCGCCAATAGAAAACCAATATGTGCTTGATACTAACGAAGCCGCACTCACTAAAGATTACGTAACATCATACAACACTACTATTGAAAACATAGCACAGCAAAAAGGCCTGGCCGTATTTGATGCCTTTGCTTTTTTAAATGATTTAAAAGCACATGGCTTGCTGATTGATGGTGTTAACCTAAGCTCGGGTTATATTAGTGGTGGGATATTCTCTTTAGATGGCGTGCATTTAACCCCACGCGGTTATGCCATAGTAGCTAACGAGTTTATTAAAGCTATCAATAAAACATATGGTGCAACCATACCGGCGGTAAACATCACTAACTACCGCGGGGTGAAATTCGCAAATTAGCGATAGATTTTAGTCGATAGACCATAGTCCATAGTGGATAGTTGATAGTGTGGTTTTGCCATGGTCTATCAACTATAGTGTATGGACTATTTTGCAAGTTGTAGCACTATCTTCCCCATGTGTTCGCTGCTTTCCATCAGTTCGTGTGCTTTGGCAGCTTCATCTGCAGCAAATACTTTGTAAATAACAGGTTTTATTTTGCCTGATGCCAGTAAGAGCCAAATATGCGTTTGCAGGTTATGGGCGATGGCACGCTTAAAATCCACATCGCGCGAGCGTAACATAGACCCTGTAATGTTGATGCGTTTCCGCATTACTTCGGCCAGGTCTATAGTTACATTCTTGCCCTTCATGCTGTTGATGTGTACCAGCCGGCCTTCGGTAGCCAGGCATTTAATGTTGAGCGGGGTGTAATCGCCGCCTATCATATCCAATATTACATCTACACCTTTTCCATCGGTCAGCTTATTTATCGCATCGCTAAAATCGTCTTGGTTATAATTAATGGCTTTTACAGCGCCAAGGTTCTCGCAGAATATACATTTATCAGCACTGCCCGCAGTTACATAAACTTTGCTGCCCAAGGCTGTGGCCATTTGTATTGCTGCTACGCCGATGCCGCTGCTGCCACCATGTACGAGTAAGCTTTCGCCGGGCTTTAGTTGGCCGCGGTCAAACACATTGCTCCAAACGGTAAAAAAAGTTTCGGGCAGGGAAGCCGCTTCTGCAAACGACAGGTTATCCGGTACGGGCAGGCACTGTCCTTCGGGGGCTGTGCAATATTCGGCATAACCACCACCAATTACCAGGGCGCAAACCTTGTCGCCAATCTTTAGTCGCGTAACATCGCTGCCAATTTCGGTAACTATACCGGCAACTTCCAGCCCCGGGATATCAACAGGTGCCCCGGGAGGTGGGGGATAATTACCCTTACGCTGTGCAACATCGGGCCGGTTAATACCTGCTGCCATTACTTTGATCAGCACTTCATCCGGTTTGATAGCAGGCATGGGCCTTTCTGCAATCTGTAAAACTTCCGGCCCACCGGGTTGGGTAATAATGATGGCTTTCATGATGTGGGTATATTAGTTTAAAGGTAATGCCTTAACTTAAAAAGCTTATAACAACCGGTATAAACAACTGTTTCATGCTAATTACATAACCATAACATCACAAAAAGTTTACACCATTACAAACACCTTTGTCCTCTTATTATCTACATATGAAAAAGCAATTATCCATAACGTTCCTTGCCTTGTTTCTGACGACAGCACAGCTTATGGCGCAAACTGCCAAACACGTCATCTTCATAACCATTGATGGTTTTCGCCCTGATTTTTATCTGGAAAACGGATGGGAAACCCCTAACATCCGTTCACTAATGAAAGACGGCGCTTATGCCAAAGGCGTAAATAGTGTATTTCCATCAGTTACCTATCCATCACATACCACCATTATTACAGGTGTTCAACCTGTAAAGCATGGTATATATTACAACAACATATTTACGCCTGATGGTGAGCAGCAACAGCCTTACTGGCAGGACAGTTCTATTCATGCTACTACTATCTGGAAAGCAGCTAAAGATAAAGGCATGACCGTTGCTTCGCTGTATTGGCCTGTATCTGCTAATGCGCCTGTAGACTATAACATACCAGATATAGGTAGCCTGGGCGATGCCGTTCGCGAAGAATATTCGTTACCAAAGGGTTTTTACGCCGAGGTGAAAAAAGAAGTTTTTGGCGGAGTTGAAAAGATAGATCACGGAAAAAATCAGAACATAGGTAAGATAGCCGCCTATGTGATCAAAAAAAGCAAACCCCAACTGATGACCATTCACGTGTTCTCCGTAGACGGTGCAGAACATCAGGACGGACGTAGTGGTGCACGGGTACAGCAAGCAGTGGCTGATGCCGATGCTGCCGTAGGTATTATTATTGCCTCCTTGAAAGAAGCAGGTATTTGGGATAGCACAGTACTACTGGTTGGTGGCGACCACGGTTTTTATGATGTGAAAAAGACGATATATCCCAATGTATGGCTGAAAGAAGCCGGCTTGATGAATGACCCGAAAACAGGCGATTGGAAAGCACAATTTAATGCATCCGGCGGATCTACGCATTTGTATCTCAAAGACCCTGCTGATAAAGCTACTGCCGATAAAGTAAAAGCACTACTGGAAGCCCAGCCCGACAGTGTAAAACAATATTACCGCATTATTACTAAAGAACAGTTAGATAAAGGCGGTTATAACCCAAGCCTTGCTTTGTCTCTTACCGGTGAGCATGACGCTGCATTTGGTAACACCAGCACAGGCGCTGCTGTAATGACTGGCAAGGGCGGTACGCACGGGTATTTCCCCGATACTAAAAATATCCGCACGGGCTTGGTAGCCCATGGCCCGGGTATCCGCAAAGGTGCTGTAATAGAAGAAATGAACCTGCGCGATATGACACCCATTATGGTGAAGTTGCTTGGTATCCCGTTCCCCGCAGTTGACGGAAAAATACCTGCAGGATTGTTAAAATAATTGGCCTGTAATCAAATCAACAGATTATTACTTCGCTCTTTCACCTTCTCTCCGTAAATGGAGAGAGGGTGAAGGGGTATAATACCTAACAGTTTCTACTCACTTTTCAAACTATCTGCAGGGTTGGCTATGGCTGCTTTAAAAGATTGTGCGCTGATAGTTACAAAGGCTATAACAACGGCCCCTATACCCGCAATAGCTACTACCCACCATTGTATATTTTGGCGATAAGCAAAACCCTGCAACCATTTGTACATCACCAGCGAGGCAAGCGGCGCAGCAATGGCAAAAGATATCAGCACCAGTTTAATAAAATCCCTACTTAGCATACCCACTATGGCTGATACACTGGCGCCCAATACCTTGCGAATACCTATTTCCTTATTGCGCTGTTCGGCGGCGTAGGCGGCCAGGCTAAACAGGCCCAGGCAGGCAATTACCAAAGCCAGTGTTGTAAATATCAAAAACAGTTTGCCGGTGCGTTGTTCGGTACGGTAGGCAGCATTAAAATCCTCGCCCATAAACGAGTATTCGAAGTGCTGGTTAGGCGATAGCTTATTCCATCGTTCTTCTATTTGAGATATATAGGGCTTTACATCGGCACCCTCCAGTTTAATACTTAAGGCACCCGTGTTATCAGCCAGCATCATTACAACCGGGGTAATGTTATCTCTTAACGATTTAAAGTTAAAATCTTTCACTACACCCAGTATGCGGTACGCTTTCATAGTCGTATCCGTACGGCCTTCGGGTACATAGTATAGCACTTTATCAAGCGGGTTGGCTGTATAACCCAGCATCCGGGCGGCCGTTTCATTGATGATCACGCCCAGCGAATCGGCTATGTTGCCTTTCTCAAAATTACGCCCCCAGGAAAGTTTCATGCCCATCGTTTGCAGGTAATCTTCATCTACCGGCCATATCTCGGTAAACAAAGCATTCCGGGAAGTGGGCACCCTGGATGTAAAAACAGAATTAGGCTGGCGAAGGCTACCGGTTGGTAAAAAGCCGCTTAACGACGCATTGCTTACACCCGCAATTTGTTTTACCTGCTCTTTTAAAGTTTGGGCATTACTTAAGCCAACTGTATTTTTAACAACCAGCACATGGCTTCGGTCAAAACCCAGGTCTTTTTGTTGAATATAATGGAGTTGGTTGTAGATAACAATGGTGCCGATGATGAGGAATATAGATACCGAAAACTGCAGCACCACCAAAAAGTTGCGGAAGCCGCCGCCCTTAAAGCCTGCGGATAATTTACCCTTTAAAACATTGATAGGTTGAAAAGCCGACAGGAAAAATGCCGGGTAAGCGCCTGCCGCTACACCCACTACTATAATGATGACAATAAGCGCTGGGAAAAGCCAGCTCATGATTTGCAGGGTTGTGCCCAACTGTTTGCCCGCAACCTGGTTAAACAGGGGCAGTAAGGCCCACGCAGCTAACACCGCAATTACGGTGGCCGCCAGTGTGATCAATAATGATTCGGACAGGAACTGCGCTATCAGATACTTGCGCGGCGAGCCCAGCACCTTGCGCACACCCACTTCGCGGGCGCGGTTGGCAGAGCGGGCGGTAGACAGGTTCATGAAATTGATGCAGGCTATCAATAATATAAACAGGGCAATAGCCGAGAAGATATAGATGTAGGTGATGCTGCTGTTAGCCCCCAGCTCGTACTGGCGGTTGGATAGCAGGTGGATATCTTTTAACGGGGTAACATTAACTCTTACGTAGTTGCCGCTTTTAGCAAAATTGGCTGCATTAAACCCGGGTTGCTGCGCAAAGTGTTTTTGAAATAGAACATCCAGCTTTTTAGCAAGCGTAGCGGGGTTAGTATTAGGTTTTACTAATAAATAGGTACTGTAAATAAAGCTGTTCCACACGTTTGCACGGCTGCCTTCCAAAGTCGACATGGATAGCAGGTAATCAAAGTTAAAGTGAGATTGCGCGGGCATATTTTTGATCACCCCTGTTACTTTTAAATTGGAATTGGTGTTTACAAAGGTTAAAAACCTGCCTACTACATTGGTGCTGTTAAAATACTTTTTGGCAGCTTGCTCGGTTAGTACAATGCTGTTGGGTTCGGCAAGGGCATTTTTAGGGTTGCCGTAGATCATGGGTAAAGTGAATACATCAAACACCGACGAATCTGCATAGGCCACTTTTGCTTCGCTGATGTGTTCCTCGCCTTTTTTAAAGCGGGTTTCTACAGCCATTAAAAGCCGGGTTGCTTTTTCAACTTCGGGCATATTGCTTGCAGCTTCGGCAGCCAGGGGCGGCGGGCCAATGGCGTATGAACTGGCATTGCCCCCAAACTTTATATCTGTATTAACGCGATAAATATGATCGGCTTTGGTGTTGTAGCGGTCGTAACTTAATTCATCAACCACATAAAAAACAATAAGCAGGCAGGTTGCCAGCCCCAAAGCCAAGCCTAAAATGTTAATGGCCGTAAAGCCTTTGTTTTTTAACAGGCTGCGAAAGGCTGTTTTAATAAAGTTTTTGATCATACTGATGAGCTATTAATGTGATAAGGATAGGTTGAAAGTTAAATTGTTTACAGGGCCAAGCTATATATTAACAAGGATTTGAGTTGTTAAATAAAGTTAAACTAAATATTTAGTTATTCAAATTATTTAACATTTTTTAGTTTAAATAACACGGCGGTGATAAAGGATAGTGGAATTATTATTTTATTTGCCCCACAAAAAAACAACAGCATGTCTATACAAACAGGCCAGGCGGCACCACAGTTTACATTAACCGCTACAGATCTTAAAGAAGTTTCGTTAGCCGATTTTAAAGGCAAAAAAGTGGTTATCCATTTTTTTCCATTGGCTTTTACCGGTGTTTGCACCACGCAGCTTTGCACCATGCGCGATAGTTTTGGCTATTATGATGGTTTAAATGCGCAGATCTTAGGAATTTCTGTCGACTCGCCGTTTACTCTCGCTAAATTTAAGGAAGAGAATAGCTACCAATTTCCGCTACTTTCTGATTTTAATAAGGAAGTATCTGCAGCCTACGATGCCCTGTACGAATCGTTTGCTTTTGGTATGAAAGGCGTAAGTAAACGTGCTGCTTTTGTGATAGATGAGGATCAGAATGTGATCTATGCCGAGGTGTTAGAGAACGCCGGCGACCTGCCAAATTTTGAGGCAATTGCAGAAAAAGTAAAGTAATTTTATAAAAAACTTGCATCGAATAGAAGAAAATTCTATTTTTGCAGTCCGTAAAAAAAGGGTCACATGCTGTTTTCAGCATCAGAAACTTAAATCGGGAGACGCATTTGTAGCTCAATTGGATAGAGCATCTCACTACGGATGAGAAGGTTTGGGGTTCGAATCCCTACAAGTGCACAAAAAACAAGCCTTTCAGCATAAAACTGAAAGGCTTTTAACTTTAATCACAAAGGGATGCTTAACTTAGTACTGTTTGGTCCGCCCGGCGCAGGGAAGGGTACTCAATCACAAAAACTTATCGAAAAATTTGGCCTTATTCACCTTTCAACAGGTGATCTTTTACGTGGCGAGATTTCACAGGGTACCGAACTTGGCCTGGAAGCTAAAAAATTGATGGACGAAGGCATGTTAGTGCCGGATAGCGTTGTGATAGGGATGATCAGCAATAAACTTGATGCTAATAAAGAAGCAAAAGGGTTTATTTTTGATGGTTTTCCGCGTACGGTTGCACAAGCCGAAGCGCTTGATCAATTGCTGGAATCAAAGGAATCTGCTATATCCGGTATGATAGCCCTGGAGGTTACGGATAATGAATTAGAGCAACGTTTATTAAAACGCGGCGAAAGTTCTGGCAGGCCGGATGATGCTAATCCTGAAGTGATACGTAAACGTATTAAAGAATATAATGAAAAGACTGCACCGGTTGCAGGCTTTTATAAAAATCAAAATAAATTTACCAGCATTAATGGTATAGGTGCAGTAGAAGAGATCTTCGATTCTATCAACGCTGTTATAGCTGCTTATTAATTTCGGATTTCGAATGTTCGATTTCGGATTTATCCGATGGGATTATACATTCAGAATTCGAAATTTCAAATTCGATATTCGAAATTCCTCATATATGTCTCAAGGCTCAAATTTTGTTGATTACGTAAAGATATGCTGCCGTTCGGGACATGGTGGTGCCGGTTCATCACACCTACACCGTGATATTTTAACCTCTAAAGGTGGCCCTGATGGTGGCGATGGCGGCCGTGGCGGCCATGTTATCGTAAAGGGTAATGCCCAGTTATGGACACTGCTTCACCTTAAATTCCGCAAACACGTTATAGCAGGCGACGGCGACTCCGGCGGCAGCTCGTTACGATCTGGCAAAACCGGCCGCGACGAGATATTGGAAGTGCCCCTGGGTACCATTGCCAAGAATGCCGAAACGGGCGAGGTGCTGTTTGAAATAAATGCCGATGGCGAGACCAAGATTTTATCAAAAGGAGGCCGCGGCGGTCAGGGCAACTGGCACTTTAAAACGTCAACCCAGCAAACGCCACGCTACTCGCAGCCCGGTGAAGATGGTGAGGAAGACTGGAATATCCTGGAACTAAAATTACTGGCAGATGTAGGTTTGGTAGGTTTCCCGAATGCGGGTAAATCAACTTTGCTATCGGTGGTATCTGCAGCCAAACCGGAGATAGCCGATTACGCCTTTACAACCCTTGTACCTAATTTAGGTATTGTGGGCTACCGTGACAACAAATCGTTTGTTATGGCGGACATACCGGGCATTATAGAGGGTGCATCACAAGGCAAGGGATTAGGCATCCGTTTTTTACGCCATATAGAGCGTAACTCGGTACTGTTATTTATGGTTCCGGCTGATACTAACCGTACCATAAGCGAAGAATATAGCATATTGTTAAAAGAACTGAATGAATACAACCCCGAACTAATGCATAAGCCGCGGGTATTAGCCATAACCAAATCTGATATGCTGGATGCTGAATTGCAGGAAGAGATGGAGAAGGAAGTACCTGCAGATGTACCGTATGTGTTTATATCATCAGTAGCCCAAAAAAATATTACCGAGTTGAAGGATCTGCTTTGGAAAGAGATAAACAAAGACGTTACCGGGCCTCAGTAGCGAAATATAAAACATAATCATCACTTAGCTCCTTAAGCGAAAACCCTTTATACCCCGGGAAAGATTTTAGAATAACATTTGCCCTTATACCTATATAGTATGAGGGCATTATAATATATAGTGGGCCTGCATGTCCTTTGTGCAGGTAATCATCAAAGTTTATATTAATGTCTTTATTCAACGCATCCAGCGTTATAATGCGGTTGTGCTGTATCTCTAAACCAAGGTCTGGGCTAAAGAAAACAAAAATGCCGTCTTTATGCCTGTCATCAAGCAGTTTAACGTAATCCAGGCTTTGCTGATCTATAAATTGCTGGCCTATACCTGATGTACCATAGGCTGTAAATTTATACAAACCCTTTTGCCCTATCACATAAAACTTGATCGAAAAAAAAGCGATCACGAGGATAGCCAGGCCTAACCCTGCCCGGTAAACCATTTTAAATTGGCTAAACACATATAACGTGCCGGGGATAACCAGTAGACCAACTATCCTGAAATGCCTTGCTTCGTAAGAGATATCCAGCTTGCGCATAAACGCCGAACCGAAAAACAGTATAGATACCCCGTAGATAATTAAAAGTATAAGCTTGTAATTATCATCCTTAACGGTTTTACAGATAAAATAAATTAATAGTATACTTAAAGTAGCTAATAAGATAAGCACGGGCATCACCAATCCCGGAGAAAGCACCGGGCTATCGTTATGAAAAAGAATGCCATTTAACAGGTCATCTGCAGAGAATCCTGCTAATAGTGGTGAGGCAATGGGAAAAGTGAGTGTTTGCCAGCTTAAGTCTAGCCCGCTTGATGCAGATGAAGGATTAGCGCCCTTTGATAAATATTGCCACCAAATTACGCCTACAGATATAACCGCAGGTATGCCTATCCATAAACCTTTAATAAGCCAATTCTTTATACTTAGGCTTGGGTAACATAACCTTATCCATATAAAAAATAAACATGCGGCATAAACCCATATAAAAGATGATTTGCAGATGAAACCTATCCATCCGGATAATAATATAAATAGTACTAAATGCCAATTGGCTTTGTTAAACGTTAAACAGCCATATAAAAACCAGCCTGCAAAGGCAAAAAATAATGTTTCGCCACCAATGTGAAAAATATAGGGCAGGAAGAACGCTTGCTGCAAAACTATTACTACTAGGCTTAATGCGCTGATAAGAGGGGTGAAGCCTGCTTTTTTAAAGAATTTATAAAACCCAACAAGTCCAAGTATTTGGCAAACAGCCGTAGTAACAGATGCAGCATGGCCGGTATTTATACCCAGCAATGCTTTAAAAAAGTAGGGTACCAGATACTGACCCGGCGACCACCATGATAAAAATTCAACACTATTTTTAGATATATCCCACGAACTGGGTTTTACCAGGGTGTTAAAGCTACTACCCAATTGCATAGACCGTAAAACCTGGAACCCCCAGCTGGCATCGGGGAAGATAGCGGCAGGTTTTATGATAACCAGTATACCCAATATACTTACTACGGTAAGCAGGGTTAAAAGGATGGTACGGTGTACAGACTGGAAATATTTAAACATGTGCTAAGTAGATAATTATTCAATAATGCGGGTGCGTACAGCTATAGCCGGGTTGCCCTGGTAAATAGTGTATGCCTCAAGATTTTTAGATGCTACAGAACCGCTTGTTAATACCGAGTGGCTTGCGGCAGTTACGCCCTGGTTAATTATAGCTCCGCAACCTATCCAAACGCCATCTTGCAAGGTAATAGGCCCGGTTATCAGATCAAAGTTTGTTTTTTTATAGTTATGGCTACCCGTTTGTAATATAGCCCCTTGCGATATACAGGCATTGTTACCAATAGTTACCATTACCAAGTTATCTATCCAAGCACCTTCGCCTATCCAGCAATGGTTGCCAACATTTAAATTCCAGGCGTATTTAATATTTACATTTGGTTTGATAACCACACCACGGCCAACCTTAGCGCCAAATAAACGTAGCAGGCTAACTTTAATACCCTTTACCGGTAACCAGGCCGATTTAAAAAACATAAGATTAACATAATACCATAATACCCTTTTTAACGCACTACCACCCGGCGCGTAGGGGGAATTGTTATAGGCAGATAAGTTAGTTTGCGGCATTTTTAGCAAGTAGTTTGTCCTGGTATCGGGTGTAAAAATATAAGCTTACTGTTATTATTACATACACCACTATGTTAAATATGGTATGATGATCTGATATATAAACATTTTTAACCGGGTGCCAGTAAAGGGATAGTAATACAAAACGGCATATATTTAATAATTGTATAACCACCAGCCCTATGCTGCCAAAATATATTTTTGATTTTAGGGTGGCAGGATAAGCTATTACAAAGGCTGCGAAAAAGCACATTACACCAAAGCCAAGGCAATCGTAACCAATATAAATTGTATTGTGCCCAACAACCAGCATCTGGTAAAAATTAGTTTTGGTTTCGAAGCCAAAAACATTTAAGATAGCCGCACTGGTTTTAATAAGCACCAACCTAAACCAGCCTATAAAATTAAGATGGTGGTCTAAAAAAGCCGAGTATAATTTACCACCCTTTGCGGTGATGCCTAAATAACCGAGATAAAAACCATAAAGCAACGCAAACAGGCCTAAAAATTTAACAACAAATGATACAGCCGGATTTATAGTTGGTTTACTTCCCATTGTTTTGCTGTTTTTTTAAAAGTTCATCTATCTTAATATCCACTACCAACCTAAACCAAAAAGCCTGCATAAAGTGAAATATAATACCGGTACGCCCATCCAGTATACCAAGTTTAAATATCAATCGATATATAAAATACAGCATAGGCCTTACGTATCGCGGCAACTCCCACCAGTGTTGTTTAAGCCATGCTGTACGTTCATCCGGTGACCCCCAAAAGTGCGGTTTAACGGTTTGTTGCCTTAAGTGTTGCATACGTTCTACTTCTTCGTACGCCAGTAAATCGCTGTATTTGTTGTGTTTAGCTATCCAAAAACTTATTTTATTCTCTTTTAGGTTTTCTTCAAGGATGTGGCCGTTTTTCCAGATCAGGGTGTTGCCGGGCACTACCAGGCGGTGGTCCATATTTTCGTTAGTATCAGAAAACCCAACGCCAAAACGGATCATTTTAAGCATGTAAAAGGGGTAGTAACCGCCATGCTTTATCCACCGGCCTTTAAAATAGTTTTTTCGGTTAAAATAAATACCATCGATATTTTGGTGATCCTGGCCATTAAAGTTTTGCAGCAAATCAAAAAGCTCGGGCGTCACTATCTGGTCGGCGTCTAAGCAAATAACCCAGGGCGTGGTAACTGCAAAGTTCTTAAGTGCATAATCCCATTGTTTAGGATGATTTTCAAAAGCATGTTGTGCTACAATTGCGCCTGCTTTTTGGGCAATTACTAATGTATCATCCGTACTTCCGGAATCTAAGATAAAAATAGGGGCCTGCAAGCCGGCTATAGAATTAAGCAACCTTTGCAGGTGTATCTCTTCGTTATATGTTAATATGATGAATGAGTAATTTACGTTCAACTCAAGTGTGCTTTAATTCCCAATGATTGTTAAGATAAAGGCTGCGCCAATAACCTTAAATTCTTGATACCTTAATGATGTTTTGATAAAAACGCAGGTATTCTTGCACTAATTTATCACCCGTAAAATCGCGGCGTATAATATCAGGCGCGGTATTTCTTATTCGTTTTGCATCGTTTACCTGGTTAGTATAAATACGTTTTATTTGCTCACTTACCGATTGTGGGTTTGTTTGGCAGATCCAGCCGAGTTTATGCTCATCAACATAGGTTGCTAAGCCAACATTTGCACTTACCAGCACTGCTGTACCAACACTTAGGCTTTCTATTACTACATTACCAAAATTCTCGTCGTGTGAGGGCAATACAAGCACATCGTGCGTGTTAAGCAATTCAAACTTATCGTCGCCATAAAAGCCTGCCCAGGTAATTTTTCCGGCCATAAGTGGGTCGGTAATTAATGCTTTTAATTTATCGATATAGGCTTTATCACCATTCCCTGCAATAGTTAAATGGAATGGAATTGTTAGCAATTTTAAAGCTTCCAACAAAATATCCAACCCTTTTTTCTCCTCTATACGTGAAAAGAAAATAAGCCTGAGAAAGTTGCTTGTCTGATGTTTTTTTATTGCACTGTCACCCAGTTTTACAAAGTTAGATATAATGCTGATACTTTGGGGTGTAACCAGTTCCATGAGTGATAACCCTTCTCTTTCGGAGGTAACATGGATGTGGCTGTTCTGCAATAATTTTTTACCCATCAAACCATGAATAAGCCCCTTTTTAGCGGAGTTTTTGTTAAGAAAGGAATAATCGCTTAATGTACCTCTTGGAGAGAGTACTACCGGGACGTTTTTACTTTGCGCGATAGCGCATGATAATACCGAAACTAAATTCCACCAGGTATGGATATGCACCAGGTCAAATTCCGTTACGCGTTTGCGCAGGGTTTTTAGCAATGCCGGGGAAAAGTGGGTATGATCTTTAGTGATGCGCTTAAAATAAGTAACGGTTACACCATCAACCCAAACGGGCGTATTGGTTACAACAGGAAGCTCGGCCGCGCCATTTGCAGTTGTGGCAAACACTTCTACCGATACGCCTGATTGGCTAAGCTGTTCGCACAGCATACTGGCCGACATAGTTGGCCCGCCGTAAATATAAGCCGGTTTATAGGCAGCTATGATGTGTAATACTTTCAAATCCGTTTCAAAAAATTTATACCAACTAAAATCCTATGTACGATTAACATGGTAATAAAACTCCAAAAAACCGAGTTGGAGATAAATTCAAAACTTAACCCACGCCAAAATATTTGAAAAAGCCCGCTAAATATTAAGGCTGTGCCTAAAATATAGCCGCCAAATAACTGTTCGGCCTTTTGAGATATGATTTGAACCATGGCACCATAAACAAACAGCGATAAAAAAACACCTATTATCCCGCCAGAAAGATAGCCATCAACAATATATGCAGGTTTGGCAGATACATTGGAGTTGCGCATAACTACCCCGGCATCGTAAACCCTTTCCATGATCATTTCTTCGGTATTGGGTTTGCCCGGCCAAAAAACGCGCGGAACTAAAGCCGCCGCAGATTGCTCTACAAGCTGAAAACCATAATAATCTACCTTGCCTGGGGTAGATTGTATAAAGGTGGTAAACATATCTACCTCGCTTAACCTGAAAACCAAAAAGCCCCAATTACTAATTTCTTCATCGGGGTTAAGAGTGGCGTCAAGCGCAAGTTCATAGGCCTCGTTGGTATTGGCGTTTTCTGTCCATGCGTTTTGCCTGAAAACCTGATTGTAGGTGGGTAAATAGAAAAATAATAACAGCAATATGGGTACAAAAATAACCTTTACAGCCGTTTTGTAGCTTGGATATAAAAAAATACCCAGTACCAGCACACTAATAATTATAGGCTCTTTAAACCCGGACATTAAAGCCTGATAAAAGTTAGATACATATAGTAAACCACATACGGCCGTGTAACCCATTTTTTTAAGCGGGATGGCAAAGGCAAGTGCCAGTGTACCCGCAATAAAACTCAACGCACTTAGCTGAAAGTAGAATTGTGCCAGGCCCGGTACTCTTAAAGAAAGCGCAGACACCGGCAAACATATAATAGCGATGATAAATATGACGTTGTGCAGCCTATCTTTTTGGTAATAATATTTTTGCTGAACAGGATATTTCATGAATACCATTATCCCAGTAACAAAAGCTGCATGGCCTAAAATATAGTAGCGCTGGCACTGTGCTAAAAGCGGCATCTTAAAAGCCGCCTGATCATACAGATCGCCGGTTTGATCCAGGTTGCCGAACCCTAATAAATTAAAAAAGTAAAATATAGAGCTGCAGGCCATATAGCCTATGAAAATTATTTGCACCAAAAATATAGGCCGCATGATCTGCTCACCTATACTACGGTCTGTTGGCAGCGGCTTTATATGGCCGGTATAGCACATGAAAAATATAAAAAATGAGCCCAGCCACGCGATAAGGTATGACATAACGGGCATAGAACTGAACAGGATAGAAAATACCCATGGCATATAAAGTATAAAAATTCTTTCTGCTTTATATGGCATTTACCTGTTCGTAATTAATAATATGATCGGCCTGCAATTCAAAATTCCAATGCTTTATAATATCGTGTGATGCACGGCCCATTAAAGCTAAGCCGTTTTTTTGTTTAGCCACTAACATAGCTAACTTTTGAGTAATATCTGCCAAAGAACCACTCTGGTGTATAAACCCGTTTAGGTTGTTTTTAACCAGATCTGCTGCGCAGCCAACTTTATCAGATACTAATATAGCTTTGCTACATGCCATAGCCTCGTTAACCGCAAGCCCCCATGTTTCTCCCGGCCCTTTAGATGGTAAACAAAATAAATCGCAGGCCTGATATATAGCCGGCATCCGGCTTTGGTTCTGGAAATCCATAAAGTGGATGTGCTTGTTTGTACCTGCTAATTGTTTGAGTTGCGCCTCTAAATCACCATTACCTACAAACAGCAAATGTAAACCCGGCAAGTTTAAGTTAATAAAGGCCTGTAGTAAAAGTAAAGGGTCTTTTTTGGCTTCAAATTTACCGGCAAACAGCAACAGTATATCGTTGTTTGTTAATGACAGGTTTTGCCTGATAGCAGCTATTTTTTTTTGATCAGTTATACCGTACCTGTCGTTGTCCACCGCATGTGGTGCAAAAATCAGTTGGTCATCAGTTACTCCATATTTTTTAAAATAGGCTTTGTTGTTAGTACCTGTGTATAGCGCATAATTAATATGGCTATACACCCACCTTAAATAAAAAATTTTAAGAATGCTTTTTATACCGGATTTTTCATCAACCAGGGTAGAGTCCCCGCGGAATAGCACCGGCACTTTGTTTTTAAAATGGCGTAATACTTTAAAATGGCTTTGATACCACCAGCCATAAACCAGCACCGTATCTGCGCCCCATGATTCTATTTGGGCTATCAGATCAGGGTTGATAATACCCTTTGAATGGTGCGAACCAGCATCAGTAGCTATATTTTTTACCCAGGTAAAAGAGTACCCATTTAACAGATCAATATCCCATTGTATGGTTTTGCCAAAGCCGGGGTCGTGTTTGTTAAGGGATGCCTCGCCCCAGGTATAAAAAACCATCAACTCTACCTGCTGCGCCAGTAATTTAAATACCGGTGCGTAGTATTGTATAGGATGGGTTACAACTATGGCCAGTTTCTTCATTTGGTGCATTCAAAAGCCGCGGCATTATAAAACCGGCTTTTTTCTTCCACTAATTTAAAATGTTCATCCGCGGCATCATTAAAAGCGGCCGGGCGGATAGTTTTAAAACCAATCTTAGTTAATTCGGCCTGCAGGGATTGGTAATCCCACATCCATAAATGTTTGGAGTTGCCGTATAAACCTTTTAAACCGGCTAATACGCCTTTGCCCCTGGTTTCTATACCCAGCATGGTGCTTCTCATAAAATCATTGGCGGGTGCATCCACTTTATCAAAAGATGCCAGGTATTCTTCGGCGGCAACTTTAAGATCGGGCACCACACCACGAAACACCCCGCCTGGTTTTAATACTTTGTAAGAGTTTTTTAATGCCGTCACAAAATCCTGATAAGATAGGTGTTCTAAGATATGCGAACAATATAAGCCATCACAACTATCGGGCTGCTCGGGCAGGCCGGTAACTATATCGCCATATTGCACATTGGCCGGGAAACGTTGCGTGTTTCGCGTATACAACTTGCCCAGCAAGGGCAGGCGCTCAAACCGAAGGGTAGGCGATGCATCATAGTTTATCCAGCCATCGGGTGCCGAAAACCCGCAACCGTATTGTACATATCTATTCATATAGTTTCTTTTATAACCCAGTCAAATAAATCGGTTTGTTGTGTAGGGATGTTTTGGGCATCGTATTTAAGCATGCAGCTTTTATTGTATATGGGAGATGCCAGCGTATCGGTTGCCATCAGCTCCAAAAAATGTTTAATACGTATTTGTATATCGGCATCATCATAGCTTAAAGTGTATTCGGCACCACATTCTTTTAAAACTATATTAGCCGGGCTTTTAGCATTAAATATAGTGAGCAGCGGCTTATTGGTTAACAAGTAAGGATATATTTTTGATGCTGTGTATTTAGGGTCATCAGATCCCGGTATAAATAAAGCATCCGCCTGTTGTAAGGTAGCCAGCGTATGGAAATAACTGATCCTGTCGGTTTTTTCCACCACAAATTCCTCTAAACCAAAATGTTTTGCCAAAGGTAGTATGGTTGGTGTGCCTTGCCCTTGCCCGGCATAGCTGGTACCAATAAAATAAAAGCGAAGGTGGCTATATTGATCAGGATACTGTGTGAGCAAATTTTTAAATACTTCAAAAACAGGGCTTATAGCGCTATGCATATCTGCACCACCGCGGCCTATGTACACCATATTTTTATAGCCGGTTGCCAGCAGTGGGGTAAAATTTTCCGAATTTTTAAGGGCGATAGCCATATCCGGCAAAAAACTGCCAAAAGTTATGGTAGCTGCAGGGATATCTTTTATTTGCGGATAGCGCGTTTTAAGATCGGTAATGTAGCTTTCAGATACACTTATCAAGCCGCTAACCTGTTTTAAGGCCAATGGTTCCAACGTTTTATTGACGCGGTAAGATAACCAGTACTTTGGCGGCTGCTGCGCTTTAGGTTTATCGCGGTAATATTCGGAGTGCCATGGGTCCTGCATATCTATTACGTAAGGCAGGCCGAACTTCTTTTTCCAGTAAGCTCCTAACACGCAAACGGCAAACTGTGTGGTAGAAAAATAAATAAGATCGTATTTGTTTTTGGATAACAGCTCGTTTACCTTTTTGCGATAGAACCAATACGAACGGAAAGCGATATTGCCAAAGCCCAATTTTGCGGTATATTTTTTAGCAAATGCCTTTACGGTATGTACTGTAATGTCTGCCGGTATGGTTTGCAGCAGCAGTTCATCCATTGGCGCATCAGAGTAAGCCGGGTCTACCATTACTACTTCTGCCTCCCATCCATTTTGCTTAAAATAGGGCAAGCTCATCCGTACACGCTGCATATCCGGAGTGTTAGATGGTGGGAAGTAAGGCGAAATGATTAGTACCCGTTTCAAATTACGATGTCTTGAAATATCTGCGGTTAACGCTTTGTGCCAACCTGTGCGACGGGAGTTCTACCGTTAAATAAAACAGATAGGCTACCAGTATGGTGAGGACGATAAACAAGGGGTAAGTGAACCCGTTAAACGTTATGATACGTTTTAGCAGCAAAAAAGCTATAGGGTGGCACAGGTATAACGAATAGGAGAACTTACCCATCTTCTCCAGCCGGATATTGGCCTGTTTGTTTTTATAATAAACTATTTCGGTTTGCAGCCATTTGTATAATACCAAAGCAAATACATTCATAGATAGGATGTAGCTTAAATGCAGGTGAAACTTAGCAAAACAGCAAAAACAGCTTATAGCAAATACGGCAAGCCTATAAGTAATAACCGTGCGGCTGTTTACAGATGTTAGTTCATCAATATGCTCGGCTATTAAAACCCCCAACAGCCAGCAGGGCAGGCCAATTATCCAGGTAAGATAATTGCCAAATTGCCAGTAGTAGCCATGATAGTTAACGTCTGTTTGATGGATAAATGCTAAAATATCCTGATAAGCACCAATGCCTATAATAATTGCGGCGATGCCCCAGGCTATTATGAATTTGGTCTTCCAGCTCAGGTTTATTTTTAATAGCAGTGGGTAAATGGCATAATATATCAATTCACAATACAGGCTCCAGGTAACCGTCTTTTCCGGGTGATCAAAGCCGGTACCCACTATTATAATTATAGCAAGCGGTATCAATATCCGCAAAAAACGCCTTACCCAAAATTGGGGCACATTGCTAATGCCTTTTTTAGACGGGTAATGAATAACAAAGCCGGATATGATAAAAAATGCAATTACTGCCGATGTGCCATCAAAGGCATTGGCTAAAAATACGCCCACCACTTTTAACGGCAAAAATGCCGAACTTTTTAGCGCCATGGCATAAACATTATCAAAATGCGATAACATTACGATAAAGGCCAGTATAAACCTGATGCTATCTACACCATAAAACCATTTACGGGGCTGTTGGCTTTGCATCATTGGGCCGGCAAGATGTTTTTAACTAGATCCAGAAATTTTCGACTTTCGGTTTCCCAGTTATACTTATATTGGGCAAGGCGCAGCGATTCTGTTTTACAGGCGTTAAGCTGGTCCCTGTCACTATTGTATTTACTAATGATAGCCGCTAATTCAGCAGCATTACCTTTATGGTATGTACTACCAATTTGCGGGTTTTGATCCATAAAGCTTAACTGGGCTTCGGTATCGCTGGCTACAATAGCCAGGCCTGCCTGCATATAGGTGAATAGCTTATTACTTAAGGCTATATTGTTGTTGATACTAAAGCCTGGTTCTAAGGCCAGCCCGATATCAAACTGTGTAGCAAAATTTGTTAATTCATCGGCTGGCATGGTATCATGAAATTTTACATTGATACCGCTGTTTTTTATACTATCCGCGTAAGCCTCATTACCGCTTGTGCTACCCAACAAATGCAATTCTATTTGTGTGCCAGGCAATAACTGCAACGCTTTAACTATATCATCTAAGCCACGGTTGGCGCCAACAACCTGCGAAAACCAAAGTAGCCGTAATGGTTTATCCGGATTAACCTTTATTGCCGCGATATTACCCTTTGGGAAGACATTGAGCAGCACCACCGGCTTTAATACCGGGTAAAGTTTGCGGTATGCTGCTGCAATCTGCGGACTGCTCGTGGTGAGGTAGTTTACCAGCGGCAGGTATTTATTTTCTATATAGGTTTTTAATAATACATCGGGGTTGGTTGGCTCGTTGCTGGTTTCGTGGCGGTGAAAATCTTCGGCATCAAAACCGCATCTGCCCTTATTCAATTTTGCTGCTTTTACAACCGCCGGTAATGCCCCCGGGTTATGCGCAATGTACAGATCAGCGCGGTGTTTTTTTACTTCCTTCAACAGGAAATAGGTGCTGCGCGATATGGCATATTCTGCAAATAACTTAACTTTTTTAAAGGCAAACCTGCCTGCCAGGTTTATTAATCTGCTTAAAAAATAGGTTGCTTTATGTTGCTGCGGTGAGCCGCCAACACGTACGGCGTTCCATTTTTTGGTGGGTAACATTTGCTCATCGTGCGTGGTACCCCAATTGTTCCAGTAGGCGTAAATTACAGTAACCTGGTAGCCAGCCTGGCTTAATGCATCAGCCTCTTTAACCAACCGGGGGTTTAAGGTAGGTTGGCCCGACGACACCAAAACAATTTTTTTACCCATTAAATAAACTGAGGTAATGTTTGGCTATAATATGTACATCGAAACGTTGTTGAGCGCTCTCGCGGCAGCCTTTACGGTCAATGGTATCAATAACAGCTAATTTAGCTGCCATCTCATCCTGATCATTTACAATAAAACCGTTAACCCCATCCTGCACCACCTCGGGTACCGAACCGCGTTTAAATGCAATAACTGGTGTGCCGCAGGCCATAGCCTCAATCATCACCATTCCAAAAGGTTCATCCCATTCAATAGGGAACAGTAATGCTTTGGCTTGTTGTAAAAATATGTTCTTTTCAGCATCGTTAAGCGCGCCAACGTATTTAATATGGTTATTGTCAATTAACGGTTCTATTTCAGTTTTGTAGTAGTTCAGGTTATCTGCTGTGGTAGGTATATTACCCGCAAGTATCAATTTTTGGTTAGTGGCCCGCGCTACCTTTATTGCGGTATGTGCCCCTTTTATTTTATCTAAACGGCCCAAAAACATCAGTGGGGCATCATCTGTAACGGTTGAGTTTAGTTGATACTTAGCAAAATCAATGGTGTTATAAACGGTTTGCCAATGCCCTGCCACGTTGCCTGTTGATACGCAGTAGTCGCTGCATGCGGTAAAAATCAGATTTTTGTTGGGCATAGACGTAAACATGCGGATGCCTCTGGTGGCTACCGGTCTGCCATAGGTCATGATTTTTTTTACACGGCTATTAAGGATAGGCAGCAGGTATATTAAACGGCCAAAGTTGTGTACCGTGTCAAATTGATGGCGGTTACGGTACAGATACTTCCAGGCAAAAACCATTTCCCTGTTTTTTTGGGATGCCGGGCGGTCCAGATCATTAACACCGAAAGTTACTGTGGTGCCGCTGCAGGAAGATCCAGGGCCGGCCAGCAGTGTTACCTCGTGCCCAAGTTTTTGATACTCTTCTGCAAAAAGATACACCAGCCTTTCGTGGCCGCCATAAGCCTGGGGGGGTACAGGTATCCCCGGATCCATGATCAATAGTATCCTCATGCGCTACCTAATTCTTTTTGTACCTGTTGATAGATATCAAGGTATTTTTGAGCACAAATTTCAAGTGTAAGGTTTTCTTTGATATAATTTCGCGGAGCAAAATTCTTCTCCTGCTTTATGAAGTTTAATAAAGAGCCTTCAAAATCAGCTAACCCTGTAAATTTCAATCCGCATCGCTCATCCCAGTAAGGTACTGAACTTACCGGTTGGTATTTTACCCTTTGAGGGTAGTACTCGGGGTCTTGCCAGTAACCGCCCCTGTCCCATGCTAAAATAGGGGTATTAGTTGCCAGTATTTGCTGGTAGGCCAAGCCCTGTGTTTCGTGTTCGCATAAAAAAACAACCGCTTTAACGTGGCTTAGCTTTTCTTTCAGCTCTGCATGGGTGTATTGCCCGTATTTAATGTACAGATGCGAAAGATGATGATCTTTTAATGTGCTTAATATCGGGTTCAATAAATCGCGGGTATATTTTTCATGCTGCCAGCGTATCTTATCGTATATCAAAAAATCTATATCTTTTTCTGTAGTAAACGGTTCCCATTCGGCTATATCAATACCTGTTGGCCATGCTTCAGTTTTATCGCCGTAAAAGGGCAGGCACATTTCTTTCATCCAGTTACCGGGCACTAAAAAGCGTTTTATATTAGGATGTTTAGTGAAAAGATCAGGATAATCTACCGGGTGCGAATATACGCCTGCGCCAAAAATGATGGGATTGCGCCACTTTTTTTGATCTATTAAATGTGGCTTCCCTATAATACATGCTATCTCTTCCGGGTGATCTTTAATATACCTATAATCATTAAAGCGGTAGGGTATGCCAATTTTATCCAGCCCGCGCATCAGGTTTAAAGCCACCATCATTACCCCACCGGGCCTTTGCCTGCCCCGCACTAAATATCTGATCAGCCTGCGCGGGTAGCGGTCAAATTTTATCCACCTGTCCGGGTCGGGCTCGGCATAAAATATATTTAAGGGTTTAGTAGTGGGCATGTATTAAAATAGCCGTCTTATTTTTAATAGTTTTTCGGCCGTTGTAAAGCCAAAGTGTTTATATAGGCGCGCTATTGCAGGGTTTTCGGTAGGGGTAAAGCCCGGGTTTAATTCATAAACCCAATTGTATATTTTATGGCCATCAGCTAAATGTGTTTTGGCAACCCAGTGTGCCAAATGCCATAGTGCGTTACATGCTGCGTTTTTATAACGTTGCGTTAAAAGCCCCTTTGCGCGTAATTGTTCAAAACACCTTTTATAAATGTTTAACCTCGCCAGATGATTGGCAGATGCTTGCAAGCCATCTGCGTTTTGCAGTCTTTGCTTCTGGTGAATACGATGTGCCAGCGTAGGTGTTTGGATAAAACCTGTTTTGGGTTGGTTTAGGGCGGCTTCTATTACAAATTGCCTGTCGTCTAACGCGCCAAATTCCTGGCGATGGGGGATTGCCTGTATAAATTCTTTCTTAAAAAGGTAAGCACTGTAATGCGATGAATCGCATTCACCTAACTGCTGTGCCAGAAAATCATCGCACACTGTCCAGCTAATTTCTTCAATAAATTGCTCTTGTTCGTTAAATAACTGGTAACCCGCGCAAGCAATGTCAAGTTGATGTTCTTCTGCCAGGGTAAACAAGGCTAGCGATGATCCCGGCAGTAACCAGTCGTCAGAGTCGAGGAAACGAATATATTTGCCTTTTGCAACAGCAAAGCCCTTATTTACCGCCCAATCTTTACCCATGTTATCCTGGCGAAGGGCAACAATATTTTGCTGTTTTGCCAACCAATCCCAGGTGCCATCGGTACTGCCATCGTCAATCACGATGATCTCGACGTTCAAACCTGGTTCGTAGCAGCTGCTTATTGCTTTTGGCAAGCTCCATAAACGATTATAACTTGGGATGATAATGCTAATGTCCAAAGCTTATTCTATTATTCGTTCAGATGGTTTAACAGCCCGTGTACCAATAAGCATACGATAAACAGGCCTGAATAAGTATTTAGCCGACTTAATTACATTGGCGGGTAAAGTTAGCTGAATGTAACTTAATAAGTTAGCACTTAAGCGGGTATAATGGTTTACTGAGATATATTTTAGTTTTTTAACCTCGGCTGTATAAGGTAATATTTGATTGTAATGCCCCAAAAAATGCACTATAACCGGTTTGGCTATAGTTAAAGGCCAGTTTTTTTGATAATCGGGATGCCCGGGGTTATTATATAATTCTACTGTGCCTTTAAATATATCAGATTTGATACCCGATTTGAAATTTACAAATTCAGCCATTATGCTGCCATCGTCCTCAACAGGTTGTTGTTTGTGTAACTGCATGGCTAATGCCATTAAAACCTCATCATTTGGGCGCCCTCTAAGGCGCACAAAACCTATTTCATCGTATTTTTCCTCTAAACTTCGGGCGGTTGCATATACTTGTGCTGCCTGTGGCCCCTTTTCCAGATAGTAAATACCGCCATTAAACTTAGGCAGGTGGGGTATGCTAAATTGCCTGCAAACTGCAGCAATATCTCCAAACCATTCGCCATCTGTTACGTGTTTCCCTAATACAGCTACAGGGTGACCTTTAAACTGCTCAAATACAGTTAACAGATCGCCATACACCAGGCAATCGCTATCTATAAACAGCGTTTTCCCTTCGGGCACAATTTTATTTAAATGCAGTTTAGGGGAAAATCCGCGGCCTAATTCACCAGGTTGCAGGTTAATAATATGAGTATAGGCCAGTACATCTACGGGCAGTTGCTGCGGCAGATCTGTGGCCAGGTAAAAATTAATGTTGTTATCCTTGTTCCATAACCTGGCCGACCGTAGCAGGTTTACGGCCATATCAACATATAGCTTTTTGCCTGTGGCTAATGTGATAATATTTAGCGATCTATCCAATGATTCTTTTACGGGTGGCGAACGGTTCTTCTATATACTGATAGGTATACCAGGTAATAATAGGAATAAATATTATTCCTAAAGCAACGCCTGTTAATTGCAGGCTTTGAGGTAAAAACTGATGCGCTAAGTAGTTTTTAAGAGTGATAAGTGGTTCATGAAACAAGTATAAAGAATAGCTCGATAAGCCTATATATCTAATTGTGCGAATTATTAGATTTGAGTACCGCTTTAACCAGTCTTCTTTGGATAATATCAATAACAATGGGATTGTCCATATCAAAACATTTGCCTGATCTGATAAGATAAATAAGCTATTAGGGAAAACCTTAAGTATTATAAATGCTAATATAATAATACCGTTAATTAGCTTAAAACTCGTATCTGTAGTTTTATAAACGGTCTTATCAGCCAGGTATGCGCCCCAGCACCAAACAAACCAAAAGTTTAAAACAAAAAAATGTCCGGGAAGCGATACGGATGGTTTGAAGGAAAAATATAAGGTACTTAAGCTGCTTACTATAAATGTACATACCAAAGCAAATTTTGAGGAATTTTTAAACCATATATAATAGAATAGCGGGTATATCAGATAAAAAGCGATCTCAATTGTAATTGTCCACAAAACAACATTTATGGTGTTAAAATAGGTGGCATTAAACCCTTGTAACACAAATATATGAGTGATGAAATCTGTTAGGGAGGGATAGTGGCCGTAAGTGAAATAGTTTACAGCTATAGCAAATAATAGTGCCACTAAGTATGGGGGATAGATACGTAAAAGCCTGCGCTTGTAATATGCTTTTAAAGGTAATTGAACGCCGGCTCTTAAATATTTTAAACTTGATAAGTGTATACAATACCCGCTAATTAAAAAAAATAGTGGCACAGCGTAGGTAGCCCCAAAATTATCTAGTGACTTTATAAATGCTATCCCGCTGTATTTTGCCAACATGGCGCCGAGGTGCTGATGATAAAAAAATACCCCTAATGCAGCAATTGCCCGTAGCACATCAATTGCTATAAATGTATATGGTTTATCAGCCATTTAATTGTTGAAGTTTAAGGGCAAGCAGTTTTTCGTTTATATTAATGTCTCCCCAGGCAGCTCCTGCCGGTTTTATACCTTCCAGATAATGATAGTTTAGGGATAACATACCGGCTAAAGTAAAGTAACAATCGGTACGAAAGTAATCTGCCGAAAATAGTTCAATTACTGCGGTGCCGGGCATAGCAAACATTAAATTGGCTAAAGCCGCGCCGTGTGCGCCCACTATTACATTCGAGTTTTGTACAACATGTATTTGTTCGGCAATGCTCAGGTCATTAGGGTCGATAATATCAAATCCCTGCGATTGTAGCAGGGTAATTATTTGTTCTTCGTTGATGATTTGCCGGTTGGTAGTTTTGCCACGTTTAAAGTAAATTTTTTTTGCAGCGGTGGCAGGTTCGTCTTTTAAAAGCACAGAGCGCACATAATCTACCGCCCACCTTGGTGAACGCCCCTCGCTGCCCGGCAACGAGCCTGCATATAAACTATTAAAATGGACTTTTTGAGTATCATTTATAAATAGCAGTTTGTTTTTAGGGATACCGAATTGCGGCAGTATATCCAAAAATTTATGCGGGACCGAAGCTGAAACACAATAATGGTTGATATGGCCTGATACCGATTCATAAAGCTTAATACGCGGTAATACATCAAACAGCCAGTGGTAATAATTGTGGCTTTGTGGCGATATTAACATCGCCCCAATGCCATCTGCATACTTTACGTTAGCCGAAAATGTGAAAAACGGCTTTTTAAATATGAATTTTGATAAAGAACTAATGCCGAAATTGTGCGTAAACTCTTTAAAAAGCAAATTACGGCTGCTAAGTACCAAGCCTATTTGTTTGTACACATAGCAATCTTTTAAATTATACAAATAAGCCGGTGCAGTCTGGTAAAACATATTCGGATTAAAACGGGACGTATCCTTTTGTTGCGCCAATTGGGGCAACTGGTGCGTTTGATGCTCAGCATGGAATAAAAGCTTATAACTATGCCCGCGTATGCCCGAATAAATGCCCTTTTTGGCATTATCCGCATCTATCCATTCGGCACACGAGTTGATCATGCGCATAGGATACACAAACGGGAATTGTTTGATGATGGATTTAAGCCTGGTTAAATTCATGTTTAAAAACCATGTTTATAATAGCTCATCAGCCTTAAAAATTTCCAGCCTGTAAACATGCCTAAAACGGTTGTGAGTTTATTAGTGCTGTACTTTAGCCCCCGGTAGTTTAATGCTTTGGCTTTGTTAATAGCTTCTGCAGACACATCTTTGTATCTGGGATAAGCGGCAACACCTAATTCCCAAAATTGCCTTGCAAAAAACTGGTCTATTAAATTTGAATTCGAGCGTTGTTTAAGATGACTGTATTTTAGCTGGGTGGCCATCAGCATGCTTTGCATAGCCCCTTTACTTTTTTGGGCAGACAATGATGCTCGGGTCCCATACTTGCGGTAATAATTAATCCCACTACCACTAAACTTAATGCCCTTGCTTGCCAGTACGGTACGGCAAAAAAATTCACCGTCATCATCAAGCGTAAGGCTGTTGTGCCATAACCCGGCTTTATCAATTAGTTTGCGCGGCGTTAACCAGGCGTTGGGTTGTATCATACCGCCATAGCCCGGCATAATATTGTTATCGGCATAAAGCTTTATCAGAAAATCAACCGGGCCATCAGATTCTTTAGAAAACCATTCTTTTGTTATAGGTAGGCTTAGGTGGTCATCGCCATCTTTAAAATGGATGGTATTACATACAGCTAAATAATCGTCGCTGCCATTAAGCACCTCCATTTGCGATGAGATCTTATCCGGCGATAGCAGATCATCTGCGTCTAAAAACTGTATGTATTGCCCTTTAGCCTGTTTTAAACCCGTATTACGAGCCGCAGCTGCACCAGCATTGCTTTTGGAAATTACAGTTATGGCAAAATTTTTAAAAGATTGCACAATAGCCAAAGATCTATCCGTAGAGCCATCATTAACCACAATGATCTCTGTATTTGGCCAGGTTTGGTCAATAGCAGTTTGTATAGCTTGTGCTACATACTCTTCGGTATTATAAACAGGGATGATAATCGAAACTAATGCCGGCGTCAAAACTTACTTTCAAAAATTTCTATCCACCTGTTTTTTGATAGGGTATCTTGCGGTGGGCGGTTATCGATAAACCAGGGCTGTTTAAGCATTTCTGCATATAATACCGGGTTGCTATCCAACTCTATGATGCGGTTAATTAACGGCGTAAAGTTTATGCTTTTAAATTGCATATCCATTTTAATTGCCCTGCCCCAGGCTTTTAGTTTACGTTGCAACCTGTTTAAAGGGCTTTTATAAAAAGCGGGCCTTATATCAACAAAACTTGGCTGGCTTACTTTTTCCAGCAGGCTAAGCAGTTTTTTATTTTGGGGGATAATATAATCTGCCGCGTTTACAAAGCTTGCCGTATTAAATATATTACCTACGAGCGGGTCGCCAAAGTATATGGGTATGCTGTTACTCAGCATAGCATCATATAGTTTTTCAGTTTGATAACCGGGGTAAACATAATTCTCAAATGCTATGGTGAACTTATAGCCGGTTAAGAATTTACGTTTCCGCTCAAATATATCGCCTGTATATTGTTCATCTATCCCGGGCATGTTTTTCATAGACCGGCCCGGTGCATCAACCCTTTTACGGGCCGACAGTTGTTTGAAAAACGCTTCGCGATACAGCACGCGGTGCGAGTAAAGGAAATTGCAGAAATGCTTTTTATCGGCTGCTATTTGTTCGGCGTTATATGTATCAGTTTTTATTAATGCTTGCGGATCTGTACCATGCCACTGTATCCTTTTGTACCGTGGATGGTTAACATCGGCTTCGTTAGGTACGCCAAATGCCCATTCGCAAACCTGCATATCGGGCATAACGTTTTCACAAAAATAACCTATGCGTGTGTAGTTGCCGCTTGGCGGAATATCATTACCGTACGGCCCAAATATGATAAAGTCGGGCTCGTTAGATTCCACAAAATCGTATAGATCAGATACCCCGTTAATATCAAAAACCTCTTTTTTAAAGGTTGGCAAAAGCAAGCCATTTTTAAATTGAAGTTTGATAACCGGTTTCATAATCAATAGGTTTTACTTTCTATGAAAGTAAATTTACCCAAGCTATTAAGGGTGTCAATCTGGTCATAATAATAGTTATAAGCCAATTGGATGTCTACCTTAACAGGGGGCTTATCTATGCCTGTATTTTTACCCTGCTTGTAAATTAACTTACCCAACATAATCTTAATTTTAGACCAGTTGCTTATTTGGGCCGTATCACCGGCATATTTATAAAAGTGCTGTGCCCGCTTACCCTGGTCTATAATATCGGCCATGTTTTTTTGCGATGTTACGGTTTGCTCATGAGCTACGCTTAAGGCATTGTAGCCTGTATAATAGGCTATATTGGCGCGTAAATAACTTATACGAAGGGCGTATTCCCAGTCCATCATAGTATAGGCAGTATTGTATAACCCTATATATGCCAAAGAACTGCGCCGGATAAGCATATGCACATCGCCAAAGGTAAAAGAAGGGACCAATCCTTTAGCCCATTGCTGAAACTGGGGTAGGCGCGAATAGTTTTCTATCTGTTGATGATCATATAAAGTGCTACCCAAATCGTTTGATATTAATACATCTACGTGCGGGTTGTTTAGCATATAACTTTTGCATTGGCGAATAGCGCTGTAGCAAAATACATCATCATCTATTATTTTTTTGATGAGTATACCTGTAGCCATAAGCATGGCCTTGTTCCAGCCGTGGGCCTGGTTCTTGTCGGGCTCAGATATAAACTGGTGTATTTTGCCTTCGTTAAAAAGGCCTTGAAGATAGGCCGGTGTGCCATCGGTACTGCCAGCATCTACTACCACAATTTCTTCATCCGGTTGCAGTTTATTTATAAGCTTGCCTAAAGTTATTTTTAAAAATGGCAGCCTGTTGCGGGTAGCAATAATGTACGATAATTGGGGCTTCACTTTAGCTCGGCGTAGTAATTTGTGGTTTGAAACACTTCTTCGTATTCGATGTAAGCGGTTATTTTTACCAGGCCATCCCTTACAATACGGTAAATGTTATACTGTGGCGATAGCAGTTTCCAAAAATCTCTAAAAAAGGTGCGCGAATCGATATTACAGGTGCCAAATTCAAATTGGATAGCCTTGATTTTGCCGGCTGCAATGGCTTGCGTAGCACCATAAAGGGCATTTAATTCATTGCCTTCAATATCCAACTTTAAAAAATCGATATAAGGGATATCGTTTTCATGCAAAAAGTCGTCAATAGTTTTAATGCTGACGGTTTCTGCTGCGCTAAGCTTTTCTGTTGTGCCAAAAGCACGTTCCAAGGGATAAAGTGATGCAATGTCAGATCCGTCACGATCGGTGTATAAAGGTAGTTCGGCATTTTGGTTACTGAATCCGATATTGATAAGTGAAACGTTTTTTTTGCTGCAATGGGCTTGCTGCAATGCTTTAAAAGTATTTGCCGATGGCTCAAAACACCAAACATGTAAGTTAGGTGAGGGAATGTTTTTCAAAAGTGCCAAACAATAATCGCCCTGGTTAGCGCCTACATCAAACACAATGTACTTGCGATTGCCGGTATACCTGCCGGCTAAAAGTTTAAGCAATGGTATCTCTCCGCTTATTTCTACTAAACCACCATTGCCATAATTAAGCCCCTGCAAGGCATATGTTTTAAGGATATTAAAAAGCCTTTGATACTGCTTTTTACCGGCAATATGTTTTTTAAACATATGGATCAGGTGACTTTTTATACTACCCATGCCCGGATATGATATGATATATGATGAAACATCAGGATCTTGTTATATTAAAATAAGGCCTTAAAACACGCTTTATTATATTTTTTAATGGTTGTAGTGCCCTTTGCAGAAAGTATGCAGCCGGCGAAGATAGTAATACAGTGTACCTTTCATAGCGATCGGCTTTTTTGTTTAGTTGTATTGTGTTGGGGTGTTTTATTGGCCCTGTAATTTCGAAGGACTTTAGGCGGGCCTGTACAGATTCTGTTGAAAAGGTGTGCGTGGCACGCGGCCCAAAACCTATATTGGTTATACAGTTTTTCCACGGAATAATGGTTAAGCCGTTGTTTTTCCAGATACTGTATTGCCATTGGTATCCCAGGTATCAAAACCATTTATAATATGCTGAAGGTTCATCCGCCACAATTCCTGCTCGCGCTTATCCGGTAAGTTTTTTGCTAAAATTTGCAGGCATTCGGTTTCATCAAATCCATTAAGTTCGGCGTTATAATATTGCCACGCCCGTCGCCAGCTTGCCCAGCCCCAGATATGCATGTAGGTAGAGTAGTAATAGGAATAAACATCCATTGGTTTAGCCTGGTAGCTTGTGCCGCCAATCATCATTACCTGTGTGTTATATTTATGTTTTAGCAATAATTCTGCACAAATTGTAAAAAAGCTATCTGTAGGCAGGCAATCATCCTCTAAAATAATGCCCATCTCTTCTTGCTCAAAAAACCACGAAATAGCTTGCCAAACCGCATTTTTACAACCCAGGTTTTGTTGCCTTAACAAGGTTTTAACTTCGCAATCCCAATCTATACGGGTTAGCACCTGTCTTTTGGTTTCCTCGCAAAGTTCTTGCTCACCTGCAATGTTGGGCCGTGGCCCGTCGGCTGCTATATATAAGCGGGCGGGCGCTTGCTTCCGTATCCTTTCAAACACGTCGGCGGTTTCCTGCGGCCTGTTAAATATCAAAAATAAAACGGGTGGTGTTGCCATCATATTTTTGTCCAATGAGCAGGAATCACTTCCACAGGGAATTCTTTAGCTTCTGTTGTGCCGAGCCAGTATTTTGGTGCTATTATTAAAGAAGCTTTAGCGTTTAAATAAGCACCCCACCAGCTAAAGCTGCTGTTGGCCAGTATGCATATATCGGCGTTCATGAGTATCTGTAAGTCAACTATTTCGCTGTTTCTTGATACTTGTTTATGAGTAATATCTGCAAATTCGCTTTCCACAAACGCTATATCATCAGAAATAAATATAAAGTCGACATCGTCCTGAGCAGACACAAGCGCTATTGCCTTACGGTAATAAGCAGTTGGAAGCGTGTATCCAAGGCTGTTATAATCACCCCGTCTGATGTGCACCGCCGCTGTTTTGCGGTTGGGTGATGCCTTTATGGCTTTTTGATATTGGGCGATATATTTGCTTTTAACAGTAAATAACTCGTTAGCGTTGGTAATTTGCGGGGCAAAATATTTATCCGATTGGAAATAGCCCCAATACATGTAGCCGTTTGCCAGTTGGTTTAAGGCCAATTTTGGCTGCGTATTGTTGCTTATTACGATGAGTTTACTGCCAAAGGAAAAGTTTTGAATGGCTTTATAGAATGTTCTTTTTAAATAGAAGCTGAAAAGGTTTTTGTAACCTTTGATATTGAATACACGGCTGCCAAATTGCTTAATACCGTTGCTTTTAATGATGAAATATTCATCGGGTATAAAGTTTTCTAAACTCTTATCCAGATAAAAGCTGGTATTTAGCTTTTGAGCAGCAGCAAAAATAAAGGCATACTGAAACATCTGATTACCCAAGCGCCCCTCTAATCTAACAGCTATCATTTTTTAGTGAACCAAAAGCAGCCACAACCCCAAACCTGTTTATTGATGATATCGAGTGCAGGATTAGTAATATAACCTGTTTTTTCAAAGTCATCAGGTATCAGTGTAAACTCTTTTAGCGTGAGGTGGTTGAAGTTGTTAATAATAGTTTCATAGGCATATACCCGGTGTGCATTAAACTCGATACGTGGTGTACCAACCGGCACTACAAATAACAAATTGCCGTTAACAGCTAACACTCTTGCCAGTTCATCCATTGCCTTTTTATCACCGTGTACATCAATAGGGTCGCCGTACCTGCCTAAACCAATATGTTCAACAGTGTGCATGCACGATAAACTGGCTATTGAATTGCTATCGAAATGCAGATGGGTAAGATCTGCCCGGCCTGATGTATAGTTGGATAATACAATATCTGCCGGGCGGTAGTCGTAAAACTCGGTAGGTATAAATGCCGATACAATATTGCTAAAGTGCGTTATAGACGAGATATCGATATGTTTAGTGGGTTTTGTTTGTGCCAAAACACGCGCCGCCCAGGCCGGGTGATACGTGTAATGCGGTTCTATGGCAGTTATTGCAGTAACATCTGTTAAGCAAGGATATTTGGTTACAGTTGCCGGCGTTTGTAGCTTAGAAACAAATTCGGCCATTTGCTTTTCAAATAAGCTGTATCGCCTTTGGTTATCAATTTCTTGCTTAATAAATGCTTTTAATTTGCCAAAGAATTTTAAAGGTTTTATCATCCCCTTGTTTTGTTGGTTAGTATTTGCACCAGGCGTTTTTGGTAATGTTTTGATTTACTAAAGACTTTATTGCTAAATGTTGCTTTCAATTCATGCTCGCTCCATACCATTTGTGCTTCGTTTTGTTCAACAACTCTGATAGGCTTTTTTTTTAGATTGTCAAACCAGCTGTATCTACCCTTTTTTGAAAATATATAATCTACGTCATTAGGGTGTATTCGGTCGATATAATTGATGATCAGCTTTATCAGCCTTAAAGAAACAGATCTTCTTTTGTTCCAGGCATCTCGCAGGTAATAAGATTCGTGTCCGCGGCGGTGATAGTAATGGGTGCCCGGCATTACCACCATTTTGCAACCCGCCATCAATTGTTTAAACCCAAACGACCAAGTATCTAACGCCCCCAGGTCTTCAGAATAGCCGTTGGCCTTTAACCAACTGCTTTTAGTAAATAAATAATTACCGCTGGCCCCCGGCGAAATACTGCCGCTAAGCATATCATTAATAGTGAAAATACCCAGTTTAAAAGACCATGTTTCATCAATAAGCTTGATGGATGATGAGAAGTAACTTAAATGTTCAAAACAAGCCACCTCTGCTTCTTGTCCGGTCATAAAATCAACTAATGGCGCAATGCTGTTTTCTGCTAATATGTTATCAGAGTCGAGGCAAAATAACAGATCGTGCTTAGCATTTTCTACTGCCGTGTTACGGGCAGCGGCTCCGCCTTTATTTATTTTGTGCTCAACCACCTTTATAACCGGATATTTACTTTGCAACTCTTTTAAAATGGCCAAAGTATTATCGGTGCTGCAATCATTGGTAATAATCAATTCATCGCCATCATTAAAATTCGTTTTCATGATAGAATCAACAGATTCTGCAATGGTGCCGGCACAATTATAAGCGGGTATAAAAAATGAGATATTATGCATTGCTTTATATAGCAGGTACTGTTTTATTTTTACCAAACGTTACCTTATTGCGCAATTTAATAAAAGGGCTTTCGATAAACTTAAAGGAATATATAGATAGCGTGATAGTTAGTATAAACATTATAGCCAGATCTATATGTTTTAAGATACCTCCGTTTATAACAAAGCCTAGCATATTTTTATTAATAAAAGGAATGATATAATCTTGCATAGGGGTTAAATTTATTAAATACATGGAATAAGATATTACACTGATGTAAGTAATGATTTTATAAAAAGTGCCTGTGCCTGTTTTATAATTGCTTAAGTAAGGCAGCAGTAGCGCGGTGCCAATGGCGTTAAAAGTAAACGTAAGAACCGTTGTGTAAAAAGGTAAAAAGTAGGTTTGTGGTAGTTGTGTTAATAGTTTGTTTAACAGCAATATGCATATGCCTGTTATTAATTTAGTCCCTTTGTTTTTAACCCAGATAGCACCGTGATAGTAGGATATGTAGGCAGCTAACACTCCATACATTATATTGTCTAAACGGGTTAAAACCTGTAGCTTTATTATAAAATCTCTTTTAAAGGGTGTTATAGGCAGGTTGTCAAAGTATCTTTCGATTCTTAAAAAGGTAGAAAATGCAATTACCAGTATAGATATTATTAAAACGGATGTTGATATTTTAATATTAAAGTATTTTATAAAAGAATAAAATAAAAGTGGAATTAACAGGTAAAACCATTCTTCTACAGATAAGCTCCACGTTTCAATAAAAAAGCCGGGATGTGTGGTGAACAGATTTTGAGCAAAGAAATAATAGCGTTTAAATGTAGGCCCGGGCGGCTTATTGTAATTATAACTTATAATAACTGCTGATAATATGATATAATATGCAGGTATTGTCCTTAGCCATCTGCGCCACCAAAAATTAATTAACGTATAAAAATTCAAGTTTCCCTCACTCATTGTCTTAAGAAGAATGAGGCCGATTAAAAAACCGCTTAAAACAAAAAATATCGATACCCCATCTATATAGATGGCCTCAACTATTTTGTTGATACCGGCAGGCGTGTAGGTTGTAGCGTGTGTAATAACTACAGATATTATGGCGAATGCGCGCAGCATGTCTAAGCCATATACCCTATTAGGATCGATATTTATATTTAAACCCAGTAAGTGCCAGATGCGCTTAAACATTCTGTTCGTTTAAGTACTGTAATTCCATAATTACATATTTGCACCATTTTTGATAAAATAACTCGTTTTGCCAGTACTGGTAAGCTTTGGTGCCCTTTGCCAGAGCATCTGCTTTATCCACATTACAAAGCAAGTTATCCAGTTCATCAATAGATGAAACATAGTAACTCATCTCATCCCAGGGGATGAACTTTTTAAAAGGGCGCGAATCAATATCACTTATAAGGCATGGGGCTGTGCCCAATTGCATGGCTTCAAAAAAACGGAACGAGTTACTGCTTGTACCCCTTGGGCATAAAGCAATATAAGCTTCCATTGTTCTGATATTGTAGTTTTTAGCCCAAAACCATCTTTTATAAAAGCGCGTAGGTAAATTACCCTGCAAAACTATTTGATCACGATCGGCATACTTTTGCTGTAAGGCTTTACGTACATGGTGGGTATCAAATGATCCGTTAAATGTTGCCAGATATTTTTTTTTAACAGATAATGGCGGTTTGCGATGCGGGCTGCAAAGTATAGGCACATCAATACCCGTATTTATGGTACGTGCGCCTATAAATTCTGTAACTGTAGGTAGGTTTAAGAGTGTCCCACCATCAAATTGTGTTACAGTAAACGTTTTTTCGCCATTAATTATCACCTGGTTAACAGCTGCCTGCAATTGGGGTAAGCCCTCACCATTTGCTGCAAAATTGTGGTTAATGTGCCAGCGGGTCCAGTAAACGGGTAAATAATGCCAGGTTGCCTCTGCCGGATTATTAGTCAACAGGTTTGGCTGTTTACCAAGCCACAGTAAAAAGTCCTGTTCTATCCCGTAATCCTTATTATGGGCCGGGTAATTAAACAATTGTTTTTGTGGCTGCAATAATAACGGTACATTTAAAATGTAGATCTTAAACATCAGATAGTCTACGGCGCTCGCCGGTGTTGTTTTTTAAATTTACCAACCCTTTATTATTAAAGTCGTAGTCTTCATTCCATTCTTCCAGTATTTCAAACGATATCACGTCTGTGGCATAAAACCAATCTACATTGCCTACCGAGAAACTGGTGTGCCCTGCATTGTGCCCGCCAATAGATATCATGTACTCGCCCGGTCGCAGAAAATATTGGGGCAGCATCACGGTTGATTCATATAAACCTGTTTCTAAAGGCTGGCATTCCATCAGATCGTGGACGGTTAAAACAGGGGAGCCCTCTTTTAATACGGTAAACGAGATCCGGAAAGCGGGTATAGGTATTATACATTCATAATTAACAGAAACCTTTATTAGTTCTTTTGGGTTAATGCTGATGCTTGATGCCGTGTTATTTATCTTTACAGTTTGTATGCGGATAGCATCTTTTAGTGTGCCTATTAAAGATAAGATTGAATTGTTTACAGCAGAGCCATCCATGTAGTTTTTTACAGCGCTTTTAGTATCTCCAATATATGCTAATCGGCCGTTAGCCAATAACATACCTTTGTTGCATAGCTGTAATATACTGCCCATATTATGGCTTACAAATAATACCGTTCGGCCTTCGCCTTTGCTAACGTCATTCATTTTACCCAGGCACTTTTTCTGAAACTCAGCATCGCCTACAGCAAGTACTTCATCTACTACTAATATTTCCGATTCCAGGTGGGCTGCTACGGCAAAAGCCAGCCTTACATACATGCCGGATGAGTACCTTTTTACGGGTGTATCTATATAGCGCTCTACACCGGCAAACGTTACTATTTCATCAAACTTGCGTTTAATTTCTGCTTTGCGCATGCCCAATATGGCGCCGTTTAGGTAAATGTTTTCGCGGCCGGTTAACTCTGGATGAAAGCCGGTGCCGACTTCAAGCAAACTGGCTATGCGGCCTTTAACTTTTATTGACCCGGTAGTAGGGGAGGTTACGCGGCTCAATATTTTAAGTAAAGTGCTTTTGCCGGCACCGTTACGGCCAATAATTCCAACTGCATCACCCTGCTCAACTTCAAAATTGATATCCTTTAAACTCCACACTATATCGCTTTGGCCTTTGGACGTACGGTCATTTGTTTCGCCGATTTTTAAGAAGGGATCTTCTTTGCCCCTAAGCCTGGCCCAGTAACGTTCCAGATCGCGCGATATGGTGCCCGTTCCAAAATCACCCAACTGGTAGGCTTTTGATATACCTGCTGCCTTTATTGCTTTAGCCATTATACGGTATCAACAAATGTTTTTTCGACCTTATTAAATATGACAATACCTGTAAACAGAATAATTATGGTAAATACAGAACTGTATAAAAGTAAATCCCAGCTAAAACTGCCCTTGCCTAAGAAGCCGTAACGGCAAGTTTCTATAATAGCGGTTAAGGGGTTATATTTTATCAACCACGAATAATGGCTATACTTTTTAACCACTTCTGATAATGGGTAGATAACTGTTGTGGTGTACATTAATAGTGGCACACCAAAGGTTACTACAAATGCCAGGTCGCGGTATTTAGTTGTTACAGCTGATATGATCATACCAAAACCCAGCCCCAATGCCGCTATGAGTAATATGAGTATAGGAAACAATAGCAGGTAAAAATTTGGTGCTATAGGGTAGCCGGCCACCATATAATAAAGCAGCAGTATAATAAAGAGTATAAACTGCACGCCAAACCTTATCAGGTTAGAAAACACAATACTTAAAGGCATAATTAACCTGGGGAAATATACCTTGCCCAGCATGGCCGAATTATCTTTAAATACGGTAGATGTTTTGGTTAGGCAATCTGCAAAGTAATTCCATATGATGGTACCGGCCAGGTAAAATACAGGCGCGGGTACGCCATCTGTTTTAATACCGGCCAGGTTGCTGAATATTAAATTATAAACCAATATGGTTATTACAGGCTGCACAAAAAACCACAAAGGGCCAAGTATGGTTTGTTTGTAAAAGGATACAAAATCGCGCCGAACTAATAAAACCAGCAAGTCTCGGTAATGCCAAACGTCTTTCAGCTTCAAATCAAACAGGGTACCGGTGGGTTTAATCTCCAGGTCCCAGTATTCTTCCTGATCAGGCATCTTTCAGCATATTTTGTAAGGTATTAATATAAGTTTCTTCGTTAAAGTATTGCAGGCATTTATCTTTTAAATATTTGCGCCTATCTAAACTTACGGGAGCGTTTAAATGGCTAATAATACAATCCTCCAGTTCGTGCTCGTCATCGGCGTTTATAGCGGTGCCCAATTCTCCGTTGCGTATAGCATCAATGCTGCCATCGGCATTGCCGCAAATAACGGGTAAACCACACGCCAGTGCTTCTATAAATACAATACCAAAGCCCTCTTTACGGCTTGGTAAAACAAAAAGATCCGCCAGTAAGAAATGGTCGGGCAATTCTTCTTCATTAATAAAGCCAGGCATTATAACGTGGTTGCTAACACCCAGTTGGGCTATTAATTGCTTTACGCGTGCGCCTTCGGATTCATCGTATTTGCCAGCTAAAATGTACTTTATATCCGGGAATGTTTCTTTTAAACGGGCTATCGCTTTTATGGCCCTATCGTGCCCCTTATACATTTCGGTAGAGGCGAGGCGGGTTAGCGTAAAAATAACCGGTTGATTTAAAGCGATATCGTACCTGTTTAGTAAATATGCCGGTTTTTTGAATTTTACCGGTAATTTCATGAACGGATCAAGCGCGTTATTTAATACCACGCACTTAGCGGGGTTGGTTTTATGCCATTTATACATTTGTGCCCTGGTATAATTACTTACACATAGCACCTTATCGCACATGGTTAAAAGCTTCCGTTTATGAAAAGATAGCGGTCGCCAAACCTCTATACCATGGGCAATTAGCCATAGCTGTGTTTGGGGCCTTACCAGTTTTATTAACAGCCCTATCAGGGTAAGGTTTATGTGGCTAAGTATAACCACATCCGGCAGTTTACGGCTAAATAAATTTTTAAGTATAAAACGTACCCGCATCCCGCCAAAGCCTTTAAAATTTGCTGGCGGCAAATAATTTGTCATCAGGTCGTTATCGGTATCGTATAACGATACCAGCTTAAAATCGCCGCCACTTTCCAGGCAGATCTTGTTGAGCGAATGCGCCAGTGTACGGGTCATTTTTTGGATGCCGCCTGTTGTGCTAAAGGTTTGTAACGAAAAAAGAGTTATGTTTTTATACATGCCCCTGTATTTGGTAAAGTGCAAATGCCCTTGCCCAATGTAACTGCCCTTTATTAAATTTACCAATAAGCCGTTTAGCAGCCTGCCCGCTGTACATGGCCTCGTCGGTGATAGCCTTATTGTTCCTCATCCACTGTTGCAGCGGGAAGGTAAACCCCATTTTAGGCCTGTTCCAAACCTTTTCCGGTAAAATATCTTTAAAAGTATCTATCAGTAATTGTTTAGGCCGATTGTTTTGAAAACGGATAGATGGATGTATTTGCGATACATATTGCAAAAAATCTTCGTCTAAAAATGGCACCCTAACTTCCAGCCCGTGGCTCATGCTCATTACATCCGTATCGTGTAATAGCTGGTTTTGCATATATAGGTTGGTTTCCAGCCAGGCAGCCTGTAATTTGTTGTAATGATGCGGGTTTGCCAGTTGGGCATTGGCAAACAAAGTATCGTTAATATCTGCTTCGGTAGTGTTAATTAATTGTGCAATATCAGCCGGTGTGAATAAACCTCGCAGAAAAAGATAATCGGCGGTAGTGTTATTGTACTTTAAATAGGCTAACTTTTTAAACTTACTGCCATTTAGCAAACTAAATGAAGAGAAAATTGCTTTTGGTAGCGCTCTTAAATAGCCTAAATATGCTATACGGTTAAATGATGGGTAGCCGCCAAACAATTCATCAGCCCCAATGCCAGATAGCACAGCTTTTAAACCGCCCTGCCGGGCATACTTACTAATAAACCAGGTATTTACGCCATCTGTGGTGGGCATATCCATGGCATTTAATATATGTGGCAAGTGTTCTTCAAAGTTGTGCTGTTTTACGAGGTGGGTAATGTTTTTACCGGATATTTTGCTAACTACAGCATTTTGATATTGGCGCTCGTCGTATTTTTTTTCATCAAAAAATAGCGATATGGTTTTAAGTTGTTTGCGTTCCTTATCGGCCAGCAAGGCAAGTAAGCTGGAGTCTATCCCACCGCTTAAGAACACGCCTATGGGTGCATCAGCAAATAATTGCCTGTTTACCGCCGCCGTTAAATAATGCGATAAACCTTCGCGCGCGGTTTGCGCGTTGGTGATATAATTGGTTGATAGCGGTGCGGTATAATTGGTAAGCGTATAATTGCCGTTTTTATCCCAACATAAATAATACCCCTTAGGAATGTTGGATACGTGTTTTAAAGTGGTACATGGTTCTGGTATATGGCCAAATGCCAGTAGCCAAATTGGCCAGCGGCTATCTTGTTCGGTTGTTATGCCGGCTGCCTTAAATGCCTTTATTTCTGATGCGAAGGATAGCTGTTGGTTTTGTATATAGTAATACAGGGGTTTAATCCCTGTTGTATCGCGTACCAGGTAAACACATCCGTTAGTGGTATCATACAAGGCAAAGGCAAACATGCCACGCAACATAGCAAAGCTTTTGGTGCCCCAATGCAAATAGGCCTGTATAATAACTTCGGTATCTGTACCGGTAACAAATGCCGCCCCAATTTTTTGTAATTGCGCTTTTAATTCTTGATAATTATATATTTCGCCGTTGAAACTTATCCAGGCATTGCGGGCATTATCTGCCATAGGCTGGTGCCCCATACGGCTTAAATCAACGATAGATAGCCTGCGGTGGCCAAAGGCAACCCTGCCATCCTCGCTGCAATAAATACCGGCATCATCGGGCCCGCCATGCTGTAGCGTATTACACATAATACTTACAGCCTTATTTATTTCTGCTTTATGTAACCGGTTACTTACCAGCCCTGCAATCCTGCACATTGTTGCCTATTAGATATAGCTTCGCCCCGTAAGTCACAATGTTGTTTTGTAACTTATTATAAATCAGCAAATTTATAGATATTGCTGATTTATTTTAAGGTGTTTAGTTTTTATAAAACTAAAGCCTGTTTATTAACGATGCTGCTACATTAACTATAATGGAGCAGCCCATATTTTCTAACCGTAATAATAGCTGTTTTTGCGAACGATAAGCTATTATTTCTCCACAAATGCCTTTTAAAGGCCCTGCCTTTATCTTAATTTTTTCGCCTGGTTGCAAATCTTCTTCCGTTACTTCAAGTTCAAGCGAACTGGTTAGCAGTAGCTTTAAATCGTCTATCTGCCTGTCGGGCATGGCGGCTATCTTGCCAGAAAAATATAAGAACCGCGCAACGCCCCTGGTCATAAGTACCGTGGCCTGGTTGTTATCTGCAATGCGTACAAATAGGTATGATTTTAAAAGCGGTTCTTCTACCCATTTTTTCCTGTCGCTCCATTGTTTTAAGCGCCGCTGCAAGGGCAAATAAGCTTCAATACCTTTGTCTATTAAAGCATCATAAGCTTTTTTTTCTGCGCGTGGATGGGTATAAACCGGGTACCACTTAAGGTTACCATTACTAACGGTTGAAGACATGTTGTAAAATGAACGCTTAATATTTAAACCAACGCCTAAGATTCCACCACTTGCTTTTTTCGTTATCTACATAATAACCAGAACTTTCGTAGCCGCTGTAATCCGAGTAGTAATAATAGCTGCCATAGTTTTCTCCGGTAAAACGTGTGGTATAATATCTGGAGTGCAAAAGATCTTCGGAAAAGGCATTTAATACAATTACGGTGTTATCTAAATGATACTCCTGGGCCACACGTTGCGGAATGGTGGCCGCATAAAATTTAGATTTGCCGGATCGTATCACAAACATATTGATATCGCTTTGGCGGATAAGCGGTATGGCATCAGATACTAAGCCGATAGGAGCCGTATCTATCATGATCACATCGTATCGTTCGCGCAGGCTTTTTATCAGATGGTTCATTCTTTCGCTATGCAAAAGTTCTGACGGGTTAGGGGGCACAGGCCCGGAAACGATCAGGTGCAGGTTGTCCTGATCTGTTTTAATAATGATGTCATCTAATCCCGACTGCCGGGACAAGTAGGTACTTAAACCAACATCATTAGGCACCTTAAAAGTTTTATGCAGTTTAGAACGCCGCAAATCTGCACCTATTAGTATAACTTTTTTATCAATTAAGGCCAGCGTGCTGGAAAGGTTAACAGCCACAAAGGATTTTCCTTCGCCCGCAACTTCTGATGTTACGCACATTACCTTGCTTGATTTTTCTGACGATAGGAAATTTAAGTTGGTACGTACAGATCGTACAGATTCTGCAAACATGGTTTTGGGTTTGCTTATGGCCAGTATCTGCGAGTTATCCTCATCAATTTTATCAGGGAATTTACGGATAACACCAATTATAGGAATAGTGGTAAGGCTTTCAACGGTCTCCTTATCGTAAATATATGGGTTTAACAAACGTATTAAAATAATTAAGCCAAGCCCGGTAAGTATACCAAATACAATAGCCGAGCGATGAATGGCATGCTCGTCTGGCAATACAGGCCCAAAGTTTGGCTTTGCCTGTTCAATAATGGTTGCACCCGGTAAAATACCTGCACGGCTAATTTGTGCCGATAGCTTTTTTTCTTCGAGATATGACAATACCTTTTCATTTACCTCGTACGGGCGGTTAAGAGCTATCAGGTCGCGCTCGGCTACGGGGAAAACCGCTATTTGCTGATTAACTACCGCCAGCTGCTGCGATAAATAATCGAGGTTGCGTTTTACAGTTGTATAAGTAGTATTAATGCTGGCTAAAGCATTGCTTTTTACCTGTAGGATAGACCGGTTAATATCTTGTATAGGCTGCGAATTGTAATTATAGGTTTTTAATAACTCGTAACGCTGGTTAAGTAAACCATCCAATTTTTCTATTAAGACGGTTAAAGCCGGGTCTACACCGTTACCTGCATTAAAGTTTAAGTTAACGTTGTTTTTCTCTTTATCTATCTGTTCCTTTAGCTGTTCAATGGCAATCAGTTGTAGTTTGAGAATAGCCTGTTGCGATTCTAATTCCTTGGCTTTGGCTAAAGCATTCTCTGCAGAACTGCTTACCTCCATCAGCTTGTTTTTTTGTTTAAACTCCAGGATGGATTTTTCTGACCCTTTTACTTTGCCGGATAGGTACTCCAGCTGATTGTTAATGAAGGCAATCATTTGAGTGGCCGATTGCGTTTTGCGGTTACGGTCATACAACAGGTACTCGTTCATGATCGCATTTAACACATCGGCTGCAAACGTTGGGTTGGCATCTGTTTGTTGTAATAAAAGGATGTTAGAGTTTTTGGCCGTTTCGCTGGTACGTAAGCCCCCGCGTACACGGCCCATAAAATCTTCGGGTATGTTAAACTTAAACAGGTAAACAGCATTGGTAGATACCTGCCGGGTACTTTTAATAACAAATGTTGTTGGCCCAATGGTTACCGGGCTATTGTAGGCGTATGTTTTTACAATATCTGCCGCACCTGCCTTGTAGGTAAGCTTAAAGCTTGTGTTATCAATAGCTTTAAACGTTATTAGGTCCCTAAAAAAGTTAAGGCTGTCAAACTGCAGGGTTTGTATATCCAGTGGTTTTTCGGGGTATACCTCGCTTGTGCGTACACGGCCCTCTATGTAAAAGCTTATATGGTAATTCAGATCTTTAATAGCCGCTAAAATAACTGTAGGGCTTTGTATTACCGATGTTTCGCTTTGTATTCTTGACGGCCCCCTGTCAGACGTGGTGATGGCATTTGCAAGGTCGGTTATTTCTGATTTTTTTTCTTCGAGCTTCATGGTGCCCGATGTGGCGTATGTTTTGGGCGTGTACCACAAATAGATGTATGACCATAATATAAAAACAAAAAGCGAACCTGCTATCCAATACCAGCGGCTTAACAAGATCTTTCCTATCTTAAAATAGTCAACCTCCTGATTAGGTAAAGTTTTAATTGTTTTAATATCCTCCATTATTGCCTGCTAAGGGTAAAAATGATAAGTGCCGTGTTTAGTAATAGTAAGGCCGGTTGTACCCAGGTACTAAAGTTTTGCAAGTTTTCGGCACGTATGGCGCGTTTGTTTTGGGCAACATAAACAATATCGCCATTTTGCAAAAATGCCCTCGGGTCTGATAGCGAATTGATGTTACTCAGGTCAATTTCGGTAACGTTTTGGATTTTACCCGTTCCGCGTATAATTTTTATATTCTTTTCGTTTGCGGCGGGGGTTAAACCACCTGCCTGGCCTATCATATCAACCAATGTTGTTTTATCTTTTAAAATCGGGAAATTGCCCTGTGTTTTTACTTCGCCTAATAAGGTAATTTTTAGGTTTACAATCTTAAGTTCTATAATTGGGTCTTTTAAAAGGCTTTTACGGTAAAGGTCTTCAATAAGTTTTGTGGCCTGGGGGCGGGTTAGGCCCGCAACACGTATATGGCCAAGCGCAGGCAAAGCAACCGTACCGTCTTCATCTACCTGAAAGGTTTGGCCGGCGCCGGCTACGGCATTACCAGAACCCGTAATAGCGCCGCTGGTAGGTACTTCGTCCACAATGTACTTTAGGTTTTGAAGGTTTCGTATCTGCAAAACATCCTGAGGTTGTATCTGGTAGCCTTTAAAAACTACCGTTTGTTGCGATGCCGTATCAGCAACATTCGATCTTTTTTGGAATAGCACTTGGTTTTGTTTGTACGAGCACGAACTGCCTAATGCAATAATCCCGGCAAGGCAAATAATATATAAAGCACGCATATAAAATAATTACGGCCTAATGTTACCAATAAATTAGGCAGCAATTTCAAAAATACATATTTTGCACCTAAATAAATGTATTTTTCCGCAGTGCATGAACCCAAAATATCTATAATAACCGTAGCCTATAACGCTCAGCTCACTATAGGGCATTGCATCCAATCTATAATAAGCCAGCATTATCATAATATCGAATACATCATTATTGATGGCCGTTCATCAGATGATACCTATGCTATAGCAGCAGCGTACAAAAACCACATACATGTTTTGGTATCAGAGCCGGATAAAGGTATTTATGATGCCATGAACAAAGGTATAGCCCTGGCTACAGGACAGGTTATAGGAATACTTAACGCTGATGACTTTTTTGCAGACAATAATGTTTTAACAGTTGTTGCCGATGCTTTTAGTACCCATAATACCGACATTGTATATGGCGATATTGATTACGTTAAACCTGATGGCACAGTATTTAGAAAATGGCGCAGCGGCCAATATAAAAAGGGTATGTTTAATAAGGGGTGGATGCCCCCGCACCCGGCATTTTATTGCAAAGCCCAACTTTTTAAAAAATATGGTGGCTATAGCCTTGAATATGGTACCGCTGCAGATTACGAATTAATGTTAAGGTTTATACACCGTAACCATTTATCCGTTTATTACGTAAAAAAGGTACTGGTTAAAATGGGTATCGGCGGGGTAAGTAACAGCAATATTAAAAATCGTATCAAGGCATTATTTTTTGATATGAAGGCGATGTATAAAAACAAAATAATATTTCCACCGGTAACGCTAATTTTCAAGCCATTAAGAAAATTGAAGCAGTTTTTATAATTAAAGTAATATTATTAATATTGGGGGCATAATTGGCCCCTAACAATTATCTACATGCCGGGATATTTAAATACGTATTATAGTTTATACTATTTGTTAATGCTAACGTTTTCGGTTCTGATCACGTTGCTTGTTATTCCATCTATTTTACATGTGGCACGTACCCGGCATTTGTATGATGATGTTGGCCATTTTCGCAAACAGCATGACCACGGCATACCCCGTTTAGGCGGCGTAGCTATATTTGTAAGTTTTACGATCACGCTTCTGCTTTTTAGCCTTATAGATAATAGCATCCCAATCAGTTATATATTAACAGCCAGTATAATACTTTTTATTATGGGTGTTAAGGATGATTTGAGCGGTGTAAACCCAAGCACAAAGTTTGTTGTACAATTTATTGTAGCTACTATATTGGTTGTTTTGGGAGATGTGCGGTTTACAAGTATGTATGGCATATTTGGCGTACATGATGTTTCGTACGCGTTTAGCTGTATAATATCTATCCTGTTCATCATACTGCTTATTAATGCCTTTAACCTGATAGATGGTATAGATGGCCTTGCTGCCACAACCTGTATTGTGGCTAATTCGGCATTTTCGGTACTGTTCATCTATATTAAGCATTATGAACTGGCTGCAGTATCATTAACGTTGGTTGGGGCCGTGTGTGGCTTTTTACGCTATAACCTAACGCCCGCAAAAATATTTATGGGCGATGCCGGGTCTTTACTTATCGGGCTCATATCTGCTATAATGGCTATAAAATTCATCGAGCTAAATACTTTTACGGCAGTTAGTACGCCGGCAATCATATCTGCCCCGGCATTAACATTTGCCATTTTAATGGGGCCTATATTTGATACGCTAAGGGTATTCACTTTACGTATTATTTATCGTAAATCACCGTTTTTGGCAGATAGGAATCATATACATCACCGTATATTAAGGCTGGGCTATACACACTTGCAAACCACTTTTATTTTAACCGGGATAAATGTGCTTATTATCTTTATGGTATTAACCTTTGCCGATTGGGGGAATTTTGCACTCATCGTATTTATACTAACCCTATCTATGCTGTTTAATTGGGGCATTACTTTTTGCCTGCGATCTAAAGAGCGTGAGAGCGTAGCATTACGCAACCTATTTGTATAAACACCCGCCGGTTTAATTTTTATTAGTTTTGCATCCTTAATTTTTATGTAGGATGAGGATCGCTATAAACGGTTTTGGCCGTATAGGCCGTATATTTTTAAGAACTATTCTTACCAGGCCTGGTATCGAAGTGGTAGCTATTAACGACCAGGCCGACACTGCTACGCTGGCTCACCTTTTTAAATACGACTCTGTACACCATGGTTTTAAAGGTACGGTAACACACGATGCCGATAACCTGTATGTCAACGGCACACCCATAAAAGTACTGCAACAAGCCAATCCCGAAATGCTGCCCTGGAAAGAGCTTGATATCGATCTGGTAATAGAATCTACCGGGAAATTTATTACCGAAGCAGGTGCATCCAAACATTTAAGGGCGGGCGCTAAACAGGTTATTATATCTGCTCCGTCTTCGGATAAAACTATCCCAACGGTTGTATTGGCTGTTAACGATGGCACTATTGATCTGCGGTCGCCGATATTATCCAACGCCTCATGCACCACCAACAACGTGGCCGCCATGGTGAAGATACTGGACGAGAACTGGGGTATCAAAGACGGCTATATTACCACCGTACACTCCATGACGGGCGACCAAAACCTGCACGATGCCCCGCATAAAGATCTGCGCAGGGCAAGGGCAGCATCGGCATCCATTATCCCAACAACAACCGGTGCAGCAAAGGCTATCACCAATATCTTCCCGCATTTAGAGGGACGATTGGGCGGTGCAGGTATCCGTGTACCGGTGTTGAATGGCTCGCTTACCGATTTTACCTGCAGTTTGCAAAAACAACCTACAGTGGCAGAAATAAATGCCGCATTTAAAGCGGCTGCAGACGGCCCCATGAAAAACGTACTGGAATATACCGAAGACCCTATCGTATCTACCGATATTTTAGATAACCCGCACAGCTGCATTTTTGATGCACAGCTTACATCCATAGTAGGTGGTTTGGTAAAAGTGGTAGGCTGGTATGATAACGAGATGGGCTACAGCAGCCGCCTGGCCGATCTGGTAGAAGAAATAAGCCAATTACCCGCATGATAAAGTTTATAACCCCCGATGAGGTGCTGCCTATCCGTAACCAGGTATTGCGCGAAGGAAAATTAACGCTTGATGAATGTCGTTTCCCCAATGATGAGCAGGAGGGAGCGTTCCATTTAGGCTATTATAAAGATGATGAACTGGTTTGTATCGCTTCCTTCCATCCGCAGGGGTACGAAAAATTTGAAGGCAAGGCCTACCAGTTGCGCGGCATGGCTACTGCAGAGCAATACAGGGGCAAAGGTTATGGTAACATGCTGGTTAATTTTGCCATTACCTACCTGCGTGGTCAAAAAGCTAATTATATATGGTGCAATGCCCGTCAAAAGGCCGTGCCGTTTTATTTAGGGGTTGGTTTTGAGGTAGTATCACCAGAGTTTGATGTGCCCGGCATTGGTCCGCATCATGTAATGTATGTTAAGATACAATGAAATTTTAATGAAAAATAAACACCTTTTTGATTTTTGCGTTGGGTATTAGAATAAAAATCGACAACTTGCCCCCGTTCATAAATTTTAAACATCAATATGAAGACAATAGATCAGATCAGTTTTAACGGTAAACGTGCCCTTATCCGTGTGGATTTTAATGTGCCTTTGGATGAGGATTACAACATTACCGATGATAACCGTATGACCGCAGCCCTGCCAACCATTAAAAAGATTTTAAAAGATGGCGGTGCCGTTATCTTAATGTCGCATTTGGGCAGGCCAAAAGATGGCCCTACCGATAAATATAGCTTAAAACATATTGTACCCCACCTGGCAGATCTGTTAGGCCAGCAGGTAGAATTTGCTGATGATTGCATTGGCGAAGATGCTATCCAAAAATCAAAAGAGTTAGAAAAAGGTGAGGTGCTTTTGTTAGAGAACCTGCGTTTTTATAAAGAAGAAGAAAAGGGCGACAAGGCATTTGCCGAAAAGCTTTCTAAATTGGGCGATGTATATGTGAATGATGCCTTTGGTACTGCTCACCGTGCACATGCTTCTACAGCTGTTATAGCACAGTTTTTCCCGGATGCCAAATACTTTGGTTACCTGATGGCAGCTGAGCTGAACAACGCCGAAAAAATACTTAACGGCGCAGCAAAACCTTTTACCGCTATTATGGGTGGCTCTAAGGTGTCTGATAAGATAGAATTGATAGAAAAATTGTTGGATAAGGTAGATAACCTGATCATCGGTGGTGGTATGGCCTACACATTTGCTAAAGCAGATGGTGGCAACATAGGTACATCATTAGTTGAGGCAGATAAACTGGACCTTGCCCTAAGCCTTAGGCAAAAAGCAAAAGATAAAGGCGTTAACCTTTTATTACCGGTTGATAACATTATTGCTGATAAATTTGGTAATGATGCCAATACAGATATCGCCAAAACCGGCGAGATCCCTGATAACTGGATGGGTTTAGACATTGGCCCCGAAACGGTTAAGATATTCAGCAAAGTGGTGGAAGAATCAAAAACTATCCTTTGGAATGGCCCGATGGGTGTTTTTGAGATGGAGAAATTTTTGGGTGGTACCAAAGCTATTGCCGAAGCGGTTGCTAAAGCTACAGAAAACGGTGCTTTCTCTTTAATTGGTGGTGGCGATTCGGCCGCGGCAGTTGCCAAGTTTGATATGACGGCTGATGTAAGCTATGTATCTACAGGCGGCGGCGCTTTACTGGAATACATGGAAGGCAAAGAGTTACCTGGTGTTAAAGCCATCAACGAAGACTAATTAAAATAACGCATATCAAAAGGCAACCACACAAATGGTTGCCTTTTGTCGTTTATATGATTTGCATAACACATCACCATGAAAAATTATTTAAAGCTACCTGCTATATTGTTAGTGCTGCTTAGCGCCTGTAAGTATAAAAAAGAAACCAAAACAGGCAGCGTAGAAGTGGTAAGCCTGAAAACGGATGACCAGAAGTTTTTGGAGCTTAAAGATACGGCACAAGCCAACCTGCATGTGTTTTTAGATAGCCTTAAGCCGCATGCCCTGGATAGCAATTACCGTTTCCTGGTAAAATCCGACTTTGTGGAAGGTAAAGATCATGAACACATGTGGAGCGTGGTTTATAAATATGCCGATGGTAAGTTTACCGGGATATTTGCTGATTCGGCCATCTATCTTAAAAACATCAAAATGGGCGCCCCGGTACTCATCAACCAAAAAGATGTAGAAGACTGGGCCATGTACGATTACAAACGCAATACAGATATGGGCAACTTTTCTGATAAATACCTGCGCAGTAAACAGGGTAAATAAATAACAATTTCAAGAAGGGCGCTGATAATTCAGCGCCTTTCTTATTAATGGCTATAGATCTATTGGATCTTAACAGATGATACTACATCGTTGGCATTTGGCGAGAGGGTGGTGAAATTGGCAGTGTTGGCCGTGCGCACCCATGATGTACCCGTAAAATTGTTACTGCTATACATAGTTACCGTCCATCCGGTAGGTACTTTTAACGACGATGCCCAGTTATCAACAAAGCCATAAGCCTGTAGCTGTGCAGTTGTATAATTCCCTTTAGGGATGCTGCTGGTAGCTGTGCCTGTATAATTGATATCCTGGTAAAAATTAACCCCTGTAGCAGGTGTTGTACCGCCTGTATAAACCGTTGGGCTGCCATATAAAGCATTTGATACGTTAGACAGGTAGGTATGCACATCGGTATTAGGCAGGTTATAGTACAGGTAGATACCATAAGCATTATTTACAGTTTGTGTGGCAAGCGAAGCAGCGGTAGAAGCACTGGTGCTTTGAATATCTATAGCTGCCGGGCCTAAGTTACTTTTGGCCAGGCCGGGTACGTTTGGTACCGAATAGCTGCCATAAATGGCATTCCAGCTGTAATCAACCTTAGAGCCCACCGTAACGCCATTAAAGCTTAAGCGGGATGATGCCGGGCCATAAAAATAAAAAGAGATGATCTTGGTAGGCATCAGTTGGCGCAGGGCGGTTACCAGGTACACAAACGAGCTGGAATTGGGTTGCCCGGTCCCGTTGGTGCCATAGTCGGCATACTCATCGTCAAAATCAATACCGTCGAGCCCGTAAGTGGTAACCGCGTTGCTTAATTGCTGGGCAAAATCCTGCGCGGCAGCCTGGGTAGGGAAATTGCTGATACCTGCCCCCTGGTGGTTACCCAAAACAGATAACAATACTTTTATCCCCTTTGCCTGCAGGCTTTGGATGTAGGTTGCCTTGTTGTTTAGAACATTAGTTACTTGTGTGTTATAAAATAGTTCGGCCTTTTGGGTTGTAGTGTTGTAATTGATGTTGGCCGCAAAAATAATGGCGATATCAAAAAGTTGCTGCCCGCCGGATAAGGTGTAATTGCCCACATTACGGATATCGTTATTGTTTACCTCTACATAACATACACCTTTAGGGCCGGTTACACCTATGGCATTAGTACTTTTAGTGTTTGCTTTGGCCGGCAGGTTACCGGTAGCTGTTAGGGGCGCAACATCTTTTTTACAGGCAGCGCTAAACATAAGCAGCAGTCCAACGGAAAGTTGGGCCATAGATAGTTTTAAATTTGTTCTCATAATGGTTTTGTTGGTTTATGAATTGATTTGTTTATTAAGCTTGGTAAACGGAAGAAAGCGGGCGCTTTAATTAACTGGGACTTAAATGTTAAACGGTTATTGTTGCAAAAAGGTTATTGTAATTGAGGTATAATTAAAGGTTGACTTTTTGACGTTTTTGAATATTGATTGCTTTTGATTTTACTTGTTTGAAGCAATAAAAATTGATCGCTTTTTTGTATAATTGGTTTGAAAAATATATGACTATCAACCTTACCTTAAAAGCAGATGATTATTTGATATATCAACTGTATACCGCATCAACAAGTAAAGAATCCAGGAAAAAAAGATTGAAATCTTGGTTAACTATTACAGGTTTGTCGTTTTTAACGGCGTTGTCCTTCTACATTGCTGATGATGTTTTTCTTTATTACTATGCTTTATTTGTAGGTGTTATATCCTTGTTTTTTTATCCTTTGTATCAAAGAGTATGGTATAAGAAATTTTACAAAAAGCATGTTCTTAAAAATTATGAATACAGGTTTGATAAGGAATCATTGATTCACATCCATCATGATTACATTGAAATAAAAGACGTAATGTACGAGGGTAAACTATTTACAAGCGAAATAGAAAGAATAAATGAAATCGGCACTCATTATTTTATTCAATTTAAGGTAGGCCAATCTTTAATTATCCCCAAACAACAAGTAAAGCCAGCTTTTCTAGACGAAATATTATCAATTTTCCAAAATCCCGTTATAGTAGTCCAAAAACAATTAGAGTGGAAGTGGAAGTAACGATTTTGTGGAGACGTTGAATTATCAGCGCCTTTTTTGTTTTATTCTGTACTTTTAAAGCATCAATCCACAACAAATGAAAAGAACTCTACTTTTAGCTTTCTGCTTTATCCTTTTCGCTTATAGCTCATTCGCACAAGGCGATGCTGCTTACATTAAAGAAAACTATACCAAGTTTGAATACCAAATACCCATGCGCGATGGTAAAAAACTGTTCACATCGGTGTATATACCTAAAGATCAAACCAAAAAATACCCTATCATGATGGACCGCACGCCTTACAGCGTAGCGCCTTATGGCACCGAAAAATATAAGGGCGGCCTGGGTCCGTCTACCCAGTTTGTACACGATGGTTACATATTTGTTTACCAGGATGTGCGCGGCCGCTGGATGAGCGAGGGCATCTACGAAGAAATGACGCCCGAACTGGAAGTGCATAAAACCAACAAGGATGTTGATGAAGGCACAGACACTTACGACACTATTGACTGGCTATTGAAAAACCTGCCGAACAACAATGGCAAGGTAGGGGTGTGGGGAATCTCTTATCCGGGTTTTTATACCACTACTGCATTACTAAGCCGCCACCCGGCGCTGGTTGCTGCATCGCCGCAGGCACCCATTGCTGATTTATACCGCGATGATGCATTCCACAATGGTGCGTTTATGCTGGTAGCCAACTTTGGCTTTTACCCCGGCTTTACTAACAGGCAGGATGATAAACCTACCCAGCGCCGCGCCAAAGGCTTTGACCCGGGCACTAACGATGGTTACAAATTCTTTTTGGATATGGGGAGCATGCGCAACTCCAACGTAAAGTATTATAAAGATACCATCCGCCTGTGGAACGAAATGATGGACCACCCGGATTACGACCAGCACTGGAAAGACCGCAACGTTTTAACCCACCTGCACGATATTAAAACGGCCGTATTAGTTACCGGCGGCTGGTACGATGCCGAAGATTTATATGGCGCTATAAACACCTACAAAGTATTAGCTAAAAACAACCCCGCCACCCCGGTTTACTTTGCGATGGGTCCTTGGGTGCATGGCGGCTGGGCACGCGGCAACGGCGACCACCTGGGCGATGTGAGCTTTGGCGGAGCAACCGGTCCGTTTTACAGGGAGAAGGTAGAGTTTGCCTTTTTTAGCCATTACCTGAAGGGCACACCGCTGGATATAGCTAAGGTGAACACATTTGAAACCGGTATAAACCAATGGAAAACCTACAAACAATGGCCGCCTGTTGAGGCGCAGGAGAAAAACCTGTACTTGCTGCCGGGTGGTAAGCTTTCCTTCACGGCACCAACCGCGGCTAAAAACGACTTTAAGGAATTTGTATCAGACCCGATGAACCCGGTGCCATTTATAGCCGGTACCGATTTTGACATGACCCGCGAATACATGACCGCCGACCAGCGCTTTGCCGAAAAACGCCCGGATGTATTAACCTACCAAACCGAAGTGTTGGATAAGGATATCACACTTGCCGGCAACATCTGGGCCAATTTAAAGGTAAGCACCGCCGGTACGGATGCCGACTGGATAGTGAAAGTGTTGGATGTTTACCCGGATACGGCTACTGCCAACAAATTTACCGGCAAGGAGGTAAACATGGCAGGTTACGAACAAATGGTACGCAGCGAGGTTATGCGCGGCAAGTACCGCAACAGCTTTAGCAAACCCGAGCCATTTGTGCCCGGTAAAGTAACCCCGGTAAACTTCGAGCTGCAGGATGTATTGCACACCTTTAAAAAGGGCCACCGCATTATGGTACAGATCCAAAGCACCTGGTTCCCGCTGATAGACAGGAATACCCAGCAGTTCCAGGATATTATGAAAGCAAAGGATACCGACTTTAAAAAGGCAACGCACAAGGTATATAGCTCAAAACTGCATCCAAGTTATTTGAAGGTGAGAGTGTTGTAAGGAGTCGTTAATCAATAATACTCATATCAATGGATGTAATTGTTATACAAATTTTATTAGGTGTCAATCTTTTTTTTATAATTAACTGGATTGGAAAGCACTCTTTTTCAGTAGGATATGTAGAAATATCTTTATTTGTACTAAATGAAGATTCGCCAGCGATTAATTTCTTAATAAGGGTATTAACTCCAATCGTTTATATTTTAATTACATCTGCAATATTATATGCCATTCATTTAGATCGTTTTGTTTATAATTTCTACCTAGTTAATATTTACGCAATAGTATTTAGACTTCTATTCAATTTGATTACCCAAAGAGGCGCTTTACTAAATTGGCCAAAGCAAATCTTATATTGGATAGCCATTATTTCAATTTCATACCTAGTATATATTAAGTTAATACGTTTTAAGCAAAATCTTCTACCAGACCTTGCCTCAATGGCAAATGAGTTGTGGATTATAATAGTCGTTTTTTTATTTCAATTATTAAATGGATTGAATTTTTCTAAGGAGGGAGCTGTAAAAAGGAAGAATCAATACTTGAAAGCAAAATATAAATACTTTAAATCGAAATATGGGAGAATTATAACTTCTAACATTCAAAACGAAGCATTGGAAACTATTGCCTATGCAATTTTGATTTACGAAGATTTTAATCGCCCCAAAATAGTTCGTTGGTTTGAGAATTTGCATTTTTATTTTTTCAAAAAGAAACATTCTTTAGGTGTCATGCAATTTCCTACAGATAGATTTATCAATGATAAACAAAGTGTAGATTTAGGAACCAAAAAGATAAGAAAAGCTTATGATAACATATTAAAAAAGAGCCAAGCTGAAAAAGAGGGGTACTATGGAGAATTCGGTATAAGTGCTGAAATAATTTCAAATTATAACGCTGGATCAAAATATTTTAATGAAGTTTCGACGCTTACGGATTCTATAAAAGAAGAATTCTATAATAATTCGAAAGATTTGTTAAATACTTTTAACTTAAAAGAATAGTATTAATGCCGTTCACCAAATATTAAAATGTCCAAAATATTGTGGCAAGCATAATGCATTTTGGTAGTTACATTCTAAGCCCAACTTCAAATACTGTTACTCATGGTGGCACAGTTTTGTCAGTAGTTTAAAAATTAACTATTTGATTATCAATTGTTAGTGAATGTTCACGGGTGTTCATGCCGTGAACATGAACACCTGTGGGCCTAAGTTTATAGCTTTGGTGCAAACAATTTAAGCTTTCGGCTTATATTATAGATTATGCAAAATATCAACATTACCGCCATTCAGCATATTGGCATCCCGGTAACTAACCTAACTGCTTCGCAAGCCTTTTACGAGCGCCTTGGTTTTGTGAATGTAATGCAGGCTACTTTTGATGAAAAGGGCCAGCCTGGTACCTGTGTCATGATGCAGCGCGGCGAAATGGTGATGGAACTATACCAACTGCCGGAGGCTGGCCTGGAGCAGATCCGCAGCCGTAGCAATGGGCATATAGACCATGTCGCCTTTAATGTGCCCGATATTGATGAAGCTTTTGCCACCGTTAAACAAGCCGGTTTCCACATCATCGAACCTGAACCGGTGTTCCTTCAATTTTGGGCTAAAGGCTGCAAATACTTTAATATTACCGGCCCCGATGGCGAAAGGCTGGAGTTTAACCAAATTCTGTAAGCCATAACTTCCATCCATAAAAATTGAATTGTGTTTTAAAACCTAATTCAATTTGCTATGTTTGCATAGTAATTATTGATAATGCCACTAAAAAAGCTTAAATATTTACTTGTTTTTGTTTGCCTTTTTTCGATCATGGAAGGTACGGGTATCTCTGCGCTGTCGCTGCTTACCAAGAGTGCCGTTTGCCAGGCAGATTGCGGATTAGGCAACGACGACGAAAACACCAATGAACGTAACGAAGTTAAAGAAACCCGTTTGCCCGAGCTTTGGGCTGATGAAAACGATTTAAAGATCCCCTCGATATATATCGACTTAAAAAAAGTTACTTACCCACAAGAGCAGCAAACCGCTCATTTAGGCTGGGTGCCGCCGGTGCCTACGCCGCCACCTAATCGTACAGTATAGTTTCTATTCTGTTATTTATTCCGCAGGCCTTTGGGCCGGTTAATTATTTATATTTCTAATTTTATTTGTCATGAAAATTCGTGTTCAATTTTTATTGTCCTTATCCGTTATTTTATCAGCATTAACATTCAGCGCATCAGCCCAACAGGTTAACGATGCCCAACTTAAAACCAACGCTACCCCTATAAACAATTCGTTGAGTTATATCAACAGGCTACAGCCTGTTACTTATCAGTATAACCATAACGGTTATAAGCAGCTTAACTTGCCAACTGGCTTGCAGGTTGGTTTTATTGCCAACGATGCTAAGCAGGTAGCACCATGGGCTATCACCACAAGCAACAACTGGTATAATGCAGGTAAAGGCAGCCAGCGTGCGGTAAGCACATCAGAAGTCGACTTGCAGAAATTAGTGCCCCTTTTGGTTGGTGCCGTAAAAGAGCAACAAGCCGAAATTGAAAAGCTAAAGCAGGAAGTGCAGCAGCTTAAACAAAGCAGGTAGTAAAAAAATAACGGCGGCCATACGGCCGCCGTTATTTTTTTATGATGTTGCATTTGGTAAAAGGCATACGTAATGTAATTACTAACCAAAACCAATTATGCATAAAAAATTATTTCTGGTCCTGATGCTGGCTATCGGCTTATCAGCCTGTAAAAAAAACAAAAACAATATAGCATGTGGCACACAAACCTGCACGGCAAGTTTTGCCGTTATCATGCTGTCATTTACAGATGCAAATGGTGAACCTACGCCCATTGAAAATGTATCAGTAGTTAATCTGCGTACAAATGAGCCCGTGCCGCCCACATCTTACGGAATTACGATGAATTTTGTACCTGGGGTGAGAATAATCGCTACAGACGAAACCAAAAGCGCGTTTTCTACCCAGGGAGATGATGTCCGTGTCACAGCCACTAGTACCGTAACAGGTAAAACAAAACGAGTTACATTGAAGGTTTCCGGCGGGTGCAATTGCCATGTCGAAAGATTATCTGGCCCCGAAACAGTTAAGTTTGATTAACAATTTTGTACTATCCTTGTTACATTTCAGTTAATAGTTTAGCTTAGTATCTCAATTATACCTGCTATCGTCAAACTGATCTATCACCAATGGATATTAAAAAAGGGTTACTTATAGGCAGCATTTTAATGGCTGCCTTATCATCGCAAGCACAAAAAACAACTACTAAGCCATACCACGAGCCTTACCGCCTGCAGGCTCATTTTTCGCCTAAAGCACATTGGGTAAACGACCCTAACGGGATGGTATACTATAAAGGTACCTATCACCTGTTTTTTCAGCATTATCCTAAGGGTACGGTTTGGGGGCCTATGCATTGGGGCCATGCCATAAGTAAAGATATGATCCATTGGAAGGAGTTGCCGATAGCTTTATATCCTGATCAATTGGGCTATATTTTTAGTGGCAGCGTGGTAATCGATGAAAATAACACATCGGGCCTTGGGGCAAAAGGTAAACCCGCTATGGTAGCCATTTTTACCCATCACGACCCAAAAGGGGAGAAGGCAGGTTCATCTAAATTTCAGAATCAAAGCTTGGCCTACAGTATAGATGAAGGCCAAACGTGGAAAAAGTATGCTGGTAATCCTGTACTTAAAAACCCCGGTATTAAAGATTTTAGGGATCCTAAGGTGTTTTGGTATGATAAAGATAAAAAATGGGTAATGAGCCTGGCCACAAAAGACAGGATAACCTTTTACTCGTCCCTAAACCTTAAAGACTGGAAAAAAGAAAGCGATTTTGGGCAAATGCTTGGCGCACATGGCGGCGTTTGGGAATGCCCGGACCTGTTTCCGCTAAAGTTAAATGGTAAAGAATATTGGGTATTGCTGGTAAGCATTAACCCGGGCGGCCCTAATAAGGGGTCGGCTACCCAATATTTTGTGGGCCACTTTGATGGTAAAGTATTTACACCAACCAGCACACAAACTAAATGGATAGATTACGGGCCCGATGATTATGCAGGTGTAACCTTTGGCAATACAGGCAACCGTAAAGTATTTTTAGGCTGGATGGGTAACTGGGACTACGCCAACCAGGTACCAACTGTAAAATGGCGGAACGCCATGACCATACCGCGCGAGCTTTCCTTAAAGCTAACCACGGGCGATATCTACCTGGCATCTAATCCGGTAAAAGAAATTAAGAAGGTTGTTGCCAAAACCATTAAAGTGGATGCAGCTTTACTGGCAAAAAACAACAACATCTTTTCGGTTATTAAACAAACGCCTACGCAGTACACCTTAAAGTTTAAAACGCAGGCGGTTAAAGATTATTCGGTAATGTTATCCAACGCTAACGGCGAGCAGCTGATAGTAGGTTATGATGCCAAAAACAGCCGTTATTACATTGACCGTACCAAAGCAGGGCAGCATGGGTTTAGTAAAGATTTTGCGACGATATCTTATGTACCCAGAGTTTCTACATCGCTGGAATCTGATATGCAACTTGTAGTGGATGCTTCATCTGTAGAGCTTTTTGCAGATGGAGGCCTAAGCAACTTAACGGGTGTATTTTTCCCTAAAAAGCCCTATACCCGTTTAAGCATGGTAAACAACGGTATGGAGATAGAGGATCTGGAATTGCAGCCTTTAAGATCTATTTGGTAATATATAGCGCTCGGTTAAGCATCCACGCTTTACCGGGCGTAATTTCGTGTATCACTCCAACACCACCGTCTTATTCTTAAACACAAACACCCGGTCGTCAAAAACCAGCTTAAGGGCTTTGGCTAAAACAGCGGTTTCAATTTCTTTACCGGCCTTCACCATATCTGTTACGGTTAGCGAGTGGTTGGCAGGGATGATCTGCTGCGCGATGATGGGGCCTTCGTCCAGCTCGTCGGTTACATAATGAGCGGTGGCGCCTATTAGTTTTACTCCGCGTTCGTAAGCCTGGCGGTAGGGGCTGGCGCCGGCAAATGCAGGCAAAAAAGAGTGGTGGATATTGATGATTTTCATCGGAAAACGGCTCACAAAATCATGCGATAAAATGCGCATAAATTTGGCCAGCACCAGGTAATCATAATCGTGTTTTTGAATGGTTTTAACTACCTGTTGCTCAAACTCGTTTTTGTCTTTTCCGGCCTCTATGTAATAAAAGGGGATATCAAAACGGCAGCAAATATCTTGCAGGGTATTGTGATTGCCAATTACGCATTGTATGCTGGCCCCCAGTGTGTTAAAATAATTGCGTACCAAAATATCTGCCAGGCAATGATATTCCTTAGTAACTAATACAACTATCTTTTTTTCGGCAACCGGATTTATTTTTATCAGCGCGTTGGCCGGCAATATCTCGCGTAAGCTTTCTTCAAGTTCTTCTGCACCAGTAGTTTTATCTACTTCTAACCGCATAAAAAACAAATTGGCGGTATTGTCTACATGCTCGTGCATGCTCACAATATTAAGCTGTTTTTTGGCCAGCAGGGCAGATATGCCTGCAACCAGGCCCACGCGGTCGGTACACTGTATTACGATGATCATGTTTTAGGTACTAAATACAGTCTCAAAGCTATAATTATTAAGAAGATAAAACAGCAGAAAAGGCACCAAAAATGTTGAAAACTTTTTGGTGGGTAAAAGTGGTAAAAAGTGGTAAAAGTAATCTACTTTTACTTTACAAATGTTGTTGACCGTATAGAATGTCCTATTTAACCGGAGAATTTAATTGTAAACTGGATGCCAAAGGGCGGATGATGATCCCTTCGGACCTCAAGAAACAGCTTCCTGAAGCTGATAATGAAGGTCTTGTGATCAATCGTGGCCTGGAGAACTACCTGGTAATTTACACTAAACGGGAATGGGACATAAAGCTTGGTGAACTGAGCAAACTTAACGAATACGATAGAAAAGCGATCAAGTTTGTAAGATATTTTACCGGTGGTGCCACTGTTTTGCAGCCGGATGCTGCCGGAAGGGTTAATCTGCCGAAGCATTTATTGGATTACGCAGGCATTAGTGGCGAGGTGGTTTTAACCTGCATGCTTAACAAGGTGGAGGTTTGGGATAAAAAAGCGCACGAGAAAATGATAAGTGAAGAGCCGGAGAATTTTGCCGAACTGGCAGAAGAAGTAATGGCTAAAGGAAGGGGGCGCGATGAGTAATTACCATACCCCGGTTATGCTGGCCGAATGTATAGAGGCGCTGAACATTAAACCAAATGGTACTTATGTTGATGTAACCTTTGGTGGTGGCGGGCACTCGCGCGAGATCATGAAGCATTTGGGCGATGGCGGGCAATTGCTTGCTTTTGACCAGGATGCCGATGCGCAGCAAAATATGATAGATGATGACAGGTTTACTTTTATCGATCAAAACTTTAGGTATTTGAAGAATTTTACCCGTTTGCACGATGCTATCCCGGTTGATGGGATACTGGCAGATCTGGGTGTATCATCTTACCAGTTTGACCAGGCCGAGCGTGGTTTTTCTATCCGCTTTGATGCGGAACTGGATATGCGCATGAACCAGGCATCAGACCTGAGCGCAAAAGAGGTGGTAAATAATTACAGCGAGGCAGATCTGCACCGCATTTTTGGTATGTACGGCGAAGTGCAAAACGCTAAGTCGCTGGCTAAAACCATCGTAACGGCAAGGCTTAATGGCCCTATTGTTACCGTGGCCGATCTTAAAAATGCTATAAGTAATATCATCCCCCGGGGTAAAGAGAATAAATATTTGGCGCAGGTTTTTCAGGCGTTAAGGATAGAGGTTAACCAGGAACTGGAAGCCTTGAAAGATTTTTTAATGCAGTGTGCAGAGGTATTAAAGCCGGGTGGCAGGTTGGTGATGATGTCTTACCACTCGTTGGAAGACAGGCTGGTTAAAAATTTTATTGCCAAGGGTAAATTCAGTGGCGAGGTAGAAAAAGATCTATACGGAAATAACAACCGCCCGTTTGATGCGGTTAGTCGGGGTGCTATAGTAGCTACCGACGAAGAAATAGTTTTGAATAACAGGGCACGCAGTGCTAAATTAAGGATAGCTGTAAAAAAATGACCAATCGTTTACGTACAGAAATTCAGGAAGAAGAATTAGAGGAACAAAAGCTTATTGTGGAAGAACGCCCTGTAAAAAAGGCTATTCCGGATAACTTTTTTACCCAGTTCTTAAGAAACGGCGTAATCACTACAGATGATGCCACCAAAGCCCTGCCTTTTGTTTTATACGTTGCCTTTTTGGGGATGATATATATAGGTAACAGGCACTTGTCAGAAAACAACATACGCGATATAGATAAAATTAGCAAAGAGGTAAAGGAGCTGAGCTGGGAATACAAAAGTACCAAAGCCGACCTTGCCTTTAAAAGTACCCTTACCGAGGTTGCCAAACGTGCTGATACATTAGGCGTAAAGGAATCTAACGATCCGCCTCAAAAAATTACAGTAAAGGAGGATATACAGGAATGAATATCAGAACCAACATACTGCTAAGGGTTTACCTTGCGTTTGGGTTGATCCTGTTTTTAGCTGCAGCAGTCATATTTCAGCTTTGCCGTGTGCAATTTATACAGGGGGCTAAGTGGCAAAAAATGTCGATGGTGCAATCTACGCGCTATAAAAATATAGAGGCGGCAAGGGGTAATATCTTCTCGGTAGATGGCAGCCTGTTAGCTACATCTGTACCCGAATACGAGTTGCGTATGGATATGCTTGCCGGTGGTATAGAGAATGATAAAATATTTAACGAGAAGGTAGATTCGCTGGCCATGAAATTGTCTGGCTATTTCGGTGATAAATCAGCCCGCGAATATTCCCGGATATTTCGTGATGCGCGTAAAGATAGCTCGCGTTACCAGTTGGTTAGGCGTAAGGTTACCTATCGCGAATTAAAAGACATCCGCAAGTTTCCTATTTTTAATTTGGGTAAATATAAAGGCGGCTTAATAGTGGTGCAGCAGAACAGGCGCATATTGCCTTTCCGTTCGTTGGCGCAACGTACCATAGGCTATAAAAACGAAAACGTTAAAAACGCGGTGGGGCTGGAAGGTGCCTATGCCAGCTATATAAACGGCGAAAGCGGTAAACGTATGGAGCGCCGCATGGCAGGGGGCGTTTGGATGCCAATAAATGATGATGCTGAGATTGCGCCTAAAGAGGGGGCAGATATTATATCTACCATCAATGTAAATTTTCAGGATGTGGCGCAAACTGCTTTGGAAAAACAATTGATCTATACCAAGGCAGATCATGGTGCTGTAATTTTAATGGAGGTGGCCACCGGCGAAGTAAGGGCTGTTGCCAATTACACCCGTATGCCTGATGGTACGTTTAAAGAGAAATTTAATTACGCCATCGCCGGTAACCAGGATCCGGGTTCTACCTTTAAACTGGCCTCTTACATGGCCCTGCTGGAAGATCATAAAGTTGATACAAGTACCATGGTAAATACGGGAGATTACCCTATCCCCGGCCATACTATTAAAGATTCGCACGGAAGTATTGGCCGTGTATCGGTGAAAAAGGCTTTCGAAAAGTCATCAAACGCTGCAGTAGCTTACCTGGTAAATACAAGCTATAAAGATAATCAGTCGAAATTTACCGACCACTTGTATAACTGGCATCTGAACGAGAAGATGGGCCTTCAAATTCCCGGGGAAGCGCAACCTGTGGTAAAAAACCCGAATAACCGTAGCTGGAACAAAAATATGACCTTGCCACAAATGGCTTATGGGTACGAAATGCAGCTTACGCCGTTAAAAATGCTGAGCTTTTATAATGCGGTAGCTAATAACGGTAAAATGGTTACGCCCGTTTTTGTGAAAGAGATAAGAAGGTTGGGCAATACGATAGAGCGTTTTCAAACCCGTACAATTAACGAGAAGATCTGCTCTGATGTAACCCTGAAAAAAATGCAGGAGATGCTGGAAGGTGTAGTTACCGAAGGTAGTGGTAAGGAGTATGTTTACAGCCCAATGTTTAAAATAGCCGGTAAAACCGGTACTGCACAGGTGGCCGACGCTAATAAGGGGTATAAGGCTAAAAAGCAATATCAAGCCTCATTTTGTGGCTACTTCCCGGCAGATAAACCAAAATACTCGCTGATAGTAGTTATTAATGATCCGAAGAACGGATACTATGCAGCATCTGTTGCAGGCCCTGTTTTTAGGGAGATTGCCGATAAAGTTTACGCCAGCGATTTGGATATGAACCAAACACCAGCGCATTTAATAGGTAATACTACACTGCCTAAGTTTAAACAAGGCAATTTAAAAGCTTTGAAAAAGGTGTACGATAAACTAGGCGTAAAACCTTTGTATGCATCTGCTACGCCAACCGGTTTAGATACCAGCAGCGGCATCGCATCAGAAGATAATAAATATAAAACAGGCACGGTGCCTAACGTTACCGGTATGGGTTTAAGCGATGCGCTTTACGCATTAGGTAACGCAGGTTACAAAGTATCGGTAAAGGGCAGTGGTTCGGTTATTACACAATCAGTAACCGGCGGCAGCATGATACCTAAAGGTTCAAAAATAACTATAGAACTGCAATGAGATATTTAAGCGATATAATAGAAGGGGTGGCATTTACCGAATTACAGGGAAGTGCCGATGTAGAAATATCTGCCATCGTGTTCGATTCGCGCAAGGTGGTGCCGGGCTGTATGTTTGTGGCTGTAAAAGGTACCGCTGTAGATGGGCATGATTATATTGACCAGGCTATTAACGATGGTGCTGCAGTTGTTATTTGCGAAGAGTTACCTGCACATACGGCAACCGAGGTTGACTTTTTAATGGTGGCAGATTCGGCAAAGGCATTGGGGACTATCGCCGCAAACTTTTACGAAAACCCGTCATCTAATTTAAAATTGGTTGGTGTTACGGGTACTAACGGTAAAACTACTATTGCTACGCTGTTATATAAGCTGTTTATAGATATGGGCTACAAATGTGGCCTATTATCAACCGTAGAGAACCAGGTGAACGGCCGTATCATTCCATCAACCCATACCACGCCTGATCCTGTTGAACTGAACAAGCTGTTAAGCAGTATGGTTGACGAAGGTTGCGATTACTGCTTTATGGAAGTAAGTTCGCACGCGGTATCACAGCACAGGATAGAAGGTTTAAAATTCTCGGGAGCGATATTCTCTAACCTTACACACGACCATTTAGACTACCATAAAACATTTGACAGCTATCTGAAAGCCAAAAAGGCATTTTTTGATAAGCTGCCTAAAAGTGCTTTCGCTTTAACCAACGGCGATGATAAAAATGGTAACGTAATGTTGCAAAATACCGCAGCACATAAAAAATCGTACGGCTTAAAAAGCATGGCCGATTACCGTGCCCGCATTATAGAGAACCAGTTTGGCGGCCTGCTGCTGAATATAGATAACGAAGAAGTATGGTTTAAACTGGTAGGCACATTTAATGCCTACAACCTGCTGGCTGTTTATGCTACTGCCTTGTTGCTGGAGCAGGATAAATCTAAAGTATTGGTAAGCCTGAGCAAATTAACCGGTGCCGAAGGCAGGTTTGAATACCTCGTTGCCCCAAATAAGGTAATAGGTATTGTAGATTATGCCCACACACCTGATGCCGTGCAGAATGTGTTAAGCACCATTCACGATATCCGCAAGGGTAGCGAAAAGGTAATAACCGTAATTGGTTGCGGTGGCGACAGGGATAAAACCAAACGCCCTATTATGGCTAAAGTGGCCTGCGAATGGAGCGACAAAGTTATCCTGACATCTGATAACCCGCGTACCGAAGACCCGGGCCAGATTATTAAAGATATGGAAGCTGGGGTTGACCCGGCATTTAAGCGCCATACCCTAAGCATTGCCGATAGGCGCGAGGCTATTAAAACGGCCTTTATGCTGGCACAACCAGGCGATATCATACTGCTTGCTGGTAAAGGCCACGAAAAATACCAGGAGATAAATGGCGTGAAAAACCATTTTGATGATATGGAAGAATTAAAGGAACTATTTAAATAGATGTGCAGATGTGCGAATATGCAGATGTGCAAATGGAAACGAACACGTTACTAACAATTAAATAATTAAACAATAATCGGCATATCTGCACATCAGCATATCTGCACATCAAAACGAAGCCAATGCTATACTATTTATTTAATTACTTAAGTAAAAATTACAGTATCCCCGGGATAGGTGTATTTCAGTACATCACGTTCCGTATGGCTATGGCGGTAATTGTATCGTTATTGGTAACTACGGTATATGGCCGTAGATTGATTGACTACCTGCGTTTTAAACAAGTAGGCGAAACCGTGCGCAACCTGGGTTTAGAGGGGCAGATGCAAAAATCGGGTACGCCAACAATGGGTGGTATCATTATCATCCTGGGTATACTTATCCCAACGCTGTTATTTGCCAAACTGGATAATATCTACATCATCATGATGCTGGTTACCACTATCTGGCTGGGTTTAATAGGGTTTCTGGACGATTATATTAAGGTATTTAAAAAGAACAAGGAAGGCCTTGCGGGTAAATTCAAAATTACCGGCCAGGTTGGTTTGGCGCTCATCATCGGGTGGACAATGTATTTCCATACCAATATTACCATCAGGCAGGAAGTGAAGCTGCCGGTTAAGTATGATGTGCCGGTTGATTTTCATATGCGTGGCGATAAACCCGTTTACACGCAGGATGTAAAATCTACCAAAACTACTATGCCGTTCTATAAAAACAACGAGTTTGATTACGCCAAGGTGCTTAAGTTTTTGGGTAAAGGTTACGAGCATTATGCCCTGCTGGTATTTATGGTTTTTGTCATCGTAATTATTACGGCGGTATCTAACGGTGCCAACATTACCGATGGTATAGACGGGTTGGCAACGGGCACCTCAGCTATTATTGGCTTAACACTGGCTATACTGGCCTATGTATCAGGTAATACCATGATAGCCGATTACCTGAATATTATGTACATCCCTAACTCGGGCGAGCTGGTAATTTTTGCCGGTGCGTTTGTTGGTGCATGTGTGGGTTTCTTGTGGTACAACTCATACCCGGCCCAGGTATTTATGGGCGATACAGGTAGTTTGGCCATTGGGGGTATTATAGCGGTGTTTGCCATCATCATCCGTAAAGAATTATTGGTGCCGGTATTATGCGGCGTTTTCCTGGTAGAGAATGTATCGGTAATGATGCAGGTAGGCTGGTTTAAATATACCAAAAAACGTTTTGGCGAAGGTCGCAGGATATTCCTGATGGCGCCGCTGCACCACCATTATCAAAAGAAAGGTTTCCATGAATCCAAGATCGTAACCCGGTTTTGGATCATCTGCATCTTCCTGGCGATTATTACGGTGATAACGCTGAAACTGAGGTAGAGGCGAAGCCCCCCGGCCCCCTGAAGGGTGAGCAGGAGAAAAGATAAAGGACTAAAAGATAAAAGATTAAAGAAATATTGGAAACACCTAACAACATACCCAATCAAAAGCTTCCCCTTCAGGGGGCTGGGGGGCTAATAGCCATTCTTGGCGCCGGCGAAAGTGGCGTTGGGGCGGCATACCTGGCCCAACAGCAGGGGTATGATGTTTTTGTGTCGGATTTTGGGGCTATTGCCGATCATTATAAAAAACAACTGCAGGACTGGGATATCCGTTTTGAAGAGAACGGCCATACCGAAGCAGAGATATTAAGCGCAACCGAGGTGGTGAAAAGCCCGGGCATCCCGGATAATGCACTCATGGTGAAAAAACTGGTTGAGCAGGGTATCCCGGTGATATCTGAGATTGAGTTTGCCGGCCGTTACACCAATGCTAAAATGATATGTATAACGGGCTCTAACGGTAAAACAACAACTGCCAGTCTTACTTATCACATCCTTAAAAACGGGGGCTTAAATGTGGGCCTTGCGGGTAACATCGGTAAAAGCTTTGCCTACCAGGTGGCTACCGAAAAATTTGATGTGTACGTGCTGGAGATAAGCAGCTTTATGCTGGATAGCATGTACAAATTCCGGGCAGATATTGCGGTGCTTTTAAATATCACACCAGACCACCTGGACCGTTACGATTACAAACTGGAGAACTATGCGGCATCCAAATTCAAGATAACGCAGAACCAAACTGGTGCCGACCATTTTATTTATTGCGCGGATGATGCCGAAACAATAAAGGTGATGCAAGGCAAACAGATAGCAGCCCAACAGTTGCCATTTAGCATAGAGAAAACTATTGAAACGGGAGCATATCTCGATAAGGACAACCTAATTATAAACGTACACCAACAACATTTTCAAATGTCAATAAACGAACTGGCCCTGCAGGGGAAGCACAACATCTACAACTCTATGGCATCTGGTATAGTTGCCAAAGTGCTGGAGCTGCGCAACGAAACGATGAGAGAGAGCATGGGTAACTTCCGTAATATTGAGCACAGGCTTGAATCGGTTGGTAAAATATCCGGCATTAGTTTCATAAATGATTCTAAAGCCACCAATGTAAACTCTACCTGGTACGCGCTGGAAAGCATGACTGATGATGTAGTTTTAATATTAGGCGGTGTAGATAAAGGGAACGATTACAGCATGCTTAAATCGTTGGTTAGGCAAAAGGTAAAAGCCATAGTTTGTTTAGGTAAGGATAATAAACGTATCCACGATGCCTTTGAAGATGATGTAGATGTGATTGTAAACACTATGTCGGCAGCAGAGGCAGCACAGGTGGCCTATCACCTGGCCGAAAAAGGCGATACGGTATTATTATCACCCGCCTGCGCAAGTTTCGACTTATTCAAGAACTATGAAGATAGGGGCAAGCAGTTTAAAGACGCAGTGAAAGAACTATAGTTAGCCCCACCCAACCCTCCCCGAAGGAGAGGGCTTAAAAAGGCTAAAGAAAAATAAGATTGACAATTAAATAAAAAGTCTCCCCTGTCGGGGGAGATTTAGAGGGGGCTTATGAATCAAATACTCAGTAACGTAAAAGGAGACCGCTGGATCTGGCTAATCGTCATCCTACTGTCGGTGCTGTCATTGCTGGCTGTATATAGCTCAACAGGTACTTTGGCTTACAAGCAGGGTAAGGCTACCGAGTTTATATTGGTTAAACACATGGCTATGCTGTTTGGCGGTATTGCGCTCATGTATATCTCTCACCGGATAGATTATCGTTACTATGCGGGCATCTCTAAGATATTGATGGTAATAACTATTCCGTTACTGTTATACACGCTGTTATTTGGTAACCACGTAAATGATGCAAGCCGCTGGATAGCTATACCGGGAACTGGCTTAACCTTCCAAACCTCAGATTTGGCTAAACTGGCATTGATAACCTACCTGGCACGTACGTTATCGCGCAAGCAGGAGAATATAAAAGACGTTAAAAATTCCTTTATCCCCATTATGGGCTCGGTTTGTGTGGTGTTTATATTAATAGCACTGGCAAATCTTTCAACAGCGTTGATGCTGTTTGGGGTAAGTATATTATTGCTGATCATTGGCCGTATCAGTATCAAACAGATATCTGTAGTGTGTTTAGCAGGTGCAATTTTGTTGGCAGGGGTTATATTTTTAGGTCCTCGGCGTGCCACTTATGTTTCCCGTATCCATTCGTTTATGCACCCCGAACTGGCTAATGCTGATAAATCTTTCCAGTCGGATCATTCAAAGATAGCCATAGCTACAGGCGGGGTATTCGGCAAAGGCCCGGGCAACAGTACCGAGCGTAATTACCTGCCACACCCATATTCGGATTTTGTGTATGCAACCATTGTTGAAGAATACGGCTTAATAGGCGGTGTGATATTGATAGGCATTTACCTGTTTTTACTATACCGGTGTATTAAAATTGTAACCAAGGCGCCAAAGGCGTTTGGGGCATTACTGGCGGCAGGTTTAAGTTTTAGCTTAACCATACAAGCATTTGCAAACATGGCAGTTGCCGTAGGCCTTGGCCCGGTAACGGGTGTGCCTTTGCCACTGGTAAGCATGGGTGGTACATCCATACTATTTACAAGCGTGGCATTTGGTATCATCCTGTCGGTAAGCAGGGATATTGATGAGCCCAAGAAAATTGTAGTTGGAGAAATAAGCGTAGCACAATAACACCCTGACCTCCTGAACGGAGAACAGTTTTATATAAAAATATGAAGATATTAAGTAACCATAAAGACTTTCAAAAACTCCCCCTTCAGGGGGCTGGGGGGCTTAGCCATGGGTAAACGTATCATCATAAGCGGCGGCGGTACGGGAGGGCACATCTTCCCTGCTATTGCTATTGCCAACGCTTTGAAAAAGCTTGACCCGGATACCGAGATATTATTTGTTGGTGCCAGCGGCCGTATGGAAATGGAAAAAGTGCCGGCTGCAGGTTATAAAATTATTGGTCTGGATATACAGGGTATCCAACGCAAATCTATCTGGAAGAACGTGATGTTCCCGATTAAGCTGGTAAACAGCGTACGCAAGGCCATTAAGATAATTAGAGATTTTAAACCCGATGCAGCAGTAGGAGTGGGTGGTTATGCATCCGGCCCGTTATTGTATGCAGCATCATTAAAGGGGATACCAACGCTGATACAGGAGCAAAATTCTTACGCGGGTATCACCAACAAATGGCTTGGGGCAAAGGCTAAAAAAATATGTGTAGCATTTGATGGGATGGAAAAATTTTTCCCGTTTGATAAGATCATCAAAACAGGCAACCCAATTCGTACAGAATCTGTAAATATTGCCGGTAAGCACATGCAGGCGCTGGAGTTGTATAAGCTGTCATCGTTCAAAAAAACAATACTAATAACCGGGGGCAGCCTGGGTGCACGTACTTTAAATAACAGCATATTGGCCGGCATTGATAAAATTATTGCTGCCGATGTACAGGTGATCTGGCAAACGGGCAAGTTTTATTATAAAACTATACTAGAGCAATTAGGGCCAAATAGGCATCCTGATATTTGCGTAGTTGAGTTTTTAAACCGTATGGACCTGGCCTATGCCGCTGCCGATGTGATCATATCCCGCGCAGGAGCAGGTACCATTGCCGAACTTTGCGTTATAAAAAAACCTGTGATACTGGTGCCTTCTCCAAATGTGGCAGAAGACCATCAAACCAAAAATGCATTGGCCCTGGTGCAAGAAAATGCCGCAGTGTTTGTGGCCGACAGGGATGCAGAAGAAAAATTAATAGATAAAGCGCTTGCGCTTTTAAATGATAAAGAATTGCAGAAAAAATTAAGCACCAACATTGGCAAACTGGCCCTGCCGGATGCCGACGAGGTTATTGCGAAAGAGGTTATCCAAATAACAATCAACAATTAAAGTAAAAGCCCCTGCCTTAGGGCAGGGGTCTTTTAAATGGTTAGTAGATAATGGTTGTTAGAGAGTAGTTAATTAAGTGAACAGAGAGTAGCTAAGGACAGAATAGTAAAAATTAAATAAAGCAGGTTGATAAGTTAAGTGTACAAGTGAAAACCACTCACCACTTAATCAATCAACCATTTACCAAACGCATGGAATTAAACAACATAAAAAGAGTTTACCTGGTAGGCATAGGCGGCATAGGCATGAGCGGCCTTGCGCGCTATTTCCATCATTTAGGCTGTGTTGTTTGCGGGTACGATAAAACGGCAACCCCATTAACCGATGCCCTGCACAACGAGGGGATCTGTATGTTGTTTGAGGATAAGGCCGACCTGATCCCGATGAGTTTTCAATCGCCGGATGAGGGTACCTTGATTATTTATACCCCTGCTATCCCTAAGGATTCTGCCATTCTTAACTTTTTCAAAAACAAAGGTTTTGATATGCAGAAACGCTCGCAGGTGTTGGGGCTTATCAGCAAGAGCATGTACACCATTGCTGTGGCAGGTACACATGGCAAAACCACTACCTCCAGCATGATCGCGCATATCCTGAAAGATTCAGGTAAGGATTGCTCTGCATTTTTGGGCGGCATATCATCTAACTATCAAACCAATGTGTTATATGGCAACAATAATATTGTGGTGGTAGAGGCAGATGAATACGACAGATCATTCTTAACCCTGCACCCGGATGTGGCCATCATCACCTCTATGGATGCGGACCACCTGGATATTTATGGCGACCACTCCCAATTGGAGGAATCGTTTAAGCTGTTTGCGTCGCAGCTAAAACAAGGTGGCACATTAATTTACCATAAGGGCCTACCGCTTGGCGATGGCATAACGTATACCATGAATGATGAAGCGCAGGCCATGGCTACTAATGTGCGTATACAGGACGGTGATTTTTATTTTGATTTTAACAATGGTACAACCCGTATCCCCGATATTAAAATGGGTATTGCCGGTTTGCACAATATAGAAAATGCTGTTGCCGCTATAGAGGCTGCCTTGCTGGTACAAGTATCTTCAGCGGCTATACATGCCGCGCTGGGGTCTTTTAAAGGCGTTAAAAGGCGTTTTGAATACATCGTAAAAACTAAGGAGCATATTTATATTGATGATTATGCACATCACCCAGAAGAATTGCGGGCAGCCATATCATCAGTAAAAAAACTATATCCAGATAAAAAGCTAACAGTAATGTTTCAGCCGCATTTGTTTACCCGTACCCGCGATTTTGCCGATGGCTTTGCCGAGGTATTGGATATGGCCGATGAACTGTTAATGCTTGATATCTATCCGGCGCGCGAGTTGCCAATAGCGGGGGTAGATAGCGATATGATACTCAGCAGGATGAACATGTTGAATAAGCGTAAATGTGGAAAACAAGAAGCCGTTGATATTGTGCGAATTGAAAAACCTGAGTTACTTTTAACAGTAGGCGCAGGCGATATCGATACGTTGGTACAACCTTTAAAACAGGTATTAGAAAATGTTTAAGAAACGCATTTGGAAACCACTGCTTATTGGTTTTGGCTGGCTTATTTGCCTGGCCGGCCTTGTGGTGCTTATGAGTTTTATAGAAGTGAAAAAAGAAGAGCTGGTTTGCAAAAAAGTAAAAGTTTATATCCCCCGCAACCAATATTTTTTAGACCGGCAAGAGATAGATAACATACTGCAAACTACCAGCAATTCCCTTGTGGGGAGGCGCATCCAAAACATTGATATACATGGCCTCGAAAACAAACTTAGGCGCAACCCGTTTGTAGAATTCGCCAAAGTATACCTGGATATGGATGGCACAATACAGGTAGAAGTAAGCCAGCGCCAGCCCATATTACGTATCATGAACCGGTTCGATCAGGATTTTTATGTAGATGAGCATGGTTTAAAAATGCCATTATCGCAAAATTTTACCGCAAGGGTACTGGCCGTAAATGGTTTTATTGATGAACTTTTTGCCAACAAGGTTGATTCGTTACATACAGCGCTGGCAAAAGAGGTGTTTAAAACAGCCGATTTTATCCGTAAAGATTCGCTTTGGGATGCGCAGATAGCACAGTTATATGTTAATCAGGATCACGAGATTGAATTGATACCACGTGTAGGCAACCAGCGTATTTTATTGGGTAATGCCGATTCGCTAAGCACCAAATTGAACAACCTTAAGGTGTTTTATAAGCAAGCCCTGCCGCTGGTGGGTTGGGATGCTTACAAACTTATCAATATTAAATACATTAACCAGGTAATAGGAGTACGGAATGAAACCCTGATAGATTCGCTGAAGCGCCGCAAGCAGTTTATGGCCGACTCGGTGAAGAAGGCAACTATTGAAGCCTTTAGGCACGATACCACAGCGATGGGAGATAATGCCCCAATATTAAAAAGTACAAACGAGAAGAAGACATCTATTAATAACTAAAATATGGACAAGAGTTCAACACAAGAAAAGAGTTCGCCAATTGTAGTAGGCCTGGATATAGGAACCACTAAAATTTGTGCGATAGTTGGCCGCAGAAGCAAAAACGGCAAAATAGAGGTATTAGGAATAGGCAAGGCAGAATCTGCGGGTGTAACACGCGGTATGGTATCAAATATTGATAAAACCGTGCAGGGTATAACAGCGGCGGTTGATATTGCCGGCACGCAATCAAATGTAGAAATAAGGATAGTTAACGTAGGTATTGCCGGCCAGCATATAAAAAGCTTGCAGCACAGGGGTTTAATAACCCGTAAAGATCTGACCTCTGAAATAAGCCGCAAGGATATTGATAAACTGGTTGAGGATATGTACAACCTGGTAATGCCCCCGGGCGAAGAGATCATCCATGTATTGCCGCAAGAATTTACGGTAGATAACGAACCTGGCGTAAAAGACCCGATAGGTATGGCTGGCGTGCGTTTAGAAGCCAATTTCCATATCATATCCGGCCAGGTTACGGCCATTAAAAATATAGTTAAATGTGTTAACAAAGCCCAGCTGGAAAGCCAGGAATTAATACTGGAGCCTTTGGCATCGTCAGAGTCTGTGTTGAGTGACGAGGAAAAAGAAGCCGGCGTAGTTTTAGTAGATATAGGTGGTGGTACAACCGATGTGGCCATATTCCACGAAGGCATCATTCGCCATACTGCTGTTATACCATTTGGCGGTAACAGCGTAACAGAGGATATCCGCGAGGGTTGTTCGGTAATGCGCAATATTGCAGAGCAGTTAAAGGTAAGGTTCGGTTCGGCATTAGCAGAAGAGAATAAAGAGAACGAAATAGTTTGTGTGCCAGGTTTACGTGGCCGCGAACCAAAAGAGATATCGGTTAAAAACCTGGCCTTCGTTATCCAGGCCCGTATGGAAGAAATTGTAGAGCACGTGTACTACGAGATCAAATCATCAGGCTACGAAAAGAAACTGATAGCAGGTATAGTAGTAACCGGTGGTGGTGCGCAATTAAAGCATTTAACCCAGTTAATAGAATATGTAACGGGTTTAGATTGCCGCGTAGGCTATCCTAACGAGCACCTTGCCAAAAACGAAGTGCTGCCAAAAAATACATACGAAGAGTTACAAAGCCCAACTTTTGCCACAGGTATTGGCCTGCTGATAAAAGGTATTCAAAAAATGGAATACAACGGCTTAACCCAGGCACCTGCTACAGCAGCAGTTAAAACTGAAAAAATTAAATATACGGACGACAGGAAGTTTGGTTTGTTAGGCAAAATTTTAGAATCGGGTAAGAAATTTATTAAGGACGATATCAAAGACGAAGACTTTTTGAAATAAGGCGATAGCCTCTCCCCAGCCCTCTCCGAAAGAGAGGGAGGCAGGAAAAGAAGTCTTCCCTATCGGGGGAGATTTAGAGGGGGCTAATTTATTCACATCTATAAACTTTTCCACATTGTGCACAATTGTGGAAAAACCTTGTGGAAAAAGTCATAATATTACAATAAGAAAATCTATCTATTCACCAGAATATACATAGCTGAAAATAAGGATTATGCAGTTTGAGATGTTAAAGGAAAAATCGTCTATCATCAAGGTAATTGGTGTTGGCGGCGGCGGTGGTAACGCGGTAAACCATATGTACAGGCAAGGAATCACCGGTGTTGATTTCATTATATGTAACACCGATGCCCAGGCGCTAGAACTAAGCCCTATACCCAATAAGGTGCAATTAGGCGCAAGCTTAACCGAAGGGATGGGTGCCGGTTCTATACCAGAGGTAGGCAAAAACTCGGCCATCGAAAACATCGACGACATTAAGCAAATGCTGGGTTCTAACACCAAAATGCTGTTTATTACGGCAGGTATGGGTGGCGGTACCGGTACAGGCGCAAGCCCTATTATTGCCAAGGCAGCACGCGAAATGGACATCCTTACGGTAGGTATTATTACAACTCCTTTTTCATTTGAAGGCAAACGCCGTAAAATGCAGGCCGATGCAGGTATGGAGGAGTTGAAAAAATATGTAGATTCTTTTCTGGTTATTTCAAACGATAGATTGCGGCAGATATTCGGTAACCTAACCATGAGCTCTGCTTTTGGCCAGGCCGATGATATTTTAACTACGGCTGCCAAAGGTATTGCCGAGATCATCACTTTACCCGGTTATATCAACGTAGATTTTAAGGATGTGCGCACCGTTATGAAAGACAGTGGCGTATCTATTATGGGTAGCTGCACTGCCGAAGGCGAAAACCGCGCATTAAAAGCTGTAGAGGGAGCATTGTCATCGCCGTTGTTGAAAGATAACGAAATTGAAGGTGCACGTTATATCTTGTTAAACATCAGTTCGGGCCTTAAAGAGGTTACGATGGATGAGGTAAGCATTATTACAGATTATATACAGGAAGAAGCCGGTTTGGCTGCAGACCTGATTTGGGGTAACTGTGTGGATGAAAACTTAGGCGAGAAATTGTCTGTAACTATCATTGCAACAGGTTTCCAAACTAAAGATGAGCGCGAGAAAGAAAACAGCAACAAAAAAGTAGTATCGATGCTGGTGCCCGAGAGCGAGCCATTGGTAAAACCGGTAAATGAGTTTATTACCCCGGTTAAAGCCGATGCCGAAATGGATAACCAGCCGTTTATGAAACTAAAAGAAGAGCCAAAACAAACCGGCTTATTCGATTTGTTTGCACGTGCCGAAGAACAAGATGCTGCCGATAAGAATATCATTAAATACAGCTTAACTGAAGAGACACCTGCAGAAGAAAGCAACGACCCATCGGACTTTACCTTTAAGGTTACCGAAACGGTGATGAATTTTGAACCTGCTGTAGCAAAGGTACAAGCACAACAGCCCGAGCCTGAACCAGAGCCGGAAATTGTGAATGCCGATGATAATAAAACAGACGAATCGATAGAAGAACAACTGCGTAAATCGCGCGAGCGTATTATGCGTTTAAAAGATCTTAGTATGAAGTTGCGTAACGGCAACATTCAGGAACTAGAGAATATCCCTGCTTATAAACGCAAAGAGATAGCGCTACAACAAACCCCTGCGTCTGACGAGAGCCAGGTTTCAAGATTCTCTTTATTGCCGGATAGCGAAGGTAAAACAGAGATCAGAAACAACAACTCTTTTTTGCACGACAACGTTGACTAAATTATTTTAACCCATTATACCGAAGCCCCTCGCAACAGTGCAGGGGCTTCTTTGTTATCAATCCATATAATAAATAGTTTAAATACCGTTTTTATTAAGCACTTATATTTGCAGCACATTTACATTTAGAATTTACATTTTGGATCTGTTTGATAAGATAAATAAAAATATGGGTGGCCCTATTGGTCAGCACCAAAAATGGTCGCATGGTTATTTCTCCTACCCGCACCTGGAAGGGGAGATTCATCCGCACATGATGTTTAAAGGCAAAAGGCATTTGGTTTGGAGCCTGAATAATTACCTGGGCCTGGCTAACCACCCCGAAGTACGGGATGCTGATGCACAGGCTGCTGCCGATTATGGTATGGCTTACCCCATGGGCGCCCGAATGATGTCTGGCAATACCAAACACCACGAGGAACTGGAGGATAGCCTGGCTGCCTTTGTAGGCAAGGACGCGGCTTATTTACTCAACTATGGTTACCAGGGCATGGTATCTATTATCGATGCTATGGTAGATCGTAATGACGTAATTGTTTACGATGCCGAATCGCACGCATGTATAGTTGATGGTGTGCGCCTGCATATGGGCAAGCGTTTTGTGTATAAACATAACGATATACCAAGTTTTGAGAAGCAACTGGAGCATGCCCAACGTATTGTTGAAAAAACCGGCGGCGGAATATTGGTTATAACTGAGGGTGTTTTTGGCATGTCTGGTGCGCAAGGGAAATTAAATGAGATCATCAATCTGAAGAATAAATATGCTTTTCGCCTGTTGGTAGATGATGCACATGGTTTCGGCACCATGGGTTTAACCGGCGCAGGTACACACGAAGCACAAAACTGTGTGGATGGGGTTGATCTTTACTTTGGTACGTTTGCCAAATCAATGGCAGGCATTGGTGCTTTTATAGCTGCTGATACACAAATAATAAATTACCTGCGCTATAATATGCGGTCGCAAACATTTGCAAAGGCGTTACCTATGCCTATGGTAATAGGCTTAAAAAAGCGATTGGAATTACTGAAAACAAGCCCGCAACTGCGCGAGAAACTTTGGGTAATTGCCCGCGCCCTGCAGCATGGCTTAGTAGAACAAGGTTTTGATATTGGCGTTACCAATACCATGGTTACCCCGGTATTTTTAAAAGGCGACCTGACAGAGGCTACCAGCCTTACTATGGAATTGAGGGAAAAGTACGGTATATTTTGCTCTATCGTGGTTTATCCGGTGATTCCTAAAGGGTTGATTATGCTTAGGCTTATACCAACTGCCATGCACACGCTGGGCGATGTACAGGATACCCTGGATGCATTCAACGCTATCTCAACAAAGTTGGCCGAAGGGCAATACAAAATCAATAAAATGGCTATTGCCTAAATAGCTAAGAAGTAATATTATTAAAAAAAGCTTTGTGGTGATCCCATAAGGCTTTTTCGTTTTTACTGCGTATTGTCAAAATGTGCTTTTAATAATAATAGGGAGATTTCTTTAAATGTTAAATAATATTAGCAATACTTAAGCGATAAAATCATAACAAAATTAAAGTATGTTATTATACTGACTTTTTTGAATGCTAAAATAAATGGTACGATTTGGTTGCTATTTGCTAAAAGTGTGGAAAAAAACCCCTTTTAACGCAATATTTTATAATCTAAAAAGTTTTTTTTTACTAAAAAACACTTTAGATTAGCTTCAATTAAACAATAAACCTCAAAAATAAAGGAGTATTCACAATGAAAAAATTTACTGAAGTAAAAGAACTGGTTGCATCATTAGAAGCTGATGCCGACAAATTTTATAACAAAGGTAACAGCGCAGCTGGTACCCGTGTGCGTAAAGGCATGCAAGATCTGAAAAATTTAGCACAGGCTATCCGCCTGGAAGTACAGGAAGCTAAAAACAAAGAAGCTTAATAAATAGTCGAAAGGTTATTTTACTTTAAACATAAAAAATCCGGGTAGCTAAAGGCTACCCGGATTTTTTATTACTCATTTTTTGTCATGCTGAGCGATAGCGAAGTATCTAACCGTAGATAGGTTGTACGCTTCTTAGGATGGTGTTACTTCACCATTGCTAACTGCTCTTTTATTTTGTCTGCTGTTGCGGCACTAACAGGTACCAGTGGTAAACGTAAGGTATCACCACAAATACCTAAAGCTTTAAGGGCCGATTTTACACCCGCAGGGTTACCTTCTATAAACATCAGGCGGGTAAACTCTACCATGCTGTAGTGAGATGCCTGTGCGCCTTTAAAGTCGCCGGCAAGGCATTTTCTGATCATGTTGCTGAATTGTTGTGGTAAAGCGTTGCCTACTACAGATATTACGCCGACAGCACCCATAGCGATCATTTGCAGGCTGATAGGATCGTCGCCGGATATCACCATAAAATCTTCGGGTTTATCGCGTAGCAACTGGTTGAGCAGGTCAAAACTACCCGATGCCTCCTTAATGCCAATAATGTTCTTGAAATCATTAGCCAGCCTTACAGTGGTTTCTGCACTTACCGATGTACCTGTGCGGCTTGGTACATTATACAATATTACCGGTAGTGGTGCAGCTTCTGCAATAGCCTTGTAATGCTGGTAAATACCCTCTTGTGTGGGTTTGTTATAATGCGGGCTTGCCGATAAGATGGCATCATAGCCGGTGGTGTCAAAAGCTTTAATTTCTGCAACAGTTTCCATGGTGTTGTTACCTGCAATACCAGCAACTAACAACACGCGTTTATTCACAGCTTTGGCAGTAAAGGCTAATACCTGCTTCTTCTCTTCCTTACTCAAGGTGGCGCTCTCGCCGGTTGTACCAAGTGACACCAGGTATTCTACCCCGCCATCAATCAGGCTATCTATCAGCTTTTGTAAAGCATCATAGTCTACCTGTCCATCTGCCTGAAAAGGAGTGACCATCGCAACTCCTGTCCCGTGAAATTTGTTCATGTGCTCGAAATGTTATAAGTGTGCTAAGATAGTAATTTACTAAATGTGCAGATGTGTAAATATGCAGATAAGCAGATGCTCAAAAATCAATAAGTAACCCGTCGTCCCGAACTTCTTTCAAGATTCCACAGGATAAGTATCTCCCTGTATGTCATGAATGGCGTAAGGGACGCCGAAGCAAGTTCGGGACGACAGTCAATAATTACATTAGATCACCCCATGCAACACACCGCCAATTTCGCCCATTTTATCAACCAGCTTTTCCACCTCAGGGTCGCGCTCCAGTACAGGGGCGTGGTGCGGTTTAATGCGGGCATCTATCATTAGCGGGCCGTTGCAGCCCCAGTGCTTATGCTCGGTAAAGCTGTTGATGCCGTAAATATCATGGCTTGGATTGCTGCGGGTAAAGGTTACCCATACAAAATTATTCAGGGTTTGCGCAGTAAAGGCAGCATCGTCACATAAAACCATTAATGGCAAACCGCTTAATTCAGCCTCGGCTAAATGCTCTTGCAATATTTCCAGCATTAAAGGCATATCGCTGGTGCGGATATTTTTGGGCACCTCTACAGCCAATACGCCGGGCATCACCATTTTATAATTTACAAAGGGGCGCGGCAATGTAAAGGTTGATGGTAACTCGTTCCACAGTTCGCGTTTGATCTCGCCGGCTACGGTAATAGCAACCTTGCTGCCGCTGTTTAAGCCTTCGCCGCTGTAATCGAGTGTATCAATGGTTGTACGGGTATGGAAATGCAGGTCGCGGGTCAGGTCTATCCGTTGCCAGATATGTTTCAGGAATGCGCCAATATCGTTCACATCTAAACCCGGGTTATCCTCTTTAGCGGCAATGAACAGGTACTTGGCCAAACTAAGCTGCCCTTTGCCTAAAATGTGGTTGGCAATGGTAATGATCTCTTGCGGATAGCGTTCTTTTACATACGGCGTGTAACGCTCGCTGCCAATGGCAAATAAAAGCGGGTGCACACCTGCCGCGTCCACCGCGTTTACCGCATGCAGGCCGGGGATCTCCTTTGGAATAGCACTGCCGGTTATCTCATGGATCAAGGCCCCAAAACTGGTATCTTCCTGTGGCGGGCGGCCAACTACCGTGAACGACCAGATCGCATCCTTTTTATGATAAACGTTATGCACTTTCATTAATGGGAATGGGTGCGCCAGGCTATAATAACCCAGGTGGTCGCCAAATGGCCCTTCGGGTTTGTTTTCCATAGGCATTACCGTGCCGGTTATCACAAAATCGGCATCGGCAGAAATACAGAAACCTTCGTCATCATAAAAGTATCTAAACCTGCGGTTGGCTAAAGCACCGCCAAAGGTCATTTCAGAAAGTCCCTCGGGCAGGGGCATAACCGCAGCTACGGGATGTGCCGGCGGGCCGCCTACAAATATGCTCACCTTTAAGGGCTGGCCTTTTGAATTGGCCTTGGTTTGGTGCACACCAATACCACGATGCAACTGGTAGTGCAGGCCAATCTCCTGATCCTGTATATAATCGTTACCACCTAACTGTATGCGATACATTCCAAGGTTGGCATTCATAATGCCTGGCATATCGGCATCTTCTGTATATACCTGTGGCATGGTCACAAAGGGGCCGCCGTCTTTAGGCCAGTTTACTATTTGTGGTATATCACTTATCAATGCGCGTCCAAAATTAACGGGTGCATCTTTACGCACCTTCATGGGTAGGGCGGATAGGGCGGTTAAGGCCGTATTAGCATACTTAAAAGGATGTTTAATGGCCTTTATAGGGTCGTTTTTGATATCAACCAATGTCTTGATCTTATCCAATGTATCCCTAAAAATAAAGCGCGACCTATCCAGTGTACCAAACAAATTAGATACCGCCGGGAACTTGCTACCCTTTACGTTCTCAAATAAAATAGCAGGGCCTTCATGCTCAAAAACACGCAGGTGTATGGCTGCCATTTGCAGGTAAGGGTCAACTTCTTCCTTAATACGTATAAGGTGACCATTCTTTTCAAGGTCGGTTATGCAGGCCTGTAAACTATTATATCCCATTTAAGGCCAAATATATTATACAATTTGCTGATTTTAGTGATATTTACGTCATGAAACCGCTTATCGTATTATTGGCTGTGTTTGGTGTAAGTTCGCTGGCAACTTTTATTGCCGGCCACCCGCCCGATTACTACTTTTGCGGCAGGCTGGCCATGGGTGTAATGCTGATATTTGCAGCCACGGCCCACTTTAAATTTACCCGCGGTATGGTACTGATGGTGCCCAATTTTATACCCTATAAAAGAGCTGTTGTTTACATTACCGGTTATATAGAAATGCTGGCTGCCATAGGTTTGCTCATCAAAAACGTGCGCGAGCCTGTTGCCTGGTTTGTAATATTATTTTTGGTGCTATTGCTCCCCGCTAATATCCACGCTGCTAAAAATAAAGTTAACCTGGAAAAGCCCGAAATTTGCGGTAACAGTGTTAACTACCTATGGTTCAGGATGCCGCTGCAACTATTTTTTATTGCCTGGGTATATTACTTTGGGGTGATGCACTAATCCACACAAAAAAAGTTAGACGATAGATTTACTTCCTTTTTTTCATTAAAAAAGTTATATTACTTTTGGCATAACCATTATGCCAACCCTATGTCGGTAATTGTTTTTACGGTAATTATACTTATTGGCGCTTACTTTGCCGGCCTGTTGGGTTCACTCACCGGGCTTGGCGGCGGTGTAGTTATTATCCCCTTGCTTACGCTGGTATTGGGGGTGGATATCCACTACGCCATAGGTGCATCATTAGTATCTGTTATAGCCACTTCATCCGGCTCGGCAGCGGCGTATGTTAAAGAAGGTATTACAAACATACGGCTTGGTATGTTTTTAGAGATAGCCACAACCATAGGGGCACTATTTGGCGCTTTAATAGCTGTTTATATACCGGTACAATACATTGCTATTTTATTTGGCGTGATCCTTATTTTTTCGGCACTCATGTCGCTCCGTAAAAAGGCAGAGAATATCCTGACCGAACCTACTTACCTTGCAGCCAAGTTAAAACTCTACGGCAGCTACCCCGATGGTAATGGTGAACAGGTAAATTATGGTGTAACCCGTGTAAGCGGTGGTTTTTTTATGATGCTTTTTGCAGGCACTATCTCTGGTTTGCTGGGTATTGGCTCAGGCGCATTAAAGGTTTTAGCTATGGATACCATTATGCGTATTCCGTTCAAAGTATCAACCACCACCAGTAATTTTATGATAGGAGTAACCGCTGCAGCCAGCGCGGTGGTTTACCTGCAACGTGGTTATATAGACCCCGGCATCTCTATGCCGGTAGTAATAGGTGTACTCTTTGGTGCTATGACGGGTTCTAAGATCCTGGTGCACACCAAATCATCCCGTTGGCTACGCTGGGTTTTTGCTGTGGTGGTAACCTTTTTAGCCAGCCAGATGATCTACAATGGTATTACTGGGAAGATTTAGTGAATAGTGTGTAGAATGGTGAGTAGTTTAAATTTTTATATTTACCGTTTATCAAAATAGGTTTAACCACTCACTACTTAAACATTCAACACTCACCAACCAAATGAAACGCCTGCTCAGCAACCTCACCTTCCAGGTTATTATTGCCATTTTTTTGGGTGTATTGGTTGGCCTATATTTTAAAGAATTTGCGCCTACCGCGCAGATGATCAGCAAGATATTTATCAGCTTAATTACGATGCTGATAGCGCCTATTATCTTTTTCACTATTGTGCTGGGTATTGCCGGCATGAGCGACATGAAAAAGGTGGGCCGGGTGGGTGGTAAGGCTTTGCTTTACTTTGAATTGGTTACTACGCTGGCCTTAGTAATAGGTGTAACGGTAGCTAACGTTATAAAACCCGGTGCCAATTTTATTAACAATCATGTTAAGGTAGATATTGCCAAACTGGCCGCTTACGAAAAAGCTGGCAATGAAATGAAATGGGGCGATTTTATAACGCATATTATACCTTCTAATGCTTTTGAGGCCTTTGCCAAAGGCGATATTTTACAGATTCTGTTTTTTGCTATATTATTCGGTTTTGGCTTAAGCCGTATGGGCGAAGCCGGTCAATCGGTAATTGCCACCTTTAATAAACTATCTAAAGTGTTTTTTAACATCATGAAGATAGTGATGAAGGTAGCACCGCTCGGTGCTTTTGGCGGGATGGCTTACACCATTAGTACCTACGGACTGGCAACACTTAAGCCATTGGCCTTACTAATGGGTTCGGTTTATCTTACCATGTTCCTGTTCATATTTGTGGTGCTTAACTTTATTGCTTACCTGTATAAATTCAGCCTTTGGCAATATCTAAAACATATTAAAGAAGAGATATTGATCGTACTGGGGACTTCCTCATCAGAATCGGCCCTGCCGGGTATGATGGAAAAGCTGGAGAAATTTGGCTGTTCTAAATCGGTAGTAGGTTTGGTTATCCCGGCAGGGTACTCATTTAATCTGGATGGTACCACCATCTACCTGTCTATGTCGGTAATATTTTTGGCGCAGGTATTTAAGATAGATCTTTCTATCGAGCAGCAATTAAGCATCATCGGCATCCTTATGATCACCTCAAAAGGTGCCGCGGGTGTTACGGGCAGCGGTTTTATTGTGCTTACCTCTACACTGGCCGCCATTAAGGTTATCCCGGTAGAAGGTGTGGCTATCCTGCTTGGGGTTGACCGCTTTATGAGCGAGGCACGCGCCATTACCAATGTAATAGGTAACGGCGTAGCAACTATTGTTGTTGCTAAAAGTGAAAAGGAATTTATAACGCCGGAGCTAAGAGGGTAACTGTTGTGATTTTAATTTTATTTTTCACCTTCTTTGCGCAGCAGAGACGGTCGCGCACGTAGTGCCGCGGGGTGAGTCGAAATAATTACTCCTCACTCTTCACCGTTTCCAAACTAAAATCTGGCTTAGTAGCTGCCGGTTTTTCATCTTTGGCCTTAAATTTCCGCAGGCTGTCTTTGATGTAAAATACCAGGTTATAGTCGGTCATCACATCTATCTGGGCAGGGGTGGGGCGGTACTCGGTGATAAAATCGTCCAGCGTATCGCCTTGTAATTGGGTAATGCGCCCAACCAGGTTACGGTTAAAGCGCTGGCTGGTATGGTCTTCCCGCTCATAACGCAGCATGGTTTGCTGCAGGCGGTACTCCTTGGTTTTCTTTTTGTTGATTGCGTTGAATAAAGATAACAGATCAATAGAAACCCATGCAAAAGGTACATTGGTTGCAGTTGGCCGCATAATATCTGTAAAACGTGGCCCTTTAAAAGCAAACTCTTTGGCAAACTGCTTACGGTTGTTCACGCTATCGCGGATAAAGTTGCGTTTAGCCACAATAGCCACCTCGTTTAAGCGGATAGATTGCTGCTCCAGCTCTATCAATTTTAATCTGCCGCTCCAGGGGCTTATTGTTTGTGTATAGGGTTTATACCCCATGGTTTTAATGTGCAGGGTATCGGTTACTTTGGTAATTTTTAAGGTGAAGCTGCCCAGCTCGCTGGTAAGCACGTTGGTGTTTGATGCACCCACCACAATATATTCCAATGGCTTGCGTGTTTTTTTATCTACTACAATACCGCTAACCAGTTGTGCACTGGCATCAATGCTAAAAAGCAATAACAGGGCAAACAGCAGTTGTTTCATAATTACAAGGTTGTGGTATAAATTTACAGGCTATTTTTTATAAACACTAACGTTTAACACATTTTAACAGAGGAAAATAATGTAAAATTTAAAAGGGCAGCCTGTTTAAGCCGCCCTGTAAATAATTACTTGCAAACTATTTTTAGTTTTTTGGTGTAGTCGGGGTTCAATGGTTCGTTGGTTTGTGCCAGTCGTTGTGCGCCTACATTAGCAGGGCAGGCTATACTGTTTGGCGCATCGTATACCAGATCTGGCTTGGTGCTGATCAATTCCTGCGGCACATAAACCTGCACGCGGGTAATTGAATAACCGCTTGGGAAATACCTAACATAATATCCATCCGGGTGTAGCGACCAAATGCCCGACGGTACTTCCGGGTCTGGCTGAGCTGCAATACCGGCAAGCACAGCGTATTTCTCCATTTCCTCGTAAGATGAATTGCCGGATGCTGCAAGCCTGCGGATGTTGTTCTCTGCTTCAAAAACTGCCTGTACCGCCGGTGGTAACTGGCCTTTGGCTTTATCCATCACATTGGCTGGCAGTATGCCCAGTGCGCCGCCTTCCAGCATCAACAGCTCTTGCGTGGTTAGCAAAGTGGTTGCTGTTAACTTAATATCAGTCCCCATATCAACAAAACGGGTGCGGGCAATAATGGCCCATAATAGCACCTGTATATCGTGCTGTTTAACATTAGGGTGTTGTTCGGCACTTTTAAGTATGCGTATTACCACTTCGCTTTTAGGGCCAAGCACCGGGGCCAGCATATACCCATCGCCTTTGCTTGGGCCACGTGTGCCGGCATGCAGGCAATAGCTTTTGTTGGTCATTTCGTAAAAGCCGGCGCAAAGTTTAAAGCCACCGGTTGGTGCTTTTGGTAACAGGTATAAAGGCTGTGGCTGCTGCCCTTCTAAAAAAGAAGGTGGTTTAGAGCCTGTTTTATCAACATCCTTAAAATTAGTGGTGATAGCTTGTGGCTGTTTCAGTATTTTATTAAGCCCGCCGCCGGATACCATATCGGTACCCTTATCAAGCAGTTTTTTGCCAAGTCCACCAAATTGGGCATTGGCTGTAGTGGAAAAAATTAAGCAGTAAATTAAACTTAAAAGTAACAATTGGTGTTTTTTCATGAGTTGGATAGGTGTTTGTTTGCTTGCTAAATTAACCAAAATGATATTAAAACTATGTTATGATTAAAAATGATGCCTATTTTGGCTATAAGCTTTAAATGTATGTGTAGATAACCTAAAAGTAATTTTTGAAAAATTAACCCATTAAAGGGTGGCGGGGCGATTTTTTTTTTAGCTTTGCCATACAAAAACTAAAAAGCCGATGAGCGTTCTCGTAAATAAAAATTCCAAAGTTATAGTACAGGGTTTTACCGGTAAAGAAGGTTCTTACCATGCCGAGCAAATGATTGCTTATGGTACACAGTTGGTTGGTGGTGTTACACCGGGTAAAGGTGGCCAAAGCCATTTAGACAGGCCTGTTTTTAATACCGTTAAAGATGCGGTTGATGCGACAGGCGCCGATGTATCTATCATTTTTGTACCGCCCGCTTTTGGTGCCGATGCTATTATGGAGGCTGCCGAAGCAGGTATTAAAGTTATTGTATGTATTACCGAAGGTATCCCTACAAAGGATATGATAGAGGTGAAAGAATATTTAACCGACAAAGATGCCCGCCTTATTGGCCCTAACTGCCCGGGTATTATTACTGCTGATGAAGCTAAAATTGGTATTATGCCTGGCTTTATCTTCAAAAAAGGTAATGTTGGTGTGGTTTCAAAATCAGGTACGCTTACGTATGAGGCGGTTGACCAGGTTGTTAAAGCCGGTTTAGGTATCACTACTGCTATTGGTATTGGTGGCGACCCGATCATAGGTACCCCAACTAAAGAAGCTGTTGAATTATTAATGAACGACCCGGATACACACGGTATCATCATGATTGGTGAGATTGGTGGCGGTATGGAAGCTGAAGCTGCCCGTTGGATCAAAGAATTTGGTACAAAACCGGTTGTTGGTTTTATTGCCGGCCAAACTGCGCCTCCGGGCCGCCGTATGGGCCACGCAGGTGCAATTGTTGGCGGTGCCGATGATACAGCTGCTGCTAAAATGAAGATCATGGCTGAGTGCGGTATCCGCGTAGTAGAATCTCCTGCCGAAATTGGCGCTGCCATGGCAGAGGAGCTAGCTAAATTAGCATAACGTTAGAATCAAGACGTAAGAATCAAGACGTAAGAATCAAGATTCAAGATATAAGAGAATCCCGGTCATGTTTGGCCGGGATTTTTTTGTTTATAGTGATCTTTTTCATTGAGCATTCCAAGCAGAAATGGGAGTTAATCAGTTGGAAAATTTTAAACTTTAAGGGTTAAAAGATGTTCTTTCATTAAATAAACGTTAATCATATTTTATGAAATCAAAACTACTTTTACTGGTCCTGATTACCCTTGTTAGTTTTACAGGCTGTAAAAAAGATAATCAACCCGCCGCTGACCCTTTAATCACCATAAAAACGCAGATCAAAGGCACCTCCTGGCAGTTGACGGATAGTAAGGAGGTTTATTATGACGCATCGGGAAAAGTGATCAGAACAAATGACCAAGAGGTAGATCCTAAAACTAAATATGAATTTGTGAGTGATACCCAGCTAAAAAGATATTATCCGTCGGAATTGTTGTTTGATTATACACTTAGCAAAACAAACGATAAAGTTTTTTTAACCGTAGATGAACTGCCTTACGAAATCGAAATCAATAATAATACGATGTCGTGGACTTTTCAGCAAGATTTTCAAGATAGAGAATATACAAAAGCGGCTATCATTGCTCACTTTATAAAACTTTAGCCATATTCATTCGTGTTAGCATGTCTGATATGGTTTTGTTCAAAAATGCTTAAATTCGGTAATTCAGTTCAGACAAACTACCGATATGAAAAAATACCTTACACTTTTTCTTTTTGCATCCACCACCACCTTTGCCCAATACAAACCCGCCGCTTTTACCGACCCTAACAGACTTAAAAAGATAGAGGAGACATTCCCGGTTATAGATAAGCTGTACAAGCAATACGCGGCAGATAACCATTGGCCGGGTATGGCATTTGGTATTGTGGTAGATGGTAAACTGGTGTACACGGGCAATACCGGTTATACAGATATTGATAATAAAACACCTGTTACGTCCAAATCAGATTTCCGGATAGCATCCATGACCAAAAGCCTTACGGCCATGGCTATCCTTAAATTGCGAGATGCGGGCAAATTAAAGCTGGATGACCCGGCTTACCTCTACATCCCCGAGATGAAGAACAATAAATACCTTACCACAGATGCTACACCCATAACAATTCGCCATTTGCTTACGCATTCTGCAGGCTTCCCGGAAGATAATCCCTGGGGAGATCGCCAGCTGGCGGTTAGCGATGACGAGCTGATCGCTATTTATAAAAAGGGCGTGTCGTTCTCCAATAACCCGGGCAATGGTTACGAGTACAGTAACTTGGGTTTTTCTACACTGGGGTACATCATTAAAAAAGTATCGGGTAAAACCTACGAGCAGTACATTACCGATAATATTTTAAAACCCCTGGGCATGACACATACCTACTGGGAATATAGCGAGGTACCCAAAGAGCAACTTGCCCACGGCTACCGCTGGCTGGATGACAAATGGGTAGAGCAGCCCTTGCTGCACGATGGTGCCTACGGCGCTATGGGCGGTTTAATAACCACCATTGAAGATTTTAGTAAGTACATGGCCGTGCACATGAACGCATGGCCTGCAAGGGATGATGCCGAGGAAGGCCCTGTTAAAAGAAGTTCGGTGCGGGAAATGCAATACCCATGGGATGTAAATTATTTAACAGCCAATGCTAAAACTACCACAGGTAGGCCATGCCCTACGGTTTCTGCCTATGGTTATGGCTTGCGCTGGGCAAAAGATTGTAATAGCCGCATTTATGTTGGCCACAGCGGTGGTTTACCCGGGTTTGGCAGTAACTGGAATGTTATGCCCGATTATGGGGTGGGAGTAGTGTCGTTTGCTAATTTAACCTACGCAAACGGTGGCCGGGCCAATAGCATTGCTTTAGATACGTTGCTTGCCTTATCTGGTATAAAGCCTCGCACCTTACCAGCATCAGCCATATTAACCCAACGCCGCGATGAATTGGTAAAGCTACTGCCTAACTGGAACAACCCTCAAGCCACCGGGATATTCGCTGATAACTTTTTTATGGATTACTTTACAGATAAACTAAAAGCCGAAGCAACTGATGTGTATGCCAAGGCGGGTAAAATAGTAAGCATAGGCGAAGTAATACCCGAGAATAACCTGCGCGGCTATTTTATCATAAAAGGTGAAAAGGCAGATGTGAGGATGAGTTTTACCTTAACGCCGGAAAACCCGGCACTGATACAGGAGTATCATATCGGGATTGTGAACAAATAATCTATGCTTCCACGAGTTTAGCGGAGCTTAACTCGTGGGCTGCGCCTGGTAAGCTTTCAGCTTAAAGCTGAAGCCATCTATACCACGAGATGAAAGCTTGCGGCAGCAGCCGTTGAACAGTCAAAGCCATGTAAACATCCTCATTACAAACAAAATTTGCGCTCAAATTGTCGTATATTTATGTAAACGGATGGTGATAGCAGACGCTCAAATCACTAATTCGATCAATCACTAATTCACTAAATATAATGGCATATAATCAATTAACACCCGAAGAAGAATATATCATATTACATAAAGGAACCGAGCGCCCTTTTACCGGTGCTCTGCTGGATAACAAGGCCGAAGGCGTGTACGTTTGTAAGCGTTGTGATACCCCTTTGTACACTTCCGAATCTAAATTTGAGTCGCACTGTGGCTGGCCAAGTTTTGATGACGAGATACCCGGCGCAGTTAAACGTGTAACAGATGCTGACGGCCGCCGCACCGAAATTGTGTGTGCAAATTGTGGTGCGCATCTGGGCCACGTTTTCCAGGGAGAATATCTTACGCCTAAAAACACCAGGCATTGTGTAAACTCAGTTTCTATGAAATTTGTCCCGGTTGACGAACTGAAAAAATAAGTCAATAAGATAGGCCTCAATTTAAAGAAAATTATCATCCCCGCCGATTTTATTCGGAGGGGATTTTTCTTTTTCCACATATTGGTTTGTAAAAAAAAATAGTTGTTATACGTTAAGTTTTCGGCGCGGTAAAACCCCGTTTCTAAGGCCTTTTACCTTAAGTATTCCATTGGGTTTTAGGCCCGTGGATAACCTGTTTATATCTCGCAAGTTTTTATGATTTTTTATTTTCTGCAACCTTATTATGCAATACACCCATCGTAACGTGCTGTTAGCTAACTGCTTGATTTTTTTGTCATCGCACAATAATTTTCTCACTGCTACACAAAGTGTGAACAACTTATAGGTGATGTTAAAAACTTAGACTAACATCAAATGGCATCATGACCTATCTTTGAATCATAAGTTCTTTTAACGCTATCTAAGTTGTTGGTAAATCTACCAATGCAAAAAAGAAAGACCATGGTAAAACATGTGCTAATGTGCTACTAAAAATAGTTTAGAAACGATTAGTGAGGGGTGTAAAAGTGAGTAATATAAAGGCAAAAAATAAAGGTTTTTGCTGTTTAACTAAAAACTCGCATGGTATACCTGTCTATTGTCGGCTCTGTACAAAAGCAGAATAATAGGATTGGCAAAAGAGCCGAAATTTTAATAAATATAAGAAGTTGTTGATATGGCAGAGGAAACAGAATTACTATTGAAGGAAAACAAAGACCGCTTTGTGATCCTCCCAATTAAATACCCCGCTATTTGGGAAATGTATAAAAAGGCCGAAGCCAGTTTTTGGACGGCCGAAGAGATCGATCTGTCTGACGATTTAAAGCATTGGGAGAACCTTAACTCTGGAGAGAAGCACTTTATATCGCACATCCTGGCATTTTTTGCTGCAAGCGATGGTATAGTTAACGAGAACCTGGCCATCAATTTTATGAGTGAGGTGCAGTTACCGGAGGCACGTTGTTTTTACGGTTTCCAGATCATGATGGAGAACATCCACTCAGAAACCTATGCTTTATTAATTGACACTTATATAAAAGACCCGGTCGAAAAAGACCGCTTGTTTCACGCTATTGATACCGTACCATGTGTGGGCAAAAAGGCAGAATGGGCACTACGCTGGATAAATAACGGAAGTTTTGCCGAGCGTTTGGTTGCATTTGCTGCAGTAGAGGGAATCTTCTTTAGCGGTAGTTTCTGCTCTATCTTCTGGTTAAAAAAACGTGGCTTAATGCCGGGTTTAACCTTTAGCAACGAGCTGATCTCCCGTGACGAGGGGTCGCACTGTGAGTTTGCTTGTTTATTATACAAAATGCTGGATAACAAACTATCTACAGAGGCTGTAACCAAAATTATTACCGATGCAGTAGAGATAGAAAAAGAGTTTGTGAACGATGCCTTACCGGTGAGCCTGATAGGTATGAATGCCAAACTGATGAGCCAGTATATTGAATTTGTGGCCGACAGATGGTTAGACGAATTGGGCTATCCTAAAGTGTACAATGTATCATGTCCGTTTGATTTTATGGAAATGATAAGCCTGCAGGGTAAAACCAACTTTTTTGAAAAACGTGTTGGCGATTACCAAAAAAGCGGCGTAATGAATAGCAGCGCAGAAAGTAAAGCATTTTCACTGGACGAAGATTTTTAAGGGTTAGAGATTAAAGGCCGAAGATTAGCGATTAGTCGAAGAGCTGATCAAGATCGGTAAAATCACTAAAAAGAAACAATAACTAATTAACTAAATAAAATTACCCCTGTCGGGTTGGCAGGATAAGGAGGTGGCAAAATGTTCGTAATAAAAAGAGACGGAAGAAAAGAGTCGGTTAAGTTCGACAAGATCACAGCAAGGATAGAAAAGCTGTGCTATGGGTTTAAATTGGTTGACCCGATTGATGTAGCAAAAAAAGTAATTGAAGGTTTGTTTGATGGTGTTACCACCTCCGAACTGGATAACCTTGCAGCCGAGACGGCAGCATCGTTGACCACCAAGCACCCGGATTATGCTTTGCTTGCTTCGCGTATAGCGGTGTCTAACCTCCACAAAAACACCACTAAATCGTTCTCTGAAACTATGAAACGTATGTATGAGTACGTTGACAAAAAAACAGGTAAAAATGCCGCCTTGTTAGCTGATGACGTTTACGCGATCATCCGCGATAACGCCGACATACTGGATAGCAGCATTATTTATGACCGCGATTTTGGTTTTGATTACTTTGGTTTTAAAACCCTCGAAAAATCATACCTGTTAAAAATAGATGGTAAAATTGCCGAGCGCCCGCAGCACCTGTTTATGCGTGTATCTGTTGGTATCCACAAAGAGGATATCGAGAGCGCTATCAAAACATACAACCTGATGAGCGAACGCTGGTTTACCCACGCTACACCTACCTTGTTTAATGCCGGTACACCAAAACCTCAAATGTCGTCTTGTTTCTTGTTAACCATGAAGGATGACAGCATCGAGGGTATTTACGATACATTGAAACAAACTGCCAAGATCTCGCAAAGTGCGGGTGGTATAGGCCTAAGCATCCACAATGTGCGTGCAACAGGTTCATACATCAGCGGTACAAACGGTACCAGCAACGGTATCATCCCAATGCTGAAGGTATTTAACGATACCGCACGTTATGTAGACCAGGGTGGCGGCAAGCGTAAAGGCGCTTTTGCAATTTACCTGGAGCCTTGGCATGCAGATATATTTGAATTTTTAGACCTGCGTAAAAACCACGGTAAAGAAGAAATGCGCGCCCGTGACCTGTTCTATGCCCTTTGGGTATCTGACTTGTTCATGCGCCGTGTAGAGGCTAACGAAGAGTGGACATTGTTTTGCCCGCACGAAGCACCGGGCCTGGCAGATTGCCACGGTAAGGAGTTTGAAGCCCTTTACGAGCGTTACGAGAAAGAAGGCCGCGGCCGTAGAACCATTAAAGCACAAGAGCTTTGGTTTGCCGTGTTAGATGCACAGGTAGAAACCGGTACACCATACCTGTTATACAAAGATGCTGCTAACTTAAAATCTAACCAGCAAAACCTGGGTACTATCAAAAGCTCTAACTTATGTACCGAGATCATGGAGTACACTTCTGATAAAGAGGTTGCGGTATGTAATTTAGCATCATTAGCGTTGCCACGTTATGTTATAAACGGCGAGTTTGACCACGATAAGCTATACGAAGTAACCTACCAGGCTACTTTAAACCTAAACAAGATCATCGACAACAATTATTACCCTGTTGCCGAGGCAGAATATTCTAACCTGCGCCACCGCCCAATTGGTTTAGGTGTGCAAGGTTTGGCCGATGCCTTTATCCTGTTGCGTTTACCTTTTGAAAGTGACGAAGCTAAACAACTGAACAAAGACATATTTGAAACTATTTACTTTGCTGCCATGACGGCTTCTAAAGATCTGGCTATCAAAGATGGCGCTTACGAAACCTTTAAAGGTTCGCCTTTATCAAAAGGTAAGTTCCAGTTTGACCTTTGGGATGTAAAACCTGAAAGCGGCCGTTGGGATTGGGAAAACCTGCGTTTAGATGTAATGAACCACGGTGTGCGTAACTCCCTGTTAGTTGCACCTATGCCAACTGCATCAACATCGCAGATATTGGGTAACAACGAGTGTTTTGAGCCATATACCTCAAACATCTACACCCGCCGCGTATTAAGCGGAGAGTTTGTGATCGTGAACAAACACTTATTACGTGACCTGGTTGACCGTGGCTTGTGGACAAACAACATGAAAGACCGTATCATCACTGCTAATGGTTCTATCCAGGATATTGCAGAGATCCCTACTGATATCAAGGAGCTTTACAAAACCGTTTGGGAGATCAAGATGCGTAACATCATAGATATGGCTGCCGATAGGGGGGCTTACATTTGCCAATCGCAGTCGCTTAACTTGTTCATTAACTCGCCAAATGCATCTAAACTGACTTCAATGCACTTCTACGCATGGAAGAAAGGCCTTAAAACAGGTATGTACTACCTGCGTACACAGGCAGCATCGCAAGCGGTTAAATTTACAGTAGAGAACCAGGGTGGTAAAAACATGGAAGCCGTTATCCCGGAAGTTGTTGCTGATAGCAGCGAACAAGAAATGCCGGCTGGCCCGTCTTGCTCTATGGAAGAAGGTTGTGTTACCTGCTCTGCATAATTAGCCTAATTTAGTCGATAGACAATAGTCCACAGACCATAGCCATTATAAATGGTTATGGTCTTTTTACGTTTAAGTGATACCTGTTACGGAAAAATCTACTACTATTGTGTAGTTAGTATGGACTATCGACCATAAACTATGGACAAAGATGCTCACCTCACCCAAACACGAAATACTCCACTGCGACCGCTGTAGCGCGCCCTTTGAATGTAAAGCCAATTCATTCACCAAGTGCCAGTGCAGTACCGTGCAGTTAAGCATCAACGAGGTGCAATACGTAAGCGAGTTGTATGATGGCTGCTTGTGCGCCAATTGCCTGCTGGAACTACAGAAGGAGTATCAGGAGGGGTTGTAGACGGTAAGTGTTCTTTATTACTCATCACCTGTGTTCGCCTTTTCCGACTTTACAACTAATTCCTTACCTTCACAGCCTCGAAAACTCATACTTAAATTATGAAATTATTAGAAGGAAAAACGGCACTGATAACAGGTGCATCAAAAGGTATAGGCCGTAAAATAGCAGAGAAATTTGCCGAACACGGCGCTAAAGTTGCCTTTACATATTTATCATCGGTAGAGAAAGGCCAGGCGTTAGAGCAGGAGCTGCAAAGCTTTGGCACGCAGGTTAAAGGTTACCGCAGCGATGCCTCTAAATTTGATGAAGCCGAAAAACTGATCAACGACATTGTAGCCGACTTCGGCGCTTTGGATATTGTAGTGAACAACGCCGGCATCACCAAAGACGGCCTGTTGATGCGTATGACCGAAGAACAATGGGACGACGTGTTGAACGTAAACCTTAAATCGATATTCAACGTTACCAAGGCCGCTTCTAAAATTATGATGAAGGCTCGTAAAGGCGTATTCATCAACATGAGCTCGGTAGTGGGTGTTCAGGGTAATGCAGGCCAGGCTAACTATGCTGCTTCTAAAGCAGGTATCATTGGTTTCTCTAAATCGGTAGCTAAAGAATTAGGTTCGCGTAATATCCGTACCAACGTGGTAGCGCCAGGCTTTATCCGCACCGAAATGACAGATGTATTAGACCCAAAGGTAGTAGAAGGCTGGACAGCGGCCATCCCTCTAAAACGTGCCGGCGAGCCTGAAGATGTGGCTAATACCTGCGTTTTCCTGGCGTCAGACATGGCAGCCTATATCACAGGCCAAGTTATCCCTGTCGACGGCGGGATGTTGTAAGAAGTAAGTCAAAAGGTAAAATTAAAATTCAAAAAATACGTCATCCTGAACTCGTTTCAGGATCTCTCGGGACAAATTGATCGAGTTAGGATAACTTTACTTTTGAGATGCCGAAATAAATTCAGCAAGACAATATTATATTAAAGGCAAGCATCCGCTTGCTTTTTTTGTTATAAAACTATGCCCGACAGATCCATCCCCCAAACCATCCTAACCATGGCTACCGAACGCGCGCCGGATAAAACCGTTTGCCCGAGTGAGATCGCCCGCGCTTTATTCCCCGCCAACTGGCGTAAGCATATGCAAGATGTTAGGGATGCGGCCATAGAATTACAAAAGCAGGGCAAAGTATTAATCACCCAAAAGGGGGAGCCGGTAGATCTTGATCATATTAAAGGGCCCATCCGTATAAAAATTAATTAACCCATTCCACAATAATTTCGCATTTTGCGGGTATGGATGTTATGGGCCTTAACTCACTATTCACCACTCACTACTCATCACACTAATGTCGTTAACCTGGGGGGCAGTTTCGGGATGGTGGGCGCCGGTTTGTCTTATATCGGGTTTGTTATATGCCTGGTTTATGTACCGCCAGCCAACGCAGCTTATAAAAAGTATGCGGTATACGCTATTCGCTTTCCGGGCGGTTATAGTTAGTTTGTTGGCCTTGTTGATCGTGTCACCGTTAGTCAGGACTACCACCTATCAGCCACAGAAACCTGTGGTTTTAATAGCGCAGGATAATTCGGAATCGATTAAATTATTTGGAGCCCCACCCAAATCCTCCCCGGAAGGGAGGGCTTCAGAAAAAAAAGTCTCCCCTATCGGGGGAGATTTAGAGGGGGCTAACTGGGCAAGCGCTTTAGCGGCCCTTAAAAAACAACTCGGTAACGATTACGAGGTGCACGAATTCCATTTTGATAAAGATCTAAAAGACGGCTTGTCAACTACATACGCCGGGGGGCAGACCGATATTGCAACTGCCCTGCACCAACTGAATGATAGGTTTGTAAACCGTAACATTGGTGCGCTGGTATTGGCTACAGATGGTTTATATAACCAAGGGGCCGATCCGCAATATGAGGCCCGTAACATTAAAACCAATATTTATACGATTGCGTTGGGCGATACCATTCCCCGGCGTGATCTGTTGATCAGTAACATCAATTACAATAAAACTGCTTTCCTGGGGAATGATTTTGAGGTAGAACTATTGGCCGAGGCCTACCAAAGCGCGGGCGAAAATATGCGCCTAACCGTTACAGAAGATGGCCGGCAGGTGCTTACCCAAAACATTCCGGTTACATCTGCCGCGTTTAAAAAAGTGATCCCTGTGAAATTGAATGCAGATAAAAAGGGTATCCGCAAATTTACCTTCAGTTTGGTTCCTGTAAAAAACGAGTTATCCATACAAAATAATACCGAAACTATTTATATAGATGTATTGGATGCCCGCCAAAAGGTGCTCTTGTTATACGATGGCCCGCACCCCGATATCAGCGTGATCAAACAAGCTATAGAAAGCAATAAAAACTTTGAGGTGAAAACAAGTTTGGTGAGCGATATAGCTACGCTTAAACCAGCAGATTACAGCATGGCTATTTTTTACCAGCTATCTGCCGGGAGTTACACTAAGCTACAAAGTTTGCTGCCAGGCAAAACCCCGGTATGGCACATTACGGGCACACAAACCTATTTGCCGGCATTTAATAACGCACAAAACATCGTAAAAATAAATGCCAACAACCAGGAGGTGCAAGAAACCTTTGCCCAGCCGGTTACTACGTTTTCGGCTTTTACGTTAACAGACTCTACGCAGCGTAAACTCAGTAACCTGCCGCCTTTGGTTGCCGTATTTGGCAGTTATACACAGGCAGGTAATGCAGCTGTTTTGTTAAAGCAAAAGATAGGTAATGTAGCAACCAATTATCCGTTGCTTGCCTTTAATGAGGATGCCGGCCGCAAATCTGCAGTATTGGCAGGTGAGGGGCTTTGGCGCTGGCAACTGGCCGAGTACCGCGAATTTGGCAACCACCACGCGTTAGAAGAACTGCTGAGCCAAACGGTGCAATACCTCACAGCTAATGCCAACCGCCAGCGCTTTAGGGTTTATACCTCTAAAAACGTTTTCGACGAAGGGGAGAATGTATTGTTAAATGCCGAGTTGTATAACGACGCTTTAGAACTCATCAATACGCCGGATGTGAAGATAAACCTGAAGAGCCAATCAGGTAAAAATTATAGCTATTTGTTTACCCGCAGTGGGCAAGGTTACCAGTTAAATGCAGGCATCCTGCCAGTTGGTGAATACACCTATACGGCCGTTACAAGTAACGGCAAGCAGACTTTCACTGCTAATGGGCAATTGACTGTTAAACAGCTGGATCTGGAAACCCGCCAAAGCACTGCCAATCATCAACTGCTCAGAACAATTGCCACACAATCGGGTGGGCGGATGTTGATGCCGAATGAAGTGGATAAACTGGCAGCCCTGATCCGCAAAAACGAAAATATTAAAACCATAGTTTATGAAGATAAACGCTACAGCGATCTGATAGATATAAAATGGTTATTTGTGCTTATCCTGTTGTTGCTAAGTGCCGAATGGTTCTTAAGAAAACGGGAAGGGGAGATTTAGTGAATGGTGAATAGCTGCTATGGTAACTGAATTGATGATTTTATTAATAGCGTAGGCCCCCGATAGAACAAATGTATTTAATTCATTGCCGTTGGCTTTAGCCAACGGATAGCTAACAATGCACTGCCGGCTTTAGCCGAATCTTTTAAACCAAAGCCAAAGTCAAAATTTATTAACCCGGCCTGTAAATGGCATAGAAATGAGTTTTATATTTGGATTTCAATTCTACTATCAACTATGAAAATTAAATTAACACTCATGCTGCTATTGCTTACGGCAACAGCTACCCTCACCAATGCACAACAATTAAACATCGGTACTTATAATCTGCGCAATGCTAACCAGGGCGACTCCACCGCAGGCAACGGCTGGGGGCAGCGCTTGCCATGGATAGCTAAATTGATCCAATTTCAGGACCTGGATATTTTTGGTACGCAGGAAGCTAAATACCACCAATTAACAGATATGACGGACAGCCTGACCGGATACAAGTGGGTAGGCGTTGGCCGCGATGATGGTAAACAAGCGGGCGAGTTCTCGGCAATTTTTTATAAGACAGATAGGTTCAAACTATTAAAGACAGGCGATTTTTGGATGTCGACCACAACGGACAAGCCCAACAAGGGCTGGGATGCGGCCCTACCCAGAATTTGTACCTGGGCACAGTTTAAAGAAATGAAAACCGGCTTTACCTTTTACTTTTTTAACCTCCATATGGATCATATCGGTGTTGTTGCCCGCAGGGAAAGTGCTAAACTGGTACTACAAAAAATTAAACAAATGGCAGGTAATGCGCCAACCATTTTAACCGGCGATTTTAATGTTGACCAAACATCAGATAGTTACGCGGTCATCAATAACTCAGGCATTTTAAAAGATAGCTATGTGCTATCACCAATGAAGATGGCACCAAGCGATAGCTTTAACGATTTTAGCGCCAATACAGCAGGCGATAAACGCATCGACCATATTTTTGTAACCAAACAATTTAAAGTAAAACGCTACGGCATTTTAACCAATACCTATCATGGCCGCACCCCGTCAGACCATTATCCTGTGGTAGCAATTATGGATGTGGTTAAGTAATAACGAACATCAAATGCCGAACGCCAAATGATGAAGGGACTTCGATGTTCGGCGTTCAAAATTCATTATTCGATATTATTATAGCTAATCAACAATTCCTATCTTCGCTATCATGTCGCCTAACGAAGCCAAAGACAAAATTGAGGCCCTTACTGCCGAGCTAAGACAGCACACCTATAACTATTATGTGCTGGCTATGCCTACTATTTCCGATTATGATTTCGACCAAAAACTGGAGCAATTAAGCAAGCTGGAAAAGCAATACCCGGAGTTTGCCGATCCGGAATCGCCTACGCAGGTGGTTGGCGGTGATATCACTAAGGAGTTTGTTACCGTTAAACACCGCTGGCCTATGCTATCGTTGGGTAATACCTATAACGAGCAGGAACTGATAGAATTTGATCAGCGCATCCGCAAGGCTATTGGCGATAATTTTGAGTATGTGTGCGAATTAAAGTTTGATGGCTTATCCATGAGCCTGACTTATGAGAACGGTAAACTGGCCCGAGCCGTTACCCGTGGCGATGGCACACAGGGTGATGAAGTAACCACCAATGTACGCACTATCCACAGTATCCCTAAAAAGTTGGCTGCCGCTAATTACCCGGATCTATTCGAGATCCGCGGTGAGGTGTTTATGCACCTTAAAGCCTTTGAAAGACTTAACAAAGAACGTATAGATAACGGCGAAGTACCTTATGCCAACCCCCGCAACTTTGCATCGGGCACCATGAAACTGCAGGATTCTGCCGAGGTAGCCCGCCGTCCGTTAGATTGTTTCCTGTATGGCCTGTATACCGAAAAAACTTTATTTAAAACCCACTGGGAAAGCCTGGAAGCCGTTAAAAGCTGGGGCTTCCAGATAGATAATCATAGCCGTTTAGTAAGCGATATTAACGGGGTGTTAGAATTTATTAATCACTGGGATACCGAACGCCATAACCTGAGTTATGATATTGATGGCATCGTTATTAAAGTAAACAACTACTCGCAGCAGCAGGAGCTGGGCTTTACGGCTAAGTCACCGCGCTGGGCCATCTCCTATAAATTCAAAGCCGAAAGGGTAGAAACCGAACTTTTAGAAGTTACCTATCAGGTAGGCCGCACGGGTGCTGTTACACCTGTTGCCAATTTACAGCCGGTATTGCTGGCAGGCACTACGGTAAAACGCGCCACGCTGCATAATGCAGATGAGATAACCGAACGCCTAAAACTGCACGAACACGATACGGTTTATGTAGAAAAAGGAGGAGAGATCATCCCTAAAATAATTAGTGTTAATATAGATAAGCGCCAACCCGGTGCCAAAGCCATAGCTTACATAACCCATTGCCCGGCATGTGGTACAAAGTTACTGCGTACCGAAGGGGAGGCCGCCTGGTATTGCCCCAATGACGAAGGCTGCCCGCCACAAATAGTAGGTAAAATGCAGCATTATATTGGCCGCAAAGCCATGAATATTGATGGCTTGGGCGACGAAACCATTGAAACCCTTTACCGCCAGGACTTTATTAAACACATTAGCGATATTTATCATTTATATGAACGTGCTGATGACTTGAAAAAGTTGGGCCGCTTTGGTGAAAAATCCATCAACAACATGCTGGATGGGATCGAAAAATCTAAACAGCAGCCATTTGAGAAAGTGTTATTTGGCCTGGGTATCCGTTACGTAGGCGAAACTGTTGCCAAAAAACTGGTGGCGCATTTCAAAACGATTGATAACCTGATAGCAGCTACCACCGAAGAGTTGACCGCTGCAGAAGAGATAGGCGGACGTATTGCCGAAAGTATCACTGTATATTTTGCGGACGCAAAGCACCGCCAGGAAATTGAAAGATTACGGACGAGCGGCTTACAGTTTGTTGCCGAAGAAAAGGAAGTAACCTTAGCCAGCGATAAATTCACAGGCCAAAGTTTTATTATCTCCGGCGTATTCGAAAAGTACTCGCGCGATGAATTGAAAGACATTATTGAACAAAATGGCGGCAAGATATTGAGCAGCATATCGGCCAAGTTGAATTATCTGGTAGCGGGCGACAACATGGGCCCCGCCAAGTTAGAAAAAGCAAACAAATTAAAGATCCCCATTATTAGCGATGCAGAATTGCTGGAGATGTTAGGATAACCTGAACAATATATGAGTACAATACAATGGGGCATTATTGGCTGCGGTAACGTAACCGAAAAAAAAAGCGGACAAGCCTACAACAAGATAGCAGATAGTAAACTGGTTGCAGTGATGCGCCGAGATGCCGAAAAGGCGGCAGATTATGCTACACGCCATCAGGTGGATAAATGGTACAGCGATGCTGATGAGCTGATGGATGACCCGCAGGTTAACTCGGTATCTATTGCCACACCGCCTGCTTCTCACCTGGATTATGCCCTGCGTGCCATTAAAAAAGGATTGAATATTTATGTAGAGAAGCCGGTTACCCGCAATGCCGATGAAGCTCAGCAAATGGCCGATGCCGTGCGCGAAAGCGGTGCTAAGCTAACGGTTGCACATTACCGCCGTGCCCTGCCTATGTTTTTGCATGTTAAAAACCTGATAGATACCGGCGCTATTGGCGATATCCGTACCGTACAGATTCGTATGTGGCAATATCAAAGGCCTAAACCTGCAGCTGATGCGCCGCCAAACTGGCGCCTGCAGCCCGAGCTTTCTGGCGGTGGCTATTTCCATGACCTGGCCCCGCACCAGCTGGATCTGATGCTTTATTATTTTGGCGAACCGGCACATTCTACAGGGTACAGTTTAAACCAGGCGGAATTTAGCCCGGCAGACGACCATGTTTGCGGGCAGATCGTATTTAAGAACAAGGTAGTGGTAAACGGCTCGTGGTGTTTTAACCTGGGTAAAGATGATGCGGTGGATAGCTGTGAAATTATCGGTACTAAAGGCAAAGTTACCTTCCCGTTTTTTGGAACATTTGTAACCTGCCGTAACCAAGAGGGGGAAGAAACGGTAAACTTTGTGCATCCAGAGCATATCCAGCAGCCCATGATCACCAAAATAGTGTCATACTTTAAGGGCGAAGGCCCCAACCCATGCACCATAGACGAAGCAGTTGTTTTGATGAAAGTAATGGATTCATTTAAAAACTCTCAATAAATACAATTATCTTAGCATCAGCTTATTAAAATGAAGAAGATAGTAAGGGTAGCTTTAATTTTTTCTTTGGCAACAGGTGTGAAAGCATCAGCGCAAAGCTATGAGCCGCCTAAAGCTTATCATTTTGCTAATAACCATGATTTTGAGAAGTATGAGAATGATGTGGTGAAAACTGCAGATTGGCTACAGCAAACACCCTGGGTAGCACAAGGTGTTAAAGCAGAAAAAGCCAACCAGTTTATATTAGACTGGGCCCAGGGCTCGCCGGTAGTGTTGATAGAGTTAAGGCAGGCTATTATGGATATATCTGACGCTAACCCGCAGCTTGGATTTGTTTACATGGCGCAGTTTTCTAAATACACCATTCAGCATAAAAAAGACTTTGATAAAACGACAGCCAATAAAATTGCTTTAAAGGCTGTTATAGATAAATATTTGGCAGAGCCAAATCATAAACATGACAAGGATGTAGAACAACTTATCGAACTGAATAAGGACAATAAATTAGAGTACTGGATAAACAATGAATTTGCCTTTAACTAAACATCAAAACCCTGTTATAACGGGGTTTTGGTGTTTAAGCTTTAATCTTTTTTTTAGGCACTTTAGCACCCTCTTTACGAGCTTCGGACAGGCCAATTGCAACAGCTTGTTTTTTGCTGGTAACTTTTTTGCCGCTACCGCTTTTTAGTTTTCCTTCTTTCATCTCGTGCATGGTCTTATCTACCTTTTCGCCCGCTTTTTCTGAATACTTTGCCATGATAGTATGTGGTTAAGGTTATACTTAAATTACAGCAAAGTATTTGCCAAAATTAATACGCTGCTTTTTCTAAAGCATCAATATCTGTAGCGTTGATCAATGTAAGATGCCGGGTTATTTTTTCGGCACTCCAGTTCCACCAGGCAATTTTATTAAGGCGGGCTATCTGGCTTTCATTATAGCGTATCCTAATAATTTTGGCAGGATTGCCACCAACAATGGCATAGTCGGGTACATCTTTAGTTACAACCGCTTTGGCAGCAATGATGGCACCGTTACCAATTTTTACGCCCGGCATTATGGTGGCATTATAACCTATCCAAACATCGTGGCCAATTACCATGTCGCCTTTATTAGGATACTTGTTATTAAGGGATACTCCCTTGTTTATTTTTTCCCAACCGTTGCCAAATACACCAAAGGGGAAGGTAGATATAGGCATTGTTTCATGATTAGCCGCATTCATAATGAATTTTACGTCAGATGCTATAGCGCAAAAGTTACCGATGATAAGCTTATCACCAATAAAATCAAAATGATACAAAACGTTCTTTTCAAAGTTTTGGGTATCAGTAAAATCAGCGTAATAGGTATAATCGCCTACAATAATATAAGGATTGGTTATCTGATTTTTTAAAAATACAAGGTTAGTATGGGGCGCCATAGGATGTAGCTTACCCGGGTTTGGTCCGTTAGGCATAATAATTAATATAATTGTGGATGATTATAAAATAACACAGGCCTGTGTTCCCTTATAAGAGAGAAGGATTTGTAAAAGCAACAATTTAAACAGGCCGGTTATACTATCATGGCAGTAATTATTATTTAAACAGGTGCAAATATACCGTTTAAAACTATTTGAAGTAAATTGCACATTTATGTGTAATACTAAAACATATAAATACACAATGTGTTGATGCACTAAATATACCCCAAAAAATGATCACCAAAAAAATTATTGCGCCTTTTTATGAGCGTTTAGCGCTTATACTTATTGGTTTATGTGTACTTGCCTATTTGGTAATAATTGGCAAAGAGATACTCGACCCGATGATGTTTGGGTTTTTGTTTGCCGTGCTGCTGCTGCCGGTATCAAATTTTTTAGAGAAAAAATGCCGCTTGCCGCGTAGTGCATCCTCGTTTTTATCTATCATACTACTTATTAGTTTTATTGGGGGTATATTATATTTAATTGGGGCACAAGTATCAAACATAGCCAACGACTGGCCTATGCTGCAGACACAGGTTAAACAATCCATTTCTAACCTGTCAGATTGGGTTCACGGGGCTTTTCATATTAACGCAAACAAACAATTAACCTATGTACATAGCACTGCCGATAAATTAATGGCATCTGGTACAGCTGTTTTAAGCACCACGTTCGGCGCGGTATCTTCTTTACTATTGTTTTATGTATTTATATTGATATTTACCTTTTTTATACTGTTTTACAGGCGGCTGCTATTCCGTTTTATTACCTGGGTGTTTAGCGACGACCATAGAGAGATCGTTGTAGATATTGTAGAAAATGTACAAAAAATACTACGCCAATATATATTAGGTTTATTGATAGAAATGGTAATAGTTGCTGGTATGGGTATTACTGTATTTTACATTATCGGTATTAAATACGCTGCCTTACTGGGTATAATTATCGGCGTATTTAACATCATCCCATATATAGGTATTTTTAGTGCGTTGTTATTAAGCACTATTGTAACCTTTGCCACAGGCACACTTAGCCAAACCTTAACGGTTGCCGTAAGTGTAATAGGTATTCATGCTATTGATGCTAACTTTTTGCTGCCTGCCGTTGTAGGTTCAAAAGTGCGTTTAAACGCGCTTATATCTTTTATAGGAATTATCATCGGCGAAATGGTTTGGGGCTTATCAGGCATGTTCCTGTCTATCCCGGTTATGGCCATTTTTAAGATCATATTTGATAGGATTGAGGGCCTGAAACCTTGGGGCTACCTGCTTGGTGGCGATTACGAGTATAAAGATGCTGCCCAAAAAGAGATGAAAACTGAATAATACTATTTAATAAGCTGGTAAATACGGATGTATACTGTGATGGCGTAAGCCATTAATACTACCGTGTTTAATACCAGCAGCCAGTTTAGATCTGTTACTTTGAATTTTTTTATTGAGCATATAACCAGTAAGGCAATAAAACCCAGTATCAGCAAAATAGGGAAAGCCAGTGTCCATACATGTTTGGGTGTTAGGTAAAGGTTTTGCAGTTTAGATGTATCGCCCTGTAAAAAAGGTATAAGCGCTATCAGCAATAAAAAGAAGAATAAACGGGTTGCAATTTTAGCGGCTATCTGGCTGGTTTTCATTTGCGGCCAAATTAGTAAATTTGGCGTAATGTATAAGCACCGCAAGTTATCCGTACTTATTTTTTTACTGTTGCCTTTTTTTGCATTAGCTCAGGTTAAGCCAGTAACATCGTTCCATATAGTGCCTTTAGGGGTATTGGGCGGTGCCGATGAAAGCAATCTGTCGGCCTATATGCTGGCGCCTACCGGCTCTGATCAATTCATTTGTTTAGATGCGGGCACCATCCATGCGGGTATTGCCAAAGCTGTAGCCTATAAAACCTTTACCATTCCTGAAAGCGAAGTGCTGCGGAAAGATATTAAGGGGTATTTTATTTCCCACGCCCATCTGGACCATGTAGCCGGGCTGATCATGAACTCGCCCGATGACAGTACCAAAAACATCTACGGCTTAAAAAGCACCCTCGAAACTATTAAGACGCATTATTTTACCTGGGAGAGCTGGGCCAACTTTGCTGATGATGGCGGCGCACCTCAACTCAAAAAATATCACTACAAACCCTTAGAGCCGGGCACAGAAACCCCGATAGAAAATACCGACATGCAGGTACAGGTGTTCCCGCTGGCGCATTCTAATTTAACCAGCACCGCTTTTTTGGTAAGGAGTAAGGATAACTACGTTTTATATCTGGGCGATACTGGTGCTGATACCATAGAGAAAAGCCAAAACCTGCATAACCTTTGGATAGCTGTTGCTCCGCTGGTGAAAGCCGGTAAGCTAAAAGCTATCATGATAGAGGTATCGTTCCCTAATGAGCAGCCGGATAAAAGCCTGTTTGGGCACCTAACCCCCAAACTGCTGATGAGCGAAATGGCCGAACTGCAAAAGCTTACAGGTACATCTATAAAAGGGTTAAATGTAGTAGTTACCCATTTAAAGCCACCTTATAAAAGCATCCAAAAAATAAAACAGGAGTTAAAAACGGGCAATAACTTACAGCTGAATTTGATATATCCGCAGCAAGGCAAAGCGCTAAACCTGTAATTATTTATCGTCCGTTAGCCTCACCTAAATCCTCTCCAAAGGAGAGGACTTGAATACAATTCTTTAGATTTGTGGGATGAGGCCTACTTATCGTCAAGTAGGTCTATGCAGTTTTTAGATAGTGCTTTTAAACGGGTGTTTAAGGTAGCTGCGCCCTGCGTATCGCCCATATTTTTATAGAGTGATTTGATGATCGTTAAAGTATCGTCTGTAGGGTCGCAGGCCTGGGCTTTCTCTAAATAGGGAAGTGCCTTTTTGGCCGCGGTGGCGTATAAAGCGGTTAACCTTTTATTTTCGTTAATGTCTGATTTTGCAGCATTCAGCTTTGTGCTGATGTCTTGTACATCTTTAAGGTATAAATAGCCGAGTGCGCGCTGCGCTACATAATAATCGGGTACGGCAGCAGCAACTTTTTGATAAAACTCAATAGCCTTTACAGATTGTCCGTCATTCTCAAACAAGTTCCCTATCGCATAATAAAAATTTAAACGGGTGCCTTCTTTAAGCTTATCAGCACTAGGGATAATATCCTGACCAAGCGTAAGGGCCTTATCTGTATTTTGGTACATGCGCGCCTCGTTAAAATCGAGATATTTGTTGTAAACCTCGTCGGTGGTTTGGGCTTGCGTAGCAAAGGCCATAAACACGATAGAGGAGAGTAACAGCAGTTTTTTAAACATAGCAGATTTTATGTAACGAATATCGGATTCTGGATCAAGAAGTAGAAATCAATATTTCCGGATATAAGACACTCGCTCTACCTGTTAGTTTAACCTCCTATAGCCCATTTTTATATAGCGGTTTTTAGGTTGATCTGTGCCGCTTCCCAGCCTATCATTGCCGTTTTGCGGTTACTACCCCAATGGTATTGCCCAAATTCGCCGGTAGATTTAATTACCCTGTGGCAGGGTATTAAAAATGCAACGGGGTTAGCCCCTATAGCGCTACCCACGGCACGGCTGGCGGTTGGCATTTGTACGGTATTAGCCACGGTGGAGTAAGTGTTCAACCCACCCATTGGGATCTTCAAAAGTGCTTCCCAAACCTTCAACTGAAAATTGGTACCCTTTAAGTGCAGTTTGATATTGAAAAGCTGCGACCAATCCTGCTTAAAAATAAGCAGTGCGTTCTGCTGCGACAGATCTACCACCTGGTAATAACTGGCATTGGGGAACTGGGCATAAAGCTGGTTAAAGGCATCATCCTTATCATCCGCAAAGGCCATATAACAAATGCCTTTTGGGGTAGATGCTACAATGATATTACCGAAGGGTGTTTCGGCATAGCTAAAGTTGATGGACAGCGCTTGACCACCGTTTTTATATTCGGCAGGTGTCATACCCTCTATATTGATGAACAGATCATGCAGGCGGCCGGTGCCCGACAGGCCAGTTTCAAATGCTGCATCAAACAGGGTGGCTTGCTGTTCTTTCAGGATGCCTTTGGCATATTCTAAACTGAGGTATTGCAGGAATTTTTTGGGGCTGATGCCTGCCCAGTCGGTAAACATACGCTGAAAATGGAAGGGGCTTAGGTTTACCTTTTCGGCCACTTCGTCCAGGTTAGGCTGGGCTTTAAAGTTCAGTTTTATATAATCTATCGCCTCGGCAATACGTTCATAATTGATGTTGTTTTGTGTTTCCATGATTGCTGATTATAACACAAATGTAGGGTGGCACTTAGGACCTTAAAACCCGAAAGTTGCGGAGTTGGACACGATTTAAGTACTTAAAGGATTATCAAAAACACGTCATTGCGAGGTACGAAGCAATCTTTAAACTTGCATGGCTGCGTTGTATATCAGGAGATTGCTTCGTAGCTCGCAATGACGGTATGTTTTTCTGTCTTGCCTCTTATATCTTGATTCTTGAATCTATCTCTTACTTCAATTCATCCAACACTTTAAACATCTTAGCCCTGATGCCGCTGCCCGGGCCGTAGTAATTGTTCACCATGATAGAGAAACAAAACTGGCGGCCATCATGCGTTTGGAAACCGGCGTAAGCCTGCACGCTGTTAATACTACCGCTTTTCATCTTCATATCGTTATAAACGGGAAGGCTCTCGTAAAAGTCATTAAACCAGGCTGCTCCGCGTGCCGATTGCAGGATACGCGCCATGGTAGAGGTGGTGATCCTGTCCTCGGGAGATAGGCCGCTGCCATCAAATATATTCATAGACCGCTTGTCGATACCTTTTGCCTGCCAAAAATCTTTCATAGCATCTACACCGTCGCCGGTTGATACAGCTTTTCCGGCTTTACCTGCCATGGTTGCCAATAGCTGCTCTGCATACAGGTTCACGCTTTTTTGGTTCAGCCAGTAAACTATCTTGCTTAATTCCGGCGATAAAATAGTGGTAAGATTGGTAGTTGCGGTTGCTACTTGCTGGCCTTTATCTGCCAGCATTACTGATGATGTTGGCTCGGTACTTACGGTAATGCCAATGCGTTTCAGCGTATCGTTCAACCGAAGTGCGGCATCATAGGCAGGGTCAGGGATGGCGGCGGCTACGCGTTTCTTGGTTTGGTCGATAGCGTAGGTACCGCGCAGGTACATTACCTTGCTGCCGTAGGCAGGCAAGTAGGGATAAGCCAGATCGCCGGTTTTGGCCGCGCCATTGGTTAGCTCGCTTTTGTATTGCAGGTAGTTGGTTTCGGGATTGGTGCCGGCTATGCCGATAGTATTACCCACAGCGCCTGTGCGCAGCAAAACATCAAACTGGTTTTCGCGCCAGCAAAGGCCTGCGATACCTGCGCCATAGTAAGTGCCCAGGTCCTGCCAGATCCATCCATCGGGAATAGACTGGCTTTTAAAATTGCCGTTATCGCCTATAACCCGTCCGTTAATTTTTTTGATGCCCGCTTTTTTAAGGGCGGTAACCATAGTATTTAAAACTACACCCTCGCGCGTGGTCGTCCATCGCCAGCTGCCCAGGGTAGGGTCGCCGCTGCCTTTGATAATGATATCGCCGTTAAGGGTGCCGTCTGTACCCAAGGTACCCGTGTAACCTAACTGCGTTTGGTACCGGTAATCCTTACCCAAAACATTAAAAGCAGTAATGCTCGTAACCGTTTTTAAGGTAGAACCGGGCGCCAGGCCCATATCCGGGTTGGCGGCAAAAACCTGTTCGCCTGTTTTAGCATCCAGTACGGTTAAAGATACCGATGCATAACGGCACTGGCTATCCTGCTGCAGGCGGGTAAACGCTCTTTGTATATTTTGCTGCAGGGTTTGCGCGCCTGCAATATGGGTTATAAATAAAAAACTAACTAAGTACTTCAGGTTTATCCTCATGCTTAACGTTACGTTGTGATATATAATAAAGCGGTATGCCTATTAATACAATAACTAAACCGTAAACGGGATATTGCCATTTATAGATACACAGCAAGATACAAAAAGCAATACCCATGATGATGTAGATAGCTGGTAAAATAGGGTAACCAATTGCTTTGTAAGGCCTTTCGGCATCCGGGCGTTTAACACGCAGTATAAAAATACCGGCAATGGTAAGCATGTAAAATATAACCACCACAAACGATATCATATCCAACAGATCGCCGTAACGGCCGCTTAAGCAAAGTAATGAAGCCACTACCGCCTGGATCCATAAACCAAATTGCGGTACACCATACTGGTTTAGGGTGCCTGTTTTTTTAAAGAACACGCCATCCTTAGCCATGGTATAATAAACTCGTGCGCCTGATAAAATCAGTCCGTTATTACAGCCGAAGGTAGAGATCATGATCATCACAGCGATGATGTAAGTACCTACGTTACCAAAAATAACATGCGATGCGGCTACAGCTACGCGGTCTTTATCGGCAATGGTAATTTCATGCAGGGATAGTACGCCTGTGTACACCACGTTAGCCAGTACATATATAATCGTTACGATAATGGTACCAAACATCATACTTAAGGCCACATCGCGTTTGGGGTTTTTCATTTCGCCGGCTACAAAAGTTACGCTGTTCCAGGCATCGCTGCTAAAGATGGAACCAACCATGGCTGCTGCTATGGCACCCAGGGCTGTACCCGCGGTTAAGGCGGTTACGCTGCCGTCTTTATTCAGGTTATGCAGGTCCCAGGCGTTGGTCCAGTTGGCTGTCCAGATATCGCCCTTAAAGGCCAAAAAGCCAAAACCTATCAAACCAAAAAGGCTGATCAGTTTGGTCATGGTGAAGGTGGTTTGGATCAGCTTGCCTCCTTTTACACCTTTAGTATTAATATAAGTAAGTAAAATAATAAGCACTATAGATACTACCTGCGCTGCGCTGATCTTAGTAAAGCCTGCATCAAATAAAATATTGTCTTCGCTTACTGCGGGTATCATATAAGCAGTAAACTTAGAGAATGCCACACCTACGGCAGCTATGGTGCCGGTTTGTATTACGGCGAAAAAGCTCCATCCGTATAAGAAGGCTACCAGTTTATTGTAGGCTTCTTTCAGGTAAACGTATTGGCCGCCTGCCTTAGGGAACATGGCGCTTAACTCGCCGTAGCTTAGGGCTGCTGTAAGCGTCATAAAACCAGTGATGATCCAAACGGCTATCAGCCAACCGGCCGAGCCCACGTTACGGGTAATATCGGCGCTTACTATAAATATACCTGATCCAATCATCGAACCTGCCACCAGCATGGTGCCATCCAACAGGCTCAATTCGTGTTTTAATTTGGGATGCGTAGTCTCGTTTGACATTAGGGTTTAGTTTAAACTACTAAACTATTCAAAAACTTTAATTTGACAGGCTATTGTAAAGAAATTAATTTACTAATTTGCAGCAACCAAATTATAACCAGCGCCTTGCGCTAAGCCATTTTGCCACTTATAAACACTAATTATAGCTTATGGATCTTCTGAACAATTACCTAATTTATCTGATCCCTGTTTTCGGACTGGTAGGGATCATCGTGATGGCCATTAAATCTGCCTGGGTCACCAAACAAGAAACAGGCGATGCTTCTATGAACCAGCTGGCGGGCTACATTGCAGATGGGGCAATGGCGTTTTTACGCGCAGAATGGAAAATACTAAGCTTTTTTGTGATCATAGCCGGTATATTACTGGCTTGGAGCGGTACTACCGTGGCTACATCCAGCCCGGTAATTGCCATATCATTTATTATTGGCGCATTTTTATCGGCCTTTGCAGGTTACCTGGGGATGCGCATTGCCACCAAATCTAACGTGCGTACCACACAGGCAGCTAAAACAAGCCTGGCGCAGGCTTTAAAAGTATCGTTTACGGGCGGTACGGTTATGGGCCTGGGTGTTGCAGGTTTGGCTATTATTGGTTTAGGCTCTCTATTCATCGTGTTTTACCAGATGTATGTGGTAAACGTTGAGGGCAGCAGCGTAAACGGTGAGGCCATGGCTAAAGCGCTGGACGTATTGGCTGGGTTCTCGTTAGGTGCCGAGTCCATCGCGCTATTTGCGCGTGTGGGCGGTGGTATCTATACCAAAGCAGCCGACGTAGGCGCCGACCTGGTAGGTAAGGTAGAAGCCGGCATTCCCGAGGATGATGTGCGTAACCCGGCAACCATTGCCGATAACGTGGGCGATAACGTAGGTGACGTTGCCGGTATGGGTGCCGATTTGTTCGGCTCTTACGTGGCAACTATGCTGGCTACTATGGTATTAGGCCGAGAGATCGTATCTGCGGATAACTTTGGCGGTATTGCCCCGGTTTTATTGCCGATGGTAATTGCCGGTTTGGGCTTGATATTCTCTATTGTAGGCGCATCATTGGTAAAAATAAAAAAAGAAACCGACAGTGTACAGGCTGCCCTTAATCTAGGCAACTGGGCATCAATATTATTAACGGCTATTGCCACCTACTTTTTAGTACAGTGGATGTTACCGAACACTGTAATGCATTTAACCCGCGATGTTATACCGGGCACAACCGATCTTAAACCCGGTTCATTAGCATTCACTAAAAATGGTGTATTTGGTTCTATCCTGGTAGGTTTAGTGGTAGGCACACTGATGTCTATCATTACTGAATATTATACCGCTATGGGTAAACGCCCGGTAATGAGCATCATCAGGCAATCGGCTACGGGGCATGCTACCAATATTATTGGTGGTTTAGCCGTAGGTATGGAATCTACCGTGTTGCCTATCTTAGTATTGGCAGCCGGTATTTACGGTTCCTATTTCTTTGCCGGTTTATATGGTGTGGCCATTGCTGCAGCCGGTATGATGGCTACAACAGCTATGCAGTTAGCTATTGATGCTTTTGGACCCATTGCAGATAACGCCGGTGGTATTGCAGAAATGAGCCGCCTGCCCGAAGAGGTGCGTGGCCGTACAGATAATTTAGATGCTGTAGGTAATACTACTGCTGCAACGGGTAAGGGTTTTGCCATTGCTTCTGCTGCTTTGACTTCACTGGCCTTATTTGCAGCCTTCGTGGGCGTGGCAGGTATCGAGCATATTGATATTTATAAGGCTAATGTTTTGGCAGGTTTATTTGTAGGCGGGATGATCCCGTTCATCTTCTCGGCCTTGTGTATCTCGGCAGTGGGCCGTGCGGCCATGGCCATGGTAGAAGAAGTACGACGCCAGTTCCGCGAGATCCCGGGCATTATGGAATACAAAGCCCGCCCCGAGTACGAAAAATGTGTGGAGATCTCTACTAAGGCATCTATTCGTGAGATGGTTGCCCCCGGATTGATTGCTTTAATTACCCCTATTGTTATTGGCTTTTTATTTGGCCCCGAGGTATTGGGCGGTTTGCTGGCAGGTGTTACCGTATCTGGTGTGTTGATGGGCATCTTCCAGAGCAACGCCGGTGGTGCCTGGGACAATGCCAAAAAATCATTCGAGAAAGGGGTAGAGATAAACGGCGAGATCTATTATAAAAAATCTGAACCGCATAAAGCATCAGTAACCGGTGATACCGTAGGCGACCCGTTCAAAGATACTTCGGGCCCATCGATGAATATCCTGATCAAGCTGATGTCTATCGTATCCCTGGTTATTGCACCGCACTTAAACACCGCCGATGCCACTAACAAAATGATGCAGAAGCAGGAGAAAGTACAATCTATGAATGTACATCAGATCCATGCAGATAAAAAGATCTAAGCGATTTTAAATATAATAGGAGAGCCCTTCGAATTATCGAAGGGCTTTTTGTTGGTATATAGTTTCGAATATATTATGTTATTGGCCTTGAAAATCTTTTAAAAGTTCCATAGCTCTTTCCATGTCTTTGTCAGATATCATCACCTTTACCGGCGCAACTCCGCCTGCAGATACTTGCCAGGGTGCAATTGTTCCCATCAATCCATTTTCGATAAAAGATTCGATGCCCTCGTTTTCGAGCAGGAATTGAACTTCGGATGCCTCGTTAAAACTCCCGGCATAAACTTGCACCATAATATCGTTATTAGTAGCCATAATTTGTGTTTTTAAAATACGATACAATATCCTAAAAAAGATCGGATTTTTATTTATCGAACAAGCCCCAGGGAAATCGCGTTTAAAACATAGGCTTATTGGGGCTAAAGCCATCTTGTCGACGGTTAGTTTTCCGCCCCATAAATGGGACGACAATGAGTTTTCGGCCATTTTTAAGCCGATTTTCATATTCATTGACTTCATTCAACGGTTCATTGGGACTATCAACAAGATGGCTTTAGCCAAAATCTTGCTGGTTTAAATTCTAAAAGCGATTTCCGGGGAACAGGCTCTTAATAAGGGCCTTTTTTGTAGGAGAAAGATTATCTTAGGGGTGATGAAGAAACCTATTTTTCACTATTTGCTCTACATGCTTTGCCTGTACGATATCTACCTCTATCTGCCGGATATCTTCGACCTGTTTAAACTGGATATAGAACCACCAACTACAGATTACCTGCTTTACTTTGATGCCGCCATGTTGTTGATAGGCGGAATAGTAACCGGCATAATGCTAATAAAAGCAGGTGGGAAGTTCAACAAAGCTTTGGGCATAGTGATGATATTGATGAATGTTATATTTACGCCCTGGTTTATTTTGAGAGGGCTGCCGGGATGATGGCTATTGATAAATATCTTTTCGATGACCTAACGCAATAATATCTATCAGTAAAATGTTGTCAAAAACCTCGTAGATAATCCTGTAATCGCCTACTCTGATACGATAGGCTTCCCTGCCTTTAAGTTTCTTACATCCACTCGGGCGTGCATCCTCTGCCAATGAGCAGATTTAGAAATTGTGACACTATACGTTGCCATTACTTAGAACGCCGACTTTTTACATATTCATCAAAAGATGTTGATGGCTCATTAAGCTGCTTTACTTCGTCATAAAGTTTCACATCATCCGCATCTTCCAACTCCTGCACAATGCGTTCGTACTCATCAACAGGCAAAATGACAGATGTTTTCTTTCCGTTTTCATCTGTAATATATTGTGGTTTAACTAAATTAAGCATGGCGGATTTATTTGATAGGTAAATTTACTAAATTATAATTGTTTCCCAATAACATTGCATCATGCCAAATACGGGCCTTCGTTCCCATATTTTAGCATGATGCAGATGTATAATAGTATTTAAACCTAAGATCTATCTAAACCTATATCCAACCCCAATACCTACTACCCATGGCCTTATTTTAACATCAGCGTTGATGTTTTGTAAAACCGGGCGTAATGCCTGGTTGGTTGCCGGTGTAAGGTTTGATGCATCTACCGTTGCCTGGGTGTTCAGGAAGATCTTTTTAACATCGATATTTAAAAACACCGTTTTGCTAAGATCATAATCAAAACCTACCTGGCTGGCAAAGGCAAATTTGTTTTTATAGCTTATGCCCTGTACAACAGGCCCTTTATCGGCACTGTAAAAAATAGTATAGTTGGCACCTGCACCAATGTAAGGTTTAAAACCTGTTCCGGTAGGCAAGTGGTACTGCAGCGTTAGTGTAGGGGGCAATAGCCAAACATGGCCCAGGTTTACATCTACAGCAGCGCCTGCACCAATAGGGGTAAGGTTTGATGCGGTGGTACTTACCTTATGGCGCGTTGTGGCCAGTATCAGTTCGGCAGAGAAGTTGTTGGCAAAGTAATAGGTAAAATCAAGCTCGGGCACGTAACAGTTATTGATATTAACACCGCCGCCAATAACACCTATGGTGGCACTTTCCTGCGGTAATACACCTATTGCTCTTACGCGGATATCCCATTCGTTTTTTTGTTGTGCTAAAGCGGTTACGCCTTGTAGTAATAGTAGAGCTACTGCAAATAATTTAAATTTTTTCATGATACATTTATGTTGATTAACGGGTCAAATGTATCACGGGCGGCTAAGGGTAAACATGATAAAAGGCAAGTGCTTATGTGAGCATCATCATTGCCGCTATTTAAATACCGATACTTAAAACCGTAACATCATGCCCAATAAAGCATATAAAATTAAGCCCTTTAAAAAGTAGTGTTATGATACTTAGTGTGTTAAAACGTGTGTTTTGCGGTGATGTAAGGAAGCTATAAATACTTCATAATCACAGGTTTTAATTTGGCTGCTAACACGTACAACCTTGTTACATTCTGCACTTTAAGTTTTCAATAAATTTAAGTACGTTTGGGGGGAAACTGAATTCAAGATATTAAAACTGATCTATTATTTAAACATGAAGGTATTTGTAAAAAAATCTATTGAACAATTAACCTCTTCTGTAGATGCAGAAGGAAGCCTGAAGCGAACGCTTGGGGCGGGTAACCTTATTGCCTTGGGTATTGGTGCTATTATTGGTGCGGGTTTATTCGTTAGAACAGCCGCTGCAGCAGGTGAGCACGCAGGCCCGGCGGTAACTTTATCATTTATCGTAGCGGCTATCGGTTGTGCATTTGCAGGCCTTTGCTACGCAGAATTTGCTTCTATTATACCTATTGCAGGTAGCGCATACACTTACGCTTACGCCACCATGGGCGAAATTGTTGCCTGGGTTATTGGTTGGGCATTAATATTAGAATATGCCCTTGGTGCGGCCACGGTATCCATCAGTTGGAGCGAATACGTTAATAAACTCCTCGGCGGGGCCATACCCTATGAGTGGTGCCACTCTCCGTTAGAATCGGTTATGGTAAACGGGCAAAGTATACATGGTATTGCCAACGTGCCGGCGTTATTGATCCTGTTGATCTTATCATTACTATTAATAAAAGGCACGCAAGAATCTGCTACCGTAAACGGTATCATCGTTTTCATTAAAGTAGCTATCGTATTGGTATTTATCGCCATCGGCTGGCAATATGTTAATCCGGTAAACCACACACCATACATGATCCCGGCTAACGCGCCTGATGTTGTATTGGCGAGTGGGAAAACATATTCATATGCGCCATTCTTTAATCACGGCTGGGGCGGTATCATTAGTGGTGCAGGTGTGGTTTTCTTTGCCTTTATTGGTTTCGATGCCGTATCTACTGCAGCGCAGGAAGCTAAAAACCCAAAACGCGATATGCCTATCGGCATCCTGGGTTCGTTAGTGGTTTGTACTATTCTTTACATCTTATTCTCATGGGTATTAACAGGTGTTGCACCCTACCAGGATTTTATGAAATCTGGTAAAGAGGCCTCTGTTGCTTACGCGATATCCACTTACATGCATGGTTATGCATGGTTATCTACCTTGGTAACTGTAGCTATCCTTGCGGGTTTTTCATCGGTTATTTTGGTAATGTTAATGGGTCAGTCCAGGGTGTTTTACACTATGTCTACAGATGGTTTATTACCTAAAGTTTTCTCAGATCTTCACCCAAAATTCCGTACACCATATAAAAGCAACATTATACTGTTTGTATTTGTGGGTTTGTTTGCGGCATTTATCCCCGGTAGTGTGGCCGGCGATCTAACATCAATCGGTACGCTGTTCGCGTTTATTTTGGTATGTGTTGGCGTAATGTTATTACGTAAAACCAACCCTAATTTGCCAAGGCCATTTAAAACACCATTGGTGCCATTGGTGCCAATTTTAGGTGTTGTTGTTTGTGCCGGTATGATCATTAGCTTACCGAGCGAAACACAGGTAAGCGCACTGATATGGATGGTTGCCGGTTTGGTTATCTACTTTGGTTACAGCCGCAAACGCAGTAAACTTGGTAACATAGCAGATGTACTGCCTACAGCATCAGATTTCGAAAAACAGTAATTTAATCGTTACCATATTAAAAAGGTTCTGCATTTGCAGAACCTTTTTTGGTTTAAACCCTTTTGTAATGGGATGAAGGCAAAGCGCATAATTTGGGTACTGGTAATTATTGCTGTGATCAACTCTATGGGGTTTGGCATTATTATACCACTGTTATACCCATACGGTAAAAAGTTTGGTGTTACCGAGCAGACTATAGGCCTGCTTACTGCGGCTTATTCTATAGCCCAGTTTTTTGCTACGCCGGTTTTAGGGTCGTTATCAGATAGGTTTGGCCGTAAGCCCATATTAGTCATCAGCCTGATAGGGACCTGTGCGTCTTTTATCGTGTTTGGGTTAGCTAATAGTATTGTGGTGCTTTTTGCTGCCCGCATACTGGACGGATTAACCGGTGGTAATATCTCTGTTGCCCAGGCGATGGTTTCTGATATCTCGTCGCCACAGGAGCGGGCCAAAAACTTTGGGATACTGGGTTCGGCTTTTGGCTTTGGCTTTGTGATTGGCCCTGCCATTGGTGGGGTATTAAGCCGGTATGGCATGCAGGCGCCTTTCTTTTTTGCTGCGGGTATTGCTATTGTAGGGGTGTTGCTTACCATCTTTTTCCTGAAGGAAACCAACCAGTGCAATACCGGCGAGTCTTCGGCCGATGCCCATAAGTTTAACTTTGTATCGCTTTACACCGTATTAAAAAAACCTGTTATAGGCACAGCTATATTCACCGGCTTTTTGCTTACTATGGCACAGTTTACGATGCTGATAGGTTTCCAAACCTTTAGTGTAGACCAGTTGAAACTAAACCCCACACAGATAGGCCTGTTTTATGGCGGCTTTGGCATTAGCGGGATATTGATGCAGATGCTGGTGCCGGCAGTAAAAAAGGTAATCTCGTCGCAGGCGGTCATCTTGTTGATCTCAACCTTATTTTGTTTGGGGATGATGGTACTGGCGGGCTTTGCCACCGGGCTGGTTTTATTTGCCATATCGGTGGGGATCTATGGATTGTTCAACGGCCTGCGCAACCCCATGCTCAACGCCATTATAGCCGATCATAACGAAGGCAACCAAAAAGGGGAGGTGATGGGTATAAACCAATCTTATGCATCCATAGGGCAAACGCTGGGGCCGGTAACCGCAGGTTTAATTACTGCTATATCTATACATAGTGTATTCTTTTTATCGTCGTTATATATTTTAATTGCACTTTTGTTTAGTATTCGTTTAATCGCAAAAGAAAAACAATCCTAAGCTTATGCATCCAATTGTATTTAAAGAGGTATTATCTGTAACGATGATCCTGTTCGCCATTATAGATATCCTTGGCGCCATACCGGTAATTATACAACTGCGCCAAAAGGTAGGGCATATCGAATCTGAAAAAGCGAGCATTGCAGTGTTGGTTTTAATGATAGGTTTCCTGTTTGCAGGGGATGAACTACTAGCTGTAATAGGGCTGGATATTTCTTCATTCGCTATAGCCGGCTCTATCGTGATATTTATTATTGCCTTAGAAATGGTATTAGGCGTAACCTTTTTTAAAGAAGAAATGCCCGAAGCCGCATCTATTGTTCCGCTGGCATTCCCGCTCATAGCCGGTGCCGGTACCATGACCACCCTGCTGTCCTTAAAGTCTCAATACCAAACCCAAAACATAGTTATAGGCATCGTGGTAAATACCTTGTTTGTTTACCTGGTACTTAAAAACGTAAAATGGCTGGAAAAACTCTTCGGTAAAACCGGCCTGCACATCCTACGTAAAGCTTTTGGTGTGATACTATTGGCTATAGCTATAAAATTGTTCAGGAGTAATTCGGGCTTGTAATTATAATCAGAAATCGAGACGCAAGAGTCAAGAAAAATACTTACTGGTCCAGGTTTTGCAAAGCGTAACCTAGACCTAAAATTCACTAAGCTTACAGCTTTCGCAAGCAGAATGCTTGCCTTATTTTAGGTCGAAGTTTTAAACTTCAACCAGTGGTGGATGAGTGGGTTACAAGTACGCTCCGCACGTCATTGCGAGGTACGAAGCAATCTCTTGGAGCAAATGCTTGATGCAAGGTGTTTAATTATCCTAATGAGATTGCCACGCTATCGCTCGCAATGACGTGATTTTTTTGATTCCCGGCTCTTGATTCTTGATTCTTACATCTTGATTCCCTTCTCTTACATCCCTACTCAGCCCTCAAACTCTTCACTGGGTTAGCCAGCGCGGCTTTAACAGTTTGCAGGCTTATGAGTATAGATGTTACGATGATCAAGGCCACAACAGCTATGGCGAATGGCGCTACCGTTAAACTAACTTTGTAAGCATAGCCATTCAGCCATTTACTCATCATCCAGTAAGCCAGCGGACAGGCTATCAGCCCGGCTATTAATACTGTACCTAAAAAATCCTTCAGGAAAAGCAGGACCACATCCTTAACAGACGAGCCCAGCACCTTGCGGATGCCTATTTCTTTAGTGCGTTTTTGGATGCTGAGCGATATCAGCCCCAACACACCCAATAATACAATAACTATGGCGAGGCCTGTAGCCAGGTATGATGCCTTTTTTAGCTGGATTTCTGTTTTGTACATTTTAGCCAGGGCATCGTCCATAAAGGCATATTCGAACGGTGAGCCGGGTAACACCTCTGCCCATTTATGTTGTAGGGCAGTTAGACTGCTTTCGATATTACCTGGTTTTAGCCGGATAGAAAAATAACGGTAAAGCGGTGTGCTGTTTACATTCATAAAAGTTATGGGCTGGATGCGGCCCGACATTCCACCGAAAACAAAATCGCCCACTACACCGCAAATGGTTAGTGGCGCCATGCCTGCTGCATCAAATTGCTGCCCAATGGCATCTTTAGGTTGTTTGTAGCCCAATGCTTTTAATTGCGTTTCGTTGATCACCACCTTGGCCGAATCTGCCTGCATATATTGGGATTTAAAAAACTCACCGGCTTTTATTCGAAGGCCATAAGTAGTGGCAAACTGATTATCAGTTAGTAATAATTGTGATGAAAAGGCCTGTGTAGGGTCATCTGCCAATTTGTAGGCCTGCAGATTGCCGCTGTTGCCACCATCCATGATCTCCCAGGATAACGATATCGAACTTACCTGTGGCAATTGCGCCAGGCGGTAGCGCTTATCTTCCATTTTTTGAACGCCGGTTTTGCTCCAGTCGCGCGGTAACTGGGCGTAAACAACATAGTCTTTATTATACCCCAGGCTTTTGCTAAAGAACAGGTTGATCTGTTTAGAAATAACAATGGCACAGATGAGCACTATCGCAGCCGTACCAAACTGGAATGCTATAAGCGATTTACGTAACAGTACATTATCTTTCACCCTGTCCAGTTTACCTTTCAACGAATCGATAGATTTGAGGGACGATAAAACCAATGCCGGGTAAATGCCTGCCAGCAAACCAATTATCAAAGCAAGTATTACTGGGATAAGGTAAAAATAGATCGGGAAGGATAGCAGGCCATCTATATCTGTAGCTAACAGGTCTGCAAAGAAAGGGCGTGCCAGTGCATAGATGCCCAAGGCTATCAATGTTGCTATCAGTACCATTAATACCGATTCGGTAAGAAACTGCCAGATGAGCTGTTTGCGCAAGCCACCCAAAACCTTGCGGATCCCCATTTCCTTCATCCGCTGCGATGAGCGACTGATACAGATGTTTACAAAGTTGATAACCGCCATCAGCAGGATAAACAGTGCAATGGCCGATAGCGTGTATAGCATTTTTTTAATGGTGCCGCCACCATCATTAAGATAAAATGTTTTTAGCGGGACAAGATAAGGGGTAAGATTTTCTGCTATTTGCGGGGATGCGTTCCGTTTGATGAGGCTTTTCATGGGGCCTGTCAACACTTCGGGTTTAACGCCTTTTTGTAATTCGATAAGTCCAACTATGGCCGTGTTGTTCCAGCCGTCCAGGCTGCGGCTTAAAAATTTGGCCGCTGCTGCCGGTAAAAAGAAGTTGCTGTTGCTGGCATCTGTCACATTGGTAACCGAGTTCTCTTTTAGTTTATCCAAAACGCCGGTTATGGTAAAATCATGCTTGGTGCCGGTGAAACTTTCGATGGTTACGGCTTGCCCGACAACGTCTGTCTTACCAAAGTATTTGATGGCCGTTTGCAGCGTTATAACGGCCGAAAAAGGGTCGTTTAAAGCCGTTTCGGGGTCGCCATGCAGTAGCTTAAAGCCGTAAGTTTTGATGAATGTGCTGTCCCCAACCTGCAAACTTTCGCGGAAGTGTTTATCGCCTTTAGATACGTTGGAGCTTACCCCATCCCAATGGTAATAGTTGGCTACCAGGGTAGGGTATTCGTCTTTTAAGGCCTTGGGCATTGGGGCAAGTGCAGTAAGCACATAACCCATGTTAGGGTCTTTCCATTTACTTTGGATGATGTACTGATTGTCAGCGTTTTTTAGATCGCTGTTTACACTTACTTCGTGCCATACATAGGCGGCTATAAGCAAGGTAAACGCAATACCAACCGATAGGCCAAAGATGTTGATAAGCGAGAAAAGCTTGTGTTTCCAGATGTTTCTCCAGGCGATGGTAAAGTAGTTGTGCAGCATAGGTAACGGGTTTGTTAAAACTAATTTAGCTGCTAATACACAAGAAATAAAAAGATTAACACTTTTTAACGTCTTGTTTTAGTAGAGGCATGGAGGAAGTGGCGGCTATTCCAAAACTCCCCCTTCAGGGGGCTGAGGGGCTTTTACCAGCCTGGCCACAAACATGGTATCGGCTTTATGCTCATAACCTGTTAACACCTTCATTTCTTCCAGTTGTAAACCCAGTTGTTTGGTAATGTAGTTTACAGCATCTTCATTCTCGGCCTTAAAGGCCGAGCAGGTGATATAGATAAGTGGCTTGCCTGGTTTTAGATGTTTGGCTACGTTAGTTGCGATAGCCTGCTGCAGGCGCTTAAAAAAGTCGGTTTTATGGATTTCGAATTGGCTGATCATCTCAGGCGTGCGTCCCCAGGTACCCGACCCGCTGCAGGGGGCATCCAGTATAATGCCGTCGAATTCGTAGTTATATAAAAGCTGCTCGTTATTCTCAGTAAGATCCATCACCTTTTTCTGGTATTTACGCAGGCCTGCATTCTGAAAGCGTTCATCCAGGTTAGATAGGATCGATTCGCGGATATCAGAAACCACCAACTTTATATCGGGCTGTAAACTATGTAAAAGTAAAGATTTGCCTCCCGATGCTGCGCAGGCATCCCACCAGCTATCCCATTTCTGGGGTTTAAAATAGTTAGCCGTTTGTTGCGACGATAGATCCTGCACCTCAAACCAATGCTGCTTGGGGAAAATGGTTTCTAAGCGGGTACCGTTGGGTAAGGACAGGCAGTTATCTCCCTCATCCTTAAATGTTACGCCTGCTTTGGTCAGTTCGGTTTTAACCTGTGCCTCATAACCTTTTGCCACACGGATAAACAGATCGGGCTGGATAAAAAACGATTTCAGGAAGGCGTCTCGGTCTATCCCGGCCGAAAGCTGCGGCACCCAGGGGAATACATCCTCTAATTTAAAATCGGGATAGGTGGCTTTAATAAGGTTTATCTTTTCATCAACCCCAAAGCCTACGCAAGCAGCCCAATCGGGTTTGAAATGCTGTAGAAACGAGTTGGATTGGGTATTGCATAAAAACTCGGCAACCATCAAGCGGTCCTCGGCGGGTACATCCGGTAATGCACGGCCCAGTCTAAAATAATTGTAGATCAACCTGCCGGCAACACGCCTGTCGGTAGATCCCATTTGTTTGTTTTGACGATAAAAGCCCGGTAAAAATTTACCTAAAGGCGTATCGGCCGGGTATTCACCCAATATTCGCTGAAACGTCTTTAACTGGTTTATGGCTTTCATTGCACTTTCTTTAGATCGAAATTCTGGTACTTAAGTATATCTACATGGGTATTTATCCAACCCAGGCCTGGCTTTTTTACAAAATGGAAACTGTTATGCAGGCCGGTAAAATCTTTCAGATCGGGCTTGTTCATATCCTCACCGTCAGCTAAAAGTTGGCCAAAATATAAACCCTGGTCAAAACCTTTTATGGCAAAATCAGTAGGTTCGGTACGATAAGTGCGGCGATAACTGCGTAAAAAAGTATTGGTTTCGCTGCTTTTGTAATTTACCTTATCTGATGAGGTGATATAGGTGTTCAATTTCTGTAAAAGTGATGCCTTCAAAAACGCAAACTTCTCCCAGTTAGGGTGGCCAAATACGGTTACCGGATACTTAATAGATAAAGTATCTAACGAACGAAGGGTGACCATTAAAAATGCCTGTTTGGTTGAGGGTACCACAAACACATTCTGCACTTTATTATTTAGTTGCTTGGCCAAAGGTGTAAGGTTGCCACGCACTACGGCAATGGTAATTACTTGTATCTTGCGCTTGCTTAGGCTATCTATAGTGCGTTTAAAAGGTGAGGTATAAAGCCTTTCTTCGCTAAAGCCAGATGTTAGTATAAATACTTTTTGAGGCTTTAGGCTCTTGGCAATGTAGGTAGCCGCACTGATGGCATGATACTCCAGCGGAGGGGTAATGGTAATTAGGTTTTGATTTTTGAAGGTAGCTGGTGCTGCAGGCGAAAGTGGCGAAACAATGGGCTTGCGCGCCGTTTTAAGCATATCAGTAAATGCTTTTACATCATCGGGAAACACAGGGCCAACAATCAATTCGGCATTTTTAACCTGTGGGTTTAAACCCAGGCTGTGTGCCTGTGCGGCATCGCCTTTACTATCAAATACCTGTAATTTAAAGTTGGCGCCTTCGGCAGCTGCAGAATCCAGGCCAAATTTAAAGCCCTGATAATAATCTGCCGACATGTTAGCTGCCTTTAAGTTTGCAACTGTATAGTTTTGGCCTGCAGCAGCGTGGTCCAGGTTAAGGGGGAGTACCAGCGATATGGCAGATGCTTTAGCCTCCGGCGTTTTTACCGGAGGTTTTTCAGCGTTATCTTGTTTAACTACAGGTTTTTCAGTTTCTGCTTTTACGGTTGATGTAGGTACGGTTCTAACTTTGGGCGAACATGCACCAATTATCAACGCTGCTAAAACAAATATAAACCACTTATTCCCACTCAATGGTGGCCGGTGGTTTCGAACTGATGTCATATACTACCCGGTTAATTCCTTTAACGTTATTAATGATCTCGTTAGATATCTTGGCGAGCAGATCATAAGGCAAGTGGCACCAATCTGCCGTCATACCGTCTAATGATTCTACTGCGCGCAGGCAAATAACGTTCTCGTAAGTACGCTCATCGCCCATAACACCTACCGATTGTACCGGTAAGTAAATAGCGCCTGCCTGCCAAACTTTATCATAAACACCGGCAGAGCGCAAATTGTTGATGTAAATCGCATCTGCTTGTTGTAAAATATCAACCTTTTCCGGTGTGATATCACCTAAGATCCTGATAGCCAGACCAGGACCCGGGAAAGGGTGACGGCCAAGTATGTTTGGATCGATACCTAAAGCAGCACCAACTTTGCGTACTTCGTCTTTAAATAAAGTGTTTAATGGTTCAACAACCTTTAGCTTCATGAAATCTGGCAAGCCGCCAACATTATGGTGCGATTTAATGGTTGCCGATGGGCCTTTTACTGAAACAGATTCGATAACATCCGGGTAGATCGTACCCTGGCCTAACCAGCTTACACCCTGTACCTCGTGCGCAGCATCATCAAACACCTCAATAAATACGCGGCCAATAGCTTTACGCTTTTTCTCGGGATCGGTTAAGCCGGCTAAAGCATCGTAAAAACGTTGTTTAGCATCTATTCCCTTTATATTCAGGCCCATGTGCTGGTACGAATCCAGTACTGATTGGTACTCATCTTTACGCAACAAGCCGTTATCAACAAATATACAATGCAGATTTTTACCAATGGCCTGGTGCAGCAACACCGCTGCAACAGATGAATCTACACCGCCTGATAGACCTAAAACCACTTTATCATCGCCCAATTTGGCCTTCAGTTCGGCTATAGTGGTTTCGATGAACGAGTCGGGGGTCCAATCCTGGCTGCAACCGCAAATGTCTACCAAAAAGTTTTGCAGCAATTGCTTGCCGTCAATACTGTGGGTAACTTCTGGGTGAAACTGTATGCCGTAGGTTTGGGTACCGGTTATCTGGTAAGCGGCAACTTTAACGCTATCTGTACTTGCAATAATCTCAAAATCGTCTGCTATGCGGGCAATGGTATCGCCGTGCGACATCCACACCTGAGAGCCTGCCGGTACATCTTTAAACAGGATATTATCCGGTTTAATATAATCCAGGTTGGCGCGGCCATATTCGCGTGTGCTTGATGCTAAAACCTCGCCGCCATGAAAATGCGCCATGTATTGCGCACCATAGCAGACGCCTAAAATAGGCATGGTTTTATGATGTTTAATAAATTCAAAATGAGGGGCATCGTCCTGGCGTACAGAAAAAGGACTGCCCGAAAGGATGATACCTTTTACGCTTGCGTCTAATTCAGGAACTTTATTAAAGGGATGGATCTCACAGTAAATATTGAGCTCCCTGACACGGCGCGCGATAAGCTGGGTGAACTGCGAACCGAAGTCAAGAATGAGGATTTTTTCTTGCATGGGCAAAGATAGGATTGCAAAGGCAAAATTCAAAAGTAAAAAGTCAAAACTTGGCGTTATAAATAAATGATATATGTAATTCTTTCCCTTGTAAGTAGTCTTGAAGCTCTTGACTTCCGCTTAAGAGGTAAATTACAATATTGGTATCAATCAATATCTCTTTTCCACTCATTTCTCATTTTTTTTGAGCTTCCATACCGTCTTCTAAATCAGGAATTATACCATTATATTTTTTCGCATCAAAGCCACCTTTACTTTTTTCTTTGTAAAGAATTTTATCTATCTCTTCGATGTCTTTTTTAGTGGCGCCCTTTTTTAATACTAATACCATGGCCATGTTTGGTTTTTAAACAAATTTAACGAAAAGTTTTATGCTTTGTTACCATTAATTTAATCATCCCCTAAAAACTCGCCCCTATCCTTATCGCCTGATTGGCACCGCCAACTTTGTTGTTGAACGATGTGCCGTACATCACCCTCAAGCCAATATTGGTTTGGAAACCTACGCCCAGTTCGGTGTAGTTTTTTAGGGTGGGGGTGCTCAGGTAATTTACGTTGATGATCTCCTGTAATTTTAAGTTGCGGATCAAGGGGATCTTGTTGGTGACCAATCCGCCAAAGTTGTGCTCTAAATGGCCTTCCAAATATTTATCACCGGTGCTAAACTGATAATAGTCTAACAGCAGGAACTTGCTTAAGCCGCCCTGGTAAAACAATACTTGGTTACCGGTAAAGTGCCTGTAGTCGGTATAATAAATGTTTTTGGTGTTGAAGAATTTGCCCGCGCCAATATAAAACGAGGTTTTACCGTAAAAGCCCATCGGGATATCAGATTTGGACAGATCTGCAGATAGCAGGTTATAATCTGCATCAGAGCCAAATACATTTTTAAGCGCCTTTACAAACGTTAACCCCAGTGTTGGGTATTTGGAAGGGATGTAGCGCCTGCCGGTAGGGTAGGTTTCGTAACGGTTGCTAAAATCATAAGTAGTGCGCACGCTCAACTTAAATGATTGGTTCTCGGGAAACAAGGGTACATCAACATTGGGCGAAAGCGGGTTGTTGGTGGTAAACTCGTGCCCTTTAGGATGGAAGAAACTGTAATCTGTAGTATTGGACAAATACTTACGGTTGGCCCATTCGGCGCCTGCGCTGGCCTGCCAGCCGCCATAAATACGTTTAGATAGGGTGGCCGATGCGTATTGCTTTTGGTATAGTTTCTCAAAGTTTTGTCTGTTCAGCAAGGTGTAGGCGGTGTTCATGAATGTGCTGATGGGTTCGCGGTTATTCATATCAATCACATCGCTACCGCCGGCTAAATTTAGCATGGCAGATCCTAAAGGCATGGTGATGCCGCCCGTAGCATTGAATAGCTTGTTAGAGAAACCATAGCGTACCTTGCCATAAATATTCAGGTAGCGGTTATTTACGCTATCTATCTGTTTGGTAAACGAACCACCATAGCCCAATGCCAAACCCTCTACTGTATTATAACTTACCGAGCTTAACAGGGAATTGAAGTTGTAATATTCATGATCGTACCGGTTGCGGTGGCTGTAGCCGCCTAACAGGAATTTATTTATGCTAAACTTGTTATTCTCACGGTCCAGCGAATCCAGGTAGGGTTTAGATTCGCGTTTGGCAGCCAGCACGGCTTTCTTCTGATAGTCGGTCTTTTCTTCGTCGGTTAATGGGATAGGCCTTTGGTGTTCCCAGTAGGCCGAATCTTTTTTGTTTACGCCTTTGGTGATGCGCAATACCTCTTTAAACTGGTTCTTATCCAGCTTAGGGGCAATATCGTAATCTTTATAAAGTGATATAAAATAACCGCCAAACTTAAAGCCGAAAATGCCGCCGGTAAATTCAAATTTTAAAGATGCCGGCATCCATGCTTTATCGCCCACCGGGAGAAACTGCTCGTTAACCCTTAAGGTATCCACAAAGTTTATTCCCGATTTTTTGGTGATGTATAAGCCCAGGCTTTGTAAGCGCCAGCTATCGTCCATTATGTAAATGTAGCCGCTAAAGCAGGCATCGTATGGGTTGCGCGGGGTAACCTGGATCTTGTTAATGGTTTCGCCATTCTCTACTGTAAAACCCAGGTATTTGTACTTGTAGTAGGATAGGGCATTATCAGCTATGGGCGATATCAGCGGGCGATTGCTTAAGCCATCCCAAACCTGTATGTTCTCGTAAAAATTCACCTGCAGGTCTGATGCGCGGTTAAAACTGAATGCCCGGTTACTGCCCGAAAACTTAGACGAGATCATTTCTTCGTGCACTTTATCGGGTCGTTCAAAACTGTATTTAGATTGCGATTCCGACAGGTAGATGATCCCCTTACGGTTGGAATCGAGCCCGTTTTCGCGGGCCATTTTTTGGACATCAAAGCCCAGGAATTTTTTAGGGGCGCCCAGCAATTTCTGTAAACCCTTAATGTACACTTCGCAGGTGTAGGCATTCACCTCGTTTAGGTGTATTTTGCGTTTTTTGATGGCCTTGCGGATAATGGCGTAAGCCGGGTCTTCGGCGCCCGCACGTATGGCAACTTCTTTTAACTGGTAATCTTCGGCCTTTAAAACAATATCAATTATTTGATTAACCTTTAGATCCATCCGGCGGTTTTCTTGTTTATAACCCATTGCCCGGTATTGCACATCGTACTGGCCTGCCTTTAGGGTTAGCGTGTAACCGCCTTCGCTATTGGCCGATGTGCCTTTGCTTGTGCCTTTTACATAAACCGTAGCAAACGGAACGGCATTACCCGTAGCATCCGTTATTTTACCGCTGATGATAGCATCCTGCGCAAATAGGGTAGTGGTAACAAGCAAGCAAAAGGCAACAAGGAAAAATAATTTCATGCAGGAGATTTAGATACTACTAAGATGGATAAAGATGTTTGATGCAAAAAGTTAATTTTTGTTAAACAAAAAGGCGTATTTATTTCTAAACACGCCTTTTAGGATTCTTGTATTGCTGTAGTTACTTCAATATCTGTTCAATGTTCTGCAGTTCATCTGATGAGAAATTGGTATTATCTAACGCTTTTAACGAATCGGCCAATTGCGCCGGTTTACTGGCACCAATTAATACCGATGTTACCCTATCATCTTTTAATAGCCAGGCCAGTGCCATTTGTGCAAGTGTTTGGCCGCGTTGTTCGGCCAGGGTGTTAAGCTGTTTTATTTTGCCTATAATTTCATCCGTTACCTGGCTTTCCTGTAAAAAGCCGGTCGACTTTGCCGCGCGCGAATCTTCCGGAATGCCGTGCAGGTATTTATTGGTTAACAAACCCTGCGCTAATGGCGAAAATGGGATACAGCCCACGCCATCTTTTTCCAGCACATCCAGCAAGCCCGCTTCGGCATCGCGCACAAACATGGAGTATTTAGGCTGATGAATTAAACAAGGCGTACCTAATTGCTTTAATATTTTTATGGCTGCATCAGCTTCTTCGGCATTGTAATTAGAAATACCTACGTACAAAGCCTTACCCTGGCGAACGATCAGGTCTAAAGCACCCATGGTTTCTTCCAGCGGTGTTTCGGGATCGGGGCGGTGGTGGTAAAAGATGTCTACGTAATCCAGCCCCATGCGCTTAAGGCTTTGATCCAGACTGGACACTAAATATTTTTTGGAACCCCAGTCGCCATAAGGGCCATCCCACATGGTGTAACCCGCCTTGCTGCTGATGATCATTTCATCGCGGTAACCGCCAAAATCCTCTTTCAGGATCTTACCAAAATTGGTTTCGGCGCTACCCGGGGGCGGGCCGTAATTGTTAGCCAGGTCAAAATGGGTGATGCCGCTATCAAAGGCCAGATGCAAAATGCTACGGAAGTTTTCCATCACATCTACATGGCCAAAGTTATGCCACAGGCCCAACGAAATGGCCGGCAACTTTATCCCGCTTTTACCGCAACGGCGGTATTGCATTTTGTTATATCTTTCAGAAGAGGGTAGGTAAGTCATTGGTTTTAGTTTATGTGCTAAAGTAATGTTTATTGTCTGAATTTGTGCTCTACCACACGTCATTGCAAGGTACGAAGCAATGTCTTCAAGGCCTCACCCTGCCCTCTCCAAAGGAGAGGGTTCCAAACCTTTTAAAGTCCTCTCCTTTGGAGAGGATTTAGGTGAGGCTAATTGCCACGCTATCGCTCGCAATGACGGGTTAGTGGTTACACCACCTCTGCTACCACAAAAGTACTGCCACCTGCAAACACCAGGTCATTACTGGCTGCTTTGGCTTGCGCTGCGTGGAAAGCTTCTTTTACAGATGAATAGGCTTCACCCATCAGCCCGAAAGCTGCGGCTTTTTCTTTGATAGCTTCGGCATCCAGTCCCCGCGGGATATCCGGCCTGCAGAAATAGTAGGTGGCTTGTGTGGGCAGCAGAGATAAAACTTTGCTGATATCTTTATCATTCACCATACCTATCACAAAATGCAGGTGGTTAAACTTAACCGTTGCAATGTTTTTAAGCACTTCGGTAATACCTTCGGGGTTGTGGCCGGTGTCGCAAATGGTTAGCGGGTTGTGGCTTAAAACCTCCCAGCGGCCATGTAACCCTGTAAGTTTTTTAACTTGTTTTAATGCTGTGGTGACATGCTCATCAGTGATGATAAAACCTTGTTTGCGCAGTTCGTCAACAGCGGTTAATACCGTTCTTACATTTTTTAGCTGGTAAGTGCCGGGCAGATCGACTTTTATATTTAGAGCGGGATTTGTGTTTTGTGGTGCGTTTATATCTAAGTACTCTAAATGATCTGTCGGATTTAAAATGGTGACATCCGATTTTACATCAGATGCAAAAACCAATCCTGCCTTTAGATCTTTAGCTTTTTGGATAAACACATCAGCTACTTCCTGCTGATATTCGCCAATTACTACCGGGGTATTGGGTTTAATGATCCCTGCTTTTTCTGCCGCTATTTTGGGCAAGGTATCGCCCAGTAAATTCATGTGGTCCCAGCCAATGTTGGTGATGACAGACAGGAGGGGATTGATGACATTGGTAGAATCCAACCTTCCGCCTAAGCCTACTTCTATCAAGGCAATATCAACTTGTTCCTTGGCAAACGCCTCAAATGCCAGCGCAACCGTCATCTCGAAGAATGATGGACTTATCCGCTCAAAATCTGGTTTATAAAGGGCTACAAAATCTATTACGGTTTGTTCGCTTATCATCTCCCCGTTGATACGGATGCGTTCGCGAAAATCTTTAAGATGTGGTGATGTGTAAAGCCCAGTTTTATAACCGGCCACTTGTAATATGGCCGCCAGCATGTGCGATGTAGACCCTTTACCGTTGGTGCCACCCACGTGGATACTTTTAAACTGATGCTCGGGGTTACCCAATATATCCAGTAAAGCAATGGTATTAGTCAGGTCTTCTTTATAGGCAGATGCACCCACACGCGTAAAAACAGGCAGCTGGGTGTACAGGTAATCGAGTGTAGCTTGGTAGTCCATTAACTTACGGTGATTGCTCGCAAATTATAAATAAATAGTCGGTGTTTGTAAGCTGATAGCTTGCTTCATTTTGGGTCAAAGTAACGCTACGCTAAACTTCAACCAATTCTATGGTTTAGCGTGTGTGATGGTTATTTCCGCTTAAATACGAAAGTTTGTGTGTAGACCCGATCCTCACTTACATTTGCAGAAGGATTTACTTTTGCATTTAAAACGGCTTGTATACACTTATTAACTACTTCGCTTTCAATAGTAGTTGAGCCTCGGCCAACTTTTGCAGATACCACATTGCCATTTTTATCTATACTAAATTCAATAACTACCTTGCCTTCAACGTTACTAAGATCAGGTTTTGAGGGAGCGCGTAAATAATTACGTGCAGTTAATGCATTTCCACCATTCCCATCCCCTGTACCGTTATAGCTATTAGTCATGGTAGTACCGGTAGTTTTACCCTGGTTGCCCGGGGTACTGCCGGTACCATCGCCTTCGCCGGTACCGTTGTTGGTTTTGCCTTTATACAAGGCGTTTTGGTTAACCGTTGGTTTGGCTACAGCTTTAGTAGTGGGCTGTGTAGCTACATTAGTGCTTGGCTTTTTGGTGTTTGCCGCAACTTCGGGCGCATCATCGGTGCTTTGGGTAACTACGTTTTTATCGCTGTTATCTACTTGTTGCTTTTCTTCTGTTGGCGGGGCAGGGGTAACCTTATCCGGCTTGGTATTGTTAGCTTTTTCTGCAACAGATGGCTCTTCCATGCTCGTGTAATCGCTGCCCGTACCTTCGTCAACCGTGCCATAGTTTACCAGGATACCACCGGTACCCTCCTCATGCGGCTGCGGCATCTGGAAAACAATAAAATAGCACAGGGCCATCACTACACCAAGTATGATACCTGTTGCAAGAAATGCTTTCGGATAATTATTTTCTTCCCTGTAGTCCATTTTTGTTCAGTTTGCAGTGGGCAGTTTATAGTAAGCAGTTACATAGCTTTAAGCCAACTGCTAACTTATAACTGCCAACTCCCTATCCTTTCGGTTCTGTTGCCAGTACCAGTTTAATATTTAATTTTTGTGCAATATCCATTACCTGTACCACATCTTGTATAGCTACGGTGCGGTCTACATACAATACAATGGTAAGTTCTGATGCCATTGTCTTGTAAGTTTGCAGCGTTGGCTGCAGCTGGTCTACCGGTACTTCCTTTTTATCAATGGTGTATTTAAGATCTTTATCTATAGATACGTTGATGGTTTTTTTTGATACCGATTGCCCGCTGGATGATTTGGGCAGCATCAGCTTAATTACGTTGGGATTGGTTACCGTAGACGCGATCAGGAAGAACAAAAGCAGGAAGAACATGATATCGTTCATGGCCGAAGTATGTACTTCTGCTGATGCGCCTTTATGTCTTTTTCTTAAATTCATTTGCTTGGTTCTTCTAACAGATCAATAAATTCAATGGCATCGGTTTCCAGTTTCAGGATCACCTTATCAACCATCATATTTAAAATATGGTAACATACATAGGCAATGATACCTACAAACAAACCAGCTGCAGATGTTACCATTTTTACGTATAAACCGCCGGATATAACACCCATACTGATGTTATCGGTTTTAGAGATATCGTAAAAGATCTTAATTACCCCTGCAATGGTACCCAGGAAACCAAACATCGGCGCTATACCGGCTACGATACCGATAATGCCTATGTTTTTTTCAAGTTTAGATACTTCAAGCTTGCCAACATTTTCTATAGCGCCTTCAATATCTTTAATAGGGCGGCCAATGCGCAATAAACCTTTTTGCAACATGCGGCCAAGCGGCGTATTACTGTTACGGCAAATGGCTATAGCCGATTGCAGGTCGCCGGAGTGTATGCTGGAGCGTACCTGGCTCATCAGGTGCGATTCGTTCCTGGATGCTTTGCGGATCGTGAAAAAACGTTCGAAAAATATAACAAGGCCAAGCACAGCCAGTATGCCAATGGGTACCATTACCCAGCCACCCTTTATCAGCAAATCGCCAAAGCGTAATTCTTCTTCGGGTATTTTGGCTAATTGTTGTGAAGCCTGTTGTGCGGTATCAATCAGTTTTGCGGTGGTATCTGCTGCAACCTGCAATAATAACATCATAGTTTTGGTTTAATTTCTAATGGATAAATATCCTTGCTAACTTTTTTTGTTTCAAGAAATTCTTTAATAGCCTTTACTGCCTCGGCACGGGTTTTAAATGTAGCCAGGGTTACTTTCACTCTTCTGCCGGGCGCATCCGTAACAATATGGGCATCAATATTAAGCTTTTTATAGTTTTTTATAGCTTTGTTTGCTTCTTTAAGATCATTAAACGAGCCACCCATTACTTCCCAACGCGGATAATATGTTTCGCCCGGGGCGGTTTCGCTTACTTTAGATAACGTGTCTTTTGCCGGCGTATTTTCTTTTATGGTGCTTGTATCGGCAGGTAAAGGTTTAACAGTGGCTTCTTGTTTGGCTGTAGTATCTTCTGCCTGTTCTACTTTGGCGTTAATAACGGTATCAACAGGGTGTTTCTTGTGAGCAACGGTATCCTGTTTAACTACCGGCTGATTATAACGGCTTAGCAGATAAACTACAGTAGCGCCTACGATCAGGGCAAGCGCTATAAATATAAAGACAGACCTTATTCTGCGTTTACGCGCAAGTGCAGTTAAGTGGGCTTCATGATCTTCGCCTATTTCGTGGCCGTGAGTTTGCGGTGCTACTTCTTGTTCAATTGCAACAGGCGGTGCTATGTGCTCCTGTTTTGGCTGTGGGTTGAATTGCAAACTTTTGTCCTCAACCTTGGCAACAACCAGTCTGTCAATCTTAATAGGCTCAAGTCCAAAAAAATTAGCATCGGTGCCAATGGTGGTGTTGGGTTTAAAATAAAGTTCTGTCCCTTCGGTGTAAAACACACCTATGTCGTTAAAAGGTACAGCTGCAGCTTGTGCCTGCAGTTTAATGCTACTAATGTATTTTTCGGTAAAGTATTTGGATGATGCCAGCGAGATGTTCTTACGGTCTGCAATATATTGCGCCAGTGTTTGATCTTCTACCTCTTGCGGATTAAACTGTACACTATAGCTTGGCGGATAAAAAACACCCTCGCGCTCATTGTAATGGCCATTTATGCGGGTATGAGCAAAGTAGCCCAAACCCGGTACACTCACCTGGCCATGTTTAGCCAGTAAGTCGCTTATAAAATTGCCTACATCCATTCGCTAAAAGTACGGATAATTATAAAACATCAAAAAGCTTAAAACGCATAGCCAACGCCTGCAAATATGTTAAACCCGTAATTAGGATAATAAACCCATGTTTTGCTGGTGGCATTCAGGATATTGTTTGCCTGTGCAAATGCCGAAAACTGTTTGTTTATTTTGTAGGTAACACCGCCACTTAAATCTGCAAAAGAGGCAAGTTTGGTATAAAGTGGTGCTTCCGGGGTGCTGCCTATTCCCGGTAATGGGTCTTGCGTACTACCGCGGAACATTAATGATCCATTGATATCAACCTTATCGTTGATATGGATGCTGGTACCGGCTGTAAGAATAAATTTTGGCAGGTTCCAGGGCTGTGCCTCGCTGGCCATTTTATAGTCTTTAAATTCAACACGGCCGTAAACATTCACATCTTCACTTGCTTTATAATCCAATTCGCCGTTAAAGCCGCTTACACGCGCATCGCCATTATCATATATAACCTGATATTTATTAAATGTAGTGCCAAAGTTGCTTACAAATAAAGGAAGGTCTTTGATGCTGTTGCGATATATTGCAGCCTTAAAGCCCAGGCCTGGCGCCAGGGTACCTTTTAAACCTGCGGTAATATCCAGCTTATCTACAGAGTTTTTTAAGTTAAGGTTCTCGCCCAAAAAGGGGTTGATATCTGTAAAGTCTTTAATGGATGCGCGGTTAATATCGCCCTTAGCTTCGGCAAACAGGCGCACATATTTAGGCACCACCTGAAACTCCAGCTTAGCAGCCGGGAAAATATAAAAACGAGATGATACGCCAAACTCTTTGGCAATATTTACACCTGCATCTATCTTATAATTATCTCCCTGGAATTTGATGTAAGGGTTTGCCCTGATGATGCTGTTGTTGTTGGAGTAGGCCACATCTTTTTGCGAAGCCAAATCTAACGATGCACTTAAACCTGCATAAAACTGTTTAACCGTTTTGTTTAAAAAACCGCTTACTACGATGTTATTTTCGCGTGCGCTAAAAGCATTGCTAAATACATAGCCTTTAAATTTGGCGGCGTAGGTAAAGGCGTTTTCTTCGTCTTTAAAATTTTTGGCTAACTCGCCCTCGGCGCCAAACATGTTAAAGGTTTGTTTTGCCGGTTCAAAGTTTACCGGTGGGTTATCCTGGTCTATACCATAAAAATAAGTTTGGTGGCGTTTGTAGGTTAAGCGGCCGGTAAGTGTATTATCGGCATTAATGCTTTTGCCAAATACGCCTACTTCCTGGCGGCTATCGTTTTGTTTGTTAATAGCACTGCCAGACTGGGCAAAGTGTTTAAAGTAACCACCAAGTTGTAAGGCTTCATCCTTACCGTTGCCAAAATAACCTTCGGCAAAGGTTGTTTTCATGCTACCCAGGCCAGCCTTAACAAAGTTGTTTAACTGTACAGAATCCTGCTCGGCAGGCCTTTTCATGGCTTCCAGCTGGCGTATGTTGTTATCCTGTGCCAGTTTCCTGTCAATTGGTTTATAGCTTAAAGGTGCTTTATAAGGGGTTTTATCTTCCAGATCGGGGTTGCGGCGAATTTTAACCGCCTCGGCCAATACCGGTTTGTACGATGTTGTTACTACAATCTCTTCGGCAAGGCCGCTGTTATTGTTAGGTGTATTGTTGTTTTGACCGCCTTTTTTTGTGGTATCTGCAGCAGGTACTTTAGAGGCGGCATCACCTATACTTTTAGCGGCACCGGCGCTTTTGGCAGATGCTTTAGCCTTAGGCTTAACTGTAGTTTTAGCAGGTTTTTTATCTGTTGTTTTCTTTGTTTGTGCGCTGGCAGGAGCAAAGAAAAATACCGTTAATAAGGTAAGCAGTGCTATGGTGTGTCTATTATTCATTGCTTGTCTCTTTTTCTATTGTTCTTTGTTTTCCTGTTTAGTTTGTTCTGGTGCAGCCGGTGTGGCTGCAGGCTCGGTAGTTGTTGCAGGTGTTGCCTGTTCGGTAGCCGGTGTTGTTTCTGCCGGCTTCTCTTCTGCCGGTTTTTCCTGCTGCCTGGCTTTAGGATCAAGCTGGGCCATTTTTTGGCGGGCTATAGATAATATATCATCGTTGCCCTTGTAATTATCTATAATACTGTTTAGTGTAGCCTTAGCCTGGAAATTGTCTTTCAGCCCTACGTAATTGTCTGACAGTAGAATGTAGGTTTTAGCTACCCAATAATCATAGTTAGGCAAGTCCTTAACCAAATCAAAACATGTTTTTTGTGATGTTTTGTATTTGCCCTGCAAGTACTCTACGTTGGCGATATTATATTTAGCCTCGGCAGCTGCTACCGTTTTAGTATTTGTAACGGTGTAATTAAACTCTTTAACTGCTGCGCTGGTATCGCCACGTTGCAGGTATGCTTTACCGGCATACAGGCCTGTTTTATATTTATCTTCCTGTGATGTTTTTTCGTAATCGCGTACCAGCTTGGTGTATTTTAAAACATCATCCGGCATGTTTATCTGCGAGTAACTTAACAACAGGTTATTTATCGCAAAGCTGTAATCAGCTTTGTATTCCGAATTTGTTTCTAATCGTTTCAGGAATACAATGGCATCGTTATACTTTTTCTGGCTGATGTAAAGTTTTGCCATGCTCAGCAAAGCCTTTTCGCTGTAGGCGCTGGTCCAGTCGTTCAGAATTACGTTATAATCTACCACGGCTTCATCAGCCTTGCCCAGGTTGCCTAAGCCCTGCGCACGCAAGAACCGGGCCTGTTTCTCATAAATTTGTTTGGTTGGAAATTTATCAAAGTAGGCATTTACGGCATTTACAGTTCCCTGCCAGTCGCCTTTTAAATAAAGGTTGTTGGCAGCTGTTATCATAATATTCTCCTGTTCGGCAGTGGTGTAGTTACCAATGGAGGTAGAGTTGGCATAATTTAAGAATGATCCTGCGTCTCCTTTATCTGTATAGATCTTTTCTACCTGCTTAAGTGCCTGTTTGGCCTCATCAGATGATGAGTAGTCTGATACTACCTTTTTGAAGGATTCTGTAGCGGCGTCATCATTACCGGCATTATAATCTATCAAACCAATGGTAGTATAGGCACGCGGCACATAACTGCTATGCGGGTATTTTTGTATCATGGCCACAAGATCGGCCTTGGCCCGGTCGCCATCATTTTTAAGGAAGTAAGCATAAGCTATCTCAAAGGCCGCGTCATCTGCATAATCTGAATTAGGGAACTGCGTAAGTAAGTTGTTAAGTGTTGTTATCTTGGCATCAAAAGCCCCCTGCAAGCCCTGGATAATACCCCGCTGAAACAACGCATACTGCTGGCCCTGGCTATGGCGTGCAATTATCTTATCATAATTTTGTAAGGCGCTGCTATAGCTCTTCATGCCAAAATAACTATCGCCCAAACGGCTGATGGCATCGTTTTCTGTAGCCTGGTCTTTTACATCGCCACGTAAAAATTTCTCGAAGTAGTTAGCTGCTTTTTTGTACTGCTCATCATAAAACGCAGCATAGGCCAATGCATAGTTAGCAAAGTTAGCCACCTCGGTTTCTTTAGCCTCCGGCATAGCCAGGAATTGCTCAAACGTTTCAACCGACTCGGTATACTTGCGCACCTCATACATAGATTCGGCCATCCAGTAAAGTGTTAAGGCTTGTACTTTAGTATCTACCGGGTTTTTAAGCGAACGCAGAAATATCCCTATGGCGTTCTCAAAGGCACGTTCGTTATAAAACTCTAAACCGCGAAAATAGGCAACCTTTTGGTAAGCTATCTGCGCACTTTCAGATTTGTTGGGGATAGGTTCTAGTATCTCAACAGCCTCTTTATAGTTTTTAGAGTTAAGTAAGGCCTCGCCCAATAATATCTTCACCTCATCGTTACGGGTTGATCTGGGGTAGTTTTTTAAATAGGCGCGTGTAGCTATCAGCGCGTCGTTATTAAAATCAAGCTCATAAGATAGTTTGGCATATTGGTACAGTGCATCCTCCTGTATTTGGGTATCGTAATTTAGCCTTGACGCTACCAGGAAGGCGTTACGTGCGCTTTGTTTATTGTTCATTTTCAGGAACACATCACCCAACGTATAACTACCACTTTGGGTATAGTTATCGTTTTTGGTTACCAGGTTTTCTAATACAGCCGCAGCTTTACCATAATTGCCCACTTTGTAATAAGCGTAACCTATCTGATAGCTATCCTGGGTATTTTGTGTACGGCCCTGGTCGCCATCTTCAAAGCGGCTATAATATTCTACTGCTTTATCGTAGTTGCCCTTTGCAAAGTACGATGCACCAATAATGCGCAGCATTTCTGTTTCGTTTTGCTGCTTGGTGCTGTTTATGATCGGGATAGCATAGTTAATTACATCGTCGTATCGTTTATCTAAAAAGTAAACGGCGGTAATATAATATGGGTAGCTATTTTCGTACTTCTTAGAGTTTTTTAATTTCTCGAAGTTTAAAAGTGCCAGGTGATAATCCTTGTTAAGGTAGGCTATATAAGCAAAGTAATAAGTAGCATCATCGGTAAAAGGCGAGCGCTTGTTTTTTACTTCGCCAAATAGTAACTGGGCATTTTTATAATCGTTGGTTACAAAGTAGGTGTAACCTTTTCTAAATTTATACTCGGTATTTTGGCTGCCGGTAAGGTCGCCTGCATCAACTTTATTAAACCACACCAGGGCTTCTTGGTACTTGCCTTGTTTAAAGTATGATTTTCCCACCTGGAAATAAGCCTGTTTGGTTAAAGGGTTTTCCGGATGTTCTTTAATGAAACGGGTAAACATGCTTTCGGCATCATCATTACCCAATTCTAATGCACAAAGCGCCTCGTAGTACTGTGCGTTCTCTTTAAGCAAACTAAGCTCCGATTCGAACTTTGACTGTTGGCTGGTTTTTAGTTTGGTTTGTTCTACCAAACGATACTGCTCTGCCGCTGCTGCGTATTTACCCATAGCCAACAAATTGTTTGCATTTTGGTAAATGCGGTTGGTATGAAAAGATGGGTTTTGCTGCGCCAGCGATGGTAGTGCTAAAAATACCGGAGCAATAAGGGTAATGTATTTAAGTTTAATCATAAAGCGCAATAATGATGATGCTAAATTAGCTAAACGCAAAAATGCAATCCACATTAGTAATTAACAAATGTGAATAAGCACTTTTTTTAAACGGCTGCATATTAAACATGTTATGCCTGTGGAAAACTTTAGCGCTTTAATCAATTATATACCATTGAGTTTGTAAGGGGATTTATTGGTAAAATTGAAAATAATTATGAAGCTAACGCGATTGTTTATAGTATGTTAAAAAGGCTTTTTTATTGTTTGGGATTGATAGTTGCTGTGAGCTGCATTATGGCATTCAATTATTATACGCAAGTTATAACTTATATAAAGTTGCGGGATGAACCACTAAAAATTACCCCAAAAGAATTTTATATAAGCGCTGTTGAAGATGCCCGTATAGCTAAAAATACTATTGGGGCAGTTTTAGGTGCAACAAATGCACCAGGTAAAGCACTACAAAGCTTCCTTATTGATATAGAAGGCGGGGCGGGGGCTATTGAAAACTTTATGATAAGTACTATTGATGCAGATAAGGGCAAAAGGCCGGTAATTGTAAAGCTTAACAGCTTAAATGTAACCGAGGTGCCTGCGGGGAATAGTATGGTAAAGGGAGAGATCAAACTAAATACATCTTTTTATTTAGCAAAAGGGGATTACCCTATTCATTTGGTTGATTACAATGCTAATACTACCTACCAACGTAAAGCCGGCCCTGCACAGCAAATAGAACCTTTGATAAGAAGTACCCTAAATAACTGTGCAGTGTATTTAAACAAGTGGATGAATGAACAGGCAGGTGCTAATATTAAGCTGGCTAAAGCATTTAAAATTAATTTTACAAATTATACAGAACCCGTAGAGGGTGATACGATTTACTATAACCCAAAAAGGCCATTAACCTGGAACGATTTTAAGGGAAGTAAACCAGGCATAAACCACCATGATGCCGGTATATTTGCCGGGCTGGGTTATGAGGAAGAAAAAACTATTGAAAATGGTGTTATTTACTTAACCTTTGGGATGAAGGTATATGCCCCAAAGAGTGCTTGCTGGGTAAGCCCGAATGCTTTAACCGCTTATAATTTAAACCACGAACAAAGGCATTTTGATATCGCTAAATTAGTTGCCGAGCATTATAAACAAGCTATAATAGCTCAAAACCCAACGCCTGATACCTATGATGCTATTATAAGCATGGGTTATTTAGATGCCCTGCGAGAAATGAATAAATTGCAAAAACAGTACGACAATGAAACTGCACACAGCATAAATAGCTATCAGCAGCAACTATGGGATAGCAGGATTGATAAGGAATTAGCAGAACTTAAAATAAAAGGTAAAATGATTTAAGCTGCGGTTTTTGGCGCCAGTTGGTTCTTTATTGAATTAAGTAGTACATTAATATCAAACGGTTTAGCTACAAAATCATTTGGAGCACCATCCTGGTTAAGTGTGCTGCTTACATTATGGCTGGCAGATATCATAATAACGGGGATGTTATGAGTTTCTATTTGTTTTTTAACAACTTTACATAATTCTCTGCCATCCATCTTGCCAAGCATAATGTCTAGTAGTATCAGATCGGGATGTTTGTCCCGTATAGTATCCATTAATTTGTGTCCGTCTGAAAGAGTGTCTACTTTATAGCCCGAATCTTCGAGTATAAATTGAAGTACCTCTAATATATCATGATCATCATCCACAGCTAATATCCGTCTCATTGCTTTATCTATAAGTATCTGTATACATTACAATTAATAAAGCAATACTTGTACCAAAAAAAACATTGTAGCTAATTAATCCTTTTTTTTAATAATGTATCGGGCTGTTTTGCAATTAGCGCAAAAGTATTTTCTCAAAGGGATAAAAAACAACAGGTTTTTAACCATCCAGCTCCTATGAAGCTGGTGGTGAAATAAATTGCCGCATTTTGGGCAATAGGTACTTGGTATCTTAGCAGAGCGGCTCAAAATAATAGTGAAAGTGGTTTATTGTAAATACGTAATAAATAAGTAAGTGGATTTATGCAATTATGTTTATTTTATTAAAAAGTAATTATCGGTTTATAATTTATTAAGGCTGGTAATTACCTAATCTTTATAGATTATGCTTTATAGTGCTGCCTTTTTGGTTTATTTGATAATAAGGTTAGTATTAAAATTATTAACTTCAAAATAAATAAATTTTAAATGCCTATTAATTAATAAAGCAAATCATAAGGGAAATTTAATGAGATTACCTTGAAGCGTAAGTTAAAAAAGCCGGTTAAGCGTTGATTATTAATCTTATAGCCGTTGGCCGTAAAAAATATTCACAAAAAAAAATCCTGCCTTAATGGGGCAGGATTTTTTTTGTGTGGAAATGGGTATTAAATGATTAGTCCCAAAGGCTACTTGGGTAGGTGCCATTATTTACCAATTCTGATATAGAGTTTTGTACGATAGGTTTATCTTCTTTATAAGTTACACCAAACCATTTGGTAGCAGTAGGTATAACTTTAAAAGCCGCTGTTCCGCTTTTGATCAGATCATCAGCTACCAGCGGAATAAAAAATTCTGCTTTTGGATTAGCTTTGTTATCCTCTACAAACTTTTTAAATAGTGCTTCGCTTTGTTTAAAAACAGCAGGTGTAAAACCCCAAAAGTTCATGGATACGCGGGTGTCATTTGCAAGCGGGTGTTCGCCGGTTGCATCTTTATAAGCAACGGTACCATCTTCTTTAAAATATACTTCTGTACGCTCGTTCACCTCGGTCATGTTGCCGTTTTCATCAACAGCGCAAACACCGCGAGATACAGATCCATAATCTGAAAGTGTTTTATCTATTTGATACCCCATAAGTGCATATTTATCATCAGCAGCTTCGGTAGTAAGGAATTTAGCCATTTTTTCAAAAGCATCAGCACCGTAATAATCATCGGCGTTAATAACACAAAATGGTTCGTTTACCTGGTTACGCGCGGCTAATACAGCATGTGCGGTACCCCATGGCTTTGCGCGTTCTATTTTTTCGGTAATGCCAAACGGCTCCAGGTCAAAAGACTGGAAAACATAATCCGTTTCTATACGGCCTGCTAATTTAGGTTCAAATATGGCCTTAAAGTTTTCAGCAAATTCCTCACGGATGATGAAGCTAACTTTACCAAAACCGGCTTTAATAGCGTCATAGATAGAATAATCTATAATGGTTTCACCGTTTGGGCCAAAGCCGTCAACTTGTTTCATGCTGCCGTAGCGGCTGGCCATACCTGCGGCCAAAATTAATAGTGTTGGTTTCATTTTATCAAAAGTAGGGTATAGGTGTAAATGTTTTAAATTATTTAATGTACCTGAAATCTTGTCCGTTTTTAATGTTTAGTAACGATTCGTATATCAAACGGATAACATTATCAACATCCTCTTTATGGATCATTTCTACGGTGGTATGCATATAACGCAACGGTAACGAGATCAGCGCCGATGGCACCCCATCATTAGAGTAGGCAAAAGCATCAGTATCTGTACCTGTAGAACGGCTTGACGCCTGGCGCTGGAATGGTATCCCCGCTTTTTGTGCCGATTCTATCAGTAGCTTATTCAGGTTGTTTTGTACCGCAGGGGCGTAAGAAATAACCGGGCCCTTGCCACAAGCCAGGTCGCCCTGTGTAATCTTGTTGATCATAGGTGTGCCGGTATCGTGGGTAACATCTGTAACAATGGCTACGTTTGGTTTAATTCGGTGTGCTATCATTTCGGCACCCCGCAGGCCAATCTCTTCCTGTACAGCATTTACGATGTATAAGCCAAACGGCAGGGTAACATTGTTTTGTTTTAATAAACGGGCAACTTCTGCTATCATAAAGCCGCCTGCACGGTTATCTAAGGCGCGGCCAACGTAATAGCGGTTGTTAAGTACCATAAATTCATCCTCGTAAGTTATTACACAACCTACGTGTATGCCTAATGCCTCCACTTCTTCTTTGCTGGTGCAACCGCAGTCTAAAAAAATGTTTTTAAGGGTGGGTGCTTCTTCTTTTTCGCCGCCTAAACGGGTGTGTATGGCCGGCCATCCAAAAACAGCTTTAACAATACCATTATCGGTATGTATATTTACACGTTTAGATGGTGCTATCTGGTGGTCGCTGCCGCCATTGCGTATCACATATATTAAACCATCGTTAGTAATGTAATTTACAAACCATGATATCTCGTCGGCATGGGCTTCTATAACTACTTTGTATTCTGCCTGCGGGTTTATAACGCCTACAGCAGTACCGTAATTATCTACAAAGTGGTCGTCTATATAAGGTTTTAAATAATCCAGCCAAATTTCCTGGCCTTTCCATTCAAAGCCGGTTGGAGATGGGTTATTGATATATTTTTCGAAAAACGCTAATGATGCTTCATTTACTACAGCTGGTTGCTGTTCAACTTCTGATTTCTTTTTTGCCATTATAAGTATATGTAATTAGGCTATTAGGGGTATAGCCGTAGGCAAATATAATAAAGCTGTTGACAATGAAGCAATATCTGTAAAATCCAGTGTAACCTTATTTATTATTTAACATTTACTTTATACTGTAACTACACCTTTGCAGCGTAATAGTAAGATCAGTTACTTTAGTTAGTTAATAAGGGTCAGTTGGCGCAAGGCCAACTGATCCTTTCTTGTTTTTAAGCCTACAGGTTTTTCTCCATGATCACAAAGTCAACCCCTTTTTTGCTGTACGTAGCCCCGGTTTGTGTAAACCCAAATTTGGTATAAAAACCAATAGCGGTAGTGCGTGCATTACACCAAAGCCTGGTGCCGTGCTCTTGTAGCACAAAATTGGTAACATAATTTAACAGTTGCCTGCCGATGCCCTGCCCCTGTAAGCCATCGGCCACCGCAAACTTGCGGAACTGCCAATCGGTACCGTTTTGGAACAGCGAGACAACAGCAACCAGTTTATTAGCTGTAAAAGCACCAAAGTGGTAGCCGTGATTATCCTCCTCCATTTCCATATCGTGCTTATACTCGCCCGGATAAAGCACATCCCGGCGTAATAGCCAGGTGAGGTGAGGGGTTATTTGTTCGATGGAAAGCATGAGTGTAGTAAAGATAAAAGTTTTTTAATATCGAACATCAAATACTGAATCTCGAATATTGAAGTTATCTCTCATTGCCGTTGGCTTTAGCCAACAGATAGCCCACAAATAATAATGGCTTTAGCCTAATTAGACACTTGCTAATTAGGCTAAGGCTATGTTAGCAGCTTTATAAGCTTCCCCTTAAAAGAGAAGGCAATGAATTTTAAAATTACTCTGTGGGTATATTTTTTTCTTTACAGTACTTTTCTATTTCAGAATCATTTTTAAAATACACATCGCAGAATTCTTCTAATTCTTTCTCTGTTGCTTTCGAGTATTTCTCGGAAGCAGTAAGTAGTTTTTCTGTTTGTTCTATAAAGCGCTCAAACTCGGGGTTAATTTTGCATAGTTTGTCAATCGTTTTAAAGTCTAAATCTCTATATTTCGGAGTAAATAGTACTTTGCTTTCGTATGGATTAGCCTTTAATTCGATTATTCCAATCCCAAAGGACTGATTTAACCGTTCCATTTCTTCCGTTAATGAGTCGCTAATTTCAAATGCTACTAAGTAGCCATAGTTAGCCCAACTTGAATTTGAAACGGCTTGGAAAAACGATTTCTTTAATTCGTAATCAGAGTTGATTTCTTTTTTGATCTCAAAGGATGAAATCTTAAATGTGTCAACTCTATTAATTGCTTTTAAAAACGTTTGACTGATTTTTGATTGCAGGTTCAAGAATTTAATTCCAACCATATCTGGGTGTATCCACTTCTGATTGTTGTCCTTGCTTGTTAATGACTGCTCATGAAAGATAGTTTTAGAATAGATTTCTGTATTTTTTAAGTAGCTACTAAGCAACTTATGCAAAGTTCTTTCATCGTAGCCAGTAGTTTTTATTTTTTTTGTTTCTACCTGAGGAACAGGGTTTGTGAGCGATATTAAGTCAAGATTATTCTCATTTTTAGTTAAATAATAACCATATGTACCACCTGACTGTTTAATCCTTTTTACTCTTGTGTCTCCGGTTCTAATAAAATCTCCTAATAATGCAGATATTGTCGCTGGTGGTGTTTTAGCATCCTTAAAATCATAATATGCCTTGCTAATTATATTTTCATGAACTGATGAATAATTAGTAATTGCGTTGATATCTTCAAGGCTTTTTAAAATTGCTTCTTTAATAGTCATAATCTAATATCTAAAATCATATATCTAAACCCTACAACGGAATATTCCCATGCTTTTTCCTCGGGTTATTCACCACCTTGTTCTCTAACATTTTAAAGGCGTGGATGAGTTTGATGCGGGTTTCTGCGGGGGCAATCACCTCGTCAATAAAACCACGCTCGGCGGCGCGGTATGGGTTGGCGAAGATGGTGGCATATTGCTCTTCCTTTTCGCGCCATTTGGCTTCCGGGTCTTCGGCGGTGCTTATCTCGCGTTTAAAGATGATCTCGGCAGCGCCTTTGGCACCCATTACGGCGATCTCGGCACTTGGCCAGGCGTAATTCATATCGGCACCTATGTGCTTAGAGTTCATTACATCATAAGCACCACCATAAGCCTTGCGGGTAATAACGGTAATACGCGGCACAGTGGCCTCACAAAAGGCATAGAGTAGTTTGGCGCCATTGGTAATAATGGCGTTCCATTCCTGGTCTGTACCCGGTAAAAAGCCCGGTACATCTTCAAATACCAGCAGGGGGATATTAAAGCTATCGCAAAAACGCACAAAGCGCGCCGCCTTGGTAGAGGAGTGAATATCCAGCACCCCCGCCAAAAACGCAGGCTGATTAGCCACTATACCAATGCTGCGGCCTGCCAGGCGGGCAAACCCCACTACAATATTCTCGGCAAAATCTTTATGTACTTCCAGAAAAGATCCATCGTCTATCACCTGTTCAATAACCTCGCGGATATCATAAGGCTGCGATACATTTTCGGGCAGTATATCAGTCAGCGCGGGGCGTTCCTCGTTCTTTAGCTCGTAAGGCAGGGCAGGGGCACGGTCCTCGCAGTTTTGCGGCATGTAGCTTAATAGCTTTTTTACATGGTTAATGGCCTCTATTTCGTTAGCGCAGGCAAAGTGGGTAACGCCGCTTTTGGTAGCGTGGGTATTGGCACCGCCTAATTCTTCTGATGTTACTACCTCGTGCGTTACCGTTTTTACTACGTTAGGGCCAGTAACAAACATATAGCTGGTATGCTCTACCATCAAAATAAAATCGGTTATGGCAGGGGAGTACACCGCACCACCCGCACATGGACCCATAATGGCCGATATTTGCGGCACAACGCCGCTGGCCATGGTGTTTTTATAAAATATATCGGCGTAGCCACCTAAAGATACCACACCTTCCTGGATGCGCGCACCACCAGAATCGTTCAGACCTATTACAGGTGCGCCATTCTTCATGGCCAGGTCCATTATCTTAACTATCTTTTCGGCATGGGTTTCAGAAAGCGAGCCGCCAAACACAGTAAAATCCTGAGAAAAAACATAAACCAAGCGCCCGTTTATGGTACCATAACCTGTAACCACACCGTCGCCGGGATATTGTTCTTTCTCCATACCAAAGTCGGCGCTACGATGCGAAACCAGCATGCCTATTTCCTGAAACGAGCCTTCGTCCAATAAAAAGTGCAACCTTTCGCGGGCGGTTAACTTTCCTTTTTTATGCTGACTTTCAATACGTACGGCACCTCCGCCCTCCAGCGCCTTTTCGCGCTTCTTTTGTAAAATCTCCAGCTTTTTATTCACGGTGTGGTTTATTGGTAAAGCGTTAAAATTAGTAATTATATTGCTAACTAGTTAGCCTTACCCCGCCTTCTGTGGGGGAGAAGGTTGAAAAAAGGCTGGTAATAAAGTCCCCCTCTTTTTGGAGGTGATTTGGTGAGGCTTATTAGTAATTATATTGTAAGATTAGGTTTAAGCTAGGTAATGATGCCTTGCATTTCTAAAAAATGATATATTTGTAAAGCATGAAAAGCAGAGTTTTCAAAAACGCAATTGCGGCTTTGTTCCTGGGTATCTTTATCGTAAAGATGGTCATCTCTGTTGCGCCTGTTTTTTTATGCCTCGATAATAAAACAGTACGTGCGGTTATTATGCAGTTAGAGCATGAAACCAAAAACGAAAAGGAAGACCCTGAAAAGGACGCCTTTAAAGAGAAGAAGTTTTGTGACGAGAACTTAAACCACCTGGTAATTTACAGGCCTTTTATTGCAGAAACCAACATTCTGCATAACCAGGAAAATTCTTTATACCGGCAGGTGTATCATCCTGCGGTACCTACCCCGCCTCCCAACGTATAATTCATTTAGCCGGATATTTTCATATCCGGTCATCTAAACGCATACCTTTTGTTTTTAAAAGCAGTGGGTGCCCATATGCTGTATGCTCTGTTTGGTGCTGGTTTACAAGCTGTTTACTTAATTACCTTTAAAAATTAATTGTTTATGCAAATCAAGCAAGGCGGCGTTTCCGCCGGCGACCTCAACCTGAAAAAGTATTTTTTGGCCAAAAATTTAAAAAAGGACCTGCCCGCGGGTTTGGTTGTATTCCTGGTGGCCCTGCCCCTGTGTTTAGGTATCGCCCTTGCATCCGGTGCGCCACTGTTCTCGGGTATACTGGCCGGTATCATTGGGGGCATAGTAGTAGGCACTATCAGCGGTTCGCAGCTAAGTGTGGCAGGCCCGGCAGCGGGTTTAACAGTTATCGTGTTAAACTCTATTGCAAAATTAGGCTCGTTCGAATCTTTTTTGCTTTGTATCGTAATAGCCGGGGGCATACAAATAATACTGGGTTTGGTAAAGGCAGGTACTATTGCCAACTATTTTCCGTCATCAGTAATTGAGGGGATGCTGGCCGCAATTGGTATCATCCTGATCATGAAACAATTTCCGCATGCGGTTGGGTATGATAAGGATTATGAGGGAGATGAAGGTTTTAGCCAGATGGATACCGAAAATACCTTTTCGGGTATATTAAGTGCCTTACATAAAATAAACTACGGCGCGGTAATTATTACGCTGGTTTCTTTAGCCATCATGATATATTGGCCCAAATTTAAAAAGCTGGCCATGATACCCGCCCCCTTGTTAGTTGTGGTATTAGGTACCCTATTAGCATGGTTGTTTGCCGGCACAGGCCTTGCACTTTTAGATAAACAGTTTGTACAGATACCACTGGTACACAGCACGCCCGAATTTTTTGGCTTATTTAAATCACCGGATTTTAGTGGTTTGGGTAACAAACAGGTTTGGATAACGGCAGCTACCATTGCTATTGTAGCCAGCCTGGAAACCCTGCTTAGCCTGGAAGCTGTTGATAAAATAGACCCTATTAAACGTATATCACCTACAAACCGCGAACTGGTGGCGCAGGGTGCAGGGAACGTAGTGAGCGGTTTATTGGGCGGTTTGCCTATGACAGCCGTTATTGTACGATCATCTGCAAACGTAAATGCCGGTGCGCGCACTAAAATGAGCGCAGTTTTTCATGGTATTTTATTATTGGTGTGCTTGCTGGCTATACCATCAATACTCAATAAAATACCTTTATCGTGCTTAGCAGCCATATTGTTAACGGTAGGGTATAAACTGGCAAGAGTGGGCCTGTTTAAGCACATGTGGCATAAAGGGCTTGATCAGTTTATACCATTTGTTATAACCATTATAGCAGTAGTTTTTACAGATCTGCTGATAGGTGTGGGTATTGGTATGCTGGTAGGTGTATTTTATATTTTACGTACCAATATGCGTAACCCCTACTTTTACACCATTGGCCGTAACGGCGATAAAAATACCATCCGCATAAAACTGGCCGAAGAGGTATCATTTCTTAACAAAGCGGCCATACAAATTACGCTTACCGGCTTGCCAACGGGCAGCGATGTGGTTATAGATGGATCTAATTCGCGCTATATTGACCCTGATGTATTGGAAATAATAAATAATTACAGGCACAATGCTTACACCAAAGGCATTATTGTGCAATTGCAGGACATTAAAGAACGGTATGATATACCGCCTTTAAAAGATCTTGTTTATAAACCCGAAGTAAATTAAACCCCTATCATGAACAATACAGAAAATAAGAACGGTATCGATATCCAAAATATAAAACTGGCGCAATCTGCCGGTTACAACAAGCTTAAACAAAATAACAGCGACTGGGCTGCTAAGCGCGTTGCAGAAGACCCTGGCTTTTTCACTAAACTGGCACAGGGCCAAAGCCCGGAAGTATTATGGATAGGCTGCTCAGACAGCCGTGTGCCTGCCAACGAGGTTACGGGCACCAAGCCCGGCGAGGTGTTTGTGCACCGTAATATTGCCAATGTTTGCGCGCACTCTGATATGAATATGCTTAGTGTGCTGGATTATGCTGTTAACGTACTTAAAGTAAAGCATGTTATTGTTGCCGGCCATTATGGTTGCGGCGGGGTTGCAGCAGCTTTAAGCAACAAACAGTATGGTATAATTGATAATTGGCTGCGCCATATTAAAGATGTTTACCGCTTGCACGCCAACGAACTTGATCGTATTACCGATAACACAGCAAAAGTGAACCGCCTTGTAGAGCTTAATGTTACCGAGCAGGTATATAATATCTGTAAAACATCCATCATCCAAAACGCATGGATGGAACGCCATGATCTTGAAGTGCACGGTTGGGTGGTAGATATCAGTACCGGGCTGATAAAAGACCTGGGTGTGAGCAGCAGCAGCCCGCTTAACCTGGGCTACGTTTACGAGTTTGAAAATGCCGATGCTATTGCGGCAAATTAATTAGCCCTATATATCTATTCATATATTCCCCGGTTGCGTAAGGTAACCGGGGTTTTTACACAAATTATGAAACAGGATAAATTTGATTATGTTTAAGTGCTGATTGCAGGGATGAGATACATCTCTTATAAGAACAATTATTAAGTTATATTTTATAATAATATTTAAATTTTAAAAATCATTTACTATTATGTGCGCAACAAAATTAACACACGACACCAGCCACATCACTTATGATAGCCTGCTGGAAGGAAATAAGCAGTTTGTAGCAGATACGCTTCAGGAAGACCCTTTATACTTTGAAAAACTGGCTAATGGACAAACGCCGCCGGTTTTGTGGATAGGCTGTGCAGATAGCCGTGTACCTGCCAACCAGATAACCAATACTAACCCCGGCGAAATATTTGTACACCGTAATATAGCCAATATGGTTATCCATACAGATATGAATATGCTAAGCGTGCTGGATTATGCCGTAAACGTACTAAAGGTAAAGCATGTAATTGTTACCGGCCACTATGGCTGCGGTGGCGTACTTGCCGCCATGACCCACAAACAGTTTGGCTTAATTGATAACTGGCTACGCCACATTAAAGATGTTTACCGCGTGCATTCCAAAGAGCTTAATGCGATTGAAGATGAAGGTAAACGCGGCGACCGCCTGGTTGAACTGAATGTGATAGAGAATGTAAGCAACCTTTGTAAAACCTCTATTGTGCAAAATGCCTGGCAAAACGGGCAGGACCTGCATGTACATGGATGGGTTTATAGCCTGGCCACCGGTGTTATCAGCGATATGAATGTAAGCGCCAACAACAACTCCAAAATGGATGAGGTGTTTAGGTTTGAAGAGCAATAGGCGAGAAGCAGGCTGATAAGAATCAGCACAAGCTTCTATAATAGCAAAGGGCCGGAATGTAAATTCCGGCCCTTTGCTATAAAAAGACATCTTTTGTCTTGATTCTGAAAATTTAGTCTTTCGAAGGGGTTTAGGAAAGACTAAACGTTGCCAACGTTAATCTCCAAAAATAATTTTTTCACCTCTATCCTTTTTTGTTAGCTGGTAGATTACTGTGCCTTTTTTCTTTGAAATCATGTCTCCGATTTCAATTTTATATTTGAAATCAATATGCCCGTATAATGTATAGTTGATATTATTTACCGTTATGGTTGGTGTGCCTTTATTTTGATCATAAGAAACCTTTTGCACAACGCAATTAACGCTAAGATTTGATTCTTGATAAGTTCCTATTTTATCAAGAATTAACATGACTAACATCATGATAGCTATTGCAATAAGGAAATATTTTGATTGTTTCATCTTTTAAAGATAAAGCAAGTATGCGATAGTTTCTCTTAAGTTTCCATGGAGTCTTTTGAAGAGACCCCGCGCCGTATTCAAGGCAACGCAAGATCCATGATGTGAGACCCTGCGACAACGTAAACGATGTAAAAGCAAATGGCCGGAATATTTATTCCGGCCATTTGTGTATTATGATATTTTCTTGATTCTTAAATCTAATATCTTAATTCTAAAATATTAAACTTCTTTCTGCAAGAATGGGTACCTGTAATCTTTAGGCGAATCAAAGGTTTCTTTGATGGTACGCGGTGATACCCAACGCAGCAGGTTGATCATAGAACCGGCCTTATCATTAGTACCTGAGCCACGTGCGCCGCCAAATGGCTGCTGGCCTACTACTGCGCCTGTTGGTTTATCGTTAATGTAGAAGTTACCGGCAGCGTTGCGCAGGCGTTGTGTAGCCTCTGCAATAGCATAACGGTCTTGCGATAATATAGCACCAGTTAAGGCATAAATAGATGTACCATCTACAATATCCAATATCTTATCCCACTCGCTGTCTTCGTAAACATAAACAGATAATACCGGGCCAAACAATTCTTCGCACATGGTAACGTAGTAGGGGTCGTTAACCCTTAAAACGGTTGGCTGTATAAACCAGCCCTGGCTTTTATCGTAGTTACCACCGGCAATAATTTCAACATCCTTATCTGCTTTGGCAGCGTCAATATATTTAGCCAGTTTATCAAACGATACTTCGCTGATAACTGCGTTAATAAAGTTCTCAAAATCTTCGGTAGGGCCCATTTTAAAGGTAGCCATTTCGCGCACCATGTGCTCTTGTACCGCAGGCCATAAACTTGCCGGGATGTAAGCACGTGATGCAGCCGAACATTTTTGCCCCTGGTATTCAAATGCCCCACGTAACAATGCTACTGCTACAGCGTCAGCATTAGCGCTTGGGTGGGCAAGCACAAAATCTTTACCACCGGTTTCGCCTACAATGCGCGGGTAGGTTTTGTATTTGTGTATGTTGGTACCAATAGTTTGCCAAATGTGCTGGAATACCTTGGTAGAACCTGTAAAGTGGATACCTGCAAAATCGGGGTGGTTAAACACCACGTCGCCAACTTCGGGGCCATCGGCATATATCAGGTTAATAACACCGGCAGGCAGGCCTGCTTCAATTAAAACCTGCATAATTACGTTGGCAGCATACACTTGTGTATCGGCGGGTTTCCAAACCACAACGTTGCCCATCATAGCTGCAGAAGCAGGCAGGTTACCGGCAATAGCCGTAAAGTTAAATGGGGTAAGGGCAAATACAAAACCTTCTAACGGGCGTTGCTCCAAACGGTTCCAAACACCTTTGCCAGATACCGGCGGCTGTTGCTGGTAAATCTCGGTCATGTATTGCACGTTAAAGCGCAGGAAGTCTATAAACTCACAAGCGGCATCAATTTCGGCCTGGTAAGCGTTTTTACTTTGGCCAAGCATGGTAGCCGCGTTTATTTTATAACGGTAAGGGCCGGCAAGCAACTCTGCAGCCTTTAAAAATATGGCAGCACGCTGTTCCCATGGCAGGTTTTCCCAATCTGCTTTAGCAGCCAGGGCGGCATCAATAGCGGCAGTTACATGGCTTTTATCGCCATAATGGAAACTACCCAACAGGTGTTTATGATCATGAGGCGGGCGCAGTTCTACCAGTTTACCGGTACGTACTTCTTTACCGCCTATATACATAGGTATATCAATTTGTTGTGCGCGTGCTTCGGTTAAAGCCGCTTTAAGCGCTGCGCGTTCTACACTGCGCGGGCCATAATTTAAAACTGGCTCGTTTACAGGCGCCGGAACATTAAAAAATCCTTTTAACATAGATGATTTATTTGAGGCTGCAAAGATAGGGGTTTTGCTTTGGAAGATGGAATTGTAGTGGGGAATTTACAGAGGAATGAATTTTGAATAGTTTAAACTTAAATAAAAAGAGTTTTTACTCATTTTCTCCGCATTCTTCACATTACCAAAAATGTTTATAATTGCAACATGTCTGACGAAGCAGTTGTAAAGCGTATAAAAGTTATTGTGAAGGAGCATGGCGGCCAACTGGCCCTGGCCAACGCAATAGGGGTAGACCAAGGTTTTATAAGCAAGGTGATCAATCAAAAGCAGGATATTAGTTATTACCTGATACGCAAGCTATGTTTCCAGCTTAAATACTCGCCCGAGTGGCTGATACTGGGTACAGGCGATAAGATGATACACAAGCAAGACTCGGCTAAGCTGATAACTGAAATACAAATGATGCGTACCGAGGTAGATATTTTACATGCCCGTATGCGTGCTTATGAAATTGAGTTGCATGAATTGAAGCAACATACTTTAACTGATAAGCAAAAAGCTGGATGACAGGGTATTTAAGCCTGTTGTTAACATTTTATTAATATTAAGTGGCTGTTATGGTAATCAACTCGTAACATTCAACTAACATCGCGGTAATAGTTTTGCGGTATTAAATTAATACACGTGAAAAAAGTTTTATCCGCAATCACCGTTCTATTTATTCTAACCGTAAGCGCGGGCAATTTGCTTGCCCAAACCACAGGGAAGATCTCTGGTAAGGTTATCGATCAAAAAAACAGCGAAACCTTAATAGGTGCAACCGTTAATATACAAGGTGGCACCCAGGCAGCCGCTACTAATGTTGAGGGCCACTATGTGCTAACCGGGATTGCCCCGGGCAGGTACACTATCTTGGTAAGATATATTGGTTATCAAAGCAAAACCATTTCTGATATTGAAGTAAAAGCAGGTGCAAACACCCCGCTTGACCTTACCCTTGGCCAGGCAGAATCAAAAGCTTTAAATGAGGTTGTGATTAAAGCAACCTACAGGCAGGCATCTGTTGGAGCTTTATATGCCCGTCAAAAAAATAGTATCCAAGTATCAGATGGTATATCTTCTGATATTATTCGCCGTTCGCCAGATCGTAATACCGGCGATGTGTTAAAACGTATAGGTGGTACCAGCGTACAGGATGGTAAGTTTGTTGTTATACGTGGTTTAGCAGAAAGATATAATAATAACTTACTAAACGGAACTGTCTTACCAAGTTCTGAACCAGATAAAAAAGCTTTTTCGTACGATATTATCCCCTCCAGTTTAATAGACAACATTGTAGTGTATAAAACAGCTACGCCAGACCTGCCCGGTGATTTTGCCGGTGGTGCTATTAATACTATTACTAAAGATATACCCGAAAGTAAATTTATGGAGGCCACTCTTAATGTGGGATATAACTCTAAGGCTACTTTTAAAAATGACTTTATAGACCCGCAACCTAATGGTAAGTATGATTTTTTGGGTTTTAGCGATAATTCAAGAAAGTTGCCATCTGTTTATGCAGATAATAAAGCTATTTATACTTCAGGTACTACAAATAATCAAAAAATTGCTATCGCTCAGCAGTTCCCTAACACTTTTGGTTCCAAAGCAATTACTACTATTCCTAATCTAGGGTTTCAGTTTGTAACGGGTAATTCAAAATTGTTTAAAAATGATAACCGTTTAGGCTACAATTTTGCTTTAAACTATAGCGCCGGTTATAAAGAGAGCATTGGCGATCGTACACAGTATAATGCCTCTGCATCAGAACAGTTACCGCTGTATAGTTTTGACAGGAACATATTTTCTACAACCAGGTCTCTTGGTGGTTTGTTTAGCTTAGGATACACCTTTGGTAAAAATAAGCTTGTATGGCGCAACCTGTTTAATAACGATTTTAGTAAAGATTACGAGCAAACAAGTAATGCCGTTGTAAGGGGGGCAGAAGATAACGAACCAATTCGTTACAGAGGTTTTTCAAGTGAAGTAACCCAAAATGGCGTACTAAGTTCTGTATTAGAAGGTCAGCATACTATCGGCGAAAGAAAGGTAATTGTTGATTGGGCTGGTTCTTACGGTTTATCTTACAGAAACCAGCCAGACCAACGCATTGTAACCATTTTCAACTCGCCGACAGGAAGCGAATACCTATCGCTACCGAGCGAAAATAGTCCGTTATCTAACACCCTTGGTCGTATTTATTCTAAATTGAATGAGGATATTTATAGTGGTAAGGTAAACGTTACCTATCCGTTTAAATGGTTAAATCAATCGCAAAAAATTAAGGCAGGTGGTTTATATAATTATCGCCACCGCGATTTTACTATTGATGCATTAGGTTATGTAGACGTAGTAGGTAACGGAAAACAAATAGCCCTTACCAATGGCACCACTATAGAAAATGTTTTTAGCCCGGCCAGCATTGCCAGCAATAATATTGCATTTTCGCGTATTGATCTTCAGTCTACTGATTATGTGGGTACAGCTAATTTGGGCGCAGGCTACCTAATGCTCGACAATAAATTCACAGATAAATTGCACCTGGTGTGGGGCGCAAGGATAGAACGTTATCAGCAAAAAATAAATGCTACCGGGAAAGGCATTCAAGATTACGTTAATACAGATGTATTACCTTCTGCCAATCTATCTTATGCTTTAACAGATAAATCAAACATCAGGGCTTCATTCTACAAATCTGTTAACAGGCCGGAGTTTAGAGAACTTGCCGATTTTAGATACTATGATTATCAGAACAATTTTAATATAAGCGGAAATAAAAACCTGGTAAGAAGTACCATATCTAACGCCGACGTGCGATATGAGATCTTCCCGTCAGCAGGTGAGGTAATATCTGTATCTGGTTTCTATAAAAAGTTCATCAACCCTATAGAGCAAATTAATCTTGATAACGATGTGCTTTCTTATCAGAACGCCGTAAGTGCCGAAGACTTTGGTGCAGAGGTAGAATTGAGGAAAAAGCTATCATTTTTGAGCGATAACGGTTTCTTGAAAAATTTAACTTTTTATGTTAACGCCTCATACATTAATGCTAAAGTAAAATTTGTGAACCGGGCCGATGCTAAAACTCCTCTACAAGGCCAATCGCCTTACCTGATCAACTCGGGCTTGTTTTATGCGCCAGAAAGCGGTGATTTTACTTTTAACGTTTTGTATAACCGCGTAGGTGAAAGATTAAGGTTTCGCGGGGTGGATAGCCGGACAGACATATATGAAAAACCACGTGATGTGATCGATTTTCAATTCAGTAAACGTTTATTGAAAAAACGCGCCGAAATAAAACTGACACTATCTGATATACTCGCACAAACCAATGCCTTGTATTACAACTTTGGTGATTTAAATAAAATTGCATTTAACCCGGCAACAGATAAAATAATTCAAAATAGGTTTAACGGTTTTACAACCAACATTTCGTTCAGATATAATTTTTATTAATCTGTTGTTAACGGGCTGTTGATTTAATAATAATACTATCATCACTCCTGCTTTAACTTAACTTAACATAGCAGGATGATATTTGCTCATAAATTAGATATAAAAGAAGAAATGAAAAAACACATTTATTTACTTGGTATTGCAGGATTGATGGCATTTGCGTCAGCATGCTCAAAGTCGAATGGACCAACCCCACTTCCTCCAGATACAAAGCCACCTGTAACCGGCGGTAATGTTGATGTTAGAGGCAAAATTACAAAAGATACCCACTGGACAGCAGAAAACGTTTACCGCTTACGTGGTTATGTGTATGTTGATAATAACGCAACCTTAACTATTGACCCGGGTACTAAAATTGTAAGTAACAAAGACTCATCTGGTGTACTTATTATTTACAAAGGCAGTAAAATAAATGCAGCAGGCACAGCTGCTAAACCTATTGTTTTCACTTCAAACGAAACTGAAAAAAAACCTGGCGACCTTGGTGGTTTGGTACTAGTAGGAACAGCAACAGGTAACGGCAACCACGCAGTAATAGAAGGTGGTGTTGATGGCGATCACCAGGCATTTGGTGGTACCAACGATGCTGATAACTCAGGTGTTTTACAATACGTACGTATTGAGTATGCAGGTAAAGCGGTTAACCCGGGTGATGAGGTTAATGGTTTAAGTATGTATACGGTTGGTAACGCTACTACTGTAGATCACATACAAATAGTACGTGGTTTAGATGATGCTTTTGAGTTTTTCGGTGGTGCGTTTAACGCAAAATACCTGATTGCATATAACTGTGCTGATGATGATTTTGACTTTGATGATGGATTCCACGGTAAAATTCAGTTTGCTGTATCGGTAAAAGATCCTGCGTTTACAGATAACAAAGGTGTAACTGGTGATATTTCAAATAATTTTGAATTTGATAACACTACAGATGCTAAAGGCTACTTGTTAAATCCAAACACATTCCCTTTGATGTCTAACTTTACTGCAATCGGCCCTAATAATGCTGCAAACACATCTACTGATTACGGTTACAATGCACGTTTTAGAAGAGGTGCTAAGTTTATTCTTGCTAACTCCATAGTAATGGGTGGCCAAAGAGCAGGCATCGTAATTGACAATGATGTTACTGTGGGTTACTACAAAACAGCTGTAAGTGGTGTTAAAAATACTTTAATAGCTTCATACGGTGCAAATTATAAAGTAGATAAATTGGTTGATGCAACCTTATTAGATGCAGCGGGTTTAAAAGCTTTAGTAGAAGTCCGTGATGGCAGCCAGTCATTTACTGATGCGGCTTTAATCGGTTTAACAGATCCATTTAACAATGCTTCTCCAAACTTATTACCTAAAACAGGTTCACCTGCCTTAGCAGGTGCTAAGTTCGAAGGCTCTATCGGCGATAGCTTCTTCACAAAAGTTGCTTATTTAGGTGCTATTGATCCGGCAAGCGACTGGACAAAAGCTACCTGGGTGTCTTGGGGCAGGTAATAGATAAAGTATACTTATTATTATATAAAAAGCGGCTGCCCATACGGGTAGCCGCTTTTTTGTTGGGTACATGGCACGTACTTAACGTTAACTTAACATTGGAGGTGTATTCTAATCTCATTCTAATTTTTGGCTAACAGGCGCTTAACAGCTTAACAGGACTTTTGGGGCAAATAAAACCCCTTTAAAAGAAATGAAAAAGATTTACCTGATAATTTTAGCCTTGCTGGTAACAGTAGCGGTTAAAGCGCAGATAACAACAGCCGTTATAAGCGGTAAGGTTGTTGATGCCAAAGGTATAACTATGCCCGGCGTAACCATATCTGTATTAAATAATAGTACGGGTACACGTTATGGTTCGCAAACTAATGCCGATGGCCGTTATACCATTCCTAACGTTAACCCGGGCGGCCCTTATACCTTAAGTGCCAGCTTTGTGGGTTACAAAAAAGATGAGCATACAGATGTTACCCTGAGCTTAGGTAGCGCAACGTATAATTTTATATTGGCAGATGAAACCACCACGCTTAAGGAGGTTCGTATTGTAGGTAACGCTGGTGGCACCAAAACAGGTGCAAGTACGCGTATCAGTCAAAATCAGATCAAAAACATGCCGTCTATCAACCGCAGCTTGCAAGATCTGACCCGTGCTACGCCGCAAAGTAATAACAACTCTTTTCAGGGTACCAACTACCGCTACAACAACGTAACGCTTGATGGTGCGATAAATAACGATGCTATTGGGTTTAGCCCATCATTAGGAGGCCAAAATAATGCATCTGGCCAGGTTGGCAGCAGCACACGTACCAGCCCGGTATCGTTAGATGCCATACAGGATATACAGGTGCTGGTAGCACCTTATGATATAAAAATTGGTAACGTATTGGGTGGTAGTATTAATGCGGTAACCCGCAGTGGTACTAATGATTTTACCGGGTCTGTTTACGGCTATGGCCGTGGCGCTTTCCTGGTAGGGCCAAATAATGCCAAAGCAGCATCAGGCGGCGATGGGTCAAACCTGCCGTCAAGTTTTCATGATTACCAATCGGGCATCCGTTTAGGTTTCCCTATTATAAAGAATAAATTATTCTTTTTTACCAACGAAGAGATTGCCCGCAGGCAAGACCCGGTTATAGCGGCGGCAGGTTCGGCTGCTTCGTCTAAAATATTAACCCTGCAGGATGCCATCAACATTAAAAATAAAATGGCCGATTATGGCTTTGATGCCGGTACTTATGGTAATACGTCAATCTTGTCGCGGTCTAACAAATATTTTAACCGTTTAGACTGGAATATTAACGACAATAACCAGTTAACCCTGCGTAATAACACGATATCATCAACTGCTACCAACCTGGAACGCGATCAGCAGAACTTCCGCTTTAGCGATATCGATTATACATCGCATAACAACAGCAGTTCTACCGTGGCCGAATTAAAATCGAGGTTGGGTAATAACTTAAACAATAGTTTGGTGCTGGGTTATTCTAATGTGCATGATTTCCGGACACCAAATTCAGACCCGGCTTTGCCGCAGATAGAGATAACCGGTAACACCCCCGGCACTACCATTTTTTTAGGTACCGACAGGGAAGCCGCCATATTTGATATGCGCCAGAAAACTACCGAGTTTACAGATAATTTAACCCTTACATCGGGCAAAAACACCTGGACCTTTGGTACCCATAACGAGTTTTACGACATTACCTACAACTTTGTTAACGCCTGGAACGGCCGTATAGCTTACAGCAGTGTAGCTAACTTTTTAGCCAATAGCCCATCGCGCACACGTGCTAATTATAACTACACTAACAACACCCGCGATTACATTCTGGCTAACCCATCGGCACAGTTTAAGGTTAATTTAATGAGTTTTTACGGACAGGACGAAATACAGCTGAGCGATAAATTTAAGTTAACAGCAGGTGTACGTTTTGATTATGCAGGTGTGCCCAACAAACAACCGTTAAGCGATAAAACTACAGGTGCCCCGGTAGATGTTAATTATGGTAATACCTTTACCTACACCAAACCGGCAGATATTAAGAACAACTACCTAAACAATGTAGAGATAAACCCGCGTGTATCATTCAACTATGATATTAATGGCGACCAGACAGCTATTTTACGTGGTGGTAGTGGTTTATTTACCGGCCGTGTGCCGTTTGCATGGTTTGGTTATGCGTTTTACAACAACGGTAATACTTATGGCGCTTATGACCGCAGCCCAACAGCAGCAGCACCAATTACGCCCGGAACCAACCCGGTGCAGGCACCGGCCAATGGTGGCTTAGGTTATGTTAACCAGCAAAACAACCCGGTAGCTAATACCAGTGCATCCGGCCCAACACAGGTGGATCTGATAGACAATCATTTTAAAATGCCACAAGTATGGCGTACCAACTTAGCGTACGATTACACCACCGCCGATAAATGGAAATTTACAGTAGAAGGTATTTATACGAAAGTTATTCATGATCTGAAGTTTCAGCAAGTAAACACGGTAGACCAGGTTACGTATTACCCTTATGATGTAAATAAGCAGCAGCCTATATTTGTTAACCAAAAGGTTAATTCATCTTATACCGCCGCCTACCTGCTATCAAACACTAACCAAGGCTACCGTTACAGTGCAACTGCACAAGTGGCCAAATCGTTCCCATTTGGGTTGAATGCATCAGTAGCTTATACCTATGGGCACTCTAAAGATGTTACCAATGGTATCCGTAACTCTATGGAATCTAACTGGCAGTTAAACCAGGCGCTTAACCCTAATAACCCGGGTTTGGCTAATTCAAACTTTGATATCCGCAGCCGCATTGTATCTAACATTAACTACGTGCTTAACTGGGATAAGGCTAAAAACTACACTGCTAACTTCACCTTCTTCCTGAGCGCGCAAACCGGTAACCCATACAGCTATGGTATCTATCCAAAAGCCATTGATGGTACAGGCCAGCAGGTTAGTTTAGCATACATCCCTAAAGTAGGCGAAACCGTAAACTTTTTTAGCGACATAGCCGGTGGCGCAACAGCGGCACAGCAGGCCGCACAGTTTGATAGCTTTATAGATAAAGATAAATACCTGAAAACACGCCGTGGCCAGTTTACCGAGCGTAACGCAGCCTTTACACCATGGAACAATAACTTAGATTTCCGCTTTGCGCAGGACTTTAAGTTTGGTAACGGCAAACACAAACAGGTTATCACCTTTACTTATGATATAGTTAACTTAACTAACCTGTTGAATAAAAACTGGGGTCAGTATTACTTTTCGGCCAATACGTTTAACTCAACAGCAAGCGTTGGTTTAACACCAAAAACAACACCAGCTTTTGGTTCGGCAGCAACTACTTATCCTAAATACACCTTTGCCGATCCGGGTGTGCCTTATTCGGTTGATCTGTTTGCGTCGCGCTGGCAAATGCAGTTTGGCTTGCGCTACGCTTTCTAACGGAAATTTTTTTCACTCGTTCTTTATATTTAATCAAAACGCCTGCCGGGTAACCGGCAGGCGTTCTTGCTTGTGCAACAATTAATTGCTGTATGTGCCTGTAAAATATTTACAGGTTTTGGTGGCACCATATTGTCATTATATTATTTATTAATATGTTGATAATTAGCTATTTGTGAGTGTTCGTAGGTGTTCACGCCGTGAACATGAACACTTAAATGAGTAAATTACCGGTTATACGGATACTCGTTTATCCAGTGAAAGCCTCTGTTGATCAGCCTGAAATTATTCAGATCGTATTTTTTAAGGTTGATGGTAACAGAATCCTTTTTAAAGATGCCTTTAAGCTGCAATATATCTTTTGTGGGCTGGCTGTAGGTATAATAAGCTTTGTTAAGGGTATCTGTATAGGCATTCATCACAATGGTGTGCTTAAGGGTATCAATTTTAAAATCGTGGCTTTTACTGCTGTCGTTACTCATGATTACCCGGGCCATGCCGCTATAGCTTATGGTAAGTTTATGCCAGCGGCTTGTATCCGTCCTAAGCGCAGGGATAGTATCCTTATTACGGATAAAGCTTTGCACGTTGTAGATGCCATACAATGGCGGCTTTTTGGCAAGGTCGCCGTATTGGGTCCGGGCTTGCAGGTCGCCATAAAAAGTCATGGCAACGGTGTAAACAACCAGTATATATTTTACCGTGGTTAGGGTAATGTTTTTCCAGCGTTTTTTAAATTGGTGGCGGCCCAGGTTGGCAGGTTGGGCAGGTTTATTCAGGATAAAAAAGTTTAGCAGCCTGATGAAATCCTTGCTCAGGATGTAGGCGCACATTATTACCAGCATGGTAGATAGCAGCTTAACCGGCACATCAAAACAATAGTTGATAGCCATAATGTTACCGGCAACCACCAACCCTATAATAGCACCTAATGTAGCCGTGCGGCGGAAAAACAAAAGCATGCCGCAGGCAAACTCGGCCAGGCCGGTGAAGTAATTAAATCCGGTAGAGTAACCCATATACGTCCACGCCAGCCCCATGGGCGATGCATTACCGAATGGCTGTAATAACCTATCAGGCGATGGGCCGGGGAACTGTAGTTTGATGATCTTTACGCAGCCATAGGTTATCATGGTGATGCCTACATAGTAACGCACAATTACGGTAAGCCAGTAAAACAAGTTATTATAATTGCGTGCTTTTCGGTCTGCCAGGCTCCAGATAATGGTACCAACGAGGGCTAATACAAAGCCAAATAACAAGAGCACGTTATCAAAAGTGGTGTCACCACTGCCGTTGGTAAAGGTGCTTATCGGTTTATCTAAATGCAGTATGTGCGCGCCTACCCATACGATAAAGCTGTGCATAGGCTGTATGTATATTTCATACAAAACATCAACCTGTGGCAATACACCGTTAGGGTTTAAAATAATGTACTGAATAAAAAAGATAAAGAAAAAGCGCAGGGCAATTTTACGCCCGGGCGACCAGTAAGCTGGTTCGGCAATAGTAGTAGTCATTGTTTTAGGGTTAGTGTTTCCCTAAAATAATAATAAACCTATCTATTACAAAGTGTGTAGTGCGTTTTTAAACACCGGGATAGGTATTATGCCAACAGGTGTACCTTTAAGAACAATTTTAACAGCATCAGTATCCTTAAACAATTGCAGCCTCCCCTTAAACAAGTTTTGGTTGGTAGATGATAGAAATTGAAGTAGTATAGCCGGGGTTACTTTACGGCAGGCCATTTCTGTAGTGCCGTTGCTTACTACCATGCGTAACTTTTTATCACCGGTTTCAATGTGAAGCAACAAACCGCCGTTAAGTGTTAGTATATTCATTTGCCTTAAAGTTAGTTATTGCAGTTAAAGCCAAACTATTTATTTTAACATTTGTCTATTTATACTGCAAAGGTTACTAATAATTCTTCTCATCAGGTGTAATATATGGTGCATTAGAAATCAGTAAAAAATGTGCCTTTTTGCTATTCAAACCTAATTATGGATAATATTTTATTTTTTGGCGATAGCTTAACCGCCGGTTATGGGTTGGGAAATGCCGGTACAGAATCTTTCCCGGCAATTATCGATGCTAAAATAAACGCTGCGGGATTAAATTACAGGGTTATGAATGCCGGCCTGAGCGGCGATACCACCGCAGGCGGTCTGTCGCGCTTAGATTATTGGCTTAATAAACCTATAACTGTTTTTGTACTGGAACTTGGCATCAATGATATCCGAAGGGGAGTGCCACCGCAAACCATCCAAAAAAACCTACAAGCTATTATCGATGCTGTTAAATCCAAATACCCGTCCGCCAAATTTGTATTGTTAGGTATGGAGATCCCTGTGTTTTTGGGCGGGCAAATAGCTGTGGAATTTAACGGCTTATATCGAAAATTAGCAAAGATTAACCAAATACCGCTTGTTCCTTTCCTGCTTGCGGGGGTAATGGGCATTAAGCATTTAAATCTGCAAGACAGATTGCACCCATCTGCCCAAGGCTATAAAGTAGTAGCAGAAACAGTTTGGCCGGTTCTTAAAACGGTTTTGTAAGTGCCTGTAAGTGATTAGCGCCGTTAGCGGGGCCAAACGTTGCACATCTCATTAACTATCCCTACTTTCATTTTCCAAAATCAATGATCATGGCAAATGAAAATTCAAACCAGTTTGCGGCTAATACCTTTGATGCCATTGTTATAGGATCTGGCATAAGCGGCGGTTGGGCGGCTAAAGAACTTTGCGAAAAAGGCCTTAAAACCCTTGTGCTGGAGCGCGGACGTGATGTGGTACATCTAAAAGATTATCCCACCGCAACCAAAAACCCCTGGGATTTTCCGCATCGCGGTCAGATGCCACTATCTGTAAAAAAAGAAAACCCTATTGCAGAGCGTTGCTATGCCTTTAGCGAGGCATCTGAACATTTTTTTGTTAAAGATAATGAGCATCCCTACGTACAGGACAAACCGTTTGACTGGATCCGCGGCTATCAGGTGGGGGGTAAATCTTTACTATGGGCGCGCCAAACCCAGCGATGGAGCCGGTTTGATTTTGAAGGGCCCGCGCGTGATGGGTTTGCTGTGGATTGGCCTATCCGTTATAATGATTTGGCACCTTGGTATACACATGTAGAACAATTTGCCGGTATAAGTGGCAACCGCGATGGTCTTGAAACCCTGCCCGACGGCGATTTTTTGCCCGCCTGGCAAATGAACGTGGTTGAAAAAGAAATTCAAAAGCGCATTATGGCTAATTATAAAGACCGCGATGTAATAATAGGCCGCTGCGCCCACCTAACCCAGCCACGCGAAATACATTTACAGCAGGGGCGTGGCCAGTGCCAGGCACGCAGCTTATGCGAACGAGGATGCCCCTTCGGCGGGTACTTCAGTTCAAACTCATCAACTTTGCCATGGGCCGCTAAAACAGGCAATTTAACATTAAGGCCACATTCGGTGGTGCATTCTGTAATTTATGACGATAAAAAGCAAAAGGCTGTTGGCGTGCGAGTGATAGACAGCCAAACAAATAAAGCCATAGAATATTTTGCCAAAATAATATTTGTGAATGCGGCAACGCTAAACAGCAACCTCATATTACTTAACTCTACATCTAACCGATTCCCAAATGGATTAGGTAATGATAACGGATTGATGGGCAAATATATCGCGTTCCATAACTATCGGGGTTCTATCACCGCTTCTATGGATGGCTACATGGATTCATACTACTATGGCCGCAGGCCAACAGCAGTGATGATGCCTAACTTCAGGAACGTTTACCAGCAGCAAACAGACTTTTTACGGGGCTATATGGTGTTTTACACGGCCACACGACCGGGCTGGGGCCACTTTACCGAAGGGCAGCAATTGGGTGCAGGTTATAAGGATAATATTGCCGAGGCAGGGCCATGGGGTATTTATATGATGATGCAGGGCGAAACTATCCCTAAAGAGAGCAGCCGGGTGCAGCTAAGTAATGATTTGAAGGACAGGTGGGGGATTCCGCAGCTTAAAATAGCGGTAGGATACGATGATAACGACGAGAAATCTTTAAAAGATTTTTTGGTGCAGGGGGCAGAAATGCTGGATAAGGCCGGCTGCAAAAATATAGCTACCAATGATAGTAAACAGGCCCCCGGGTTAGATATTCACGAAATTGGCGGTATACGTATGGGGCATGACCCTAAAACATCATTGCTAAACAAATGGAACCAGTTACATGCCTGCCCAAATGTTTTTGTTACTGATGGTGCCTGTATGACATCTACAGGTACACAAAATCCATCATTAACCTTTATGGCGCTTACAGCAAGGGCAGCTAATTATGCAGCCGAAGCATTGAAGAAAGGGGAATTATAAGGCTTTGTTCAAAAGTGTTAGCACCTGTGTTGTTTTTTAATACCTTGAATCATTTCCACTCATTTATCGCCTCACCCAAATTATAAACCGGTACCTGGGTAATTGCCGATGCAATAATGCCTACCGCAGCTGCAGACCGGTAGCCGGCTGCGCAATGCACCACAATGGGTTTATCGGTTGGTATTTCTGCAACGCGCTCGCGCAACTCGGGCAAGGGGATGGTTAAAGCCTGCTCAAAAATTTTACCGGCGTTGATCTCAGCCCAATTGCGCACATCTATAACCGTAAACTGGTTAATGTTGGCCCTGAAATCATTAATATTTATTAACGCAGATACTGCTGTAGCTGTTTGGGGTGTTAAAATGGCGGCGGTTATGTTTTTTTCGTAACCTATTTTTGCTGTTTTTTTAATAACGGTTTCTAAGGCCTCGTCCGTTTCGGCTACCAGGTAAAACGGCTCATCTGGGCCTATTATAGCTCCCAGCCAGGTTTCAAACTTTTCGGCATCCTGCAAATTGATAGAGTTAGTGAGGTGCCCATTTCTGTAGGCTTCTCTTTCGCGTGCATCCACAATTAAAACGCCTTCCTCAAGCATAATATCTGCCGATGGGCGGTTAACCATACCAATGCTTTCTTCAAAATTGGGTGCGCCGTTTTTATTTAGTTCTACATCGTAACCAAAGTATTTGGGCACAAAGGGCTGGTCGGCAGTTAGGGCTTTTACAAAGGTCAGCTCGTCCATTAGTTGCAGGGCATAATTATCTCTAAGCTCTTTACCAATAGTGGTTTGCAAGTCGGGGCTCATGCTTTTACCGCATAAAGATCCGGGCCCATGGGCAGGATAAACCGTAACGCTGGCCGGTAAAACCATCAGCTTATCGCGGGTGCTGTGGTACATCTGGCGGGCCAGTTCTTCTTTTTTGGCTGTAATATTACCTACGTTCTCGCGCAGATCGGGGCGGCCAACATCACCTGCAAAAAGGGTATCGCCGGTAAATATGGCACAATCCAGGCCGGTTTCGTCTTCTAATAAAATACAGATAGAATCGGGCGAGTGGCCGGGGGTATTTATTGCTTTTAGTTTGATATCATCCAGTTGGATAAAATCACCGTCGTCAAAAGTTTCGTGCGGGTAACCGGCACCGGCCAGTTTGCTCACATAGATAACAGCGCCGGTAGTTTGATGTATCTCCAGGTGCGAGCTTACAAAATCGGCATGGGGGTGGGTTTCAATAACACCCCTGATATCTGCATCGTGCAGGGCAGCAAATTCATAGTAAGGTTGCGGGTTGCGGGCAGGGTCGATAACGATCATTTTGCCGGAGCGGATGATGGCGTAAGAGGCATGGGCCAAACCCTTATCGTAAAATTGGTGGACTATCATAATATGTCAGTGCCGCAAAGATATAGGTTTAGTTTATAGTGTAGTAAAGTTGTGTGTTAGAATCTTGTAAAGTTATAACAGATACACATGGTGTATTCAAGCAATAGCTTGCTCTAAACAACAAATAAGTCAGGATATGATTATCGACAAATGCACAGATAAGGACAGTATATTTTATTTGTTAAACCAGTTGATCACAAATGATAACCTCGACATTTTTATAAAAGCCGCCAAAAAACGGTTTACAGGTAATGTTTTCATTTTAGGTGCATTAGTTTATTAAATATAAACGCCTATGTTTTAAATTATTGTACGTTATTTAAGCGGCATGTAATTTATAATTGTTCCACATAATTAAACTGCTATCAGTTAGCTATTCCCAATTAGCGCCAAATAGTTATTTTTGCAGGCTATGAGTATTGCAAAAACGTATTCGCCCGCAGAAACCGAAGAGAAATGGTACAGTTACTGGTTACAGCATAACTTTTTCAGATCTGTACCAGACGACAGGGAACCCTACACCATTGTTATCCCTCCGCCAAACGTAACCGGTGTGCTGCACATGGGCCACATGCTAAACAATACCATACAGGATGTACTGATCCGCCGCGCCCGGATGAAAGGCAAAAACGCCTGTTGGGTACCGGGTACCGACCACGCAAGTATTGCAACCGAAGCCAAAGTTGTAGCGATGCTGAAAGAACGAGGCATCAACAAAAAAGACCTGAGCCGCGAAGAATTTTTGAAATACGCCTGGGAATGGAAAGAAAAATACGGTGGTATCATCTTAGATCAGCTTAAAAAATTAGGGGCCTCTTGCGATTGGGAACGCACTAAGTTTACCATGGACGAGGACATGAGCGAGTCGGTTATCGACTACTTTGTTCACCTGCACAAAAAAGGCTGGATCTACCGCGGTGTACGCATGGTTAACTGGGACCCGCAGGGTAAAACTGCCGTTAGCGATGAAGAGGTTATCCGTAAAGAAGTTAATCAGAAGCTTTATTATATAAATTATAAGGTGTCGGGAGAAGATGGTCACTTAACCATCGCCACCACCCGCCCGGAAACCATTATGGCTGATGCAGCTATCTGTATCAACCCGAATGACGAGCGTTACACCCATTTGCATGGTAAAAAAGTTTTCATCCCGCTGATAAACCGCGAGATACCGGTTATACTGGATGATTATGTAACCATGGATTTTGGTACCGGCTGTTTAAAGGTTACCCCGGCGCATGATCTGAATGACTATGAACTGGGCCTGCGCCACAAGCTGCCCGTTATTGATATTTTAAATGATGATGCCACGCTGAACGAAAAAGCGCAGATACTGGTAGGTGAGGACCGTTTCATCGCCCGTAAAAAAATTGCTGTTTTGCTGGAAGAAGCCGGCTCGCTCGAAAAAACAGAAGACTACACCTCACAAATAGGTTACAGCGAACGTACCAATGCGGCTATTGAGCCAAAGCTATCTATGCAATGGTTCTGCAAAATGCCCGAATTGGCTAAACCAGCTTTAGAGTATGTATTGAATGGCGATGTAAAACTCATCCCCGAGAAATTTGTGAATACCTACCGCCACTGGATGGAAAACGTGCGCGACTGGAACATCAGCCGCCAGTTATGGTGGGGCCAGCAGATTCCGGCTTACTATCTGCCAAACGGCGAATTTGTAGTGGCCAAAACCAAAGAGGAAGCTTTAATAGAGGCTCAAAAAATTGATGCTTCGTTAACTGTGAATGATCTTACCCAGGACGAGGACGTATTGGATACCTGGTTTTCGTCGGGCTTGTGGCCAATATCTGTATTTGATGGCGTGCGTAACCCTGATAATGCCGAGATCAATTACTATTACCCAACAAACGACCTGGTAACCGCCCCGGAGATATTATTCTTCTGGGTAGCCCGGATGATTATGAGCGGGCACGAGCTGCGTGAGCAAAAGCCGTTCAGCAACGTTTACCTTACAGGTATTGTAAGAGATAAACTGGGCCGCAAAATGTCCAAATCATTAGGTAACTCGCCAGACCCGCTTGATCTGATAGCTCAATACGGAGCAGATGGTGTGCGCGTTGGTATGCTGCTTTGCTCGCCTGCCGGTAATGACCTGATGTTCGACGAGAAATATTGCAAACAAGGTAGTGGCTTTGCAAACAAAATATGGAACGCTTTTAAACTGGTAAAAGGCTGGGAGGTTGATGAAAGTTTAACCTCAAACAACCAAACGGCTATTGCCTGGTTCAAAAGCCGTTTTAACCAGGCTTTAACCGAAATAGAGCACGATTTTGCCCAGTACCGTTTGTCTGAAGCATTGATGACCACCTATAAACTGGTTTGGGACGATTTCTGTGCCTGGTACCTGGAAATGGTTAAACCTGTTTACCAGCAAGGTGTAGAGAAACAAAAGATAGATGCAGGAACTTACCAGGCAACCGTTGCCTTTTTTGAGGATATCCTGAAAGCATTGCACCCGTTTATGCCATTTTTAACAGAGGAACTTTGGCACGATGAACTGTTTGGCACACGTGCCGAATTAGATTGCTGTATAGTGGCGCAGTTGCCTGTAAACGGCGAAATAGATACACAGTTAATAGCCGAGATAGAAGTGATTAAACAGGTAGTAGAGAAAATAAGGAATACCCGCGATACTAACCAGCTTTCACCAAAAGAGGCATTGCCATTGGCTATTAAGGCTAACTCCGCTATCGCTTATGCGCAATATGATCCTATTATCAAGCAGTTGGGTAACGTTAATGATCTGACCATGGTTACCGATACGGTAAGTGGCGCAAATAGCTTTATTGCAGGTACAGATGAGTTTTTTATCACCTTAAATATAGCTATTGATGAAGAGGCCGAACGCGAGCGCCTTACTAAAGAGCAGGATTATCTTAACGGTTTCTTAAAATCGGTTAACGCCAAATTAAGTAACGAACGGTTTATGGCTAATGCTAAGCCCGAGATCGTCGAAAACGAGTTAAAAAAGAAAGCAGATGCAGAAGCTAAGCTTAAAATAGTAGAGGATAACTTACGCGGGCTGGCAGGCTAATTGCATTAAATCAGGGGTTTTTAATAAATAATATGGTGCATAATAATAGCATCAGTTTATTTAACATATCCTAAAAATTACCCTGTAAAGCAACAAGTGAGTTTTTTTAATTTTTCAATTACCAAAATATTAACCGGCAACCTTTCTATACTTGATAAGGCACGTATCCGTTTGCTTTATTATGGCTCATTACTGGCTATTGTTGGGGTAGGAACTTTATTTTTAAACGTTTATTTACAAGGCCTGCAGGTTATGACCACTACATCCCTGCTGGTACTGGTCTCTATAATTGCGCTGTTTAAATACCTTACTTTTAAACCGCAATGGCGCACAATATCGCACATGTTGCTTGTATTAGGCACACTGCTAAACCTGGCTACGGTATTTATTATTTTGCAGAAAGTAGATATTGTTACTATTCAAATAATAATATTAATAATAGTATTTAGTTTCTACATGCTGGGGCAAAGCTGGGGAATGTTTTACTCGCTCCTTAACCTTTTAGCCGTGCTTGTATTTATGGTTATAACATATGATCATAATTATTTCATAGATTTTAAACCGGAACGGCCTGACGATTCTACTACCATTATAGCCATTTTCGCCAATTTTATTCTCATAATTTTTATACACAGCCATTTTTATACGGCGTTTCTAAAGAACATTAAACAGCTTAAGGACACCGGGGAAGAACAAACCGCGCTGAATATTAAATTTGAGAAAGCAATAGAAAAAGCCGAAAAGTCTTCTCAGGCACAATCCGAGTTTTTGTCTACCATGTCGCATGAGATCCGTACACCTTTAAATGCGGTGATTGGTATGAGTAACCTACTGCTGATGAATAGCCCCCGGCCAGACCAAAGCGAGAACCTGGAGATACTGAAATTTTCTGCTAATAACCTGCTGGCTATTGTTAACGATGTGCTTGATTTTAACAAGATAGAATCGGGCAAAATTGTATTTGAAAAGATCAAGTTTAACCTGGTAGACCTGATGCAAAATATTTGCGGGGGGCAAATACTTAAAGCGGAAGAAAAGGGGCTGCTTTTTAAACTGGATGTTGATACTACCCTGCGGCGTAAGTTAGTATTTGGAGATCCAACCCGTTTAACCCAAATTATATTTAACCTGGTAAGCAATGCCATTAAGTTTACAGCAGAGGGTAGTGTTTGGGTTAGGGTTACCTGCCTGGAAGACCGCCATAACAATATTACGGTTGGGTTTTCTGTTAAGGATACCGGCATAGGCATTAAACAGGAAAACCTGAACACCATATTTGAGCCTTTTACACAAGAATCTATAACCACTACCCGCCAATACGGTGGCACAGGCTTGGGTTTAGCTATTGTAAAGCGCTTGCTGGAACTGCAAGGCTTGAAAATGTATATAAGTAGTAAGGTAAATAAAGGGTCGGAGTTTTCGTTCAATATGGAGTTCGCGGTGGCAACAGGGGATGTTATGCCAACTGAAATTGCAGTTACCAAAAGTGCTCCCCCATCGGCTTTAGCAGCAGGTACAATACAGCAATTCATAAACAAGGAAGAGGAAAACCCCATGAGTGGTTTACGCATGCTTATAGCAGAGGATAACCCTGTTAATGTAATGCTGATGAAAAAACTATTATCTAAATGGAATATTACCCCAACCATTGCCGAGAACGGTGAGCGTGCTGTAGAGATTTTACAGTACGGCAATTTCGATATTGTTTTAATGGACCTGCAAATGCCGGTGATGAACGGGTTCGAGGCAGCTATGGAAATACGCAGGATGACTGATCCGGCTAAGGCCAATGTCCCTATTATAGCACTTACAGCATCCGCTTTATTTGATATCAGGGATAAGGTAACCGGTGCCGGGATGGATGATTATGTTGCCAAGCCATTTAAGCCCGATGAACTGATAGAGAAGATCCAAAACCTTATTCCAACGGTAAGGTATTAAAATTTAGATTTCTTTATAAGCGGGCAATTCCTCCATAAATTTATAAGTTTGGGTATTGTGGTTAATGCTGCAATAGTAGTGCTGCAAGCCATTGGTTACAGCCAGTAGTTTTACTTTATGCACCATATTATATCTTGCAGCCTGGTCAAACGTAGCTTGTGTTATTGCTACAGATGGTGCTTTGCATTCTACCAGTAATACCTTTTCTCCTGCTGAATTAAATACTACAATATCTGTACGCCTGGCCATGCCATGCAATTTTAGTCCGCCTTCCAGTTTAATAAGTGTTTTTGGGTATTGCTTTTGCCTGATAAGGTATTGTACAAAATGCTGGCGCACCCATTCTTCTGGTGTAAGCACGATGTTTTTTTTGCGCAGTTCATCAAAAAGTATCAGTTGCCCTTTATCATCAGTAAGTTTAAAAGGGTAGGGCGGAAGATTAAGCGGCTGTAACATTTAGTCAAAAGTATGATAAATTTAAAAGTAAGAGTCAAAATTAAAACAGCACTTTCAACAGCGTATGTTTATTATTTATATGCTGTAAAATAGGGTTTTTGAATTTTTACTTTTTACTTTTGGCTTAAATGGCCGCTACTGCTCCTGATATTATAAAAGATCTTAAAAACCGCAGGCTTAAACCTGTATACCTGCTGCACGGCGAGGAACCCTACTATATAGATTTAATAAGCAATTATATAGAACATAGTTTGCTTACCGATGCGGAGAAAGGCTTTAACCAGACCATATTGTACGGTAAAGATACTGATATAATGGCGGCTATAAACGCTGCAAAACGTTACCCTATGATGAGCGATTATCAGGTAGTAATGGTAAAAGAGGCGCAGGATATGAAATGGGGCCGGGATGATGATGATAAAAAAAGCATCAACCCAATATTAAGCTACTTAGAAAAACCATTGCCAAGTACCATCCTTGTTTTTTGCTACAAGTACGGTAAGTTTGATAAGCGAAAAAAAACCTACAAGGCCATAGAAAAAAACGGGCTGATATTTGAATCGGCTCCATTGTATGATAGTAAGATTCCTGGCTGGATAGAAAGCTACATTGCCGATAAAAAGTACAAAGTAAACCAGCAGGCTGCTGCCATGTTAGCCGAATACCTGGGTAACGATCTGTCTAAAATTGCCAATGAGCTGGATAAGCTGATGCTGAATATTGCCACCGGGCAGGAAATAACTTTGCAACTAATACAGGATAATATTGGCATTAGTAAGGAATACAATGTTTTTGAATTGCAATCGGCACTAACCAGGAAAGATGCTTACAAGGTTAACCAAATTATTAATTACTTTGATGCCAACCCCAAGGCCAACCCTATTGTATTAGTATTAGGTAACCTTAATAATTTTTTTAGTAAGGTGCTGGCTTATCACTATGTTAAAGATAAAGCAAATGCGGCCCGCGAAATTGGCGTTAACCCTTATTTCCTGAAAGATTATGAGCAGGCCGCAAGAGGATATAATCTGGGCAAAACTTTTCAGGTGATTAGTTACCTGCGCGAGTATGACCTGAAAAGCAAAGGTGTTGAATCAAATACCGACCATGGTGGTTTAATGAAGGAACTGATGTTTAAGATACTACACTAACTCTTCGCTTAATTACCTCTTGGTATGCTCTATCCGGTTGTTGATATCAATAATGATCTCGTCAAGTTCGGTAGCGCTTTGTTTAAGCATTTTTAGCGGTATCGCCATATGCTCTTCATCGCAAGGCATGCCTTCAAACGAGTTAATGATGCCCAATATATTAGCCAACGGCTTGCGTATAATATGCGAGTTGATGTGTGCTATCTGATCAAGGCTTTCATTTTTTTGGTTGATAAGCGCCTCGCCATGTTTTTGACCGGTAATGTCCTGAAAATATACGGCTAAACCTTCGTTACCAGGGTATACGGTAAAACAGATCCACTTTTTTATAGGCGCAATATATTCCTCAAATTTAAGGGTTTGCCTGGTTTCAAAAGCTTCATGAAACTGTTGATAAACTTCCAGCTCGTTGTAATAAGGGTAAAGTTCCCACAACTTTTTATGCAGTATAGTGTCCTGGCTTATGGCTAATATACGCGCAGCCTCCTTGTTCCAGTAGGTAATGGTTAAACTGCTATCCAGTGTTATAAAACCATCTGTAATACTCTCTAACGTTTCTTTTATTTTATTAAGGGCCTCGGTAAGTTTAAAATCCTTTAATTTTTGTTCGGTAATGTCATGGATGATCACCATACGGCAATCGCTGCCTTCATACCTGATATTGTAAGAAGTTATATTTACATAAATTGATGAGCCTCCTTTTTTAATGTGTGTAATTTCTTTACGTATAGTTTCGCTATGTTTTATGCTTTTGATAAGATTGCGCATTTCGTCCTGTTCATGCACATGGCGTATATCTGCAAGCGTTATATCATGCAAAAACTCCTCCCGGCTGTAGCCGTAATGCTTTATGGCAGCTTCGTTTACCTCTTTAAAACGCAACGTATCCACCTCCACCACCCACATAGGGTTGGGATTATCATGAAACAACACATTAAAGCTTGTGTCATCGTTACTTATCTGTAGCGGCATGTACTCAGTGTATCCAATATTTTATTGCAATTATATAAAATATGCCCTAATGATTACCTAAAAATTAAACATAATAGGAATAATTACACATGTTTAAAGAAATGATTGCCTTAAAGGAAAATCTAAAATATGTAAATTGAAAAACAGGCAGTATGTTTTAAACAATATTAATGGAAATAATTATCTGTTAGCAAATTAATACTAAAGGGTTTTTTTGTTTTAGTCTGTAAACCAGTATATTGTGTGATTGAAATCTTAAATACTATCATCATGAAATGGCTGCTATCTGCATTTTTGATTGTACTTATCAGTAGTATTTCTTATGCCCAATATGAAAATACAGATAGTCTAAAAAAAATAATTGCAAGGTCTCCTTTGGATACCAACCGGATCTTGCTGGAGGCACAGCTTGCACACGCCTATTTATATTACAAACCCGATAGCAGTTTGCTGGTGGCAAAAACAGCATTGTTGAACGCTCAAAAAATTAAATACGCCAAAGGCGAGGCACGTAGTTACAAACAATTAGGCGATGCTAACGAACAAATGGGTAATTACCCGCGTGCGCTTAGTCATTATCTAAAGCATTTAAGGCTGGCCGAGGATTTAAATATGCAGTTTGAGATTGCCCAGGCATTAACCAATATCGGCATTATTTATCATGACCAAAATGAATACCGGTCGGCTATAGATTACACGCTTAAAGCAAAAAGTGTGATAGAGGCTATTGAGAAAAAGCCAAAATATTATGACTTAAACAGAGTGGTGATACTTTTAAACGCAGGTTACTATTATTACAAGTTAAATCAGCTTGATTCGGCACTATTATACGAACAGGATGCCTACCGGTTAAGTCTTAAAATAAATAACACGGATAACCTGGGTAACATATTGCAGAACCTGGGTTTAATTCAGGAACGTTTTAAGAACTATTTGCTGGCAATTACTTACTACCGTATGAGTGCTAAAAAATCTACGGCTGATAAAGACTACGTTACGCTTACGGATACCTATTTAAGAATGTCGGAGTTCTATCGCGCACAAAACAGTCCAGATTCGAGTGCTTATTACGCCAAAGAAGCATTTGCAAAAGCAAAAACGGGCCTCTACACAAAAGGTGTTATGGAGGCCTCAACCATATTGGCAGCTATATATAGTAAGACCGATAAATCTGCTGCATACGATTACCTGATAGCATCTGGTGCTGCTAAGGACAGCCTTTTTAACGAAGAAAAGATCAAAGAGGTGCAAAACCTGAAGTTTGATGAGCAACTACGTGTGCAGGAAATTAACGAACTTAAATTGCAGCAGGAGGAAGAGCATAAACACACATTGCAGCTATCCGGGATAGCTTTATTTATACCCTTGTTCTTTTTATTGCTTTTATTGCTCAGTAAAATAAAGATCCATCATCGCATAATTGAATTTATGGGGGTTTTATCCATCCTGTTTTTGTTTGAGTTTATAACCCTGCTCATACATCCTATGGTGGGTAATTTAACTAATCAAACCCCGGTATTAGAATTTTTGATATTAGTATGTATAGCAGCCGTTATGGCACCATTGCATCATAAGTTTACACACTGGCTGGTTATTAAATTAACCAACTTACATAAGTGGGAGGGTATACACCATAAAAAAACGGCGGAAGTAAACAAAGAATAGCTACTAATAGTCATGCTTCATAAGTTACTTAAAATCTTATATTTACATACGCTTTAAAATATATTAAACCACTTATTTATAATAAAATGAAAAAGTATTTTAAGTTAGGTAGTATGCTGATGGTTGCGGCCATGCTGGTAAACGCATGCAGTACAACACATACAAAAAAAAATCGTTCAGTTTCGGTAGCAAAAGATAGTGTTTCAAGAGATACTACCCCGCCGCCACCTCCGCCTCCGCCACCACCACCTCCGCCGCAGCCTGCACCGGCGCCCCCAGCGGGACCGGCTCACCCACCCGGAAAAGGATAATATACAGGCCTGCCATTATGGTAGGCCTTTTTTGATGGTTAAATTTTAGTTTGTCGCTACATTTTGTCACCTTTACGGCAATTCAGGGTGAGGCTTGTTTAACACTCCGGATGCGTTTTTTATATGAACCATTGGTTAGTAAAATCAGAACCTTTTAAATATAGCTGGGAGAAATTTAACCAGGAGGGCCGTACCTTTTGGGATGGTGTGCGCAATTACCAGGCGCGTAATAACATGCGTGGCATGCAGGTAGGCGATCTGGTGCTTTGGTACCACAGTAATGAGGGGAAAGAGATCGTAGGTATTGCCCGTGTAGTTAAAGAAGCCTACCAGGACCCAACCACCGATGATAAAAATTGGGTTGTTGTTGACTTAGAGCCTGTGCAAAGCCTTAAAAAACCGGTTACGCTGGAGCAGGTAAAGGCCGATGAACGCCTTAAGGATATTGGCTTGGTTAGGCAAGGCCGCCTGTCTGTAATGAGTGTAACCCGCGAGGAATTTGACAGGATACTGGAGCTAGCCGGCGAGTAAGCGGCTACTTTAATAGCAGCTCATACAAGCCATAATTCTCGTTATCAAAGCAAATAAAAATAACTTCTTTTATATCCTGGTTAGTTTGTAGAAAACCATCAACGGTTTTTGCCGCTATTTGTGCAGCCTTATCTTTTGGGAAACCATAAACACCCGTACTAATATTAGGGAAGGCAATCGTTTTTAAATGATAGTCAACTGCGGTTTTAAGGCTGTTTTGGTAACAGTTGGCCAGCAAAATTTCTTCATTGCGTTTGCCACTGCCCCAAACAGGGCCTACAGTATGTATCACATATTTAGCAGGTAATTTACCGCCTGTGGTAATTACGGCCTGGCCGGTTTTACAGCCACCCTGTCGGTTTACTATTGTCAAGCATTCCTCCAGTATTTGCTTGCCCCCTGCGCGGTGTATGGCGCCATCTACACCACCGCCACCCATCAGGCTGCTGTTGGCTGCGTTTACAATGGCATCAACGTTTAATCGAGTAATATCGCCTTGCTGTAACTTTATGCGTTTATCCATAAGTGGGTAACAGCTTTGGTATATGTGCTGTTTTATAAAATAGCAGTGTTATTTAGCTGCGGCAAAGAATAGGGCCTTTAGTTCCGTAGCATCATCCGGTTTCATCCTGCCGCCCAGCACCAGCCTTAGTTGCCTACGGCGAAGCGCACCGTCATATAATTCAATTTCGGCATCGGTTTCGGGCAGTAGTTCAGGTACAGGTATGGTTTTGCCATCCTGATCAAGCGCTACAAATGTATAGTAAGCCTCGTTGCTTTTTTTGCGGGCGCCCGACGGGATGTTCTCGGCATACACATCCATGCGTACCTCTACCGATGTATTAAACGCGCGTGTTACCTTTGCTTCTATGGTGATCACATCGCCCAGTTTTATAGGATGATGAAAAGATACATTATCTACAGATGCCGTAACCACCACGCGGTTACAATGTTTTTGTGCCGATATGGCGGCGGCAATATCCATCCAATGCAGTAAGCGGCCCCCCATTAGGTTATTAAAGGTATTGGTATCGTTGGGTAATACCAATTCGTTCATGATGGTGAATGATTCTTTGGGCGCTTTTCCTTTCATGTTGCAAAGATAATCTTTAGGTGCAAAGTATCAGCCGTAAAACCCAAAACGCTATTGTTTGGCCGTATTTAATAAGCTATAGCCTACCAGTTGCTCGTAACGTGCCCCGGTTTGGCGGTAATAAACCAATAGCTGGTACTCGTTCTCGGTTTCAAAATAGTTGCCTTCTAAAAAGGTATCATCAGGCTGTTTGTTGGCGTTGCTTACCCATACGTACTGGTAATCGTACACGCCTTGTTTCAGTAGCAAGTTAGTGTACCAGCGGCCACGGTCATCATAAGTTAACTTGCTGCGGTCATCCAGTTTGTAATCGTTAAACTGGCCCACAATGTAAGGGGTGCCATCCTCCGGCGATTTATTGGCTGCCAGGCTAAAATACATGTGCGCATAATCCGCATCGCGGCGCGGGTCGCTGCCATCCTGGTTCAGGATAAAAAATTTGCCGTCAATATCATACAGCAAAGTATAATTGGGCAGGTTACGGCTTGGGTCGCCCAGTAAAACAACAGTGTTGGCGGTATCTTTATAGATCTTGGAAATGCGCTCTGAATTAAGTTTAAGCGTGCGCGTATCAAAATGCCTGAACTCGTTGCCACCCGGAATGTCATTTATGTTTACATCGTTATAAACCAGTTGCGTACCGCGGATGTAAGTAGGCACGGTGTTCATACGTGCTGTTTCGGGCCGGGCATTTTGCATCAGCAACACGCGGATATCGGTATTAGGGTTTTGTACGGGCAGGCCTGTGTAATCAACCGTAAAATTTACCTTTTGGTTGGTGCGGCGGTTAGCCACATTGTTTGATGAAATGATATTAGCACTAACAGCAACTTTTTTGCTCACCACATATAACTTGCGGGTAAGTATCAATTTGTTTTGGTCGCCATCTTCATAAACCTTAAGTATGTAATTGCCTGATACTTTAGGGATGATGTTACGGTTGGGTATTTTAACTTCGTAATGTGTATATTTTTGAAATGTGGCGGTGGAGTAAGTGTAATCGTTCAGCCGGTCGTCTGTAAAGCTTTCCAGGTACTCGGCAGGTGACAGGCGCGAGGGGTTCCAGGTGGCATCGCATTGTTGTATGGTGTAATTAAACGTTCTGCTGCCACCGCTCAGGTCATCAAAACCCAGCGTAACCGTTTCGCCGCCGCCCAGATCAATAATGGGGAAAGAGCCGGCTTGTTTTGAATTATAAAACTCTATACTCTTTATCTCGTGGCGGTAAACATTATTTTCAAAAGGCAGGGTTTGCGCAAAGCAAGCTATACCTGCAAAAAAAGAAACAATAAAAATATATACTGATTTTCTCATCACTGCAAGATAATAAACAATTTATGCTCAAAAACAAAGTTGCTAATCTTTATCTGTTTTTAGCATCTTGTTAAATATTCTGCAGCTTATTCATGATCATGTCAATCCTCCGGGCTACGGATGTATCCCCTTCAATTTTAAGCAAAGAGCAAGTTACTTTGCTTAACCAAAGCTGGTGTACGCTAAGGTTGCGGCCGTTGGTGGTGTTGTCGTCATATCCGCTGGCCCAATCTGTAAATTTTTTATACTGATCTGCCCGGAATGGATCTGAATAAATCTGCTCACCATAGCGCTCAACCTCGCGGTTATGTAAACGCTGCATTCTTATACCGTGAGGAATATATAAAAACACTACAAGATCAAACTTTGTTAGCCATTCGTCTCCCCAGCTTACCAGCGAACCACCTACAATAGCATTCGGGCTGACCGATAGATCGGCTTTAAGCATCGCTATCCTGTTAGCAGTTTCGCGTTTCAGCGTATAGGGCACGGCAGACGGCAGCCAGAAGTAGTCGTCGGTATCAAAGTAAGTATAATTAAGGTGCTGTGCTAATGCCTTGCCCAAGGTGGTTGAGCCCGCACAAGAGGCTCCCATAATGTGTATTTTCATGGCGGTACACAAAAAAGCCGTTGCATAGCAACGGCCTTCGTAATTATTATGCTTCCAGCTCCATGATCTGTTCGGCCAGGGCCTCCCAGCGGGCTTGCTGTTCGCGCAACTCCAGTTTTTTAAGCTGGTAATTATCGTTTATCTGTTTCAGTTTTTCGGCCTGGTTATAAATGCTGTCATCGGCCAATTGGGCTTCCAGTGCTTTTATTTCTTTTTCTAAAACTGCTATCTGCTCTTCCATTTTGGTTAGGTCCTGGTTAAGCTTTTTTAGCTGGTGTGTTTTATTTTCTGTTTGCGGCTGCTTAACAGGCTCCGGCTTTTTCTCTTCCTTTTTTGGTTGAGGGGCAGGGGCTGCCGCTTTAGGGTCTAACTTGCGATTAGCGTTCCACACGTCGTACTCGGCATAAGTGCCCGGGTATTGTTTTATCTTTTGGTTTTCGATGAACCAGATCTTGTTAGCCACATTATCCAGGAAGTACCTGTCGTGCGATACAACAATCACCGTACCTTCATACTGCTGCAGTGCCTGTATCAATATATTAACAGATGCCATATCCAAGTGGTTGGTAGGCTCATCCAGCACCAAAAAGTTAGCATCAGCCGTAAGGGCTTTTGCCAGCGCAACACGGGATTTTTCGCCACCCGATAATACTTTTATCTTTTTAAATACATCATCGCCGGTAAACAGGAACGATCCTAATATCGAGCGTAGTTCCGTATCGGTATGTTTTGGGGCGAAGGATTGCAATTCCTGTAGTATCTGGTGTTCCAGATGCAGGCTTTCTAACTGGTGCTGTGCAAAAAAGGTTTGGGTAACGTTGTGCCCGGTTACAGCAGTGCCTCCAAATTCCTTATCAGCACCGGCTACAATACGTAAAAGGGTAGATTTACCCTTACCGTTGGCACCTATCAGTGCTATTTTATCACCTTTTTCGATAATGGCTTCGGCATCATCTAAAATATCAATGGTAGGATATTTTTTGGTGATATGTTCCAGCGTGGTTACGTGGCGGCCAGATTGTTTGCTGAACCTAAAACTGAAGTTCACTTCGGGATTGTCATCATCCACATCATCTACGCGTTCCATTTTATCCAGCATTTTTATACGCGATTGCGCCATTTTTGCTTTGGATGCCTTGGCACGGAAACGCTCAATTAAACGCTCTTCCTGTTTAATTTTTGATTGCTGGTTTTTGAACTCGCCCCGCTGAATTTCTGCACGTAAAGCTTTTTCTTCTAAATAGAAAGAATAATTGCCTGCGTAAACGTTCAGTTTACCCTTGCGCGATTCCACGGTGCGGTTAATAACCTTATCCAGGAACCACCTATCGTGCGATACGATAATGATAGCGCCGCTAAATGCCTTCAAATAATCTTCTAACCATTGGATAGAAGGTAAGTCTAAGTGGTTGGTAGGCTCATCCAGTAACAGGATGTCCGGTGCCTGTAACAGGATCTTGGCCAGCATTACACGCATGCGCCACCCTCCAGAGAAGGTGCTTAGCTTACGCTGGCAATCTTCTTCGTTAAAACCAAGGCCGGCTAAAATTTCGTGTGCTTTATACTCGATGTTGTAACCATCAAGTAATTCAAACTCGTGTTGTTTGTCGCTTAGTTTGTTTAGCAGGTCTTCGCTGTAATCTGTTTCCAGTTTTTTAAGCAACACCTCTATCTCGTCGTGCAGTTGGTTTTGGCGCTCAAAGGCTTCCATGGCAACGTGCACAATGTTTTTATCTGATGAGTAAGATAGCAGATCCTGGTTAAGATAACCCATAGTAAGGTCCTTAGCCATAGATATCGTTCCGGATGTGGGTTTGTAGTCGCCAACGATGATCTTTAAAAGCGTGGTTTTACCGGTACCATTGGCGCCAATTAAACCAATTTTTTCTCCCGGCTTAATATGCCAGTTAGCTTCATCATACAGCGCGCGCGCACCAATCTCAAACGTAAGGTTATTTATAGCTATCATTTCGGCCGCAAAGATACGGTTTTGAGAGGAGAAACGACGAAAGACGAAAGGATTAAGCAGTTAGAAATGACAGTAAGCGCCAATATTCAGTCTTTTATCTTTGTGTCCTTAATCCTTTGTCTAAATTAACCCTTTACCGTTTCCATCCAGCCTTGTGCCATCAGCTTTTCGCCGGCAATGCTGGGGTGCACGCCATCCAGCGTCCAGTAGGTGGCGGGTGCGCTTTTAAGGGCATTGTTAAATATGGTTTGATACGGAATAAATGGCGCATCATATTGTGTAGCTATATCGCGTGCTGCCTTACGGAACAAATCAAACGTTGGGTACCATTTAGCATCAACAGATTTGGTTCCGATCATGGCAAAAGGTTCGCCAATAATAAGTTTAACACCTGGCAATGCTGCTTTGGTGCGGTCTAAAAGTTTTTTATAATCGGCTATGTAAGTATCAACCGTCCCCTTGTAGCCGCCGGTAAGGGTGTGCCAAAAATCGTTAACACCAATATGGATGCTTACTATAGTTGGCTTTAAGGCAATGCAATCGGTATCCCATCTTTCGGCCAGTTGGTAAACTTTGTTGCCGCTTACGCCTTTGTTGTAGATCTGCAGGTTCTTTTCGGGGAATTTAGCCAGCAGGTCGGCTGCGGTGAGCAGTGCATAACCATTACCCAGCGCGCCTGTATCATTGGGTACGGTTTTATTGTGGTCGCGGCCCCAGTCGGTAATAGAATCGCCCTGTAGCAAGATCACGTCATCATTATTAAGCTGAATTTTTTTACCGGCAGGTGCTGTAATGCTGGCTGATACAATTTGTGGTATGCTGATAGCTGCAGCTGCACCAAAAGCCGTGTTCCTGATAAAATTACGGCGGGAGTTTTGGATGTTATCTTTCATATTTAAAGTATGTTGCTGCCTAAAGGCAGTTGAATTGGTACGGCAAAATACAATATTATCGGGTATGTTAAACCTTAATTGTTAAAATCGGTAAATTTGCGCCATGTATCAATTGCTTAAACCCCTGCTCTTTCAGTTCGACCCGGAGAATGTGCATTATTTTGTGACCCGTAACCTTAAACGTTTTAACCGTTTCCCGGGTGGTACAGCCTTAAGCAAAGCCCTTTGGGGGGTAGATGATAAACGCCTGGAGCGTACTGTGTTTGGCCTTAAATTTAAAAATCCTGTTGGCCTTGCCGCCGGGTTTGATAAAAATGCCGAGCTGATCAGCGAGATGGGTAACCTGGGTTTTGGTTTTGTAGAGGTGGGTACGGTTACCCCTTTACCGCAACCGGGTAATGATAAACCGCGTATGTTTCGCCTGCCGGCAGATGGAGCGTTAATTAACCGTATGGGTTTTAACAACCATGGCGTTGATGTAGCTGCCGAGCGCATTGCCGCTTATCGTAAAAGCCTTAAACCGGGGCAGCAGGCGCTGATAGTGGGCGGCAATATTGGTAAAAATAAAGTAACCCCTAATGAGGATGCCGTAAGCGATTATATTAAATGCTTCGACAGGCTTTTTGATGTGGTTGATTACTTTGTGGTCAATGTAAGTTCGCCTAATACACCGGGCCTGCGCGAGCTGCAGGAAAAAGGGCCGCTGATGCATATTTTAAACACTTTGCAACAACGTAATGGCAAGAATGGTATAAGCAGGCCTATATTATTAAAAATAGCGCCAGACCTTACTAATGAACAGTTAGATGATATTGCCGACATTGTAAAACAAACCGGCATTGCAGGTATTATTGCTACCAACACCACCATTGGCCGCGATGGCTTAACATCGCTACATAAAACCGAAACGGGGGGCTTAAGCGGTAAGCCTTTAACCAAACGATCTACTGAGGTTATTAGTTATTTGCATAAAGCGTCTGCGGGGGCATTCCCGATAATTGGGGTAGGCGGAATCCATACAGCGGCGGATGCCATGGAAAAGTTAGCAGCAGGCGCATCGCTGGTGCAATTATACACCGGCTTTATTTATGAGGGGCCGGCTTTAATTGGAAGAATTAATAAAGAAATATTGAAAGGTAAGTAATATGACGAATGAAGAAGCTTTAAAAAAGGTTTGTAAGGATTTGAATATAGAGTTTGATGAAGGCGATATGAACGATTGGGGTATAGTAAACTCTGACCCGGCCAGGGTGGGCGAGTTTATGAAATACTATAAATCCGCCGGATTTGATGAGCAGGTACGTTCTCATGTATTTGAACTGATATTGTCATCCTACAATGATGCTATTTTAAGCAGGAAATTAAATCAGCAATTAAAGGCAGATTTTTCAGCGATCATCATAGAATCGCGCAGCATGCCGGCACTTAAAGTAGTGCGCGAATACTGGAAAGAAATATATGACAGGAAAGATTTCCCGATCGGCAGGCTTTTATAGCCCGCCGACCTTGTAATTATAAGGCACAAAAAAGGCGTACCAATTGATGGTACGCCTTTTTAATTTCTTAAAAAAGAAGAATTATTTACCTGCAGCGATAGCTAAAACTGCATTGTTTTTAGCGATCTGGTTATCTTTTTTCTCTGCAGAACGGCTGCCTAACTCAATGTTGGTAGCTAATTTCAAAAACTGAACTTCTAAACGTGAAGTAGTTTTGTTCCTTCTATCTTTTCTTTTTAAACGAGTAACGCCCATGACTTTTTATTTTAAATGTTTTTAACCTTGAGGTCGGGAGCGGATTCGAACCGCTGTAGGAGGTTTTGCAGACCTCTGCCTAGCCACTCGGCCACCCGACCATTTTTAAGGATTGCAAAAATAGTAATTATTTGTTGTCAATCAATTTTATTTGTAGCTTTTTGCATTAAGTTGTGAACAACATATGGCTGTTGCTATCGCCACGTTCAAAGATTCGGCTTTGCCAACGCGGGGTATTGTAATGGCTTTTGTTATTAAAGCCTGTATATCAGGCCGTATGCCATTGCCTTCGTTGCCCATAACCAACAAACCTTCGGTGCCAAAATTAGTAGTATAAATATTATCGCCGTTTAATAAAGTTCCTAACACAGGCAGCTTTGCAGCCACAATAAGGGCCGCTAAATTGGTATAAGTTACATTTACACGCGCCAGCGACCCCATGGTGGCCTGTACCACCTTGGGGTTGTAAGCATCAACCGTATCTTCCGAACAAATGATGTTGGTGATGCCAAACCAATCTGCCGTGCGGATGATGGTACCCATATTGCCGGGATCCTGCACGCCATCTAAAACCAAACTAAACTTATTTTTTAGTGTTGTGTGGTTTAAACCGCCCCATTGCGGTATATTAACAGTGGCAATTGCATCTGCAGGGTTTTTTAAAGCGCTTATTTTTTGCAGGTCGCTTAAAGAAATCTCCTGATAGTTTATTTTTCGGGATAAATTAAGCAATTTTGGGGCAATATCAGGCGTATGATATATGGTATGGACGTGATAATCAGAATCAATAAATTCGGTTATTGATTTGTATCCCTCTACCATAAATAAACCATGTTCCCTGCGAAACTTTTTATGTTGTAAGGACGTTAGTAAACTTATTTGTGATTTTGAAAGCATATCATATAACCGGGCATTTCCGTCTTGCAATATTAAGTATTTTGATGGTTATTATCGGTGCCGGCTGTAGCGTTACGCACGGTTTAAAAGATAACCAGGCCATCGTGCGCAAAGTTACCATTAAAGGCGTTGATAAAGAGTTTTCTGAAGAAGCCCTTAAATATATCGATAAAGAGCAACAGCCTAACAATTGGCTAAACTTGCAATTTTATTACCTGTTTAGCCAAAAGGGTAAACGTAATATAGGAGAGGCGCCGGCCCTGTTGGATAGTAACCTGGTAGAATTTTCGCGATTACAAATTCAAAAGTACCTGGTGAATAAAGGTTTCCTGAAAGCTAAGGTGGCCGATTTTATCATCATAAAAAAACGCAAAGCCCAGCTTGTTTTTACAGCTACCGAAGGCCCGCTTTTTATGGTGCGTAATTTTAAGGATAGTATTTATGATGCCAAAGTAAGGCAGCTTTACCGTAATACGCGTAAGCAGTACTCGCACGTAAATAAAAACAGCCGTTTTGATACGGATAGTTTAGCCTATGACCGCGACCAGTTTTACCAGGTGATGAAACGCAACGGCTACTTTGATTTTTACCGCCAGTACATCAATTACCTGCCCGATTCCAGCTTTAATAAAAGCGTTGTGGATGTGTTGATGATCATAGATAACCCCGCAGATAAAAAAGAACACCCTATTTATACTATCAACAATACACTGATAACCATATCAAAAAGCAACGGCCGCACCACCGGTAAAGCAGATACCATACAGGTTGATTCGCAATACAGGTTTGTTGATTACTCGGGCCGGTTTAAACCCCGCACCGTTACTGATTATAGCTACCAGCGTAAAGGCGACAAATATGATATAGATAAGCAAACACTTACTACTACGCGCTTATCAGAGCTTAACGTGTTTAGGAACGTGCCTAACCCTACGTATGAGAAATTAGCTGACAGCACCAACAGGTTGAATACCAAAATAGATATTGTGCCCTTAAAGCGCATGACCGACCGCGTAGAGGCTGAGTTTTTATTTAACCAGGGCCGATATGGCTATAACTTAGGTAATACATTTACCAACCGTAATATATTTAAGCAGGCCGCAATTTTGCAGGTTAAGCTTAATTGGAGCATTTTGTTTGATAACGGTAACTCAACAGTTAGTGGTGGTATCCAAAACCAAGATTTTAGGGCCGGTGTAAATGTTATTTACCCAAGGCTATTATTACCGTTTAAATTCCCCAACCTGTCCGGTTATGGTGTGCCGCATACTACTTTCTCTACAAATTACCAGTTGTTTTACCAAAAGGGATTGGTAGAGCGTAAAAGCTTTATTAACTCCATTACTTACGACTTTTTTGAAACCGCGCGTAAACAACATTCTATTACCCCTATCAGTATCGAGTTCTCCAGCGGTAGTATAGACCCGGTTGCCAAGGCCGAATTGCTGAGGCAAAACCGTTACTCATATGTTTATTTAATTGGGCGTAATACCTTTACATCAGGTAGCCAATACACGTTTCAATACAATGCGCAGGAGCTGAATTCTTATAAAAACTTCATTTACTTTAGAGGCGGATTAGACTTAGGCGGTGGGTTTTTAAGCCTGATAAGTAAATTAACCAATGCACCTAAAGATACCCTTGGGCAGCGCACCTTGTTTGGTTACGCATTTTCGCAATATGTTAAAACTGAGGTAGACTATCGTATATACCGCAGCCTGGGCGGCGAAAAACAATTTGTGTTTCGCTTTAACCCGGGTATTGGTATCCCTTATGGTAACAGCAACCAGCTAATATTTGAAAAGAACTTTTATACAGGTGGTGCCAATGATATCCGTGCATGGTTACCACGTACGCTTGGCCCGGGGCAGTTTAACCGTGCAAGCTATGGCGTAGGCGGCGCAGCAGATACTACCCGTGCCCGCTTGAAGTATCTGGATCAGTTTGGCGAGATAAAAATTGTTGCCAATGCCGAGTATCGTTACAAACTGGCCGATAACTTTTTTGGCTCTAAATTAAAGGGTGCATTTTTTATTGATGCCGGTAACGTTTGGCGCTTAAAGAAACAGGCAGATAACCCTAATGGCGAATTTAGGTTAAATAATATACTGCAATCTACCGCTATAGGTATTGGTACAGGCTTACGTTTAGATCTAAACTTCTTTATCTTCCGGCTGGATGCAGCCTTTAAATTCAAAGACCCGCAGTTCACCGGGTCAGATCAGTGGGTGTTTGTAAAGCACTTTGGCGAAGTATTTGGCAGCGGCCCCTTCAAGACAAATTACCAGCAAACCAATGGCGAAAGCTATGGCTTTATGCAGCTTAACTTTGGTATAGGTTTGCCTTTTTAATTGTGTTGGAGATTGGAGATATGTTAATTAGAAATCAGTTAATATCAAGAAATAAGAGATTAGCTGAAGTGTTTAAAACAAAGAGTTCGAAACAGCATTAACCTCTAACCATTACCCTGCAAACATCCCTTTTAACCCATCTATAACACTTTGGAAAAAGGTAGGGATGCTTAGGCCGTTGCTGTGGTTAAAGTATAAAAATATACAGAAGATGACGATGGCGATAATAATGAAGCGCTTAAAAAGATAGCCTATCAATACCAACCCTAAAGGAATAGATATTAGTAGTATCCAGCTTATTTTTACCGGCGATAATTTACTATCGTGCCTGTAAACGTAGTATAGCATGGAGTGGGTGCCGTTATCATTCTCGTGACGGGCATACACAAAGCCCGATTTTTCTATTTTATGCCTGTAAAAGGCTGTACCCTTATCAAAGGTTAATTGTTCGGTAAAACTGTTAATAGTAAAGGTGAATAACCCGCTTACGTTCTCTTGTATGTTTTGGGCTGTATCTACAGCAACAATAGCTATTTCATCTTTTGCAAAAGGGTTTTCTTTAATTACAAAGTGATTAATGGCAATGGTATCGGCAAAGCTAAACCCAATGGTGGTTATAATAAGTAAACAGGTCAGGAATATTCTTTTCATTTTCGGTACGATAAACGTGCAATAAAAATAGTGTTTTTATTACTTGTTGAGTACAGAAATGCTAATGTTTAGCAGGGCTGCATAACTTACCCATAAAAGATATGGCACCAGTAACCAGGCAGCCAATCTGCTAAATCTGCCAAACCACGATATGTTGAGCACTATAGCTACCAGCAAGGCTATAATAACGATAACCCCGCCTAAGATTTGGTGCATGCCGAAAAAGATGATTGACCAGGAGAAGTTTAGCGCCAGTTGGACTATATAAATACACACGGCTGTTTTGTAGGTTGGGGTATTATCCCGCAATTTCCAAACCAGGTAGGCCGCTGTAGCTATCAGGATGTAAAGTGTTGTCCAAGCTACCGGGAAAAGCCAGTTAGGTGGGGTAAAGGCGGGTTTGATGAGGGTTATATACCAGGTCTTAATTTCGGGCCTTGTATATAGTGAGGCCACAATACCAATGCTTAAGGTAATAGCTAAGCTTATTATAAAAGGAACAAGCCGAAAGTCAGAATTGTTGGATTTAGGTTTCATAGGTTTCAATAACCAAATATATTCCTAAAATGTTTAAAACAAGGTTTATTATTTGTTAAATATAATAAAAGCCAGGCAAATTTGCCTGGCTCTTGTTAAACGAAAGATCTCACGTCTAAATTACAAGTTACCCCTTAATTCCTGCTCGCGCTCAATGGCTTCAAACAGCGCCTTAAAGTTACCGGCACCAAATGATTTTGCACCCTTGCGCTGTATGATCTCGAAGAAAAGGGTAGGGCGGTCTTCCACCGGTTTGGTAAAGATCTGTAACAGGTAACCCTCATCATCACGATCCACCAAAATACCCAGTTTTTCTAAGGGGCCAAGGTCCTCATCAATGTGTCCCACACGGGCGGTTAATTCGCGATAATAAGAGGTTGGTACAGTTAAAAATTCCACACCACGGTTTTGCAGATCGGTAACGGTTTTTACAATATCGTTGGTAGCCAAGGCCATGTGCTGTACACCTTCGCCTTCGTAAAACTCCAGGTATTCCTCAATCTGGCTTTTCTTTTTGCCTTCGGCAGGCTCATTTATTGGGAATTTAACATAGCCGTTGCCGTTGCTCATAACCTTGCTCATCAGGGCAGAGTACTCGGTCGAGATCATCTTATCATCAAAGGTCAGGATGTTACGGAAACCCATAATATCCTCATAAAAGTTAACCCACTTGTCCATTTTATGCCAGCCAACGTTGCCCACGCAATGGTCTACGTATAACAAACCCGCAACCGGCGGCTGGTAGGTAGTTTGCATAGCTTTATAACCCGGTAAAAACGGGCCGTTATAATTTTTACGTTCGATGAATAAATGCACCGTTTCGCCGTATAATTTAATTCCGCTGGTACGTACTTCGCCATGCTCGTCTGTAAGGGTTTGCGGCTCCTGGAAAGGCTCCGCACCACGGCTGGTTGTTTGTTTAAAGGCATCGTATGCATCGTCAACCCAAAGGGCTAATATCTTTACACCATCGCCATGTTTTTTAATGTGCTCGGCAATGGGGTGGTCGGAGTGTAATGGGGTGGTCAGCACCAAACGGATCTTGCCCTGCTGTAACACATACGATGCACGGTCTCGTACGCCTGTTTCCGGCCCGGCATAGGCCAGGTCCTGAAACCCGAATGCGGTTTTATAATAATGCGCAGCCTGCTTGGCATTGCCCACATAAAATTCAATATAATCTGTACCGTTAAGCGGTAAAAAATCGGTGGTTTTTGGTTTAGTATCTAATGTTAATGTTTCCATTGTAATTAAATTAGTGATTTATTGATTGAGTGAATTAGTGATTTTAAGCACCTCAATCATAGTTTTTATTTTTTAATGTGTCATTGTAAGCCTATAGCGGCAATCGTACCATATCCGCTTGCCCTATTAGGTTGCTTCGTTCCCGGGATGACATGTCGTATTAGGTCTTGATTCTTTTGTCTTACAGTCCTGACTCTCTTAAATAACCCAGCTTTTATAATAACTTTCGTCCTCTATATTCAAGGCATCTTCTGTCAGCATCAGCGGGCGGAAGGGGTCTATCATCACGGCCAGTTCATCTGTGAACTCTTTGCCAATAGATTTCTCGACCGAGCCCGGCGCAGGGCCATGCGGTATGCCGCCGGGGTGCAGGGTTATTTGCCCTTTTACTACGCTTTTCCGGCTCATAAAATCGCCGTCTACATAGTACAATACCTCGTCGCTGTCTACATTGCTGTGGTTGTATGGTGCAGGGATGGATAGGGGGTGGTAATCAAACTTACGCGGCACAAAAGAGCAGATCACAAAGTTGTGGCCTTCAAAAGTTTGGTGCACAGGTGGTGGTTGGTGTACGCGGCCGGTTATCGGTTCAAAATCATGTATCGAAAATGCCCACGGGTAGTGAAAACCATCCCAGCCTACAAAATCAAAAGGATGGGTGCCGTAGGTATATGGATAAATAAGCCCCTGTTTTTTGATCAGGATTTTAAAATCGCCTTTTTGGTCGATGGTTTCCAGGTCGGTGGGGCGTTTAATGTCGCGTTCGCAATAGGGCGAATGTTCCATCAGCTGCCCATAGGCATTACGGTATCGCTTTGGCGAACGTATCGGGCTAAAGCTTTCTACAATAAACAGCCGGTTGTCTTCGCTGTTAAATTCCAACTGATAAATCGTACCGCGGGGTATCACTAAATAGTCGCCGTACTCAAATTTTATCTTCCCAAAACCCGTTTTTAAAGTACCCGAGCCAACGTGGATAAATATCACCTCGTCGGCCTGGCTGTTCTTGTAAAAATAGTCGGTCATGCTCTTACGCGGCGCAGCCAATGAAATATGCAGATCGGCATTTACTAAAACCGGTTTGCGGCTTTTCAGGTAATCATCCTCGGGTTTAATGTTAAACCCTATCAGGCTAGTATGCTTCAGGTGCTTTTCGCGGGCTATCTTCGGTTCAACAGAATAGGGTTCGCCCAGTTCTTTAACGATGGTGGGCGGGTAGGCATGGTAAACCAGCGAGTAAAGGCTGGAAAAGCCCTCGGTAGATACCAGTTCTTCTGCATATAATGTTCCATCCGGCTTACGGAATTGCGTATGCCGCTTATGCGGAATAGTTCCTAAAGTGTGGTAAATAGGCATTTTAAATGGGTTTAATTTGGAATGTTTCGAAGTTGAAATGTTGAAACGTTTTAAGGTTGAAAAGTTGAACTTTTAGCCTATCGTTTTAAAAATCAAACAATTGAAAATTTAGAATAGTTTTAGGAATTGAATGCCCGAAAAAAAACTTTCCAACATTTTAACCTTAAAACTTTACAACCACTTGGTAAATTAGAATTGCGCCAAAGCGATTTTAGAGAGCACAGCATCCCTGAATGAAGAGGAGTTACTCATAGAAGTAAGCCCAAGGGAAAAGTAAAACTGTTTTTTAATGCTCATCATTGTTATCAAAATTAAGCGGAATAAATTTAATATGCAAGCATAATATTAGTGAGTAGAGACTGGTTGATTAGTGAGTGGTTGTTAATCGTAGAGACGCAATACTTTGCGTTTTATTGAATTTACTGTCACTTTACATCTTTAGGTACGTAAATCATTCCCGATTATAAAGGAGACGCGAAGTATCGCGCCTCTACAAATAATATCAATCAACTATTTACTACTTTTGATTCCGATAAACCAAATTATAATTAAGAAAGTTTCTTTAGAATATTCAATTGCGGGTTCCGCATAGCGATACAATCACTAAATCATTAATTCACTAAATCACTAATTATATTATGAAATTAGTATCCTACAAAACCGAAGACCGGGAACATTTGGGCGTATATGTAAACGGGCATATTTATAACCTCAACTCGTGCGATAAGCTGATACCCGATAACATGAATGAATTTTTATGGGGCGGCGATGAGCTGATGGAACACGCCAAACGTGTTAACGAAGAGATCCTATCCGGCAAGTTAGAGGCTAAGGAAGAAATATTTTATGAGTTGATAGCACCCGTGCCGCACCCTGCATCATGCCGCGACGGGTACGCTTTCCGCCAGCATGTGGCTGCCGCCCGCCGTAACCGTAAGGTAGATATGATAGCCGAGTTTGACCAATACCCTATATTTTATTTTACCAACCATAACGCCATACAGGGCCCCGGCGAAATTGAGTGTATGCCCGATCATTTTCAAAAACTTGATTTCGAGTTGGAAGTGGCCGTTGTAATCAATAAAAAAGGGCGTAACATCCGCGCAGCAGAGGCAGATAGTTACATAGCCGGTTACATGATCATGAATGATATGAGCGCGCGCACCCTGCAAATGGAAGAAATGCTGTTAAACCTTGGCCCTGCCAAAGGAAAGGATTTTTCGACCGTGATTGGCCCGTGGCTGGTTACACCGGATGAATTGGAACAGTACAAAACCAGCCCTAAAGATGGCCATACGGGCGTTACCTATAACCTGACCATGAAATGCCATGTTAACGGCATAGAGGTAAGCAGCGGCAACATGGCTGATATGGACTGGACCTTCGCCGAGATCATAGAACGCTGTGCTTATGGCTGTGATGTATTGCCGGGCGATGTAATAGGATCCGGAACCGTTGGCACAGGTTGTTTCCTGGAACTGAATGGCACCGGCTTACTCAACGACCCTAATTACCAACCCCAATGGCTGCAACCTAACGACCTGGTAGAAATGGAAATAACAGGCCTGGGTGTTTTAGGCAATGTTATCAAAAAAAGTGATGATGATTTTTCAATTTTAGGGTTGAAGAAATAAAAAATATAAATTACGTCATTGCGAGGTACGAAGCAATCTCTTTAAGCAAATCCTTTATGCAAGGTGTATAATTGTCCTAATGAGATTGCGTCGTACCTCGCAATGACGCGCAGTGACTTATATCATGTTCCGCAAATACGCGTAAACCATTATGCTATCCCTTCAAACAAAAGATCTTACCCCTGTACAGATACAGAGCTACCTTAATTACGCAGTGGCGCCAAGGCCAATTTGTCTGGCATCTACCATGGATAGGAATGGGCGTGTAAACCTGAGCCCTTTTAGTTTTTTTAACCTGTTTAGTGTTAACCCGCCGGTGTGTGTGTTCTCGCCGTCGCGCAGGGTGAGGGATAATACCACCAAGCACACGCTAGAGAATTTGAAGGAGGTGCCCGAGTGTGTTATTAATATCGTGAATTACGATATGGTACAGCAGGTATCCCTCTCCAGTGTGGAATATCCGGCCGGTGTAAACGAATTTTTAAAATGCGGACTAACCCAGCTGCCATCAACCTTGGTAAAACCGCCCCGCGTAGCCGAATCAAAAATACAGCTGGAGTGTGTGGTAAAAGATATTATTAGCCTGGGCGATACACCCGGCGCAGGTAACCTGGTTATAGCTGAGATAAAACTTATCCATATCAGTAATGATATTTTGAATGAAGATGGTTCTATAGATCAGCATAAAACCGACCACGTGGCCCGCCTGGGTGGCGATTGGTATTGCCGTGTTACTGCCGATAATCTTTTTAAGGTAACCAAGCCGGTAAGCACCCTAGGCATTGGGGTAGATACTATTCCGTATGCTATCCGTAACTCTAAAGTGCTTACCGGCAATAACCTGGGGCAATTAGGTAATGTAGAAGCCCTGCCAAGCGATGACGAAATAGAAGCCTACGCCCAAAGCGATGAACTTAAGGAGATCTTCGATGCTACCATAGGAGATAACCAAACCCGCGAATTACAGCTGCATTTAAAAGCCAAACAGTTGTTGAGTGATGGATTAGTGGCAGATGCCTGGAAGGTGCTACTGGCCGGGTAACTACATAGTAGAGACGCGATATTTGGCGTATTATAACCTTAAACAATTTCCCCTGCCGATCATTATCCTTGTGATGATCGTAAACTACACAGAACAAGGCTGGGAAATAATAACACAAAGGGCACATGGCTTGCTGGCTGCCCAAATTGCGATGCAATGGCGCAAAAAAGACCGCCCCAACCGCTGGACGGAAACCCTCATTGCAATTGCCGACCACGACGATGCACAAACTGAACTGGAAGCTGATGATCTGCTTACCCCGCAAGGCGGCCCCGTAAACTTCAGCATGAAAAAGTTTGAGCCGGAGCATTGCCAGCGCCTGCATGATTTTTCGATCTCCAAAAGCCGTTACGTAGCTTTATTGACATCCATCCACATGGTTTTTCTGCATAAAGGTGAGGGCGAAACCAACAATAAAGTAAAAACCTTTTTAGCAGAACAGGAAAAGCTGCAAAAGCAATGGATGAAAGAATTGGGCATCACCCCAAAAGAGATTGATAAATCTTACGGTTTAATGGAGTGGTGCGATGCCTTCTCCTTACTGCTTGCCCAGCATGAGGTACAACCCGAGAACCGTGCCATTGAAGTAAGCCAGGGGCCGGACAGTAGGCAATACAAGTTAATGCGAAACCCAAACGATTCGTTGACCATAAAACCCTGGCCATTTGAAGAAGACAGCTTTAGCCTGACTTTAGAAAGCCGCACGCTCGCCACCCTGCAATTTAAAAGCTGCGCACAATTCAAAAAAGAACTGGCTGAAGCTGATGTTGTAGAAAAAGTTTGGCAGTTGGAGAAATAGAAAATCTATATCCCCAACACCTGCTTCAATTTCACATACCCCGTTTTACTCACCGGGATCTTAGCGCCCGATTTTAGGATGGCCAGGTGGCTGTCTTTCTCGTAAGGGTCTAAGCGGGTAATTTGTTGTATGGCAATGATGTAAGAGCGGTGTACGCGTACAAAATAGCGTGGGTCCAGGGTTTTCTCGAAAAAAGCCATGGTCTTGTTTTTCAGGAAGGCGCCCTCGGCGGTTACAACGCTTACATAGTCGTCATCAGCCTGCAGATATTCTACATCCTGTACAGATATGATCTTTACCTTGGTGCCTGTTTTTACCACAATACGCTCGTTTTGTGCAGGCGATTGTGCGGCCTCTTCCAGGAGCGGATTAGTGCGGGTTACCGGTGTAGGGCCGGCAGGTGCCTGGGCCAATAGTTTTTCTATAGCTTTAGTAAAGCGTTCTTTACTGAATGGTTTTAACAGGTAATCTACCGCGTGTGCTTCAAAGGCCTTAATGGCATATTCGTCAAAAGCGGTGGCAAATATTACCGCGGGCGGGTTATCTACCAGTTCCAGCATCTCAAAGCCATTTATCTTGGGCATCTGTACATCCAGGAATATCAGGTCGGGTTGATGCTGTTGTATGGCTTTTAGGCCTTCAAAACCATCGCCACACTCTTGTACCACATTAATCAGGGGGAAATCCTGCAAGTATTCTAAAACAACCATACGGGCCAAAGGCTCGTCATCAATAACTAAAGCGCTGATCATAACTGCGGTATTTTTATTATGGTTGTAAATATATTATCATTTGCGTGAGTTTCCATTAAATCATTGCGTGCAAATATTAAATAAAGGCGGCGTTGTACCCCGCTTAGGCCAAAACCGGTGCCTTTGCTGCCCCTGCTGGTTTTTGGATCGTAAGGGTTTTGAATCATAATAACCAGGTATTGGTCCTCCGTTTCGGCGCGTACGCTAATGGTAACCTGGTCTGTAGTGTCATATAAACCAAACTTAATGGCATTCTCTACCAGGGGTTGCAAAAGTAACGATGGCAGCATAGACTCGCCGCATTTTTCGTCACAGCTTATCTCGGTATGCAAGCGGTGCCCAAAACGTACCTTTTCTATCTCCAGGTATAAATTCAAATGCGCCAGTTCATCTGTAAGGGGCACCAACAGTTGATCGTCCTTTTTAAGGGTACCGCGTAAAAAGTCTGACAGTTGGTGGATCATCTTACGGGCCAGCTCGGGCTTAAAACCAATTAAAGCGTTGATAGAGTTTAGGCTGTTGAATAAAAAGTGGGGTTGCAATTGCTGGCGCAGATTATAAAGCTCTGCATCCCGGGCCAGTTTTTCGGCTTCGGTTTTGCGTTCTACGGTTTTTTTATGGTCAAGCTGTGAGTACCATAGGGCACTGATCATGGCCATCCAGCCAATGGCTAAAAACAGCGTAAAGAAACGTATGATCAACGATTGTTGCAGGAAGTTGAAATATACCGTGCCCATGTTAAACAGTGGCATAGCGTACCGGCAGCCGGCTACACAGGCGCCTGCCAGGGCTGCACACCATATTAATAGGTATATATAACTGCCTTTATCGGGCTGGTAGTAGCGCAGGTTGTTGTTGATAAGCCAGCAGGCGCTTGAAAGTAACAGGGCATTTACACCGGCGTCGTTAACCGCGGTCATCCACGGGAAACCGAAGCTGTGTATAATATAGGCCTGCAGGGCGGTCCAAACCAACCCGCAGACCAAAAAGGCCCCTATTAATTTTGATTGCGATATTTGTGATGAAGCCAAAGCTTTTTGTTTTTGATTGTGTTAGTATGTAGGGTTTAGAAACGCTGTTGAGCTACCGAAGATCAATAGCTACGGATATCTATACCTGCAAATACAGATACACCTTTTAAAACCAATACCTTATCGGTATTACTAACCTGAGCATTTTTAATACGCTTATCATCCACACCAGCAAATACAGCTGCCAGATCCGGCACCACATGCCAGTTAGCCGGAACGATTATTTTGGTACCGCCAAACATCTGGGTAATATCTATCGTAACACGGCCGTGTATATCTGCCTGGGTAAAATCAAGTTCGGTGCCGCCAAAAATGTTGGTGATATCGCCACCCATAAAGTTTTTAGACAGGATGGTTTTGTTAACACCGCCAAATACTGCGGTAGCGTTCAAATAATCGTCCTGAGTGGGTGGGGGCATACTGCCAATAGGCTGCTCGGTTGCGTTGGCGTCAGCATCAATGGTATCAAAATTGGCCAGTGGCTTTTCGCCGGTATAAGGGTTGGCCTTGTATTTTTTGTCCCAGTAATCGCTGTTTGGTATGGCAGGCTGGTTTCTTTTGCGCATGATGATCCAGATACCAAAAGAGATCAGCATAATAGGGAACACAATATCGCCCCAGTCAAAACTCGGGAAGATGTCATCTAGGAAATTTAGCAAACCTATAATAACCAGGATAAACCACACCGGCTTACGAAAGTTGTGTTTAGCGCCAAAGTAAAGGCCCAAAACTATCAGCCCCAAAGGCCAGCTGAACAGCCATCCCGGGAAAAAGAAAAAGTTGAATTGTTTGATAAGCAGCACACCGCCTACTGCTAAAAGTATTGCCCCGGCTAAAACCTTGTTTTTTGGGGTGCGGTTTGTATCGTCTATATGATTGGACATGATAATCTTAATTTTAAATCGTAACCAAAACTAACTTAAGATGGCAGATATACAAACCCATAATGGGCAATATGATTGAAGAAGTCGGTAAGTATGGGAGAATTGTCGGTAAAAAATTAGGTGGTGGTAAGTTTGATAAAATATCTACTTTAGAAAACCTAATTATTACAATGGAACAGGAATATAAAGTAGGGCTTTTCGGGAAGATATTTTACGGTGCCTTAACTGGCGGTGTAATAATTTTTCTAACGGGTCTTCTTATTTTGAAACCTATAAATGATGTTGTAGTGTATTTGATCTTATCAATTCCTGTAATCCTTTGCTTACTCGTTTTAATCAATATTTTCAAAAGCAAGGTTATCGTTACAGATACAGAAATTACCCGTGAAAGGATTTTTTATAATAAAACATTGAATTTTGAAAATATTAAAGGTGTAAGAATTGAATCTAAAATAATTGTTATAGAGCCTACAGATCCGGCGGCGAGCAAATTTAAGATAAGCAACTATTCAGATTTGGCCCATTCAGATGCTTTGGTCGCTTGGCTCACAGAATCTTTCACAGATTTAAACAATCTGGATCTGGAAACTGAAAAGGAGGCGATATTAAATGATAACTCTTTAGGTTATACAACGGAAGAAAGGGAAGCTAAACTTAAAAAAATGGAGGGAATAGCAACTGCCTATAATATATGGGGTGGGGCTGTTCCAATTATAGTTATCTTTTTCCACAATAATAGCCTTATATTTTATATGGGATTCTTATACCCATTATTAGGCCTTATTATTTTAAAATTAAGCAGGGGTTTGGTTAAGTTTATTACTAATCCACAGCGGAGTATTTATTCGAATATCAGCATAGGTTTTTTGACGCCAATTATAATATTGTTAGTTGTTGCAATAAAGGCTTATCAAATATTATCGTTTGCAGCAGCTTTAAAAGCGGGATTAATAGTTGGGCTGACCTTATTTGTATTACTATACCTTGTTGGCAAAAATAAGGATAGGGAGTCGGTTAAGGGGCAGATTTTTTTAATGGTTTTATTGTCGGTATTGTATGGTATGAGTGTTACAATTGTTGCAAATTGCTTATTCGATACATCCGTGTCTGCAAAATATCAAACACAGGTAGTGGATGAATACATAAGTAGTGGTAAGGGTGCACATTATCACCTTAAGTTAAAACCATGGTTACCCGGGCAAGATATTAAAGAGGTAGATGTTTCCGAAGAAAGCTATTATAAAACACCTGTTGGCAGTGCCGTTATCATATATGAAAAAAAGGGCCTGCTGAACATCCCATGGTTTGATTTTGAACTTGACCCTACACCGCCGGCTCCTGCTGGCTAAGGCAATGGAAACTCCCTAATCCCCAGATAATATCTGTTGAATCTATACCGACTACCTTTCTGTCGGGGAAGCAGCCCTGTATAATATCCAGCGCCTTATCATCATGATGCGAACGGAAGGTAGGCACCACCACAGCAGCGTTGCCAATGTAAAAGTTGGCGTATGATGCCGGTAGGCGCTGGTCGTCATATATCACCGGCTCGGGCATGGGCAGCTCTACAATGTTAAGCTGTTTGCCGTTAAGCAGGCGCATGGTTTTAAGGGTTTGCAGGTTCTCTTGCAGCAGGTGATAATTATCGTCGTTTTTGTTTTGCTCTACCACGGTAACCACGGTATCGGTATTTACAAAGCGCGTAATATCATCAATATGGCCGTCGGTATCGTCGCCCACAATGCCATCGCCCAACCACAATATTTGCTCTACGCCGTAATAGTTTTGCAGGTAGCTTTCTATCTGTTGCTGGTTTAAATGCGGGTTACGGTTTTTGTTAAGCAGGCAGGCAGTAGTCGTAAGCAAAGTGCCCGAGCCGTTAAAATCAACAGATCCGCCCTCCATCACTATACCCGGATGATAAACCGGCAGGCCAAACTGGTTGGCAATTTTGGTTGGGATAACATCATCCAGATCATACGGAGGGTACTTATCGCCCCAGGCGTTATAACCCCAGTCTACAATTACCTTTTCTTTGGTTTCATAATTCACTAAAAACGCCGGGCCATGGTCGCGGCACCAGGCATCGTTTGTGCCAAATTCAAAAAACTCCACCTTGCTCAGGTCTGTGCCAATAGCTGCTAACTGCTGTTTGGCAAAGGCGGTCATCTGCGCATCCACTACGTTAATGCGGACGATCTGTCCTTCGGATATTACCTTAATAAATTCGCAATATTGTGGGTAAACCAACGGCAGCTTACCGGGCCATGAAGCCTCTTTATGCGGCCAGCTAAGCCACATGGCGCTTTGCGGCGCCCATTCGGCAGGGAAGTGGAAGCCTTTTAAGTTTGGGAATGTATCGGTTGATGGTTGGCTCATGGTGGTGTTTTATCTGTATCAAAGCCGTCATTGCGAAGAAGCCTCACCTAAATCCTCTCCAAAGGAGAGGACTTTAAACTCTTTTTACCCTCTCCTTTGGAGAGGGCAGGGTGAGGCTAAAGAGTTTGCTTCGTACCTCGCAATGACGCGTGGGGCATTGGTCGTTAATTAATCCTCGTCAATAAGGCGTTTTGTAATCGGTTGATATGAATCTATACGGCGATCTCTCAAAAACGGCCAGTGGCTGCGGTAGTAGTCCGATTGGTTAAGGTCAAGTTCCTTAACAATCACTTCTTCCTGCTCAACAGTGGTTTGGTGTAAAACCTCGCCAAACGGATCGGCAAAGAACGAGCCTCCCCAGAATTTTACGCCGGCTTCTTCGCCTACACGGTTAACGCTTACAACGTGCACGCCATTGGCAACAGCGTGGCTGCGCTGTATGGTTTGCCATGCGTTATATTGTTTGGTGTTGGTAGCCTCGTCTTGTGTGGTTGCCCAACCTATTGCGGTAGGGTAAAAAAGGATCTCGGCACCCATTAAGGCAGTAATGCGGGCTGCTTCCGGGTACCATTGGTCCCAGCAGATCAATACGCCTATGGTAGCAAATTTAGTTTTGAAAACTTTGTAACCCAGGTCGCCCGGGGTAAAGTAAAATTTCTCGTAAAAGCCCGGATCATCCGGGATGTGCATTTTACGGTATTTGCCCAAGTAGCTGCCATCGGCATCTAAAACAGCGGTGGTATTGTGGTAAACGCCTTGCGCACGTTTCTCAAACAGCGAAGCAATAATAACCACGCCCAGTTCGCCGGCTACTTTTTGCAAAGCATCTGTTGACGGGCCGGGGATAGGTTCGGCTAATTTAAAGTTATCGTAATCCTCTACATCACAAAAGTACAACGATGTAAAAAGCTCCTGCAGGCAAATTATCTGCGCGCCACCTGCAGCAGCCTCGCGTACTTTTACAATAGCTTTATCCAGGTTTTCCTGTTTATTTGCGGTGCAGGTCATTTGCACTATACCAACTTTTACCTTACTCATATCTGATAGAAATTTGCGCAAAATTACCCTTTTTTTAGAGATTAGCGATTAGTTAATTAGAGAATAGTCGAACAAATCCATTCATCTGATTGTAAACTTTTTTACCCTATGATTAAGGGGATGTTGGGTGGTACAGAATTACAAATAAGTTGAATTGTGCTAACTAATTTCCCCTCATCTATAATTTCATCAGGTTAAAGTGTGTTAACTAATCGCTGATCACAAATCAACTAATTACTAAATTATTACCTTTGCACCCGAATGAAAGACTTAGCAGAAATCGAAGTAGATGATGTGGAGAAGGCTATAAAGCCTAAAACCTGGAAAGATACTTTGCGGAACATTACTAAAGTGGTGCTCAAATTCGCGGTAACAGGCGCATTGTTGTACTATGTATTTAGCAAGGTGCCATTGCAGGCGGTTAAACTAAGGCTCATCCATGCCAATTACTGGTGGATGTTTGCCGCGTTGTTATGCTTTTTTGCCTCTATGGTAATGTCATCCTGGCGCTTATCCAGCTTTTTTAAATCCATCAAACTAAAGCTCGACCCGCGCTTTAACTTTCGTTTATATCTGCTGGGTTTGTTTTATAATTTTTTGCTGCCGGGCGGTATAGGCGGCGATGGTTACAAGATCTACCTGCTTAATAAAAACTACAAACTTCCTGCTAAAAAAGTGTTTTGGGCTATCATGTTCGATAGACTGAGCGGCCTTTGGGCGATTGGCTTAATAACCGTGGCACTGATATTTTTGATCCCGCAGATAGATATCCATATTGGTATCCCTTTGAGTATTTTTATCGTAGCATCTGCCATTTACTACTTTGTGGCTTATAAGTTTTTTAGGGATTATACGCACTATTTCTGGCAGGCGCATTTAAAGGCATTAGCCGTACAATCTTTACAGGTTACAGCCATTGTGTTTATCCTTTTCGGCCAAAATTTTACCGGTAAATTCTCGCCTTATTTATTGTCGTTCCTTATCTCGGCACTGGCAACCATTATTCCTATAAGTGTTGGTGGTGCGGGTATCCGCGAAACCGTTTTTCAGCAGCTTTCCAGGGTGTTCCCAATGGATATAGACCTGGCCGTTTTTCTGCCGATATCCTTTTATCTCATCTCTATTATCGTAGCCTTATCCGGCGTTTACTATGTTATCCGCCCGAGCCGTTTAGAAGAGGGTTTGCCTAAAACAGAAGATAATTCGGAAAATACAGAGTCTTAAGATATTTTATATCGAACAGTGTTTCTGGGTCGTAATAAAAATTGATATTTGTTCAGTTTATCTGCCGTAAATTTTAATTTGCTAAACCATATTTCCTAATTTCGCGTTCTCTTTATAAACCTGATTTTACGAAATGAGCGATTTTAATGATTTTAACAACCCGCAGGTTGCGGCATTGCCACGCCATTTAAAACAATTTATTGTAAACCAGCATTACGAGCATTATACCCCGGTAGACCATGCCGTTTGGCGCTATGTGATGCGCCAGAATTATAGTTATTTAAAGGATGTTGCCTACTATCCCTACATACCCGGCCTGCAAAAAGCGGGACTGACCATTGAGAAAATTCCCGACTTACAAGATATGAATAACGCGCTGGCCAAAATTGGCTGGGGCGCTGTTACGGTTGATGGTTTTATACCACCCGCCGCCTTTATGGAGTACCAGGCTTACCGCGTTTTGGTTATCGCTGCCGACATTCGCCAGTTAAAGCATATAGAATATACGCCCGCGCCCGATATTATCCACGAGTCGGCAGGGCATGCACCCATTATCGCAGATAAAGATTACCACGAATACCTAAGCTATTTCGGCTCGATAGGGGCAAAGGCGATGTTCAGCGCGCAGGATTTTGAGTTGTACGAGGCTATCCGTGCGCTATCTATACTAAAAGAGATGCCCGATGCGAATGAGGCTGAAATTAAAAAAGCAGAAGAACTGGTTGCCTGGCACCAGGATAACATGGGCGAACCATCTGAAATGGCCCTGCTTAGCCGCCTGCATTGGTGGACGGTAGAGTACGGCCTGATAGGTACCCTTGCAGATCCTAAGATCTATGGCGCAGGCCTGCTGTCGTCCATCGGCGAAAGCGCCACTTGTATGATGGAAGAGGTGAAGAAGCTGCCTTACACCATTGGTGCCGTTAACTATAGTTATGATATCACCCAAACACAGCCACAGCTTTTTGTGACCCCAACCTTTCAAAACCTGATAGATGTGCTGGAGCAATTTGCCGATACCATGTCGTTCCGCCGTGGCGGGGCTTACGGGCTGCAAAAGGCGGTGGATAGTAAAAATACCTGTACAGCTGTGTACAGCTCGGGCCTGCAGGTTTCGGGTACTTTTACGGCATTTGAGGTTGACGAGTACGGTAACCCTGCATTCATCAAAACTACCGGCGCAACTGCATTGGCCATAAATGGCAAGCAATTAAAAGGGCATGGCAAAAGTTATCATAAAGATGGTTTTAGTTCGCCGGTTGGTAAACTCAAAGGTTACGAAAAAGCATTGGAAGATTTTACTGTCGATGAGCTGAAAACTGCCGGGATGGAAGCCGGAAAAGAAATTTTACTGACTTTTGAGAGCGGCATTACCGTTTCGGGCAAACTGGCTGATATTTGGACAGAAAATGGAAAAAATGTCCTTTTCAAGGTCGAAAAATGTACAGTAAAGGGAGAAAAAGGGTGCGTCTTATTTGAGCCTTCATGGGGCGTTTACGACATGGCCGTTGGCGAAAAAATAACTTCGATATTTTGCGGGGCAGCCGATAAGGATGCCTTTTTAGAGATCGCTTACAAATCAAATACCGGCACACACCACGCTGAATATGATGCCCGGACCAAAGAGTTGCACAAGCTTTACCAACAGGTACGCAACCGCAGGCACACCGGCGGAGACCTTGGCTTTTTAGGCAATGTTTGGATGATGCTCCAAAAATTCCATCACGACGATTGGCTTTGCGCCTTAGAAATACTGGAACTGCTTGATCATGAGGGTGGCGAACCCGTATTAGCCAAAGAGATACGTCAGTTTTTAGAAAAAAAGGCAACTACCGAGCCGGAATATAAAAAATTGATAAGCGATGGTTTGTATTTGATTAAACATCCGGTAGAAGAAAAATTGGTTGTTTAATATCTTCCGTTAAATTTGCGAAACAACTATTTAATCCCTTGTAGGATTAGGGGGGCTATCTATGAATATTATTATAACAGGCGCCAGCAGCGGCGTAGGGTTTGAAGCTGTTTTAGAATTAATATTATCGGGTAAACATAAAGTGATGGCTTTGGCGCGATCGCAAAGCAAGCTGGAGCGGTTGATGGAAATTGCCAAAGGCCTTAACCCCGAATGCGAGATATATGCCATTGCGTTTGATATCGTACATGATGATTACGCTGGCTTGCAGCAATTTATCACCGCTAATTTTGATGGTAAAGTAGATGTATTGGTAAATAATGCAGGGGTGCTTATCAATAAACCCTTCATGCAATTGCAGGAAATGGATTTTGTAGAAATGCTGCAAAGCAACTATATAGGCCATGTACGCATTATTCAAAGCTTATTACAATTTATGGGCGATGGATCGCATATACTTAACATAGGTAGTATGGGGGCTTTTCAGGGCAGTGCTAAGTTTAACGGGTTGTTAGCCTACTCGGCAAGTAAAGCGGCTTTACATACCTTAACAGAATGCCTGGCGCAAGAGTTGGTTGAGCAGGGCATTAAAGTAAACTGCCTGGCTTTAGGATCTGCTCAAACCGAAATGCTGGAACAGGCTTTCCCGGGTTACGAATCGCCGGTTATGGCATTTGAGATGGGTAAATACATTGCCGATTTTGCCCTGACAGGTCATCGTTTTTTTAATGGTAAGATATTGCCGGTGGCATTATCAACCCCTTAACTAAACATCATTATACTCCTGGGTGCTTTGCCTGCGGGTGCCCAATAAACCCAGGCTCATGATAATACTCGTGCCCAGTATCACCACAAATAACAAGCTGGTGCCCAAGGCTGGTATTTTAATATCGGCAGGGATATTATAAAACAGCAGCACACTTATTAAGCCTCGTGGTATAATCACCAGTTCCGGCATCAGGCCCCGCTTCAAAACAAACTGCAGGTATAAAAAACGTACGGTGTACAGTATTAATAAAACCAGTCCACCGTTTATAATTACCGCCCAATTTTGTAACTGGTATACATCCATTGTATAACCAAAAATAATAAAAAAGAAGGTGCGCATGATAAAAGCGCTTTCTGCAGAGAGCTGAAACAACTGTTTAATATCATAGGCTAAGGTTGGGTAAATAAAATACTTTCGGAACCAGCTGGATTTTATCTGCCCTGCATTGTTCAGGAACAGGCCCAGCGCCAGCACGATGATGAGGGATGATAAATGGTAAGATTGCCCTATGCTGTAAACCAGTATCAGGATAGCGATGATCAGGAAAGATTTAATGTGGTGGGTTAAGCGGCCTATCAGGTAAAGTAGCAAAAGGCACGATCCGGCTGCTATAACTAGTATCCCAATCAATTCAACCCCTAGTTTAGCAAAGGCCGATACATTGATTTGTTTATTACTAACCACGAAGTTGAACAAGATGACCGTTAGGATATCTGAAAAAGACGACTCGTAAATGATAAATTCTTTTTTCTCTTTACTAAGGCCTGATGCAGAAGGTATGGCAATAGCCGAACTTACTACGCAAAAGGGTATAGCGTTCACAAAACACCTGTAAATACTCTCGCCGCTTATGTAATAAAAGGCGTAGGTTATTAAACAGGCTGTACCCAATAAAATAGAGAGTGCCGATAAAAACGACTTTTTAATTACGGTGTTTTTGCTTTGGCTGTACTTAAGTTCTAAAGCGCCTTCAAACACAATTAATATAAGGCCCAAGGTGCCTAAAGTAGGCAGTATAGTGTTAAAATTGATTTTGAGCAAGCCAAAATAATCTACCGTAAGGCGGATGCCGATACCCAAAAAAAGCAGCAATATTACAGATGGGATCTTGGTCTTTCCGGCTATCAGATCAAACAGATAACTGAAAATTACCAGTCCGCTAAGGATGATCAAAGTAGTGTATGTGGTCAATTATATATTGTTTGAAGTAAACATACAGTTTATGCTGATGGACATCAACTCTAAATCATCGTAATTGTTCATATAAGCGTCAATTAAGCAGTTTATGGAGGTTAATGACAAAACCATGAAACGCCATGTGTGTTACTTGTTCATATTTGCTCAAGAAATCATAACAACATGCCACATCTATTTTCACCGATAAAAATTAAAAGTATTGAACTAAAAAACCGCATAGTAGTATCGCCTATGTGCCAGTATTCCAGTACAGATGGTTTTGCTGACAACTGGCACCTGATACATTTAGGTGCCAGAGCTATTGGCGGTGCCGCACTAATTATTACCGAAGCCATAGCCGTATCGCCCGAGGGCCGTATAAGCTTTGCAGACCTGGGGATATGGAAAGATGAACACATCGAAAAACTGAAGGAAATAACATCTTTTATAGAGGCACATGGTGCTTATGCAGGGGTGCAATTAGCACATGCAGGCCGTAAGGCAAGCCACCACCAACCCTGGAACGGCGGCAAACAAATACAGCCTGATGAAGAGAACGGCTGGCAATCGGTTGGGCCAAGCGCCCTAGCCTTTAGCCGCAGCGAAACCGCACCGCTCGAACTGGATAAAGCAGGTATTGATAAAGTAATTGCCGATTTTAAAGCAGCGGCCGTTCGTGCATTGGCAGCAGGTTTTAAGGTGATAGAACTGCATGGTGCGCACGGATACCTGATCAATGAGTTTCTTTCGCCGCATAGTAACAAACGTACAGATGAGTACGGCGGCTCGTTTGAAAACCGCAGTCGTTTTTTATTAGAGGTTATTGAGGCTGTACAACAAGTTTGGCCTGCAGATCTGCCGCTGTTTGTCCGCCTGTCAACCACAGACTGGACCGAGGGTGCGTGGACAATAGAGGATTCCATCGCATTAGCAAAAGTATTGAAAGAAAAAGGTGTTGACCTGGTAGATTCTTCTACAGGGGGGAATGTTGCCGGTGCGCAGATCCCATTAAAACCAGGCTATCAGGTTGAATTTGCCGAAGCCATTAAAAAACATACAGATATCTTAACTGGCGCCGTTGGCCTAATTACTGAAGCTAAACAAGCTGATGAGATCATCCAAACCGGGCAGGCAGACCTGGTATTCATGGCCCGCGAGTTACTTCGCGATCCGCATTTCCCGCTGCGCGCAGCATATGAGCTTGGTCATGAAGTTAAATGGCCTGAGCAATACGAACGCGCAAAATGGTAAGGCATCACCCCGGCCCTCTCCGGAAGGATAGGGAGTTAAGAGAAATTTGAAACGGTAATTTTATATACCCTTAACATATAGAATTTTAAATCAACATAACAATCGCTATTTTAGCAAAAACTTAAGAAAAACATAAAATTATGAAACGTACAGCAAATGCACATTGGAATGGCACTTTACAAGAAGGTAAAGGCGAGATAACTACTCAGAGCACCATTCTTAACAAAACACAATATTCTTTTAAAACACGTTTTGCAGATGGTATTGGTACCAACCCCGAAGAATTGATAGCTGCTGCACATGCAGGTTGCTTTACAATGGCTGTTGGTGCTGCTTTAACCCAGCAAGGTATTACCCCGGGCGATTTAACTACAGATGCCATACTTGATTTGGATATGCAGGCTTTAGAAATTAAAGGCATCCACCTGGAGCTGAAAGCATCTGTTATTGACGGTGTAGACGAAGCTAAATTTAAAGAAGTTGCAGAAGGTGCAAAAGCCGGCTGTATAGTATCTAAAGCACTTAGCGTGCCTATTACATTAAGTGTTACTTACGCTTAATTAAGCAAGCTGATATACCTAAACAGCGATGGCCAAAACCATCGCTGTTTTATTTTGTAGCTATTTATAAATAAATAATATGTTTAGTACCCAACGTTCGCGCGTATCACTTACCCTGTTGTTTGCGCTGGTAATAACCGGCTTTTTAATATTCTTGTTCTTTTATATTAAGCACGAGTTTAACACTACCCGTACCCAGGTTAGTGATGATGTAATGGTATCCAAAATAATTACCATGGGCAAGCTGGAGCTGGTTAAATACGCCATGAAAGATGTGGTGGAGAAGAAGGAACTGCATACGATACTGCCCGATTCGCGCGTGTTGTTTGTAGCTGTGGGGGAGGTGACGGCCTGTATAGATCTAACCCGTGTAAAACGCGATGATATTAGTCAGGGTAAGGATACCGTAAGCATAACCTTACCCCAGCCAGAGATATGTTATGTGAAATTGGATCATCAAAAATCTAAGGTGTATGATGTATCCGGTGTATGGTTTGCAGATAAAAGCAAGCAAATGGTAGAGGATGTTTACAAAGTGGCCGAAGCTAAAATGCTGGCAACCGCAAAAGAGATGGACATTACCGGTAAGGCCCGCGAGAATGCCGGTAAAATATTTAAACCATTTTTAGAGAATGTATCGGGAAAAAAAGTGGTTATAACGTTTAAATAACACAACATTTAGCTATTATTTTTAATTTTATGTAATATCTTTAGGGTTATAATCACAATTCACATGACCCTGAAAATTACAAAACTATTAACCCTTACTGCGGTGGGCATAATATGCTCACTTTTTGCTTTTGGGCAGCCCCGGTTGCCGCAAGGTTATTTCTGGAAAAAGCTCCCTAACGGCTTGGAAGTTGTTGTTATCGAAAACAGCAAAGTGCCGCTGACAACTATAGAAATTGCTGTAAAGAACGGCGCATATACCGAAGGCCCGGAATATAGCGGGCTATCTCACCTTTTTGAACACATGTTTTTTAAAGCGAACAAGGATTATCCTGATCAGGAGAAATTCCTGAAACGCACCCAGGAACTTGGCGCTATCTGGAATGGTACCACCGGTAACGAACGTGTAAACTACTATTTTACAATTGGTAAAGATAGCCTTGATGCTGGCTTAAGGTTGATTAATGCTTCTATTAGGTTCCCTATTTACAAAGAGGAGGATATGAAAAAGGAGCGCCCTGTTGTTGATGGTGAGTTTCAGCGCAACGAGAGCAGCCCGGGTTTTCATTTATATTATGATATAAGTAAACTGATGTGGGGCGACCTGATAACCCGCAAAATGCCTATCGGTATCCACGAGGTAATTAATAGTGCCACGCCCGAGAAAATGATGGTGATCAAAGACAAGTATTATCATCCAAACAATAGCTTGTTAATTATTTGCGGTGATGTTAAGCACGAAGATGGCTTTAAAAAGGCTGAGGCTATATTTGGCAGCTGGCCAAACAGTGGTTTCGATCCGCATGTAAAATACCCTATACCGCCATTTAAACCGATGGCTAAAACAGAGGTTTTTGTTAAAGAAATGAGTATTGCACGTACGCCGATGGCGATGTACGCATGGCAGGGCCCGGCTTATATGACGGATTCTGCATCAACCGTGGCTGCGGATGTTTTTTCTACCATCACAGGTTTAAATTCATCAAAATTACAGCAGGCATTAATTGATAAGGGACTGGCATCATCTGCCGGTTTAAGCTACAATACCAGCCATTACACAGGTACCATCAGCATATTTGTAGTACCTAACCCTACCAAACTTAAAGAGTGCCACGAAGAGGTGATGAACCAGATAAACCAGTGGAGCAAACCTGATTACTACACTGATGAGCAACTGGCCGATGCCAAAGCAATTTTATTGCGCGACCATAGCCGCGAACTGGAGAAACCATCTTCTATCCCTTCGAGCTTAAGCTTCCAGTGGTGCAGCACCTCGCTTGATTATTACACCGACCTGACAGATAATTACCAAAAGGTAACCCGTGCCGATATTGCCAAATACATCAGCACCTACATTACCGGTAAGCCCATGGCAGCAGGTATGGTATTAACGCCCGAGTTAAGCAAGCAAGTAAATGCAGCGTCGTTTTTTGTAGTTAAATAATTAAACCTAAACACAATGAAGAAATATATATATCTATTGTTAATTGCTGCGGCAACAAGTAGTGTAACTACCGCCACTGCCCAGCAAAAGGCATACGAAATGATGGTTGATGGCGTAAAAGTTATTGTACAGCCAAGTGGTAACGATATTGTTGAAGTGCAAACCGTAATTAAAGGTGGTGTGCAAAACTACCCCGCTACCAAAGCCGGCATAGAAAGTATGGCAATGACAGCCCTTACAGAGTGTGGTACTTTAAAGCACGATAAAAACGCCTTTAAAAACCAGTTAGAAAAAGTAAGTGCAACCGTTTATGGTTATACCAATAAAAACTTTTCTGTAGTAAGGCTTAATTGCATAAAAGGCGATATGGAAACTGCCTGGCCTTTATATGTAGAAGCTATTACTACACCTAAGTTTGATGCTAAAGAGTTTGAGCGCATCAGGCAGGATGCTATCAATAACTTGAAAGCGCAGGATTCTAACCCAGATGGTGCTATTGATAAATATGCAGATAAAGTAGCTTTTGCAGGCAGGGATTATGCTATAGACCCAAACGGCACGCAGGAGATATTGCAAAAACTAACCGCTGCCGAAACGAAAGCCTACTACCAATCTATCCTAACCAAATCGCGTATGCTGATCGTTGTAGTGGCTGATCTGGACCGCGCCGCTATTGAGGCTAAGGTAAAAGGTATGTTGGGCGGTATCAAACAAGGGGCACCTTTCGCACTTAAAAAATCATTCTTCAGGGTTTATAAAAATAGCTTCTCGGCAGAAAAACGTGACCTGGCTACCAACTATGTAGAGGGTATAACCAGTGGTCCGCAACCTGGCACGCCAGATTATGATGCGTTTAATGTAGCTATGCGTATATTTTACGATAAGCACTTTTTAGATGTACGTACTAATAACGGCTTGTCTTATGCACCATCGGCATGGTTTAGCCCTGGTGCAACGTCAGTGGCAAAATTTTCGGTATCAACTACCGAGCCTGATAAGTATATTAAGGTATTTGATAAACTGGTAGATAACATTAAAAGCAAGGGCTTTAATGCTGCCGAAGTTGCCGATATGAAGGTTACTTACTTAACCGGTTTTTATTATAAAAACGAAACTAATAGCGCGCAGGCATCATCAATGGTATCTAACGAGGTGCTACACAACAACTGGAAAAGATCTTTAACCCTGGCAGAAGATGTTAAAAAACTAACCCCTACACAAGTAAGCGATGCTTTCCGTAAATACATTGGCAACATTATTTGGGTGTACCAGGGCGATACTAAAAAGGTAAATCCATTATTGTTTACCAACGGTACGCTTAGTAAAGGCGATAACCCAATTAGCCATTAATGGTTTCTCTAAAATTCTTTAGCTAAAGGCTTTTAGAGAAAAAACATAGATACAAGAAAGGCCGCAACGTTTAGTTGTGGCCTTTCTTAATTTATAGGTTTTACTTTGTCTTGTTTTTTATAGCTATTACTCTTTTATTGGTTAGGAAGCACGGCTTTGCGCTTGTTTCGGTTGCGCCAAACCTCAAGCATTCTTTGGGTTGGGATATTGTCGCCAAGTAACTTACCCCACGGTTTAAGTGGTTCTATACGATCGAACACGATTTTTAAAACCGCTACAAAGGGTATAGATAAAAACATGCCGGATACACCCCAAAGCTGGTTGCCTAACAATACCACAATAATAGACATAAGCGCGTTGATCTGTACCTTTGATGATACGATGCGCGGTACCAGTATGTTATTATCTATAAACTGGATAACTATATAAGCTATTACTACACCTAACTGGGTAGAATAGCCATCTTTGGTTACAGTAGCCATTAGTACAGGCAGGGCAATGGCAATAATACCACCCAAATAAGGTATCAGGTTTAGTATAGCGCCAATACAACCTATCAATATGCCATATTTAACACCAAGCAGCATTAATGCAACAGAGTTCATGATAGCTACGATAATCATTTCAATCAGTAAACCAACAATATAGCTTTGTATAGCGGTTTTGGTTTCGCTGAGTACCTCGCTTACCTTTTTGGAGTTCTCTTCTGCAAAAACTTCGTAAAGGAAGTTTAAGATGAGTGTTTTGTAAAAAAGCATTAAAAAAATGTAAACCGGCAATAAAAATACTACCGATAGTATACCCAAAACACCATTTAGTGTTTTACCAACCATGGCCTGGCTATTATTAAGCGCGTCTTTAATCATTTGTTCCTGCTTGGTTATCTGGATTCCAAACGTTGCCTGTACCCAATTTTTAAGATCGGCTGTGATAGATTCGAATTTCTTTTGGAGCATGGGCAGCGAATCGCCAAATTGAATTATTTGGGTAGACAGGAAGTAGAATACCGTTGCCACTGCCAGGATCATGATGAGCATTGCAATAATGATGGCAGCAAACTTGGGTATCTTCATCCGTTCTAAACGGTTACAAAGCGGGTTTAGCAGCACAGCCAGGAATGCCGCAAAGGCAAGTGGTACCAGTATATCGGCAAGTATATTCAGCACATAAACCAACAATATCAGCCCAAACAGTACCGCTGTAGACTGAATATAAAAGGGTTGATCCTTAATTTTAATTGACATGTAGTTGTGTTTTCATATATAACACAAAAGGAGTATTGCGGCGAATTGTTTTGAGGTAACAAAAAAGCGCCGGTTAAAAACCGACGCTTCCATTGTTTACTTATTGATTTTCTTATAAAACGTTCTTCCAGCTTACCTGGTCGCCTATAATGCGGTCAAGGTCGGCGGCGTTAACGCGCTCCTGTGCCATGGTATCGCGGTAACGGATGGTAACGGTGTTATCTTCTAAGGTTTGATGATCTACCGTGATGCAAAAAGGTGTACCAATAGCATCCTGGCGGCGGTAACGTTTACCAATAGCATCCTTCTCTTCATACTGGATGTTGAAGTCTATTTTTAGCCTGTCCATTATCTCGCGTGCTTTTTCCGGCAGGCCATCTTTTTTGGTTAGCGGGAAAATAGCTGCCTTAACCGGTGCCAGGCAAGGGTGAAGGCGCAATACGGTACGGCTATCCTGTTTTTCTGCTGTACTCAGGTCTTCTTCCTCGTAAGCGTTGATCATGGTAAGCAGGAACATCCTGTCTAAACCTATCGAAGTTTCGATAACGTAAGGTATGTAATTACCGTATGGTTTGCCGGTTTCAGGGTCAACCTCCGGATCGAAGTACTGCATTTTTTTGCGCGAGAATTTCTCGTGCTGGCTTAGGTCAAAATCTGTACGGCTGTGGATGCCTTCTACTTCTTTAAATCCAAACGGAAAATCAAACTCGATATCATAAGCAGCATCCGCATAATGTGCCAGCTTTGTATGTTGGTGATATCGGTATTTAGCCGCATCTGTACCCAGGGCAAGGTGCCATTTTAGGCGGGCTTCTTTCCATTTCTCAAACCACTCGCGTTGTGTGCCGGGGCGTACAAAAAATTGCATCTCCATTTGCTCAAACTCGCGCATGCGGATGATGAACTGGCGGGCAATAACCTCGTTACGGAAAGCCTTGCCAATTTGGGCAATACCAAATGGGATCTTCATCCTGCCGGATTTTTGCACGTTTAAGTAATTCACAAAAATACCCTGCGCCGTTTCCGGGCGCAGGTAAATCGTGTCAGACTCATCTGCAATGGCGCCAACCTGCGTGCTAAACATCAGGTTAAACTGGCGTACATCTGTCCAGTTAGCAGTGCCGCTTACGGGGCATTTTATATCTTGTTCGATGATCAGTTCGCGCAGGCGGGGCAGGTCTTCGGCCTTTAGGGCGTTATCCATTTCTATTTGTAATTCTTCTGCCTCGCTGGTTTTACCTTCTTCATCCAGTTTAGCTATGCGGTCTTCCAGCAACTGGTCGGCACGATAGCGTTTGTTACTGTCTTTGTTATCAATCATCGGGTCGCTAAAGCCGTCTACGTGGCCGCTGGCTTTCCAGATGGTTGGGTGCATAAATATAGCCGAATCTATACCAACAATATTATCGTTCATCTGCACCATGGCTTTCCACCAATAGGTTTTGATGTTGTTTTTTAGCTCCGAGCCATTTTGCCCGTAATCATAAACAGCACTAAGGCCATCATATATCTCGCTGGATTGAAAAACAAAGCCATATTCCTTGCTGTGCGATATTACATTTTTAAAAAGTTCGTCGGTTGATTTGCTCATAATAGGGGCAAAGATACAATTTAGGCAGAAAGCTGAAAGGTGTTTTACTTTAGGATTTTACATAAATAAATTGCCGCTTATAACTACATTTAGCACCATATATGACAAAGATTATTATAGCCAGCTTTACCTTTTGCTTTTTATTGACCAATGCATTCGCACAAAATACTACTTTGGGCACCGGCCTTTTTCATCCAAAAAATATAGTTGAAACCATTGGCGAAAAGTATATTTTACTGCCCGTTGATAGTAATAAAACCAATTTTGGAATGTACCTGCATGTGTGGACCACGCCCAGTACAGATAATTTGGTACCGGCAAATGAGGGTGGTAAAACAATCCTGACACTTAAAGCCATTACACCGGATTATCATGCAACACTGGCAGATTCTTTAAATGTAGTTTATAACCAGTACTTTAAAAAAGGGGAAGATGATGCGTTGCTTTTTTTTACGCCTTTGGCCGACTATAAAAAAGCGAGGGAGTTTATTAATACCTTTTTGTGGTTAAAATCAAAAAAAAGCGAGTTAAAGTAATTGATATACAATTAACGCCCGATCATAACACGCCTTTTTTATTTACTTATCAATATGCAGATGGTATAAAAGATTCAGTTAAGGTAGTACTTAGCGGGACAAATTCTACTATCAAAGATAAGGGTGTTTTGTTTGATAATCTGTTTAACATAGCGAAACCATAAAAACAGCCAAAATCTTAAACCTAAATTTTAAATTTGGAGCCATGAGTATAAAGGTAGAGGCGTTAACAAAAGTTTATGGGCAACAAAAGGCTGTTGATGAAATTAGCTTTACAGCAGATATAGGCGTGTTGGGCTTTCTAGGGCCAAACGGGGCTGGTAAAAGCACCACCATGAAAATGCTTACTTGCTTTATACCTCCAACATCAGGTACGGCCGCTATTTGCGGATATGATATTGCAACGCATCCGCTGGATGTAAAACGCAATATTGGTTACCTGCCAGAGAGTAACCCATTGTATACCGATATGTATGTTAAAGAATCGATGGCGTTTGTAGCCGGCATACATGGCCTGCACGAGCCCGGTAAACGCATAGCCGAGGTTATTGAACAAACCGGCCTTGGGCCCGAACAGCACAAGAAAATAGGCCAGTTATCTAAGGGCTATCGCCAAAGAGTAGGGCTGGCGCAGGCTATTCTGCATGATCCCCAAGTGCTGATATTGGATGAACCAACATCCGGGCTCGACCCAAACCAATTGGTGGGCATCAGGCAGTTAATTACCGATCTGGGCAAAACAAAAACTATCATCCTGTCTACCCATATTATGCAAGAGGTAGAGGCGGTTTGCAACCAGGTTATTATAATTAATAAGGGGCATATTGTGGCCAATGATAGCCTGCAGAACTTGCGTGATAGCAACATGGGTAATTCTTTAGAAAGTATATTTATTGCGTTGACTAACGCATAAAGTGATAGGTTGTCTTATTATTTAATGATTTGATTTTCAATAGAATAGCTATTTACTGGAAAAAAGATAACTGTTGTGTGTAACGAATAAAATTTGGATGCGTCTAAATTTGCAATTCATCGCAGATACAAGGTCTGTAATGTTAACTTAAATCACACAATTAAAAATCATGAAAAAATTATTATTACTATTAACCGTATTATGCGGTATTTCAATCACGTCATTCGCGCAATCATCTAACGGTGCGGGTAAATTCAGTATCGGCTTAGAGGCTGGTTTGCCGGTTGGAGATGTTAAAAATTTGTCGAATTTTGCTATTGGTGGTTCATTAAAGTATGATCATCCAATTGCAGAAAACACTTTTATCACCGGATCTGCTGGCTACACTAAATTCTTATCAAACGATGATGCTAAATCTATCGGTTATAAAATTTATGCTATACCTGTAAAGGTTGGTGTTAAATATTTCTTTGATCAAGGTTTTTATGGTGAAGCGCAAGTAGGTGCTGCATTTGTAAACGAAAGTATGCTTGGTGTTAGTGGAAACACTACAACATTTGCCTACTCTCCGGGTATTGGTTATTCATTCGGAGGTGGTGTTGATCTGGGCGTACGTTACGAAGGGTGGACAAAAAGTGGCACCACCATCAGCCAGGTTGCTGCACGTTTAGCTTACAGTTTCTAATATCTATTATTTTATAAGTATAGCCTGCGGTTTACCGCGGGCTATATTTGTTTACAGTGCTTTAGTTTTGCTGCACAATAATCGTATTTTCGGGCGTTAATCAATACAATCCGCATAAAGTGTTCAGCATCCTCAAAAAAGAAATCACAACCTATCTAAGTTCGCTGGTGGCGTATATTACCATTGGTGTTTTCCTCCTTGTTTTAGGCTTGTTTTTGTGGGTTTTTCCGGATACCAGCATCCTGGCTTATGGTTATGCCGGGTTAGATAGCCTGTTTAGCACTGCGCCTTACCTGTTTATGTTTTTGGTGCCTGCCATCACCATGCGGTCGCTTGCCGAAGAACGTAGAGAGGGTACTTTTGAATTGCTGCTTACCCGCCCGTTAACAGATCTACAGATAGTATCAGGTAAATACTTTGCCGGCGTCGCTATTGTATTATTTGCCCTGGTGCCAACTCTGGTTTATTATTTTAGTGTGCATACCTTAGGCACGCCGCAGGGCAATATTGATACAGGTGCCGTAATCGGTTCATACATCGGGTTGTTTCTGTTAGGGTCGTCATTTACCGCAATAGGTTTGTTTGCTTCGTCGGTTAGTAAAAACCAGGTTATAGCTTTTACTATCGCAGTGTTCTTGTGTTTCTTTTTTTACAGCGGGTTCGATTCGCTGAGCAGCATCCTGTCTCTCCAGAATTTGGGTTTGCAGGCTTTGGGGATTAACGAGCATTATCAATCTATCAGTCGTGGTGTTTTAGATACCCGCGACCTGATATACTTTATAGTGCTGGATATCTTTTTTTTATGGCTTACGCTTTTTGTGTTGCACAGGCAGGCCGGCAAAAAGTTTGTGAATACGGTATTTTTGAGTGTGCTGGGCATTATGTTTACGCTTACAACCCTAACCATAGCATCTGATAAATTATTTACCCGTTTCGATTTTACTAAAGAGAAACGTTTTACCATATCGCCCATTAGCCGTAAGATAATGGATGGCCTCCCCAAAACGGTTCATGTAACTGTTTACCTGGAAGGAAAGGATTTCCCCGGGGGGATGAAAAGGCTGCAAATATCTGTTAAAGATATGCTGGCCGATCTGCAAGCCTATAGCCATGGCGAGTTGCAGTTTGAGTTTACAGACCCGTTGAAGGGCCTGTCTAACGATCAGCAAAACCAGGCTTATGAAGAGTTGGCAGCCAAAGGGATAGAGGCACAAAACCTGAGCGTTAAAACCGACGATGGCGTATCGCAAAAGGTAATATTTCCGTTTGCGCTGGTTACTTACGGCGATAAAAGCGTGCCTGTAAAGTTGCTGCAATCGCAAAGTAATATGAATCTTTCGCCTGATGAGATACTAAACAACTCTATCCAGAATTTAGAGTACGCCTTTACATCGGCCATTAAAAAAGCTACCAGCGGTGGCAAGCAACGCATAGGTTTTACCGAAGGCCACGGCGAATTAAGCGATCTGCAGCTAAACGATGCCATGCGATCATTGAGCGACGGGTATTTGGTAGGGCGTATTAATTTGGCCAGCATCCCTTTTGATAGCCTGGAGAAGGTGAGCTTGTTAGTGGTTGCCAAACCCGATAAACCCTTTACCGAATTAGAAAAATTTAAGGTAGACCAGTTTATGATGCGCGGCGGCCGTGTGCTTTGGGCTATTGACCAGGTAAGCGCCGAACTGGATAGCTTGCGCGGACATGGCGGCGAACAACTGGCCTTTAATAAACAACTGAACCTGGATGACCAGCTTTTCGGCTACGGTGTGCGGATAAATTACGACTTGATAGCGGATATGAATTGTTCGCCTATCCCGGTTACTACTGGTAATGCAGGCGGGCAGGCGCAGATCCAAATGCTGCCGTGGCTGTACAACCCGGTTTATTTGCCATTATCTAAACATCCTATAGTAAAGAATCTGGATGGTATTACCAGCCAGTTTGCCAGCTCTATAGATCTGTTGGATGTCAAAGACATCGAGAAAACTATATTGCTAACCTCATCCCCCTATAATAAAAAATTAACTACACCTAAAGTGCTTTCGTTACAGGCCTTGCAGGACGAGCCCAACCCAAAGGATTTTCAGAGTGCGCCAAAAATTACCGGGGTACTGTTAGAGGGGACTTTTATATCCGATTTCAGGAACCGCCCGCTGCCCGAAGGTTTAACGGAAAAAATTACCATTGAGCCAAAAAGCAAACCTACCAAAATGATTGTTTTGAGCGATGGTGACATGCTGCGTAACCAGGTAGGAGCAGATGGCTCACCCTATCCTTTAGGTTACGACCATTATACCCAACAAAGTTATGGCAACAAAAACCTGCTGTTGAACATTGCCGATTACATGACGGACGATTCGGGCCTGATATCATTGCGCAGTAAGGAAATTCAGATTCGCCTGCTTAACCGTGCCCGCATACGCCAGGAGAAGCTGTTTTGGCAATTAGTAAATAATATTGCGCCGATAGCAATAGTGTTAATATTTGCTATTTTTCAACATTATATCCGCAGGCGAAAGTATGCTCGTTAAATTTTATACTTTTGGTAGATAAACGTTAATAACATCATGAGATTTATTGTTTCCACATCAACGCTACTCAAACAATTACAGTCTGTAAGCGGCGCATTAAGCAACAGCACCGTATTGCCTATACTGGAAAACTTTTTGTTCGAGATTAAAGACGGGAACTTAACCATTTCTGCTACCGATCTGCAAACCAGCATGACCACGTCATTGGCTGTAGAAGCTAAAGAGAATGGCCGTATAGCTATACCATCGCGTATATTGCTTGATACCTTAAAGTCGTTACCCGAGCAGCCGGTTGCTTTCTCTGTAGACGACAGCACCTTTGCTATTGAAATAAGTGCCGGTGACGGTAAATACAAACTTAGCGGCGAAAACGGCGAAGACTTTCCGAAGATCCCGGTTGTTGAAAATGCATCATCAGTAAACCTGCCTGCATCTGTACTGGGCGAGGCTATCAATAAAACCATATTTGCGGTTAGTAACGATGAGTTACGCCCCGCCATGACAGGTGTATTTTGCCAGTTAAGCAGCCAGCACCTAACCTTTGTTGCTACCGATGCCCACAAGCTGGTACGTTACCGCCGTAAGGATGCCAAAGCAGATAGTACTACATCATTCATTTTACCTAAAAAGGCATTAACGTTGCTAAAATCTGCCTTGCCGGCAGATGATGTTAACGTTTCTGTAGAATATAATACTACCAGCGCTTTCTTTAAATTTGGTAACATTAATCTGGTTTGCCGTTTAATTGACGAGCGTTATCCTGATTACGAAGCCGTTATTCCTAAAGAAAACCCTAATAAACTTTCTATAGATCGTTTAGCGTTCCTGGGCTCGCTTAACCGTGTGGCTATTTATGCTAACAAAACTACCCACCAGGTAAGATTGAAAATAAACGGCAGCGAACTGAATATTTCATCAGAAGATATTGATTTTGCTAACGAAGCGCACGAGCGTTTAGGCTGCCAGTACGAAGGCGACGACATGGAAATTGGCTTTAACGCCCGTTTCCTGATAGAGATGCTGAAGAATTTAAGCTGCGAAGAAGTATCGCTAGAAATGTCGACCCCTAACCGTGCCGGTATTTTATTGCCACAAGGCGGCGACGAGAACGAAGATGTATTAATGCTGGTTATGCCGGTAATGCTTAACAGCTATGCATAATTAGTGAGTAGTGAACAGTTAAATAGTGAGTGGTTGTCGCTCTTTATGGTAACTATTCACCAATCAAATACTCACTATCACATAAAAAAGTCTGGCGATTAGCCGGACTTTTTTGTTCACTTTATAACAAAACTTGTTATAATTGAGTTATATAGCATCTGCTTATATATGATGAAATTTAAGATCCCGGTTATTATTTCCATTGTTGGGTTATTGGCTTTTGCCGCCTGTAAAAAAGGCGATGATACGGCTATTACTACCTTGTCTACCAGCGTGAACCTTATAAATGCCACGGGTGATACCATAAATTTTTACATCAACGGTAACAGGTTAAATACTGCGGCCAGTTTATACCCGCTTAGCGCCACAGGTTATTTATCTACGCCATTTGGCAACCAAAATTACCAGGTAAAAAAAAATAAAAGCGCAGTAGTGTTATACAGTATAGCACTACCTTTAGATACAGGTAAAGTATATTCTTTTTACACCACCGGTAACACTGCCGAAAGTGCATTTAGCACCGTAGATACCTTAAAAAGCGTACAGAGCAAATTTGCTTTGGTGCGTTTTGTTAACACCTCGCCCAATGCCGGTAGTTTAGATTTTACTGTTAATGATAGCTTAAAATACGAGGCTCAGGCATACGGAACCAGCTCGAATTATCAGAGCATTGGGCCGGGTTTAAAACGTTTGGTGGTAAAAAAAGCAGGCACAACAGATACGCTGAGTATAGATACGCGCATATTATTACAGGGCAGGGCATATACCATATTTACGAAAAGCTCGTTAACGAGTACCAGGAGTACAACACCTGCTACGGGCATAATTATTAACAGATAATAATCCATGGTTAATCATCACAAAAGCGGCTTACTACTTGGCCTGTGTTTATTTATTGCAGGGGTGATGATCATCCCGATGATAGCATCGTGCAGTAAAACAGGGGTTACCGCTACAGGCGCAAATGCAAGGTTACAGATCATCAACGTAAGCCCGGATATACAGCCATTTAATTTATATACGCGCTATATTAAGCAAAGTACCAATGCTTATAGCTATCCTAATGCATACTATTACTTTTTAGTAAATACCATTGATGTCCCTTTTCAGATCCGTACGGCACAAACGGTAAATGGGGTAAGTCCGTCTAACTTATTAACCTTGGCAGATACTTTAAAACCCAATGTTCCGTATAGCTGGTTTATAACAGGCTTAAGAAAAGATAGCACCTTAGAAACTATCTTAACAGTAGATACCGGGAGTGTTCCTGGCAATGGCAGGGGTAAAATACGCTTTGTAAATGCATCGCCGGTAGGCTTAAATTTAAGCCTTTCGCTTAACGATACGGTTGCTTTTAAAAATGTTGCTTACAAAGCCGTTACACCCTTTGTAGAAGTTACAGCGGGTAGCTATAACCTTAACATTACTGCAACTAATGCCCCCACAACTGTGCTTGCACCCATACCAAACTATACGGTGCTAGATGGCAAATTGTACACTGTATATTTTTACGGACTGTCTAACACGTCTGATACGGCTAAGTATGGGGCTAATGTTTTATTGAATACCTTACCTGCAGGCACCAGATATTAAATGGTTGGCTATCTGTATTATCTTTATATTTTTGCTAAAATTTAAAAGCCGTGGAATTTATACACACCATCATCGACTTTGTATTACATATTGATAAGCATTTGGTACAAATAACCAGCGAATATCAAAACTGGACCTACCTGATACTCTTTATCATCATATTTGCCGAAACCGGCTTTGTGGTTACCCCATTCCTTCCCGGCGATTCGTTATTGTTTGCAGCAGGGGCTTTAATAGCTGGCGGCAAATCAGGCCTGGATATTTATCTGCTTACCGTTATACTGATCATCGCCGCGGTGAGTGGTAATACAGTAAATTACCTGTTGGGTAAGTTTTTGGGCGCAAGGGTTTTTAAAGAAGAAAATAAGATATTAAAGCTAAGCTATTACCTGCAAACCAAAGCTTTTTTTGATAAGCATGGCGGCAAGGCCGTAATATTTAGCCGTTTTGTACCTATCATACGTACTGTTGCGCCCTTTGTAGCAGGGGTGGGGCACATGCCTTTTCCGCGTTACAGCTTGTATAATATTGTTGGTGGTGTTAGCTGGATATTGATATTCCTGTTCTGCGGGTTTTGGTTTGGTAAGGTGCCTTTTATCGAAAAGAATTTCTCGTTGGTAGCTATCATTATCATATTGGTATCTATCATCCCACCCATATATGCTATCATCAAAAGCAAATACAGTAAGAAGCAACAATCGGTTCAATAACTATTGGCCGCTGTAAACTTTACCCGCGTGGTAAAGTGCTTCCTCTTTAGCTATCTTTTGCTTTTCGGCCTTGGTTAATGGCGTTTTGATCAGCTTATCCAAGTCGGGTTGGCCGGCATCTACCCATGCCGAAAACCAATAACTGCCCACGCTTAAGATACTTGCGCGCATTTGCCTTTTAACCATGCCCCTCAAAAGCCTGTGGTAGGCCCTGCTATAAGCTACCGAATACACTTTTACCTTGCGGTTACCCCTTTGCTCCATAGCGTATTTTTGTGCCGCAGGGAAGCTCTTATTTAACGCCCGGTCTACCCTTAACACGGTATCGGCACATTTAAATGAGGTGCGGCATATTTTAAAGCCTTCTGCAAGTGGGTTACTCACGTACTTGGCCTTAACCACGTTGTAATTATAACTGTTGCTAAAAAGCTCGGGCAGGCGGCTTTCCCAAAGGCTGTGGATGCCTTGTTGATTGGTAAGCTGCCCGTCGTGGTTTTGGGTTAGGTGCAGGGGCGTATGCGCATCTGCCAGGTAATGCGCCAGGTTTGATGATGAGATGAGGATGCCCGTAGTATCGCGTGCCTTAAAAGCCTTTACCAGCCAGTAATAATTAGATTGGATAGCCCACGGCACAGTACCGTATTTGTTCAGCGTATCGCTGGTGTATTTAGCTGCCGCATCTATCCAGCGTTGGGGCATATCACGAAAGGGGTGCCTGCCGTAATGGTCGGCGTCAAAAAAATGGTGAGGGGCTTCGGTGCTGTCTACATAGCGCTTTTTATCGGCGCTTACGGCATGTTCTGTAATAAAGCCCATGTTGGCCCTGTAAAAGCCTGCCATGCCCTTAGGGAGCGTAAAAACAGCCAGCCTGTTAATGCGGTAATGCGCAAAAAATCCCCACGAAGTGCAAAGTGTAATGGTTAATATACCAATGATGCAGGTTAGGAAGGTGCGCTTCATTTTAACGATTTAGAGAACGGGGTTAAAAATAGCGCTTTAAGTGAATATCATTTTGTAAATTATCTAATACGGAAAATTCTGCTTCAGATGACCTGTCCGTCCGTTTTTTTACCCGGCACATACGGGCAAAAGTGGACAAGCCCATAAATTAATAAGACCATTGAACTAATTAACATCCACATATTTATCCACAATTTAAAAATAACTTAAAATGGCTTGCATAATTAAAAATGTGTACCTATATTTGCAACCTCAAAATAAAGAAAAGAATAACAAAGCTATACGATGGCAAATCATAAATCATCCATAAAAAGAATCAGGGCAAATGCTGCGAAGCGTCTGCGTAACAGGTACCAGGCAAAAACTACCAGAAATGCTATTAAGAAATTAAGAGGCACAACTACTAAGGCTGATGCTACACCTTTATTGTCTAAAGTGATCTCTATGTTAGACCGTTTAGCTAAAAAGAATGTTATCCACAAAAACAAAGCTTCGAACAATAAATCAAAGCTTACTAAATTTGTAAATACTTTAAGCTAATAGCTTAATTGCCGATATTAAAAAGGGATAGTGCATGCGCATTATCCCTTTTTTTGTTTAGCCCCACCCCGGCACTCTCCGAAGATGAGGGAGCTAAAGTTTACCGTTGTATTTGCCTTCTCCTTTAAAGTAAAAAAAACCGGCTATATGGTTTGTACTTTCGAGGATAAGGGGTAAAAAGCTTTGGTTTACTAAATAATTCCCGCTACTTTAGGCAAACAAATCCTAACCCACAGTGGAAGATTATCCCAATAAAATAAGCATCAAATCGTGGGCAGAAGAAGACCGCCCGCGCGAAAAACTGAGCGGGCAGGGCCGCCGTGCCTTAACGGATGCCGAGCTGATAGCTATACTGATAGGCAGCGGCAGCCGTGATGAAAGTGCCGTAGAATTAAGCAAACGCATATTGCATCATTACGATAACGATCTGAATAAACTGGGTAAGGCCGGTATTAGCGAGTTGTGCAAGTTTAAAGGTGTAGGTGAGGCCAAGGCCATATCTATTATTGCTGCGTTAGAGATCGGCAGGAGAAGGGGCGATACCGAAATTAAAGTATTGGATGAGGTAAAAAGCAGCCGCGATGGCTATAACATTATGCGCCGCCATTTGATGGATCTTAACCACGAAGAGTTTTGGATAATGCTGATAGGCCGATCAAGCAAGGTACTGGCTAAAGAGCTGGTGAGCAAAGGCGGATTGAGCGGTACCGTTGCCGACCCAAAGATCATCTTCCACATGGCTTTGCAGCACCAGGCCAGTGCTTTGATCATGGTGCACAACCATCCCTCGGGTAATTTAAAACCAAGCCGCGAAGATTTGGTGCTTACCAAAAAAATAGCCGATGCAGGCCGTATGCTGGATATTAATGTACTTGATCATTTGATCATAACCGATAGCGGATACTTTAGCTTTGGAGATGAAGGATTATTATAGCTTGCATTTAGGCCGCAAAAATCTTTTAGTATCTAAAATTTAGATACTAAAAACAACACTGATGCCATAACGTTGTATCTTTACAAACACTAAAACACCGCAACCATGATAACTCCACCAGAAGATCAGGACGATCAATTACAACAAGACGACCAACTTAGCCAGACAGAAAATGATGACCAGATAAGTCAGCAGGATATACACAGCAATGGCTTTGATGAAACCAACGAAGATATTGGCGAAACAGATGAGACCAGCCAGGCGCAACAAGCTTACGATGCGGCCGAACCATCATACACCCTTAACCTGGATGATGATGACAACAGCACCGGCGATGATGAATAAGTAAACAATGTTTTGTCCGTCCGTTCCGGAGTACGGCAGTACTGGACGGACGGACAAGACATTATTGATATATAAAATCCTCCCATATCCGGTACAGTTCTTCTGTTTCTACCTTGGTAAAATACTGTTTAAACAATAAGCAGTTGGCAAAGTAAGCCATGCATTCGCCAAACTTTAAATATTGCGTTTTGGGTATATAGCCTGTTGTTAATGTTTTTTGCAATACGGTAAGTCTTTTTTGCTCGTCTGCCGCAATTATTTGTGATACCTGGTTTATCTGCTCTAACTGAAATCTCTTTCTTATCTGTGTCGTTTGCTTAAGTAACTCCCAATTATTTCTTGCACTAATGCCTTGCTCAACAGATTTAAAACGCCCTTTTAATAGCGTGTTTTTTATCTGGTCCTTGCGGTTAATAAGCTGTGTATTAATATATATAGCATCCCAAAACTTTTCAGTATCGGCACTGATACTTTCGTTCCAAAAATAAAGCAATTCATTAGTGATACTTTTAAACTGATAGGCATTAAGTTTAGGATGGTTTACTGTAGCCGTTAGCAGCACTGCAGATAGCTGCCTTAAAGCCTGCTTAGTTGCCTCATCAATTGTACTTGAAGCATCAAGTACTTCATCCTGAATTTTAACGATGCTGGATATGATTTTTGAATAATTGCTGATAATCAATTGGTAAGAGTTATTAGTGTAAAGATATAAATGCTGGTTTTATATAATACCCCTCCCTTACTAATATTTATATATACATATAACATTAGATGGCAGTGCAGTGTAGTTCTCAGAAGATTGAATTGTGTGATACAAATATACATATAAATAATTGATTATCAATAACTTAATTTAAAATTATGTAAATGCTATATTTTGTCCGTCCAAATGGGGGTACGGCATATTTAGACAAGGCGGACGGGTGGGTAGTCAATAACTTGTCCGTACCGTCTAAAACTACCAGGGAAGGAAATGGACGGACAGCAGGCCCAACCCAACTAAGCCTGATAGGAGCGGATACCGGCTATGTGGCTAAGGCCTGTGCAGTATAAGCGCATAGCAGGGCCGGCGGTTAATAGCAGTACTGGCCTTGGTTTACGAAATATCTAGCTGTGTTTCCTGTGGCTTCAATCTAAAATCGTAAATCGTGCACTATAAAACCTTTAACCTTTCTGCCTAAATCGTATCTTTGCCGATTATCATTCTGTTATAATGAAGATATCTTACAACTGGCTTAAAGAATTTATAGATACAGACAAAACCCCGGCAGAACTATCTACCATACTTACCGGTACCGGTTTAGAGGTAGAGAGCCTGGAGCGGGTACAGGCCATACCGGGCGGTTTAGAAGGCCTGGTTATTGGCCATGTTACAGAAAGTGTTGCCCACTCCAATTCAGACCACCTGCATGTTACCCGCGTAGATGTGGGCCTTGGCGAAGATCTGCAGATTGTTTGCGGCGCGCATAACGTAGCCACCGGGCAAAAGGTAGTGGTAGCAACCGTAGGTACCACCATATACCCAACCGTTGGCGAACCGTTTACCATCAAAAAATCTAAGATCCGCGGCGAGCTATCCGAAGGGATGATTTGTGCCGAGGACGAGATTGGTTTGGGGCACGACCATGCCGGTATTATGGTGCTGGATGCCGGTACCCCGGTAGGTACACTGGCAAAAGACCACTTTAACCTGAACGACGATTACATGTACGAGATTGGCCTTACCCCCAACCGTGCCGATGCGGCTTCGCATTTAGGTACAGCAAGGGATATTGCCGCGTTTTTAAAGCTGGCCATTAAAAAGCCCGATGTAAGCGCCTTTAAGGTAGATAGTACCGATAGCCCCATACAGGTAGTTGTAGAGCATGCAACTGCCGCGCCAAGGTACTCGGGTGTTACGATATCCGGTGTAAAGGTGGGCGAATCGCCTGCCTGGTTAAAAGAGCGTTTGGCCGTAATAGGCGTGCGCAGTATTAACAATGTGGTAGATGTTACCAATTATGTATTGCATGATCTGGGCCAGCCCCTGCACGCTTTTGATGCTGCTGCCATAACAGGTAACAAGGTTATTGTAAAAACCGTAGCAGAAGGCACCGTATTTAAAACTTTGGATGATGCCGACCGCAAGCTAAGCGCCGATGACCTGATGATATGCAACGCCGATGAGCCTATGTGTATTGCCGGTGTATTTGGTGGTGCCAAATCTGGCGTAACCGAAGCTACTACCAGCATCTTTTTAGAGAGTGCTTATTTTAACCCGGTATCGGTACGTAAAACGGCCAAAAGGTTTGGGTTAAAAACCGATTCATCTTTCCGTTTTGAGCGCGGTACCGACCCTAACATGACGGTATTTGCCCTTAAACGTGCCGCCCTGTTAATTCAGGAAGTGGCAGGCGGCAAGGTAACATCAGATATTATTGATATTTACCCTGCACCGGTAGCACCGTTTGCGGTAGAGATAACTTATAATACTATCGACAGGCTGATAGGCAAAGCCATTGGTAACGATACCATCAAAAGCATCATCACTGCTTTAGATATCGAGATAGTACAGGAAACTGCCGAAGGCTTATCGCTTAAAGTACCGGCCTACCGTGTAGATGTTACCCGCGATGTGGATGTGGTAGAAGAGATATTACGTATTTACGGTTATAACAATATCGAGATCCCTACCCAGATCAGGGCATCGCTAAATAACTCCATCCGCCCCGAGAAGGATACCGTGCAAAACACTATTGCAGATTTGTTGAGCGCCAACGGTTTTAACGAGATGCTGGCTAACTCGCTTACCAAATCGGCCTATTCTGATGATCTGGAGCATGCCGTAAAGATCTTGAACCCGCTAAGCAGCGACCTGGATGTAATGCGCCAAACCCTGCTATACTCGGGCTTGGAGGCTATTGCCTATAACCAGAACCGCCGCAGCGCCGATCTGAAATTTTATGAGTTTGGCAAGGTGTACAGCACCAAAGAGGATAAGTATATCGAAACCCAGCGTTTCAGCATTTTTATTACCGGTGCCAACACGCCCGAGCAATGGAATAACAAGCAAAAAACAGTATCGTTCTATAACCTTAAAGCCATTGTAGATGGCCTGTTAAAGCGCCTTAAAGTAACCGATGTGGTTGTAGAGGATAGCACCTGCAGCAAACTGGCCTTTGGTTTACAGTACATGCTTAACGGCAAGCAACTGGTTAAATTTGGGCAGGTAGGCGCCAATGCCTTAAAAAAGGTTGATGTAGATAAGGAAGTGTTTTATGCCGATTTTAATTTTGACCTGGTATTAAATGCCGTGCGTAAGAATGTTATTGTTTACCAGGAGGTATCTAAATTCCCGGCGGTGCGCAGAGATTTGAGCATGCTGATAGATACTACCGTAACATTTGGACAGTTGAAGCAGATTGCCGGACGGACGGACAAAAAACTGCTGAAGGAAGTGAACGTGTTTGATGTTTACCAGGGCGATAAACTACCTGCAGGTAAAAAATCGTATGCGTTAAGTTTTGTACTGCAAGACACCGAAAAAACCTTAACAGATAAAGCAGTTGACGCCGTGATGCAGAAATTAATTTATAATTTAGGCAAAGAAGCAGGTGCAGAGATAAGGAAGTAATTAGTGATTTAGCGAAAGAGTGAATTAGTGATTTAAAATAAGATCGGTAATTCATAAGATGCAAATAAAAACAATCACCAATCAATAATTCACTAAATAACCAAATGGCCTCAGTAGCAGAACAATTAAGTAAAGTTGTAGAAAAAACAGAGCGGTTGATAGAGCTTTGTACTGCATTGCAGGAAGAAAATGATTTGCTGAAACTGGAAAGTGAGGCATTAAATGTGGCACTAAAAGCCAGTACAAATAAAACCAAAGACCTGGAAGAAAAGCTTCGTGTATTGAAACTTGCTAAGTCGTTTTCAGAAACAAATGAAAAAAGTGTTGACATTAAGCAAAAAATTAACGACTTTGTGCAGGAAATAGATAAGTGTATTGTATTGCTGAAAAAGTAGTGCAGAAAGTGAAAAGCTCAAATGGGAGAAATCTCAATAAAAATAAATATTGCTGACCGGGTTTACCCCTTAAAGGTAAACATGGAGGAAGAGGAAATTATTAGAAGGGCAGCTAAGCTGATCAACGACCGTATAAAAGAATATCAGGAAAATTACGCGGTTAGGGATAAACAGGATTTGCTATCGATGTGTGTGCTGCATTATGCAACATCGTCATTAAAGGCGGATAAGAAAGTTACTACGGATGATACCGAAGTGGCCGAAAAGGTTTATCAACTGGATCATTTGCTGAACGATTTTTTTTCGAAACAATAACGTTCTTTAAAATAAGCTAAAAGCACGAAGCGAAAAGCATAAAGCCTTTAAAAGCTTTCTGCTTTAGTCTTTCAGCTTTGGCTATAACGAGCCATTAAGATTTAACCGCAGTTAAATTTTAAGTTTTCACTATTAAAAACTTAACGCTTCAATATCTTCGGATTACAAAGAGGCATGCGTTGATCGTGTATTTAACGGAAACCCGTGATCCACTCCATCCGACAAGAAGTTTTAACAATACATGATCACTTAGAAGTTTAGTTGCGGTTTTTTTATTTTATAACCTAAATAACCAATGGACATTATATTATACATCATTATTGGGTTGCTCGCGGGCATCCCAACAGGAATAGTCATAGGGCGCTTCCTGCTTCGTAAACTTTTTAAAGACCAGGAAATAAACGCTCAGAATAAGGTAAAAAAGATCCTGAAAGACGCTGAGAATAACGCCGAGATATTAAAAAAGAACCGCCAGTTAGAAGCCAAAGAAAAATTTTTACAGCTTAAAGCCGAGCACGAACAAGAGGTAAATGCCAAAAATAACGTGTTAAACCAACGCGAGAACGGCATCAAACAAAAAGAGCAATCTTTTAACCAAAAACTGGAGAACCTTAACCGTAAAGAAACGGAACTGGATAACGCGCGAAAGAAATTAGAGGCGCAAACAGATATTCTTGTTAAAAAACAGGAAGAAGTTGATGTTTTAAAAAATCAGCATGTAACCCAGTTAGAAACCATTGCAGGCCTGTCTGCAGAGGATGCCAAGAACCAGTTGGTAGATAACCTGCGCGAAGAAGCACGCAGCAAAGCCATGGCTCAGATCAAGGATATTGTTGACGAAGCCAAGCTAACCGCTACAAAAGAAGCTAAGAAAATTGTTATCCAAACCATACAACGTACGGCTACAGAGAGCGCCATCGAGAATACGGTATCCATCTTCAATATCGAAAATGATGAGATAAAAGGCCGCATCATCGGCCGCGAAGGCCGTAACATCCGTGCGCTGGAAGCAGCAACGGGTATCGAGATCATTGTGGATGATACCCCTGAGGCCATTATCCTATCAGGCTTTGACCCGGTTAGGCGCGAGATTGCCCGTTTGGCTATGCACCGCCTGGTAACGGACGGACGTATCCACCCTGCACGTATAGAAGAGGTTGTTGCGAAAACCAAAAAGCAGATAGAAGAAGAAATTGTTGAGATAGGCGAGCGTACCGTTATAGATTTAGGTATCAACGGTCTTCACCCCGAGCTGATCAGGATGGTGGGGCGTATGCGTTACCGTTCATCATACGGGCAAAACCTGTTGCAGCACTCTCGCGAGGTAGCTAATTTCTGTGCTACTATGGCGGCAGAGTTAGGCTTAAACGTTAAATTAGCTAAACGCGCAGGCTTACTGCACGATATTGGTAAAGTACCTGATGATAACCCGGAATTGCCACACGCAATTTTAGGTATGCAGTTAGCCGAAAAGTATAAAGAGCACCCGGAAGTATGCAATGCCATAGGAGCCCACCACGACGAGATTGAGATGACCTCGATGTTATCACCTATCATACAGGTGTGTGATGCTATATCAGGCGCAAGGCCGGGTGCACGCCGCGAAGTGGTAGAAAGTTACATCAAACGCTTAAAAGAGCTGGAGGAGCTTGCGTTATCATACCCTGGTGTAGAAAAAACATTTGCTATACAGGCTGGCCGTGAGTTACGTGTTGTGGTAGAAAGCGAAAAGATTAGTGATGCACAATCTGAGATATTAGCAGCAGATATATCCAACCGTATCCAAACAGAAATGACCTACCCTGGTCAAATCAAAGTTACCGTTATCAGGGAAACCCGTTCGGTAGCGTTTGCTAAGTAATTAATAAAAATTTATACAGGCCCTCTCTCACAATAGGAGAGGGCTTTTTTGTTTTATGGGAAAGCAACACACCAACATTAAAACCCAACCCGCAAAGCCGGGCAGCCAGCGTAAAATAGACGTTTACTTTCAGCGTTTAGATGCCAGCCATCAAAACCCAACCAACCAAATACTGCATTACATTTTTGTGCCCTTGATGGTATTAGGGATATTGGGCATGGCCTGGGCTATCCCTTTTCCGCATATTGCTTTTATAGGTAAGTACAACGGTTACTTTAACTGGGCATCGTTTATTATAGCCTTTGGTATTTACTACTATCTAAAAATGTCGCCCTTGTTATCTTACTTCGCTTTGTTTATGTTTTTTGGCCTCAGCTACGGCATTATGCAACTAGAGGTTTACGAAAAAGCAGGCGGTGCAGAGCTAAGCGCTATCAGTGTAGTTATATTATTGATATCCCTTGCAGGCCAGTACACAGGCGGCAAAATAGAAGGTAAAGAGGCTTCTTTTAATGATGATACCAAACTGGCATACGTAACCCCTTTATGGGTGCTATACAGGTTATCCAAAAGGTTTGGGTTGAAGTATTAGAAGAAGGAGCGCTTGCGGGTTTCATTGCCGTCTGCTTTAGCTGACGGAATGTAAAAGGCTAAAGCAAACATATGCTGGGTTATTCATCAGCTAAAGCTGACGGCAATAAGGTGATTGTCCGCTTTTGTCCAAAGGTATCCGCTCTTAGAAACGGACGGACAGCAAAATTATACCCTGTTATACTGAGCGATAATGAAGCATCTGATTGCCGATATGCACTTTCGTTGCACAGTTCAATAATAGATCCTGCACTATCGCTCAACATGACAAAGGGAAATCTTACAAATTTTTCCCCAATTTCTCCAATATATCTTGCGGTACTTTCTCGAGGTCTAAAACCAGGAAACCATCCAGGCAATCGGCAAACTTCGGGTCGATATTGAAGCTGATGATATGGGCATTAAGCGCCAGGTACTGGCGAAGCAACACAGGCACTTTCATATTATGCGTTTCCACCTCAGATATCAGGTTGTCCAGCCCTTTAAAGCTGTCACCGGCCGACATCAGTAGGTCGGTATCGATATTCTCAAAGTTAACCTTAAACTTCTTGCGCGGCTTTACATACTGCGCTAGGTCATGGTCAAAATGATTGCGGTTAATGTAATCAACAATAAGCGATTTGCTGAACTGCGAGAACGAGTTGCTGATACTTACCGGGCCAATCAGGTAACGGTAGCGCGGGTTATCTATCACAAACTTCAGGATGCCCTTCCATAGCAGGAACAGCGGTAAAGGTTTCAATTGATACTCCTTACGGATCCACGATCGGCCAAGTTCCAGGCTTTTCTTTAATATCGGTGTAAACTGCTCCTTTATTTTAAACAATTCGTTCACATAAAAACCCTTTTTGCCAACGCCGTAAAATATCTCATCGCCTAAGCCAATGCGGTAGGCGCCAACAATGCGCTTAGCTTCGGTATCCCAGATAAAAAGGTGGTGATAGTAAATATCATACTCGTCAAGGTCGGTGGCTTTATTAGTGCCCTCACCAACGTCGCGGAAAGTTATCTCGCGCAAGCGGCCAATCTCACGGATAATGCAGGGTATCTTTGAGGTGGGGGTAATATAAACCTCGTAGTTTTTCTCTGTCCAAACTTTGTAATTTTCGCGAAGCAGACCTACTTCTTGTTCCAGTTTATCAGCAGATGTTTGTGGCACTATCGCTTCCGGTAGTTTTTTTATTTTAAACAGGTTACGCGGGCTGAACAGTTTTTTTTCCTCATCTAACCCTGCACCCAGTGCATAAGTTTTAGCACGTAAAAAATTCAATATTTTAGCGCTGTTATTATTATCGGGGATATCCTCTACTTTAATAGGTTTGCCTATACGCAGTTTAATAGTTTGCCCTTGTTTATTAAACAATTCGGATGGTAGTTTAGCCGTGCGCAAAGCCGGGTGTATCATACTAAGCACATTAAACAGCAAACCATTATTTCCGTGGAAATAAATAGGTATTACCGGTACTTTAGCTTTAGCTATTATCTTGCCCACAACCGGGTGCCACAGGCGGTCGGTAATCTCCCGTTTATCCAGTTTAAAGGTAGATACCTCGCCGGCGGGGAAAATGCCTATAGGCGTGCCATTGTTCAATAGCTCCAGGGTGTTTTTTAACCCGCTGATGCTGGATGAATGCTCTACGTTCTCAAAAGGGTTTACAGCTATAAAATACTCGCTCAGGTTAGGGATCTTTTTAAGCAGGAAGTTAGCCATCAGTTTGGCATCGGGCCTAACCATGGTAAGCATTTTTAGCAGTATTAGGCCTTCTATACCACCGTAAGGATGGTTTGCTATGGCTATAAAGGCTCCTTCTTTGGGAATATGCCTTAGATCGCGTTCATCAAATTCAACCTCTATACCACAGCCTTTTAAAATGGCATCCACAAATTCGGGGCCTTGTTTAGGTTGGGCTTGTGCAAAAAGTTCATTCACCTGGTTAATTTTCATCAGCTCCATTAGCATAGATGCTAACCCGGGCATTTTTAGGGTGTCCAGTTTTGTGGCTTTAGCAAACTCTTCGGTGGTTATAATTTTCATGCTGTAATTAACGCAATAATAGTCTTCAGAAATTATTAATTTAACGGCTTTATACACCCGATAATGAAAGCACAGATTAAAAATTACCTGTCCCTTACCAAAAAAGAATGGAACGGAATGGTTGTGCTGTTGGTGCTCATCACTATTGTGTTGGTGGCGCCCTACGCTTATCAGTGGTTGCACAAAGATAATACAATAAACGTTACCGAGTTTAAAGCCGATATAGCGGCACTTGATAAAGCCAATCCCCGCCCTTTAAACGGATTTGAAACGTCTAAAAACGCCCTGTTTAAGTTTGATCCTAACACAGCATCGGCACGCGACTGGCAAAAGCTGGGTATCACCGAAAAGCAGGCTGCCATCATCAAAAATTACACAACCAAAGGGGGGCGGTTCCGTAAGGCTGCCGATCTGCAAAAGATCTACGGCCTTACCCAGATAGATTATGCCAGGCTGGCGCCATTCATCATTATCCCGGAGGAGTGGGCAAAACCTAATGTCGTAGTAGAACTAAATACTGCAGATTCGGCAAAACTAACTACTATAGATGGGGTAGGCGGCACCTATGCCAAACACATCATTTATTACCGCGAACGGTTAGGCGGCTTCACATCTAAAGAGCAGCTAAAAGAGGTGTTTGGGATGGATGACTTAAAGTACGACGAGATAAAAGGGCAGGTAAGGGTAGATGCTAACCGCATCCATAAGATCAATATCAACACCATTACTTTTGATAAGCTGAGGCTGATGCCTTATCTGAATTATAAACAGGTTAATGCCATAATAGAATACCGTAACCAGCATGGTAACTACGCCACTATTCGCGATTTGGAGAATATTGCCATTTTAGATGCCAATATTTTGCGTAAAATTGAGCCTTATTTAATTTATAGATGATAGAGCAGCAAATAAAAACCGTTATTCGCGATATTCATGATTTTCCTAAACCGGGTATCATCTTTAAGGATATTACTCCGATATTGAAAGATCCACAGCTTTGCGCCCAAATAAATGATGCCTTTTTGGAAAAGATAAAAGACATGCAGATTGATGCTATTGCAGGGATAGAGAGCCGCGGATTTTTATTTGGCCTGTCTTTAGCTACTAAGTTGGGTGTGCCTTTTATACCTGTGCGTAAAGCAGGTAAGTTGCCCCACACCGTTAACCAAAAGGTTTACGAATTGGAGTATGGCACAGCCACCATTGAGATACATACCGATGCCTTTACACCAGGCTCGCATATACTGATACATGATGATCTGCTGGCTACAGGCGGCACCGTAACAGCCACCAGCGAATTGATACAGGAGATGGGCGGCATAGTTGCAGGTTTTAGCTTTGTAGTAGGCTTAAGCTTTTTAAACGGGATAGATAAGATAAGCTCCATCAGCAATAACATAATTGTACTGGCCGATTACTGATTTAATTTAAAAGCAAAAACTTGTATTAGGTATTATATTTTTGGCCATTTAAATCATCAAAAACCCGCTAATTTTAATAATTAGGGGGTTTTTAGTTTATAAAATATTTTGGTGCATTACTATTCGTATGCCATGCGGCAAATGTGTTATAATTTCATCCCATAATAGGTAACCATAACCAATACGTCACCCATGTTAAACAGAGCCATATCTGTTTATAAACCATTGCAAACCGTTCAGTAAAAACATGAAATTAAACCGCTGCATTGCCCTTGCTGTAGTATTTACGGCCTGTGCCCAAATCTTATCTGCCCAAAACCCAATAAAACAGGTTGGCAAGGTAACCGCCGTTACCGTAAACAACCAGGATATTGATATCACTACCGAAAATGCTTTTGTAAAACTTACCGTATATAGCCCCAATATTATAAGGGTTCGTATGGATAAACAAAAGCTTGCCGAAGATTTTTCATACGCCGTAATAAGCCAGCCTGTTAAAACCAAAGTAAACATCACCCAAAATAACGATGAGATAAACATTGTTACAGATTCGCTTAAGGTTAATATCCGTAAAAGCCCTTACCAGGTAACGTTCAGCACGCTATCAGGCGAGGTGATCAACCAGGATGAGCCGGGCCTAACCACTTCCTGGGTAAACGAAAGCGTTACCACCTACAAACACATGCAGGATAACGAGCATTTTATTGGCTTGGGCGAAAAAACAGGTCCGCTGGATAGGAAAGGGAATGCTTACACAAATTGGAACAGCGATACCTACGCCTATACCACCGGCCAGGATCCAATCTACTCTACCATTCCGTTTTATATAGGTGTGCATCATAATGTGCAGTACGGGATATTTTTTGATAATACCTGGCAAAGTGATTTTAACTTTGGCGCCAGCAACAACAGGTTCTCGTCTTTTGGTGCCAAAGGCGGCGAGATGAATTACTACTTTGTTTATAACAGCCACCTGGCAGATATTATTAAATCTTACACATCACTTACCGGTTTAATGAAAATGCCGCCGCTGTGGAGCCTGGGTTACCAGCAAAACCGCTACAGCTACTACCCCGTAGCCGAGGTTATGCGTATAGCACAAACCCTGCGCGAAAAGAAGATTCCGGCAGATGGTATTACGTTAGATATTCACTACATGGATAAGTACAAGGTGTTTACCTGGGATGCCAACCGTTTTCCCGACCCAGCTGCCATGACCAAAAAGCTAAATAACATGGGCTTTAAGGTTACCCTGATAGTAGACCCGGGTATTAAGGAAGAAAAAGGCTACGGGGTTTACGAGCGTGGTTTAAAAGCAGATATTTTTGCCAAATACCCTGATGGTACCAATTATACCGGGCAGGTTTGGCCGGGCTGGTGTAACTTCCCCGATTTTACAAACCCTAAAGGCCGCGCCTGGTGGGGTAGTGAATTAAAGAAGTATGCCGACGAAGGCGTAAGCGGTATATGGAATGATATGAACGAGTTTAGCACCTGGGGCCAAAAGGCACCGGATAATATCCTGTTCAATTACGAAGGTAAGATAGCCTCACACCCGCAAATCCATAATGTATATGGCTTGCAAATGATCCGCAGCAGTTACGAAGGCTACAAGGCCGCGTTGAACAATAAGCGCCCGTTCATCTTAACACGCTCTGGTTATGCCGGTCTGCAGCGCTATGCCGCCATCTGGACGGGTGATAATCGTGCCGAGAACGACCATATGCTGTTAGGTGTTAGGTTGATGAATAGCCTTGGCCTAAGCGGAGTGCCTTTTGCCGGTATGGATGTTGGCGGTTTTACAGGCGGTGCATCGCCATCATTATACGCCCGCTGGATGCAGATAGGTGCATTTAACCCTTACATGCGCAACCACTCTGGCATTAACTCCAAAGCATCAGAGCCCTGGGCTTACGGCGAGGAAGTGTTAGAGATAACCCGTAACTACATTAACCTTCGCTATCGCTTATTGCCTTATCTGTACTCCAGCTTTTACGAAGCTACCCAAACCGGTAGCCCAATTATGCGCTCGCTTACTATTGATTATACGCACGACGAGAATGTGTACAACGGCCAATATGAAAACCAGTACATGTTTGGTAAATCATTCCTGGTGTTTCCGTTTGATGGGGTAACCAATTACGGTAAGCTATACTTCCCCGCGGGTAAATGGTATAACCTGTACAATGGCAAAGTGCAGCAGGGTAACCAAAAAATAGCTTTAGATCTGGCAATCTCACAGCTGCCTGTTTACGTAAAAGAGAGCAGTATCATCCCAATGCAATCGCAAATACAAAACACAACCGAAAAGCCTGCCGATACCCTTTACGTGCACGTGTACAAAGGCGACGTAAACAATAAATTTATTTATTATGAAGATGACGGCGAAAGCTTTGACTATGAAAATGGTGATTTTTACAAGCGTACTATTACTTATGATGCCGCTAAAAAAACAATAACCTTTTCAAAAGCAGAAGGGGCTGGTAAATCAAAATTTAGCAATATTAAACTGTTGTTGCATGGTTTTGGTGATATTGCATCGTTGAAGGTAAATGGCAGGCCGGGCCAAATAAGCAATAGCTTTGAAGCACTAATGGTACCAATTTCCAGGTTTGACCCTACGGGCTTTTCAAACCCGTTAGAAGGAGAGGCTATTAAAGCCCTTATATTAAAAAACAGTCCTGATAGGTTTACGGTAAGCTATTAATTAAAAACTAACATGAACAGGTATAGCCTGTAACTTTTTAAAAGTTACAGGCTATTTTTTAGCGTTTTGTAAAAAATGCCTTATCCGAAAAAAAATCGGCAGATTATGTCTATTATTACGTCACAAGATTTTTACCGATTGATCTTGATAAACTTAAACCAAAGCGCATGTTCTTTTTTGCTTTACGCCATGCAGCCTTGCCCTGTAATGATAAAACAAGTGTTTTTGAGCACTAAAATATAGTTATTGATTTAATACTGCTTAACCCTAATATGAAGCTTTTTTTGAGGCCTTTTTTTGTGTTTGTACTGCTATTTCCGGCCGTTTCTTTTGGCAATGGTACAGATAGGCTGATAGCGGAGTTAAAAAAAGAAATTAACCGGAAAAATATTTATGATGGCGAAAAGCAGGCAAGAATATCAGGCCTTAAAAAGCAACAGCGCAGGCTTTCTCCATCAGATTACACAAATCAATATGAGCTTACAGTAAAGTTATATGAAGAGTATAAATCATATCAGTACGATTCGGCGTACGTTTATGTAAATAAGCTAAAGGAGATTAGCATCGCTATGAACGATGTGTCGCGTACTTATTACAGTCAGATAAAGCTTGGGTTTATCCTGCTTTCTTCAGGTATGTTTAAAGAAACTTTTGATGCTATGCGCAAGGTTGACCCACATGTGCTTAATGACACCATGCGAAAAGAGTATTACTTTATCATGTATCGTTGTAACAGCGATCTGGCTAAATATAATAACGATAAATACTCATCGCCAATGTATATGAAGGCAAGCAATGCTTACATAGATTCTGCCATTAGCCTTACCAAAAAAGGATCTATAGATTGGATGCATTATACTGGTTTAAAGGATGCGCAAGATGGTAACCAAACCACAGGCGATGATGAATTGAATAAGATCTTAAGATCGGGCGTGCCCATTTCTATGCATTTACGTGCCATGATCAATTGCTCGCTTGCCATTACTTATTTAAACGCCAATAAACGCGACGAGGCTTTGCCTTTACTGGCCAGATCGGCGATTGCAGATATTAAATCATCTACCAAAGAAACAGTAGCGCTTTTTACACTGGCAGAGCAGTTATATAAAGATGGCAATATTAAAGATGCTTACGCTTTTATACAATTGGCTAAGGCCGATGCCGATTTTTATGGTGCCAGGCAGCGTAAAATACAAATCGGTGCTATTTTACCCTTGGTTGCAGCCGAAGAACTTGACCATTCCGAAAAAGAAAAGCACACCATATTAATGTATTTGCTGGCCATAACTGCGCTGGCATCGCTTGTTATATTATTTCTGATAATGATATATAAGCAATTAGGTAAACTAAAACATAAAGAGCGTATTATAGAGGAACAAAATATTCAGTTAAAAGATATTAATCATAAGCTGGGAGAGGATGCACATATTAAAGAAGAATATATAGGGCAATTCTTTAAAATAATATCCGGGTATATTCTCAAACTGGAAAAACTGAAGATGTCTGTTGATACCAAGCTATCTATCAAAAAATATGATGATATCAGACAGATAATCAATGGTATTAACATAAAAAAAGAGCGTGAAGCATTGTATTATAGCTTTGATCATATCTTCCTCAAGATCTTCCCTAACTTTATTTCGGTGTTTAATTCGCAGTTTGCAGAGAAGGACCAGATATGGCCGCACGAACACGAAGTATTAAATACCGACCTGCGCATATTTGCGCTAATACGCATGGGGATTGATGATAATGAAACTATAGCCAAAATTTTGGAGTATTCGGTAAATACCATTTATGTATATAAAATGCGTATTAAAGCTAAGTCTAAAAACCCTGAACAGTTTGAACAGTGTATAATGGGCATCAAGGCTGTTGATACTACATCATAAGGGGCTGCGTGATTGTATCATTTTACAAACTTTAAAAACTATATAGCCCTCTTTTTCAACCAAAACTGATCGAAAATTCGCTAAAAATGGTTATATTTTTAAGTATTTTTAATATTTTAACTTGTTGATAATCAATTTAATATAGTTTATAAAACTTATATTTTTTTGTAACTCATTTAAAGTAGTAGGGATTGATGTGCAAGACGCACATCTTTGTATAGGATAATAATATTTTAATAAGCCCCTGCTTTTGAAACAATATTACCCGGGCTATAAAAAGCCAAATTATAAACCAATATATACTGTACCAATTTATTAAGTTTTTGGCGGGTTAACTAATCTTACCCGTTACCATGAATTTGCTTAGCTCATTTTTATTTGCTGTGCTGTTTTGTGGGTTTTAATAAGAATTATGTACTAAAAACCTTATATAACCAATTATCAATTAAACCACAAACTATGCAATTTAAACACTTACTCGCATTTTGTTTTTTTGCTTTAAGCTGTTTGTTTGTTAAGCCCGCACTGGCGCAAAACAAAACAATTACAGGTAAAGTAACAGACGCCAAAACCAACGAGACGCTTATAGGCGTATCTGTAGGTGCGGCCGGCGGCGTTGGTACCTTAACCACATCCGATGGCTCCTTTAAGCTATCGGTACCGGCAAGCGTAACCAGCCTGAATTTCTCTTACATTGGTTACCAAACCAAAACTGTACTACTTGGTGGGCAAACCAACCTTACGGTAACACTTCAATCGGCCAGTACAAATCTTAACGAGGTTGTAGTTATTGGCTATGGTACACAGCGTATTAAAGATGCAACAGGTTCTGTTGCTTCGTTAAGCCCTAAAGATTTTAATAAAGGTGTTATATCAACGCCCGATCAGTTATTACAGGGCCGTATTGCCGGTGTACAGGTAACCTCATCAAGCGGCGAGCCGGGTGCAGGTGCCAGCATTAACATTCGTGGTGCGGGTTCTATCCGTTCTGGCGATGGCCCGTTATATGTGGTAGATGGTATACCTTTAGATAATGGCGGTACATCTGGTGGTTATGGCGTTGGTGCCGGTAACTCGTCTGCACGTAACCCATTGGCATTTCTTAACCCAAATGATATCGAAAATATTTCGGTGTTAAAAGATGCATCATCAGCAGCTATCTACGGTTCTCGTGGTGCAAACGGTGTAATTTTAATTACAACCCGTAAAGGCCGCAAAGGGCAGGGTATTCAATTCTCTGCAAATACAAGTGTTGCAAACGCTGCAAAACGTTATGATGTACTTGGCCGCGAAGATTTCTTAAAAGCAGTTGCGGCTGTTGGTGCTAACGCAGGCCCTGCATCTGCAGGTGGTATAGATTACGGAGCCAATACCGATTGGCAGGACCAAATCTTGCGTACCTCCATTTCACAAAATTATAACATTGGCTTTGGCGGCGGCGACAACAGTAGCAACTACCGTGCTTCGGTAGGTTATGATGACCAGCAGGGTATTGTTAAAAACTCGGGATTAAAACGTTTTAATATGCGTTTTAACGGTGCAAAATCTTTTGCAGCCGATAGGCTTAAATTCGAATTACAGTCTACCTACTCTAACGTACGTAACCGTTACGCACCCATTACCAATAATGCCGGCTTTAATGGTAGCTTAATTGGTTCGGCTATACAATTAAACCCAACAGCACCGGTATTTGATGACCAGGGCCGTTATTTTAACTTAAACGGTTATAACGATTCTGGCTTCCCTAACGGTAATACATTTAGAAACCCGGTATCGTTATTAGATCAGATAGATGATAAGGATAACATCAACAGGTTCCTGAACAATTTAACCCTTACAGTAAAATTGCTTGAAGGCTTATCATACAAAGGCAACGTAGGTGCCGATATATCAAGAGGTTTAAGAAAGACCTTTTATGATCCAAAAATCGTAGGTTATACAGATGCAATCGGTATCAGACAAATTAACTACCCATCTCCAACCGGTAATGGTACTGCTATTTATCAGTATAACGAGTTAACCAACTATACTACCGAGCATACCTTAAACTATGATAAAAAATGGAAAGATAACAGCGCCTTAACTGTATTGGCAGGTTACTCTTACCAAACGTTCAAAAACTTTAACCGTAACGAATTTGGTTTTGGTGCAAAGGATGTAAACAAATTTGTAAAAGATATTAAAGAATTTAACCAGTCAACCCCTTATCCGGTGGGTGATAGCTCGAGTTACAAACTACAATCGTATTTTGCACGTGTTAACTACTCTATTAAAGACCGCTATATCATTACCGGTACTATCAGAAGAGACGGTTCATCACGCTTTGGTTCTAACCATAAATACGGTAACTTCCCGGCAGCGGCTATTAAATGGCGTATAAGCAACGAAAGCTTTATGCCAAAAGGTGGTTTCTTTGATGATCTGGCCATAAGGATCAACTATGGCCAAACAGGTAACCAGGAAATTCCTTCATATGCATCATTACCGGTGCAGCAGCAGCAAAATTTCCCGGGTAACTCGGTTGCACCGCTTTACCAGGCAAACCCCGATCTAAAATGGCAAACAAACACCACTTACGGTGCCGGTATAGATTTCTCTATCATCCGTGGCCGCTTAACAGGTACGATAGATTATTTCAATAAATCTATTAAAGACTTGCTATTCTTCCAGGATATTGCCCAGCCTACGTTCTCATCAAGAATTTACAGGAACCTGGATGGTAACGTAATTAACAAAGGTGTTGAGGTTGGTTTAAACTTAGCTGCTATACAGGGTAAAGATTTTACCTGGGATGTATCTTACAACATGACCTACATCAAAAACACATTGTCAAACTTTAAAAATTACATTGTTACCGGTAATATCGATGGGCAAGGCTTATCTGGTGCTTATGCCCAGTTAATTACAAACGGTGTGCCTTTGTTTACATTTAATGTGCCTAATTATGCAGGTTTAGATGCCAATGGTTTTGGTATTTACCCTCAGGGTCTTGATGTATCATCACTTCAGGGAAGTCCAAACCCTAAAATAACTGCCGGTTTAACCAACAACTTTAACTACAAGGCCTGGAGCTTAAGCTTCTTCCTGAATGCAGCTACAGGTTTTTATATCTATAATAACACTGCCAATGCGTTCTTCTACAAAGGTAACCTTGTTAGCGGCCGTAACGTAACTAAAGATGTTGCTGCAACTAACGAGAATGCACTAAACTCTGGCGAGGTTTCAACCCGTTTCCTTGAAAAAGGCGATTTCCTGAGGTTGAGCAATGCAACCTTAGGCTACACCTTTAAAGTAAGTGGTAATACCTTCAAAAGTTTAAGATTGTCTTTAACCGGTCAAAACCTGTTCCTGATAACAAACTACTCTGGTTTAGATCCTGAGGTTAATACAGATAAACAAAGAAACGACGTGGTATCAAAAGGTATCGATTATACATCATATCCTAGGGCACGTATATTCACATTAGGCTTAAACGCAAGTTTTTAATAAAAACATGAAAATGAAAAATATAATCTCAAAAACAGCTATTTGCGGATTAGTTTGTATAGTGGCCACTGGTTGTGCAAAACTGGATGAGAAACTTTACGGATCTAAATCTTTATATGGCGACGGGGCCGGTGCAGCAGAGCTAAATGGCGTGTATTCACAATTATATGGCCAAACAGATCAGGCTAACACATACGCTTTACAAGAGCACCCTACAGATGAAATGATGGGCCCTACCCGTGGTACAGACTGGGGTGATTTTGGTACCTGGCGCAAATTACATACCCACACCTGGACACCAACCCACAACCAGGTTAACGATACCTGGGATCAGTTAAATATTGGTGTATTCAGGGCAACACAGGTTATCAATAAATCTACCGATGCTGCTATTAAAGCACAAGCAAGCTTTTTACGTGCCTACTTTATGTTTCAGGTGGTTGATCTTTACGGTCAGCAGCCATTCCGCGACCCGGATGCGCCAACATCATCTATACCAACTGTAATGAGCCGTACCGAAGCAACAGATTTTATTATTAAAGATCTGGAGTTTGCAGAAGCAAATTTACCGGCAACAAGTGCTAACATTGGTATAGCAAATAAAGCAGCAGCATATGCGCTTTTAGCTAAGGTTTACCTTAACAAAGCAGTGTACACTTCATCTACAGTTGGCGGTCCGTTTACGTTTGCCGCAGCAGATATGAATAAGGTAATAGAGTATGCTAACAAGGTTACTGCACTGGGCTATTCTTTAGAGCCTCAGGGTAAATATTTTCAAGACTTTGCCTGGGATAACTCAGAAGAATCTCATGGTAACATATTCGGTTTTTATAACACCGAAACCAGCGCGCCGGCATCTGCTAAAAACCGTTGGAGAATGGGCCTGCACTACAACCAAACACCAGATGGTTGGAATGGCTTTACAACTTTGGCTGATTTTTACAATTCATTTGAGAACAGTGATGAGCGTAAAGGCGTTGCATACCCTGGTTTAACAGATAAGGTTGGTTTAAGGGCAGGTTTTGCTGTTGGCCAGCAATTTGGCCCTGGTGGTAAAGCATTAACTCAGCGTAGCGGTAAACCACTTATTTTTACACCAGATGTAAACCTGGCTTACTCTACAGAAGCACAAGGCATCAGGGTATTTAAATATTTCCCTAAACCTAAGGCCGATAATACAGTTAACGATGATAATACATCAAATGACTATGTTATTTTACGTTACGCAGATGTTGTATTGATGAAAGCAGAAGCTATAATGCGTGGCGGTACAGATCCAAACGGTGCTACCGCTTTAGGGCTTGTAAATTCAATACGTACACCACGTGGCGCTACAGCTTTGGCAACAGTAACACCTACTGATATGCTTGCAGAGCGTGGCCGCGAGTTATACTGGGAAGGCTGGAGAAGAAATGACCTGATCCGCTTTGAGAAATTTAACGACCCGGTTGATCAGCGCCCTGCAACAACAGATAAATCACGCACCTTGTACCCAATACCACAGCGTGCAGTTGATACTAACCCTAACCTGAAACAAAACCCGGGTTATTAATAATAATTGAAAGCAGTTGCCAATTAGTTATATTTGATTTTAAACGTAGCGAAGTAATTCGCTACGTTTATTTTTTATAGCCGCCAATGTTCAAAAAAAATAGCCTTTTACCCCTGATTGTTATTTTTATTAGCTTCTTATCGTGCCGCAATAACCGCGTAGATAACCCATTGTTTTCTATGCAGGACAACAGCAACCTGGGCATCAATTTTATTAACAAGTTAGATGAACAGGACCGTACCAATGTATTCACTTTCCGCAACTATTATAATGGTGGGGGCGTGGCTATTGGTGATATCAATAACGATGGGTTAAATGATGTTTACTTAACCTCTAATCAGGGCGGCAACCAACTGTATCTCAACAAAGGCAACTGGAAATTTGATGATATAACAGATAAAGCGGGTGTAAAGGGAACCAAATACTGGAGCACCGGTGTTACCATGGCAGATATTAACGGCGATGGCTGGCTGGATATTTATGTTTGCCACAGCGGTAATATTATTGACCGTAAAGGCAACGAACTTTTTATAAATCAGCAAAACGGCACTTTTAAGGAAGAGGCTGAAAAATATGGGCTTACAGATAACGGGCTTTCTACCCAGTCGATATTTTTTGATATGGATAACGATGGCGATCTGGATTGTTTTATACTAAATAATTCTTTCAGGCCCATAGGCTCGTTTGATTTTAATAAAAACCTGCGCGCAGTTGTAGACGAACTGGGTGGCGCACGTTTATACCGTAATGATGGCGGCCATTTCACCAATATCACTACACAAGCAGGTATCTTTTCCAGCGATATAGGTTTTGGCCTGGGCGTATCTGTAGCCGATGTAAATAACGACGGTTACCCGGATATATACGTATCTAATGACTTTTTTGAACGCGATTACCTGTACATCAACCAGCATAACGGTACTTTTAAAGAAGATATACAAGCGCAAACAGGGCATTTAAGCCTGGCTTCTATGGGATCTGATATTGCCGATATTAACAATGATGGCAACCTGGATATTTTTACTACAGAGATGCTGCCTGAGGGCGACAAACGCCTAAAGCAAATGACCTCGTTTGAATCTTTTGATGTGATTAAATTAAAACAGCATGACGGTTATTTTAACCAGTTTATGCAAAATTGCCTGCAATTAAATAATGGCGACGGCACTTTTTCTGAGATTGCCTTTAAATCAGGCGTAAGCGCGACCGATTGGAGCTGGGGCGCTTTGTTTTTTGATATGGACAACGACGGCTGGAAAGATATTTTTGTATCTAACGGCATATATAAAGATCTTACCGACCAGGATTATGTGGAGTTTTTAGGCAATCGTGAAAATATGGATAAGATTGCCGAGAAAAAGAAGTTTGACTATAAGGACTTTAATGATAAAATGGTTTCTACACCACAATCAAGCTATGCCTATAGAAACAATCATGATCTTACTTTTACCAATAAGGCTCACGATTACGGGCTCGACCAACTCTCATTTAGTAACGGTGCTGCCTATGGCGATCTGGATAATGACGGAGACAACGATTTAATTGTTAATAATGTAAACAAGCCCCTATCTGTATATAAAAATAACGCTCAAAACCTGCATCATAATTACCTGCAGGTAAAGTTGCAGGGCATGGGGATGAACAAGTTTGGCGTAGGCACCCTGATTAAGGTTTTTGCACAAAATACATTGTATATACAGTACAACCAACCAACGCGCGGTTTCCAAAGCAGTACATCACCAAACCTGCTTAACATTGGTTTAGGCAGTATTAAACAGGTTGATTCTGTACAGATAATTTGGCCCGGCGGTAAATATCAGGTGGTTAAAAATGTGCAGGTAAATAAAACCTACACCTACAAATTTACAGATGCCCAATTGTACTATAATTTTGCCAAACCACCGGTAAAAACTTTGTTTGTTGAGGCAGAGAAAACCCTGTTTGATTCTATCCCTAAACATACCGAGGATGGCTTTATCGACTTTGATAACGAACGACTGATGCTGCAAATGTTATCTACCGAAAACCCTTATATGGCTAAAGGTGACCTCAATAATGATGGATTGACAGATTTTTATTTTGGCAGTTCTAAAGACAGCCCGGCAGCTATTTATGTACAGCAAAAAAATGGCCGCTTTAAGCAATATGTGCCGGCCGATTTTGAAAAACAGGTTTATCTGGAAAACGCCGGTGCTGCTTTTGGCGATTTTGACGGCGATGGCGATGAGGATCTGATTATAGGAGTGGGAGGTAATGCCGAAGAAGCGGGCACAAATATTTATTTCCCGCGGTTTTACGAAAATGATGGTAAGGGTAACTTGCACCGCAATGCACAAAAGGCTATACAGGTATCTGTTAATGCATCTGTAATAATGGCGTGCGATTATGATAAAGATGGTCACCCCGATTTGTTTATTGGCGGGCGTAGTGTAGCCGGTACTTATGCCGTATCGCCAAACTCCTATGTAATGCACAATGATGGTAAGGGCAACTTTACCGACGTTACCCAACTGGTTTTAGGCAATACAAAGCCCGGTATGGTTACCGCTGCTCAGTGGGCAGATCTGGATAATAACGGTTATCCAGATCTGGTAATTGCAGGTAATTGGATGGGCATCAACATATATCGTAATACCAATGGTAAATTTACGCAGGATAAACAACTGGATGGCTATAAAGGATGGTGGAGCTGCCTTGCCGTTGCCGATATAAATGGCGACGGAAAAACGGATATTGTGGCAGGCAACCTGGGTTTAAACTCTAAATTTAAGGCAACTGCTGCGGAACCGATGAAAATATACGTGAAAGATTTTGACGGCAATGGTACTAAAGAATGTGTTACATCTATATACAGGCAAGGCACGCCTTATGTGTTTCATATGAAGCCCGATTTGGTTGGCCAGATGCCTATCCTCAAAAAACAATACTTAAAATATGCGGATTATGCCGGTAAACCCTTTAACGAAGTATTTACCAATGAAATGCTGAAAGGTGCCGAGGTGCACGAAATAAACTACATGGCTTCGGCGGTATTCATCAGTGGCGGCAATAATAAATTTACCTGTACCCCAATGCCTTTTAATGCGCAATTATCAAGTGTAAATACCATTTTATGCGATGATTTTGATAACAGCGGCACACCGTATATTATGCTGGGCGGCAACTTTTATGGCTTTAAGCCCGAGGTTGGCCGTTTAGATGCCAGTTATGGGCAAATTTATAAATACACTAAAAACGGATTTGCTTATATTCCGCCTGTAAAAAGTGGTATTAAACTTAACGGCCAGGTGCGGTCGTCCTTGATGATCAAAAACAGCGGGGGAGTTAAATACTATTTGTTCGGGTTAAACGATGATAAGCTTAAAGCTTACACAACACGTTAAGCAAATATGCCAAAAGCTAAAAAACATACATCCAAAGCCAAGCCATATATACCAATCATTTTTATTTGCTGTTTAATACTGGCAGGTGTGGTGATATACACTTCCTGCAAATCTAAAAAACAGGGCGATGGTATATTTAAGCTGTTACCTGCAAGCCAAACCAATGTAAGCTTTTCTAATAAAAACATCGCTACAGATTCGGTTAATATTCTGGACTACCTGTATTTTTATAATGGCGCAGGCGTAGCCACAGCAGATTTTAATAACGATGGCCTGGAGGATATTTACTTTGCATCTAACCAGGGCAGTAATAAATTATATCTCAATAAGGGTAACCTTAAGTTTCAGGATATTACGGCCAAAGCAGGCGTGGCCGGTTCAGGTAACTGGAAAACAGGCGTAACAATAGTAGATATAAATGGCGATGGTTTTAAGGATATCTATGTTTGTGCAGTAGCCAATTATAAAGGCTTTAAAGGCAAAAATCAGCTTTATATAAATAACGGGGATCTTACCTTTACGGAAGATGCAGCCAAATACGGGCTTGATTTTTCGGGTTTCTCTACACAGGCATCCTTTTTAGATTATGACAAAGATGGTGATCTGGATATGTTCCTGCTAACATCATCTGTGCATAGTAATGATACTTATGGCGACTCTACCCTGCGTTTTAAAGTTAACCACGATGCGGGCGATCATCTGTTTAAAAACGATAACGGCAAGTTTATAGATGTTACTACAGGATCGGGTATTTATCAGGCACCTATTGGTTATGGTTTGGGGCTTAGTGTTGGCGATTTAAATAACGACGGCTGGGATGATATATATGTAAGTAACGATTTTTTTGAGCAGGACTATTATTACATCAATCAAAAAAACGGCACATTTAAAGAAGAGTTGAAGAATGCTTTTGGGCACACCAGTCTTTTTTCGATGGGGAATACGCTGAGTGATGTGAATAAGGACGGTTACCTGGACGTGTTAAGCACTGATATGCTGCCCGAAGAAATCAAGGCACTTAAATCAACTATTAATGACGAACCGCTTGATATTTATAACCAAGAGGTAAATGCAGGGTACTATTATCAGTACTCAAAAAACAGCCTGCAGCTTAATGTAGGTAACGGTAAAAAGTTTGTTGATATCAGTTTGTACTCCGGTGTATCGGCAACCGACTGGACGTGGTCACCCCTGGTGCAGGATTTTGATATGGATGGCCGTAAAGATATGTTTTTTTCTAACGGCATTAAAAAACGCCTGAATGATATGGACTATCTGAAATACCTGGGCGACCCTAATGTGATAAAAGATTTTAAGACCAGTCGTTTTTTTGACAGAGAAAAAATAAACCTGATGCCCGATGGGCAGGTGCATAATTACCTTTACCATGGGGGCGACAACCTGAAGTTTACGGATGTATCGGCCGGGAATGATATGAAGGATGCCTCCATATCTGCCGGTTCGGTAGCAGTAGATCTGGATAATGACGGTGACCTGGAGCTGGTTACCAATAACATGGATGAGGCGGCCTATATCTATCAAAACATGACGATGGAGCACAGCGGGGCGGTTAAACCGGCTTTTTTAAAACTAAGCGTAAAATATACCAGGGGCAATTTAGATGGCATCGGTACAAAACTGTACCTGCGCTCCACCAAACAGGTAGACCACCAGGAGATCCAAACCAGCACCGCTTATGAAAGTACCCAGGGCAATAACCTGCTGTTTACCTTTTTACCCGGCGATAAGCCGGAAGAGCTTTTGATCATCTGGCCGGATAACAGCTATCAACTCATCAAAAACCTGGCGTTGAGTAAAAAAACGGTTATCACCTACGATAAAGGCAAAACGCAGGTAAGCAAGGATGTAAGCAACCTGGTAAGCAGCTACCTTAAAGATAAGGCGCAGTTCAGCTATACCAATGTTAAAGCCAGCGTTTTAGCCACCATAGCCCCCTTTG